>ENA-OWPA01000075-OWPA01000075.1-bioreactor-metagenome-genome-assembly--contig:-NODE-75-length-186770-cov-11.221513_pt1 | contig 186770 bp, 161 predicted proteins | sample MGYA00238139_ERZ651803 | MGnify/ENA primary metagenome ERZ651803 (study PRJEB26909, sample SAMN07631231) | bioreactor metagenome | isolation source: Switchgrass digestor | place: USA: Dartmouth...
GCACCGGAACGACCGGTCGATTTGGATCGGAATCAGTGGTCGGCTTGGATCGGAACCGGTGGTCGATTTGACCGGAACCCGCACTCCAGCAGCGTTTTCGCCAGATGCTCCGTGAGCACCAAGTGGGCGAGTTGAACCGTTGGCTAGATGATGCAACGGCCAGTGGTTTACCCCCGTTCAAGCGACTCGCCAGGACCCTGACGGCCGACAAGGCTGCGGTCTTGGCCGCCATCGAGCTACCGTGGAGTACGGGGCCCGTAGAGGGGATAATCACCAGGATCAAGTTCATGAAGCGACTCGGGTACGGCCGAGCAAGCCTGCCGCTTCTGCGGGCCAGGGTTATCGGCAGCCTTGGAGTCTAGCGCGATCGTCGTGCACTGCGGAGGGATCGAAGTGCCCCTACCCGATGGAGTCAGGCTCCACGCGGAGCAACTGATTTACCGGTTCTGTCAGACTGCCGCACCTCCTGGTATGCGACCTGACTACCGACTGGAGTTTCGCACCCGCGGCAATTCAATCACGCTCTACGAAAGCCGCCCCTCCTGGGTACCGTCAATCGAACGATGGCAACGGATTCCCATGGTGCAGTTCCGATTCGATCCAGAGCAGGGCAACTGGACGCTGTACAAGGCAGATCCTGACCGGCGCTGGTTTGCATGGGATCTGGTCCAACCCTCACCAGACCTGGCCGAACTTCTTGAACACGTACATGTCAGCGCCGCAGGGATTATCGTCGGTTGATCCTACGGCCCGTGTCTCGGTTGCCTGCACCAAACTTGGCGAAGACCCACTATCTCTTGCACAAACACACTCTTGCACAAACACAGCAGGGATTATCGTCGGTTGATCCTACGGCGCTGTGTCGCCGTTGCCCGCACAAACTTGGCGAAGACCCACATCTCTTGCACAAACACAGGCAAGGATGGGGTGTCTACAACATGGTTGGAGCGGTGTGTCAACGGCAGTGATTCACCGCCGTTGACAATCGCGGCCGGGTTGGCCCTCAAGATGGCACGTAGTCCACAGGGAACAGGAGAGCGTGGACCATATGTCCACGCTCTCCAGAAGTCCAGGCCTGCTAGTTCAATTGATAGCGACCCTGCAGCGGCATTCCATACAGGCCATCCTTCGTTTCGAACCATGTCTGGCCGTCCTCGGGATCGAACTCATCTGCAACGAGGTACACCCTGCCTTTGGCCATAGCGCTCTCGATGGCTGCCTTCTCGAGCGGACCGAGCGTGATGACAACGCGTCCGCTCTCGTCGACCGTACCAGTGGACCAGAAGAGCACCTCGTTGCCATCATCTGGAATGGTGAGGATCTTCCCATTTCCGTCGGTGACCTTCAAGTACTTCGGGTAGACGGTCCCCTCGGCGAATCCGCTGCCGGTAATGGTGATCTTGCCGGCTGAGTAGGTGACCTTGCTGACCTGGAGTTCCGCAAGGATGGGGATGTCCATAGAGCCGGGGTTCAGGTACCCGTCAACCTTGATCCAACCCTCCAGCGCATCCAGCTTGGAGGCGCCGGTAATGGAAGTGAGGTCAAGGCCCTTCGGCGAGGTGATCGTTACCTTCTTCGAACCGCCCTGCACGGTATCCTTGTCGCTAGCGCCCAGGGAATCGGAGCCGATCTGCAGCTTGTTCAGGTAGATCTTGCTCTGATCAAGATTTGCACCGTGCAAGTACAGACGGTTGCGGGTGAAGTCAACGGATGCGTGGGAGATATAGGCGAACGGTGCGACCACATTGCCGGAGAGGTCGTCATCCGCCTCGGCGGCACCGCCGTTGGAGTTGACGTACCAGCCGTCGCGCGTCTTGAGCACCACGCCTCCTCGGAACTTGCTCGGGTCCATGCTGACGCTGCCGGGAAGATCGCACTGAATGGTGGTCCTGCTGCCCTTCTGCATCGCGCAGTACGCACCAGTCAGATCAACCTCTTCATCCTTAACACTTGGATTGTCCAGGTAGAGGAGGGAAGAATCGATCTCCGCTGTGGTCGTACCACCAGTGATGGTGATGATCAACGCGTGCTGATTCGCGTCGTAGCGCACCTTGGTGATGTTCACCTTGATGGGCTGCTGGAGAACGACCTTCTCTCCGCCGTCCGGATACGCCGCGGACTTCTTGCTGTCGCTGTAGCCGTTGTTGACAGCCACGGTGTAGGTCGTGGAGCCGGAAAGGGCGCTCCTCGGAACCCTCACCACGGGCGCAGCAGACAGGTCGATGACGTCGCTGGTGTAGACGGCCTTCGTGCTGCTGCTGCTGCGGTAGACCTTGACATAGCCGTAAGTGTTGATGCTAGCGGAGGGCTCTAGATGAATCTCCATGTAGGCGTCGCCAGTCAGAACAACGTTCAATTGTCCCGACTCGCCGTAAATCGCCTTTATCTCGGGGGTATCGGGCGACTCGTCGTTGACGTAGATGGTCACCTCGGCATCGGGGTCATCGACGAGGCTGTAGGTCGGGGTCCAGAAGTCAACACCCGCCTTGCTGGTGGAGCGAATCTTGAAGGAAGCCACGCCGCCAGAAAGCTGGGTACTGGCCTCATCCACCTTGCTGGTGCCGACCAACTGAGTAACGCCGTCTCCGCTGCGCTTGAGGGTGATGGCCCCGGTCGCATTGGGAATGCGACCGCCCTCGCCGTCAACCACGTAGACGTTGATGGTCGCCTGGGTCGTGCCCTTGGTGCCCAGCACACCGACCTCCTGGTTGGTCAGGTCCGCAGAGGGAATATCCACCCGCACGTCGAGACCAGCCATCGCTCCAATGAAGTAGACTTTCTGCGTCTCCGAGGAGAACTGGGTGGCCGACGATGCGCTGCCCTCTTCGCCCTCGGCGTTCAAGGCGTCCTTTGCTGCGGACACGCCTACCACCTCTAGGTAGACAATCCCGCTCCGGTCATAGGTCACGTACAGCTCAGCAGTTCCCTTCTCAGTGCGAGCGACGATGGCATCTTCCGCCCCGCTGATCGGTGTCTCACCAGTGCTGCCAAGCGTGACGTCAACGCCGCGGGGAATGCCGTCCTCCAAATCGTCATCGTTGGACGTCCAAACCTTGACCTGGAAGGCAAACGACCCGTTGGTGATCAGGTTGCCGTCCTTGTCGGTGACCCGGACGATGACCCTGGCGGTACCTTCATCCTTGCCGGCGATGTCAACTTGGCTCTGCCCAACGATCTCGAACTTGGACGCAGCACCGATGACAGGCTCCTTGAAGGAGATTGCAACCGGCACGACCGTGTACTCCTCGCCTGCAATCACGGTGCCAGTGACCCTAACGGTTTCCGACGTGATGCCCGGGATCACCTGTGCAGTACCAGCAGAGGAAGTGGTGCCGCGGCGGATCACCAGGTCATAGCCGCTCACATAGGCCCGATCCGAATCCACCGAGAGCTTTACGATGATGTCGTCACCCGTGGAGTTGGCGACAGCCTTCCCGCTGGCATCGGTCAGGACCGCCTTGATCGTGATCGGCGTAACCCCATCCGCCACACCGGAGGTCGAGGAGGCTTCCAGCTTGATGCGGGTGGACGAGGCAAACGTCAGGTCCGAAGTGGCGGAGCCAAGCCCGGTCGAAGTCGCGGTCAGCTTGGCCGTGCCCGCAACCGAACCCGTGACGTTGAAGGTCGCGACACCCTGCGAGGTGCGTACGGACTGCGCAGGGATGTTGACTCCGCTCAGACCGGACACCGACAGCGAGATCAACCGGCCGTCGTCGTAGGCCACTACTTGGCCCGCCCCGTCGATGACCTCAACCGTAATCCTGGCCGAGCTACCCACCGTGGCCACGTCCGGAGTGCGAACCCGCAGCCCCTCCGCCTCGGCGGCCAGGCCCAGCACAGTGATCTCGTACGTCTCCGTCACGCCCGTGCTGGCCGTGAACGTGATGGTCGCCGTGCCGGCCTTGCTGCCCGCAGTGAAGCGGCCCGTGGCCGTGTCGAAGGAGCCCATGTTGTCAGCCACGGTCGCCGTCAGCACGCTGCCCGGCAGCACGTTGCCCTGGGCGTCGGTCGGCCGCACGTTCAGGGTGACCGACTCGCCGGCCTTCACGCTGGTGGGACCGGTGACGCTGATGGCCGCCACGTCGCCGCCGCGGACCACGGTCACCTTCTCAGTCGTCTCGTTGCCCGCCACGTCGTAGGCCACGACCGTGATGGTGTTGGCGCCCGTCCGCAGCGAGACCTCGGTGGAGAACCGGCCGTTGGTCAGCGCAACCGCCTGGCCGTTCACCGTCACCGCGTACGCCCCGGTGGCCGTACCCACAACCGTAACCCTGTCCGCCGCGGTCGAGGACGGTGCCGAGACCGTCAACGCGGGCGGCGTCAGGTCGAGCTGCTGGGCCAGCGTGGAGCCGTCAGCCAGCGGCACCCGCATCGTGAGGGTGAGGGCCTCGAACACCACGCCACGGCTGATCGGCATGTTGGCCAGAATCTCCAGCGAGGTGTTCGGGATGATCCCCAGTTCCGCCGCCCGCTGCATCACCGCCAGGGGCGACCAGACCAGCGGCTCCTGGCCGACCATGCGCAGGAGGATCGTGAGCGCCTCCGCGTAGGTGATCTGTGCATCGGGGTCAAACGTGTTCGCATCGCGGCCCTTGATCAAGTTCAGCCGGGCCGCCGCTTCGATGTAACCGGCGCCCCAGTGGCCGCGGGAATCGGCGAACTGAACCAGCGGTGCCAGCACCGGCACCAGGCTGTCCTGGCCCTTCGCCACCACCACGATCTTCGCCAGTTCCGCACGGGTGATGGTGTTCTGCAGGTTCAGGTTCCCGTACTGGTCGCCCTGAACGATCTTGTGGTCAACCAGGAACTGAATCGCGTCCTCCGAAGTCAGGGCCGGCGCTTGCGCCAGTGCTGGCGCCACCATCGTGACCAGCAGCAGCAGGCTCAGCAGCGCCGCCAGCCATGACCTCTTACGGGGTCTGGTCATCTGCACTCATTCCTCCTTTGGCGATTGCTGATCCACAGTGAAGCAAGACCGAAATCAAAACACGTATCCTTCGAAACATATTCCACGAACCCCGCTAAATCCCTGTAGCACTGGGGCTGAATGGACCAGCAGTTGTTGGCAACCGGGAAGGGAGGGAGGGGGCGGAGAGGCCCCCTCCCTCCGCCGCGCTACTTCACCGAGAACAGGATGCTGAAGTCCGTGAGCGGTGCGATCCCCGCCCCGGAAGCCGTGGTCATCCAGCCCTCCTCGGTGTTCATGAAGACGCTCTTGCCCTTGTACCGGCTGTAAAGCGCCGCCGCATCATCGGCGTGCAGCTGGATGACGAGCTCGTCGTCCTCCTCCGCCACCACCTTGCCGGTCTTGCTGGGCCGCCAGGGGCTGGTGTCCGTCGTCTTCAGCATGAAGACCAGCTTCTTCGGGTCGATCTCGTTGCCCTGCAGGCCGGAGCCGTAGAGGGTGAGCGTGCCCTGCGAGCTGTTGTAGCTCGCCCGGGTGATCTTCACCTGCAGGTAGACCGGCGCCTCCACCGTGCCCACGTGGGCCTTGGAGGAGGAGGAACCCGAGTAGAGCCAGCCCGTCTCGGCCGAGACCGTCAGGTCGTCGCCCAGCGCCTCCAGGGCGTTCAACGTGTTCGTGGAGAGCGTGAGGACGATCTGGCTGTCGGAATGGGAGGTGACCCGGTCGTTGTTGGAACCGGTGCCCACCTTAAACTCAACGGTGTCATACCCGTCGGTGATGGTGATCAGCTTCCAGTCCAGCGTGCCGTGCTTCAGCCCCGCTCCGTAGAGGTAGAGCCGCTTGCCGGCCCGGTCCAGGGCTGCGTGGCTGATCGTGGCCATTGGCTTCACCTGGACCTTGGGGAAGGCCTGAGCAACCTCGTTTCTGGAGGTGTTCACGTACCAGCCCGTGTCGGCCTGCACGTAGACCTCGTTGCCGTGGAACCGGTTGGACGTCACCTCGTAGGCCAGGTCGTTCAGGGTGAGCGTGATCTTGCTGGAAGAGGTCACCTTCACCTCCACCGCAGGGTCGTCCAGCGAGAGCTTCTCGCTGCCGTTCACGAGCGTCAGCTTGTCGAGGCGGACCTCGCCGGCGCTGGTGGAGAAACCGCTGCCGTTCAGGGTGAGCGTGCCGGTCTTGGCGTCGTAGGTGGCGCTGGAGAGTTTGTAGCTGGTGGAGTAGGCCACCACCTCCGCCTGCGCCGCCTCGTCGGAGATCGACTTCCCAGAGGCGCCGGCGCCGTTGTCAACCGTCACCTCGTAGTAGTAGGTGCCGGCCTTCAGCTTGTCGCGCGGGATGCGGATGGTGGGGATGCCGTTGCGCAGGTCGATGGCCTCGCTGGTGAAGAAGGCGCTGCTCTCGCCCTTGCGGTAGACCCTGGCGATCACCCAGTTGGTGGGCTGCGCAGGATCCAGCGGCGCCTGCGGGGCCAACTGAATGTCCATATAGTCGTGGTCGGGCCCCACGTAGCCGGTGAAGAACTCGCTGCCCTTCACGCCCCGGACGGCCACCACGTACGGCGGATCCAACTTCTGCTTCTGCACCGCAACCGTGATGGAGGCCGACCAGCTGCCCAGCGTGGCCTTGTAGACGTCGAAGCCCTCGGTGCCCGTGGTGCGCACCGTGAACTCCACCTCGCCGTTGCTCGTGGTCTTCTTGCTGGAGCCCACGATGTCGCTGATGCCGTCGCCCTCGCTGGTGCGGGTGAGCATCACCGACTGCCGGTAGTTGGGGATGGTCGCCCCGTTCTTGTCGACAACCCGCACCCGCAGGGTGACCGACTCCGCCCGGTTGGTGGCGGCGCCGGGCTGGTCGTCGCCCAGGCGGGAGTCGGCGGTGATCTTGAGCCCCGCCGGGTCGCCGGCGAAGACGATGCTCTTCGTGACCGAGGTCATGCCCGTGGAGGCGGAAGCGCCGTCGCGGTCGCCCCTGTCGTCATAGGCCTCATACGTGCCGGCCACCGGCACCACGGTCACCTTCACCTCGCCGCTCCGCTCGTAGGAGAGCTTCAGCTGCGCCGTGCCGCTCTCGGTGCGGCCCACCACCGAGTACGGGTCGTTCCGGTCGTCGTTCTCCTTGTACCCGTCATCAACCGGGTAGTAGTTCGAGTAGCGGAAGGACACGTTCACGCCCTCGGGGATGCCGCCGGTGATCTTGTCCTTGTTGCTGGTCTCGAGCTTGATCTGGAAGGCGTAGGAGCCGGAGGTGACCAGCCGGCTGCGGGAGTCGAGCACCCGCACGGTGACGATCACGTCCTCGCCGGGCTCGGGGTCGGACGGGCTGAAGGTGAGGTCGAACTTCGCCCCCGCCAGGTTGCCGGTCACCGGCAGGTCGAGCGCCTGCACCGAGTAGCTGTGGCTGCTGACCACCTCGCCGGTGATCCGGGCGGTGCCGGGGTTGATGCCGGCGATGAAGCTCGCGTTGGTCGTGGAGGAGGAGCGGTTGTTGGGGATGATGATGAGGTCGCTGGCCAGGTAGCCATCGGTGCCCGTCGAGTCGAGCTCAATCTCGATGTCCTTGCCCGAGCGGTTGGTCACCGAGCGGCCGTCCTTGTCGGTCAGCGTGGCCGAGATGGTGGCCTTCGCGCTGCCGTCGGGCTGCAGCGTCTTCGGGGAGGCGGAGAGCACCACGCGGGTGTCGCTCAGGATCTGCAGGTCGCGGCTGGCTTCCGTCAGGCCGCTGCTGGTGGCGGTGAGGGTCACCGTTCCCTCGCGGCTGCCCTTCACGGTAAAGGTCGCCACGCCCTTCTCCGTCTTGGCGGTGCTGGGCGTGACGGTCACGCCGGTGAGGCCGCTGGCCTTCAGGGTGACCGAGCGCAGGTTGTCGCTGGTGAGGAGGTCCCCGTCCTCGTCCAGCACCCGCACCGTCACCTTCACTTCGTCTCCGGCGGCCGGCGCCCGGCCGTTGTTGATCTCGGCAATCTCCAGCGCCGCGGCGTTCTCGTCGGGCGCCTGAATCTCGAAGGTGAAGGTGGTCTTGGCCGAGCCGGCCTCCAGCGTCAGCGTCGACTTGCCCAGCTTCGCACCGGCGGTGAGCCGGAGCGTCTTCGCGTCAAACGTGGCCAGGTCGTTGCTGAGGCGGGCCGTGAGCCCTTCCAGCTTCACTTCCTTGCCGCTGGAGTCCAGCGCCGTGACCTTGAGGGTCTCGGTGCTCTTGGCGAGGATGCGGTCGGGCCCCTCCACCACCAGCTTGCTGATGGACGCCCGCCGCTCCACTGTCACCGTCCGAACGGCGGCGTTGCGGGCCCGGTCGACCGCCCGAACTTCCAGGCTGTTGGTGCCCGTGTTGAGCGTGACGGTGATGGAGAACTCGCCGGTCTTCCGGTTCAGGGTGGCCGCCTTGCCGTCCACCGTTACCTGGTAGGCCCCCGTGGCCTTGCCCTTGATGGTGATGCGCTCAGCCGTCGTGGGCGACTCCACCTTATCCACCGTGAGCGTGGGCGGCGTGTTGTCAAGGTTCCGGCCCAGCAGGTTCGAGCCGTCGGGGAACTCCAGCTGGGTCATGGCGCTGGCCAGCGACCAGAAGATGTCGCCGCGCACCGCCGGTGCGGTGGCCTGCACGCCGGCGGGCACGATGCCCAGGTTGCGGGCGTGGCTCACCACGCCGGCCGGATCCCAGGCGCCCCCGGGGTACCGGTCCACCATGCGCAGCAGCACGGTGTAGATCTCGGCGTAGGTGATGTTGTCATCCGGGCGGAACCGGCCGTCGCCGTCGCCCTTCATCAGCCCGAGCCGCTCCGCCGCTGTGATGAAGCCGGCGCCCCAGTGGCCGTACACATCATAGAACGGCGGCGTCTGGTTCTTGAGGGCCTCGGCCGTGAGGCTGTGGTTCATGGCCCGGACGAAGATGGTGGCGGCCTCGGCCCGGCTGATCCGGTCGCCCAGCCGGAGGTTGCCGTCGGGGTCGCCCAGGACCACGCCGAACTCCCTCAGCAGCTCTATCGCCTCGTCACTCGTCAGCGCTTCCTCCGCGGCTGCGGCCGTGCCCGGGGGCAGCACGGAGGCTGCCATCACCACGGCAAGCAGCAGCGAGAGGATTACGCGAAAACCGCGTATCATTCCGTGACCTCCTTTCACTTCCATAAGAATTCGACGTGACCGGCGGCCCGTTTGGTTTCCTCCGGGACAGGCGCTGCCAGCCTTTTCGCGCGGGTTCGAGAGGAGGGGAGCCCCTAGGACTCCCCTCTGTCCACGGCGGTTCAGGGAGCAGGCACGTAGACCATCAGGCTCCAGGCGGGCAGGGGCGCCGCCGGCCATCCGGCCGGGTCGGTGAGCCAGCCCTCCGCCGTGTTGATGTAGACGTTGTTGCCGGTGTAGTACTCGAGCCTCTCCGCATCGACCGGCGCCAGTTGGATGACGATGCTGCCGTCCTCCGTCGCCGTCGTCGGCGCCGTGGCGGTGATGTCAGGCGCCTGGGCGCCGGGGCCGGTCTGGAACCGGAGCAGGGCGGGGTTGAGCGTCATGCCCTTGAACCCGGAGCCCTTCAGCGTCAGCTCGTCTGTGGCGGGGTTGTACACCGCCGCGGTGGCCAGGATGCGCAGCGTGACCGGCCGGTCGGGGCCGGTGAGCGCAGCGCCCCGGGCGAGGGCGGTGCCGCTGCCGGTGCGGATCCAGCCCTGTTCGGCGGTGAGGTACACCTCCGGGCCGGCCAGCTCCAGCATGGACTTCAGCGTGGCGGCGGACAGGGTGATGATCGCCTCGGTGTCGGTGAGCACGGTGACCTTGTCATACTGGGGCCGAAGGGCCACCGACGCACCGCCGCCGTTCAGCTTCACCAGGTTCCACGAGATGCTGCCCTGCGTGAGGCCGGCGCCGGAGAGGTAGAGCCGCTTGCCCACCGGGTCAAGCTGGGCAGAGAAGAGCGTGGCCATCGGCGTGACCGAGACCCCGTCGACTGCACCGGCCACCCCAGAGCCGCTCTTGTCGACATACCAGCGGCTCTCGGCGGTCAGCTGCACCTGGCCGTACCATTCGGCCGGGTCAAGCTCCGCCGCCAGGTCGCCCAGGTCGAGGATGACCCGGGTGGAGCCGACCGAGACCACCTCTGCCTCATCCAGCGGAAGCCGCCGTGCGCCCAGCACGAGGGTCAGGCGGGCGGGGTCGAAGGTGCCCTGGCTGCTCAGGCCCGTGGTGGAGAGGATCAACCGGCCGGTGGCTGCGTCGAAGGAGGCCGAGCGGAGCGCGTAGCGGCTGTTCTTGTCGGCCACCAGCACCTGGGCGATCGAGTCCAGCGTGGTGGACTTGGCGCTCTTGCTGTAGCCGTTGTCGATGGCTACATGGTACGTTGCCGTCCCCGGGGTCAGGTTCTCGCGGGGCACCCGGATGACGGGGATCTCCTGGTTCAGGTTGATCACCTGGGTGTAGAGCGGCGTGCTGCGTCCCGAACGGTAGACCTCGGCCAGCACCCAGTACGGCGGGGCGTCGTCGGTTCCGACCCGGGCCAGCTGCACCTCCATGTAGTCGGCCTCGGGGCCCACGTAGCCGGGGGTGGCGGCGGGGTCTGAGTCGCTGACGCCCCGGATGGCCACCACGACCGGGGTCTCGGCCTTGTGCTTGCGGACGGCGACCACCACTGGCTCGCTGGTGCCCAGGCCCCTGGCCTCCACGTAGTACCGATCAACGCCGGCCTTGTCCTGCGCGGCGATGGTGAAGGTCACCTCACCGTTTTCCGCCTTGCGCTCGAAGAGGCCCAGTACGCTGGTGACCCCGTCGCCGCCGGTGGCCCGCTTCAGGGTGACCAGCTCGTTGTACCCCGGCACCGGCGTGCCGTCGGCGTCGACCACCCGGGCGGTCAGCTTCATGGTGCCGGCGCCGCCCAGGGCCCCGGCCACCTGGTCCTCGCCCAACTCGGAGTCGACGGAGAGGACGATACGGTCAGCGCTGCCGCGGAAGGTGACGGCCAGCGGCTCACCCCACAGGAAGGTGGAGTCGGCAGCGGCGCCCGGGCCTCCAACGGGGTTGTAGGCCTCCTCGGTGGCGGCCAGGGGCAGCACCTCGACGGTGATGACGCCGCTGCGGAAGTAGCGCAGCGTGAAGGTCGCCTTGCCCTCGTGGGTGCGGCCGATCACCGAGTACGGGTCCTTGTCGGGGTGGCCGTCGGCCACGCCGTCGTCAACAGGGTAGTAGGGGGAGTTGGCAAAGGTGAGGGAGACCCCCTGGGGCAGACCGCGGTAGAGCGCCTCGTTGTTGCTGGAGGTCACCTTCAGGCGGAAGGCGTATGCACCGTCCTTCACCAGCCGGCCATTGCCGTCCACGACCTCCAGGTTAATGGTGACCGCCTGGCCGGGCGACTGTGTGGCCGGCGAAGCGGTGAGCCGGAACCGAGAGCCCGCCAGCGGCGAGGTGACGGGGAAGCGCAGAGCCTGCACGGCGTAGTCGTGGTCGCTCTCGAACTCGCCGGTGATGGTGACGGTGCCGGGAATGATGCCGGCCGTGAGCGTGGCGCCGGAGCTGCCCGTGTCGCTCTTGCCCCGGGGGATCACCAGCAGCGTGTTGCTGAGCGTGGCGTCCGTTCCCCCGGCGGTCAGGCGCACGCGGATGTCGGATGTGGTGTTGTTGACCATTCGGCGGCCAGACCCGTCCTGCAGCTGGGCCTTGATGAGCACCGTGGAGGTGCCGTCGGGGGAGAGCGACTTCACGGAGGGGAGCAGGATCACCCGCGTACCGGTGAGCACGTCAACGTCGAGGGTGCCCGCCTCCAGGCCCGCGGTGGTGGCCGTGAGCGTGGCATAGCCGATGCTCGTGCCGACTACGGTGAAAGTGGCAATACCCTTCTCGGTCACGGGCTTGTCTGGCGTGAGGGTGATGCCCGCCGTGCCCGCGCTCACGAGGGAGATGGCACGTCCGTAGTCGTCCGTCACCGTCTTGCCGTTCTCGTCTACCACGCGCACGGTCACGGTGTAGGCCTGATCAACCGCAAGCGGCTGGCTCTTGTTCACCGCGTCGATCGCCAGCGCCCGCCCCTTGGCGGACGGCGTGACGACGGTGAAGGAGAAGGTGGCCCGGGCGCTGCCCGCATTCAGGGTGAGCGTGCCCTTGCCGGTCTTCGCGCCGATTGACAGCGTGGCGGTGGACGGCTCGAAGGTGGCGTCGACGCCTGTGACAGTGGCCTCCGCCTCATACAGCGGAACTGGGTTGCCCGAGCGGTCGGTGGCCTTGACGGTCAGCGCGGCCGCCGTGTTGGTGGCCAGGGTCTTCGGCCCGTCGATCGTGATGCGGCTGATCTCCCCCTGACGCGCCACGGTAAGTGTCTGGCTGGTGCGGTTGCCTGCGGCGTCGATCGCTTCCACGGCGATCTGGTTCAGGCCGACCTCCAGCTCCACGCTGTGGCTGAACCTGCGTGTGGAGATGTCGAACTCGGCCTCCTGCCCGGCCACCAGCACGCGGACCGCCCCCTGCGCCGTGCCGCTCACCCGCACCGAGGAGGTGGCAACGGAGGTGGCGACGGGGTCAAGCTGGAGCTGCGGGGGAAGCGAGTCGAGGTAACGGGCGGCCAGATTGGGGTCGCTGCCCACCGGCACGGACGTGAGCGCCGTGGCCAGCGCCCAGAACGCCTGGCGCCGGAGGACGGGGGCCGTGGGGATCATCCCTGCCGGTGCGATGCCCACCTGCGCCGCCTGCTGGTAGACGGCCTCGGGCGTCCACGGCACCACTGGCTCCCGCTCCAGCATGCGGAGCAGCACCGTGAGCAGTTCGGCGCCGGTGAGGAGGTCATCGGGCCTGAACCGGCCCGTGTCGTCGCCCCGCAGCAGCGCGAGGCGTGCCGCCAGAGTGATCTCGCGCTGGGCCCAGTGGCCCTCGATGTCGCTGAAGGGCACGGGGCCTGCCACGTTGCTCGTGAGTTGGGCGGCACCCATGGCCCGCACGAAAATGGCGGCGGCCTGGGCGCGGGTGAGCGGCGAGTTCAACTGCAGATCTCCGTTCTGGTCGCCGTACACAACTCTGTACCCCTGGAGCACGGCGACGGCTTCGGCCTCGGTCAGCGCCTCCGGTGCCGCCCAGGCAGTGGCGGCGGGCAAGGCCGCGAAGGCAGCCACAGCCAGCAGCAGCAGCACCGACAGTGCGCGGGCAAAACGCGGCATGTGAGCGCACAGCCCCTTTCCTGCTTCGGTCTCGCTGCCATATGTTCGCAATATCTCCGTTGACATCCTGCCAGATTAAGGTGCGATCAATCTAGGCATTGCGGCGAGTGCTCCCCAGGATTATACAATTCGGGATCATATAGTTTACTTTCGGCCGATTTCTGCAGATAATGGTAGTGGCATACATGCAGTCCGTCCTGTTATCCCCTCGCAAAGGAGTTGGGAAGAAACAATGCGCCGCTCACTGCGGAAGATGGACACACAGGAGGTAAAGGGGTACCCCGAGGCCGAACAACTCTTCACGGTCCGGTCGCTGGAAGAGGCGCGGCAGCGCCTGCGGGAGCAGGGGCTCGACCCCGCCGCATACTGCTTCTACACCTGGATGCGGGAGGGAGTGCGCTACTACCGGGTGTGGGAAGACCGCCGGCTGAAGGAAGGCATCGTGCAACCGGCTGCCTTCGGCGAAGTCGCGGCCCGGATGAAGCGGGCCGAGGCCGAAAAACTCTACACCGTTGCCAGGCGCTACGTCGGCACCCGGCTGCGCTTCGAGCAGCGCGGCGGCCTTCTGCAGGTGTGCGACGGCGCCACGGGCGCGGTGAAAGTGGTGCTGAGCCTGCCGGTGGTGGGCGGTGCGCTGATCTTCGAGGGGGGCGAGTGGAGCCCGGAGCAGGCGGCGCGGTTCGTGAATGCGATCCTGGTGCGCGGCCTGGCGCCGGACCTGGCCTGCGACGAGGCGGAGGGACTGGTTGCCGCCCCGAAGTAGGCGATTATTCTGGCCGATGTAGGAGGCAGTCCCGTGAGCAGGTGGGTAAGTCGGCTTCTGGGATCGGTGCTCGCCCTCAGCTTGATGTTCGGGACGGCAGGGAGTGCCGCGGCCGCGACCAGCGACCGGGATGCGGCGTTCTCCCTGCTGCAGCGCGTGTTCGAGATCGTGGAGTACTACCACAAGGACGGCGCCGACCTGGACGCCTTCCTCCAGGGGGCCCTGCAGGGGGGCCTCGAGGCGTTGGGCGACCCGTACACCAACTACTTCAGCGAGCCCGAGTTCAGGGAGTTCCTTGACAGCCTGGAGGGCACGGTCACCGGCATCGGCGTCTACCTGGAAGTGGCCGACGGTTACGTGATTGTGGCGGCGCCCATCAAGGGGACGCCGGCGTACGAGGCGGGCCTGCAGGCGGGCGACCGCATCCTGGAGGCCAACGGGGTCTCCCTGGTGGGTGAGACCACAGAGAAGGCCAGCTCCGTGATCCGGGGCGAGCCGGGCACGGCGGTGAAGCTGCGCATCGAGCGGCCCTCGGAGGGGCGGACCTTCGAGGCGACCATCGTGCGGGCGGTCATCAACGTCCCCGAGGTGGAGTCTGAGATGCTGGAAGACGGCGTGGGCTACCTCGCCCTGACCGGCTTCAGCGACAGCGCCTCCACAGAGTTCTACAATGCCGTCGAGGAACTGAAGGAGCAGGGCGCCACCTCACTGGTGCTCGACCTGCGCAACAACCCCGGCGGGTACGTGCAGTCTGCGGTGGCCATCGCCTCCGCCTGGGTGCCGAAGGGCGAGCCGGTGCTGATCGAGGTGGGCAAGGACGACCAGACGGTGCACCGGAGCCGGGGGTCGCTCATCAACCTGCCCACCGTCGTGCTGGTGAACGGCGGCTCCGCCTCGGCTGCGGAGATCCTGGCCGGGGCCATTCAGGACTACGGCGCCGGCACGCTGGTGGGCACACAGACTTTCGGCAAGGGCACGGTGCAGCAGATCCTGTTCCTCACCGGTGGCGCCGGCATGAAGGTGACCATCGCCGAGTACCTGACCGGGAAGGGCAGGAAGGTGGACGGCGTGGGGCTCACGCCTGACCACGTGGTGGAGCCGGCCAAGGTGGACGCGTCGCTGCGGCAGCCTCTGGAACTGGACCGGCTGCTGCTGCCGGGATCGGTGGGCCTCGACGTGCTGGCCCTGCAGGAGCGGCTCGCCTTCCTGGGCTACAGCAACGAGCAGGACGGGGTGATGGGCACCCTCACCGTGCGTGCCGTGTACCGCTTCCGTTTTGCCAACGACCTGGCGGTCACCTCGGCGGTGGACAGCGCCTTCGTCACCAAGCTGAACGAGCGGGTGGCCGAGGCGGTTCGGGCGCAGGAAGCCGTCGACGTGCAGCTGGAGAAGGCGATCGAGTTACTGACCAGCCGGTAGACTGACCGGAGCGGCGGGGGCGGCCCCACAGGGGGCCGCCCCTGAACTTACGCCAAGATTGAAACCTACGCGTGGGCCCACGAGTCTATCTGTTGGGTGCAAGTTCCCACCGGATGCCCAGAAATCGGCAACATCCCTGAAGAGGATGGGGCGCCGGTGCTGGCGAAGGGTGCCGCAGACGGAAATAACGCCCCAAACGGAGCGGTTTATGAATAAGAAGAGACTCGGTTTCGTCTTGCTGCCGCTGCTGCTGGTGGCGCTTTGGCCCGCCAGCGCCTCGGGCTACCTCTCCGATCTCTGGGGCCACTGGTCGGCCGGGCTGGTGACCACGCTGGAGGCGCGGGGCATCGTCTCCGGCGACGATCAGGGCGAGTTCAACCCCGACAGCCCGCTCACCCGCGCCGAACTGGCCAAGCTGCTCGCCGCGGCGCTGGGGTATGATGCGGACGCCGCCATGCTGCAGGACGTGCCGTCGCGCTTCTCCGACGTGCCGACGTGGCACTGGGCGCGGGGCTACATTGAGGTGATGGCCGAGGTGGGCATTGTGGCCGGCTACCCCGGCGGATCTTTCGCGCCCGACGCGCCGGTGTCGCGGGCGGAGATTGCCGCCCTCGCCGTGAGGGCGGCGGGGCTGGAAGGGCAGGCACAGCTTGCATCCGGACCCACCGGCTACGCAGACGACGCCCTGATCCCCGACTGGGCGCGGGGCTCAATCGGCACGGCCCGCACTGAGGGGCTGATGCAGGGCCTGCCCGACGGCCGCTTCCAGCCCGACCGCCCGGTAACCCGGGCAGAGGGCGCTGCAGTGGTCTACCGGCTGCTGGCCCGCAACGGTGCGCTCTTCCACCTCTCGGGCACGCTCACGGCCTACGACGCCGAGCGCCGCACCGGCACCATCCGGGACGGCGCCGGGCAGGAGCATTCGTTCCGCATGGCGGCCCGGGCGGTGTACCTGCGGGACGGCGCCGTGGTCACGGCCGCCGATGTGAGGCTGTACGACGAGGCCGAGGTGCTGCTGGACGACACGGGCCGCGGCCAGTTGATGGAAGTGGGCTTCACCGATCTTGTGGCTGCGGAGGCCACGGTGGAGGGCAGCGCGCTGAGGCTGCTGCTGCCCTCGGGCGCCGAAGTGCGGTACTCCGTGCTGCCGGGGGCCCTGATTCTGGTGAACGGCCAGGCCGCCACGCTGACCGACCTGGCCGGGGCCGGCCCACTGTGGGCCGCAGTGGACTCGAACAGCGGCGCACTCCGCATCGTGCAGGCTCTCAAGAATGCCCGCGGGGGCTTCTACGTGGGTCCGGCCGCAGACGGCCAGGAGCTGCGTTTTGTGATCGACGACGCCGACGTGCGCTACACGCCGGCCCCGAGCCTGGTGGTGCTGCTGGAGGGTGAGCGCGTCGGGCTGGACGAATTGCTGCCCGGCGACGAGGTGCTGGTGGCGCTGGACAGCGAGGGGCGGCTCGCCTATGTGGAACTGTTGAGGTGATGGCGATGCGGCGGCAGGTGCGCTGGGTGAGCGGGCTGGTGGTCGCAGGCCTTCTGGCGGGAACGCTGGGCGGCACCGCGCACCTTGTGCCGGCGCGCGCAGCAGCCTCCACGTTCTCGATTCCCAGTGCGGAGGTGGCCCGGGCGATCGCACGGGCGGCGGAGGAGCGCGCGCCCTTCGTCGAACTCGAGGTCCTCACCGGTTCACTGGATGACCTGGCCCGGCTGCAGGATGAGGTGACCCGGGCCGGCGGCGAGGTGCTGCTGGTTGAGGAGAACTACGCCCAGGTGCGCGTGCCCACGGCCGCGGCGACGAGCGTGCTCGCCTCGGCGAGCGTATCCGCGGCCGGGTTGAATCAGGTCGCGGGCACCGGGCTGACCGAACTCGCACCCAGCGGGGAGGCCCTGGCCGCCGAGGTCGTGGCGGCGGCCGCACAGGCGAACTTCGACGCGATCGGGCTGGAGAGCCTTCGGGCGGCCACATCGGCCACCGGCGCAGGCGTGAAGGTGGCGGTCATCGACTCGGGCATCGACCCCGGCCACCCCGACCTTCAGACCACCCCGGCAGGCGGCCGGAAGGTCGTGGACTGGAAGGACTTCACCGGCGAAGGACGCGTGAGCCTGCCCGAGGCCGTTGCCTCCGGCGAGACTTACACCGCTCCCGACGGCCGCACCTACGTGCTCCCGGACCTGACGGCGGGCGCATCGGCCCGCTTCGGCTACTGGGAGGAGTCGCACGTCTCGGGCCGCATCAACCGCGATCTGAACCGCAACGGTTCGCCGGTCGATAAGTTCGGCGTGCTGGCCGTGGCGCCGGGCTGGGGGTCCGAGTTTGAGCTGGTCTACGTGGACACCAACGACAACCGGTCCTTCCGGGATGAGACCCCGCTTGCGGTCTACCGGAAGTCGGGCGGTTCTGTTCGGCTGGGCCCCTTCCGCACGGGACCGGCGGCCGAGGCGCAGCTTTCCGTGGTGCTGGCCGACCTGGACCCGGCAGGGATGTGGGCGTCCTTCGGCTTCGACAGCCTGGGCCACGGCACCCAGGTGGCCGGGGTGGTCGCGGCCAGCGGCCCGAACCTGACCGGCATCGCACCGGGAGCCGAACTGATGGCCCTCAAGGTGATCACCTCCCGTGACGAGGGCAGCTGGTTCGCCATCCGGGAGGCGATTCAGTATGCCGCAGCTGAGGGAGCCAAGGTCATAAACGTGAGCCTGGGCGGGCTGCCCCTGGCGGCGGCCTTCGACTCCACCGCCTCGGCCTTCCTGGACCAGATTGCCACCCAGTACGGCGTGCTGATCAACCTGGCCGCGGGCAACACGGGCCCGGGCCTGGCCAGCGGCGCCACACTGGGCAGCCCGTCGGCAGTACTCTCCACCGGTGCGTACTACTCGCCGGCGATGTGGCAGCGCGATTACGGCCTGGTGGTGCCCACCGAGGGCGTGTGGTGGCAGTCGGGCATGGGCCCCCGGGCAGACGGCGCCGTGCTGCCCAGCCTCATCGCCCCCGGCGGCAGCCCCACCACGTCTCCCCGCTGGCTGCACCGCTCGGGCTACACCACGGCAGTGGGCACGTCCATCGCCACCGCCCACGTGACCGGCGGGGCGGCGCTGCTCGTGGAGCTGGCCTGGCGTGAGGGCCTGGTTGACGACCCCCGCAGCCTGCGCCGCGCCCTGGAGCAGGGCGCCCGCCCGCTCGACGGCGTCGAGGCCTTCGAGCAGGGGGCGGGGCTGCTGCGGCTGCCCGAGGCCTACGCCGAGCTGAGGCACATCCGGCAGGTGCCGGAGCTGGCGGCCGCCGGATCCGGCGGAGGCGGCGGCCTCTACATCCGGGCCTATCAGCCCGGCAACGACGCGTTCGTGCTGACCAACCTGACCGGCTCGGCGACCCGGTTCGACGTGCGCAGTTCCGCGGGGTGGGTTGCGCCAGCCTTCCAGTCGATGACGCTGCCCGCCTACGGGGAGCGGCAGCTGCCGCTCCGCTTCACGCCGCCGACCCTGCCGGGGGTGTACTCGGCCTCGGTGGAGCTGTTCCACCCCGGCCAGGCGGCGCCGAGCATCACGCTGCCGATCACCTTCGTGCAGCCGGTTACGCTGGACCGCCAGCAGCGCTTCACCGCCATGAAACAGCTGCCGGTGGCCCGCTACGAACGCTACTTCGTGGAGGTGGCAGAGGGCACGCAGTCGCTGCGCGTGACGACGCGGGTGGTGGGGAGCGCAGAGACGCTGGCCGCCGGCACGGTGCAGGTGCAGATCTTCCGCCCGGACGGCGAGCTGCTCTACCGGTCTGACCCCATCGGCTCCGACGGTCTTGGCCTCACCGCGGACTTCAGCACGTCGGAGCCCGTGGCCGGGGTGTGGGAGGTCGTGGTCACCGCCCTGCCCGACAGCGCCGGCCGCCATCTCTCGGCCTCCTACTCAGTCACCGTGGAGGCGCCGCACATGGCCCCCGAGCTGCCGCTGCGCTACAGCGTGGAGCCCGGCGGGCGGACGACCGTGAACGTCCCCGTCACCCACACCGGCGCCCCCACAGAGGTAAAGGTCGAGGCGATGGGCCTTGTGGCGGCGGACGTGAGCGAGGAGTGGCGCACCCTCACGCAGCTCTACCAGATCGACGAGTTCACGACCTCGGGCCTGACAGGGCTTCTGCTGCTGGAGATCGAAGATGTGTACCCGGCCTCCAGCGACCTGGACATCATCCTCTACCGCTACGATGTCTCCACCGGCTGGCGGCGCTTCTGGTCGGCGCAGAACGCCAGTCCCGGCGGCGAGACCCTGTCCTACGCCAACCTGCCGGCCGGGCGGTACCGGGTCTTTGTGCAGCACAACGGCCAGCCGCCGCCGGACCTGCAGTACCAGTACCGGCGGCGAGCGGCCCCGCAGGCCTACAGCCTGAGTATCACCGAACCGGCGCGCCGGCGGGTGACCGGGCAGACCTGGCAGGTGCCCATGACGATCTACGCCCCCACCCGGCCCGGCCGCTACGTGGGCTACGTGCTGCTCAGCGACGCCAACACCGGCGAATCGCTGACCTGGTATCCGGTGGAGGTTTCCGTGGGCGAGCCGGAACTCGAGGTCAGGCCGATGGTGGCACAGCTTACCTCGGGAACGCCCGGCACGGTGGTGTTCGAGGTGCGCGAGCGCGAGACCGGCCGCCTGGTTGACACCGTCCTCACCGTGGACGGGAAGCGCTACCTCACGCGCAACGGGCGGGTCAGCGTCCCCGTCGTTCCCTCCGGCCCGCTGCTCCAGCTCGATGTCGAGGTTGACATGGCGGGCTACCAGCCGTACCGGGCGACCATCCCGGTGGCGGTGGCCACCGAGGCCTCGGTGGGCACGGCCTCCGCCGGCGCCGGGGCGGACGCTGAAGGGCTGGCGGCCGAGAAGGAGCAGTGGCGCCGCAGGCTGGAGGCGCTGTTGCGGTAAGACGGCAGACGCCGGCGGCAAACGGCCCACCCAGTGTCGCGGCGCACACGCATCTGAGGAGGGACGGTTCACGATGGAAGCGACCCTGCGAGTTCGCATGTCGGCACACGATGCCCACTACGGCGGCAACCTGGTGGACGGTGCCCGGGTGATGGGCCTCTTCGGCGACGTGGCGACCGAGCTGCTCATCCGCCACGACGGCGACGAGGGGCTCTTCGTGGCCTACGACTCGGTGGTCTTCAAGGCGCCCGTCTTCGCCGGCGACTTCCTGGAGGTGCGGGGGCGCATCACCCGGGTGGGCAACACTTCCCGGGCGATGACCTTCCAGGCCTACAAGGTGATCGCTGCCGCCCCGACCCCCGAGCAGCCCTCCCGGGCGCGGGTGCTGTCCGAGCCGATTCTCGTGGCCGAGGCGTCGGGCACCTGCGTGGTGCCGAAGCAGTTCCAGCGCGGCCAGAACGCCGACTCCGGCGAGAACCGAAGGGGGTAGTGCCGTGGAGAAGCTCATCATCACCGTGGCCCTCAACGGGGCCGAGGTGACCCGTGCGAAGAACCCGCACATCCCGTACACGGCCGAGGAGCTGGCGGAGGACGCGGTCCGCTGCCGGCAGGCCGGCGCCGCCATGGTCCACGTGCACGGACGCCTGCCTGACGGCACGCCTACGCAGGACGCCGGGGTCTACGCCGACATCCTCTCGGCCATCCGGTCCCGTACCGACCTGATCGTGCAGGTCTCCACCGGCGGGGCGGTGGGCATGAGCGCCGAGGAGCGGCTGGCGCCTGTGACGCTGCGGCCGGAGATGGCCAGCCTTACCACCGGCACCGTGAACTTCGGCGACGACGTGTTCAGCAACCCGCCCGGCATGATCGAGCAGTTCGCCCGCACGATGCGTGACCACGGCGTGGTGCCCGAGATCGAGTGCTTCGACGTGGGCCACATCGACAACGCCCTGGCCCTGGTGAAGCGCGAGGTCCTCACCCTGCCGCTGCACTTCGACTTTGTGATGGGCGTGCCAGGCGGCATCGCCCCCACCGTGCGCAACCTGCTGCACATGAGCGAGTCGCTGCCCCCGGGCTGTACCTGGTCGGTGGCGGGAATCGGCCGGGCCCAGCTGCCTATGGCCGCGGCCGCCATCGTGATGGGCGGCCACGTGCGGGTGGGGCTCGAGGACAACATTTACTACACCAGGGGCGTGCCCGCCACCAACGCCATGCTGGTGGAGCGCATCGTGCGCCTGGCCAACGAGCTTGGCCGTGAGGTGGCCACGCCGGATGATGCCAGAAGGATATTGCGCATACCCCAGCGAACGTCTTAGATGCAAACATAAGCACTGTGTAGCGTTTGATGTGGCACCGATGGGGGTGGCGTCCGTGCTCATTCCAACCAGCGTGACCGTGGCGCTGCGCTGTCCGCAATGCGGGCAGCTTGAGCTGACGGAGCTCTCCCGGTTCACTCTGAAGCACGGCGATCCGCAACGCATCCAGTGCACATGCGGCCGCCACCTGCTCACGGTCGGTGTGCGGCGGCGGCAGGTTTGGGTGCAGGTGCCCTGCTACCTCTGCGATGGCACCCACATCCGCCACTTTGCGCCCGAGCGGTTCTGGGATCCGTCCCTCAAGCAGATCGCCTGTGCAGAGACCGACCTGCAGCTCGGGGTGCTGGGCGGCGAGGAGGCCGTGGTGAGCTACGTGCGGCCGGGCCTGAGCGATCTGGAGCGGATCATGGACGACGGGGCCTTCGACGACTTCTTCGACGACCCGGCGATCATGTACCAGGTGCTCAGCCAGGTGCAGGAGCTGAACGCCGACGGCCACCTGCAGTGCCGCTGCGGCAGCCGGGAGATCGGGGTGGACATCTTCCCGGACCGGCTCGAGCTCACCTGCTCGGCCTGCGGGCGGCAGCGGTCAGTACCGGCTGCGTCGGAGCAGGACCTGGACATGCTGCTCTGCGCCACGCATCTGGAGATCGGCGGCGACCGGTCGCCGCAGCGCAGCAGGCGGAAGAAGTGATCTGGCGGAACTCGGGGCCGGGGGTGAACCCCCGGCCCTTTTCGCGGCGCCCGCACTGTGGTAACCTGATCCTCGGACAGAAGCTGCGCCAGAGAGGAGCGTCTTCATGAAGCTGTTCATCGATACCGCCAACGTGGCTGACATCCGCGAGGTCGCCTCGTGGGGCGTGCTGAGCGGTGTGACCACCAATCCGTCCCTGGTTGCGAAGGAAGGGCGCGACTTCATGCAGGTGCTGCGCGAGATCATCGAGATCGTCGATGGTCCCATCAGCGCCGAGGTGGTCAGCCTGGAGGCCGACCAGATGGTGGAGGAGGCCCGGCAGTACTACGAGCTGCACAAGAACATCGTGATCAAGCTGCCGATGACGGCTGAGGGCCTGAAGGCCTGCACCCGGCTCAGCGCCCTGGGCGTGCGGTGCAACATGACCCTGATCTTCAGCCCGAACCAGGCGCTGCTCTGCGCCCGGGCCGGTGCGGCGTTCGTCTCGCCCTTCGTGGGCCGGCTGGACGACATCTCCACCGACGGCATCCAGCTGATCCGCGACATTGCCGAGATCTTCGACCTGCACGGCATCGACACAGAGATCATCGCCGCCTCGATCCGCACGCCCGGCCAGGTGGTGGAGGTCGCCAAGGCCGGCGCCCACATCGCCACCATCCCGCCGAAGGTCTTCCACCAGATGCTGAAGCACCCGCTGACCGACTCCGGCATCGAGCGCTTCCTGAAGGACTGGGAGGCCGCCCGGGGCAAGGTGTAGACGTGCATAGCGGAATGGAACCCCGCCCGGCTCGCCGTTCACCGGTGAGACCAGGCGGGGTTCCTTTTCTGATAAAGCCAGTCGATTCGGAAGCGTGACAGAATCTATAACGGTCCATACATCCCTCACGGTAGAATGGCAATGTCTGATCGCTGCTGCTCATGAGAAGGGAGAATGCGCGGGTGGATAGGGAACTGGCAATGGAACTGGTCCGGGTAACCGAGGCGGCGGCCCTGTCCTGTGCGCGGTGGATGGGTCGCGGCGACAAGGAGCGGGCCGACCAGCTGGCTGTGGATGCGATGCGGGCCTGCTTCGACACGGTGCACATCGACGGCGTAGTGGTGATCGGCGAGGGTGAGCTGGACGAGGCGCCGATGCTGTACATTGGCGAGAAGGTGGGCGCAGGTGGGATCGCCGTTGATGTGGCCGTGGACCCCGTGGAGGGGACAAACCTGGTGGCCAAGGGGCTGACCGGCGCCATCGCCGTGGTGGCGATCGCCCCTCGGGGCCACCTGCTTCATGCACCGGACATGTACATGGAGAAGATCGCAGTGGGCCCCAGTGCGAAGGGCTGCATCGACATCACCGCGTCGCTCACCGCCAACCTGAAGTGGGTGGCCCGGGCCAAGGGCAAGGACGTGAGCGACCTGACGGTCGTGATCCTGGACCGGGACCGCCATCGGCAGATGATCCACGAGTGTCGGGAGGCCGGCGCCCGCATCAAGCTGATCTCCGACGGCGACGTGGCCCCGGCGGTGGCCGCCGCCATCGATGAGACGGGCGTGGACATCCTGCTGGGCATCGGCGGTGCGCCTGAGGGCGTGCTGGCCGCAGCGGCGCTCAAGTGCCTGGGGGGCGACATGCAGGCCCGACTGAAGCCCAGCAACGAGCAGGAGTACGCCCGGTGTCAGGCCATGGGCCTCAAGGACCCGCAGCAGGTGCTCATGCTGGACGACCTGGTCCGGGGCGATGACGTCTTCTTCGCCGCCACCGGCATCACGGACGGCGAACTGCTCAAGGGCGTGCGCTACTTCGGCAAGAACCGGGCCAAGACCCACTCCATCGCGCTCCGGGGCGAGACCGGGACGGTGCGGTTCATCGAGGCCACGCATCAACTCGACCGCAAGCCTGCCTGGTACCGCGGTGACCGCACCGGACAGTGAGACATAATATCCCGGCCGTCCGAATAGACCTGTCCCGTAAGGGATGGGGGTGGGCCGGTGTTGGCACCCATGGATCGGTCTGGGACTGGCTCGGCACAGCTAGGTACGGCACGGTCTGACGCGCGGCAGAAGGGTACGGTGCGTCCTGCCCGGCGGCGACTGGATGGAGAGCGGAGTGATGTACCGCGGACCGTTCAGCCCGCCGAATGGCGGTCGGGGAAGGCGCCGGCTGGCGGATCGCGGCCGAGGGAGGCACAGCCTGACCGATGGCGACCGGGTACGGCGCAGCATGACACCTGGCGGTCTGGCCCGGTCCGGTCTGTAACGGTGAGGCGGCGGTCGGGGTCACTTGGCGCTGGCCTGTCATCTGCTGCTCCCACCGCCGAGGTGTGGCGGGGGTACGCCTTGGCGCTTCTGGTGATCTGCCTGATCCTGGGTGCGGGCTACCTGGGCTGGCGCCAGGCGGTTCAGGCGCAGTCGGCCCCGGTTGTGCCCTCCCCGGCTCCAGGCCAGAATCAGCGGGTGCCCGAGGGGAGTCCGCCGGCCAGGAGCGGGCTTCTGGCCGGCACGCCGACCGGGGCGGAGGCGAGAGGTGAGGGCGCCGCTGCACGCTGGCGCCGGGCGGCCGATGCGGTGATCTCGGCTCGCGGCGGAGGGCGGCAGCCACGGCTGCACCAGGTGGCGGAGGGCGAGACGCTTTTTGCCATCGCCCGGCGGTACGGGGTGACCGTGGCCGCGTTGCAGGCGGAGAACGGGCTCGCCTCAGACCTGATCCGTCCCGGCCAGCTGCTCCTGCTGCCGGGCGGCGAGGGCCCCACCGGCCTGGAGGGGACGTACATCTGGCCGGTCCTGGCGCCGATCAGCTCGCCCTTTGGCCCCCGCTGGGGCCGCCACCACAACGGCGTTGACCTCGCGGCCAACCACGGCGATGAGATCCGGGCCAGCCGGTCCGGCGAGGTCTGGCTGGCAGGCGAGGTGGAGGGCTATGGACTGACGGTGGTCATCGGCCACGATGACGGCAGCCGGACGCTCTATGCTCACGCCTCCAAGCTCCTGGTGGAGGCGGGAGAGCGGGTGGAACAGGGACAAGCCATCGCACTGGTCGGGGCGACGGGCAACTCCACCGGCCCGCATCTGCACTTCGAGGTGATCGTGGACGACCGGCCTGTCAACCCACTTGATTATCTGCCGCCGCGCTGACGGCGTCTATCCACCGCATTTTCCACAGAGCGTGGTGACTTACCCACAGTATCCACAGCCCGCTGTTGATAAATATTCGTACAACATACTCTCACATACCGTAGGCAAAAGGTCTATACTCTATTCATTTAACAGAGCGAAACTACGATGGTGCCCACAGCAGGCGGCTGTGCGATGGCCATGCTGTGCGCGACTTCTGTCGAAACCGGGACCCCGGGGCTGCCTTGCCCCGGGGTCCCGTCCTGATTACTCCCCTGCCGGTACGAGCCGCAACGCATTGCCCGTCGAGTAGCCGCTGAAGTCTCGCTTCAGCAGTTCGCCGCGCTGATGCAGGGCCGACTGGTCGTCGTAGTGCGGGCTGAGGAAGTGGCCCGACTGGCCGGGGGTGACGATGGAGCGGCTGTTGCCGGTGGGGTCCGCCAGATCCACCACCTGCCGCCAGGGGGCGAAGGTTCGCACCATGCCGTCGGCGCCGAACGACATGGCCCCGACCGTGACACCGCTGCCGCCGATGGGGTACCGCGTCGGGTTGAGGAGCCAGCCGAGGGGGGCGGCGGCGGATCCCACCGGATGAGGCGGCTGCAGCCGGTGGTAGCGGCCCCAGGCCCATCGGGACGGATCCCTGCCCTGCAGTTCCACCGCCCGGTTGACGGCCGCCCTGAACGACTCCTGGGCCAGCCGCTCCAGTCCGCCTGCTGCCTCGATCCAGCCGTTGGGCCGGCCCTCTGCGGCGGCCAGCAGGGCCAGGTCGGTCACGTTCCCCTTGTCCGCCATGCGCCCGTAGAGCGCCTCACCCATCAGCGGCTGGTAGAGCTGGCGTGTCAGCTCAGCCCACCAGAGGTGGAAGAGCAGCGGGGCGCCCTGATCGGCGCTGTCCACCTGATCCCAGTTCTGCAGCAGCGCCAGGGCCGACCGGGCTGTCTCGTCCAGGCTGGCCTGCTCGACCGCGGGCAGCAGCACAGGCAGCAGCGTGCGGGCGTGGAGGTTGGTGTAGTCGACCTGCATCGCCTGCATGTGGTCTGCGGTCAGGTCGCCCCGGGCGGCCTCGATCATCTCGACGATGCGCATCGCCCGGTAAGGCTGTGCCCAGGAGTACGTGAGGAAGTAGGGGTAGGCATCGTCAATAACCTTGTTGTTGGCTGTGACGATGTACCCCTCGGGCGGGTTGACGGCCTCGGGCATCTGGTCAAAGGGCACGAAGCCGGTCCACTCGTACTCGTCGGTCCAGCCGGGAACCGGCAGCAGGCCGTCGCCTTGCCTGCGGATGGGCACCAGACCGCCGGTGCGGTAGGCGATGGTGCCCTCCACGTCGGCGAAGACGAAGTTCTGGGTGGGCACGTGGAAGGAACGCAGGGCATCCCGGAACTCCGCCCAGTTCCGGGCCTTGGGGAAGAGCAGGACGGCCTCGAGCTCCGGCGTGGCCATGTGTGCGGTCCACTTCAGGGCAAGGGCCTCGGCCGGCCTGTTCTCGGGATCGCCCACCACCTCCGAGATGATCGGCCCGTGCCGGGTGACCACCACCTCGAAGGTGACGGGATCCTGGCCCTTCACGGGGATCAGCTCTCGGTAGACCTGTGCGTCTTCCCAGCGCCCCATGTACTCGAACTGGTAGGGGTTGTCGGGGTTGCGCCTCTCAATGTAGAGGTCTTGCACGTCGGGGTTTGTGTTGGTCACGCCCCAGGCGATGCGGTCGTTCTGGCCGATGACGATCCCCGGAGCGCCGGGAAACATGACGCCGTAGGCGTTGATCTGCCCCTCGATCACGAGGTGCTGTTCGTACCAGATGGACGGCGTGCGGGCGCCCAGGTGGGGGTCATTGGCCAGGAGGGGCTTGCCCGAGCGGGTCAACTCGCCCGAAATGACCCAGTTGTTGGAGCCCCGTCCCTCGTCGGGGACACGCAGCAGGGCCAGCAGCCCGCTGAGGTCGAGGTTGCTGCCGGCGGCCAGCGCACCGGGCATGGACGGCGGCCCGTCAGAGGCGCTGTCGCTGCGGTAACGGATCATGGTAACGCCGTCTGCGGGGTAGGCAGGGAACAACTGGCTGGCCAGTTCCTCGCCGACCGTGTTGCGCAGCTGCATCCGGTAGACTTCCGCCTCGAAGTTGCCGCCAAGGTCGTAGGCCATGATCTTGCCGATGAGGGCCGAGTCAACGGGCTTCCAGGGTTCCGGCTTGTAACCGAGCAGCGTGAACTCTACGGGGAGACGATTTTGCGCAATCGCTTCATCAATGTATGCGTTCACGCCGGTCGCATAGGCCTCCAGCAACTCGGTGGCCCAGGGGCTGTACGCCTGCACCGAGGCCTCGGCGGCCCGCTGCAGGTTGAGCGCCCGGAAGAACTTGTCCGTCTCCAGCTGGCTCGGACCGATCACCTCGGCGAGGCGGCCCGCGGCGGCCCGCCGGGTCAGGTCGAGCTGGAAGAGGCGGTCCTGGGCCACCACGTAACCCTGCGCCATGTACAGGTCGTGCTCGTTCTCGGCCACGATGTGCGGCACGCCCCACTTGTCCCGGTATACCGTGACCGGCGCCCGGAGTCCGGGCAGTGCCAACTCGCCGCTGATCTGGGGCAGGCTCCGCCGGGCGTAGACGTACCCGCCGGCCAGCCCCAGCAGCAGCACGGCCACCAGGCCCAGTGCTGTGTAGCCCAGCCAGCGTGCCAGCCGCCTCGCACCCGTCCGCGGGTTGCGCTGCCTGTGCGGTGTGACAGCCATGTTCCAACCCCCACGAAGAGAATGATGGGGGAGTATTCGACAGTCTTTTCTGATATACCTTTCAACAGCAGTTCTCTTCGGCCGAAGCAGGCGCCGGTGGGGGCCGGATCTGCAAGACGTCGTGGACGGCCGAGGGGCAAGCGCAGCCGCAGGAGAAAGCCCACGGGCCACTCCTCGCCAGTGTGTGGCCTGTGGGCTTTCAGTTCAGCCTTCGACTATCCGGGGAGCCTGCCCTGTAGACCCTGCGGCGTGCCGCTCGCCTCGCCAGGAGGGCCCCGGCGCTACGACGCCGGGGGGAGCATCCGCAACTCGGCGGTGTTGGCTCCGGCCCCTGCCGGAGGCAGCTCGCCCCGCAGCCAGGGGACGAGTTGGCCGGCAAAGTACTCATCCAGCGGGTGTCCGCCGGCGCCGGGGGCCAGGATGGCGGCTGAGGCGCCCGGCCGGCTCAGATCATCGAGGCGCCGGTAGGTGGAGGCGGTGCGGACTACCCTCGGGTCGACCGGTGCGAGTCCGCTGCGATTGATCGACGACGGGCCGCCACTCAGAGGGTACGGACCCAGGTCGGTCAGGCGGCGGAGGAAAGGCACGGCCTGGCTGAGGCTGTGCCGGAACCGGACCTGGTGCTCTCGGCCCCAGGACCACGTATCGGGTCGGCGGCCCTGGCGGGCGGCGAGGTAGGCGACCGACCGGCGGAACGACTGGAGTGCCAGGCGAGGCAGACTGAACTCACCCTCCAGGGACATCCAGGGGTTCTCCTCGCCGGCGAGGGTACGCAGGAGCAGTCGCTCTGCGGCCTCCAGACCCGTGCGGGTTGCGGCGAACTGGTTGAACAGGGTGAGACCCATGCGGGGGCGGAAGACGGCCTCCAGAAGGGCGAAGTACCAGCGCTCCCAGAGGCAGGCAGCGCCGGAGCCCACCGGCTCATCCCGGTCCCAATCAGAGAGCAGAAGCAGCGCCTGTTTCTCCAGTGCCGACAGACTCTCCGCATGGACGCCCTGGCGGAGGCCCTCCTGCAGCGCCTGCAGCATCGGCTGCAGCAGGGTGCGGGCTTGCACGCTCACCGTGTCGTTGGCCAGCGGCGCCAGTCGCTCGGCATTCCAGTCGCCGCGGGACTCCAGCCATTCCCTGACCCGGGTCGTGACGAAGGAAGGCTGGCCTGCGAGGGCGATGCCGTCCGGGGGATTGACGACCTCCCTGAGGTCAGAGCCGGTCTCAATCCGGGCGATGGTGCCGTCCGTCCCCGCGTATACGGCGGCGAGTCCCGGGGCTGTCCAGCCGGCGAGGGCGGCGCGAAACTCGGCATAGGAGCGGGCGCGGTTGATGCCCAGCAGCACGGTCGCCTCGGCAGCCGGCCGGAGAACGAGGGATTGGAGCACGAGCTTACCGCCCGGACCCGCGGCCAGAACGGGACCTGCTCTGCCGGTCTCGATGGTGTGGGGCACGGGCGAGGCCTGTCCGCGCACATGGATGAACGTATCCACCGGCTGAGGCCCAAGAGGCCCGGCGGGCGGTTGGACGGCGAGAGACACTGCGTCCTCTGGAGACACGGCTGGCGACTCCGCGTCCACACGGGGCGCAGCTGCGGACGCCGTGTCCGCCGGCGTATCGGTCGTCGGGGCGACGAGCGGAGCCGTGACGCCCGGGTTCCTGGAGGCGCCGTCAAACGCTGACTCGGCAGGCTCGTAGACCAGCATGGGTGCGCCGGAGTCGGAGGGGGCAAACCCCCATGCGAAGTGGAGAGAGCGGCCGGTCAACAGCCCGGGAAGCCCTGCGAGGGCGACGCCTTCCAGGCGGGCGCCGTCCGGGCCGGAGAGGATGAGCGGGTGGAGCGGCGAGGGGGCGCGGGGGGCGGTCTCCAGCACACTGCCGGCCAGGGGAAACCCTGAGGATGTCCGCTCCCCGGAGACGGCCCAGGCGATGCCGCCGGCGATGGTCTGGGGAGCGTGCGTGGCCAGCTCGCACAGGTCGGCCAGTTCGGGTACCGCAGACGCGTCGGTTGCTGCAGGACCGAAGAGTGCCGCCGCAGCCTCTGCGCCCGCAACGCGGGAGACCTGCAGGCGCACGAGGGCGTCGGAGAGGGGCACGGTGAACTCGAAGGCCAGGAGCTTAGCAACGGCAAGGGAATCGACCGCCCGCCAGGGCTCGGGTGTGATGCGCGCAAGGGTGAACTCAGGGGGCAGACGGCCTTCGGCGATAAAGGCGTTCACGCCGTCTGCGTAGGCCTCGAGGAAGGCGCGCACGTCGGCCGGGCAGTCGGCCAGCGAGCGCTCGGCGAACCGCTGCAGGCTGAGGGTACGCATCAGGCGGTCCCGCTCCAGCAGCGCCGACCCACGAATCTCCGCCAGGCGTCCTGCAGCCGTGCGGCGTGCGACCTCCATCTGCCACAGCCGCTCCCGGGCCGCGAGGTAGCCCTGGGCCACGAAGAGGTCGTGCCAGCTCTGGGCCGTGATGTGGGGCGTTCCGTGCGAGTCGTGGCCGAGCGACACCGGACCTCGGAGCCCAGCGAGGCGGATGGTCCCCCGCCTCCGCGGGCGGCTCAGCTGCAGAAAGGCAAAGGCGGCGACGATCGCCAGCCCCATGATCAGGGCGAGGACGCTCAGTGCCGCGGCACGGGTCGCCAGCGCCAGGGCGAGGATAAGGATCTGCAGGGCGCCAGCGTAACCAAACAGACGGAGCAAGGGTTCACCTCCGCACGATTGCAGATTGCTGCAGAAGCTTTTGATAGCCTCCCTCCATTCTCCTGCAATGGCCGTTGCCACCGACATTTCGCGCGTGTTATAATGCGATGGTGCGACTCCGTCTTCGTAGACCGGCGCCCTGAAAGCAGCCGCAACTGCTCCACCGGGTCCACTGGTCACCTGGTAACGGCGTCGGGTTCGAAGCGACAGAAAGGGAGTTTGGTGAGCATGAAGCCAGGCATTCATCCGAAGGTCGAGAAGGCGACCATCACCTGCGGCTGCGGCGCGACCTACGAGGTGCTGTCGACCAAGAAGAACATCCGCGTTGAAATCTGCGCCAACTGCCATCCGTTCTACACGGGCAGCCGGGCTGCGCGCGTGGAGGCCGGCTCCCGGATCGACCGGTTCAAGAAGAAGTACGGCCGGTAACCCGCAGATGGGTTGGAAGAAAGCAGAGCCAGCGCGCTCTGCTTTCTTCATCAATGCGCCCAGTGAGCTTGGAAGACCGAGAGGGGAGGGATGGGCATGAGCGTCCAGCGGGGGGTCTATGGCGGACAGGCTGTGATTGAGGGGGTCATGATGCGCGGCCCCAAGTGGATGGCCATCGCCGTCCGCCGACCTGACGGCGAAATCGCGATCCACCGCGAAGAGGTCACGTCCGTCATGCAGCGGTACCCGATTCTGCGCCTGCCGCTTCTGCGCGGCATGGTGACGATGGTGGAGGCGATGTCCGTCGGGATCAGCGCGCTCATGTTCTCGGCCAACCAGGCGATGCCGGACGAGGAGCAACTCAGCAAGGGCGAGATGACCTTGACGACGGCCCTGGGGTTCATCATGGCCATCGGCCTTTTCGTCGTCGCACCCACACTGCTGACCAACTACGTGAAGGCGCTCTCGGCGAGCCCTCTCCTCACCCACCTGGTGGAGGGCGGGCTGCGGCTGGGGCTCTTCATTGGCTACCTCTGGATCATCTCCCTGATGAAGGACATCCAGCGGGTCTTCCAGTACCACGGGGCCGAGCACAAGGTGATCAACACCTACGAGGCCGGCGATGAGCTCACGGTGGAGAACGCCCGGCGCCACTCCCGCGAGCACAAGCGCTGCGGAACCAGCTTCCTTCTCTATGTCGTGGTCATCTCCATCGTGATCTTCTCGCTGGTCAACGTGGACAACGTATGGCTGCGCATCCTGCTGCGGTTTGCCATGCTTCCGCTGGTGGCTGGCGTGGCCTACGAGTTCATCCGCCTGGCCGGCAGGACCGACAACCCGCTGGTGAACGCCCTGAGCCGCCCCGGCATGTGGCTGCAGGGCCTGACCACCCGCGAGCCGGACGACAGCCAGCTGGAGGTGGCCATCGCCTCCTTCGAGACCGCCCGGGGCCACGGCCTTCCGGGTTAGCGACGCGCCCAACGGGGCACGGGCCTGCCCGCGCCCCTTTTCCATGCCCAGAATCCGCGCAGGTGAGGTGAACCCCCATGGATGACCGTATGAAGGAGAAACTTGAGGGTGTCGTTCAGCGGTACGAGGACCTGACCTACAAGCTGGGCGATCCGACTGTCATCAGCAATCAGTCCGAGTTTCAGCAGGTGGCGCGCGAGCACAACCGGCTGGGCCCGGTGGTGGAGAAGTTCCGGGCGTACCAGAAGGCCGAGCAGGAAATGAACGACGTGCTGGCGATGCTGGACGGCCACCTGGATCCCGAGGAACGCGCTCTCTTCACCCAGGAACTGAAGGACCTGAAGGAGCGCCTGGAAGAACTCTCGGACGAACTGCGCATCCTGTTGCTGCCCCGGGATCCCAACGATGACAAGAACGTCATCATGGAGATCCGAGCCGGGGCCGGCGGCGACGAGGCCTCGCTCTTTGCCGCTGAACTCTTTCGCATGTACACTCGCCTCGCCGAGCGGCACAAGTGGAAGACTGAGGTACTGTCGATCAGCGAGAACGAGGCCGGCGGTGTGAAGGAGGTGCTCTTCCAGATCAACGCGGAGGGCGCCTACTCCCGCCTGAAGTACGAGGGCGGCGTCCACCGGGTGCAGCGGGTGCCGGTCACCGAGTCGCAGGGACGCATCCACACCTCCACCGTGACCGTGGCGGTGATGCCGGAGGCAGAGGAACTGGACATCGAGATCAAGCCCGAGGACCTGAAGATCGAGGTCCAGCGGGCGGGTGGTGCCGGCGGCCAGCACGTGAACAAGACTGAGTCCGCGGTGCGCATGACCCACCTGCCCACCGGCATCGTCGTCTACTGCGCCGATGAGCGGTCGCAGATCCAGAACCGTGAGAAGGCCATGCGGGTGCTGCGCTCGCGGGTGTTCGACTACTACAGCCAGCAGGCCAAGAGCGCCGAGGAAGAGAAGCGGCGGGCACAGGTGGGCAGCGGCGAGCGGTCGGAGAAAATCCGCACCTACAACTTCCCGCAGGACCGGTTGACCGACCACCGCATCGGCCTCACCGTGCACAACCTCTCCGCCATCATGGATGGCGAGATCGACCACATCATCGACGCCCTCGCCCAGCACGAGCAGGCCGAGAGGCTGCAGGGCGCGGAGGCGTAGTCGGCCGTGGCTGGCAGTGTGGGCGAGGTGCTCGCCGCAGCCCGGGCGCGGTTGGCGGCGGCCGGCGTCGACGGCGCTGACCGGGAGGCCGCCTGGCTGCTCGCCCATGTGTTGGGCTGCCCGGCGGGCGCCCTTATCGCCCGGCGGGCGGAGGCGCTCTCCCCGGATGCGGCGGCGGCGTTCGAAGCGCTGGTGGCCCGGCGCACCGCCCGGGAGCCGCTGCAGTACATCCTCGGCACCGAGGAGTTCATGGGGCTGACCTTCCGGGTGAGCCCCGCCGTGCTGATCCCCCGGCAGGACACGGCTGTGCTGGTGGAGCAGGCAGTGGCCCGCCTGGCGAGGATGGAGCGGGAGCCGCTGCTGGTGGCCGACGTGGGCACCGGCAGTGGTGCGATCGCGGTGGCGGTTGCTCACCTGCTGCCCCGGGCCCGGGTGCTGGCGGTGGACGTGAGCGAGGAGGCCCTTTCCGTCGCAGCGGAGAACGCCCGGCTGGCCGGCGTGGCTGGCCGCGTGGACTTCCGGCCGGGCGACCTTCTGAAACCGCTGATGGCCTGGGCAGACTGGGGCGGGCGTTCACCCGGATCAGCCGGCGACGGCGGGAAGGGACCTGTGTGTTTCGATGCCATCCTCTCCAACCCGCCTTACATCGCGGACAGCGAAATCCCGGACCTGATGCCCGAGGTGCGCGACTGGGAGCCGCGCATCGCCCTCTCGCCCGGCGCCGATGGCCTGGCGTTCTACCGCCGCCTGGCGCAGGAAGCGCCGCCGCTGCTGCGCCCGGGCGGCTTCCTGGCCGTGGAGGTGGGCATCGGCCAGGCCGGGGCAGTGACGGAGTTGCTCCAGGCAGCGGGGTTCCGCGGGATCGCTGTCTACCGGGATACCGCCGGCGTGGACAGGGCCGTCTTCGGGAGCGTCGCATCTTGATGCGGCGCTCGTCTCATTGGACGACAGTCTGTACCTGTCGCACAGACCACAACTTCCCATGAGGAACTTACCTGTAGACCTCGCATCCTAACTTTGCGGTCGCGCGCATAGGAACCGGGCAGGAAATGGCACGGGTGACCCCGAAGTTTAGCGAGATCCTAGGGAGACCGATCGGGGGGAGGGCGAATCGTGGAGCGTACGGTAGCGGGAACGCGGGTGCTGCAGGTGGACGCGGTGAAACCGGAACCGGCGGCCATTGCTGAGGCTGCTGCGATCCTGCGTGCGGGCGACGTGGTCGCATTCCCCACGGAGACCGTCTACGGGCTGGGTGCCAGCGCGCTGGACGGGGAGGCCGTGGCGCGCATTTACGCGGCCAAGGGCCGGCCTTCCGACAATCCGCTGATCGTCCACATCGCGGATAAGGCGCAGCTGGAGGGGCTGGTGGCGGAGGTGCCCGACGTGGCCGAGCGCCTGATGGACCTCTACTGGCCCGGACCGCTGACGCTGGTGATGCGCAGGGGACCCGCCGTGGCCCCGGAGGTGACCTGCGGCCTCGACACGGTGGGCGTACGCATGCCCGACCACCCTGTGGCCCTGGCCCTGGTGCGGGCGGCAGGCGTGCCGATTGCCGCACCCAGCGCCAACCGCTCGGGGCGGCCGAGCCCGACCGCGGCGGAGCACGTCGTGGAGGACCTGGCCGGCCGCATCCCCGCGGTGCTCGACGCCGGCGAGACCGGCGTGGGCGTGGAGTCCACCGTGCTGGACGTGACGGTCGACCCGCCGATGCTCCTCCGGCCGGGCGGCGTGACCCTGGAGGAGCTTGAGGCGGCCATCGGCCCCGTAGAGGTCGCCCCCGCCGTGCTTGGCGCAGATCCCGGGGAGCGCCCCCGCTCGCCGGGCATGAAGTACAAGCACTACGCACCCCGCGCCCCCCTGATCCTGGTGGACGGCCCTGTGCTGCAGATGCAGGAGAAGATCCGCGACCTGGCCATGGAGTACCTGGAGGACGGGAAGCGGGTGGGCATCCTGTGCAGCGCCGAGAGCCGCGGCGTGTACGTGGCCCCTGTCATCCTGGAGTACGGCGCCCGGGCCGACCTGAGCGGGGTGGCCAGCGACCTGTTTGCCGCCCTGCGGGCGTTTGACCGGCACGGCGTGGACGTGATCCTGGCCGAAGGCGTGCCGACTTCGGGCATGGGCCTGGCCATCATGAACCGCCTGCGTCGGGCGGCCGGCGGGCGGGTGATCCAGGTATGAGAGTGCAGCGGGTGCTGCTGGTCTGCTCGGGCAACACCTGCCGCAGCCCGATGGCGGCGGCGCTCCTCCGGGAGTACTGGAAGCGGGAGCAGCCGGGGTGGGAGCTCACGGTCGATTCGGCCGGCACCGGGGCATTCCCGGGGTTGCCCGCGACGAGCCATGCCGTCGCTGCAATGCAGGAGCGCGGGATTGACCTCACCGGTCACCGCTCCCAGCCCGTGCTCACCCTGGACGGCTACGACCTGGTGCTGACGATGACGCGGGCCCACCGTGACGCGCTGCGGTCCCGTTTCCCCGAGGCCGCCGGCCGGGTGTTCACCCTGGGCGAGTACGCAGGAGGGGACGCCGACCTTCCCGACCCCTTCGGCGGGTCTCTGGAGCAGTACCGGCGGACGGCCGCCGCGCTGGAAGCGCTGATGCCGTCCGTTGTCGCACGAATTCGCACCGAGGGGAGTTATGCCGGATGAATGTAGCAGTGGCATGCGACCATGGCGGTCTCGACCTCAAGGAGACCGTCATTTCCGTGCTTGGGTCCCTGGGGCACACCGTGACCGACCTGGGCACGCACGACCGGAGTTCTTGTGACTACCCCGACTATGCCCAGAAGGTGGCGGAGGGGGTGGCGGCCGGAACCTACGACCGCGGCGTGCTGATCTGCGGCACGGGCATCGGCATGTCCATCGCCGCCAACAAAGTAACGGGCGTCCGGGCTGCACTCTGCAACGAGATCTACTCCGCCCGGATGGCCCGGGCGCACAACGACGCCAACGTCCTCTGCATGGGCGCCCGTGTCGTGGGTCCGGGTGTGGCCGAGGAGATCGTGCGGGCATTCTTCACCACCGAGCACGAGGGCGGCAGGCACGCCCGCCGGGTGCAGAAGATCCGCCTGCTGGAGACCCGCGCCTCGGAGTAGGTGCGTGCCTGACAGCCGACAGGTGCCGTAGACGCGGGCGTGCCAGGAGGGTGCGTCCGCAGAGGTGGTGTGTTCCGAGGGCAGGTGAGTTTCCCGTGACTGGCGAGCCATTCAGCGCAGGTGAACCCGCAGAGGTCAACGATCAGTTCTTCTCTGCTGTACGCTCCCAGACCCGGGCGGCGGTGGACGAGCTGTTGGTGGAAGCCGCCCTGGTGCCCGGCCAGGTGCTGGTGGTGGGCTGCTCCACGAGCGAGATCACGGGTCGCCACATCGGCAGCGCTGGCAGCGAGGCTGTGGCCGAGGCCGTGCTCGAACCGCTGATGGAGGCCGCGGCGAAGGCGGGCATCCACCTGGCCTGTCAGTGCTGCGAGCACCTGAACCGGGCGCTGGTCGTGCCCGCGGCCGCCGCGGAGCAATACGGATGGGAGCGGGTGACCGTGGTGCCGGTGCCGAAGGCGGGCGGGGCGTTTGCCGCCCGGGCGATGCGCCGGCTGCCGGAGGCTGTGGTGGTGGAGGAGATCGCCGCACATGCCGGCCTGGATATCGGTCTGACGATGATCGGCATGCACCTCCGCCGCGTGGCGGTGCCGGTCAGGCTGCAGACCGCGACGATCGGAAAGGCGCGGGTGGTGGCTGCCCGCACCCGTCCGAAGCTGATCGGCGGTGCCCGTGCGGTGTACGAGATCTAATGAAGGGGAGATGGCCATGTCCAGGGTTGTCGTCATTGACCATCCGCTGATCCAGCACAAGCTCAGCATCATCCGTGACAAGAACACCGGCCCCAAGGAGTTCCGCGAACTGGTCAATGAAGTGGCCATGCTGATGGCCTACGAGGTGACCCGGGACCTGCCCACCGAGGAGGTGGAGGTGGAGACGCCGGTCGCCCAGGCCAAGTGCCGCCGGCTCGCCGGCGAGAAGATCGGCCTGATCCCCATCCTGCGTGCCGGTCTGGGCATGGTGCAGGGCATCCTCAACCTCTATCCAACAGCCCGGGTGGGCCACATTGGCCTGTACCGCGACCCCGGAACGCTTCAACCCGTCGAGTATTACTGCAAGCTGCCCAGCGACCTGAGCGAGCGCGAGCTGATCGTCGTCGATCCGATGTTGGCCACCGGCGGCTCCGTTGTGGCGGCCCTCGACCTGATCAAGCGGCGCGGCGGCGTGAAGATCAAGCTGCTGTGCCTCATCGCGGCCCCCGAAGGGGTCAAGGCGGTCCAGGAGGCCCACCCGGACGTGGACATCTACGTCGCAGCCCTGGACGAGCGCCTGAACGAGCACGCGTACATCGTACCCGGCCTCGGCGACGCGGGCGACCGGCTCTTCGGCACGAAGTAGGGCGGGGGGATCGCAATGGCGCGGCCGGGCTGGGATGAGTACTTCATGGAGCTGGCCCAGGTGGTGGCCAAGCGCTCGACGTGCAACCGCAGGTCTGTGGGGGCCGTCTTAGTTAGGGATAAGCGGATATTGACCACAGGGTACAACGGGTCGCCCCCCGGGCTTCCCCACTGCACCGACGTGGGCTGCCTGATCGTGGACGGGCACTGTGTACGGGCGATCCACGCGGAGCAGAACGCGATCATCCAGGGCGCACTGCACGGCATCGACCTGCGCGGCGCGACCTGCTACGTGACCAGCAGCCCCTGCGTCCACTGTACGAAGATGCTGATTGGCGCTGGCATCAAGCGTATTGTCTACCTTGAGAGTTACAGCGAGCAGATCGGCTTCGAGATGGCCCGACAGGCCGGCGTGGTCATGGAGCGGTTCCAGCCTGCCAATCCCTCCTGAGCTTTACAGCCTGTCCCTTCGCGCTTAGAATAACAAGAGCCGGAGTCAGGCATTATGTTGCTCAGGGCGGTGCTGCTCAGCCCTGTGTAGGAGATGGGTCATGATGTTGGAAAAGGCAGGCCTCGTCTTTGGGCTGGCACTGGTGGCCTCACTGGTGCTCACGCCCCTGGCACGCAGGCTGGCCCTGCGTGCGGGCATTGTGGCGCCGGTGGTCAGCCGGAGTGTACACACGGAGCCCAAGCCCTTTCTGGGTGGCCTCGCGATGTACGTGGCGTTTGCCGTCGCGATGGTCGCGGGCGGCGGCCTGAATGACCCGCAGGTGGTTGGCATCATCGTCTGCGGCGGGCTCATCATGCTGCTGGGCATCTGGGACGACCGGCGGCCCATGCAGCCGAAGGCGAAGTTCCTGGGCCAGCTGCTGATCGCCGCGCTGCTGGTTTACTTCCCGGCCTGGCAGGTTCAGGTTCACGGCATCTACAGCCCGCTGGGCGACCGGTGGGTCTCGTTCGGGCCACTGGCCGGTCCGCTGACGATCATCTGGATCGTCTCGTTTGTCAACGTGATGAACCTCGTCGACGGCCTCGACGGCCTTGCAGCGGGCATTTCCACCATTGCGGCACTCACGCTGTTGGTCGTGTCGTTTCAGCAGTCTCTCCCGGCGGCGATCCTGCTCTCCGCGGCACTGGCCGGGGCGGCGATCGGGTTCCTGCGGTACAACTTCAACCCAGCCAAGATCTTCATGGGTGACGCCGGCTCGATGTTCCTCGGCCTCACCCTGGCCGCCATCTCCGTGACCGGTGTGATGAAGAGCGCCCTGGCGGTCTCGGTGCTGGTGCCGGTGCTGGCGCTGGCGGTGCCCATCTTCGACACGGCCTTCGCCATCGTGCGGCGGCTGGCCAGCGGGCGCTCCATCGGGCAGGCCGACAAGGACCACCTGCACCACCGCCTGCTGAGGCTCGGGCTCTCGCACCGCAACACCGTGCTGGTGATCTGGGCCGTTTCGGCGGCGCTGGGCTTCTCCGCCGTGGCAGTGACGGAGGTAGACTTCGCCGGGGCGATGATCATCGTCGTGCTGGTGTTGGCGGCCGTGTTCGGCGCAGCCCGGCGCCTCGGGTTGCTGGAGGTTTCCCGTCCGAGGGAGAAGCATTCCGGTCGGTGATCGGGGGAAGAACAGGAGGGTGAGAGGGCGGCCTCTTACCCTCTTTTCACTTCATATCAGCTTTCGAGGAGGAGACATCGTGGCTGCACGCCGCAAGGTGATGGCGATCTTTGGCTCCCGACCGGAGGGCATCAAGATGGCGCCGGTGGTGCAGGAACTGCGCCGCCACCCCGACTGGTTTGAGACGGTGGTGGTCTCCACCGGTCAGCACCGGGAGCAGCTGGATCAAGTGTTCGAGGCGTTCGGCCTCAGGGCCGACCACGACCTGGCGATCATGCAGCCGCGCCAGACGCTGACCGACATTATGGTGCGCGCCCTTTCGGGTCTGGACGCCCTGTTGGAGGCCGAGCGGCCCGACCTCGTGCTGGTGCACGGCGACACCAGTACCACTGCGGCCGGTGCGCTCGCCGCTTTCTACCACAAGATTCCTGTGGGGCACGTGGAGGCGGGGCTGCGCACGTTCGACAAGTACAATCCGTATCCCGAGGAGATCAACCGGCGCATGGCCGGGATCATCGCAGACATCCAGTTCGCTCCTACGCCGCGGGCCCGGGAGCACCTGCTCTCGGAGCGGACCGACCCCGAAACCATCTTTGTGACCGGGCAGACCGGGGTGGACGCGGCGCTCACGGTGCTGCAGCAGCAGCACGAGTTCAGCGTGCCGGCCCTGCGGGAGATCGATTTCGCCCGGCATCGGGTGATCGTCATGACTGCCCACCGGCGCGAGAACCTGGGCGAGCCCATGCGCAACATGTTCAGGGCGATTCGTGACCTGGTGGAGCGGTTCCCCGACGTGCTGCTGGTCTACGCGGTTCACCTGAACCCGGCCGTCCGGGAGTTGGCCTGGCCAATCCTCGGCGGTCACCCCCGCATCCTGCTGCTGGATCCGCTGCCGTATCCCGACATGATCCATCTGGCTGCCAGGTCGTACATGGCGATGACCGATTCGGGCGGCATTCAGGAGGAGACACCCTCGCTGGGCGTGCCTCACGTGTTGATGCGGGAGACCACGGAGCGGCCGGAGGCGCTGGAGGCCGGGGTGATCATCCTTTCGGGCACCAGCTACGAGGGCGTGTACGCCGCCGGCGAGCGCCTGCTGACTGACCGTGCGCTGCACCGGCAGATGGCGCGCACCCAGAACCCGTTCGGGGACGGGCAGGCCAGCCGGCGCATTGCGGAGTACCTGGGCTGGCGGTTTGGCTTCTTGCCGGAGAAGCCGGCTCCGTTCGATCCCCGGACCTAGACTCCTGGTCGATGCACGGAAGGAGAATGGCTGGACGGGACGAAAGTACTAGGCCATATGCCCGAGTGTTATCGCGGGTTTAACCACATGGAATACTTGAATCTAAGGTACCACGGCTCATTTTTCCTTGTGTTCTAGAGAGACCTTTTGTATAATCCGCCTTGGGGATTCACGGGATTCTGGATGAGGAGGTAGCGCAAAGGGTGTCTCGCAAGACCCGACGGTCACCCTACCTCCTGGCTGCGGTCGATTTCGGCTACACCTTACTCGCCTCGCTGCTGATCTTCGGCGGCCTGGGATGGTGGCTGGACGGCCGGACGCGCACCACCCCCCTCTTCTTGATCGTCGGCATCCTGCTCGGGCTCACTGTGGCGTTCAACGGACTCTTGAGGCGGCTCAGAGTGATCGAGCGCGCCGGCAAGGTCGAGAAGGGGCGGGACAAGCAACCGCCTACCGAAAGTCAGCCCTGACCCCGTGAAAGGGGCGGCTCCTCTTTGGCAGCGGACGTACTCTTGGGCATTGTGCTGGGCGCAGGCTGGGGCTGCCTCACGAACCTGCTCCTGTTCCGCAAGATGGAGAACAACCGGGTCGCAGGTGTGGAGCCACTACGCGGAATTGGGCTTGTTTTTTTTGTACGCTACCTTACGGATGCAGCAGTGCTCGTCATCATGTATCTGCTGATCCGGAGCGCTGCGGCTCTTGTGGCCGCCGCCCTGTCCATGACGGTTGCCGTGAAGGTCTCGCTCTTCACCGTCTTCCTGCGGAAGGGGGGGAAACCTGAGTGACAACGTTCCTGTTCAACCTCGCCTCCACAGAAGGGGCGCGGGAGTTCCACATCCACGATGTATGGTCCACCGGGTGGCTGGCGAAGCCGTTCCTCAACGGCTACCTGGAGATCAACAACATGATCGTCACGCAGTGGGTGATTATCGCCGTTCTGAGTGCGATTGCGATCATCATCAACCGGGCGGTAATCAACGGCCGGTACACTAAGTTGCGTGGGTCGATGGAGCTGCTGATCGATTTTCTCGAGGGCTGGTTCTCCTCCTTCATCGGCAGCCGCCAGTACGCCCGTCAGTACATGCCCCTGCTGGGCACGCTGTTCCTGTTCATCATCGTCTCGAACTACCTCGGTATCGTTCCCACGGTCGGCTATGGGCTCTTCGCACCGACCGGGCGCTGGGGCACCACCCTCGGCCTGGGCATCGTGGTGGCCATCGCCGTGCAGGTGATTGCCATCAAGAACCTCGGCGGCATGGGCTGGGTGAAGCACCTGCTGCATCTGGGGCCGCTCTCGATCCTCGAGGAGTTTGTGCACCCGTTCTCGCTGTCGCTCCGTCTCTTCGGCAACATCTTTGGCGAGGAGACGCTTCTGGCGGTCATCGTGTTCCTGGCCCCTCAGATCGCCCCGATTCCCATCATGGTGCTCAGCCTGATCTTCGGCGCCATCCAGGCGGTCGTGTTTACCACGCTCACTGCGATTTACATCGGCGCGGTGCTGGAGTCGCACGCCGCTCACGGGCATGGTCCCGCTCACGAGGGCGAGGCCGCCCACCCCGCTCCTGCCCAGTAGGGCCGGAGGATCCACGGTTGTTAGCTTTCCTCCCCCTCTAGGGAAGGCGCTCCCTTCCTTTGTCCCTTGGGAGGATTGACTAAGCGGGCCTGAGGCCCAAGTCTTCAAGAAGTTCTCTTTTGAAAAGGAGGGGAACCCGCACCATGACTCCTATCGCATGGATCGCTCTGGCCGCCGCCCTCGCCATCTCGGTTGCCGCCATCGGCGCGACCGTGGCGCAGGGCAAGGCTACCGCCGCTGCCATGGACGCCATCTGGCGTCAGCCGGAGGCCGCTAACGACGTTCGCGGCGCTCTGATCGTGTCCCTGGCCCTTATGGAGGCCATCGCGATTTACGGCCTTCTGATCGGCCTGCTGATCATCTTCATTCTCGGACCTAGGGCCTAAGCTCTGATGGGGGCGACCCGGGGCTAGTCACCTCTGGTCGCCCCTTACTAGAGAGGGGGGGAACTCTTTTTGAACTTGTTCATGTTCACGCTCGCCGCGAGCGAGGGGGGCACCATCAACATCTTCCCCCAGCCAAACGAGCTGATCTGGACTATTATCGACTTCGCCATCCTCCTGTGGATTCTGTACAAGTTCCTGTACAAGCCGCTGCTGGGAGCCATTCAGGCGCGCGAGGATGAGATTAACAACAACCTGAAGAAGGCCGCCGAGGACCGGGCGGAGGCCGAGCGCCTGCGCAAGGAGTTTGAGGCGCAGATCGCCAACGCCCAGCGCGAGGCGCAGGATATTCTGAACAAGGCCGTGAAGAACGCCACCGCCGCCAAGGAGCAGATCGAGGCTGACGCTCGGGCCAGGGCGTCAGAGCTGCTGGAGCAGGCCACCCAGACCATCGAGCGGGAGAAGGCGAAGGCTCTGGCAGAGCTGCGGCTTGAGGTCGCCAACCTGGCCGTGGCCGTGGCCGGCAAGGTGATCGAGAAGAACCTCGACACCGACGAGCAGCGGCGGCTGGCTGACAGCTTCGTGGCAGAGGTGGCGAAGCACTGATGTTGAACCAGGCGGTTTCCCGGCGCTACGCCCAGGCCCTCTTCGAACTGGCCCAGGAGAAGGGGTTGCTCGACCAGGTCAACCGGGAGCTTGACCTGGTGCTTCAGATGATCGAGGCAGACGGCTACCTGCGGGCCTTCATGAACGACGCAGTGATCTCGCCCTCCCAGAAGCGCGCCGTCTTGAGCCGCGTCCTGGAGGGAAAGGTCTCCCCGCTGGTGCTGAACTTCCTCTATGTGGTGGTGCAGAAGCGGCGTGAGTCGTTCCTGCCCGCGATCTACCGCGCATTTCAGGACCTGGCCAACGAGGCCCTCGGGGTCGTGGAGGTCGAGGTCCGTTCTGCCGTTCCCCTTGCGGAGGAGACGGCGCGCAACCTCGAAGCCAAACTCGTTGCCCGTCTCGGGAAGCGGGTGAAGTTCAGGACCCAGGTCGCCCCCGAACTGATTGGCGGCCTGGTTGTGCGGGTGGGCGACACGCTGATCGACGGCTCGGTCCGCACTCGCCTGCGCCGCATGCATGAGCGGCTGATCAGTTCGCAAAGCAAGGTCATTGAGGGGTGAGACGGGGATGAGCATTCGGCCTGAGGAAATCTCCTCAATTCTGAAGCAGGAGATTGAGCGTTTCTCTAACGAGATTGAAACCTCCAACGTCGGCCGGGTCATCCAGGTTGGCGACGGCATTGCGCGCATCTGGGGCCTGCAGTCGTGCATGGCCTCTGAGCTGCTGGAGTTCCCCAACGGGGTGATGGGCATGGCCTTCAACCTGGAGGAGGACAACATCGGCTGCGTGATTCTCGGCCCTGATGAGGACATCACGGAGGGCATGGAGGTCAAGCGGACCGGCCGTGTCGTCGAGGTGCCCGTCGGCAAGGCCCTGATCGGCCGCGTCGTCAACGCCCTGGGCCAGCCGCTGGACGGCAAGGGCCCCATCGAGACCGATACTTACCTGCCCGTCGAGCGCAAGGCGCCGGGCGTCATCACCCGCAAGTCGGTGCACGAGCCCCTGCAGACCGGCCTGAAGGCCATCGACTCGATGACGCCCATCGGCCGCGGCCAGCGCGAGCTGATCATTGGCGACCGCGGCACCGGCAAGACCGCCATCGCCATCGACACGATCATCAACCAGAAGGGCCAGAACTGCATCTGCATCTACGTCGGCATCGGCCAGAAGGCCTCGACCATCGCCGGCGTGGTGCACCGCCTGCAGGAGACCGGCGCGATGGAGTACTCCATCGTCGTCTCGGCGACCGCCTCTGACCCCGCACCGCTGCAGTTCCTGGCCCCGTATGCCGGCTGCGCGATGGGCGAGTACTTCCGCGACAACGGCATGCACGCCCTGATCATCTACGATGACCTCTCCAAGCACGCCGTGGCCTACCGCGAGATGTCGCTGCTGATGCGCCGTCCGCCTGGCCGTGAGGCGTACCCGGGCGACGTGTTCTACCTGCACTCCCGCCTGCTGGAGCGGGCCGCCAAGATGAGCGACGAGTACGGCGCCGGGTCGCTGACCGCCCTGCCGATCATCGAGACCCAGGCGGGCGACGTGTCTGCCTATATTCCGACCAACGTCATCTCCATCACCGACGGTCAGATCTTCCTGGAGACCGACCTGTTCAACGCCGGCGTCCGCCCGGCCATCAACGTCGGCATTTCGGTCTCCCGCGTCGGCGGCGCTGCCCAGATCGACTCGATGAAGCGGGTCTCCGGCACGCTGAAGCTGGATCTGGCCCAGTACCGTGAGCTGGCGGCCTTCGCCCAGTTCGGCTCCGACCTCGACAAGGCGACGCAGGCCCGCATCACGCGCGGCCAACGCACCACGGAGGTCCTGAAGCAGCCCCAGTACCAGCCGCTTCCGGTGGAGCTGCAGGTGCTCTCCATCTTTGCAGCTTCCAACGGCTACCTGGACGATCTGGAGCTGGAGGCTGTGCACCAGTTCGAGCAGGATCTGCACACCTACTTCAAGGCCAATCACGCCGAACTGCTGGCGCGGATCCCGGTGACCAAGTGGAAGGAGATCGAGCCGGAGGTTCGGGCCGCGGTAGACGCCTTCAAGCAGGGTTACGGTCAGCGCGCCGCCGCCAACCAGTAAGGGTGGTGAGGAGAGTTGGCTGAGAACAAGAAGGCCGTCCTCCGGCGCATCCGTGCCGTAAAGTCGACGCAGCAGATCACGAAGGCGATGAAGATGGTGGACGCCGCCAAGCTGCGCCGGGCGCAGGAGAAGGTGCTGGCGGCACGCCCGTACGCCCGCGAGCTGGCCAAGACGCTGGGCCGCCTCGTGGCGGCGGGCGCCGGAGCCAACCACCCGCTGCTGGCACGGCATGCTGAAGGCGCACCTACTGTGGCCTACGTGGTGATCACCGCCGACCGGGGCCTGGCCGGCTCCTTCAACATCAACGTCATCCGGCGGGCGCACCAGGCCATTCAGGCCGAGAGCCGTCCGGTGAAGCTGATCACCATCGGGCGCAAGGGCCGCGACTACTTCGTGAAGCGCAAGATCCAGCCGATCATGGAGTTCGTTGCCCTGGGCGACAACATGACGTTTACCCTGGCCCGTAGCATCGTCAGCAAGCTGGTCGATCTCTACCTCTCCGGCCAGGTGGACGAGGTCCGTCTCGTCTACACCGAGTTCGTCAACGCCGTCACGCAGCGGCCGGTGGAGGTGCAGCTGCTGCCTGTGCAGCCGTCCGGCGGCAGCGAGCACCACACTCAGGTGGATTACATCTACGAGCCCTCGGCCGAGGACGTGCTCAACACCCTGGTGCCTCGCTTCGCCGAGACGATCTTCTACCAGGCGTTGCTGGAGTCCAAGGCCTCCGAGCACGGCGCCCGCATGACGGCCATGGGCAACGCGACGGACAACGCCCAGGAGATGATCGCCAAGCTGACGCTGGCCTACAACCGGGCGCGGCAGGCCAGCATCACCAATGAGATTTCCGAGATCGTGGGCGGCGCCAACGCCCTGAAGGGCTAAGCCCGGCTTCCTAGAGGAGGGAGACCTGCAGTGAGCAACCCGACTGGCAAGATCCTCGCAATCATGGGCGCCGTCGTCGACGTGGAGTTCCCGGACGGCCATCTGCCCAAGCTGAACCACGCCCTGTTGATCCGGAACGGCGGGGAGCGGGGCGACATCAACCTTACCCTGGAGGTCGCGCAGCACCTCGGCAACAACCAGGTGCGCTGCATTGCCATGGACTCCACCGACGGCCTGCGGCGCGGCGAACCCGTCATCGACACCGAGGCGCCGATCACCGTGCCCGTTGGCGAGCCCGTGCTGGGCCGCATGTTCAACGTGCTGGGCGAGGTCATCGACGGCAAGGAGCCGGTGAAGAGCCCCGTGTCGCTCCCGATCCACCGGGAGCCGCCTGGCGTTGCCGCCGTCGACCCCGCCACCGAGATGCTGCCCACCGGCATCAAGGTCGTCGACCTGCTCTGCCCGTACGCCCGCGGCGGTAAGATCGGCCTCTTCGGCGGCGCGGGCGTCGGCAAGACGGTCATGATCCAGGAGCTCATCCACAACATCGCTTACAAGTTCGGTGGCTACTCGATCTTCGCCGGCGTGGGCGAGCGCACCCGTGAGGGTAACGACCTCTACCACGAGATGATCGAGGCCGGCGTTATCGACAAGGTGGCGATGGTCTTCGGCCAGATGAACGAGCCGCCCGGCGCCCGTATGCGCGTGGCGCTGACCGGCCTGACGATGGCCGAGTACTTCCGTGACGAGCAGGGCCTGGACGTGCTGCTCTTCATCGACAACATCTTCCGCTTCACGCAGGCCGGTTCCGAGGTGTCTGCACTTCTGGGCCGCATGCCCTCCGCCGTGGGTTACCAGCCGACGCTGGCCACTGAGATGGGCTACCTGCAGGAGCGTATCACCACGACCAAGAAGGGGTCGATCACCTCGGTGCAGGCCATCTACGTGCCGGCCGACGACCTGACCGACCCGGCCCCGGCCACCACCTTCGCCCACCTGGACGCGACGACGGTTCTCTCCCGCGCCGTGTTCGAGAAGGCGATCTTCCCGGCCGTGGACCCGCTCGACTCCACCTCCCGTATCCTCGACCCGAACATCGTGGGCCGCGAGCACTACGAGGTGGCCCGCGGCGTGCAGAAGGTGCTGCAGCGCTACAAGGAGCTGCAGGACATCATCGCCATCCTCGGCATGGATGAACTCTCCGACGAGGATAAGCTCACCGTGGCCCGGGCCCGTAAGATCGAGCGCTTCCTCTCGCAGCCGATGTTCGTGGCCGAGAAGTTCACCAACCTCCCCGGCCAGTTCGTGGACATCAAGGACACGGTGAAGGGCTTCAAGGAGATCCTGGAGGGCAAGCACGACGACCTGCCTGAGCAGGCCTTCTACATGGTCGGCACGATTGAGCAGGCGGTGGAGAAGGGCAAGAAGCTGCTGGCCGAGGTGAGCTAGAATGGCCGCAGACATGACGATCACCATCATCACCCCTGAGCACACGGTGCTCAAGGACGCCCCCGCCGAGGCGGTGGTGGTGCCGGTGGTGGATGGATCGATGGGTATCCTGAAGAACCACGCGCCCATGGTGGCCAACCTGCGCATCGGCGTCCTCCGCTACAAGGCGGACGGCGCTTTCAAGCGGGTGGCCGTCATCGGCGGCTTCGTCGAGGTCTCGAGCAACAAGATTACCGTGCTCGCCGACGCAGCCGAGGAGGCCGAGTCCATCGACGTGATGCGGGCCCGCGAGGCGAAGCGGCGCGCCGAGGCACGGCTGCGGGACCGCAAGTCCAGCATCGACCGGGCCCGGGCTGAGGCCGCCCTGCGCCGGGCAGTCGCCCGCCTGCGTGCCGCCGGCGTGCTCGAGGACGAGAAGTGACCGATATTGCTCAACACCCCAGCCCGTGGACGGGCTGGGGTGTGTTGCTTCGGCCAGCATGACCTGGAGGCTGGCTGCGTTGCCGTCCTGGCACCTGCAGGCGGCCAGGACTCGGGGGCGACCTGCTGATGGAGTTCTCCTGCCGAGGCGCTCCACTCGCGCCCCCGTGGGCGGCTCCCCAGCGGGAGTCGCCGGTTCAGCTGGTGGATAATAATGCAGCGTGCTGGATGATCTTCAGGTGTGCATTGACACGGTCGGACCGGAAACCTGACATGACCTGATACACTGGTGACACAGCAGGTCTCGGAGCAAGGGACAGGGTGACACACTGGGCACGATCGGGACGCGATCAGGTCCGCGGGCAGGCGTCTGCCCGATCAGGATCCCGGCTCGCACCGAGTTCAACCGGCTCGGAAGACAGGCGGAGACCGCAGGAGACAGTGTATACCCGCTGCATGGTCTCTAATCGTGTCAACCAGATGATCTCTTTTCCACCCACTGTGTCAAGCCTGCCCCGTGCGCAGTAACTGCGCCATCGTTGGGACGGTGTGTCTGCCCCACCGTTCAAACGGTGTAACTCTGGCAGCGGCTAGCTGGTTCGCCGCGGCCACCTGTCCGCAAGCTCGCCTGCGGCGCTGTTGATCAGCAGGTTCTCCACCATGTCGATCAGGTCCTGGACGGTGCGCACCAGGTAGAGCCGGTCCGCGTAACGGCTGAGGGTACCGTACCAGAGCGGCGAGCCCATGTGCCAGACGGGCACCTGCTGGTACCCGTAGTAGAAGGTGCCCAGGCGGCGCTGCTTCTGCCGGTCAGCCCCTCTGGCGGCGCCGGAGAACTCGGCGGACGGGGTGATGAAGATGACCTGCCGGGCCCGGCGGCGCAGCTCGCCCATGTAGAGGGCGATCTTCTGTTTCTCGTCCTCCCGGAGCGAGACCTTGCCGTCGGTGGCGATGAGCACGTAGGTCTGCTCGTCCACATAGGCGTGGCGGGCGATCTCGGCCAGGGCGGAGCCGAAGCGGGTTCCTGCGTTCCACGACCTGGCCCCCGCCATCAACCGCTGCACCTTGCTTTCGAAGGAGCCCATGCCGTTCAGGTAGGGGGTGGCGTAGGTGGCCTTCTCGCTGAAGACGTAGCTCTCCACGACGAACCGAAAGTTGAGGTTGTGGAAGAAGAACAGCAGGATGCTCACGTAGTGGACCATGGAGTGGGAGACGTCTCCGATCACCAGGATGCGAGCGGGCCGGGCGGGCTGGGGCTCGGGGATCTCCTTGGTGGGCCAGCGGAACTGGAGGACGGCCCCTGCGTAGCGGGGGATGTTGTAGCTGAGGGTGCGGGCCACGTCCAGCCGGTTGCGGCGGGGCCACGGCCGGAAGCTCTCATCGAGGTTCAGCCACTTGCGGGCGAGCCGCTCCAGCAGCTCCTCCAGCTGCCGGATGTCACGGGCCGACAGCTTGCGGATAGGGGAGGCCAGCAAGTCGACGTAGGCGTACCGACGGTTGGCCGCCTCGGCCCCCAGCGCGCTCTCAGCGGCCGACGACGGGGTGAGCCCGCGCCAGAGGGTGAGGCGGCTTGTCCCGGCCTCCGCTTGGTCCCCGGACGCCCCGCCTGCCCACAGCAGGGAGGTGGAACGCTCGCCCGCCGCGACCTCGGCGAGGGCAGCGCCGGCTTCCTCCCGGAAGTCGGCCCCCTCGGTCGCGATCACGTAAAGGTTGTTGGGATCGCGGCTGAACAGCAGCAGGCGCGCCACACGTATGGCCGTGCGCACTGCAGGCCCGCCGCGGCCCACCAGGTGCCCGGCCCAGAGCAGCAGCCAGCGTACGAACAGGCGGAGCCAGCGGGCCAGCGCCCGTGTCAGGCGGTTCGTCCAAAGCCTTCGTACCACTGCCGGAGCGCCTCCTTGACGATGGCTTCGTCCTCCGGGTACTTGGCCAGGAAGCCGATGGTCACTTCCACCGTCTCGGGGGTGATGCGTCCGTCACCCACGTCGACGAGGGCGCGGGCCCACTCGATGGCCTCGGCTATGGCGGGCTTCTTCTCCATGTTCAGCTGCCGGAGCTGCACGATGATGCGGGCGACCCGGGCCGCAAAGTCCGCCGGCACGCCCACCGCCTGCTGGATGATGCGGGCGAGGGTCCCCTCAGAGGGGAAGTTGAGGTCGAGCCAGACGGTACGGCGCATGAAGGCCGTATCCAGGCGCTTGTACTCGTTGGAGGTGAGGAAGATGAAGAGCGGCGCCCGCGCCTTCAGCACCCGCGCCTGGCCCGGCTGATCGAGGTTGTGCACTACGAGTTCCTTCCGGTCCAGGTAGCGCAGGAAGAAGTTCGTGGTGTGCTCGTTGAGCTTGTCGACCTCGTCAACCCGCACAACGGTCGGCCGCTCGGCGAGCACGCTCTCCAGCAGCGGGGTGCGGTTGAGGTACTGCAGCGTGTAGAGGTTGGGCGGCTCGCCTCCGGTGGTCTTCTGGTAGGCCTGGGCGTCCACGATCTGCCTGAAGCCGTTCCAGGAGATGCCGATCTCCTCGGCTTCCAGGTGGCTGTGGCATTCCATGTCGACGAGGTCGTAGCCCATGGCCCGGGCGAAGGACTCGGCCAGCTGCGACTTGCCGATGCCGGGCTCCCCCCGCAGGCCCACTGGCTTCCCCTGGCGGAGGTACGACCAGAGCTTGGTGGTGGTCAGCGTGTCGAGGTAGTAGCCCTGCCTCTGCAGCGCCTCCTGGAGTTCGGTTGGCGTGTACGGGAACAGACGGCTCGCCTCCTTCTGCAGGTGCTCCTTTGCCGCAGCCAGCGCCTCCGCGTTGGCCACCTCACGCCGCCACAGCCGCCACCACAAGGGTCCCCAGCGGAGCAGCGGCACACCGACGACCAGTCCGATGCCCACAGCTGTGCCTGCTGCCAGGTATGGATGCACCGGAGATCACCGCCCCTTGTGAAATGCGTGACAATCATCCGGCATGAACGAAGAATGGGCACAGACGTGCCCTTGTATCATGCGCAAAGAGTCTTGCAACCAAATTCGGTGGAATCGCTCGGATTCCTGCTGAGAATCGTTGCCGCATGGCAACAGCCGCCAACCCCCGTTGTTTACGGGCTTCTGCGGAAGGCAACACTCCTCGTAGGAGGTGTGACCGGATGCGCCGATCCGTGCTGCTGGCTGTGTTCCCGCTCCTGTTCGCCTACGTGGCGCTGGTCGCCCTGCACTCACAGTCTGCCCCGGCGGGGGGACCCGCCATGGCGGCCCTCGACCGGGCGGTGGGTGCAACCGGGGGGCAACTGGAGGAGGCCGTTCTGCTCGTGACGGAGCCGGTCGCGGACCCGGGCGTGGGGCGGCGGCTGGCCGCACGCCTGGGGTGGGGTGACGAGGAGCCGCCCTCCGAACGGCGCCGGCTGGCTGTGGAGAGCGTGATCAGCGGCCCCGTCCTCACGGTGGAGTGGCGACTGACCGGGTCGGCCGCGGCCGCCTGGGCCGAGCACTATGCATCGCTGAAGGAGGCCCTTGCCGCGGAGGGGCTCTGGGTGCCGGTTCAGGTGGAGTTGTCGGGCAGCGCCCCGGTATCCGGTGACCCGCTGGCAGTGGCGGAGTCCGTGCTGGACGGGGTGGCGGCCAAGGCACGCCAGCCCTGGGCTGGGGACAGGGTGGCCTCCATCGCCGCCTGGTCTCCGATCCTGCCGCCGGGGCCGTATGAGGTGAACGTGCAGGTGGCCGTCCGCCAGCGCCCCGAGGGGGGCCGGTTCTGGATTGGGTGGCCGCTGGTGCGCAGCGACTACTAGCACAGCGGGCAGCGGCACATAATGTGGAGCACCCACGTAATAAGGGGGACAGGTTCCCCATAGAGATAGGGGTGTCATCACCCCACCCACCCGGGATACGGAGGTCAGGTCATGCTGCGTCTGCTCCTCGTCGCCGGACTCCTTGTCGGGCTCCTGACCCTGGCGCTTCCCGCCGGCCTCGGCGTGGCGAGGCGCACGCACAACCCACCCGTCGATGCCATCCCGGCCGCAGCGACGCCGATGGCCTCGCCCGACGGGGCGCCGTTCGCCGGGTCGCTCTCCGAACCCGTATCGGAGCCGGATGGAGCCGACTCTCTGGAGGTCGCCGTCTACTTTCCCAGCGACGACGCGCTTGTCTCCATGCCCCTGGGGGAGTACCTGAAGGGAGTGGTGGCCGCGGAGATGCCCGCCGACTTCCACATGGAGGCGCTGAAGGCGCAGATGGTGGTCGCTCGGACGTACACCGTGCGCCGGATGCGTCAGTTCGGCGGAACAGGAGGATGCCCGCTTCATCCCGAGGCCGACGTCTGTGCTGACCACCGCACCAGCCAGGCCTACATGAGCCGGGAGCAGCTGGCGGAGAAGTACGGGTCCGCCGCGGCGGACGACTTCTGGGCCAGGCTGAGCCTGGCACAGGCCGAGACGGAGGGCGAGGTGCTCACGTACGGGGGGGAGCTGATCGACGCCCTGTATCATGCGGTCTCCGGCCGGATGACCGAGAGCGCAGGCGACTACTTCTCCACGGACCTGCCCTACCTGATGCCGGTGGATGACACCTGGGGGGCGGAGGCGCCCCGGCTGGTGGAGCAGCGCCGGTTCACTCCTGAGGCCTTCTCCCGGGCGGTGGCGAACGGCGGCGAGGAGCCGGTGCGGGCGGTGATGGCCGCCGCCCGGGCCGGCCTTCCACCCGTACAGGTGGCCGCCCGGACTGCCAGCGGACGGGTGAAGGAGGTGGTCATCGGAGATCTGACGCTCTCCGGGCGGGCGTTCCGGGAGCGGCTGGGACTACGCTCCACCGACTTCCGGGTGTACTGGCAGGACGGAGACCTGGTGGTGGAGACCCACGGCGACGGCCACGGCGTGGGGATGAGCCAGTACGGCGCCCAGGGCATGGCACGGGCCGGGAAGACCTATCGCGAGATTCTCACCCACTACTATACGGGTGTCAGTCTGAATCGATTATTCGAAACCCGTGCGACATCACTGCCATAACCTGGTCTGAATTGCCGCAGAAGTGGGCAGGCTAATCACGAGGTGATCTGTTGTGAAGCCTGTGCGTGGTCTGCCCAACCTGTGGCCGGGCAGCCTTCCGCCCGAGCGAAGGATGGCGCTCATCGCCAGCGCCCTGCTGTTTCTACTGATCGGCGGCATGGCCGTCTACCAGTCCCGGCTGGCGCCCGCCCCCGAAGAACCGACGGCCGTCGGCAACGAGCCTGGTGCGGTCACGAGCACCGAGGCTGTGACTGCCGGAGGTCCAGTCACCGGCACTGGGACACCGGCTGCTGCTGGCGTGGTCGCTGGCATGGCCGGTACTGGGCCATCGGTCGCTCCTGGTACGGCTGCCAACAGCGAGACGTCAACCGCCCCTGGCGCCGTCACCGCCGCCGAACCGGCGCCCGCCTTCTCCTGGCCCCTTACCGGCGCCCCTATGGTGGTGAAGGCCTTCGGTTCGGTGGACGAGAGCCTCGGCGACTACCGCCTCTACGACGCCGTGGCGCTGGAGGCGACGCCGGGCCAGCCCGTGGTGGCCGCCGCCGCCGGACGGGTCGTGGCGGTAGAGGAGCACCCGGTCGACGGGATGACCGTGGTGCTGGAGCACCCAGCGGGCCAGCAGACGAGGTACGCCGGACTGGCCGAGGTGACCGTGGCCACGGGCGACGCCGTGTCGGCCGGCGAGGCCATCGGCCAGGTGGGGCGGCCCGGACCCCTGCGCCGGAGCCTCGGCCCGCACCTCGCCTTCAGCCTGCTGATCGAGGGAGAGCCGGTCGACCCCGAGTTGTACATGGAGCCCTAGACTGACCGTGCGCGACACCCGCCCCCGGGGCTACCGGGAGACGGCGGGCGCGGCGCGCGTTTCCAGCGTCCCCCAGGGGCCCCACCGTCATGTTTGCCCCCTTGCGCCAATAGACTCTACCAACCATCCAGGGCGAAGGGGGCCCAGCGGTGAAAGACCACATCTGGAAGCGTGTACTCGAAATAGGCAACCATATCTGTCGGACCAGGGACACCGTGCGGGATACAGCCTTGCTGTTCGGCGTCTCCAAGAGTACCGTGCACAAGGACGTGACGGAGCGCCTGCCCCGCATCAACCCCGAGCTGGCCGCCAAGGTCAAGCGTGTCCTGGATCACAACAAGGCAGAACGCCACATCCGCGGGGGAGCGGCCACGCGCCAGAAGTACCTCGAGCGCTAGCCCATCGCTGCCATCGAAGGAGTTTGCCTCTGCGCGTCGAAGCTGGAAAGGCAGCCATATACTTTCCAGCCTTTGAACAGGGGGCAATCAAAGAGTGTTTGGATGGGCGACAGATGTGGGAGTCGACCTGGGCACAGCGACGGTGCTCGTTTACGTCAAGGGGAAGGGTATCGTCCTGCGGGAGCCCTCCGTGGTGGCGATGCACCGCGACACCAAGCAGGTCCTGGCGATCGGCGAGGAAGCCCGTCGCATGCTGGGGCGCACGCCCGGCAACATCATTGCGATACGCCCCCTGCGGGAAGGGGTCATCGCCGATTACGACGTGACAGAGGCGATGCTGAAGGCGTTTCTGAGGCGGGTGTCGGGGCCCCGCCTTCTGTCGCGTCCCCGGATGGTGATCTGCATCCCCGCCAACGTGACCACAGTGGAGAAGCGCGCAGTGGTGGAGGCCGCCATTGAGGCCGGGGCCAGGACGGCGACGCTGGTGGAGGAGCCGCTGGCCGCCGCGCTCGGCGCCGGGCTGGACATCACCCAGCCGGTCGGACACATGGTCGTCGACATCGGCGGCGGCACCACGGACGTGGCCGTGCTGTCGCTGGGCGGCGTGGTGCAGACCGAGTCGATCCGCATCGGCGGCGACAAGTTCGACGAGGCCATCGTGCGTTACGTGAAGATGAAGTACAACTTGCTGATCGGCGAGCGCACCGGCGAAGAGATCAAGATCGCCGTGGGCAGCGCCGGCTGCGACAGCCGCAACGAGTCGATTGAGGTTCGCGGCCGCGACCTGATGACCGGCCTGCCCAAGACCGTTACCATCACCTCGGCGGAGGTGCGGGAGGCGGTCGGCGAACTGGTCACCTCCCTCTGCGACACGATCAAGGCGGTGCTGGAGGCCACGCCGCCCGAGCTCTCCGCCGACATCATCGAGCGGGGCATGGTGATGACCGGCGGCGGCTCCCTGCTGCACGGTCTTGACCAGGTGATCACCGCGGAGACCGGCGTGCCGGCCTACCTGGCCGACGATCCGGTGTCGTGTGTGGCCAAGGGAACCGGCCGCGTGCTGGAGGAGTTCGACGTGCGGGACGACCACCTGGTGGTCCTGCGCAAGGTCCTGTAGGGTACGCGAGATGACACATATGCGCAGCCCGGGCGGAGGGTTTCCGCCCGGGCTGCATCGTTCACCGGGCGTGCATCGCCCGAGCACGCCGACCTGTACGAGTACAGCAGAACGGCCTGGACTGCACGCAGCGCAGTCCAGGCCCTCCTGTATCTCATCAACTCAGCCCACGGAAATCCCCCTGTGGGTGAGTTGCTGCCGAATCCGGGCCATGGTCGCCTCAGAAGGGGGCTCGACGCCCTCCAACGCATACGGAAGGCCCAGCGCGTCCCACTTGTGCCGGCCCAGCACGTGGTAGGGGAGCAGCTCCACCTTCTCCACCGTGGGGAGGGTCAGCACCAGGTCGGCCAGGGACTCCACATCCGCCGGGTCGTCGGTCCAGCCCGGGACGACCACGTAGCGGATCCACATGGGAATCCCCATCGCCGCGGCCAGGCGGGCCGTGGTGCGGGGGCGGCGGCCGTCGACCCCCGTCAGCGCCTTGTGGCGCAGGAGGCTGGGCTGCTTGATGTCCAGCAGCAGCAGGTCGGTCTGTTCCAGCACCGGCCTGGCCCGCTCGGCGGGCGCAAAGCCGCTGCTGTCCAGGGCCGTGTGGATGCCCAGCCGGCGGCACTCTGCGAGCAGTGCGGCCACGAAGTCTGGCTGGAGCAGCGGCTCACCGCCGCTCACCGTGACCCCGCCGCCGGAGAACTTCATGTACGGGACGTACTGTTGGATCTCCGCCACAAGGCTGCCCACTGTCACCTCTGTGCCGCTCCGGGCATCCCAGGTGTCAGGGTTGTGGCAGTAGCGGCAGCGGAGCGGGCAGCCCTGAACGAAAACCACGAACCGGAGCCCGGGGCCGTCGACGGCACCGCAGCTCTCCACCGAATGAACCCGGCCGATTCGGTGTGCCCGATCTGGCGCCGGTTGGAGGTGAACCCGCTCCCCCCCGTCTGCTGTGTACGTCACAGGCGCTGGTGGAACGTGCGGCTGATCACGTCGAGCTGCTGCTCGCGGGTCAGCTTTACGAAGTTCACGGCGTAGCCGGAGACCCTCACGGTGAGCTGCGGGTAGAGCTCGGGATGCTCCATGGCATCCACCAGGGTCTCGCGGTTCAGGCAGTTGACGTTCAGATGGTGCGCACCCTGAATGGTGTAGGCGTCGAGGATGGCCACCAGGTTGCGGTGCTGCTCATCCTGCGTCTTGCCCAGGGCGCCCGGAACGATGGAGAAGGTGTTGGAGATGCCGTCCTTTGCAGCCTCGTAGGGGATCTTGGCCACGGAGCTCAGCGAGGCGATGGCGCCCTTCCTGTCGCGCCCGTGCATGGGGTTGGCGCCGGGGGCGAAGGGCACGCCGGCCTTGCGGCCGTCCGGCGTCGTGCCGGTGTGCTTGCCGTAGACCACGTTGGAGGTGATGGTCAGCACCGAGAGAGTGATGTCCGCGTCGCGATACGCCTTGTTCTTGCGAAGCAGGGTGGTGAACTCCTCGACCACCTCGCGGGCGATGGCGTCCACCCGGTCGTCGTTGTTGCCGTAGGCCGGGTAATCGCCCTCGATCGCAAAGTCGACGGCGATGCCCGCCTCGTTGCGGATGGGCTTCACCCGGGCGTGCTTGATGGCCGAGAGGGAGTCGGCCACCACCGAGAGGCCGGCGATGCCGCAGGCCATCGTGCGGTAGATGTCCCGGTCGTGGAGGGCGAACTCCAGGCGCTCGTAGTTGTACTTGTCGTGCATGTAGTGGATGATGTTCAGGGTGTTGATGTACGTCCGGGCGAGCCACTCCATCATCTGGCTGAACCGGGATCGGACTTCGTCGTACTCCAGCACATCGCCGGTGATCGGCTGCAGGCGGGGGCCCACCTGCTTGCCGGACTTCTCGTCCACGCCGCCGTTGATGGCGTAGAGCAGGCACTTGGCGAGGTTCGCCCGGGCCCCGAAGAACTGCATCTGCTTGCCGATGCGCATGGCCGACACGCAGCAGGCGATGCCGTAGTCGTCGCCCCACAGCGGCCGCATCACGTCATCGTTCTCGTACTGGATCGCGGAGGTGTCGATGGAGACCTGGGCGGCGAACCGCTTGAACCCTTCCGGCAGCCGGTGGGACCAGAGGACGGTCAGGTTCGGTTCGGGCGCCGGGCCCAGGTTGTAGAGGCTCTGCAGGAAGCGGAAGGAGGTGCGGGTGACCAGCGTGCGGCCGTCGAGCCCCATGCCGCCGATGGACTCGGTCACCCAGGTGGGGTCGCCGCTGAACAGCTCGTTGTATTCCGGGGTGCGCAGGAAGGCGACCTGGCGCAGCTTGATGATCAACTGGTCCACCAACTCCTGGGCCTCGGCCTCGGTGATGAGGCCCCGCTCCAGATCACGCTCAATGTAGATATCGAGGAAGGTGGAGATGCGGCCGATGGACATCGCAGCGCCGTTCTGCTCGCGGATGGCGCCCAGGTAGCCCATGTAGAGCCACTGCACGGCCTCGCGGGCGTTCTCCGCCGGCCGGCCCAGATCGAGGCCGTACCAGGACCCGAGTTCCTTCAACTCGTTCAAGGCGTTGATCTGCTCCGCCAGTTCCTCGCGCTGGCGGATGGCGGCTTCATCCATGACCCAGGGTTCCGTGGCGGCCTTCTCCCGCTGCTTTTCCGCCACCAGGCGGTCAACGCCGTAAAGGGCGACCCTGCGGTAGTCGCCGATGATGCGTCCCCGGCCATAGGCATCGGGGAGTCCGGTGATGATGTGGTTCGAGCGGGCGGCCCGCATCTCGGGGGTGTAGGCGTCGAACACGCCCTGGTTGTGCGTCTTGCGGTACCTGGTGTAGATGGTGCGCCACTGGGGATCGGGCTCGTAGCCGTACGCCCTGAACGAGTCCTGCACCATGCGCCAGCCGCCGGCCGGGTAGAAGGTGCGCTTGCCGGGCTCGTCGGTCTGCAGGCCGACGATCAGCTCCAGAGCCCTGTCCACGTAGCCAGGGGCATGGGAGAGGATGCCGGCGGGGGTCGCGGTATCCACCTTCAGGGGGGCCCTTCTCGCCTGCTCCTCCTTGAAGATGGCGAAGACCTTCGCCCACAGCTCACGGGTACGCTCGGTGGGACCGGAGAGGAAAGAGGCGTCGCCTTCATAGGGGCGGTAGTTCTGCTGGATGAAGTCACGGGTGTCGATGTGCCGCTGCCAGCGGCCGGGCTGGAAACCATCCCATGCGTTCACGGATCGCCCTCCTCGAGTCGGCTGTTGCGTGCATGGCTCGTTCACTCCGGCGAAATGTGGGTATCGACCGGCGAAATGTCGTTTTGTAGCTATGAAATGCTCAGAACAGACCTGCCGCCATGATAGCAGCCGTGCCGGAAGGGCAGCATCACTCCGGAGGCGGATCTTGCGCACAGCACGAAAGTACTGGTGGTATATGATCCCCAGTACAGCAGAAAGGGGAGCGGATACCCGCTCCCCATATGTCCTCAGCAACCGCCCAGGTTGGGGTGGTGGAAGGTGAACTCGCCGCCCCATGGATCCGACTCGAACCCGAGTTCGGCCCCCTCGAACCACCGCGCCACCCGGTCTTCCAGGTAGACACGCATGCCCTCATTCACGATCGTCACATCGCTCTCGGTCGGCTCTTCCAGAGCCAGTCCCAGGCTGGGACCGCCTCAACCGAACCCCTGCACGTAGATGCGGAAGCCCACCTTCTCCGGCTTGCCCTCCAGGCGCCGGGCGATCTCCGCGGCGGCTTCCGGGGTAACCTTGATCATCTGCATGACACCTCCGGCGTTGTCCATCCATACCCCGTAGGGTAATCCTACTGCGCTCTCATCTGTTAGTCAACCCTGCGGCGAGAGGAGAGACGGCGCAACCGGGGAATACTGAACATAAGGATTCCACGGATCGGGGGGGCGTACCCGCTGGATATCAGGCAGATCATGGAGATCATCCCGCACAGGTACCCGATGCTGATGATCGACCGGGTGCTGGAACTGGAGCCCGGAAAGCGCGTGGTCGCGGTGAAGAACCTGTCGGCTAATGAGCCGGTGTTTCAGGGGCACTACCCGGGCAACCCCATCTTCCCGGGGGTGCTGATCCTGGAGGCCATGGCGCAGGCCGGGGCCGTGGCGGTGCTCTCGCAGCCGGAGCACGCGGGCAAGGTGCCGCTCTTCGCCGGCATCGACGACGCCCGGTTCCGCCGGCCGGTGGTGCCGGGCGACCAACTCCGCCTCGAGGTCGAGATGGTGGCCATGCGCCGGGGGCTGGGCGTCGGCAAGGGGAAGGCGTACGTGGGCGAGGATCTGAAAGCAGAGGCCACACTCAAGTTTGCGCTGGTGGATGGCGCACCGGGCACTGGGGAAGGATACTGAGCGGGACCCTTGCTTGACACTTTATCCCACGGGTGTTATTCTAAGCTGAGCATGTAGAACTGAATACTCTTATCGAGAGAGGCGGAGGGACTGGCCCGATGAAGCTTCGGCAACCAACCTGTGACGAACAGGTAAGGTGCCAAATCCAGCCGGGCAGACGACCCGGAAGATAAGAGGGAAGAGCATCATCATTCAACCCTCTTCGTTTCGAAGAGGGTTTTGATGTGTGCCAGTGCCGTCGGCCGTGAGCCGTGCTAGAGGAGGTAACGCCGTACCATGACTGAGCAGAAGGGGAGGTATCTCTTTACCTCTGAGTCCGTCACCGAGGGCCATCCGGACAAGATGGCGGACCAGATCTCCGATGCCGTCCTTGACGCCCTTCTGACCCTTGACCCCAGGGCTCGCGTTGCGTGTGAGACGATGCTGACGACCGGCTTGGTGATCGTTTCCGGCGAAATCACCACCGACGCCTGGGTCGACATTCCCGGCCTGGTGCGCGACGTGGTGCGCGACATCGGGTACACCCGGGCCAAGTACGGCTTCGACGGGTCGACCTGCGGCGTGATGACCGCCATCGACCCGCAGTCGCCCGACATCGCCCAGGGCGTTGACGTGGCCATTGAGGTGCGGGGCCATGTGACGGAGAAGGAGCTGGAGATCGGTGCCGGCGACCAGGGCATGGTGTTCGGCTTTGCCTGTGATGAGACGCCCGAGCTGATGCCCATGCCCATCAGCCTGGCGCACCGCCTGGCACGCCGTCTGGCGCAGGTGCGCAAGAACGGCACCCTGCCCTATCTGCGGCCCGACGGCAAGACCCAGGTGACGGTGGAGTACGTTGACGGCCGCCCGGTGCGGATCGACACCGTCGTCGTCTCCACCCAGCACGACCCGGACACCACGCAGGAGCAGATCCGCAAGGACGTGATCGAGCACGTCATCCACGAGGTGATCGACCGTAGGCTGCTGGATGACCGCACCCGGTACTTCATCAACCCCACCGGGCGCTTCGTGGTGGGCGGCCCGCAGGGCGACACCGGGCTCACCGGCCGGAAGATCATCGTGGACACTTACGGCGGCTATGCCCGCCACGGCGGCGGTGCCTTCTCGGGCAAGGACCCGACGAAGGTCGACCGGTCCGGCGCCTACGCTGCCCGCTGGGTGGCGAAGAACATCGTGGCCGCGGGACTGGCCAAGAAGTGCGAGGTGCAGATCGCCTATGCCATCGGCGTTGCCCAGCCCGTCTCCGTCCTGGTGACCACCTTCGGCACGGGCCGGCTGCCCGACGAGCGCATCGCCGAGATCGTGCGGGAGACCTTCGACCTGCGCCCTGGTGCGATCATCCGCGACCTGGACCTGCGCCGTCCGATCTACAGGCAGACCGCCGCCTACGGCCACTTCGGCCGGAACGACCTCGACCTGCCGTGGGAGCGCACCGACCGCGCCGCTGAACTGGCGGAGCGGGCCGGGCTGTAAACGCCAGAGACACGCCGGACACGCCGGCGTGTTTCTTCTGCTCTGTCCCCGGTTCCCGCACTGCTACATACCCTACAGAACAGGAGGGAGTGGCGGTGCGAGAGGGCGCCTTGTTATGGGGCCTGCTGGCCCTGGCGGCGTACGGGGCGGTCACCGCGGTGGCACGGGTGGCGGAACTGCTCACCAGCGTCCGCCCGGCCAAGGAGCGGGTGGCCTACGTGGTGCTGGTGCGCGACCAGGCCGAGTGGCTGGAAGATGTGCTGAGCCGGCTGGCGCGCGCAGTGGATGCCGAGTTGGTGCTGGTGGACCTGGGCTCGCGGGACGAGTCGGCGGCGGTGCTGACCAGGATGGCGCGCCGCCTCAGACTGGCTCCCGTGCTGGAGCTGGGTCACCTGCCGCGCTCGGAAGCGATAGCCAGGGCGGCGGCCGCAGCTTCGGCCACAAGAGTCGTGGTGGTCGATCTGGATGGAGAACTGGAAAAAGAAGGATAGCAACACCCCCGCGGCGAACCACGCTCGGGGGTGAACACCTTGCTGCGCACGATCATCGAGGGTCTGGTGACCATCCTGTGGCCGCCCCGCAGCACGTGCCTGACCTGCGGCGGGCCGCTGCCGGAGGTGCCCCCTCCGCTGGCGACCATCGCCGAGACGGTTCCGGTGTGCGACGCCTGCTGGGCGGCGATGCCCTTTGATCCGGACTCCCGCCTCTGCAGGAACTGCAGCCGCCCGATCTCGGGAAGCCCGGGGATCTGCGTGGAGTGCCTGGAGCCGCCCCCCTTCGGGCGCGTCTGGGCGCTGGGCTTGCACCGGGGCGTGCTGCGGACGGCGATCCACCACGTGAAGTTCCGGGGACGGCAGGCCCTGGGGGAGGCTCTCGGGGGCTATCTGGCGGCCAGAGTGCACGAGCCGCCAGAGGTGATCATCCCGATTCCGCTTCACCCCAGCAGGCTGCGGGAGCGGGGCTACAACCAGGCTGCGCGCATCGCTGCAGGGCTCTCCGAGCGGCTGGGCGCGCCCGTGGTGGAGGGCGATCTGATCCGGCTGCGGCGCACCGGCGAGCAGACCCGGCGCGACCGCACGGAGCGGTGGCGCAACCTGGCCGGCGCTTTCGGCGTGTGCAGGGGGCGGGTTCCGGCCTGGGCGGGCCGGGACGTCCTGCTGGTGGATGATGTGCTGACGACCGGCGCCACCGCCGCAGCGGCGGCAGAGGTGCTGCGTGCTACCGGGGCCAGGACCGTGAGTCTGGCCGTGGTCGCGGTGTCGGACAAGCCGGTTCCTGCGGCGGGCGCCCCGCTGCTGGCCGGGGAGGCAACTGACTAGCCGTCCTGGTTCTTCCCAGGGGCATCCTTGGCCGCCGAATGCGGCGTGAGCGCGCGGAGCAGATCGGCCGGGAGCGCGGCGGCCCCCTGCGCAGACTGCCGGTTGGCCGCCACGACCTCGTCGTAGATCTCCTTGCGCAGAACGGTGACCGACCGGGGGGCGGAGATGCCCAGCCGCACCACCGCCTGCGGGCCGGTCCCCCGCACCTGAACGATCTTGATCTCGATGTCGTCGCCGATGAGGATGGACTCGTCCAGCCGTCTGGTGAGCACGAGCATCAGGGGGCCTCCTCTTTGGGTTCAGACTTCGTCGGGAAGAGGCGCTCGCGGGTCTTGTACCGGTCGTCGGCCAGGATGATCTGCCGGCCGATGCGTGTGAACGGGTTGAAGAGCACCGGCGCGCGCAGGTTGGCTGTAGACTCCCGGAACTCCGCAGGGACCTGGGCGATGGCGTAGAGCAGTACCTGTTCCGCGTTCTGCGCGCCGACCGCCTCCAGGTCTTCCGCCGGGATGTCGGGATTGTAGTCGGGGAAGAGGGCGAAGGGGTAGACCAGCGTGAAGCCCACGTCGGGGTTGTCCACAGCCAGGAGCTGTCTGAAGATGTCGCCGCCGCCGGGGATATCTGCAACCACGTACCGTTTGATATCGGGGAATCCATACAGTCCCGCGGGAAACTCGAACACGTTCTCCATCCCAAGCCCTCCGTCCGGTTGGATGCAGTCTGTGCCAGCTTCGTTCCCCTATTCTTTTCGGCGGTCGCGGTGGGCACGCCTGCATGGGTCCACATGGTTATCCCCACACGCGCGCCTTGTAGTAACCATTATCAACAGACTTATCCCCAGTATCCACAGCCGAGATAGGCACATGGTGTGAACAACCAACGTGCCGCGTGGCAGCAGGGATGAAGGCGCACCGGATGCAGGATAATGTTCGGTAGGGGGAGCCCAGCCGGCAGGGAAACGGCCTGTCAGAAGGGAAGAAAGACATAGCCCTGAGGGGGGTCCGGCAGGGCCTGTCGAGAAGGGAGGAGTTGGCGCTATGCAGGTTGCGGTACGCGGCAAGAACATCGAGATCACCAGGTCGCTTCGCGAGTATGTCGAGAAGAAGCTGGGCAAGATCGAGAAGTTCGTGGACCACCCGATCTCGGCGCAGGTCAACCTCTACGTGGAGCGGGGGCGCCATATCATCGAGGTTACTGCGGATTTGAACGGATTGATTCTGAGGGGCGAGGAGGCCACCGACAACATGTACGCCTCCATCGACCTCGTTGCCGACAAGCTGGAGAAGCAGGTGCAGAAGTATCGCTCCCGCCTCCGCCGCCGCGGGGCTCCCGCCGGGGTCGAGGTGGCACCGCCGGCCGACGAGGATGTGGCGGCCGACCTGGACGGCAAGGTTGTCAAGACCAAGCGGTTCCCCGTGAAGCCCGTCACCGTCGACGAGGCAATCCTGCAGATGGACCTGCTCTCGCACGACTTCTTCGTGTTCGTCAACAGCGACACCGGAAAGGTGAACGTGGTGTACCGCCGGCACGACGGCGACTACGGTCTGCTGGAGCCGGAGTACTGATCCGCAGCTGACTTCGGCCCCGCCGCCATCGGGCGGCGGGGCCGTATCATGTGGGAGGCGCGACTGTGCGAACGGCAGCGATCATCTTCGAGGGCGGGCTCGAGCCAGAGAACGAACTCCAGGAGAGCCTCATGGGATTGCGCCACGCCGTGACTCTCGACACGGTGGCCAAGTTCTGCGCGGCCGGTCTCGATGCGGTGATCCTGGCCACCAACCATCCTGCCCTGGCGGCCGCGGCCGAAGGGCTGGGTGCGCGCGTCTTCGACACGTGCAGCAGGGCGCCGTTCCACTTCGGCCATTCCCTGCGGCAGGCGGTTCGGGCGTGCGATGCGGAGGCCGTCATCTACCTGAGCGGGGCGGCGGTGCCGCTGATCGCGCAGGAGGAGATCGAATGGATTCGTCGCGCCCTCATGCAGGGTGGTCCCACGGTCGTGGTGAACAATGTACAGTCTGTGGACCTGGTTGCGTGGTACCCTGCGGAGTACCTGGAGCGGGTGGAGCCGCCGGAGAACGACAACCTGCTCGGCTGGCTGCTGCAGGAGGCCGGCATGGAGCGGGTCCTGCTTCCGCACTCCGCCGCGATCCACTTCGACCTGGACACGCCCACCGACTACCTGATCATGGCCCTGAGCGGGCGGGGCGGCCCCCGGGCGCAGGCGGCGCTGCGCGCGATTTCGTGGCCCGACGGCCGGTTGCGGGCAGCAGCCGACGTCCTCGCCACTGATCTGCCAGAGGTGGCCCTGATCGGGCGGGTGGGATCGGCGATCATGGAGCACTTTAACCGCAACCTGCCGGTGCGGCTGCGGGTCTTCTCGGAGGAGCGGGGGATGAAGGCGCTGGGGCGGGAAGCACGGGGCGAGGTGCGATCCCTGGCGGCGGACCTGGTGGCGGACCTGGGCCCGGAGCGCTTCTTCGACCGGCTTGGCGACGTGTGCAGCGCGGTCTTCTTCGATACCCGGGTCCTCTTCGCCGACAGGGGCCGGCGGGTGAGCGAGTGGGACCGGTTCCACTCAGACCTGGGACTGCCCGAGCAGATTGGGGACCCCTTTGTGCGCGCCTTCACGCGGGCGGCCGTCAACTGCCGCATCCCCGTGGTGCTGGGGGGCCACTCCGTCGTGGCCGGCGGACTCTGGCTGCTGGCAGACCGGGCGGTTGCCATGCGAGGCGGGGTCCGGTAAAGTCGCTCTCTTCTGAACTTGTCCATCAAGTTCCGTTGCTTGTCCAGGCGATGCATGCTAAAATAGCGCGGATGTCTGCCCGGCGCGAACACTTCGCGGGGTTGATTGCATCTATACCTAGACCGAAGCAATACCACGGCGCCAGCCAACTGGCAGAAGAAAGAAGAAGGTGTAAGTGTGGCACTGAAGTTCCTCACCAGCATCTTTGGCGACTACAGTGCGAAGGTCGTCAAGCGCCATCTGAAGACGGTGGCACTGATCAACAGCCTGGAGCCGCAGGTGCAGAAGCTCTCAGACGCTGAACTCGCCCACAAGACGGTCGAGTTCAAGGAGCGCCTGGGTCGTGGGGAGACACTGGAGCAGCTCCTGCCCGAGGCGTTCGCCGTGGTCCGCGAAGCCTCCGTGCGCGCCACGGGCAAGCGGCCCTTTGATGTACAGCTCATCGGCGGCATCGTGCTGCACGAGGGTAACATCGCCGAGATGAAGACCGGCGAAGGCAAGACCCTGGTGGCTGCGCTTCCGCTCTACCTGAACGCTCTCACGGGCCGGGGCTGCCACCTGGTCACCGTCAACGACTACCTGGCCCGGGTCGGACGCGACGACATCGGCCGCATCTACAAGTTCCTGGGCATGACCACCGGCCTGATCGTCCACGGGTTGACCCCCGCCCAGCGGCGGGAGGCCTACGCCTGCGACATCACCTATGGCACGAACAACGAGTTCGGCTTCGATTACCTGCGCGACAACATGGCGATGCACCCGCACGAGATGGTGCACCGCGAGTTCCATTATGCAATTGTCGACGAGGCCGACTCGATCCTGATCGACGAGGCCCGGACGCCGCTGATCATCTCGGGCCCCTCCGGCAAGCCCACGGAGCTGTACTACACCTTTGCGAAGATCGCCGAGCGGCTCGTCAAGGACGAGGACTACGTCGTTGAGGAGAAGGAAAAGCGCGTCGCCCCCACCGAGGAGGGCGTGGCCAAGGTGGAGAAGTGGCTGAACATCGACCACCTTTACGAGGGCGAGAACCAGCAGCTTGTCCACTACCTCAACAACGCGATCAAAGCCAAGGAACTCTTCCACCGCGACCGGGACTACGTGGTGAAGGACGACCAGGTCATCATCGTCGACGAGTTCACTGGCCGCCTGATGTTCGGCCGGCGCTGGTCTGACGGCCTGCACCAGGCCGTAGAGGCCAAGGAAGGCTGCAAGATCGAGGAGGAGACCCAGACCCTCGCGACCGTCACCTTCCAGAACTACTTCCGCATGTACAAGAAGCTGGCCGGCATGACCGGCACCGCGCTGACCGAGGAGGAGGAGTTCCGGAAGATCTACGGGCTCGACGTCATCGCCATCCCCACCAACAAGCCCGTCATCCGCATTGACCACCCTGATATTGTCTACAAGACCATCAAGGCCAAGTTCAACGCGGTCGCCGACGACGTGGTCGAGCGGCACAAGAAGGGCCAGCCCATACTGATCGGCACGGTCTCCATCGAAAAGTCGGAGTACCTCTCGCAGATTCTGACGCGGCGGGGCATCAAGCACCAGGTGCTGAACGCCAAGTACCACGAGCGAGAGGCCGAGATCATCGCCCAGGCGGGCCGCTTCGGCGCGGTGACCATCGCCACCAACATGGCCGGCCGCGGTACCGACATCCTGCTGGGCGGAAACCCCGATTTCGCCGCCCGCCAGCGGATGCGGGCAGACGGCTACGCCCCGGAGCTCATCGTGGCGGCCACCGACATCGTGCCCTCCGAGGATCCCGAGGTGCAGGCCGCCCGTGCCGTCTACCTGAAGTACCTGAAGGAAGAAGAGGAGAAGTGCGCGGCGGACGCCGAGAAGGTAAAGGCCGCCGGCGGCCTGTGCGTGATCGGCACCGAGCGGCATGAGGCCCGCCGCATCGACAACCAGTTGCGCGGCCGTGCCGGCCGTCAGGGCGACCCGGGCGAGTCCCGGTTCTACGTGGCCCTGGAGGACGACCTGATGCGCCTATTCGGCGGCGAGATGGTCGCCAACCTGATGAACAAGCTGGGTATCGAAGAGGACGTGCCCATCGACAGCCCGATGGTCTCGAAGGCCATCGAGAACGCGCAGAAGAAGGTTGAGGCACGTAACTTCGATATCCGCAAGCACGTGCTGAACTACGACGACGTGATGAACACCCAGCGCGAGCTCATTTACAAGCAGCGCCGCCAGGTGCTGGAGGGGCACGACACCCGGGAGGTCGCACTCGACGCGATCGCCGCCCTGGCACAGTCGATCGTGGAGGAGGGTGTGCCCGAGGACGTCTACTTCGAGGAGTGGGATCCCGAGATCCTCGTGGCGCTGGCCGAGGAGGCCGGTGTGCCCAAGGGTTACGTGCGGGTGGAGGATCTGCACGCCGCCGTCGCAGGGATCCGCAAGGTGCACGAGGGCCGGGAGAAGTTGGCCGAGGTGATCACCCAGGCGGCCACCCGGGCCTACGAGGATAAGGAGAAGCGGCTCGGGCCCGAGATGATGCGGCAGCTGGAGCGCTTCCTGATCCTGCGCACCGTGGACGAGAAGTGGATGGACCACCTCGACGCGATGGACGACCTGCGCGAGGGCGTCGGCCTGCGGGCTTACGGGCAGCGGGATCCGCTGATCGAGTACAAGATGGAAGCCATGGAGATGTTCAACAACATGATCCGCTCCATCCAGCGGGACGTGGTGCGCAACCTCTTCATCATCGAGGTTGCGCGCGAGCCGCAGCGGCCGCGGATCACGATTGAGTCGGGCAGCCAGGGCGCCGAGCCCCGGCAGCCTGCCCGGGCCGAGGGGAAGAAGGTCGGCCGGAATGACCCCTGCCCTTGCGGATCGGGGAAGAAGTACAAGTTCTGCCATGGCCGGCAGGCCAACGCTTGATGGATTGCATGGCACAGGGCGCCGCCGAATGGGCGGCGCTCTGTTTTTCTCGCCGGCGCGAGCAAAATCGCACCGTAAACCACTCTTAGTAACAGAGTCCCCTGGTGTACTTCGATCGTCCAAATGTTGATTAGACGAATCTTATCTCGAAGACATCGGATCTCAGGTGGATCTAAGGAAGATTCGATAAGCTTAAAGTGGACAGATGGATACTGGGTGACCGAAGGAGGCGCTGATGTCTTGAGCAGTGATCGGACACGCGAGGTGACAAAGCGCATACTGCTGCTGCTCTTTGCCCTCTGGCTCCTTCAGTACATTTTCGTCCCTCCGCTGGCCACCCGGCCGTCGGAGCTGTCATACTCTGCCTTCCTCGACGCGCTGGAGGACCGGCGGGTCGCCGAGGTGGTGATCACCGACCGGGTCCTGGAGGGCAAGCTGGTCAGCGGTGAGGCATTCACGGTGACCCTGCCGCCCGATACGACCGGCTTGGTGGACCGGCTGGAGGCCGCAGGGGTGGAGCAGCGGTACGAGGTCGCCAGCCAGCCCTGGTGGCTGGCGCTTCTGCCCACGGTGCTGTGGCTGGGCGTGATGGTCGCTCTGTTCGCGTGGGCGCAGAAGCGGCAGACCGGTGCGCTGGGCCTCGCGCGCTCGCCGGTGAAGCCGCTGGCCCCGGGCGAGTCCACCGTGACCTTCGCAGACGTGGCCGGGATGGACGAGGTGAAGGCGGAACTGGAGGAGATCGTCGAGTACCTCCGCCACCCGGACAAGTACCGGTCGATCGGCGCACGCATCCCGCACGGCGTGCTGCTGTATGGCCCGCCTGGAACGGGCAAGACGTTGCTGGCCCGGGCGGTGGCCGGCGAAGCGGGCGTCCCGTTCTACGCCCTGAGCGGCTCGAGCTTCGTTGAACTGTTCGTGGGCATGGGCGCCTCGCGGGTGCGCGAGCTGTTCGCACAGGCCCGGAAGAGTGCGCCGTGCATCGTGTTCATCGACGAGATCGACGCCGTGGGCCGCCAGCGCGGCGCCGCCGGCGTCGTTGGCGGCCACGACGAGCGGGAGCAGACCCTCAATCAGCTGCTCACCGAGATGGACGGGTTCGGCGCCTACGAGGGCGTGATCGTGATGGCGGCCACCAACCGGCCCGACGTGTTGGACAAGGCACTGCTCCGCCCCGGCCGGTTTGACCGGCAGATTCCCGTCGGCCCGCCGGATGCAGCAGGGCGTGAGGATATCCTGCGGGTCCACGCCGCGGGCAAGCAGCTGGACCCCTCGGTGGACCTGAGTGCCATCGCTCGGCGCACCCCAGGCTTCACGGGCGCTGACCTGGCAAACCTTCTGAACGAGGCGGCCATCCTGGCCGTGCGCCGGGGCCGCCGGCAGATCACGATGAGCGAGATCGATGAGGCCATTGACCGGGTGGTGGCCGGCGGTCCGGCTCGAAAGGGGCGGGTCATCCGGCCCGAGGAGAAGCGGCGGGTGGCAGTGCACGAGGCGGGCCACGCTCTGGTGGCCACCCTGACCCCGGGCTCGGACCCGGTGCAGAAGGTGACGATCATCCCGCGGGGCCGGGCCGGCGGGTTCACCCTCACCGCCCCCGAGGAGGATCAGATGCTGTACACCCGCTCCGAGCTGGAGGCGCGGCTGAAGATGATGCTGGGCGGCCTCACGGCCGAGGAGGTGGTGTTGGGCGAGCGGTCCACCGGCGCTCAGGACGACCTGAAGCGGGCGACCGAGGTGGCCCGGGAGATGGTCAGCCGTTACGGCATGGGCCAGTCGATGGGCCTGATGGCCGTGCCCGACAGCGAGTGGCCGGGCGTTCAGAACGTCTCTCAGGAGTCGGCTGCGGCCATTGAGCGGGAGGTACAGGCGCTGCTGGATCGGCTGTACCGGGAGGTCCGGAGCCTGGTCGAGGCCAACCGCGACCGCCTGACGGCCCTCGTGGTCGAGCTGTCGGACCGCGAGACCCTCGACGGCGACGAGGTGCGGCGCATTCTGACCGCTTGATCGGACGAAGACAGGTCTTGGCGGACAGGGCTGCCCTGGCGGCGGCCCTGTCCGCTTCTGCCGTTTAATTACTTGACGAGCACAGGGCCGTTGGCGTATACTAAGCATATAGAAATTTATCGTATCCTCACAAATCGATCGTCCACCACACGCGGCCCTTGAATCCGAGACACGCCTTCACACTGTTTTGTACAGTAGAACAGGAGAGGGGACCTGTCGGTGGATAAGCAGCCGTCGATGAGTCTCGGTCAGAAGATCGGTCTGATCCTGGGTCCGGTTCTGTTCCTGCTCATCTACCTGTTCTTCAGGCCCGAAGGCCTGGGGCAGGACGGCGTGGCCGCCCTGGCCGGCACGGCCTGGGTGGCGGTGTGGTGGGTGACGGAGGCCATCCCCATCCCGGCCACCAGCCTGTTGCCGATCATCCTGTTCTCCACTCTGGGACTCGGCTCGGTGGGCGACATTCTTGCCCCGTACGCCGATCCGACCATTTTTCTCTTCCTCGGCGGCTTCGTCATCGCCGTGGCCATCGAGCGGTGGAACCTGCACCGGCGCATTGCCCTGGGTGTCATCAGCCGGGTAGGAACCAGTCCCACCCGCCTGGTGCTGGGCTTCATGCTGGCCACCGGCGGCATTTCGGTCTTCATCTCCAACAGTGCAACAGCGATGATGATGCTGCCGATCGGACTGGCCGTGGTCAGGCAGATCGCGGAACTGCAGGGCACGCTGGGGCCTGACGGCGAGGTGCCGCGGACGAACTTCGCTGCGCTGATCATGCTCGCCATTGCCTACGCGGCCTCCATCGGCGGCGTGGGCTCGATCATCGGCTCCCCGCCCAACGCCGTGATGGTGGGCGTGGCGTCCAAGACCCTCGGCGTGGAAATCACCTTCCTCGAGTACATGTACGTGGGCATCCCCATCGCCCTGGTGTACACCCTCATCGCCTGGCGGATCATGCTGCGAGTCATGCCGCCTGAGTTCAAGGAACTGGAGGGCGGCCAGCAGTTCGTCCGCCGGCAGCTGGCCGAACTTGGCCCGATGACGAGCCAGGAGTGGAGGGTGCTCGGCGTCTTCGTCACCACAGCGCTGCTCTGGATCGTCTACCCGTTTCTGCTGAAGGGCGTCATCCCCGGAGTCAGCGACACCACGGTGGCGATGTTCGGCGCCATCCTTCTCTTCCTGATTCCCAGCGGCCGGGAGCGCGGGGAGTTCTTGTTGGATGAGTCGGCCTTCAGCAGAGTCCCCTGGGGCGTGCTGCTGCTCTTCGGTGCGGGCTTCTGCGTGGCCAGCGTCTTTCAGTCCACGGGCGTGGCCGAGTGGCTCTCCGGCTTCCTGGCGTCCCTCGAGGGCGTGCACTACTTCCTGATCATCCTGGCCGTGGCGACGATGCTGGTCTTCCTGACGGAGATCACCTCGAACACAGCCATCGCGACCATCTTCATGCCGATCATGGCGAGCCTCGCCGCCGCCCTCAACGTGTCGCCTGCCGGCTTGATGATGGTGGCGGCCCTGGCCTCCACGCTGGCCTTCATGATGCCGGTGGGCACCCCGCCCAACGCCATCGCCTTCAGCACGGGCTTTGTCAACATCCGGCAGATGATGAAGGTCGGCTTCTTCCTCAACCTGGCTTCCATTGTCACGATCACCCTGTTCGGCTACTTCTGGATTCCGCTGGTCTGGGGGAAGTAGCCGGAAAGCGGGAAACGGCTTCACTGGCCGCCGCGGGACCGCCCGCGGCGGTCTTTTCTTGTGCCTTGCCGGCGGTTCTTTCCCCTCGGGCGAAAGGAATACGGGGGCAGTAGATAGAATTTTCCCAAACTACAGACGCGGAGGGGACGCTTTGCCGTACTCGCCGTGGTGAGACATAGGGGAGGGGATTGGATGAAGCCGACGTCCATGCGTGTGGCCGGCGCGCTGATGGCCGCGGTTATGCTGCTCCTGTCGGCGTGCTCGAAGCCTTCCGACCCTGGAGGCGGTTCGAACACAGGCGGCGGCACGGGCCAGTCGAGCACGGGGCAGAGCAGCACGGGCCAGGGCGCCTCGGGTTCCGACGGGAGTCAGGGGAGCCAGGTCAGGCGCGGCCCGAACGGTGAGGTGTACGGCGGTGTGTACCGGATGGCGGTGGCAGCCGAACCGGCCGGAATCGACCCGCACATTGACACCACGCTGTTCACCTACCGCCTGGCCCGCAACATCTTCAGTACCCTCGTCCGCTACAAGGGCGACACGCTGGAACTCGAGCCCGAGCTTCTGGCCGAGATGCCCACCATCTCCGCGGACGGCCGCACCTACTCCTTCCGCCTGAAGGAGGGTGTGAAGTTCCACAACGGCGCCACGCTTACCGCCGAAGACGTGAAGTACACCTTCGAGCGGCTGCTCACGCCGGCCACCAAGGCGGCCAACACCTGGGTGCTGCAGGACGTGGTGGGCGCAGATGAGATGCTGAACGGCACCGCCACGGAGCTGGCCGGTCTGAAGGTGACCGGCGAATACTCCTTCGAGCTCACCCTCAAGCAGCCGTTCGGGCCCTTTCTGACCTACCTGGCCACCGCTCCGGCCTCCATCTACCCGGCGGAGTACGCCCGGGCGAAGGGCGATGCCTTCGCCCGCGAGCCGGTGGGCACCGGCCCGTTCCGGCTGAAGGAGTGGCGGGAGAACGAGCTGCTGGTGCTGGAGCGGAACCCCGACTTCTTCGAGGACGGCTACCCGTTCCTCGACGCCATCGAGTACAGGGTAATCGCCGACGAGTCGACCCGCTGGCTGGAGTTCGAGGCCGGCAACCTCGACAGCAGCGAGATCCCGACGGTGGAGTGGGAGAACGCCACGCAGTCGGGCCGCTGGAAGGTGTGGGAGACCACCACGCTCAACACCTACTACCTTTCGCTTCAGCTTGAGATGGTTCCCGACAGGCGGGTGCGCGAGGCTATCTCGCTCGCCATCGACCGGCAGAAGATCATCGACACCATCCACAACGGCACCGGTGCCCCTGCCATCGGCTTCACCTCGCCGGGCATCGTGGGTGCGCTTACCGACGCCCCGGGCTTCCCGTACGATCCCGACCGCGCACGGCAGCTGATCCAGGAGGCCGGGGCCCAGGGCATGACCATCGTCTCGTGGCAGCGGGGCGGCGACAAGGTGACCGACTCCAACCTGGCGATTCAGCAGATGCTGGCGGAGGTGGGCCTCAACTACGTGGTGGAGATCTACGACTCGGCCACGTTCCGCGAGGCCCGGGCCAACGGCGAGATCATGGCGAACCAGGGCAACTGGTTCGCCGACTACCCGGACCCCGACAACTACCTGTGGACCTACTTCCACTCCTCCAGCTCGAAGGGCATGTCGGTGGCCATGAACGACCCCGAGGTCGACCGCATCCTCGAGGAGGCCCGCATCAGCTCCGACCAGGCCGCCCGCGTCCGGGCCTATCAGGACCTGGAATGGAAGCTGCTGTACGAGGACTACGCGATTGTCCCGCTGTGGCACCTGAAGTCCTACTTCGTCAGCCAGCCCAACGTGTACGGGTTCAGACTGAACCCGGTCTTCGTCTACGACTACAAGACGGTGTGGAAGGACGTCAACTAGCATGACCCAACCCGGCGGTGGGGACCGCGGCGCACACGGTCCCCACCCCGGCTGCACATGAGGGGAGATTCTCGTGCTCGCCTACATCCTCCGACGCCTCTGGCAGGGCGTTCCCGTCCTCCTGGGGGTGAGCATCATCACCTTCATCCTCATGCATGTCGTTCCGGGCGACCCGGTGACCGCGGCTTTCGAGAAGCGGGCCGATCCGGCCACCATCGCCCGCATCCGCCACGAACTCGGACTCGACCGCCCACTGCCCGTGCAGTACGCCGACTTCCTGATTAAGGCCCTGCAGGGCGATCTGGGCCAGTCCTTTCAGACCCGGCAGCCGGTGGCCGAGATGATCCGCAGCGCCATGCCGGCCACCGTCAAACTCACGCTGTCGGCCGTGCTGGTCACGGTGGCGATCGGCGTGCCCATCGGCATCATCTCCGCCCTGTACCGCGGATCTGCCATCGACTACATGGCCACGGTGACGGCCCTCTCGTTCATCTCGGCTCCGGTGTTCTGGGTGGCCATGGTCGCCCAACTGCTCTTCGGACACCGCTGGGGCGTGCTGCCCATCTCCGGGTTCGACACGCCGCTGCACCTGGTGCTGCCGGCTCTGGTGCTCGGGACCCGCTACGCGGCGTCGGTGGCGCGTTACACCCGCTCCTCCATGCTCGACGTGATTGACCAGGACTTCATCCGCACCGCACGGGCCAAGGGGCTCAGCGGGCGGGTCGTCATCCTCCGGCACGCGCTGAAGAACGCCCTGATCCCGGTGGTAACGGTGATCGGCCTGGAGATCGGCGGGCTGCTCACCGGCTCCATCCTCACCGAGTCGGTGTTCGGCATTCCCGGGCTGGGGCTGGTGACCATCCGCGGCCTCAACTCTTTGGACTTCCCGGTGATCCAGGCGACGGTACTGCTCACGGCGGTGATCTTCGTGGTGATGAACATCATCGTGGACATCAGCTACTCCCTGCTTGATCCACGCATCCGGATGACCTAGGAGAGGAGCGGAGGCCATGGCTGTACCGTTGCGGCAGCGGGGCCCTGCCCAGGCGGAGGACGCCGGGCCCCGGCCCAGAACCGCGTGGCACCGGCTGCGCCAGCACAAGCTGGCGATGGCGGGCCTGGCTTTCATCATCGTGCTCATCATCATCGCCATCCTGGCCCCGGTTCTGGCGCCGGCCGACCCCAACAAGCAGGACCTGTTCGCCAGGCTGGCGAAGCCTGGTACGCCCTTCGACGAACTCGGAGAGGGCACCTACTGGCTGGGAGCCGACCAACTGGGCCGCGATGTGCTCTCCCGGGTGATCTACGGGGCCAGGATCTCGCTGCTGGTGGGTTTCGTGGCGGAGTGTATCGTGCTGCTAATCGGCGTGACGTTGGGGGCACTGGCCGGCTACTATGGCGGCTGGGTCGACCGGTTGATCATGCGGACGGCCGACGTGCTCTTTGCGTTCCCCGACCTGCTCTTCGCCATCGCCGTCATGTTCGCCCTGGGCAGGGGGCTGCTCAACCTCTTCATCGCCCTGTCGGTGGTGGGTTGGGCCGGCATGGCCCGGCTGGCCCGCAGCCAGGTTCTGGCGCTGAAGGAACGGGACTTCGTGGAGGGTGCCCGGGCGATCGGGGCGCGTGACCGACGGGTGCTCCTTACCCACATCCTGCCCAACGCGCTGGGCCCAATCGTCGTGGCGGTCACGCTGGGCATTCCGGGAGCCATCATGAGCGAGGCTTCGCTCAGCTACCTGGGGCTCGGCGTGCAGCCCCCGACGGCCACCTGGGGGGCCATGATCTACGAGGGCCGGTCCTACCTGCGGCATGCCCCGTGGATGTCGCTGGCGCCGGGAGCGATGATCATGCTGACCGTGTTGGCCTTCAACCTGCTGGGCGACGGCCTGCGAGACGCGCTGGACCCCCGGTCCGGCCGTAGGGGAGGTTAGTTCTGTGGCGCTCTATTCCGTGGAAACCTTCACCGCCGGCGAGCACCTGGGCACCCAGTCCTCGTCCGGCGGGCTGACAGGCGACGGCACCTGGACCGGACCGGCTGCTGACTCTGCGCCGTTTGACTGGGCCGTGGCGTCTTGGAATGGCGTGGGCGAAAGGATCGAGGTGTGCCTGCGCGTGCGCATGAACGGGGCCTGGTCGCCGTGGTTCAGCTTCGGGCGCTGGTCAGCCGACGGAGCCAGGGGCTCTGTGTCCGGACAGGAGCACCCGCCTTTCGGCCGCCTGGCCACCGACACCCTGCTGCTCTCCGGGCCGGCGGACGCGTACCAGTTCCGGGTTTCGCTTCGGGGGGCCGTGCTGACGCGGCTCTGGCTCGCCGCCGCGGTGGCTGCACACCGGTCGGAGGAGCCCCCGTTCACCCCGGCCTGGGGCGTCGACCTGGACGTGCCCCGGCGCTCGCAGATGGTCTACCCGGGCGGCGGCAGCGTGTGGTGCAGCCCGACGTCGCTGGCGATGGTGATGGCCTACTACGGGCACGGCGAGTCAATACCTGACGCCACGGTTCCCGGAGTGTACGATCCGGTGTACGACGGCCACGGCAACTGGCCGTTCAACACCGCCTACGCCGCAACGCGCGGCTTCCTGGCGTACGTCGACCGCTTCGGCGGCTTCGCCGACCTGGAGCGCAGCATTTCCCGGCGCCGCCCGGTCATCGCGTCAGTGGCCTACGACCGGGCGTGGCTGCCCAACGCCCCCATCCCCCGGACTGCCGGTCACATCCTGGTCGTGCGCGGCTTCACCCGGGAGGGCGACGTGATCGTGAACGACCCCGCGGCGGAGGACGACCGCGGGGTGCGGCGGGTGTACCGGCGCGACCTCTTCCGGCGGGCCTGGCTGGACCGGGGCGGGGTGGTCTACGTGCTGGCCCCCTTGGCCAACCCCGGCGGGGGTGTTGTAGAATAGCACCAGATCGGCCCGGCAGCAGAGGAGGATGCGCACGGCGCATGCCCCTGCCATGGTGGCTGCTGGTCTAGGAGGTGCACCCGTGGACAGGTTGTCAGAGATTCGCGCCCAGGTTCCCGCAGTGAACGCCCAGGTATACCTGAACACCGGCACGGCAGGCCCGCTGCCCGATCCTGTGCGCGCCGCCATGGTGGAGTCGCTCGCAGCTCAGGGGGCCGACGGGCGGATCGGCCTGGACTACTTCGGCAAGGTGGCCCGGCTGAAGCGGGAGATCCGGGCGAGGCACGCGGCCCTCCTGGGCTGCGCTCCCGAGGAGATCGCCCTCACCCAGAACACCACCGACGGGATGAACCTGGTGACCTTGGGGGTGAACTGGCGGCCCGGCGACGAGGCGATCACCACGAACCTTGAGCACGCCGGCGCGCTCTTCCCGCTCTTCGCGGCCCGGGAGCGGTTCGGAATCACCATCAAGATCGCCGACGTGCTGGAACGGCCGAATGAGGCCGCGGCGGTGATCGAACGGTTGATCACGCCGCGCACGAAACTGATCTCCCTCTCGCACGTCTCGTTCATCACCGGGGCGGTGCTGCCCATCAAGGAGATCGCTGAGGCGGCGCACCGGCACGGCGTACTGGTTCTGGTCGACGGCGCGCAGTCCTTCGGCGCCATGCCGGTGAACGTGAAGGAACTCGGCGTCGACTTCTACGCCGTCACCAGCCAGAAGTGGCTCTGCGGCCCCGAGGGGGCCGGCGCCCTATACGCCTCGCGCAACGCCGTCTCCCAGGTGAGCATCACCTTCGCCGGTTACGGCACGGCGCAGTCGTACGACATGTACGGCGGGCTGCTGCCCTGGGGCAACGCTCAGAAGTTCGAACAGGGCACAGCTCAGCCGGCCGTTCTGGCCGGCCATCTGGCCGCGCTCCGCTGGCTGACCGAGGAAGTGGGGACGGAGTGGGCCTACGGACGCATCCGCCGCCTCGCCGCCACGGCGCGGGACTTGCTCGCGGCAGTGCCAGGCGTTACCGTGGTGACCCCGGTCGAGACGGCCGGGCTGGTCACCTTCCAGGTCGAGGCGAACGCCGACGCGGTGCTGAAGGGCCTGGCGGCGCAGAAGATCCTCATCCGTACCGTTCCGCACCCCCGGAGCCTCCGGCTCTCCACGGGCTTCTACAACACCGAGGAGGATCTGGAGCGTCTGGCGGAGGTGCTGCGCTCGCTGGTGCAGGGCGGGTAAGTGAAATCGGAGGGCCGCTCCCGTCAACGGGAGCGGCCTTGAAAATCGATGCACCTGTTTTACCCGTCCGAACGAACGCTGTGGACCCTAAAACGAATCTGATGGTAGGATAGATCTACTCACTGCCTGGCGCAGACATGCTGACGAGGAGGAATCACCATGCCTGACATCCGGGAGACCGATCTCCCCGGTATTGGCCGTAAGTTCCAGATGGAGACCCGCAGTGGCGACAAGGTGGTCGTGGTGGTGCACGACGACGGGCGGCGTGCCATCTACCACTTTGATTACGACGAACCTGATGAGCCCATCTCGATGGTGACCCTCGATGACACCGAGGCAAGGCAACTGGCCGCGATCGTGGGCGGCCTGGCGTATCATCCCAAGGGCCTGGAAGAGGTGGACGTTGACGTCAACGACCTGATGATCAAGTGGTACAAAGTGGAGCCGGGTTCGCAGGCCGAAGGGAAGTCCATCGGCGAGCTGAACGTGCGTCAGACCACCGGTGCTGTGATCATCGCCATCATCGGCAAGGACAGGAGCAAGAAGATCAGCCCCGGACCCGAAGAAGTGCTCAACGCTGGTCAGACCCTGGTGGTGGCGGGCGAACGCCGCCAGGTGAAGGCCCTGGAGCGACTTGTCGTCGGGAAGGGCGAGTAGCCTATGGAACATGCCGTGTTTGAACTAGGCCTCGCCCTTGCCCTGATGACGGTAGCCGGCCTTGTGGCGGCCAAGCTGCGCATCTCCAACGTGCCCTTCATGATCGTCATGGGCATGCTGCTCGGCCAGCACGCGCCCAAGATCGGGATGATCGATCTCACCTTCGTCAACAGCGCCGAGATCATCGAGTTCATGGGGCGCCTGGGTGTGCTCTTCCTCCTCTTCTACCTGGGCCTCGAGTTCTCGATCGGCCGCCTCCTGAAGTCGGGGAAGAAGATCCTGCTGGCCGGCACGATCCACGTTGGCATCAGCCTCATCTGCGGCTTCGGTTTTGGCCTGCTCATGAGCTGGCCGCTCAAGGAGATCCTGGTCGCCGCGGGCGCCATGACCGTGACCTCGAGTGCGATCATCGCCAAGGTGCTGGTCGATCTGAAGCGCACGGCGAACCCGGAGACGGAGCTGATCCTCGGCATCGTCATGGCTGACGACATCTTCCTGGCGGTCTACCTCTCCATCGTGTCCGGCTACGTACTGAGCGGCGCCACCTCGGTGGGCGGCGTTCTCACCTCTGCGGCGACCGCACTCGGGTTCATGGCCGGCGTGCTCGTTCTCAGCCGCCTCGCGATGCCGTGGATCAACCGCTTCCTCGCACGGCTGTCAGACGAGCTGTTCCTCCTGGTCGTCTTCGGCGCCCTGATGCTAATCGCCGGGTTCGGCGAGTCGCTGCACGTGGCGGAGGCCATCGGCGCCCTCCTCTTCGGCCTGGCTCTGGCAGAGAGCGACCACCGGGAGCGGGTGGAGCACCTGATCCTGCCGTTCCGGGACTTCTTCGGGGCCCTGTTCTTCTTCAGCTTCGGCCTCTCCATCGATCCCCTCGGGCTCGGCGGGGCGGTCGTACCTGCCCTGATCGCGGCGGTAGTGAGCCTGGCGGGGAACTTTACGGCAGGCATGCTCGCGGGACGCTCTGCGGGGCTCTCGCACAAGGCCTCGGCCAACATCGGCCTGACGATCGTGTCACGGGGCGAGTTCTCCATCGTCATGGCGAACCTCGGCGCGGCGGGTGGCCTGCTGCCAATCCTCCAGCCCTTTGCGGCTCTGTACGTACTCATCCTTGCCGTGGCGGGTCCGCTGCTGGCCAAGGAGTCGTCGACCATCTACGGCCTGCTGAGCAAGGTGTTCAAGTGGCAGAAGCCGCGTGAGCGGCGACGCAAGATCACAGTCCCTGCTGCCCCGACGGAGGGGCAGGATTAGCCGGGGGGGCTGTCCCAAGAGCAGACCATGCTGCAGGGACAGCCCCGTTCCGTTTGTGAACGCTCCTCGGGGGGACGGTTGAGCTCCCGAATGCCGAGGGTGTCAAGCGCCGACCACGACGGGAGACTGCTGCGGACTCGCAAGTGGCCAGCCCTTCACAGGTCCAGCCGTTCCCGCTTCGCCTCCTCATGGGCCGCCGTGGCCGCCAGCACCTGATCCCAGAGGCCGTCGAAGTGCTCGCGCATGGCCGTGACGCCGGCTGCGGCCACGCCGCCCGGGGTGGAGACCCTGTCGATCACGTCGCTGAAGGAGTAGCCGGTCTGCTCCATCAGCTCGCAGGTGGCCCTGGCCGTCTCCCGCACCATCGCCTCCGCCGCCTCCCGGGAGAGGCCCGGGGTCCGGCGGCGGGCGGCGTCGGCCAGGGCCTGGAAGGCGCGGCTCAGGAAGGCTGGGCCGCACGCGGTCAGGTCGGAGGCCGCGCGCACCTGCTCTTCCGGGATGACGTGCGGCCGGCTGACGGCGCCCATCAGCCGCATCAGCAGGGCACGGTCGCCGTGGGTACATCGCTCGCCGAAGACGACCAGCGACGCCCCCCGGCCGACGGTCTGCACCACCGACGGGATGACCTTGGCCACCCGGGCCGGAGTCCGCTCCTCCAGCATCGCCAGGGTGAGCGTGTTGTTGATGATGACCAGCAGATGGTCATGCGTTATGTACGGCTTGATCTCCGCCAGGACGGCCCCGGTGTCGCCCGGCTTCACACAGAGGAAGACCGCGTCGCACCGCCGCACCAGATCGGCGTTGCTGTAGGCCTGTTGCACCCCGGGGACCGCTGCCGCCACCCTGCGGCGCTTCTCGGCGGTGCGCGAGTGGATGATCACCTCGTCCGGCCTCAGTGCCTCCGCACGCACCAGCGTGGTCACCAGCAGCCGACCCATGTTGCCCATTCCGATGAAGCCTGCCCTCACCGCCGGTCCCTCCCGTGCCTGGTTCAGTGGTAGCCAGACTATTCCGGGCCCTGCCGGCCCGTCACTCCGGCGGGGGCGAACGAATTGCCCGCGCCGCAGTGCGAATGGTACAATGCAGGGCGTGACCATGAATGGGGAGGCTGAACGCTATGTATGACGAACTGGCGCGCCGCGCAGCGCGGCTGGACGACAAGATCACCGAACTCAGGAGGTCTCTTTGACGTCGAACGGCGACTGGAGGAGATCGCAGCGCTGGAGCACCAGATCGCTGCTCCCGACTTCTGGAACGATCAGGCGGCCGCACAGCGGGTGACCCGCCGGGTGGCGGAGCTCCGCACGCCCATCGAGGAGTTGGACGGCTTCCGGAGGCGTCTGGACGACCTGAACGTCATGATCGAGCTGGCGGAGGAGGCGGCAGACCTCGAGATGGCCGCCGAGGCGCAGCGCGAGACCGACGAACTGGAGGAGAAGGTCCGCCAGTTCGAGCTGAAGGTGCTGCTGAACGGCAAGTACGACGCTTCCAACGCCATCCTCACCATCCACGCCGGCGCCGGCGGCACCGAGGCCCAGGACTGGGCCGAGATGCTGCTGCGCATGTACCTGCGCTGGGCCGAGGACCACGGCTACAAGGTGGAGGAGCTGGACCGCCTGGCGGGCGACGAGGCGGGCATCAAGTCGGTGACCCTCGCGGTTCGGGGGCCCTACGCCTACGGCTTCCTCCGCCCGGAGATGGGCGTGCACCGCCTGGTGCGCATTTCGCCCTTCGATGCTTCGGGCCGCCGCCATACCTCGTTCGCGGCGGTGGAGGTGATGCCCGAGGTCGAGGAGGACGTGGAGGACATCCAGATCCGCCCGGAGGACCTCCGCATCGACACCTACCGGTCCAGCGGCGCAGGCGGCCAGCACGTGAACAAGACCGAGTCTGCCGTGCGCATCACCCACCTGCCCACGGGCATCGTGGTGGCCTGCCAGCAGGAGCGGTCCCAGATGCAGAACCGGGCGGTGGCCATGATGATGCTCCGCTCCAAGCTGGTGGAGCTGAAGATCGAGGAGCAGAACAAGGAGATGGCCCAGGTGCGGGGGCCGCAGATGGAGATCGCCTGGGGCAGCCAGATCCGCAGCTACGTCTTCCAGCCGTACACGCTGGTGAAGGACCACCGCAGCGGGGTGGAGGTGGGCAACGCCCAGGCGGTGATGGACGGCGACCTCGATCCGTTCATCTACGGGTACCTGGAGAAGCGGGCCAACGGCGAGCTCTCCCGGCCGTGATCGGGAAAGCGCGCCGGGAACCCGCGCGCCCAGTGGCCAGTCATATAAGCAGTTATGCGCGCAAACTGGAAGGGAGCGGACGCCCCATGGCACACCGTTCGAAGCTCCTGTCGCTGTTGGTGGTTGCCGGACTGGCCGGAGGGGTGCTGGCGGGGCAGGTGATGGCGCAGAACGCCGAACCGGGCACCGGCGGCGACCCTCTGGTGAGCAAGTCATATGTGGACAACGTCGCACTCTATCGGGTCGTCGAGGTGGCGGCCGGTCAGCGGGTGATCGGCGAGGCGGGGACTGAGATGGTGCTGCGGGCGGGACAGGCCACCGCCATCGTGTCCGACCTGGGCGGCCTGCTGGACCTGACCGCGGGCATTGACACGCCGGGAGGAGCCGAGATTCCCGCAAACCACCTGATCGTCATCCCCCGCAGCGACGGGCGGGGGTTTTATGCCGTCACCGACCTTACCCTGATGGTGAAGGGCAAGGTCGCCATCAACACACCGTAAGCTGCACACGCTGGAGGAATCAACATGCTGGGGCACAGGACGATCCGCCTCATTGCCCGGGGGCTGATTCTGGTTTCCCTGCTGGCCGCCGGTCCCGTTCTCTGGAACCGGCACGTTCGGGAATCGGCCAGCCGGTCGGTGGATCTGGTGCTGGACCTGCCGGCCATGCAGAGGCTGGCGCGGCAGGACGGCCTGCCCCTCGAGGCCGTTCTGGCGGACATGGCCGCGGCTGGTGCGACCAGCCTGGCCATTCCCGAGATGAATGTGGAGGACCTGGCGGAACACGGGCTGGCGACAGTGCGCACGGGTGCGGAGCTGCGCGCAGAGCTGATGCTCACCGCAACGCCCAACCCCTTCCTCGTCAGGCTCACTGCTGACCCGGAGTTCTCGGAATCGGAGACCTACCTGCTTCCTGCGGATGAGGAGGTGGCCCAGCGGCTGTGGCGCGACATCCAGCTGCGGCACCCGGAGGAGCGGATCGCGTTCTTCGCCCCTCAGCCGGGTGAACCCGGCGCGGGCGCCATCGCGCTGCGCTACGACGATGAGCAGTTGGAGGCCTACGGCGTGGGCTTTGATCCGGTCGACTTCGCCCTGGCTGACGCCGCCGGCCTGCAGCCGCTGCCCCGGCCCCGCCCCGCACCGGGCGTGACGCCGGAGTCGATCGAGACGATCTTCGCCGACCTGGACGAGATGAGCCCCTCGATTCGGGGCGTGATGTTCTATGGCCGGCAGGTGCTGGGCTGGCGCACTGACCGCACCGACGCCCTGGCGCAGACGGTGGACGAACTTGCAAAGCGGGGCTGGGTGGCCCACCTGATCGAGCATGCCAACCAGCTGGCCTACATCGACCAGCAAGGCTCGCTCGAACTGGCCCATGCCCTTGGTTACCGGATCGGGCGCGTCTTCAGTATGGGCCAGGAGTGGCAGGACAAGGTGCAGCCCTACGAGGCCGTGGACATGTGGTGGCGGGCGGTGCTGGAGCGCAACATCCGGTCGCTCTACATCCGTCCGTTCCTGGCCAAACAGGACCCGGGGCTGACCGCCACCGAGACGACAGCGCGGTACATTAACCGCACCGTTGAAGAACTGAACTCCCGCGGGTTCACCACCGGGGTTCCCGGGCTGTTCGCCCCGTACGAGGTTCCGTTCTTCCTGAAGGTGCTGATTGGCCTGGGCGCTGTGGGAGCCACCATCCTCTGGCTCTCCTACGCATTGCCGCTCAGCCCGCGCTTCCTCGGCTGGCTCACGGCCGTCGGGGTGGTGGGAGAGGCAGGCATGCTCTTCGTCGCGCCGAACCTCGGAACGGCTGTGCTGGGAATCGCCCTGGCCACGCTCTTCCCCACCCTGGGCGCGACGTGGCTGCTGGTGCGCTGGGGGCTGGGCGCCGGCTCGCCCGAGCCCCTGGTGTCCGTTCCGTCCCGACCGGCGCCGGGCTGGATTGTGCGGGAGGGCGTGACGGTCTCCGTCGCCTTCTTTGCCATCAACCTGATCGGCGGGCTGCTCATCGGCGGCCTGATGGGCGACATCCGGCACATCCTGGAGTTTGAGTACTTCCGCGGCGTCAAGCTCGTCTTCCTGGCTCCCCTGCTCTTGGCGCTGCTGACGTACCTGGTGCTGGGCCGGAAGGGCAGTGTGGCCGATGTCGTGCGCGGACTCGCCCGCGACGGCCTTGGCCTGGTGGACACGGCGGTCAAGTACCGCGAGCTCGTGCTGCTGGGCGTCCTGGGCCTGGCCGGGCTCTACTACATCCAGCGCTCCGGCAACTTCCCCACGGTCCCCGTCTCGCAGCTGGAACTGGACATCAGGGCCGCCCTGGAGCGGCTGCTCCTGGCCCGGCCCCGCACGAAGGAGATCCTCATCGCCTACCCCGCCATGGCCGCGGGCGTCGCCTTCCTGACGGCGGGCCTTCGCCGCTATGTCCCCCTCCTGGTGCTGGCGGCCGTGACCGGCGGCGTTTCCATCATCAACTCGTTTGAGCACCTGCGCACGCCAGCGGCCCTCAGCCTGCTGCGCGGGTTCAACGGGCTCTGGGTCGGCCTGCTGATCGGCCTGGCGGTGCTGGCCGGGCTGGCGCTGCTGCGAGCCGTTCTGGCGTGGCTCTTCCCCGACCGGCAGGCAGCGCAGTAGAGAGGAGGCGTGGCTCGTTGAGCAGAATGCGCTCCGGGCTCCTGGGCGCGGCGAGCCTCGTGGCCCTGGCCTCCGTCCTGAGCCGGGTGCTCGGCTACGTGCGGGACATGCTCCTCGCAGCCAGGTTCGGTGCGAGCGGCGTGACCGACGCCTACACCGTGGCGAAGGGGATTCCCGAGGCCATCTCCTTTGTCGTCTCCAACGCGCTGGTGCTGGCCTTCATCCCCGTGTACCGGGAGGTTGTGGAGCGCCGGGGCGAGGAGGCCGCCTGGCGGTTGGTCAACACGGTGCTGAACGTGGCGACCCTCGCCTTCGCCGTGCTCTGGCTCGCCGGCGAACTGGCGGCGCCGGCGCTCATCCCCCTGCTGAACCCGGGCCTGTCGGCGGCCTCGGAGCGGCTGGCGGTGGGCCTCACCCGCATCATGATGCCGATGCTCCTGCTGGTGAGCCTGAGCGGCCTCTCGGCCGGCGTGCTCAACGCCAACCGTCGGTTTGCGGCGCCCGCCTTCTTCGGGCTGGCCAGCAACCTGGTGGTGGTGGCCACCCTGCTGTGGGTGCAGGAGTCCGGGCAGATCTCCTGGGTGGCCTACTCCGTGGTCGGGGGCTGGGCGCTGGGCGTGTTTCTCCAGCTGTTCGACCTCCGGCGGACGGGTTACCGTTACAGGGCCGTGATCGACCTGGCGGAGCCAGCGCTGGGGCGGGTCTGGCGCCTGTTCCTGCCGGTGCTGCTGCCCACCAGCGTCAATGAGGTGCAGACCTTCGCGGCGCGGTTCGTCGCCTCGCACCTGGCGGAGGGCACCATCTCCTCGCTGAACTACGCCGCACGCATCAGCGCGCTGCCGTTCAACGTGGTCGGGCTGGCCCTGACGACGGTGATCTACCCTACCCTCGCGGAACAGGGTGCGGGCGGGGGGAACGACGATCTGAAGGAGACATTGCGCGACGGGCTGCGCAGGCTGGCGTTCGTGCTGGTGCCCATGGCCGTCGGCACGGCGCTCTTCGCCGTCCCCATCGTGCGGTTGGTCTTCGAGCGCGGCGCCTTCACGCCGGAGGACACGCGCATGACCGCCGAGGCCCTTCAGTTCTACGCCGTCGGCATTCTCTTCACCGGTTGGGTGGACATGCTCAACCGCACGTTCTACGCCGTGCAGGATAGCCTGACACCCCTGTGGGCCGCGGTGGCGATGATCGCGCTGACCATCGTGCTGAACGTCGCACTCGTCGGTCCGCTGGGACACGCCGGACTGGCGCTCAGCGCCTCTCTGGCGACGCTCGTGGGCGGCCTGTTCCTGCTGTGGCGGCTCCGCCGGCGGCTGGGCCGGCTGGGCGGCCGGCAGATTGCCGGATCCCTCCTGGTCTACCTGTGCACGACGTCGGCGGGCGCCCTGCTCGGGTGGGGCATCTGGCAGGGCGGACTGCGGGTCCTCGGTACCGGAACGCTGGTCCAGCTGATCCTGTTGATCCTGTCTCTGGGTGCGATTGTGCTGGTGCACGTGGCCGCAGCGGTGCTCCTCCGAACGCCCGACGGCGTCGAACTCAAGCGAATCGCAGGCCGGATACTCGGAAGAACGCGAGATACATGATACAATCGTTCAGTATGGCATCCTCAAGGGCGCAAGGGTGGTGGCATTAGGTTGGCGGAGATCCTGGTGTCGGGATACTACGGATTTGGCAACGCCGGGGACGAAGCCATCCTGGGCGGCATCATCACCGCGTTCCGCGACATTGATCCCACACTGAAGTTCACGGTGATCTCGGGCAAGGTTGCGAGCACCCGGCAGGTGCACGGGGTGGAGGCGGTCAGCCGGGGCGACTTCCGGGCCATCTGGGACGCGATGGGCCGGGCCGACCTCCTGCTCTCCGGCGGCGGCAGCCTGCTGCAGGACGTGACGGGAACCAAGTCCATCGTGTACTACCTGGGAATCGTAACCCTGGGCAAGCTGCGCCGGCTGCCGACGGTGTTCTATGCGCAGGGGGTCGGCCCCGTGAACAGGCTGGTCGGCCGGGCCCTCGTTCCGCTGGTGGCCAACGCGGTCGATCTGATCATGGTGCGCGACGCGGAGTCTGCCGAGACCATCGCCCGGCTCGGAGTCAGACGCCCTGAGGTGCGTGTAACGGCGGACGCAGCCCTGGTTCTGCCGCCGGCCACCCGGGCCGAGGGTGAGGCCGTGCTGGAGGCGCACGGGATGTCCACCGGAGGCCGGCCACTGATCGGCGTGTCGGTCAGGCCCTGGAAGTATGCCACTGCGGCCGCACTCGACGCGCTGGCTGAGGGGCTGGACCGGGTGGTGAAGGAGACCGGCGGCACGGTGCTCTTCATCCCGATGCAGCAGCCCCACGACGTGGAGGCGGCCCGCGCGGTGGCCGGCCGGATGCGCAGCCGGGCACTGCTCTTCGCGGGCGACGTGACCTACCGGGAGCTGCGGGCCCTCACGGCGGCCTGCGACGTACTGGTCGGCATGCGCTACCATGCCCTGGTTTTCGCAGCGGTGAACCGGGTGCCCCTCGTCGGGCTGTCGTACGACCCCAAGAACGACAGCCTGCTCCGCCTGCTGGGTGAGACGGCGGTGGGCACCACGCAGGAGCTGGACGCCGGTCGCCTGTGCGGGGCTGTGCTGGACGCCCTGGCCCGCGCCCCGCAGATACGGGAGCGCTACGACCGGGTTCTGGCGCAGCTGGTACCGCGGTCACGGGAGAACGCGCGCCTGGCGGTGGAGTTGATGAGACGATGGCAGGCGAGATGAACCGGGTCAGGATCCTCGCAATCGAGGTGGACAGGGTGACGATGGCCGAGGCCGTGGAGCGCTGTCTCGGCTTCATCGACGCGGGCGGCACGCATCTGGTGGTCACCCCTAACGCGGAGATCGCCGACGCGGCGCAGCGTGACCCCGAGCTGGCGGCGATCATCAACGGGGCCGACCTGGTGGTGCCCGACGGCATCGGCGTCGTGATGGCCGCCAGACTGCTGGGCGACCCCCTGCCGGAGCGGGTGGGGGGCGCAGACCTGGCCGCCAACCTGCTGGCCGCCCTGGACCGCCGCGGCGGCGGAAGGGTCTTCTTACTGGGCACCCGGCCGGAGGTGGTAGCGGAGGCCGCCAGGCGGGTGCAGGAAGCGTACCCGCACGTGCAGGTCGTCGGCTGGCGGGACGGTTTCTTCAGGCCGGAGGAGGAGCCTGCGGTCCTCACTCAGGTGCGGGAAGCCCGCCCCGACGTGCTGTTCGTGGCCCTGGGGTCGCCCAAGCAGGAGCGGTGGCTGCACCGCCACCTGCGCGACCTGGGCGTGCCGCTCGGAATGGGCGTCGGCGGCACGATCGACGTGTGGGCGGGGGCTGTGCCCCGGGCTCCGGAGTGGATGCGGAAGCTCAACCTGGAGTGGCTCTTCCGCATCGTGCGCCTGCGCCGGGCGAGCCGCAGTCTGCCGCCGCTGGCGCGGTTTGTACTCGCCGTGCTGGGCCAGCGTGCGGGGCGCGGGGGAACGAGACCTTGAGTGACGAAGGACCCACCCGGGAAGACCGGGTGGGTTCCATCGTGCCATGCCACGAACTGGCAGGCGACCCAGAATCGATATGACCTAGAATTTCACCGTAAGAAGGGAAGACCCTGTCGCCCGTCGAAACCCCCTGGGTAGGTTCCGGATTAGACATTCGGACGGTGAAGGATAGGAGCGATTCGCGGCGTATTCGAAGTATGCGATGGGGTGATCCCGCGTGATTGAGTTTGTCAACGTTACTAAAGTTTATCCTCATATGAAAACCCCTTCCCTCGATGGCATCAACCTGCGGGTTGAGCGGGGGGAGTTTGTCTTTCTGGTAGGTCCATCCGGCGCAGGCAAGTCGACCCTGATGAAGCTGCTCTACCGGGAGGAGATCCCCACCTCCGGCCAGCTCATCCTCGACGGCAAGGACGTGGCCAGGCTGCCGGCCAGGGCGGTGCCCTACCTGCGGCGCAGCCTCGGCGTCATCTTCCAGGACTTCAAGCTGCTGCCGGACCGAACTGTCTTCGAGAATGTCGCCTTCGCGCTGGAGTGCACGGATGTGCCCCGGCGCGAGATCGCGCGCCGGGTGCCGGCTGCGCTGGAACTTGTGGGCTTGCGTCACAAGAGCCGCTCGCTTGCGGCGGAGCTCTCCGGCGGCGAACAGCAGCGGGTGGCGGTGGCGCGCGCCATCGTCCGCAACCCGGTGCTCGTCATCGCCGATGAGCCTACCGGCAACCTCGACCCTGAGAACACCTGGGCCATCATGAACCTCCTGAACCAGATCAACCAGATGGGCGCCACGGTGGTCGTCGCCACCCACGCGGCCGAGATCGTCAACAGCATGAAGAAGCGCGTCGTTGCCCTGGAACGGGGCCGCGTGGTGCGGGACGAGAACAGGGGGACGTACGGCTATGAGTCTTAGGGGATGGGCAACCGCGCTGCGCGATGCCCTGCACAACACCACGCGCGGCAGTCTCATGTCCCTGGCCTCGATGCTTTCGGTCGCGGTGACGCTCCTGGTGCTGGCGGTGGTGGCGCTCCTGGCCCTCAACCTGGAGCACATGGCGGCCACCGCGGAGAGCCAGGTCGAGATCAAGGGCTACCTCTGCACTGCCCGGCGCGAGGAGGTCAAGTGTAGCCAGCGCGACCTGACTGAGGACGAGATCGAGGCGATTCTCGCACGCATCCGCAGCCTGCCCAACGTGGAGCAGGTCACCTTCCTCAGCCGCCATGAGGCGCTGGAGGAGATGAAGCGGGCCGACCCCACGCAGGCCGCCCTGCTGGCCGGGTATGAGGGGGACGAGAACCCGCTCTCCGACGAGGTCTACGTGAAGGTCACCGACGTGGAGCAGGTGGCGTCCGTCGCCGAGCAGATCCAGGCGATGAGCGGCGTGGCCAAGGTGGACTACGGCAAGGAGATCGTAGCGGACCTGCTGGCCTTCACCAACGCCGTGCGCATCGGAGGTCTGGGCCTGGTCCTGCTCCTGCTCTTCGCAACGGTGCTGACCCTCTCGAACACGATTCGCCTCTCGGTGTACGCCCGCCGGCGCGAGGTCTCCATCATGAAGCTGGTCGGGGCCACCGACTGGTACATCCGCCGTCCGTTCGTGCTGGAAGGCATGCTCCTCGGGGCCGTGGGCGCAGCCGTGGCCGGCGGCACCACGGCCTGGGGTTACGTCCGTCTGGCACCGGCCATGCAGCAGTCGATGCCCTTCCTGCCGCTCGTGCAGCCCGAAACGATTCTTGCTGATCTGGTGCTGGCCCTGCTGGGGCTGGGTGCACTGCTGGGCGCCGTGGCGAGCTACTTCTCGCTCCGCCGTTTCCTCAAGGTCTGACGGAGGTGACGCTGTCGATGCGCAGGCGATTTCGCTGGGCTTGGATCCTCGCGGCAGTGCTGCTTCTGAGCGCCGTCACGCCCGTCGCCCCCGTCCGGGCGGACGACATCCGGGAACAGCTGGAGCAGGCACAGCGCGACCTGGAGGCGCTGCGGCAGAAGCAGGCCGAGGTGCAGAACGCGCTGGCCGACGTGGCCTTCCAGGCCGAGGAGGCCGAGATCCAGCTCCGCCTGGTTGAGGCTGAACTGGTGCAGGCCAACGCCAATCTGGCGGTCATCACGGCCGAGTACGACGAGGTCGCCGCCGAGCTGGAACAGGTGGAGGCCGAGGTGGCCGACGCCCAGGCACGCTACGAGCAGAAGCGGGAGGTCCTGGGCGACCGCATCCGCGCCCTCAGGGAGAACGGCCCGGTGGACCGGCTGTCGCTGCTCTTCGGGGCAGTCTCCTTCCGGGACTTCATCAGCCGCGCCGAGATTCTCACCGAACTCGCCAAGAAGGATCGGGAGCTGGTGGAGGAGGTCACCGCCGAGAAGCTGGCCCTGGAGGAAAAGCAGCGGGAGGTGGAGGGGCGGAAGACCCGCCTCGCCGCCCTGAAGGCGGAGGCGGAGGACTACCAGGCCACCGTGATGGCCAAGCGCAGCGAGCGGGAGCAGGTCTCGCGCTCGCTGGAGGAGCGGCGCTGGGCGCTGGCGGCGCAGCTGGACGAGTTCGAGCGGCACAGTCAGCAGTTGACGGATCAGGTGGCCGCCCTGGTGCGAGAGCTGAACCGGCAGGCCGGCGTGTTCTCGCCGATCCCGCCGGTGACCCCGGTCATCATCACGGACGATTTCGGCATGCGGTGGCACCCGATCCTGGGCACGCAGCGTATGCACTACGGCACCGACTTCGCCGCGTCGTACGGCCAGACGGTGCGGGCCATCGAGGCCGGCGTGGTCCTGCAGACCAGCTACGACGACGTCTACGGAAACCTGGTGATCATCGACCACGGCGGCGGCATCACCTCCTGGTACGCGCACAACAGCGAGGTCCTGGTGTCTCCGGGGCAGGCGGTGAGCCAGGGCGACCCGATCGCACGCGCCGGGTCGACGGGCTGGTCGACGGGGCCGCACTGCCACCTGGAGATCCACGTGGACGGGGTGCAGAAGAACCCGCTGGATTATATCAACTGGTAGTCTGACTGTACTCGAGGGGCACGGATCGCAGGCGCGGTCCGGCCCCCTCTTGTTCCTTGCGATGTCGTTTGACCACGAAAGAATGCGCGGAGTATACTCCTAGTCAGGTCCTGATACACATGGGGGAGAGGCTTGTTCCAAGAGAGAGGATGACGCTGTCGTGGACGACCGCCGCACCGGATTTGCGCGATCCACCGGCCTGGTGGCTGTGGCCGTAGTGATCAGTCTAGTCAGCTACGCTGCCGGGGCCCTGGGCCTGATTCCCTGGGCGAATCAGCAGGTCTCCCGGCTGGCCGAGCGCGTTCCGCTAACCAACACGGCCGGGGGGCTCGAGACCGAACGGCTGGAGGAGGTCATGCGGGCGATTCAGGGGCAGTACGTCGAGCAGGTGGAGGCGGAGACCCTGAACGTCGGCGCGCTCCGGGGCATGGTGCAGGCGCTTGGCGACCGCTACTCGGCCTACTTCACCCCCGAAGAGTACGGAGCGTTCGTTCAGGGCTTTGAACCCACCTTCAGCGGCATCGGCGTGACCGTTGAGATCTCCCAGACGACAGGGCTGCTCACCGTGGTGTCGCCGATCAAGGGGAGCCCGGGTGCGCAGGCCGGCCTGCGGACGGGCGATGCGATCATTGAGGTGGACGGCAAGGACATCGTCGGGATGAGCCTGGAGGAGGCCGTGGCCCTGATCAAGGGGCCGAAGGGCAGCCAGGTGAAGCTGGTTGTGAAGCGCGAGGGCGAGAGCGAGCCGCTTACCTTTACCATCACGCGCGACACGATCACCGTGCCGGTGCTGGACTACCAGATGCTCGACGCGGAGGCTGGCATCGGGTACCTCAACCTTTTCGAGTTCAGCAAGAAGGGGACGGCCGATCAGGTGAAGGCAGCGATCGCAGACCTGCGCAGCCAGGGCATGAAGCGGCTGATCTTCGACGTGCGGCAGAACCCCGGGGGCCTGCTGGACGAGGTGGTGGAGATCGCCTCGCTCTTCGTGAAGAAGGGCGAACCGGTGGTGCACATCGTCGAGCGGGGCAAGCCGGAGAGGGCGCTCGTCTCCACCGGCACTGAGGAGTGGGACATGCCGCTGGTGCTGCTGATCGACGGCGGGAGCGCCAGCGCCTCGGAGATCCTCGCCGGCGCCATCAAGGACACCGGGGCAGGCACGCTGATCGGCGAGAAGACCTTTGGCAAGGGCTCGGTACAGACATTCTGGAAGCTGCGGGACGGCTCGGGCATCAAGCTCACCACGGCGAAGTACCTGACGGCCGGCCGCAACTCGATCGACGGCGTGGGCGTGGAGCCGGACATCGTGGTGCCGAACCCCGACCGGATCATCCCCGGACACCCGGGCGACCCGCAACTGGAGGCCGCGATTCAGCACATCAAGCAGATGAACCCCTGAGCGTACCCGCCCCCGGGCCTTCCCGGGGGCGGTTCGCTGTTCACCTTTGCGCGCTCCGGCTCATACCCTGCACACAGGGGTGAGCCTATGTCGACCAACATGTCGCCGACAGCCGGCGAGATGGATGTGACCGTGGTACCTGGTCCGATCCGGGGCGGGCAATGCCCCACCCCGCGTGAGATCGTCGTCGTAGACGCCAGGAAGGTGTTCGACTTCTGTACACAGGAAGACATCCTCGAGCGGTGCTTCAGCATCCCGGACCTGGGCGAGGACGCGTCCGTGCTGGACTGCCGCATCACGAACATCCAGTGCGAGGAGATCATGGACCGGGAGCCCGTCCGCGATAACCGCGGCAGGGCTCTGGTCTCCATCCAGATCACGCTGACCCTGCGCCTCACCATCATGCCCGACGCGGGCGAACATCCGATCCGGGTGGAGCGGACCATCACCTTCCCGAAGCGGGTGGTCCTCTGCGCGCCGGAAGGCACGGAGGTCAGTTGCGACGTGCAGGGCACCTGCATCTGCACGGTGCAGCCCGACGCCGCGGAGGGCGAGCCCAACGTCTGCTGCACCATCCAGTTGTGCACCGTCCTGACCGTTACGGCCAGCGTGAAGCTGCTGGTTCCCTCTTTCGGCTCCGTGAGCGCCCGGCGGTGTCCCTCCGCGGCCTCGCCCGCCGGATGCCCCCCCGAAGTGGAGGACTGCGACCCGCCCTTCGTTCAACTGCCGGCCAGCCGGCGGAACCGGAACTGCGGCTGCTGACGAGGACCGAACGCACCGGCGTCGGATTTCCGGCGCCGTTTGCGCGTGGCCGGCCCGGGGGCCAACGTCCCCCGCGCGACATAACATGGAGCAGGCCGGTCTCTGGACCGGTTGGAGGAGGTTCGCGTGTGGGCGGCAGGCACGACGTAGTCTGCATCGAGGCGAAGAAGGTCTTCGATTTCTGCGTTCAGGAGCACCGCGTGGAACGGTCCTTCCGGGTGGGAGGGGTCTCCGACGGTCGCGACGTCGAGGTGGACTGCCACATCGATACTCACGAGATCACCTGCAGGGAGGTCTCGGACCGCAAGTGCATGGACCACCGGCAGCACAAGGAGCGGGTCTGCCTCGCCATCGAGGTGCCCGTGTCTCTGCGCCTGGTCAGCCGGTCCACAGGGAAGGTCCTGCGGCGGCTCCACAAGAAGGTGCTGATTCCGAAGCAAGTGGTGCTGAACGTTCCGCCGGGGGCCGAGGTGGAGTGCAGCGGCACCGGCGACTGCTGCTGCGTGTTCGACCACGACAACGACGAGATTCACTGCGTGTTCGACCTCTGCATCACCATCAAGTCCAAGGGAACGGTGGAGGTGCTGGTGCCCGTGCTGGGCGAATGCCGACCACGGGAGTGCCACGCCGGGTTCGAGGCGTGCCGGAAGGCAGACGTACGGTAACCGGAACCGGGGCGAGCAGGCTCGCCCTCGGTACACAGCCGACTGGAGATGTGTAACCGACTGACACATACGTGCCGAGCAGAACGGACACAACATGGCGGCGCCGGCTGCGCTGCGGAACGGCAGGATGGGCGCCGATCTCCGCAGAGCGTGGACAAGCCAGCTACACAAGCGGTGCACTGGATATTATTTAACCAAAAGCAAGACTATACGGAAGAAGGCCGGTAGTGGCTTCAAAGAGGAAAATCAGGTGAACCGGTGAATCAATGCGATAGTCTGATGAGTAGCACCTACACAGAGGAGGTAAGCCGAGAATGAGAAAGACCCGCAAGTCCCTTGCTGCGGCTGCGGTCCTGCTCATCCTGAGCATGGTCCTCGCGGCTTGCGGCCCCAAGCAGTCGTCTCCGACGAGCAACACCGGCGGCGGCACCCAGACGCAGACCCCGACCCAGCAGGAGCCCACCACCCAGGCTCCCAAGTCCAAGGTTGGCGGTGAGGTCAACCTGCGGCTGAACCAGGACCCCGACATCCTGAACCCGATCCTGTCGTCCTCTGCCTATGGCTCGATGATCTACAGCCTGGTTTACTCGACCCTGTTCGAGTTCGACACCAGCTGGGCTCCGCAGCCCGACCTGGCCGAGAGCTGGGAGACCTCCGAGGACGGCCTCACCTTTACGGTCCACCTGCGTCAGGGCGTCAAGTTCCACGACGGCGCCGAGCTGACCTCCGAGGACGTCGTCTTCACGATGAAGGCGATCAAGGACCCGGGCTACACCGGCCCGCGCGCCTCCTCGCTGGCCTCGGTTGAAGACATCATCGCCAAGGACAAGTACACGGTGGAGTTCAAGCTGAAGGAGCCCTTCGCGCCGATCTTCACCAACATCAACTACGGCATCCTGCAGGCGAAGCTCTTCGAGGGCACGCCGATCTCCGAGATGGAGAACCATCCGGTCTCCTGGAACCCTGTCGGCACCGGCCCGTACATCTTCAAGGAGTACGTCCGCGGCCAGTACGCCCTGCTCGAGCGGAATCCCAACTGGTTCCGCAGCGAGGAGGAGGGCGGCGCCCCCTTCATCCAGACTGTCCGCATGAAGGTCATCCCGGACGACCAGACCGCCCTGGCCGCCCTGGAGAACGGCGAGCTTGACGTCGAGACCCCGACGCCCTCCGAGGTGAAGCGCCTGCTCTCCGAGTACGAGGGCAAGCTGATCCCCGTGCAGTACCAGCGTAATGGCTGGGGCTACATGCTCCTCAACACCCAGCGCGCTCCGCTGGACGACGTCCGCGTCCGCCAGGCTCTGACCTACGCCCTGGACCGCGAGGCCATCGTGCAGGGCGCCCTGGACGGCGAGGCCGTAGTGCCGCCCGGCCCGATTCCGCCTGTGTCCTGGGCCTACAAGTCCGATCTGAAGACCATCAGCTATGATCCGGCCAAGGCCGAGCAGCTCCTGCAGGAGGCCGGTTACACCAAGAACGCGAACGGCATCTATGAGAAGGACGGCAAGGAGCTGCGGCTCACCTTCTACGCCACCGCCGGCTCGAGCCTGATCGAGGCGCTGGCCACCATGGCCCGCCAGAACTGGCAGGATGTCGGTATCGCCGTTGACGTTCAGTTCATGGACTTCAATGCCATGAACGAGACCAAGCTGCAGCCCGGCGAGTATGATATTTCCTTCCAGGCCTTCAACCTCGGCCTCGATCCTGACAGCCTCTACAACATCTTCCACGGGTCGCTTGCCAAGCCCAACGAAAAGGGCCTGGTGACCAGCTTCAACCGGATGCGTTATGACAACCCCGAGGTCAACGCCCTGCTCGAAGAGGGCCGCCGTGAGCCCGATCCCGAGAAGCGCAAGGAGATCTACGGCCAGGCGCAGCAGCTGATCGTCAACGATGCGCCGGTCATCCTGATGTACTCGAACCTGTACACCGATTTCCACACTCCGCGGGTGAAGGATGTCGTCAACTTCCCCGGCAGTGGTGCCACCATCGACTACCTGTACCAGTGGTACATCGAGGAGTAGTTATCTGAACGCAGCCGACGGCATGAGTGGGGGGCGCCCCAACGGCGCCCCCCCTTCTGCCCACCTAGCTGAAGCCGTAAGGTGGTGACCGGTATGACTCGGTTCCTGGTGAAGCGAGTCCTCAACATGATTCCGCTTCTCTTCATCGTAACCATTCTGTCATTCGGGATCATGCAGTTGGCGCCGGGCGGTCCCGAGTACATCATCCTCTCCGCCGAGGCGGATGCCATGTCCGATCCGCAGGCGGTGGAGGCCCTCCGCGAAAAGTGGGGACTGAACGACCCGATTCCGGTTCAGTACTTCCGCTGGGTGGGAAACATGCTCACGGGCGACCTTGGGCGGTCGTACTACTTCCGACTTCCCGTGACAGAGGTGCTGGGCTCCGCACTGCCCAACACCATTCGCCTCAACCTCTTTGCATTGGTCTTCATCTATGGCCTTTCCATTCCGTTGGGTGTAATCTCAGCCGTCCGTCAGTACTCCAAGACAGACATGATCGTGACCGCGACGGCGTTCGCCGGACAGGCGGCGCCCAGCTTCTGGGTTGCGACCATGCTGATCTGGGGCGTGGCGATGAAGTCTGGTGGTCTGATCCCCACGAACGGCATTGCCACGCCTGGCATCACGTTTGAGACCTACGGCTGGATCAGCGTGCTGGCCGACCGGGCCAAGTACATGCTCCTGCCGCTGACGGTCATCGTGTTCGGCGGCCTTACCGGTCTCACCCGCTACATGCGCTCCAGCATGCTCGAAGTGCTGCGTGAGGACTACGTGCGCACGGCCCGCTCCAAGGGCCTGGCGGAGAAGGTCGTCATCTACAAGCACGCCCTGCGCAACGCCCTGCTCCCCATCCTGGCCGTCTCCGGCGGTCTTCTGAGCAGCCTGGTGGGCGGGTCGGTGATTATTGAGAACGTGTTCTCGTGGCCCGGCATCGGCCGGGTGGCGTGGCAGGCCGTGAACAACCGCGACTACAACGTCTCCATGGCGGTCATGCTCATGGGCGCCGTGTTGACGATGATCGGCTATCTGCTGGTCGACATCGCGTATGTGTGGGTCGACCCGCGCATCAAGTACGACTAGGGGGGAACTGCCGTGGCGGCGCCGCATCTCAACACTGAGGCCGAGGACCAGCTGCAAGGCCTTGCCCATGAGGAAAGCCAGTTCCGGCAGTTCGTCCGCCGCTTTGCTCGGAACAAGCTCGCAGTTACCGGCCTCGTGATCCTGGTCATTCTCTACGCCGTTGCCTTGCTTGCTCCACTCATCGCCAGCGAGCCGCAGGATGCACCGGTGAACCTGCCGGCGCGTTTCCAGCCGCCCCTGTCGCCCGGGCATCCTTTGGGTACGGATAACCTCGGCCGCGACCTGCTCTCGCGCATGATCTGGGGCAGCCGGGTCTCGCTCTCGGTCGGCTTCGTCGCGATGGGTGTTGCGGTACTGGTGGGCACGCTCGTGGGCGCCGTGGCCGGCTACTACGGCGGTACGTGGATCGACATCATCCTGATGCGTATCGCTGAGGCCATTGATGTGATCCCGGTCTTCTTCCTGCTGGTCACGGTGGTCGCTGTTCTCAAGCCCAGCGTCTACAACATCATGATCGTCATTGGCATTACGTCATGGCCCGGGCTGGCGTACATCGTCCGCGGCCAGTTCCTCAGCTTACGGCAGCGGGACTTCACCGAGGCCTCACGCGCGATGGGCGCCACCGATCGGCGGCTCATTTTCCGCCACATCCTGCCCAACGCCATGGCCCCGATTATCGTCTCCGCCACCCTGCGCATCGGCAGCGCCATCCTCTCCGAGGCCGGCCTCTCCTTCCTGGGACTGGGTGCGCCTCCGCCCGCAATTTCGTGGGGCCAGATCCTCTCCGTATCGCGGACCTACCTGAAGCAGGCTCCGTGGCTGTCCTTCTGGCCGGGCCTTGCGATCTTTGTCACCGTGCTGGCCTTCAACTTCGTCGGCGACGGTGTACGCGACGCGCTGGACCCCAAGCTGAAGCGCTGAACATCCCCGCGAAAGCAATCACCGCCGGGTTCCCGGGGCCTGTCGGCCGGGAACCGCGGCGGTTTCCATTTTCTCAGGTCCTGGTTGCCATCACCGTCTCGGCGAGCCGCTCGGGCGCCTCGTAGACCAGGTTCCCCACCACGATGGTATGGGCCCAGCGGGCCGCCAGAGCTGCCTCGCGCGCCGAGCGGATCCCGCCGCCGTAGATGACATGGGCTGGCCCGGCGTTCTCCCTGACCGCCTGGAGCAGGGCCATGTCTCCGAAGGCACCACTGTACTCCACGTAGATGACGGGGAGCCGCAGCACGCGGCCGGCGAGCGCCGCCCACGCCGCCGCGGCCTCTGGGGTGAGCTCTGTATCCGCCCCCGTCAGGCGGGCGGCCGTGCATTCGGGGTTGAGAACCAGGTAGGCCTCGGGCAGCAGCAGATCCCAGGGGATGTACTCGCCGACGACGGGGAGAATGTGGGAGAGGGCCTCCGCCTGTGCGCCGCCCATCCAGCGGGTGTCAGCGGCGTTGAGCACCAGGGGGATCAGGAAGAGGCCGGGCCCGGGCACGGCTGACTCCGGTGTGGAGACCTCGAGGGCGACGGGCACCGGGCTGTCCGCAAGCCGGCCCAGCAGGTCCAGCACCGCTGCCTGCGTCATCCCGGTGGAGCCGCCCAGCACGATGGCGTCGGTGCCGCTCCGGTACACGAAGTCCAGCGCCCCGGGGCCGAGGGGACGGTCGGGATCGAGCTTGGTCACGTGCCGCCAGGCCCGCCAGTCCGGAGCGGGGGGCCAGGTTACCGGCGATTCGGACATCAGCATCATCCTCCACCTTGGCAAACGTATGTTTGTAGCGTATACTGTAGGTTGCGATCCCTGAGAGGGGGGAGACCGGGTGAAACCGTTCAAGGTCGTTTCGGAGTTTGAGCCGCGGGGGGACCAACCGAAGGCCATCGAGGCCCTGGCGGAGGGCATCGAGCGGGGGGCGCACGAGCAGATTCTGCTCGGGGCCACCGGCACGGGCAAGACTTTCACCATTGCCAAGGTGATCGAGAAGGTCCAGAAGCCCACGCTGGTGCTGGCCCACAACAAGATCCTGGCAGCGCAGCTCTGCTCCGAGTTCCAGGAGTTCTTCCCGGAGAACGCCGTGGAGTACTTCGTATCTTACTACGACTACTACCAACCGGAAGCCTACATCCCGTCAACGGATACCTACATCGAGAAGGACGCGCTGATCAACGAGGAGATCGACAAGCTGCGCCACTCGGCCACGATGGCGCTGTTCGAGCGGCGCGACGTGATCATCGTCGCTTCGGTCTCGTGCATCTACGGCCTGGGCTCGCCGGCGGACTACCGCGATCTGGCCGTCTCCCTCCGGGTGGGCAACCAGGTGGACCGGGACCACATCCTGCGCCGGCTGGTCGACATCCAGTACGAGCGGAACGACACGAACTTCGTGCGCAACAAGTTCCGGGTGCGGGGCGACGTGGTGGAGATCTACCCCGCCGGCGCACACGAGCGTGCGGTGCGGGTGGAGTGGTTCGGCGACGAGATCGACCGCATCTCCGAGTTCGACCCGCTGACCGGCGAGATCACCGGCACGATGAACCACGTGGCCATCTACCCCGCCAGCCACTATGTGGTAGCGGACGAGAAGCGGGAGCAGGCGCTGGTCTCCATCGAGGAGGAACTGGAGGAGCGCCTGAAGGAGCTGCGCGCCCAGGGGAAGCTGCTGGAGGCGCAGCGGCTGGAGCAGCGCACCCGCAACGACCTGGAGATGCTGCGGGAGATCGGCTTCTGCACGGGCATCGAGAACTACAGCCGCCACCTGACGGGGCGTGCGCCTGGCGAGCCGCCGTACACGCTGCTGGACTTCTTCCCCGACGACTGGCTGCTGGTGGTGGACGAGAGCCACGTCACCATCCCGCAGGTGGGGGCGATGTACAACGGCGACCGGTCGCGCAAGGAGAACCTGATCGAGTACGGGTTCCGTCTGCCCTCGGCCGCCGACAACCGGCCGCTGAAGTTCTCGGAGTTCGAGGCGCGGCTCAACCAGGTGATCTACTGCTCGGCCACTCCGGGTCCGTACGAACTGGAGCGGGTGCCGCCGTCGCTCGTGGTGGAGCAGATCGTCCGGCCCACCGGCCTGCTGGACCCGGAGGTGGAGGTGCGCCCGATCAAGGGGCAGATCGACGACCTCTACGCGGAGATCCGGGCCCGGGTGGCGAAGAACCAGCGGGTGCTGGTGACCACGCTCACCAAGAAGATGGCGGAGGACCTTACCGAGTACTTCAAGGAGCTCGGCGTGAAGGTGCGCTACATGCACTCGGACGTGGAGACCATCGAGCGCATGCAGATTGTGCGCGACCTGCGGCTGGGGGTCTTCGACGTACTGGTGGGCATCAACCTGCTGCGCGAGGGCCTGGACATCCCCGAGGTCTCGCTGGTCGCCATTCTGGACGCGGACAAGGAGGGCTTCCTGCGGGCGGAGCGGTCGCTGATCCAGACCATCGGCCGGGCAGCGCGCAACGCTGAGGGCAAGGTGATCATGTACGCCGACCGCGTGACGCAGTCGATGCAGAAGGCGATCAGCGAGACCAACCGGCGCCGTGCAATCCAGGCGGCGTACAACCGGGAGCACGGCATCGTTCCGAAGACGATCGTGAAACCTGTGCGTGATGTGATCCAGGCGGTGAAGCCGGCGGACGAGGCGGCGCCCGTCAGCCTGCTCGACACGCCGCGGCATGAGATTCCGAAGCTGATCGAGAAGCTGCGCAAGGAGATGCGGCAGGCCGCGAAGGACCTGGAGTTCGAGCGGGCCGCTGAACTCCGGGATCTGATCATCGAGCTGGAGAAGAGGCGGTAAACGACCGGACGCCACCACAGCGCAGACGTCAGCAAGAGACCTGAGCAAGTACAGCCCGGTATCCTTTCGTGAGGAAGGTGCCGGGCTGCTGTGCTGGCACGGGATGATCAGACTTGCTGCGCCAGGGCCCGTTCAATCCGAGGCAGAGCCTGCACGGCGGCCCGGACACCCAGACGCCGGATTTCGTCTCCGTTTGCAAACTCGAACCACCGAACGTTCTGCACGGGAGGACGAATCAGGACCAGGTTACGGTCTGCGCAGCGGTCCGGAGGTGTGCCGGTGTTTTTCTCCAACAGGCTGGCGGATCGGAGGAGAGTCCAGACAACCTCCGGCATGTGTTCCGGCTTCGAGGTAAGGAAGTGCTCCCGGCTTTCGATGGGCAGCCAGGGCAGACTCGAGACTCTGTGTAGCGCAGCTGCAAAGGGATGCGCATCGATGCCAGAGGTCACGTCCACCGCGATGATCACCCAGGCGCCGGGGTCGCCAATGGCCCACACCGGCAGACCAGACGAAAGGGAGCCATCTACCAGCACCCGATCTTCGAGCCGAATGGGTGCGAAAACGCCAGGAATGGCGGTGCTGGCCCGGATAGCCCGTGCGACGTCCCCCTGGTTGAGCACGACCGGCAGTCCGGTATCCAGGTCTGTCGCGACGAGCATTGCAGGCGTCCGAAGTCCGGCAAAGTCGGCATGCCCGACCAGATCAGCGAAGAACGCCTCCAGTTTTTCGCCGGCGACCAGCCCATCCCAGGGACGGATGGGATCGGCGAGCGCCAGCATGGTTCTGAGGTCGATCTTGCGTGTGAGCTCGGCCATTTCCGCGGGTGACCGTCCCGCGGCGTAGGCGGCACCGGCGAGCCCGCCGAAACTGCTCCCCACGATCAGGTCGGGCTTGACTCCAACAGCGTCGAGCACCTCCAGCACGCCCACGTGCGCAAAGCCCCGGGCTGCGCCGCTGCTGAGCACAAGCGCCACCTGCATACCACGTTGCACCTCTTCCACTCCGCTTACTGATCGACCATTACTGCTTCAAGGGGGCGCACCCGGGCTCCAGTGACCGAGGCTGTGCTACTCTGCAGATCATTGGAGCTGGGGCGTCCACGAATGACGATGTCCACGGCCCAGGCACGGGCGCCATCCGTGATCCATTCCGAGGATACCTCGTGATGAGTATGTCTTCAACCCAAAAGACCAAAAATAAGGGATGGCATCGGGAGAAGGGCCCTTGACACGACAGCGGTGAGTGACTATCTTAGGGATTGGCTTTTTGGTCTTTTGGGGGTGATCGGAGTCGACCTGACAGAACGCCGCAAGCAGTTCCTGGAGAGCCTGATTCATCTGTACCAGCGCACCCATCTGCCCGTTCACTATGAAACGCTGGCCAATCACATCGGCGTCAGCAAGTGGACGGCCTACGACATGCTGAGGCAGCTGGAAAAGCAGGGGTTCATCACCCGCAGGTACGCCATCAGACCCGGTGAGATGGGGCGGTCGCAGATCGTCTTCGTGCCGACAGCGCAGGCAGAGGTGTTGTTCAAGCGTCCGCACCACGTGCACAGCGAAGAAGACCTGATCGCCATCAAGGAGAAAGTGCTGCAGTTCCTGCATGAACTGAAAGACATCACCCCGGGCAAAGCGATCCAGCGAATCAAGGGCGAGATGTCCAAGATCGAGGCAGGCGTGATCTTCTGTGCCTACCTCATCGGCTTACTGCTGGTCTACCTGCGGACGCTGAACACGAACACAGCCAGTGTCGTTGCATCCCTGATCCGACTCGCACCGGGCAGGGAGGTGCGCCTGACGATGTTTGTGGGAGTCGTCTTGGGTACCGTAGTTCAGTCCATCGAGGATGGTTCCGGCAACGAACTCGTCGACCTGGCAGGCCGCTATCTGAAAACACTGGGCGACCTTACCGAGAAAGAACGGGAGGTGTTGGCGGACTTCCTCGACGAGGGACTCGCCGGTAGCCTGGCAGGGGGACGAAGTGAACTTTGATCGTGAGGCGTTACTGCAGAGCCATTGGCCCGAATCCCCCTGCTGGTCGCAGGGGGATTCAAACGTCTTCTTGCTCTGCCCTGAAGGGGGAGTGTCGGCACATCCACCGGTTGCGCCTGCCTGCCTCACCGGCGGGGAGTATGCCAATCAAACCAGAAAAACCAGGTGACACAAAGTATGGGAAGGGTTTTCGAGTCAGTACTGAATCACAAGAGAGCCGTTGTCGCCATCTACGCAGTCGCACTGGCCCTCTGCGCCTTGCTGTCCCAGACTGTGTCAGTCAACTACAACCTGTTGGATTATCTGCCTGACGCATCACCCTCCACTGTGGCCGTCCGGGTCCTGAACAACGAGTACAGCGGCGGGTACCCGAATGCCCGCGTCATGGCCTCGAACATCAGCCTGCCGGAAGCAGCCGCGCTCAAGAAGCGGCTCGAAGCGGTGAACGGCGTGACGAGCGTCATGTGGCTGGACGATGCAGTCAGTCTGGATGTGCCCCTGGGGACGCTGGACCCGAAGACGGTGGAGACCTACTACAAGGATGAATGCGCCTTGTACACCGTCACCATCGAGGAAGGCAAGGAGATTGACGCCCTGAACCAGATCCGGACCCTGATCGGCGAGGACGGTGCCGTCGAGGGGGCGGCCGTGGACTCCGCAGTGGTGGAGGAGTCAACGGGGCCGGAGATCATGCGGATGATGCTGCTGGTGGTGCCCCTGTGCTTTCTGATTCTGGCCCTCACCACCACCTCTTGGTTTGAGCCGGTGCTGTTCATGATCACCATCGGCGTTGCGATCGCCCTCAACCGCGGCACCAACGCGCTGCTGGGCGAGATCTCCTTCGTCTCCAACGCGGCCGCCAGCATTCTGCAACTGGCGGTGTCGATGGACTACGCGATCTTCCTGCTCAACCGGTTTGCCGAGTGCCGCCGTCAGGAGCCGGATGTCAGGGCTGCCATGTTGGAGGCCATGAAGAAGTCGGCGGTGCCCGTGATCGCCGCCGCCTGTACCGCTACGATCGGGTTTGCCGCGCTGCTGTCGATGCGTTTCCGGATCGGCGCGGACATGGGGGCGGTCATGACCAAGGCCCTGATCCTCAGCCTGATCACGGTCTTCACCTTACTGCCGGTTCTGACGCTGTACACCTACAAGCTGATTGAACGAACCGAACACAGACCGCTGGTACCGTCCTTTGACCGGTTCGCACACCTGGTGGTTCAACTGCGGATCCCGGTGATGATCATCTTCCTGCTGCTGGTGGTTCCCTCCTACCTGGCACGTGACAACAACAGCTACTACTACGGCACCGCACACATTTTCAAGGACGAGAGCAGCCAGGTGGTGCGTGATCGGGACGCCATCGAAGGGATCTTTGGCAAGTCGAACGTCCTGGCGCTGATGGTGCCCAGAGGCGATCTGGGCAAGGAGGCAGCGCTCAGCCAGGAGCTCGGGCAGCTTCCTGAGGTGACCTCCATCATCTCCTACGTGGACAGCGTGGGCGCTGAGGTGCCGATGGAGTTCCTGGACGAGGGCACCCTGTCGCAACTGGTCTCCGGCAACTACAGCCGTCTGGTGCTGACGGTGAGCACTGACTCGGAGGGCGATGAGGCGTTTGACCTCGTGCAGCGGATCCGGGGTCTGGCTCAGAAGTACTACGGCGACGACTATCACCTGGCGGGCAACAGCGTGAGTACCTACGATCTGAAAGATGTCATCACCGCCGACAGCATGAGGGTTGACGCCGTGGCCATCGGGTCGATCTTCCTCACGCTGCTCATCAGCCTGCGGTCCAGTCTGCTGCCCGTGGTGCTGGTGTTGTCGATCGAAACGGCTATATGGTTGAACCTCTCGGTTCCGTACCTGGTCGGCAGCCCCATGTTTTACATCTCCTACATCATCATCAGCTCGATCCAGCTCGGTGCGACCGTGGACTACGCCATCTTGCAGACCGACCGCTACTTGGAGGAGCGGAAGACCCTTGACCGGCGCGAGGCGGTCCTGAAGGCCGTGCAGACCACGACCCTGCCGATTCTTACCTCCGCCGCGATCCTGACGCTGGGCGGTGCGGTGCTGGGCGTTCTGTCGTCGCACGGCGTGATCAGCGAGCTGGGGCACCTGGTCGCCAGGGGAACGATCCTTTCGACGTTGATGGTTCTGTTTGTGCTGCCGGCCCTACTGTACGTGCTCGACCCCGTGATTCGGAGAACGACTCGCGGACTATACCTTGCCAACTCCAGAAAGGGGAGATCGCAGTATGCGTAAAAACCAGACGTTTTCAGCGTGGATGCGGCGTCGCTGGAAGGTGGCGGCCGCGGTGCTCGTCGTAGCGGTGCTTGTGCTGTCCGTCGTCATGCCCGTGATGGCGGAAGGGCTTACGGCGAGCACGCCCAAGCAGGAAGTGGTGTACGTCAACCTGCGGGACGACGGTTCGGTCGATAACATCTATGTGGTCAACATGTTTGACCTGGACGAGGACGGTCAGATAGTGGACTACGGCAACTATGAGGCCGTGCGCAACCTGACCTCGTCGGACCAGCTGGTCTTCGAGGACGGCAAGGTAACCGTCAACGCCAGCGCCGGGAAGCTGTACTATGAGGGCAAGCTGAACAGCACGGTGATCCCGTGGCGGTTTGACATCCATTACTACCTCGATGGTCAGGAGTACTCGGCGGATCAGATCGCCGGGAAGAGCGGCAACCTCCGGGTTACCATGGCGATTCGGCAGAATCCGGAAGGGAACCGCACGTTCTTCGAGCACTACGCCTTGCAGATTACATTTGCGCTGGACAACCGTAAAACCAGCAACATCGTCGCCACCGGCGCAACCCAGGCTGTCGTCGGCAGCAGCCGGCAGCTGGTGTACACCATCCTGCCGGGTCAGGAGACTGACCTCGAGTTCAGCGCTGACGTGACAGGTTTCGAAATGGACGGCATCACCATCAGCGCGCTGACCATGGATCTGGAGATCCCGGACGACATGACCAGCATGGCTGAGAGCAGCGACCTGACGAAGCTGACCGACGGCATCGCCGAGCTGGATGACGGCGCCCGGGAGATCCGGGATGGCGCGGAGACGGTCCACGCCAAGGCCGGTGAGCTGGCCGACGGGGCGCAGGCCCTGGAGGCGGGAGCAAATCAGCTGCAGGACGGTGCCGACACCCTGGTGGAGGGCGCGCAGCAGCTTGTGGACGGCGCCCGGCGGCTGGATGACAGTGCAGCCCGGCTGGTGGCCGGCGCCCAGGAACTGTACGATGGTACCACCCAGCTCAACGCCGGCGCTTTGTCGGTGAGCGACGGAGCGGGGAGCCTCTCCAGCGGGCTGGCCGCCCTGGCTGAGCAGAACGGCGCCCTGACCGGCGGGGCGTATGAGGTGTTCCAGAGGCTCACGAAGACGGCCGAGACGCAGCTGAACGCGGCGCTGCAGGCAGCCGGCCTGTCTGGTGTGACGCTGACGCCGGAGACGTACGATGCGGTCTTGACCCAGTTGCTGGACCAGTTCAGCATGGGTGCGTACTCCATGTATGTCTCCAAAGTGGAGGCGCAGGTCCGCCAGGCGGTGGAGGCTGCGGTGAAGGCGCAGGCGGGCGCAGCGGTCAGTGCGGAGGAACTGCAGAAGCAGGTTGAAGCAGAGGTTGCCCGGCAGATGGTCAGCGACCAGGTACAGCAGCAGATCAACCAGGGGATGGCCGCGCTGGTTGCCCTGGTTCCGTCGCTTCAGGACCTGCTCGACCTCAAGACGCAGCTGAACCGCTATCAGGCTTTCTACTCCGGGCTGGTGGCCTACAGCGATGGTGTGGCTGCGGCGGCCCGGGGAGCAGCCGCTCTGTCCACCGGCGCCATGTCGCTGATGTCCGGCACCGCGCAGGTACAGGAAGGTGCGAAGCAGTTGTACGACGGTATGACCCAGTTCAAGGCAGGGACCAGCGCACTGCTGAACGGACTTGTGGAACTGCAGGGTGGCGCCGTCGCCGTGCGGGACGGCGCGGTACAGGTGGAAAGCGGTGCGGTGAAGCTGCTGGACGGCGCTATCGAGTTTGAAAACGGCACCGTGGCCCTGGAGGACGGGGCGTCCCGGCTCGCCGACGGCACCGCGGAGCTCCGCAGCAAGACGGCCGACCTGAAGGATCGAATCAAGGCGGTTGTTCGGGATATGCTGGGTGGGGACTTCCGCCCGATCTCCTTCGTCTCGGACAGGAACACCAACGTGGAGTTCCTCCAGTTCATCATGAAGACGCCGTCCATCCACGCAGAGGAGGAGACGGCGGCGACAGAACAGACGGAGTCCGCTCAGATGCTGACGTTCTGGCAGAGGGTCGCCAGGCTGTTCGGCCTGTCCCTCCTGGGAACGAGGACTGCGGGCGACTGAAGCGAAATGGCCGGGGTGCTGGAGGTCTCGTGGTCGGCCCATATCTGTCACCGGCTACGGAAGTGCTCGTGATGTTCTTCCTGCTCCCCATCACCTTTCCGGTCAGCGACTGGATTGTCCAGGAACTGCAGAACTGAAGACCCTGGGGCCCGGGGCTGGAACGCTGCACCAGCCCCGGGCCCTCCTGTTCAGCCGCATCGGAATAGCCGTCCAGTCCCCGGCATACTTCGTTAATAAATGTACTAGTCAGAAGAGTGGACACAATCAGAAGGTAACACACGGGTGGCATCCAATATGAGAAGAGGACAACCCGATCCGCCCGCAGGCGGGGGGGAGAAGAGGAGGGGCTGATACCCATGACCATGCGGCACAACCTGACCCTGCACACCATGTTGGAGCGGGCCCGACGGTACTTCCCGGACAAGGAGATCGTCTCCCGCACGGGCGCCGGCATCTTCCGGTTCACCTACGCCCACTATTACGAGCGGACGCGCAGGCTGGCTGCCGCGCTGACCCGGCTCGGCGTGGCGCGCGGGGACCGGGTCGGCACCATCGCCTGGAACCATCACCGGCACCTGGAGGCATACTTCGCCGTGCCCTGTATGGGAGCCTCGCTGCACACCATCAACCTCCGTCTGCCCCCGGACCACCTGGCCTTCGTGATCAACCATGCCGGCGATCGCGTCCTCCTGGTCGACCCGGACCTGGTGCCGCTGGTCGAGGCGGTGAAAGACGACCTGGAGACCGTTGAGCACTACGTCATCATGGCCGACGGTCCCCTGCCCGAGACCAGGCTGGCGCCGGTCCACAGCTACGAGGAACTGCTGGCTGCCGCCCCCGACGACTACCGCTTCCCCGACGACATCGATGAGTGGGCCGAGGCGGGAATGTGCTTCTCGTCGGCCACCACCGGCCTGCCGAAGGGGGTCACCTATGCCCACCGGGCGATCTATCTCCACTCGATGATGGTCTGCATGGCCGACACCGTCGGCATCGGGGAGAAGGACGTGGTCATGCCCGTGGTGCCGATGTTCCACGTCAATGCCTGGGGTATGCCCTTCGCCGCCACGTGGATGGGCGCCAAGCAGGTGCTGCCCGGCCCCCGGCCCGGCCCGCACACACTCTGCCAGCTCATGCAGGACGAGAAGGTCACTCTGGCCGCCGGCGTGCCGACGGTCTGGATGGGCCTTCTGCAGGCGACAGAACAGAAGCCGTACGACCTCTCCTCTGTCACCCGCATCGCCTGCGGCGGCTCCGCCCCGCCCAGGGCGCTCATCGAGGCGTATGAGCAGAAGCTGGGCGTGCCGTTCCTGCACGCCTACGGCATGACCGAGGGGGCGCCGGTCACCCACGTGAGCCGGCTGAAGTCGACACTGGAGGATGCCCCGGCAGACCAGCGGTACGCCAAGAAGGCAAAGCAGGGCCTGCTCGCCCCGGGGCTTGACATGGTGGTCCTGCGGGAGGACGGCACGGAGGTCGCCTGGGACGGCCAGGAGATGGGCGAGGTGGTGCTGCGCGGGCCGTGGATCGCCGACTCCTATTACAACGACGAGCGCTCCAAAGCGACCTTCAAGCAGGGCTGGTACCACACCGGCGACGTGGCCACCGTGGATCCGGATGGCTACATGCAGATCGTCGACCGGGTGAAGGACCTGGTGAAGTCGGGCGGCGAGTGGATCTCGTCCGTCGACCTGGAGAACGCGATCATGGCGCACCCGAAGGTGGCCGAGGCGGCGGTGGTCGCCGTCTACCATCCCAAGTGGCAGGAGCGGCCGCTGGCCTGCGTGGTGCCGAAGCGGGGCGCTGAGCTGGCCGCCGAGGAGATCAAGGGGTTCCTGAAGGGCAAGTTCGCCGACTGGTGGATTCCGGATGACGTGGTTTTCATCAGCGAGGTGCCGAAAACGAGTGTCGGCAAGTTTGACAAGAAGGTACTGCGGGAGAAGTACTGGAACCACCTGACTCCGCAGCAGGAACCCGCGGTCTAGGGCTGGACTCGCTCACGGCGAACGAGGACGGGTGGCCGACAGCCACCCGTCTGCTCTATCTGTGCTCAGGCGTTCTGTGGATCCGTCGGCTGGCCGGCCGTCATCACGAGACCTGCAAGGACCGAAGCAGGCCGTGTGCCGCAGGTGGCACTTGGAGCGCCCTCCGACTTACCAAGAGATCGCTGTGCCGGCATCGGGCGTGAAAATGAATTAGGACTATGCGGAGTAGACCGTATTTTCGGAACAAAACCTCATGCGGCGGACTGCTGCGGCTTCCTATAGTGGTGTTACAACGAGACGGGAGGTCGTTCACATGGCAGTCGAGACTCGCCGTGACTTCATCAAGGCCGCCGGCCTGGTTACAGGCGGCCTCATGGTTCTGGGGCTGAGCGGATGTGCGTCGGGTGCCCGGGAAGCCAGCACTGACCATAGCCACGACAGCAGCACCTCGGCTGCCTCAGACACCGGGGGCACGGACTGGCAGGAGATGGACCGGCACCACCGGGAGGGCATTGAGGCCTTCCCCGCCGCAACACAGGGTAAGGGGAACCAGCTTCTGCCCTACACCCGCGACGGTGACGTGAAGGTGTTCGAGCTCACCTGCTCCGAGATCGAGTGGGAGACCGAGCCTGGCAAGAAGGTCCGGGCGATGGCCTACAACGGCACGGTGCCGGGCCCGGTGATCCGGGTGACTGAGGGCGACCAGGTGCGGATCCACGTGCGCAACCAGCTGCAGGAGTCCACCTGTGTGCACTGGCATGGCCTGCGGGTGCCCAACAAGGTGGACGGCGTGCCGTTCATCACACAGGATCCGATTCCGCCCGGCGGCAGCTTCACCTACGAGTTCGTCGCCAAGCCCTTCGGCACGCATATGTACCACTCGCACCACAACTCCGCCCAGCAGGTCGGGCTCGGCCTGCTCGGCGCCTTCATCATCGATCCGAAGGACCCCGGCGTCGAACCGGCCTACGACCGTGAGTACCTGCTCGTCCTGAACGACGGCGCACACGGGTACACGATCAACGGCAAGGGGTTCCCTGCCACCGAGCCCTTCACCGCAAAGCTGGGCGAGCGCATCCGCTTCCGGTTCATGAACGAGGGCGTGATGTACCATCCGATGCACCTGCACGGCTTCGCCTTCGAGGTGTTCGCCCGCGACGGGTACCTGCTGCCGACCCCTTTCCGGTGCGACACGCTCTCCATCGGCCCCGGCGAGCGGTGGGACGCGATCGTCGTGGCCGATGAGCCTGGCGTCTGGGCGTTCCACTGCCACATCCTGCCCCACGCCGAGAGCCAGATGGGCATGTACGGCATGGTAACCGCACTGATCGTGGAGGAGTAAGGCCATCGCGCCCGCCGGCCGCCGAGAGGCCGGCGGGCTTTTGCATGCAGGTTATGCCTCCCGGTGTGCCGAACTCCTTCTGGTGCCAGACCGCACCAGAAGGAGGAGATCAGATGCGCACGAGGCACTGGATACGACGGTGGCTGGCCGTGGGCCTGATGGCCGTGATGGCGTTCGCCCCCGCCGCAGCCGCGGCAGCGGAGACGGACAACCTGGTGCCGCTGCGGTCCGTGGCCGAGGCCGCGGGCGCCACGGTGGGATGGGACGGCGACAGCTACACCGTCACCGTCGTCACCGATGACGGTGTGACGGCCACCCTGCAGATCGGCGCCGCCGAGGCCGTCGTGGACGGCCGGCCCGTCCCCATGGGCCGCGAGGCTGTCCTGGTCAACGACAGGACCATGGTGCCCCGGACCTTCGTCGACAGCCTGCTGGCCATGCCCGTGGCCTGGAACCTCGAGACCGGTGAGGCCGAGGCCGACCCGTACATGGTCAAGGCGCGCCGGCTGGTGCGCGACCTGATCAACGGCGAGCTCAATGCCGTGTACGAACAGCTGAGCCCGGCCCTGCGCGATTCCTTGCCCTACGAGGCGATCCTGACGATCGGGCTCCAGCTGGCCCCGTACGGCGAACCCGGGCGGGCGCAGGTTCTGGGTGCGGCCGCCACGGCGGTTCACAACAACGTCGACCTGCTGGTCCCCTTCACGGCCGCGCCCCTGAAGGTGACCATCCGCTTTGACGCCGAGGGGCGGGTTGACGACTTCCGCATTGATGCCTATGCCCCGGTGGAGACTGCGGGAGCCCCCACCTATGCAGACCCGGTCAGCTTCACCGAGGAGGAGGTCGCCTTCGGCGCTGAGCCCTGGGTCCTGCCGGGAACGCTGACCCTGCCGGCCGGCGAGGGGCCGTTCCCCGCTGTGGTGCTGGTGCATGGGTCCGGCCCCAGCGACAGGGACGAGACGGCCTACGCCGTGAAGCCCTTCCGCGACCTGGCGCAGGGCCTGGCCGCGAAGGGCATCGCCACCCTGCGGTTCGACAAACGCACGTACGTGCACTCCCAGAAGTTCGGCAGCCACCCCGAGTTCACGCTGCAGGAGGAGTCTGTGCAGGACGCGCTGGCGGCCGTCCGCTTCCTGGCCGGCGATAAGCGCATCGCCTCGGACCAGATCTACGTGCTGGGCCATTCCCTGGGCGGCCTCGCCCTGCCCCGCATCCTCGACCAGGCTGAGGAAGGCCTGATCCGCGGCGGCATCGCCATGGCGTCGCCCAACAGCATGCTGGATACCCTCTGGGCGCAGAACCGGATCCTCGTCGAGACCGGTCAGCTGCCGCCCGAGCAGCTTGCGTTCATCAAGCCGCAGCTCGACATGCTGCGCGACCCCGCCTTCGACCCGGAAAACCCGCCCGAGGGCTACCTGCTGGGCACCCCGCACTACTGGCACGACCTGGTGCCGAAGGCGTCCGAACTCCTGAAGCAACAGGAGCAGCCGGTGCTCTTCCTGCAGGGCGGGCGCGACTTCCAGGTGCCGGTCTCGGAGTTCGAAAGCCTGCAGGCCGACCTGGCCGGGCGGACGAACCTCACCTTCCAACTGTTCCCGAAGCTGAACCACCTCTTCACCGAGGGAGAGGGTGAGGTCAGCACGATGGCCGAGTACACGGTGCCGGCCAATGTGCCCGAGTACGTGGTGCAGACCATCGCCGACTGGATCGCGTCGAACCCCTAGTTCCGCCATGGGGAGGGCAAGTGCCCACCCCTTTTTCACCCGCAACGGGGAAACCGCGGCGCGGTGCCTCCCGTCCAAAGGTTACAGAACACCTGGCCGGGAGGTATTACTCGTTGCGCAGACGTATCGCATGGTTGCTGATACCCGCCGTCGCCACCGTACTCTCGGGGTCGGTTGCGGCGGCGGCGCCGACATACTCTGATCTGTCGCCGAAGCCGTACGTAAGGGCTCTGGAGACCGAGACCCCGCTGGCCCAGGGGCTGACCCTGACCAGCTTCGAGCGGCTCTACCCCGGCGGCTGGACGAAGGGCTGGCTCCTCACTGCCCAGCTCTCGCATCCGTCCCTCTCCACCGACCTGATCACCGCGCCGGGGGTGACGGAGGGCGAGGCACTCTCCTCCATGGCCGCGCGCGCCGGCGCCATCGCCGCCGTCAACGGCGACTTCTTCGACATTGGCCAGACCGGCATCGCCCTGGGCACGTCCGTGAAGGGCGGAGAGTTCCTGCAGTCGGCCATTCCCTCGTGGCCGCTGGGCGCCGGGGTCGGCCGGGATCAGATCGGCCGGCTGATGTCGGTCGTGCTGGAGGGCAGCGTCACGCTGCCCGGCGGCACCTACCCGCTGGGCGCTGTCAACCTGCCCACCGTCCCTTCAGGCACCATCGGTCTCTTCACCCCGCTCTGGACGCGCGACCGCAGCGCCGCGACGGTCGGGGCGGCCGAGGCCGTGGAGGTCGTCGTGCGCCAGGGGAAGGTTGTCTCCCTCAGCCCAACGGTTACCGCCGCACCCGTGCCGGAAGACGGCTTCGTGCTGGTGGGGCGCGAGGGCTATGCCGCACCGCTGGCTGCGCTGCAGGTGGGCGACCCGGTGACCCTGGAGTACCATGCTAACCCGGACGTGCTCTGGGCCGTGGGCGGGCAGCGCTACCTGGTGGCGGAGGGCGAAGTGACGCCGGAACTGGACGACGTGCAGCGGCGGCCCAGGACCGCCCTCGGTTTCTCGGCTGACGGCGGCACGCTCTTCCTGGTCACGGTCGAGGGCGGCTCATCCGCAAGCAGCGGTCTCACCCTGCGTGAGCTGGCAGAGCTGATGAAGGGCTTCGGCGCCGCGTCCGCGATGGAGCTGGACGGCGGCGGGTCGTCCACGATGGTGGCCCGCATGCCGGGCACCGAGGGCCTCACGCTGCTCAACCGCCCCAGCGACGGCCAGGAGCGCCGCATCCCCAACGGGGTGGGCGTTTTTGCCGAGCCCGGGTCGGGCATCCCGCACCACCTTTCCGTGCAGGGGGAGACGCGGGTTTTCCCCGGGCTCTCCCGCACGCTCTCGGTGATGGCCCTGGACGAGCAGTACGGACCCGCGGAGGTATCGGCGCCGGTCTGGATCCTCACCGGTGCGGGGGTAGTGACCCCCGACGGGCGGTACACGGCCGCCGCGGCCGACGGCACGCCGGTGGCTGCGGGCAGCGAGGTGGTTGTCGCGGCCGGGGCCGATGGGTTGATCGCCGCGGCCCGCCTGAAGGTCCTGGGTCAGCTGGTCCGGATCGCTCCCACGGTGGAGGGCGGGCTGCGCCTGAACCCGGAGGGCGCCACCTTCTCGGTGGTGGGCTACGACAGCGACGGCTTCACCGCGACCATCGACCCGGCCGACCTGACGGTGTCGTTCGATCCCGGACTCATCCGCTTCGAGCGGGAGGGAGACGCCCTGCGCGCGATCCCGCTGGCCGAGGGCACCGGGCTGATCGTCATCACCGTTCAGGGCCACCAGGCCGTGATCCCCTTTGCGTCCGCTTACCGCAGCACCGTCCTCGACGCCTTTGCCCACCCCGAGGCCTGGCAGTTCGAGCGCTACCCCGCCGAGGTCACCGGCGCTGTGACGCCCGTTGAGCAGACGGACGTCGCCGACCCCTCGGAGGAGGCCGGGGACCCGGAGGGTGATGCCGCCGCCGGGCCGACCGGTGCGGCCATGGCCCTCAGCTATGTCTTCCGCCCCGCCGCCGGCAACCGCGCAGCCTACCTCCAGGCGGTCGAGCCGCTGGAACTGCCCGGGCAGCCCGTGCGGGTCGGCATGTGGGTCAAGGGCGACGGGCAGGGGGCGTGGCTGCGCGCTGTGCTGCAGGACGCCTCGGGCACCCGGTATACCGTGAACCTGGCGTCGTCCGTCGACTGGACCGACTGGCGGTACGTCGAGGCAGCGGTTCCGGCCGGGGTGCAGTATCCCGTCAGCCTGTACCGAGTCTATCCTGTTGAGACCGATGGGTACCGGATCTACATGGGCAACCTGCAGTTTGCCGACCTGACGGTGCGGGACGCCACCGAGATGCCTGAGGTCCCGGCCGCCGAGTCTCCGGCCCCCGACCTGATCCTCTCGCCGACTGCGCCGGCCGGCGAGGGCAGCTGGTCCTTCGCGGTGCTCGACGCCCTGCCGGAGGTGGAGCCGGCGCTCGTCCTCCAGATGGGGCTGATGGCGGACCCGGCGTTCTTCCTGGTCGACACCGGCCTGCGGGAGCCGGTCCTGCAGCTTCTGGCGGAGCTGGGGAGGGCCGACCTGCCGGTCTATGAGATGGCACCGCCCGAGCGCTACTTCGACGTCGGCGCCGTGCGCTTCATCCTGCTGGGCACCGGAAAGGGAGGCCTCCGCTCCACCGACTTCGGCCAGCTGCAGGGGCTGCAGACCCTGCTCTACATGGCGGGACAGAGTGAGACGGTCCGGCAGGTAATCGTGGTCGGTGGGGAGACGCCGCTGGCCTTTGCCGACCGGCGGGAGGGCGAGCTCATCCAGCGGTGGCTCACCGAGTTCGAGGACGCCTCGGGCAAGCCCGCGGTTTACCTGGCCGCAGGCGGGTCCCAGCCTGCAGTGACCCGTGTGGAGGGGATCCCCTACATCGAGGCTGGGAGCCCCGCGGTGCCGCGCATCTTCACCGTGGACCCGACGCCCGGAAGCCTCTGGATCCGCCTCGGCGAGTAGTGCCTGCCGACGCGGTTACGAGAAGGAACAAGGTGTTGAAAGGATACCAACTGTTGTCAACAGAAGTCCATCGGCTATAATACCTACGAGGAGGTGATGGGCCATGGCCGACTTCCATCTCTGCCCGAAGTTCGAGCACGCGATCCAGCTCCTGGGCAAGCGCTGGACGGGGCTGATTCTCTCCACCCTGCTCAGCGGGCCGAAGCGGTTCTCGGAGATCGAGTCCGCCATTCCGGTCAGCGGTCGGCTGCTCTCCGAGCGGCTGAAGGAGTTGGAGTCGGAGGGGCTCGTCACCCGGGAGGTGTTCCCCGAAGTGCCGGTTCGGGTAGTCTACTCGCTTACCCCGAAGGGGCAGGCGATGGAGCCGGTCTTGGCCGCCGTTCAGCAGTGGGCTGAGCGCTGGGCATGAAAAGACGGAGGTCGGGGCTATGCTCCCGGCCTCCGTAACGCTTTCACCTAGTAGAGCGCTCCCCGGCTGACCGGATCCGCCTCCAGCAGTCGGGTCATGCGGGCGAAGCGGACGCTCCCGGCCCAGGCGGCCGGGGCGGCCGCCGCCTCGGCGGGAGCCTCGTCGGCCAGGGCGGCGGCGCCCCACGTCAGGTGGGCGCCTGCCTGGATCAGTCCGGGCAGCGGCGCCGGCCGGCCCATGCGCTGGGCGAACTCGGCGGCGTCCAGGTCGCCCCGGAGTCCATTGCACTCCTCGCAGGCGCAGATGCAGTTGGCCATCGTCGTGCGCCCGCCCTTCGACCAGGGGATCACGTGGTCCATGGTGAAGCCCGGCCGGCCGCACCAGTAACAGGTGTAGTGGTCGCGGGCGAGAACCTTCAGCCGGATGTACCGGTAGGCGAAGGGGTCAAAGCGCAGCCGGATGCGCGCCCGGCCGACCCACTTGGCCCGGCCGAGCCTGACCTCGCGGTCGGCCACCTTCCGCTTGCAGGGGGTGAGCGTGCGCCCCCGGCTGTCAATCACTTCAATCAGGTCCGTCGTACTCATTCCTCCACGGGGCACGTCACCGTTCGCCCCCTTTCGTAGTGTTGCCGAATGGATCGGCGACCAATCCCTTTCCTTATGACACTAACTACATTAGTATACCACAACATCGAACGAATCAGCACGTTGCAAACAAACGTTCGTCATGGTATCATTTGCACATCCCGGTGACGAGACTGGGTTTGGTAACATGCAATGTTGAGACCGTTCTGGGGGGCGTTGGGTTGTGGCCAAGGACCGTCTGGTGATCAAGGGTGCGCGACAGCACAACCTCAAGAACATCGACCTCGAGATCCCTCGCGATAGGCTGGTTGTCCTCACCGGCGTGTCGGGGTCGGGCAAGTCGTCGCTCGCATTCGACACCATCTATGCAGAGGGTCAGCGGCGCTACGTAGAGTCGCTCTCTGCCTACGCGCGGCAGTTCCTCGGGCAGATGGACAAGCCCGACGTGGACTCCATCGACGGGCTTTCGCCGGCGATCTCCATCGACCAGAAGACCACCTCCCGCAACCCCCGCTCCACGGTAGGCACGGTCACCGAGATCTACGACTACCTGCGCCTGCTTTACGCCCGCATCGGCAGGCCTCACTGCCCCAGCTGCGGCAAGCCCATCCAGCGGCAGACGGTGGATCAGATGGTGGACACGCTGCTCAGGATGGCGGAGGGCACCCGCATCCAGGTGCTGGCGCCGCTGGTGCGGGGCCGCAAGGGGGAGCACGTCAAGGTCTTCGAGGACATCCGCCGGGGCGGCTACGTGCGTATGCGGGTGGACGGGCAGATCATGGACGTGACGGACGAGCCGCCGGCCCTCGACAAGAAGCGGAAGCACACCATCGAGGTGGTGGTGGACCGGTTGGTGATCCGGCCGGACATCGGGCGGCGGCTGGCCGACTCCCTAGAGATCGCGACGAAGCTGGCGGGCGGCGTCGTCACCATCGACGTGGTGGGCGGCGAGGAGATGCTCTTCAGCGAGAACTTCGCATGCCCCGACTGCGGCGTCTCCATCGACGAGCCGCAGCCGCGCAACTTCTCCTTCAACTCGCCCTTCGGCGCCTGCCCCGCCTGCACCGGCCTGGGGTTCAACACCGAGTTCGACCCCGAGCTCATCCTCGACCCGTCGCTGTCGCTGGACGAGGGGGCCCTGGTGCCCTGGGCCAACTCGACGCAGCAGTTCTTCCACAACCAGATCGACGCGCTCTGCCGCGAGCTGGGCATCCGGAAGGACGTGCCCCTGAACCAGCAGGACCCGAAGTTCCGGGAGATCCTCCTCTTCGGCTGGACGGACGGAAAGGTGCGCTTCCCGTACGAGAACATGTACGGACAGCGCAAGTGGTACGAGGTGGCCTACGAAGGGGCCATCAAGCAGCTGGAGCGGATGTTCCGGGAGACCTCCAGCGACGCCATCCGCGACCACCTCGCGGAGTTCATGACCACCCGGCCCTGCCCCGCCTGCCACGGCGCCCGTCTGAAGCCCGAGTCGCTGGCCGTAAAGCTGGGCGGCCTCTCCATCGCCGAGCTGACCGACCTGGATGTCAGGCAGGTCCGCGAGTTCCTCGCCGGGCTGGAACTGACCGAGAAGGAGCAGGCCATCGGCCGCCAGATCCTGAAGGAGATCGACGCGCGACTGGGCTTCCTGATCAACGTCGGGCTGGACTACCTGACGCTCAGCCGGGCGGCCGGTTCCCTTTCGGGCGGAGAGGCGCAGCGCATCCGGCTGGCCACCCAGATCGGCTCGCACCTGGTAGGGGTGCTCTACATCCTCGACGAGCCCTCCATCGGGCTGCACCAGCGGGACAACGAGCGGCTGATCGAGACCCTGCAGCACCTGCGGGACCTGGGGAACACGCTGATCGTCGTGGAGCACGACGAGGACACGATTCGGGCGGCTGACTGGGTCGTCGACATCGGTCCCGGGGCCGGCCAGTCCGGCGGCAACGTGGTGGCCGCCGGTCCGGTGGAGAAGATCATGGCCACGCCCGAGTCGCTCACCGGCGCCTACCTTTCGGGACGGCGCCAGATCCCGATCCCCGCGACCCGGCGGCAGCCCAACGGCAAGTGGCTCGTCGTCAGGGGCGCCCGGGAGCACAACCTGAAGGACGTCACCTTCCGGGTGCCGCTGGGCACTTTCACGGTGGTGACCGGTGTGTCGGGGTCCGGCAAGTCGACCCTGGTCAACGAGATCCTTTACAAGCGGCTGGCCGCCGACCTGAACGGGGCTCGCACGCGCCCCGGCGCGCACGACGCCATCGAGGGGCTGGAGCACCTGGACAAGGTGATCGACATCGACCAGTCGCCGATCGGCCGCACGCCCCGCTCCAACCCGGCCACCTATACCGGCGTCTTCGACCTGATCCGCGACCTGATGGCCCAGACGCCGGAGGCGAAGATGCGGGGCTACAAGCAGGGCCGGTTCTCCTTCAACGTGCGCGGCGGCCGTTGCGAGGCCTGCAAGGGCGACGGCATCATCAAGATCGAGATGCACTTCCTGCCGGACGTCTATGTGCCCTGCGAGGTCTGCAAGGGCGCCCGCTACAATCGGGAGACGCTGGAGGTGCACTACAAGGGCAAGACCATCGCTGACATCCTCGACATGACCGTGGATGAGGCCGTGGAGTTCTTCCGGCCCCTGCCGCGGATCTACCGCAAGATGCAGACCCTGCAGGACGTGGGCCTGGGCTACATCAAGCTGGGTCAGCCGGCCACGACGCTCTCGGGCGGCGAGGCGCAGCGGGTGAAACTGGCCACCGAGCTCTCCCGTCGCGCCACCGGGCGCACGATCTACATCCTCGACGAGCCGACGACCGGCCTGCACACCGCAGACGTGCACAAGCTGCTGGAGGTGCTGCAGCGCCTTGTGGACGTGGGCAACACCGTGCTGGTCATCGAACACAACCTCGACGTGATCAAGCAGGCGGACTGGATCGTCGATCTCGGGCCTGAGGGCGGCGACCGGGGCGGCCAGATCGTGGCCGAAGGCACGCCCGAGGAAGTTTGCGAGAACCCGAACAGCTACACCGGCGTCTTCCTGAAGCGGCACATGGAGCGCCAGCGGGCGCTGGCGCCGCTGGAGGTGGCCGCGGGGACCGACTGACCAGCAGGGAGGAAGGGGCCTGTCCTCGAAAGTTGAACGAGTTCCCCTTGAGGACGCAGACAGGAGAGGAGACCGGTGACTGGACCGATCAGGTGCCCCTACTGCGGGACTGAGGTCTCGGCTTCTGCCAACTACTGCGACAAGTGCGGGACGCCGCTCCGGGCGTCCGGCGCAGCCACACCGCTCCGCCGGCGGGAACCGCCTGTCCGGCGCGTGGCCGTGTGGCTCTTCGTCGTGGTGCTGCTCACCTTCTTCGGCTCAGGGGTGCTCGGCGGCTTCCGCCTGCATTCGGGCAGGTGGCCATGGAGGGCTGCCGTCCCGGCACTGGCCGGCCCCGAGCAGACGGAACCCCTGGAGGAGACCAGCGAACCCGGCGCGATCGGCGGGTCGGCGCCGGTGGAGGGGCGCTACCAGCGCGCCGTCGTGTCGATCCAGGTGCGGGGCGATCAGGGCAGCAGGGTCGGCACCGGGTTCATCATTGACACCGGCGGTCACATCGTCACCAGCGCCCACGTGATCGAGGGGCACCGGGGCTGCGTGACCCTCATCGACGACAACGGCACGACGCATCAGGGCATGGTGGTGGGCCAGGACCAGAACCGGGATGTGGCGCTGATCTACGTGCCCACCCTCGGAAGGTGGCCCGAGGTGCTCACCCTCTCCTCCATGACGCTCGAGCCCGGCGACCCGGTGTACGCCTGGGGCAGCCTGGAGCGGAGCCCCAACCACTCGCTGGTTCCCGCCCAGGTCCGCCAGGTGGGACTCTCCCAGCGGATCGACGGGCGCTACTACGCCGACCTCGTGGAGTTCCGCGGCGCCTCCGTTGTGCACGGGGCCAGCGGGGGTCCCCTGCTGCACCGGGAGACCGGTGAGGTCGTCGGCATCGTCACGGCTGGGTCCGACAGCGCCATCGCCTACGCGATCCCCGTTGCGGGCGAGATCGGCACCCTGATCCGCGAGTGGGCCGAGGAGCCCGTCACCTTCCAGTGCGTGCCAACCCCCGCAAAGGTGCGCACGCCTGTGGTCCTGGCCACGGTCACGCCCCTCTCGGGCGCACACGGCGTGTGGGGCAGCGATCTGGCCAGCGGCGCCGAGCTCGCACTGCGCGACCTGGAGGTCGACCTCCAGAAGGTCGGCTATGAGGTGTCGCTGGCCCGGTACGACGACCAGGGCCTGCCGGAGGTCGCATCCGAGCATGCGCAGCGCCTGGCCTACGACCAGGAGGTCATCGGCGTCGTCGGCAGCTTTACCAGTGCGGCCACCGCAAGCCTGGCAGAGGGACTGCTGGACAGCGGCCTGACGCTCGTCGTGCCCAACGCCGGCGCTGATGATCTGCTGCGGGCAGGCTGGCCTCACGTCAACCGGCTCATCGCACACCAGGCCCGCCTGGAGGCTGCGGCCGCCGCCTACGCCAGGGGCCGCCTCGGCGTGGAGTCCATCTTGCTGCTGCTGGACGGCAGTGAGGATGCAGAGCGGCGGGCTGCCTCATTCGAGACCGCCGCGGAGATCGTCGCACTGCCCGTGGCCGGGCGCATCGTGCTCTCCGGGCCGATCCAGGGGAGTGCCCTGGCGGCCGCGGTGCGGGCATACGCCCCGGACGCCATCTACTACGCCGGGAACAGCCAGTTGGGCTACCAGGCCGTGGTCGCCCTGCGCCAGCAGGGGCTGAGCCTGCCCATCATCGGCGGCGCCGAACTGTACAACCCCGCCTTCGAGACCACGGCTGGGCAGGGTTGGCGCGACATCTACTTCACGCACTACACCCGGGGGACCGACGCCCGCTTCATGCGCCACTTTGAGGCCATTCTGGGAAAGCCGACCCGCGGTTACGGGATGTTCGGCTACGATGCGGCGCGGGTTATCCTGGAGGCTCTGGTCCGCTACGGAGAGGAGTACCCCGGGCAGGTGCCCGACCGGACGGAGTTCGCCGCGCTGGTGCGGTCGACCCGCGGGCTGAAGGGCTGGTCGACGACCATCAGCTTCGATGAGAACAGCGGCGAGAACCAGGCTGCGCAGGTGTACCTGTTCCAGTGGGTGGATGGACGCAGCGAGTTGCAAGACTGAGCGCTGTCTGGAAAAGCGCACCGGGGTCGAAACCCTCGGTGCGCTAAATGTGTGCTCCTATGCAAGATAGGAGGAGAAACGGGACCTAGCGCTGAATTCTAAGTAACCTCTCTTCTAACCGCGGCCTTTCAGTTATAGAAAGCACCGTGGTATAGTAAGTTGTATATATCGGTGGCGAGGAGGTGGAGGACATCGCTGAGTTGGAGCCGGTACAAGACGCTGAGTTGAGTCTGATCGCGCGTTGCCAGGCCGGAGACCGGCTTGCTTTCGAGGAGATGTTCCTGTACTACCGCGATGACGTCTTCCGCTTCGCCTACCTGGTCGTGCGCGACGCAACGCTGGCCCAGGATGTCGTGCAGGAGACGTTCCTGAAGGTCTTCCGCTCCATCGCCAAGTTCGAGTTTCGATCCAGCTTCAAGTCGTGGCTCTACCGGGTGGCCGTGAATGAGGCCATCACGCTCCTGCGCCGGCGTAGGATCAAGGAAGAGCTGGACCCGATGCCCGGTGCGAGCCAGGAGCAGCAGCGCGGGCGTGAGGTGCGCGCCTGGCAGCCGGAGGAAGCCGTCCTCGACAGCGAGGAGCGCCGCCTGTTGCACAACGCCATCGGCCGGCTGGACCCTGTTCACCGTTCAGTGGTGGTGCTGAAGTACTTCCACGAGTTCTCCGATACCGAGATCGCGGCGATCATCGGCTGCCCGCCGGGCACGGTGAAGTCGCGCCTGCACCGGGCGCGCGAGCTCCTGCGCAACCAGATGGCGCGCCAGCTCGGCAGGCCTGACCTGGTCGCCCTGTCCTACAACCGCCTCTCGGCCCACACCCCGCTTGTACCCTGCGAGGAGTGAGAGCATGCGCGTCGACGAACGGACGATTCGCGAGACCTTGCGCGCAGACGCAGCACAGGTCACGCCCCCGCCCGACCTCTGGGATCGGATCAACCGGGAGCTCGACCACGACTCGACCCGGCCTGCGCGGGGCGGGTTCCCGCGCGTCCGGTCCATACGGCTCCGCCAACTCGTGGCCGTGGGCGTGGCCGCTGGCCTCTGCTGGTTCCTTGCGGTGCCCGCCGGGCCCGTGATCGAGCGGGTGGTCGTCCCGCCCGGGCACTGGGTGAGCGCACTCCGCACCGGGACGAATGCCGCTGCGGGTCAGGGGGCGGGCGACCTGCGCTGGTCGTCGGCCGAGATTGCGCTCCTGCGCTGAGGAAACGGATTCCGACGGATTCGCCCCGCTGCGGCGGGGCTTTTCTGTCTCCTGTGGTGCTACACTAGAGGGGTGGGGAGGTGAGCGCGCGTGGACCTCGGCGAGCAGATCAAGCTGCTGCCGGAACGGCCCGGCTGCTACCTGTACAAGGACAGCTCCGGCCGCATCATCTACGTGGGCAAGGCGCGGAACCTGAAGAACCGCGTGCGCCAGTACTTCCAGTCTTCGCGCAACCTGACGGCCAAGGTGCTCTCCATGGTGAGCCAGATTGCGGAAATCGAGCACATCGTCACCGACACGGAAACTGAGGCGCTGGTGCTCGAGTCTAACCTGATTAAGAAGCACAAGCCCAAGTACAACATCCGCCTCCGGGACGACAAGCACTACCCCTACCTGCGCCTCACGCTCACCGAGGAGTGGCCGCGGCTGGTGGTGACCCGTTCCATGAAGAAGGACGGCTCCCGCTACTTCGGCCCCTTTACCAGCAGCCAGGCCATGTGGGACACCATGAAGCTGGCCAGGCGGCTCTTTCCCCTGCGCACCTGCAACGACCCGTCCCGGCACCCCCGGGGCTGTCTGCAGTACCACATCGGGCGCTGCCTCGGGCCGTGCCTGCCCGGCTTTGACCAGCACGCAGCCTACGCAGACGCCGTGCGGGATCTGCAGGCGTTCCTGGAGGGCCGGACACAGGAGGTCGTGGCCCGCATCCGCACACGCATGGAGCAGGCCGCGGAGAACCTGGAGTTCGAGCGGGCGGCGGAGCTGCGTGACCAGCTGCGGGCCATCGAGAAGGTGACAGAGAAGCAGAAGATCATCGGTCACGAAATGGAGGATCTGGATGCCATCGCCTACGCGCGGCTCTACGACGAGGCCTGCGTGCAGGTCTTCTTCGTTCGGCAGGGCAAGCTGGTGGGGCGCGACCAGTTCCTCATGGCGGGGGCCGAGGAGATGGAAGGCGGGGAGATCCTCGCCGCCTTCATCCAGCAGCACTACGCCCAGACTGACTTCGTGCCGAGGGAGATTCTGGTGAGCGAGGACGTTCCGGACGCCGAGGTGCTGGCGGAGTGGCTCTCGTCCAAGCGGGGTTCCCGGGTTGTGCTTCGCCGCCCGCAGCGGGGCGAGAAGCGTGGGCTGGTGGAGATGGTGAGCCAGAACGCGCAGGAGGCCATCGCCGAGCGCAGGCAGCAGCGGGAGTTGGAACTGGCGGCCACCGAGGGCGCCCTCGTGGAGCTGCAGCAGGCCCTGGGCCTGCCGCGCCTGCCCCACCGGATCGAGTGCTTCGATATCTCCCACGTGCAGGGCTCCGAAGTGGTGGCATCCATGGTGGTCTTTGAGGGCGGAAGGCCGAAGAAGGAAGACTACCGGCGCTTCAAGATGAAGGTGGATCAGAACAACGACTTTGCGAACATGGCTGAGGCCGTCACGCGCCGCTTCCGCCGGGGCCTGGCCGAGCGGGCCGCCCGGGTGGAGGGCCGGGTGAAGGATCTGGCGGAGGGACGCGTGGCAGAAGAGGGCGGGGGGTACGGGGACAAGTTCGCCGAGTTTCCCGACCTTCTCATCATCGACGGCGGCAAGGGCCAGCTTGCGTACGCCCGGGCCGCAATGCGGGAGCTGGGGGTGGAGCACATCCCGACCTTCGGCCTGGCCAAGGAGGAGGAGTTGCTCTGCGCCGAGGACCGGCCTGGCTGGATCGAACTCCCCAGAGGTTCCCAGGGGCTCTTCCTGCTCCAGCGGGTGCGGGATGAGGCCCATCGCTTCGCCATCACCTACCACCGCAAGCTGCACCGCAAGGCGGCCAGCCACAGCCGGCTCGACGACGTGCCGGGTATCGGCCCGAAGCGAAAGAAGGCCCTGCTGCAGCACTTCGGCTCCCTGAAGGCCATCCGGGCCGCCTCGGTGGAGGAGGTGGCCGCGGTCCCGGGCCTGAACCGGGAGCTGGCAGAACGCGTGAAGGAGGCGCTGGGTGGGGCCACACAGTAGTCACATGTGCTCAACTAGTGGTTAATGAAAGGATATGAACATTGATGAAGAAACAATGGATCGCGTCCGCGCTTTGCGCCGTGCTGCTGCTGAGCGGCTGTGCTGCCGCAACTTCGGACCCGCCCGGAACCGGAACGCCTTCCGCGTCCGACCCGGCGGACCCCGGCGACCTTCCCGGGGCCGATGACCCGGGCAAACCCGCCGGACCGGGCCACTCCGGAGAGCAGGCCGGCGAGCCGGTGGGTACTGGTGATCCCGGAACGCCTGCGGTGACCTGGAAGCCCAGCGGCATCGGCTACCCGCTGGTGCCCAGCGACCCGTCGGTGGAGCAGAAGGTGGCCATGCTCACCTTCGACGACGGCCCCTCCGACTACACGCCGGAGGTGCTGGACCGGCTGAAGGAGGCTGGCGTGAAGGCTGTGTTCTTCATCACCGGCTACGGCGCGGAGCAGCATCCGGACCTGGTGCGGCGCATCCACGAAGAAGGCCACGTGCTGGGCATCCACACCATGACCCACCCCGACATGACCAGCCTGGGCCGGGAGGAGCAGATCGCGGAGATCCAGCCCCTGATCGACCTGATCACCGACGTGGCGGGTGAGCCACCCCATTACTTTCGGCCGCCCTTCGGCGCTTACAACGACGAGCTTCTCGCGACCCTGGACGAACTGGGGCTGGAGGCCATCAACTGGAGCAACGGGTCGCTGGACTGGGACGGCGTGGTGGAAGGGTACAAGGATCCGAACCTCGTGGTGGAGGCGGTCCTGGACCAGCTTCACCCCGGTTCCGTCATCCTGGCCCACGACACGATGAAGCACACCGCCGAGGCGGTTCCGCTGATCATCGCGGCGCTGCGGGAGCGGGGATACGACTTTGTGGTGCTGCCGTAGAGCATGAAGAGCGGGGGGCGCTGCCCTCCGCTCTTTTTACGTGCTCGCCGGCCGCCTCCGCCACCAGAGCCAGGCGCCAGGCGCCTCGGGTCCGGAAGGGGCGCTGACCCGCGGTCGGAAGGCGCTGCCCAGCAGCACTGCAGCCCAGATCAAGAGCACGGCAGCGTCGGCCACTCTCTGCACGCGGATCCCCTCCGATTACCAGCGGGTGCTGTACACCCTTTCGACGGCCCTGCCACAGGTTCGGGTATATGCACGATCTTTGAGGAAGATCCTCACGAATGTAAAGCCCATAGCTTTAGATCATTGAGTGGACCCGTTGACATACGGCTGACGGCCGGGTATTATCAACGTGAAGTCGGTTCTTTAGAGATCTTAAGGGGTCGCCTTGATCATCCGGGAGAGGCGACCCCGGAGAGACGAGGTGAAGGGGTTTGCAGACATGGCGGATTCCCAGCAAGTGCCCCGTGTGCAACGGGGAGCTGACCGTGACCCGGCTGCAGTGCAGGCACTGTGACACCACGTTGGAGGGGCGGTTTGAGACGACGCGGTTTGCCCGGCTCACACCCGAGCAGCTGGACTTCGTGGCGGTCTTCCTGAAGAGCCGCGGGAACATCAAGGAGGTGGAGCGGGAGCTCTCCATCTCGTACCCGACGGTGCGAGCGCGGCTGGACGCGGTGCTGACGGCCCTGGGGTTCCAGGTCGACCGCAGCGCGGCCGAGGAGGAGACCCGGATGAAGCAGGCCCGCCGCAAGGAGCTGCTGGACCAGCTGAACCGCGGCGAGATTACCGCCGAGGAGGCGGTGGCCGCCCTGAAGAGCCTCTAGGGGGTGGCACTGGTGAACGACGAACGGCAGTTGGTGCTGCAGATGCTGGCTGACGGCAAGATCAGCGTGGCTGAGGCTGACATGCTGCTGCAGGCCCTGGCGGAGGGCGAGGCGGCTGGGGCGCCGCCCCCGTCTCCCCGGGAGGAGCCGCGGCCAGGTCTCGGGGACCTGGTGAGGCGGGTTCTGCAGGAGGCCGACCGGGCGCTGGACCGTGCGGTCCGGACGGTGGAGGACCGGGTGGCGGAGCAGGAACAGCGCGAGCCGTACCGGCAGATCCGCGAGCTCGGCGCGTGGCTGGACCGGAGGGCCCAGACGGCGGGCAGCACGGTGGACAGGGCCGTCGGCGAGGTGGGCCGGGCCGTCAGCGAAGTCGCAGACAGCGTGGAGCAGACCGTCGCCGATACGGCTGAAGAGTTGGACCGGACGATCAACGAACTCGCCGACCGGGTCGACAGGGCCGGCGACAGGGTCGACAAGGCCGCCAACGAGGCGGCGGAGAAGGTCGACACGGTTGTCAACAGGGTGGCGTCCAAGATCGACAGCATCGCCAACCAGGCGGCCCACAAGGTGGAACGCGCCGTGGACCGGGCGGCGGACAAGCTCGACGAGAAGATCAGCACAAGGCTGTATGACGAGTCTGCCGACAAGTTGAGGAGGGTGGACTGATGTCTCAGGAAGAACGGCTCTTGATCCTGCAGATGGTGGCTGACAAGAAGATCACCGCCAGCGAGGGTGCTGAGCTGCTGCGGGCTCTGGACGGGCAGCGGGAGGACGAGCCACCGGTCGAGACGGCAGCGCCGCCGCGCCCCCAGCGCCGCAGCGGGCCGTCGGCGGGCCTGGGCTCCGGCCTCTCGAGCCTGATCGAAGAGGTGGTGGACCGGGTCACCGGAGTGTTCAGCGACTTCACCGGCCAGCAGTACGAGTTTCCCACCGAGATCACCGGCGTCTTCACGGCGGAGCAGGTTCCGCTGCGCATCTTCACCGGCAACGGCCACGTGGAGCTGCGGGGCTGGGATGAGCCCGGGTACAAGGCCCAGATCGTGGCCAAGGCGCGGGCGTCGAGCGAGGCGGAGGCGCAGCGGAGGGCTCAGGAGTCCTACCGGGTGACGGCCACAGAGGCAGGTTTTCACCTGGAGACCGACCGGCGGTTCGACTGGTCCGACCTGGGTGTGCACCTGACCCTCTTCCTGCCCAAGGACCACGTCTACCACCTGGAGACCCGCACGGGCAACGGCAACATCCGGCTCGAGGGCATCGCGCTGACCGAGGGCAGCGCCAAGAGCGGAAACGGCCGCATCACAGTCCTCAACGTGACCGGCGACCGGCTCTACCTGAAGTCTGGGAACGGCTCCGTGGATGTGGACGGTGACGTCGCAGACCTGGAGGCGACCACCGGGAACGGTTCGCTGCACGTGGTCCCGATGGGGCGCCGCTCGGAGAAAATGCAGCTGAAGTCGGGAAACGGGTCGGCCTCCATAGATACCGGGCGGCTGAGCCGGGACGTCGGCTTCTTCGTCGATGCCCACACCGGCATGGGCAGCGTGTCCATCACGCGGCCTGACCTGGTCTACGAGCTGGATGAGCGGAACATCGGGTTCAAGCACGTGATCGCCCACAGCGAGGGGTTTGAGACCGCCCCGCAGAAGGTGTCCATCCGGGTGCGCACAGGCCTCGGCTCCATTTCTGTTGAATAAGCTGTCTGTGCGGTACACGGGCCGCAACATGACAAAGGGGTTCGCCGCGGCGCTGGGCCGCGGCGAACCCGATTGAGGAGGTTCGACAGGGTGAAGTTGCTGATCCGGTGGGCGCTCAACGCACTCACGCTCCTGGGCATCGCGTATGTGGCACCGGAACTGGGGATTCTGCGCGGTTTCTACGTGTCCGGCTTCTGGGCGGCGGCCGTGGCGGTGCTCATCCTCTCGCTGCTCAACCTGACGGTGCGGCCGATTCTGCGGCTGCTGGCCCTGCCGGTCACCTGCCTCACCTTCGGCCTGTTCACCCTCGTGATCAACGCCCTGATGATGCTGCTGACGGCCGAGCTGGTGGCGGGTTTTCACGTGGGCGGCTTTTTCAACGCCCTGGTGGTTTCGGTGCTCTACGCTGCGATCAGCGCCGTGCTGAATGCCCTGGTTCAGGGCGACGGGAAGGACTGACAGCCTCGGCGCTGCTCCGCTGTTGGACGGCCTTCCAGTCCTGAGCGGAGATGCGCGTTCCCATGGACTCCACCCATCGTATCGCCTGAACCGGCGGAGCGGGGCAGAAAAGGCCATTTCGGTGTATGATTGGGGTGTGAAACTGTCTGGGAGGGGCGCGCATGAGACTGAGTGCGGCCTGGCGAACCGTCGTGCAGGTCGGGTACGACCTCTTCCTGAAGCTGAACCCCCGCAAGATTTCCGCCCACGCCGTCATCCTGGACGAGTCCGGGCGTGTCCTGCTCCTCCGCTCGCGCTACGCTGGCGTGTGGCTGCTGCCGGGCGGCGGCCTGAAGATGCGGGAGCACCTGGATGAGGGGCTTCGCCGCGAATGCCGGGAGGAGCTGGGTGTGGACGTGGTGGTGGATGGACTGAGCGGCATGTACTACGAGGAGCGCTCGGCCGCCTACGTGGCCGTCTTCCGCTGCCGCCTTCCCGGTGAGTCGATCCGGCTCTCCCACGAGCACGCCGAGTACCGCTGGGCCGAGCCGGAGGATCTGCCGCCCGGGCCGCGGACCATGGTCAGCGACGCGCAGCGCTTCACAGGCACGACCGTCGTCGCCAGGCTGCCCTGAGCCCGGTCAGCCGAAGACGACGGCCAGTTCCTGGGCGGCCGCCCAGAGGTAGATGGCGAACGAGATCCCGCCGATGAGCAGAGCGGCCGCACCGAGCAGGCGCCGGCGGCGCCGCTTCAGCAGCGCCAGCTCGGCGGACGGGGAGCGCAGCTCGGGGGCATCGGCCGCGGCCCCGTCGGCGGCGGGCGGCGGCTCGGCGCCCTGGTCCCACTCCTCCTCCGGGTTGAGGGGGCGGAGCAGGTGGCGGGGGCTGAACCCGGCGGCCAGGAAGTAGGCGGTGACCCCAAGGCCCACGGCCATCGCACCCAGCATTGCGGCCGACAGCCACACCGCCCCGTCGGGAACCGCGTCGAGGCTTGCCAGGTCTGCAGGATTTGACTGTTCCTGCACGAAGAAGGTGAGCCCGAGGGCAATGCCGTTGTTAAGCAGGTGCATGACCATGCCCGGCAAGATCGAGCCGGAGCGCTGCACCGACAGAGCCCAGAGCATGCCCAGCAGGGCGAGGGGGACCAGCCGCACAAGGCTGAGGTGGAGCGCCCCGAAAAGGAGTCCGGTCAGGAGCACCGCGGCGGTGGGCCCGAGGGGGCGCAGCGCCCCCAGCACGTACCCGCGGAACGAGAGCTCCTCGCAGACCGCCGGCAGCACGGCGCCCACCAGCAGGGCAAGCCATGAACTGGCGTCGAGCAGGATCTGGTATGTTTGAACCATCTCACCGCCCAGCTGCTGGACAACCAGCACGAGGACGGCTCCCATCAGCTGGGCGGCCAGCCATCCCACCGTGCCCAGCAGCACCGAGCGGGCCCAACCGCGCAGGTTGAGCATGCGCAGGCGCAGGAACGGCTGTGCCGACCGCTTCTCCACCTTCAGGGTGAAGAGGAGCGGCAGCGCCACGAAGATGAGGAGCTGAGTGATGACCACCCCGGTCAGGCCGAGGGAGTACTGGAGTGCGCTTCCCGGCACGATGAGCAGGACCAGCGCCGCCAGGTAGAAACAGAGGACCCGGACCAGGGCTTCCAGTTGACTTGTACGCACGTTGCTCTGCGCCTCCGCCCGTTTGAATGGGAACTGGAACTCGCTGAAGGGATGGCGCAGCTCGCCTGCGTCCAACCCAGTAGAACTCCGAGAGGTGTGTGTGGCCAGTGACTCCCCGTGACGAAACCCTGGCTCTTGCCGCACAGCATGGGGATATGGAGGCCTTCGCGGCGCTTGTGGAAAGGCACAAGGGCCGGGTTTACCGCACCCTTTACCAGGTGGTGGGCGACGCTTCCGACGCCCAGGACCTGGCTCAGGAGGTCTTTGTGAAGGTCTTCCGCTCCCTCCCGAGCTACCGGGGCGATGCGGCATTCACGACATGGCTTCACCGCATCTGCCTCAACCTGGCCTTCGACTGGCTCCGGGCCCGCAAGCGCCGGCCGCTCACCGTGCCGCTTGAACCTCCGCCCGGCAGTGAAGACCAGCGGCCCACCGACCTGCCCAGCACCGAGGAGGGGCCGGAGGAGCGCACCCTGCGGGAGGAGCGACGCGAACGCCTGCGGGAGGCGATCGGTCGGCTCTCGCCGGACTACCGGGAGGTCGTGCTGCTCTACCACTTCCACCACCTCAGTTACCAGCAGATCGCTGACCGGCTCGGAATTCCGGTACGCACCGTGGAGACGCGCCTGTACCGGGCCAGGGCGAACCTGAAACGGCTGCTGACGAGCATGGAGGGAGGTGACCGCGGTGAACTGCAGCGACCTGCACCGGCAACTGGAAGCCTACTGGGCTCAGGCGCTCGGTGAGGATGAGCGCCGCGCCTGCGAGGCGCATCTGGCGGTCTGCGACGACTGCCGGTTCCTGGTCGAGGGCCGTGACCTGTTGGCCGACCTGAACGATCCTGAGGTGGAGCGGCTGGTGCTCATGGAACCGCCGCCGCTGCCCGACGACTTCACCGCCCGGGTGATGGAGCGGGTGGCAGCCGAACAGCCGCGGCCCTTCAGCCTGCTCTGGCCGTGGCTACGCACGAAGTGGTCGGTGCACCAGTACGCCAGCGTGGCCTACGCGCTCTGCGCCACCATACTGGTGGTTTCGCTGGGAAACGGGCTTCTCCTCTGGGGTCAGTCCACCGACCGCCTGGCGGTCTGGATGGCCAGGGGCCAGGCCTACTGGGCGGCAGCGGAGGCCTATGCCGCTCCCTTCTCGCAGTGGCTGCACAGCCTGTGGTACGCGCTGGCGGCCTTCCTCTACTAGTCTGGGGGGACTGAGATGAGTTGCGCCTACCACCCGGATCGTGAGGTTCGGGGCATCTGCGCCAGTTGCGGCCGGCCGATCTGCGACGAGTGCAAGGTCGAACTGAACGGCCAGCCCTTCTGCAAGAACTGCCTGGCGGCCCGCATGCAGCATCCGGCGCGCGACATCAATGGCTTCGTGCGCTTTGTGCTCTCCATCGCTCCTGGCGTCGGCCACCTGTATATGGGACTTTTCAACCGGGGTATGCAGTTCTTCCTGGGCACGATTCTCGGCGGTGTGGTCCTCGGGATGGTGATGCCCGGACTCCTGGGCCTCTACATCCCTGCCGCCATCTTCTTCAGCATTTTCGACGCACGCGAAATCCACCTGCGACTGAGCCAGGGGCTCGAGGTGGAGGATCGCGGCTTCGTGGACATCAAGGCCGTGCCGTTCCAGTGGAACCAGCGCCAGTTGGGCATCGCCCTGGTCGTCCTCGGCGCACTGGCCCTGTGGCGTGTACTCACGACCGATCTGCTGGAGATGCTGGGGCTTTACCACGTGCAACGCATCATCAACGGCCTCACACTGGGTGCCCTGGCCCTCGGCGCAGGGATCTGGCTGCTGCTCAGGCAGCCGGGTAACCGCCGTTGACCCCGCTGCTTCGCAAGATCTACACTTCGTCCCGGCAACGATGAACTCATGCTCGATAGAGGAGGCGCAGAAACCGTGGCGCAACGTGGTCAGGCGCTGGGGATCGACCTGGGCGGCACGTCGGTCAAGGTGGGCGTGGTCAACAGGGCCGGTGAGATTCTAAGCAGGGGCACGCGGCCCACCGAGGTGGAGAAGGGCCCGGAAGGCGTCGCGGAGAACATCGCTCTGGCCGTGGAGGACGCTCTGCGCGCAGCGGGGCTGGAGCCGAGCGCACTGGACGGGATCGGCGTGGGAACGCCTGGCATCTGTGACACCGAACGGGGCGTGGTGGTCAGCTCGGGCAACCTGCACTGGAGGGATGTACCGCTGGCGGACTTGCTGCAGCGGCGGTTGGGCGTGCCGGTGCGCCTGGAGAACGACGCCAACTGCGCCGGGCTCGGCGAGCAGTGGTGCGGCGCCGCACAGGGCCACGACCACGTGATCCTCTACACACTCGGCACCGGCGTGGGCGGCGCCATGATCATGGGCGGACGCATCTACGGCGGCGCCACAGGCTGGGCCGGCGAGTTGGGCCACGTCTGCGTCGTGCCTGACGGCCCCGCCTGCACCTGCGGCCTGAGGGGCTGCCTCGAGGCCGTGGCCTCCGCCACCGCGATGGCTCGGGAGGGCCAGAAGGCCGTGGCCGAGGGCCGCTCGCCGGCGATGGCCCGCCTTGCGGCCGAGCAAGGGGGCTTGCTGGACGCTCGCGTGGTGATCACGGCTGCGAAGGAGGGCGACCCCGCGGCGCAGCAGATCCTCCGGCAGGCCGGCGAGTACCTGGGCATGGTCTCGGCGATGCTGGTCAGCGCGCTCAACCCTGAGTTGATCGTGGTGGGTGGCGGTGCCTCTCACGGGGGCGACTTCCTGCTGGAGCCGATGCGCCGGGCGATCTCCGAGCATGCCATGTCCGGTCCGGCCAGCATCGTCAAGGTGGTGCAGGCTTCGCTGGGAAACGACGCCGGCCTGATCGGTGCGGCGACGCTGGTCTGGCGCTGAGCCGCACAAGTTTGGGGCAGGTCGTAAGGCCTGCCCCTTTCCATTTTCGGTTCGCGGGCTCGCTATCGCCCGTCTGCCGGTGAGCCAGGTGCGATCCAGCGCCCGCAGAACGGACAGCGCACGTGGGCGGCGCTGGGGAAACTCCCGAGCACCTTGCCGCAGCAGGAGACGGCGTGGAGGGGGAGCGACTCCAGCGGCTGGAGAGCCGCCTCCGCCTGCCGGCGCTGTCGGGCACGGCGCTGCTCATCGAGCGTCCTGATGTCGGCCTCGACCAGGTTCAGAAAGTCGCGGAGACTGAGCGCGCGCAACTCGCGCTCGGACAGGGGCTGCGTCGGATGGTCTGCCACGGCCGGGCCACCTCCCGCGTGGAGCACCGCTGTAAACGCCCTCCCATTCGGAAGGTTTGGCCATCAGTTGCCCGATTCCTGCCGGGGATACTAGGCACTGTAGGAGGGAAGTCATGAGGATCATCGCAGATCTGTGCACCTTTGTGCAGCCCCGGAAGGGGTCGGAGGGGGTGGCGGCGCACGCGGCGGCGGCCATGGTGCACAGCCTGGAGGCCGTGGCGGCGGTCGCCCGGGCGCCTGTCCGCCCCGTCTTCACGGAGGCCGTCCGGGATGTCGATCGGCGCGCCCCGGCCATCCGGATGCTGGCCGGAGTGGCCTGCCAGATCGTCTCGGCCGCGGGCGACCTCAACGTACCCCGGGAGGTGTATGCCGGCTTCGACCTGGTGCTGGCCGGCCTGCGCCCGCCTGCCCGCCTCAACATCCTGGCCGCCTTCCGGAGGGGTAAGCCCGGTGCGGACGCCATCGCCGCGGCAGCGTACCGGCACGAGATCGACGTTCTCACCGACGTGGGCGATCCGGATGTGGACCCGGCCGAGGTTGCACGCGCCTGCCGCGAGCGGGGTGTCGTGCTGGAACTGCGGGCACGGGGACTCCTGCCGCCGGCGGACTTCGTGCGGCGGGCCGCCCGGTTGGGCGCCCGGTTCGTCATCACCTCCGGTGCCCGCGCCCCGGGGGAGGTGGGCGACTGCGCCGCCGCCATCCGCCTCGCCCGCGAGGCCGGCCTTGCGCCGGAGCAGGTGGTGAACAGCGAGCAGGGGGGCCTGTGGGAGTGGCTGGAGGCCCAGGCGCACCGTCGCAGGCTGGTGGCGGCTGGTGGATGGGCAGGGTGGGCCGGCCAGGGCGGGGCCTGGCCCCTGCAGCGCCGGCGTCCGGACGCACGGCGGCCCAGCGACTGGGCCGACTGGTCGGAGCAAGGGGGCGAGGTGCACTGATCGCGCCGAGGTGACAGGAGAAGGGCCGCGCTGGGGCGAAATGCTGGGGCGGTGAAAAGCCAGGGGGTGACGGCATGGATCAGTCCATTCGCCTGGTGATCGTGACCGGAATGTCGGGCGCGGGGAAGACCCAGGCCCTGAAGTTTCTGGAGGACCTGGGCTTCTTCTGCGTTGACAACCTGCCCCCTTCGTTGCTGCCCAAGCTGGTGGAGCTGTTCGGCCAGGCCGACGGCAAGGTGAACCGGCTCGCACTGGGGCTCGACATCCGCGGAGGCCGGTTCTTCAACGAGATCGTCGACGCTCTGCGCGAGACCGGGCGCATCGGCGTGGCCTACCAGGTTCTGTTCATGGACGCCTCCGACGAGGTGCTGGTGCGGCGGTACAAGGAGAGCCGGCGCCGCCACCCGCTGGCGCAGCAGGGCAGGCTGCTGGAGGCCATTCGCAGGGAGCGGAAGGCCCTCCAGGAGCTGCGGGGCCTGGCGAGCCGCATTATCGACACCACGAGTCTGAAGCCCTCCGACCTGCGCCGGGAGCTCCAGGAAGCGTTCGGCCAGGAAGGCGAGGGCCCTGCGTTCCACGTGAACGTGGTCTCCTTCGGATTCAAACACGGGGCGGTGCTGGACGCCGACCTGCTCTTCGACGTCCGCTTCCTGCCGAACCCGCATTACGTGGCTGACCTGAGGCCCCTCACCGGCGAGGACGCGCCGGTTCAGGAGTACGTGATGAAGTGGGCCCCCACCCAGGAGTTCTTCCAGCGTCTGACCGACCTGATCGGCTTCCTGCTTCCACAGTACGTGGCCGAGGGAAAGAGCCAGCTGACGATCGCCATCGGCTGCACCGGCGGCCAGCACCGCTCGGTCTGCCTCGCCCGCAAGCTGGCAGACTGGATCCGCGACAGAGGCTACTCCGTCTCTGTGGAGCACCGCGACGTGCTGTACCCGGTGGACCAGCCTGACCACCGGGACGGCGCGCAGGATGGTGCGCAGCCATGATGCGCATCCTCCGCTGGTTTGCGCCGGGGCTGAACATCAAGCGGTGGCTCCTGGTCGCCGTGCTCGGCGTGGCGTTGGTGGTCGTGGGCCTGTCGTTGGGCCTTCGGATCAACCTCTACGCGCTCGTGGGCGCATGGCTGGTGGAGAACATTGCGCACAGTGCGGCCGTGTTCAGGAAGGGGCCGGCTGTGGTCGGCCTGGTGGTGGGCGTGCTGGGGCTGATCCTGACCTGGGTCGGTGTCAGCAAGCTGGTGCACTCGGTGCTCTCCACGCTGACGGCCCGGGAGGAGGGCGTGGCGGATGCGTTCTTCGAGCGCCGGTTGCTGCTCCGGGGGCCGCGGATGGTCGCCATCGGCGGCGGAACGGGAATTCCCACGCTGCTGCGCGGCATGAAGGAGTACACGGCCAACATCTCCGCCGTCGTGACAGTGGCAGACGACGGCGGGTCGTCCGGTCGGCTGCGCACGGAGTTCGGCATCCTCCCGCCGGGCGACATCCGCAACTGCTTGGTGGCGTTGGCAGACACCGAGCCGCTGATGGAACGGCTTTTCCAGTACCGCTTCACGGGTGGCGAGGGACTCACCGGCCATCCCTTCGGCAACCTCTTCATCCTGGCCATGACGCAGACGACCGGCGACTTCTACCACGCGGTGAAGGCCTCCAGTGAGGTGCTGGCCGTGCGGGGCCGGGTGCTGCCCTCGACGCTGGACCACGTCGCCCTGCGGGCCGAGCTGGCCGACGGCCGCATGGTCTCGGGCGAGTCGGTCATCGGCAAGGCCGGCAGCCCCATCCGGCGGGTCTTCCTGGACCCGGTGGATGAGGGCGGGACCGTCACCGCCCTGGGGGACGTGATCTCGGCCATCGAGGAGGCCGAGATCATCGTGCTCGGCCCTGGTAGCCTGTACACCTCCATCATCCCCAACCTGCTGGTCCCGGGGGTGGCCGACGCCATCCGCCGTTCTCGGGCCCTGAAGATTTACGTTTGCAACATCATGACCGAGCCGGGAGAGACTGACGGCTACGCCGTGTCGCACCACCTCCGGGCGCTGATCGACCACGGCGGGTACGGACTCGTCGACATCTGCCTCGCCAACAACCGCTCGGTGCCGGCTCCGCTGCGCGCCCGCTACCAGGAACAGGGGGCCGCGGCGGTCGCCATCGACCCGGCGGCGTATAAACTCGGCATCCAGGTGGTGGCGCGCGACCTCCTCCGGATCGAGGGCGATTACGTCCGCCATCATCCGGAGAAACTGGCGCAGGCCATCGGGCAACTCTTCCTGACCCGCAGGCCGCACCAGGAGCACACCCCCTGGGAGTTCTTCCTGTTTCGACAGCGACTGCGGGAGCGGTCGATTGAGGAGGGGGGACGGTAGATGGCGGTATATCAAGCTCCGGGGGGCTGGCCGGGCGAGGCCGAGGGGCGCATCCTCTGGGTGGGAACACAGGATGCGCCGGAGCGGAGCCGCTGTGCAGACCGGCCGGCTGAGATCGCAGGGCTGCGGGAGGCCCTGCGCCGCGCACTGGCCGACATCGAGGCGTGGATGGAGAAGCAACCCACCCTCGGCGGACGGGTGGTGCTCCAGTCCTGCCGCGACGCGCTGCAGGACCCCGCCTTCACCCAGCGGGTTGCCATGCTGATCGACCAGCACGGCCTCTCGGCTCCCGCCGCGCTGCACGAGGCGGCCGGGCTCGTGGCCGGGATCATGGCCCGCAGCGAGGAGTTGGCCGAGCGTGCCCGGCTGCTGCCGATGGCGGCCCGGTGGCTGGCTCGCCGCCTGTCCGGTGCAGCGTATCCCCCCGGCGTGATCCTGGCGGCGACTGAGTTCTCGCCTCTCGATCTGCTGGACCGCACGCACCCGGCCGTGATGGCGGCCGGAGAGCCGCCGGTTGCGGGCGACGCCCCGCTGCTCTGGGGCGTCACGGCGGTTTCACCCGAGTGGGCCGGGCGTCCCGCCCGCCTCGCAGGGACCCGGCTGATCATCGGAGAGGAGGCGGAGGCGGCCATGCGCTACGAGGCGGAGCGCCGGGCGGTGATGGAGGTGGCCCGACGAATGAAGGCCGAGGGGCTGGTGAGGCTGACCGCTGGCAACGTGTCGTGCCGCATCGAGGGCGCCGGACTGTTCGCCATCACGCCCAGCGGCATGCCCTACGAGCGGCTCGAGCCGGCCGACATCTGCGTGGTCGACCTGGAGGGCAACGTCGTCGAAGGGAAGCGGCGCCCCTCCACGGAGACGCCGCTGCACCGACTGACCTACCGGATGCGTCCCGACGTGGGCGGCATCGTGCATACGCATTCGATCTATGCTTCTGCCTTTGCCTGTACCGGCCAGGATCTTCCGGTGGTCTCCACGGAGTTGGCGGCCCTGGTGGGCGGCACGGTCCGCTGCGCACCGTACGCCGAGAGCGGCACCGAAGCCTTCGCCGATGTCGCCGTGGCCACGCTGGGCGAGGAGGATCTGGCGGTGCTGTTCCAGAACCACGGCGTCATGGCCGTGGGGCCGACGCTGGAGCGGGCGTACGCGGTGGCCGTGGGGGTGGAGGAGGCGGCCCAGATCCTGCACATCGCCCGCCAGCTGGGCGAACCCATCATTCTGCCCGAGGAGGAGCGACGCCGGCTGTTCCGTGCGAGACGGACCCGATACGGGCAGTCCGGGGGGGCCTGAGCGGTGGCTGACGAGCAGTCCTTCTCCGCGGCCGCCAAGGCGGAGCTGTCCGCGTCAGTCCCCGAGCAGCCCTGCTGCCGCCGGATGGAACTGGCTGGGCTCCTGCGGGCCATCGGGCGGGTCGAGCTGCACGGCAGCGGCCGGGTCGCGCTCAGTCTCTCCACCGACTCTGCGCCCGTCTCGCGCAAGGTCATCCGGCTGCTGCGCGCCGTCTCAGCAGTTGAGTACAAGGTCATGGTGATGCGCCGGCGGAAGCTGCGCAAGAACCTGGTCTATCGGATCTATATCCCGCCCCAGCCCGGCGCCGGGGAGCTTCTCAGTCTTGCAGGCTTCATCGACGAGCGGGGCACCCTGACAGAGTGGGCCGAACCTCCGGAGCTTGCCAACGACCACTGCCGCAGGGCGTACCTGCGGGGCACGTTCCTGGGCAGCGGTTGGGTGGCAGCGCCGGAGAAGCAGCACCACCTCGAGCTCAGCACCGCCGCGACCGAGGCTGCCGACGCCCTCGGGCAGATGCTGTTCAGCTACGGCATCGCGGCGCGGCTGGCGGTCCGCCGGGATGTGCTCATCCTCTACGTGAAGGAAGCCGACCAGATCATCCGGTTCCTCGGGCTGATCGGCGCGCACCAGGCGTTACTGCGCTACGAGGAGGTCCGGGTGCTGAAGGAGATGAAGAACCGGGTCAACCGGCAGGTGAACGCCGAACTGGCCAACGTCGCGAAGCAGGCCGACGCGGCGGCCAGGCAGGTGGAGGCCATCGAACGGCTGCGAGATGCGGGCGTCCTGCCCAGCCTGTCGGCGCCCCTGCGGGAACTGGCATCCCTGCGCCTCGCCTACCCCGATGCGAGCCTCAAGGAGCTGGGCGAACTCTGCCGGCCGCCGGTGAGCAAGTCGGGCGCCGCGCACCGAATGCGCCAGCTCATGGCGCTTTCTGACTCACTGCTGTGAACCGCAGTACGTAGTCTATCCTGCTTGCGATTGATCCCCATCATGGTACAATAGGAATGATTCACAAGCTCGATTATGCGGCGAGTCGCCTCAATGTGACCAGCCATCCCTACCCCTTGGAAAAGCAGGTGATCAGGTGAGTTCGCAACCGCTCGCCGACAATCTCAAGCCGCTGGACGTCTTCTCAGCCATCGCTGACGATCTGCGTCAGGTAGAGACCGCCATCGAAGCGGCCCTGTCGACGCGCGAGACGATGCTTGCAGAGGTGTCGACCCACCTCCTCAGGGCTGGGGGCAAGCGCATCCGGCCGGCGCTGGTGATCCTGGCCAGCCGGTTCCCCGGTGTCGAGCTCAGCCGGGTCATCGACGTGGCGGTTGCGGTGGAGCTCATCCACATGGCCACGCTGGTCCACGACGATGTGGTGGACAACGCCACCCTGCGCCGGGGCCGACCGACGGTGAACGCCGTCTGGAACAACCAGGTGTCGGTGCTGACCGGCGACTACCTCTTTGCCAAGTCGTTTACGTTGCTGGCCGACACGGGCAACAATCAGGTTGTCCGGCTGATGTCCGAAGTGGTGCGCGAGATGAGTCAGGGTGAACTGGCGCAGATCGCGTCGTACTTCGATGTGAACCAGACCGAGGAGGATTACTACAAGCGCATCGCCCAGAAGACGGGCTACCTCATCGCCGAGGCCTGCCGCCTGGGGGCTCTGATGGCCGGCGCCAGCGAGGAACAGGTGCGCGCGGTGTACGAGTACGGCATGGGCGTGGGGTTGAGTTTCCAGATTGCAGACGACCTCCTCGACTACTTTGGCGACGAGAGCACCGTGGGCAAGCCGGTCTGCGGCGACCTGAAGATCGGCATCCTGACGCTGCCAGTGATCCACGCCCTGCACCATTCGCCGGACCGGCAGAGCCTGCGGGAGATCATCGCCACGCGGACGATCGGTGACGCCGAGGTGGAGCGGGTGAAGCAGATCCTGGAGGCATCGGGATCGTTCGAGTACGCCCGCCGGAAGGCACGGGAACACATCGACGGGGCTGTACGCGCCCTGGAGGGTGCGCCAACGCTCACCACCCGGCCCGCGCTCAAGACCCTCGCCGACTTCGTCGTCAACCGGAAGTTCTGACTTCCGGTTGCCATCCTGATGGTCAGGAGGCTATGGAATGCGACGGACCAACATTCCCGATGCTGCGATCAGGCGCCTGCCCGTCTACCTCCGGGTTGTCAGCGAACTTGCCGATGCGGACGTTCCCATCATCTCATCGGCTGAGATGGCCGAACGGACGGGGCTCTCGCCCGAGCAGATACGCAAGGACCTCGCTTACTTCGGTGCATTTGGCACCCGCGGGGTCGGCTACGACACCGCCCTGCTCGCCCGCCGTATCGCCCGTATCCTGGGCCTGCATCGCGGGGTGAAGGCGGCGCTGGTCGGTGCAGGTCACCTGGGCCACGCGCTGGCGCGGTACTCCCTGTCTCAGCACAAGGACATCCAGATCACGGCAATCTTCGATGCCGACCCGGAGAAAATCGGCACTGATGTGATGGGCGTCCCGATCCAGCCCGTCTCCGAACTCGTGGAGACCTGCCGCGCGAAGGGTGTCAAGATCGGCATCCTTACCGTGCCGGCCCCGGTTGCCCAGGCGACGGCGGAACTGCTGAAGGAGGGCGGGGTCGAAGCCATCCTGAACTTCGCGCCGGCCAAGCTGAAGTTGGACGACGTCTTCATCCAGAACATCGACCTGACCATCGAACTGCAGAGCCTCGCTTACTACACCTCGGCCAGCGAGGGCGACCCTGGCGAGGGGCAGTAGACCTGCAACTGCGGCGTTCCCCCCCGGGGGCGCCGCTGAACTTTTTCGGGGGCCTCTTCGTCCAATAGTGGGATCGATCCCCGCATGTTATCATAGAGCAAGAAGCAGGGTTCCTGCCGCGAGGGGGTGGCCACCGTAGATTTCAACCAGATCGTCAACTTCCTGGCAAGCCTCGGACTTCGCTCCCCCTGGGACTTCTTCCGCACCGTCCTCGACATCTCCCTGGTGGCGTATATCTTCTACAAGTTGTTCTCCCTGATCCGCGGCACCAGGGCCGTCCCGCTCATCAATGGCGTGATCACGCTGGTGGTTGCGCTCCAGGTTGCCGAGACCCTTCGGCTCTATACCATTCAATTCATACTTCAAAACGTCTTCATCGCCGCATCCGTTGCGCTTCCGATCATCTTCCAGCCTGAGCTGAGGCGCGCCCTGGAGCACCTCGGACGGGGCCGCCTTCTCAAGGCCAGCCTGCGGTCTGATGAAGAGCAGGAGGAGGAGTTGCAGCGCACGATCGATCAGGTCGTGCGTGCGGCGGAGATTCTCGGGCGCACCAAGACAGGCGCCCTGATTGTTCTCGCGCGGGGGACAGGCCTCGGCGAGTACATCGACTCGGGCATCAAGCTTGATGCCGTCGTCTCCGCCGAACTCCTCGTCAACATCTTCGTCGAGAAGACCCCCCTGCATGACGGCGCGGCCATCATCCAGAACAACCGGGTGGCAGCGGCGGCCTGCTGGCTGCCCCTTGCCGAGTCCACCGTCCTCTCCCACGACCTGGGCACGCGCCACCGCTCGGGCGTTGGCATCACCGAGCAGACCGACTGCGTGGTGGTGATCGTCTCCGAGGAGACCGGGATCGTCTCGCTGGCCGTGCAGGGCCGGCTCACCCGGAACCTCGACGCCAAGGCCCTGCGGGAGATGCTGGTCAAGCTGATGGACCACGGCAAGCGGCCGACCGGCGTGCGGCGGCTCTTTGACTGGGGGTCCTCGTCATGATCAAACGGCTGCTTTCGCTCCTGCAGCAAGACTTCTGGTGGAAGGCCCTTGCGGTTGTGTTCGCTGTGCTCCTCTGGGCCATGGTGGTGCAGGACTACAACAAGGTGACCTCGGTCTCGTTCGACGTGCCGCTCGAGGTGATCTCGCATCCGGAGTACGTGGTGTACGAGGGGCGGGAAGACCTCGAGACCGAGGTGGAGGTCCGGGTCACCGGGCCCAACCTGATCGTGTCGTCGCTGAAGGCGGAAGACCTGCACGCCTGGGTGGACTACAGCACCGTGCAGCAGCCCGGGCGGACGCAGGAGGTGCGGGTCCAGGTTTCGGGGCCCGAGCGCATCCGGGGGCAGGTCGACTACCGGCCGAGCCCGTCCACGGTGAGCGTTACCCTCGTGGAGAACCGCACCGTCACGGTCCCGGTGGCGGTCACCCCTGACAGCGGGATCGTCACGGTCGGGCAGCGGGAGTTCCGCTACACCGCCGCGCCGGTGGACGACAAGATCTTCGTTTCGGGCCGCGCCGATTACCTGGGCCTGGTTCGCACCGCGGTCGTAACCCTCGAGGGCGCCGACCTGGAGCCGCCCCTGGAGGACGGACAGCTCACGAGCAGGAGCGCGCGGCTGCAGAAGCCGGTGCGCCTGGTGGACGCCGTGATGCAGCCGGTGGAGAAGCTGTCCGAGCACTTTGCCGAGGTCGAGATTACCTGGGAGGAGCTGCCGCCGGGCAAGCGGGTGGCGGTACAGCCGCAGACGACCGGCACCCCGCCCGCCGGGTTTGAGCTGGTCGGCGTCAGCGCGGCGCCCGACACGGTGACGATCCGGTCGGCCAACCTTGACGGCAGCCTGCCGACGGTCTCCGTGGTGTCGACGGAGCCGGTTGACCTGACCGGGCAGACGCAGAACTTCACCACGGTGGCCAGGCTGATTGCCCCTGCAGGGACCAGCCTGGCGCAGACCTCGGTCGAGGTGACCGTCCTCATCCGGGAGGTCAGCGCCGAGAAGGTCTTCGGGGCCGTTCCCATCATGGTGCACAACACGCCCGAGGGGGCGCAGGTATCTCTCAGCGACCCCACCGTCGTGGTGCGGCTGACCGGGCGCTACAGCCTCGTCCATCCGCTGGACGCCAGCGCCGTGACCGCTTACGTGGACCTCGACGGGCTCGGGCCGGGTACCCACCGGGTGCCGGTGAAGGTGATCTACCCGCCTGAGATCGTCGAGTCCGCCATCGACCCGGCGGTGGTCGAGGTCACCATATCCGTCGAAACCGAGTAGAAAGGGGCGGGCTTCATGCCCAGGATGTTCGGAACCGATGGTGTCCGCGGTGTGGCCAACACGGCAGACCTTTCCCCGGAGCTTGCGTTTGCTCTCGGCCGGGCGGCTGCGGCGATGGCCCGGGAGCGAACAGGCCGCCGGCCCGTCGCGGCGATCGGCCGCGACACCCGGCGCTCCGGCCCGATGCTGGCCGCGGCGCTCTCTGCGGGAGTCTGCTCGGCAGGCGGCGACGTCGCCGACCTGGGCGTCGTGACGACGCCCTGTGTCGCCTACGTCACCACCCATCTCGGGGCGGACTTCGGCGTGATGATCTCCGCTTCGCATAATCCGGCCCCCGACAACGGGATCAAGTTCTTCTCGGCCGACGGCTTCAAGCTGCCCGACGCCGTGGAGGACGAGCTCGAGGCGCTGGTGCGCGCCGCCAGCGACACCCTGCCGCGCCCCACCGGAGCAGACCTGGGCACCATCCGTACCAGCGAGGCCGCGGTTGAGGCATACGTGCAGCACCTGGTCTCCACGGGCAGCCCCCTGAACGGCATGCGGGTTGTGGTGGATTGCGGACACGGCGCCGCATACCGCCTGGCCCCTGAGGTACTGCGGCGGCTCGGGGCCGAGGTGATCGCGCTCAACACCGCGCCGGACGGAATGAACATCAACGCCGGCTGCGGCTCCACCCATCCCGAGGCCCTCCAGGCGGCAGTGCGTGCGCACGGCGCGCACGCCGGCATCGCCCACGACGGCGACGCAGACCGCTGCATCGCGGTGGACGAGCGGGGCGAGTTGGTGGACGGCGACCAGATCATGGCCATCTGCGCCCTGGATTTGAAGGTGCGCGGCCAGCTGCCCTCCGACACACTGGTGGCCACTGTCATGTCCAACATGGGCCTCGAGTTGCTGCTCCGGCAGCACGGCGTCCGCCTGCTGCGGGCGAAGGTTGGCGACAGGTACGTACTGGAGGAGATGCAGAAGGGCGGCTACGCGCTGGGCGGCGAGCAGTCGGGCCACGTGATCTTCCGGGCGCTCTCCACCACCGGCGATGGCATCCTGACAGCCGTGCAGCTTCTCTCCGTTCTGGTGCGGTCTGGTCAGCCCCTGTCGGCCCTGGCCGGCCAGATGCAGCGCCTGCCCCAGTGGCTGGAGAACGTGCGCGTCGGCCGCAAGGAAGGCTGGGAGGCGAACCCCGCAGTCCAGGCTGCCATCGCGCACGCAGAATCCGCCCTGGCTGGCCAGGGGCGCGTGCTGGTACGCGCCTCCGGCACCGAGCCGCTGATCCGGGTGATGCTGGAGGGCGCTGACATGGTGCAGCTGCGCACCCTGGCCGCGACGATTGCAGAGGTGATCCGCACTGAACTCAAGTAAGGGAAAACAGACGCGCAAGCAGTCGGCGGGCGCCCGTAAGAAGCGGGTCGCCCGCACCCGCGCGCGCCGCAGGAGGGGAACCGGGCGGCGCATCCTGACGAGCCCGCTCACGCCGGTGCTGCTGGGCGTGCTCCTCATCCTGGCGGTGGGCTACTGGGCGATGCAGAAGGGTGACGAACCGGCGCTGGCGCCGGGTGACACGCCAGCAGGGGAGTCAGGCGATGCCTCCGGCGGTGACACTTCTGAGCTGCCGCCGGGGTCCGCCGGGGTCGCAGGCGCGGACTCCGCCGGCGGGCCGGCGCCGGCCGGCGGAGAACGACCGGTCGAGGGCGGGCAGGCTGGGAGCCAGCAGGCGGAGAGTGAGCCCCCGGACGGTGAACAGCTGGACGGAGAGGAGTCGGACGGTGAGCTGGCGCAGCAGTGGGAGACGGCGACTGACCGGTCGGGGATCGACCGCTCCGGCAGCGCTGCGGAGACGATGCTGCTCACGATCTACTACCTCGATGACCAGACGGCCGGGCAGGCCCTGCAGCCGGTGGAGATCAAGGTGCCGGCCACGATCACTCCGGTGGCCGAGGCGGTGCGGCACCTCCTCCATCCGCCGGTGGAACTCGGACTCTATGGCGAGTTCCCGCCTGGGACGACCGCCTCCCCGCCCAACCTGGTCGACCACGTGGTCACGGTGGAGCTTTCCCCGGAGGTGGAGGCCGTGCGGGGCGCGGCGGCGACCCAGGCTGTGATCGCCAGCCTGGTCTACACCCTCACCGAGATCCCCGGGGTGGACGCTGTTCAGCTGTGGGTGAACGGGCGGCCCGCCGAACTGGACGGGTTTGTCTGGTCAGAGCCGCTCGGCCGGAGCGATCTGGAAGCCTGGAACCAACTTCGGATCGAGCCGGTCATATCCTATAGCGGAGCGTAGGCCGAGGTCGGGTGCCGGGCTCTCCTGGCGCCCGACCTTGACGGTTTTCCTGCGTAATCCGTATATTGGTGGAGGAAAGAAAGGAGGGAGAATCGCACCTTCTGCTGCTCCGGATCGGAAAACCGAACAGGGACACGGTGAACCAATCGAGCGCCAGGACTTGTGGCCCGCGGGGCCGCAAGTTGACGAGGTGGGGGATCTCGGAGTATTCGGCGGGTGACCCCCGGTTGCTCACGACCGACAGCGGCTCTACAAAGGCTGGAAGCGATTCCAGAGACAAAGGGGCCAGGTGAGGCTGAGGACGGGCGATGGCCGTCCCGAGCATTCTATTTCCTTTTGGCCGTGTCAACTTGGCAGCCTGCGGTCGTCCATGACCGAGCGGGCTGGGTGGACACGGCCCTTTTGCATGTAGAAGAGGAGGCAGAATGCCATGTGCGGCATCGTAGGCTACGTTGGAAGGAAAAACGCTCTGCCCATATTGGTCGACGGACTGAGGCGGCTGGAGTACCGCGGGTACGATTCGGCGGGAGTCGCCGTGATCGCGGAGGGCGAGACCTGGGTGGCAAAGAGCGCGGGACGGCTGAGCGAGCTGGAGTCCCGCATCGCGGGGGGCCCGGCTGACGGTCGGGTCGGAATCGGCCACACCCGCTGGGCGACGCACGGCCGCCCTTCTGACAGGAACGCCCATCCCCACACCGACGCATCGGGGCGGTTTGCCGTGGTGCACAACGGCATCATCGAGAACTACGCCCAGCTGCGGGAGGAACTGCAGCGGCAGGGGCATGAGTTCCGTTCCGAGACCGACACCGAGGTGATTCCCCACCTGATCGCGGCGCACTACGAGGGCGACATCGTCGCGGCGGTGCGGCGGGTGGTGCCCCTCCTGCGGGGGGCGTTCGCCCTGGCGGTGGTCTGCCAGCAGGAGCCGGAGAAGATCGTGGCCGTGAAGGCCGCCTCGCCGCTGGTGATCGGCCTGGGCGACGGGGAAACCCTGCTGGCGTCAGACATCCCTGCGTTGCTGCCCCACACCAGGCGGGTGATCGTGATGGAGGAGGGCTGGCTTGCGGTGCTCACCCGGGAGGGCGCCAGCATCTCCACGGTCGGCGGGGAGCCCGTGGAGCCCCGCGTCACGTACGTGGACTGGAACCCGGGCCAGGCGGAGCGGGGCGGCTACGCCCACTTCATGCTGAAGGAGATCCACGAGCAGCCCCGGGCGATCCGCGACACGCTCTCCGGCCGCCTGGACCCGGCGGGGGGGCGGGTGCTGCTGCCCGAGGTGGGTCTGGCGCCGGAAGAGGTCGCGGCGCTCCGCAAGGTAGCCATCGTGGCCTGCGGCACGGCGGCGAACGCCGGGCTCGTGGGCAAGTACTTGATCGAGCGGCTGGCGCAGATCCCCGTCGAATGGGACCTGGCTTCGGAGTACCGCTACCGGGAGCCCATGGCCGACGAGCGCACGCTCTTCGTGACGATCTCGCAGTCCGGCGAAACCGCTGACACCCTCGCAGCGATGCGCGAAGCCCGGAGCCGGGGCGCCCGGATCCTGGCGGTGACCAACGTGGTGGGCTCCACGGTGGCCCGCGAGGCGGACTGGGTCCTCTACACCTGGGCAGGACCCGAGATCGCCGTCGCCTCCACGAAGGCCTACACCACGCAGCTGGTTCTTCTCACCCTGCTGGCCGTCTGGCTGGGGCAGCAGAACGGCCGGATCGACCCGGCTGAGGCCGCGGCGCTGGTGCATGGTCTGCGCCGTCTCCCGAACCAGGCAGAGCGCCTGATGGCGCTGGAGCAGGCGCTGAAGGAAGCCGGGGAGGAGCTGGCCGGGCACGACGACGTCTTCTTCATCGGGCGGAACCTGGACTACGCTGTGGCACTGGAGGGGCAGCTGAAGCTGAAGGAGATCAGCTATATCCACGCCGAGGCGTACGCAGCGGGCGAACTGAAGCACGGCACGCTTGCCCTCATCACCGACGGGACACCGGTGGTGGCCCTGAACACGCAGCCGCAGCTGGCGGAGAAAACGATCTCCAACATCCAGGAGACCCGGGCTCGCGGGGCCTTCGTGCTGGGCTTCGCTCAGGAGGGGGATGAGGTGACCGCGCGCTACTGCGACCGGATCTTCTACGTGCCTCGCACGCACCACTTCCTCACGCCGGCGCTGGCCGCCCTGCCGCTGCAGCTTCTGGCGTACTACGCCGCCACGGCCCGGGGGACCGACGTCGACAAGCCCCGGAACCTGGCGAAGAGCGTTACGGTGGAGTAGGCGGACCCCCGACGGCGGATGCCCGTGTGCACGCGAAATAGTTGCTGTCACTGAAGAGCAGTTCGTGTCACTGTACAAGAGTTGGTGTCACCGTGCGGAGGGCGAGGCCGTGTATTGGCCTCGCCCTCAGGTGTACGCCCGGCATGGGCGTCAACTCTAGTCAACGGTCTCAGGCGAGCCCATGCCGAGAACCACCTGGAGCGGCGTCTCCGTGTCTACCTGTCCCCTCGCCTTCTGATAATCGACGAAATGGGGCATATCCCTTTCGGGAATATGGAAGCCCACGAGATCTCCAAGCGTTGTGAGCGAGGCATGTCGCTCGTTGTCCCGTCCAACAAGACCTATGGTGAATAGGGCTCGGTACTTGGTGATTCCATAATCGCCCCGCCGATCTTCAACTACCTTCTCCACCGTTCCACCACGGTGAACCTCCGTGGGGAGAGCTACTGGCTCCGTGAGAGGCGCAAAGACCATTTATAGTTGTGACCTGTCGAGCCCTACACCACAAGGCTTTCCGAGATCGGCCGAGCCGTACAATGTCGTGACCTATTGCCATCGAGAGAAACCCTGGCGGCATTACATCCCAATATTGTCATGACCGGTGGCTCTCGCTGAGATGGTAAGAAGGGCAGCTCGCCAGTGGCGGGCCGCCCTCTCTTGAGGCTAGATTTCAACGAGGAAGGTAGGACCGAATGAGGTCGGCGATATGTTTCATACCGTGTTGCTCCAAATACTCAATGAACACTGGCCAAGGCGGTATGTTGCTTCGGTAGGGATGGTCACATGGACCTGTATACATACCGCCTCCTGGACCAGTGTATAACCCGCCCCCTGGGCCAGTATATAGGCCGCCCCCTGGACCAGTGTATAACCCGCCCCCTGGGCCAGTATATAAGCCGCCCCCTGGACCAGTGTATAACCCACCCCCTGGGCCGGTATAGAGTCCACCCCCTGGACCAGTATACAACCCCCCGCCTGGGCCGGTATACGCTCCGCCACCGGGTCCCGTGTACATGCCGCCGCCCGGGCCGGTGTAAAGACCTCCGCCAGGCCCCGTATACTGATCTCGAGGCCAAGTATTACGCACAACTGGGCCCTCCCTTCCTAAAAAGCCAACACGCTATACCGCTCTCACTAGGCAGCTCGAGCCTTCGGACCAAAATCCCTGACAGGATTCAGGCCTTTGTGTCCCTGCACACCGCGAGATGAGACTTGCTTCATAGTATTTCGACAAGTGAATGACGCGCACCTGCCAGTCCGAATGGACTCACCGAGAACTGGTATCGACCAAAGAGGTAGGATTGGAGACTAAACAAAACAAGACCTTACCAAGACAACAGGTCCTGTTTGCCTCCGCTGTTGGTCCGGGGGTCGGGGGTGCATTTGGCCGGTGCGGTCATGCCGGGCAACCGGTTGGGTGAGGGCGGCATCAGTAGTGAGCTCGAACAGGGTGACACAATCAGATCAACCCCCGTTCTTGGCGGGGGTTACAGGGCTGATATGGAGCGTTGTAAGCGCCGGATGTAAAATGACCCAGTAGCGCCGGAAAAGAAATGACCCAGCCCTGGCCGAAATACGCACTAGCTTCGACTTCCGCCAAGATGACGAAGGAGTGCTTAAACAAAATGCTCTGGAGTGGGTGTGTTTGATAACCTAAGAGTGAGCCATTTGGGGGCCATTTGATCACGCAAAAGTGAGCCACCTCTAACTTCCAGACCTGTAAACTGGGATGTACGGCATTTCCAGTTTGCAGGGGTGAAAGGATGAAGATCGAGATGGCCCATGTTGAGCGTATCAGATGGCTGCTGCATGTGGAAGGGAAATCGCAGCGACAGGTCGCCAAAGTGCTCGGGATCCCCCACCAGACAGTGGCCAAGTATGCCAACCCGAGGTGCCCCGCTACCAGCGGCGGAAGCCAGCCGGGCAGCTGGTTCTGACCCCCGAGTTCCAGATGCAGATCGAGCGGCGGCTGGCGGAGAACGAGACCCTGCCCCGGAAGCACCGGTGGACCGGCAAGACGATCTACGAAGAACTGGTGGCTATAGGCTACCAGGGCAGTGAGCCCTCCGTGCGGCGTCACATCGCCAAGGTCCGGAAGGTGAAGCGCAAGCAGGCGGTCTTCCTCCCCCTGGCCCATAACCCGGGCGAGAGTATCGAGTTCGACTGGGGCGAGGCGGTGCTCATCCTCGATGGCGTGGAGCTCTCGGCGCAGATCCTGTGCGTCCGTCTGCGCTGGAGTGGCATGCCCGTCGTAATTGCCTACCCGAACCAGCGCCAGGAAGCCATGTTTGACGGCATCCGGCGGGCGCTGGAGTTGCTGGGCGGCGTCCCCCGCCGCATGACGTCGGACAACCTCAAATAGGCCGTGAAACGCATCCTGGAGGGCCGCAACCGGGAGGAGCAGGACGACTTTCTCAGCTTCCGTACCCACTACCTCATCGACAGCAATGCAACCCCGCCTTCGGCCACGAGATAGACGGCAGGAAACCCGCAGCGGGGATCCGTCAAAGCTCACGAAGCCATCGCGGGCGACTTTACGCTCTTCGGATAGTAACTAAGTGAGTAGCGTACGTCCGGGGAGCGGCTGTAGTTGCTCTCGTTGCCGCAGATCACAAGGCCGTTGGTGTGTGGTACCGTGCGTTCACCGGCTCACCTGCTCGCACCAAGTTAGCCGAGCGATTTCACGGAGACTCTTGCCCTTTGCCGCTAACTCGTGTCGCGTCAAAACTGACCCACCTCCAAGCATTTCGTGGACACCTCCTACCAGTGTGGTAGCTAGTCAGGAGGTGTCTTCGATGGGGGTGGGTCCAATTCATTTCGGTACTACAGGGTCAATGTATCACCGGCAGTGAGACCAACCGACCTCAAGGAATCCCTGCCCATGCACACGCATATGAAGTCCCCATTCGTACGACTTGTCGGTAATGAACATATAATCGCTATTGACAGTATCTGCACACTGTGAGAATATTATTTTGGATCCTCTGAGAGCCGGTTCTCTTTGGGAGGCTGTTGCATGGCGTGGGTACTGTTCGACCTTGATGACACGCTACTACATACATCTCCAATTTACGAACGGGTTCGTCAGGACTTCGGCCAGGCCATGGAAGCTCGTGGTCTCGGCCCTGCAGCGGAGGCCGTCAGCCTTCTATGGCGAGTTGATTCTCGCAACCGGACCACCCTGGGTGTAGCAAAAGAACGGCTTGCGATTTCTATGTACGACACGTATCGCGCCCTAGTTGAGAAAGCAGGTGCGGCACCCGACCCCGTGGTTCGGGATGAGTGTTTCGCACGGCTTGGGACCATCGTCAATCATCGGTACCGATTGGTGTGGGGGGCGCGTAAGGTGTTGTCTGCATGCGTCGCTTATGGGCACCATTTAGTCCTCTACACCCGTGGCGACCGTGAATTGCAGCAGCGGAAGATCCGGCAGGCGGGTATCATTCATCACTTCTGTCATGCAGAAATTCTTGACAGAAAGGGACTAGAACAGTTACAGGACTTACTGTCTCGTTTGGGAATCTCCGCTTCAGACGCTTGGATGGTAGGCGATGAGATTAGAGCAGACATTGAGCCGGCCCTAGCTCTGGGAATGCGAGCCATCAGGGTTTGGGGTTACCACGAGGCGGAACCGGCCCCTTTGCCAGTGTCGGATCTGTTATATAATGTCAGGATCATCACGCATGTTTTACCAATACTTTGCCCCCGATTTGTTTCTGTTAGGGAAAGGAACGGCGCGAGTACATGTTTATCGAAGCCGATTCGGTCGATCAGGTCCAACGTAGTGTCGTAAAGGTTCTGCTCTCCAAGGGGCGACGAGTACGGCCCCGAGGTCAGTGGGTTTACGAGGTTACGGGCCTGTCGTTCAGGTTGAACAATCCCCGAGCACGACTGGTGTATAGTAAAGCACGTAAGTTTAGCCTTCCCTTTGCGGTTGGTGAAATGTGCTGGTACCTACGCGGAACCAATCGCTTGGACATCATCTCCTACTACAGCAGGAGGTATCGCCAGTTCTCGGACGATGGTATGACACTCTACGGCGCCTATGGCAGACGCCTATTCACGAACGAGTTGACCGGTTCGGTACAGTGGCAAGCTGCCCTGCGTTGTCTACAAAGGGACCCGGATACCCGCCAAGCCGTCCTGCACCTCCATCTCCCCCAGGATCTCCTCGCTGACACTAAGGATGTGCCTTGTACTTGTTACCTCCAATTTTTCATCCGAGAAAATCGTTTGGAAATGATTGTGAATATGCGTTCGAACGACATCATCTGGGGCACCGCTTACGATGTATTCAGCTTCACGATGATGCAGGAGATTATGGCTCGGCAACTCCGGCTTGAGGTCGGACCTTACATGCACTTTGCCGGCAGCATGCACATCTATGATCGTCATCTCCAGATGGCAGAGGAAATCCTTTCAGAGCGGCCCTACCGGACGTTTGAGATGCCCCGCATGCCGGAAGACCCCTGGAAGGGGCTGCACGAACTGCTGCGAACGGAAGAGGAGCTACGCACCAGCGGAGTGGCTTGCTCTTGGCCCGAGGATGAGTACTGGCATCAACTAGCAATCGTTTTGCAGATCTATGCAGTGACGAAGTCCGGCCACGAAGCGCACACCCTCTCGTTGCGACCTAAGTTGATGGGCTGTTATGAATCGTTGCTGTTCCGTGGTGACGCTTTGGTCAGGCGTGAAGGAGGCACGCCCCTATGAACAAGGGGCACTGGATGTGGGAAATCATACGCCGTCTAACATCCTTCCGAGGAGCCGGCCTGTTGCTGGTGGTCCTGACTGCTGGTGCGGGAGTTCTTGGCGCCCTTCCACCGCTGCTGATCGGTAGGATCATCGACGAGGCGTTGCCAGACGCCAACGTCCGGCAGCTCGCCTTACTGGCTGGAGGGGTTCTTGGCGCCCTTGTCGCCGTTGAAGTGCTGATGGCTCTCAGGCAGTATGTGGCTTCCGGCATCGTTCTCCAACTAAATCGGAACTTGCGGCTGGATGTTTACCGTTCTGTGTTGAAAACCCAGGTTGAATTTCTCAAAACCACACCGCGTGGCGATATTCTGCAGCGGTGTGTGGATGACGCTGAATCGCTCCAGTCGTTTAGCCTGGATACGCTCCCCACCTCGTTGCAAGAACTGATCAGCGCAGTGGTAGCGGTCGGCGTTATCGCCCGCATTTACTGGCCGTTGGGGATTCTTGGCGCCCTGGTCTACTCATTGTACCTGCTTCCGGTGCGTTACTTCGGTAACCTGCAGCGGCAGGTGGTAGCTGACCTGCGGAACCAGAATGCCCTTCTGCACCAGGTGCTTCAGGAGAACCTGGAGACCGTCCGCCTGATCAAGACGTTCGGTGCTGAGGAGCGTGAGTACCAACGGGTGCAGTCGCTCCAGCATCGGTGGGCAGAACTGGTGCTGCGACGGTATGTCACCGAAAACATGTTTCGTAATTTTCCGCGCGTCCTGGATGCCCTTGCGCCGGCCCTCGTATTTGCTCTGGGTGGTTGGCAGGTCTTCGCTGGCCGTCTCACGGTGGGGGACCTGGTTACCATCACGGGCCTGCTGCCGGCGGTAAATGCTCCGCTTCGCTCCTTTTCGGCTACCTTCCTTGCGCTCAAAGACGTGGGGGCTCGCTTGGAACGGGTGGTTGAATATCTTGCCCTCCCCGTTGAATCGGGTCAGCGGGGGTCACTCAAGCCAGTGGAGCAGATCCAAGGCCACATTGAGTTTCATCATGTCAGTTATCATTCCGTTCGCGGTACCGTCCTCTCCGACGTCTCGTTCACGATTCAGCCCGGTGAGCATGTGGCCATCGTTGGCCGGAGCGGCGCGGGAAAGAGCACGATCCTACAGCTCATCGTACGTCTGCTTGAGCCCAGCAGCGGCACCATCACCATTGATGGCCAGCCGCTGGCTGAACTGGACGCCGCAAGTCTCCGCGGGCGGATTGGCATCGTGCCCCAGGAGCCGGTCATTTTTAACACCACCATAGCGGAGAACCTCCGCTATGTCGGACGAAACGAAAGCGAGACAGAGGTTGCACAGGTCGCGCACCTCACTGGGGCGGACGATTTCATCAGCGCGCTGGAAAACGGTTACGAGACGGTCGTCGGTGAAAAGGGGGTCACTCTGTCCGGAGGACAGCGGCAGCGGCTGGCGATTTGCAGGGCGCTGCTCGGAAAGCCTGATGTGCTGATCCTTGACGAGGCGACCTCAGCTCTGGACCGGCACAGCGAAGAGCAGGTTCAGTTGGCCATCCGCCAAGCCATGGCAGGGAAGACTTGCTTGTTTGTAGCCCATCGGCTCCAGACCGTTGTACATGCCGACCGCATCCTCGTGTTGGATGAAGGGCGTTTGGTGGAGCAAGGCACGCACAACGAGTTGCTCGCCCGCGGTGGTCTTTACGCACAACTCTGGCAGCCGCATTCCGAAACTGCGGAGGAAGGGGCTGTTCTGCATGCAGGTAAGGCCCGTTGAGGGAGCCAGTCATATGCGCTGGCTCTTGGGCCTGTTTGTTCCCCACTGGAAGCGAGCAGTTTTCTCTGCTCTTCTGGTGATCGTCCGGTCTGTATTGCTCCTATGTCCACCACTGCTGGTCCGAAGTATCATCGACAAGGCTCTGCCTTCCGCCCAGGGGAACCTGCTGATCATCGCCTCAATCGGCATTGTGGCGATTCCCATAGTCACAGGTGCAATGATCATTTGGGACCTCTATGTGAGCGGCATTGCGTTGAGTGTCGCGGCCAAGGTTCGATCTGACCTGTATAACGGTTTGCAGCACCAACCATTAGAATGGCTGGCCGGTACGAAGACCGGCGAACTCATTGCGAGGCTGCAACGTGAAACCGAGCAGGTCTTCCTGTTTGTGTATCAGGGCTATGGAAGTTTCACCTGGTTCAACGTCACCATCGCCATCGGTCTCGGGATGATGGCCTGGCTCGAGTGGCGGCTCACCTTAACGGTTATATGCCTGCTGATCTTCCAATCCTGGTCCATCAGTCAGCTGGGTGAGAAGGTCAAGAAGGCCAGCCAAAATGTCGCAGTGGCGCATGCGGGTATCGTTGAGCATATGCGTGAAACCACCACCGGGGCTGTTTTCATCAAATATGCCGGCCTGGAGAACCGTGCCATAGACCAGCTATCCCGCCACTTGGACGAGCACTTCCGGGCTTACCGGCGTCACCTTGCGCTGGAGCGTACGGCCAGCGTGGTTAAGGCGGTGATGGCAGGGCTGTTGCCCGCCACGATCTATCTGTGGGGCGGAATCATGGTAATGAACGGCCACATCTCGACCGGTTCGTTGGTAGCGCTGGTGTCGCTGTACACTTGGATCCAGCCTGCCGTCTTCGGGTACCAGGGGATGTATTTGGCCATAATGCGGGTTTCCGTCAACGTGGCCCGATTGCGTGAAATCCTGTTCCCGGCACGGGTCAACGGTGGGACGGCTCGTCCGGCGCCGCCGCTTTCGATGCAGCTGCTGAATGTCTCGTTCACTTACGGCGGGGAGCGAAACGTTCTCCAGAACATCTCCCTCAAAATCCCATCAGGGCGCACCATCGCCATCGTGGGGCCGAGCGGGTGTGGCAAGAGCACGTTGGCGGATCTGCTTCTGGGGCTGCGCACCCCAGACTCAGGCCAGGTACTGCTGGGGCCGGAACCGCTCGGGAAGGTAGATCAGGAATGGTTGCGCCGGCATGTAGTGGCGGTCTCGCAGGATGTGCAGATTCGCAGCGGCACGCTCCGGGAGAATGTGACGTTTGGCAACCCAGAGGCCAGCGACGAGGAAGTGAGCGAGGCGCTCCAGGCGGTTGCGCTGCATGATTGGATCCAAACCCTGCCAAACGGACTTGAGACTCGCGTAGGCGAGCAAGGCCTGCAGATTTCTGGCGGCGAGCGCCAACGCCTGAGCTTGGCCCGTGCCCTGTTGCGGCGCCCCTCGATCCTCATCCTCGACGAGGCCACCTCGGCCCTCGATACACTCACCGAACGCCAGGTCATGGCCAACCTGCGCCACAAGTTGCAGGGATGCACATTTGTCATCATCGCCCACCGCCTCTCTACCGTCGCGGATGCCGATCGGATTTACGTGCTGGCCGACGGCAAGGTAGTCGAGGCGGGCAGCCATCCGGAACTGATGCGGGCCGGCGGCATGTACGCATCTCTCTACCAGAGGCAGATTCAGCATGGCGAGTAGCGTGTTGCCATCGGGCCTGGCAGAAGCCTTTGGACTCTCCCCGGTAGAGATCAGAATGCGGTCCGGGCGGATGATGTCGGTCCACTACGACGTAGTGGATGCGACTGGACAGGAATGGTTCCTCAAGTGCAGTCCGACCGATCACCGGATCGAGCATCTGGACCTTCTGCGAGCGGTGCATGGCCGCCTCAACGCCTGCCGGATCTCGGTGCCGATCATGCGTCCTACATGCGATGGGCGTAGCGGATGGGTGGAGGGGGGCCGCCTGTATGCTTGTTACAGCCTGATGCCCTCAGAGCGCGATGCACTCCCACGTGAAGACGGAGAGGCCGCCGGCGCCCTGCTTGGTCGGATTCATAGGGCTCTGCACGGTGCTGCCTTCACTGGCGCTGTGTGGGCAAGGTCGCTCCATGACGTAAGGAAGATTCAGGAAGCGATCATTCCTTGGTTGGGCTTTATGTCGTCCGCTCCCTCGGACCCGATGGACCGGATGGTCCAACCGTATCTCATGCACATCGCCCGATCGCTGTCCGAACTCCCGGAACTATCCCGTTCCTTGGCGCCCCGCCAACTGCTGCACGGGGACTTCAATCCGCAAAACTTGGTGATATCGGGAGGACGGGTGGCCGGTTGCATCGACTTCGGGGATGCCACCATTGGCCATCCGGCCGAGGATGTGGCCGAAGCACTGCTCTACTTCGGTGGGGTGGAGGAGGGTGGGCGCTGGGAGGCCGATCGGTCGCTTGCCCGTCAGTTTCTCCGGGGCTACCTCTCAGAGGCGCCGCTCGGGCCCGAGTGGGTGGAACGACTGCCTTTGGTGCTTGCAGCGCAGAGCCTGCGACAACTGTCCAAGTTCACTGTTCGTTGGAACCTGTACAAGCGGGTGCCCGGCGTCCGTCGTTATATCTCCCAACTTTTGTGCACGATGGCGACGCCGGATAGAGCAGCCCATGCGTGGCATGGGCTGGCAGCAGAGCTTCACATTTAGGAGGACATGCCCATGCTGAACGAAGTCATCACCACTCTTAACACGATCGGTGTTACCGGGGAGATCACAGAGGAGACAACGCTGGCTGAGTTAGGGCTCGACTCGATCATGGTGCTGGAACTGGTGGTTGCCCTTGAAGAGCGGCTGGGGTTCTCCTTTGAAGATACCGACCTGGTCGGTTCGAACTTCCACTCGGTCGGGACGATCGTAGCGTTGATCGAAAAGTACGCTTCCAAGGCCTAGAGCGTGGAACATCCAATCAGCTTCGAGTGGAATGGGGCCACCCTCTTGGGGGTTTACCACCAGGGCAAAGGCCCCGCAGCGCCGGGCGTTTTGTACATTCACGGTATGCCTGGTGACCGGGTTGACACCCGGTGCATGCTCGTTCGGATGGCCCGCCGGCTTCAAACCCGGGGAGTGGCCGGACTTAGGGTTGATCTCTATGCCTCCGGTGTAAGCGACGGTAGCTTTCACACGGTGACGTTGCTCCAGGAGCTGGAGCAGGTCCTCTACCTCATGAAAGAGGTCCGGCGCCAACAGCTGTGGCAGGGCCCGCTGATTCTTCTGGGGTTTAGCGAAGCGGCAAAACTCGCCGTGGAGGCTGCCCGAAGGAGCGGCGATGCAGCTGGCTTATGCTTGTGGAACGGCATGGTGGCGCCGGAGCCCTGGGCAGCCGAGCAGAAACTTCGTCGCCTACACCGTGTCGAGGGTCACCTGGTTTTCGACATGGGGTATGGGGTATGGGTGAACCGGGCTGTCGTCAAGGAAGCACAGCAACTGACCATTTCATGCGCAGAGAGCCTGCCCGGCGTGCCTGTGCTTGGGGTATTTGGCGGGGCCGACGAGATGACACGGGCGAGCCGTACCATGCTGGAGCGGGCGGGCCACCCCACCGTTATCATCCCCGGAGCCGATCACCTGTTCACGTCGACCGAATGGGAAGCGGCTGCAATGGCTGCCACCGAGCAGTGGGTGTGTGAGCGTTTTGTATGATTCCAGATGGGGGAAGTGCAATGGTAGAACAGTTCTGGTTCGGTACTTCCCGCGAGAAGTTACTGGGTGTGCTGCGTAGCCCAGGCGAGGGAGAGAACCGGTGGGGTTGCCTCTTTTTCCCAGGGTTTGGCCAAACCAAGGCGGGCTCTTACTTCATTTTCAGTAGGCTGGCCCAACGGCTTTCGGCCTTCATGCCTACCCTACAGTTTGACTACCGGGGCTGGGGCGATAGCCAGGGAGAAAGCGTTGACTGTACCCTGGAGAGCCTTCTGACTGATGCGGGCGAAGCGGTTCGGGAACTCCAGCGGCGCACGGGATGTGAATACCTGATGATGATCGGGGCGGGCTTTGGCAACTGGATAGCGGCCAGAGCAGGGAACCGTACCCCGCCCGCTGCGCTGGTTCTCCTTTCACCCTACCGCGAACCCCTGACCGCCCTGTGGCGGGAGGCTGTTCCAGTCCCCTTGACCGACGAATTCGTTGATACCGCACGGCTCGGCGACTGGAGCACCGGCGGTCCCCTGCTCACTACGTTCCAGCGCCTGGGAGAAGGATTGAACCGGTCCAAGGGAATCCGGGTGAGCGCCGGCTTGTTAGAAGGACTGACCAGCATCCATCCGGTTGTCTGGTTGAAGGATTATCCGGGGCCGGTGCTGGAGGTGCAGGCCGCTGGGGAACTTCAACTGGATTTCCTGCCGCACCGGCGCACGGTATTAGTTCCTCGGAGTGATTTCATGCTCTTACACCCGGCAGATCGCGAACTGGTCGTGGACGAGGTGACAGCATGGGCTCAGCGCCTGGTGGAGGAAGCAGCATGATCTGGTTATGGCTCCTTTACGGAGCCACCTTGATTCAGATTCTGCGGGATGCCTGGGTATTAAACGTACATAGTGTGACCTCCTGGCGGTGGAGCGCGGCACACCGGGTGGGCAGGATCCCCCGAAGCGAGGAGGCCCCTGTCCTGCTGCTCATGATCCCTGTACTCCGGGAGCAGGCCTTGTTGGCCGAAACGCTCCGATACTTCGGAAGGCTTCCGTATCCTGGCCGGCGGCAGGTGATCGTTCTCACGACTCAACGGGAGATCGCAGAAAACGGCAACGTCAGCGCCGGAACCACTCCCGAGCTGGCCCTCCAGCTTGTCGGTCAACTCAACACAGAAGCGCCCGGGCTCTACCGGGTGATCCATTACCCATACGAAGTCGGTAACAAGGCCAGCCAGCTTAACTACGCTCTCCGTCGCCTGTCCGAGGACGGGGAGTTTGATCCCGCTCGGACCTATATCGGCGTGTACGACGCCGACTCCCGGCCGGCCGAAGATACCTTGGAACACGTGGCAGATCTGGTCGCCGGCCAGCGGGACGCAGGGCGCGAATGGCCGGTGGCTATCCAGCAGCCGAGCCTGTTCCTGAACAATTTTAACGAGGTTCCGTCCTGGTACCTGCAGCTGGAGGCGCTGTTCGAGACTCGCTGGGCTCTCGGGCACGAGATCAGGACCATGCGAGCGTCGACCCGGGAGCTGCCGGACTGGAGGGCGCCGTATGCGTACTGCGTGGGTCACGGCATGTTCATCCGGCAGGACTTCCTCAACCTTACCGGAGGGTTTCCGGAACCGAACGAAGATGTCCCCATGGGGCACAGGCTCAGTCTTGCGGGGATCCCCATCCACCCGCTGCCGGCCTACGACATCTGTGATGTGGCCCCTTCATTCAAGGGACTGGTGGTTCAGTCCGGCCGTTGGTTTTCGAACGCTCCCCTGATTTGGAAGGAGTACCGGCGCACGCTGTCCCTTCCCCTTCACATCCGCCCCGTTCGCGGTTGGACCCTGTTAGTGAAGGGCCTCAACGATACCTTCACGTGGATGCACTATCCTCTCCATCTCTTCGCCCTGTTCGAACTGTTGTTGCTCGGTATCCCAGCGTCAATCGGCCTGGTCTCCCTCGCTGCCCTTTACTTGGACGCGGGTGTCGGAATGGTGATCATGTTGGTCCTGCTCCCTCATCTACAGCGGAAGGCGCGTCTGCGGCCCCTGCGACTGACTGCTGCACGGCACTTCTGGTTCGTTCTGGCGGCCCCACTGCGCGGTATGGTGCGGGGGCTTGGCCCGCTGGTGGCTCTCTATTATGGTTTGCTTGCGCTGCGACCAGGTACTAATAACGTCATGGGCAAGGTGGAACGGAACCCTTAGTGGCGGAGGAGGACTGCGAAGTGCTGGATGACTTCGAGAGCCTCTACAAGGCCATTGTTTCTTCGCCCCGCTTCGTGGTCAGGCCTTCGGGGAGGCGGGTCCTCGTGCTCGCTCCCCACCCGGATGATGAGGTGATCGGCTGCGGGGGCACGCTCTGCAAACATGTGCAGGCGGGGGACCAGGTAACGGTCGTCTACATCACCGACGGCAGCCGGGGGGGCCCGGACGGGCGGGCTGATGAGACCCTGCCTCTGGTTCGCAGGGTAGAGGCCGAGGAAGGGCTGTCCGCTCTGGGCATCCGCGACCATTGGTTTCTCGGTCTTCCCGATCAGAACCTGAAGGCGGATGCCGAGGCCTGCGCTGCCCTCTCCGACATCCTGCGGCGTGTGGAGCCGGACCTGATCTACTTGCCCCACCTGTACGACCGGCATTGCGACCACGTGGCTACTAACCTGCTGCTGGCGGCGGTGTTAGCCTCCTCCGAACAGCTCCCGGAGATGATTGCCGGGTACGAGGTCTGGGGAGCGGTCCGGCCAACACTCCTGGTCAACGTGACCGATCAGATGGCAACCAAACAGCGCGCCATCCGGGCACATCGATCCCAGATAAAATTGTACGACTACCCAACCTTGATCGACGTGCTAGGACGCTACCGTGTCGCCGTACACCATCCTACCCAAGACACCTTTCGGGTGGTGGTGGAGGAGCGGCGGATACAGAAGCGGGCCGGCATGCCCTGTACAATTCCCTGGACCCACCTGGAAGCTTTCCGTGCGCTCACGCCCGCTCAGTACCTTTCGGAAGTCGAATCGGTGGTGAGGCACGCCCGTGCGCATTACATGTGTGGTTGACAGCACCGAGTTTGGGGGCGCTGAACGCCATGTCCTGTCCCTGGCGCAAGGGCTTTTCGCCCTTGGCGTCCGCTTTCGGGTGATTACCCGAGAGTCGGTTCTGGCGGAGCAGCTACGACAGAACGGCATTGAGACGACTGTGGCTCCGTTTGATGACCTGATGCGCACGGTGGGAATCGTGCGGCGCACCTGTTCGGAGCAGGCCGACATCGTCCACGCTCACCGGTGGGGAGCAATCCTCGCCGCTGCGACGGCCCTGAGGGGAACGGAGACCCCTCTAGTCTGTACCGTCCACAGCATGTTTGCGCCAGAAGCACGGTTTTCCGGCCGCACCGAGAACGCGGAGCGGCTTCCTCAGGTGATCGCCCGTGAAGCCAGGCAGGTGGTCGCTATCTCCCAGGCCGTAAAGGAGACCCTGGTTCGGCATGGTGTGCCTGAAGAGCGGGTGAAGGTCATCTACACGGGCGTGAGAGCCCTTCCCACAGTGCCACCCGATCTCACTGGGATTCCGGCGATTGGCTTTGTCGGCCGGCTCAGCTTCGAAAAGGGTCCCGATCTCTTGCTGAAGGCGGCGGCCCTTTTGCGGCAGCGTGCCCCCTCCCTTCGGTTCAACGTTCACTTTATCGGAGACGGACAAATGCGGTCATACCTGGAGGAGCAGGCCCGCCTTCTCGGGCTCGATGGCTGCTGCCGGTTCTTCGGGTTTCTCCGAGATCCTGGCCCGGAAGCAGCCAGGTTGACCCTGCTTGCGGTCCCTTCCCGGCAGGAGGGGATGGGACTCGTCATCCCCGAGGCCATGAGCGCCGGGATCCCGGTGGTCGGCGCTGCTGTGGGCGGCATTCCGGAGGCGGTGGCGAACGGGGAGACAGGACTGCTTGTGCCACCCGAGAACCCGGGCGCCCTTGCGCAAGCCCTGGAACGTTTGCTGATCGACGCGGAGCAGCGCAGGTGTTACGGCGAACGCAGCCGGCAGGTGTGGGCTGAGCGGTTTGACCTGCATCGGTTTACTCAGGATCATCTGCACCTTTACCGGTCCCTGTTAGCTCGCTAGCAAGCACCGACGCCCCGTCTCTTCGTCGCCACCCGACAGAGTGCCAGGAATCACAAGGGAGGAGTCCCATATGGCCGATCTAATCACAGCTTACTTGGAAGAGGTCTCTGGAGTCGCTTCTGCAGTCAATCACGCAGCGTTCTACGACGTTGCCGCCGAACTCATTCAGGCGGCCAAGCGTCGCCGTACCATCATTATCTTTGGCAACGGCGCCAGCAGCACGACGGCCGACCATTTCGCCAACGATCTGTCAAAGAGCGGTGGCGGGCGCCTTGCCACAGCCCTTGGCTTTGGACTTCGCGTGATCTCGCTTCCTGGCAGCATGCCTTTCCTCACGGCGTTGGCGAACGACATCAGCCTGGAGGCGATGTTTCGGGAGGCCATTCGAACGCAGGCTTCGTCCGGGGATTTGCTCGTTGTATTCGCAGCTTCCGCCCCACATGAGAGCGTGGTGGAAGCGGTAAGGATGGGTCGTGAGAAAGGCCTTCGGGTAGTCGCCGTGACAGGCGCCGACTATGGACCGCTTGCCGACCTTGCTCACGTGGTGTGTCCGGTGCCATCCACGGTGGCCGACTACGTGGAGGACGTGCACCTGTTTCTATGCCACTGTTGGACGGCAACGCTCCGCCAAAAGCTCACGCAGCCTGTTGTACTCCTCGACCGTGATGGGGTCGTCAACCTGAACCGGCCCGATCATGTGAAGAACTGGGGGGAGTTTGTCTTCGTGCCCGATGCGGCGGCTTCAATCCGCCGGTTGAACGAGGCCGGGTATGCCGTCGTCGTGATCACCAATCAGTCGGCTGTGGGTCGTGGCCTCATGAGCCAAGCAGAGCTTGAGAAGATTCACCGGCAGATGTGCCAGGAGCTGGCCGACCAGGGAGCCTGGGTAAGCCGGGTCTATTATTGCCCCCATCGACCGGATGAGGGATGTCCCTGCCGGAAACCCGGCACAGGTCTGATTGAGCGGGCCTTTACCGAGTTGCCGCTGGACCTACAGGATGCATTTCTCGTTGGCGACCATGTGTCGGACATTATCGCGGGAAACACTTTCGGAATTCGAACGATTTTGGTTACCAACGGCCGGGGAAAGGCATACGAATGTGATTCCACCCAGCCCTCCTACGTAGCGGCTGACCTGATGAGCGCCGTTGAATGGATCCTAAAGGGAGGCGAACCTCGATGCGAGTTCTGGTTCTGCGACCCTACTATGGAGTGAATATCGCGGGGGATACCGGCGGTGACATGGGCCACCTGGACTTTGCCGGTCAGGTGAGCCCGGACCTCAGCCTGGTGTACAGCGCAGCCATTCTGAGAGAGGCCGGTCATACGGTGGTTGTATACGACTGCAACGGTGCTCGGATGTCGGTGGAGAGCATGTTCGAAGAACTGGCCGGACAGCAGTATGATCTGGTGCTGCTCAAGGCATGTGCCCCATCGGTTCAGGCCGACCTGAAGGTCGCCTCCCGACTGAAGGAGCTGCTGCCAGGGGCCCGCCTCGTACTGTGCGGTCACGTGGCCCAGATCCTTCAGCGGTGGATTCGCGATCACGCCCCCTACGTGGATGACGTGACTACAGAGCCCACCGAGGACTATGTCTACCGCCTTTGCCACCCTGACCACATCGGTCCGGTAAACCTTCGGGATTTTCCGGCCCCTGCCTATGACCTGTTCCCCCACGAGAACTACAGGGAACGGCTGGGGAAAAAGATCGCCTACCTGTGGGGAAGCCGGGGGTGCCCCCTCACCTGCTCCTACTGCCCGTACATAGCCTTTTACGGTCACTCGGTGGACGAGCGGCCCGTGGACATGCTTCTGGACGATATGCGCCGGCTTAATGACATGGGGATCCGCATGTTCCAGTTCCGTGATCCTTTCTTTACCGCCAACCCGCGCCGGTCTAAGGAGTTCTGCCGGAAGCTCATCGACAGCGGCATGGAGGTTGAGTGGTACTGCGATACCCGAATCGACTCCATCTCCGATGAACTAGCCGGACTCATGGGCGCCGCCGGCTGCAAGACCATCTTCTTTGGTGTCGAGACCGCATCCGCGGAACTGCTGCGCAAGTACAAGCGACCTGTGTACAGCGTCGAACGTGCCCAAAGGGCGATCGCTGCCCTTCGCAACGCCGGGGTGGACACGATGGGCCTGTACATCGTCGGCTTCCCGGAGGAGACCTGGGAGGATATTCATAATACCTACCGTCTTGCGGAGAATCTGGACACCACCTATGCGCAGTTCAACGTTTATATCCCTTACCCCGACACCACCGAGCTGATTCAGCTCGAGGAGGTAACGCCTGAAGCCTTCGAACTCTTCTCCAATCAGATGTCCAAGGCGGTCAACCCCCACATCTCCCTGAACGATCTGCGCTTCGTCGCCGAGCAGTTCAGCCTCATGTATAACATCAACCGGCGCGGGCTGAAGAAGGCCTATGACTTCTATCGGGTGCAGAAGGCGCAGCAAAAGCGGGCTGCCATCCGGATGGCCAAGTATCAGCTTGCCTAACAACGGGAGGAGGGAACGCCGTGTCCGGGCTTCCTTATACAGAGGCCTCTCCTTTTGTCTTGCTTCACCTGGAGGAGCTGTTTGACTGCGATGCCATCTCCAGTGCCGCCAATCCCCTCGATGGCAGTATTGGATATGTGGGACTGAACAACCGGGGCAGCTTCCCAGCCGAGGACTTACCTCCTGGGGGCGCCGTGGTCGAGGTCGAAGGTGTCCCCTTCCGGTTCCCGCCTAAGGATGACGGCCTCTGCAACAGCCTGGAACTACAGGATCAACAAATTGAGGTTCCCCGGGGACGCTACCGGCGCCTCTGGGTTTTGGGAGTTAGCATAGCGTTGCCCTTCCGGGAGGCCATCCGGCTCATCCATGCCGATGGTGATGCGGAGGCGCCCTTCGCTCTTACGGACTGGCTGTCGCCCAGGCCGCAGTTCGGTGAAGTGGTTGCTTTTCAGTGCTCGCGATGGCATTTCCAAGGACGCTTGATTGGCGAATACAAGCCAATTATTTGGATGCAGCGCATTGACCTGGACTCTACGTGGCTGATCACCAGCCTGCAAATGCCCAACAACCCTGCGCTGCGGGTGTTTGCCCTGACCATGGAGCAAGCCTGAGTCAGCAGAACAGGCCAAGGGGGACGTACCGTGGCAAGGAAGATTCTTCAGCATTTCAAGGCGTTTCACGGCTACGCTAACTGTATTGGGCGAGCCAAGGAGATTGTGTTGGTCAACTTCGGATACAAGCCGGTGGGCTTGTACTTGGGACATGAGTCAGCCTTCTTTTACCTTCGGGACCAACGCAAGGTCTTTCTGACCCCACGATATGCCTCAACGGATTACTTCCTGGGCCAGGTTGGTGTTGATATGTGCTGGTATTACACCGACGATCCGGAAGACGTATGGGAGCTGCTCCGTACGGCGGTTGATGATGGCCGCCCGGTACTGGCGTGGGTCGATGCGTACTACCTGCCCTTCGTTCCGTTCCAACAGCACTCAACCCATGTGACCATTCTGGCTGGATATGACAGCGAAGCCAGGACGGTTTGGGTGGCGGATAGCATTCTCGAATTCCATGGCGACCTCCCCTGGGTGACCTTCTGCCAAGCGCTGAACCTGGGGGTTAATGAACAGAATGAGTGGCGCCCCTCGCAGATCACCTACGGGGAGATGTTCTTCCGGGAGCCGCCGTCCTATGCCCATCAGACCTTTCCGGGGACGATCGACCGCAACTGCCGGTACTACTTGAACCCATCGGTGATCCCGCAGGAGTACCTGGATTATGTACGGACCATGTCCAAGCAGGCCGAGGGACCGATGTGGGCAGGGGTTGAGGGGATGGAGCGGTTTATCGGCGACCTACCGGAGATCCTCCCTACCCTGGTGGAGCACTTCAATCACTCATCCGTCCAGTTTCTGCGCCTGAGCGAGCAGCGACTCTGGTTTGGTGAACTGCTGGAGCGGGCTGGGGAGTTGTTCGGTGAGGCCAGGTGGAAAGAGAGCGCGAAGGAAATGTCCGCTGCATCTCAGGATTGGGCGCTGGTGCGTCAGTTGGTGGCCAAGTATAGCATTCGACGGACCGATACCACTCACGCGCAGCTATTGAACCGGCTCAAGCTGATTCAGGAACGGGAGTGGAAGGCCTACCAGCTCGCAAGCTTGACCTGATCCCTCGCATCGAATGACCTACGCCCGGGAGGCTCAGAAGATGAACAAGCCCGTAATGGCCAGCGTAATCATTCCCTGCTACAACCAAGCATCGCGCCTGGCCCTTACCTTGGAGAGCTTCCGCTATCAGCAGTTGGATGCGGACTGGCGGTTCGAGGTCGTGGTGGTGGACGACGGTTCCAGCGATGAGACGCCGGCCGTTATCGAGCAGTACCAGAGGCAGTTGCCGCTGACCGGCATCTGGCAGGCAAACAAGGGGAGGGCTGCTGCGCGAAACGCCGGGCTTCAGGCCAGCTCTGGCAACGTACTCCTGTTCACGGACGCGGACCGCCCGGTGTCAAACACCTGGATCCAGGACCATCTGAACCTTCAGTTCAGCCGCCCACTGGCTATTGGAGTGGGAGAGATACGGGAGTTTTATTTTTCAAACCTGGAGGCGCGCGTTCCGGCCCTGCGGGAAGCTATGGCGAGCAATTACCAGCCTATGCGGCGCCTTTCCCGCCCGTACAGCTACTGGGAGTTTATTCGGCAGTCCGTGGACAACCAGGGAAAGAGTTTGCTCAACGCTCCCTGGACCATGACACTCATCGGCAATCTATCGGTGTCCCGCTCACTGGTCGAAGCAGCCGGGATGTTTGACGAGGGCTTCACCGGTTGGGGGTTTGAACACTTCGAGCTTGGGTACCGGCTTCACAAGGTTGGCGCCTCCTTTTGGCGCGTTGATGGGGCCGTCAACTACCACCTCGCCCACGGCCGACCGGCTAGTTTTTACGCCAACCAAATCCGGGAGAGCCTGGCTCACTTTCTTACCCTACATTCCGATCGTGCAGTCGAGGCGCTCCTGCCCCTGCTGCTGGGGGAGATCTCCCTTGGTGAATATGACCTGCTTGCCGGAGGGGGTGCAACACGCCTTCCCGAAGCGGTCCGAGCGCTCAAGTACACGGCGCCATTCTCCTGATCCCGATACTGGGCGCATCTATCACATTTCGGAGTCGGGTATCTTGGAGGTGCGATCCGTGAAAGCGAAGGTGCCTGCCGGCAATACAGAAATCCATTCCTTGGCCGATCTGCTTCCCGTGGCAGTCCGGCGATACCCTCAGGCGTCTGTAACCTGTCAGGGGATCACCCTTACATATGAGCAGCTGTGGTTTCGATCCCAGGACTGGGCGAAAGAGTTGACGGCAGCAGGTGTCACCCGGGGAACCCGCGTGGGCGTCCTGCTGCCCAACGGCCTGGATTTCCTGTGCGCTCTCTTTGCCGTGTGGGAGGTGGGGGGGACCGTTCTCCCCATCCATATCGGGTACCCCCTACCGGCCCTTACCACTGTGCTGGCCGACATGGAAGTGGAAACGCTCATAACTAACGAGGTTCATCGGAGCGATCTGGAGTCGTACATGTCCAGCACGGGTATACGCCATCTGGTTGTGGTAGGTGGGGCCCTGACGGTCATTCGGGCACAGGAGATAGCCCCGATCTCCGAGCGTCTTGAGGTGGCGGGGCTGATCCTGCTGACATCGGGCAGCACCGGTCGACCGAAAGGCGTGCAGTTAAGCCACGGTCAAGTGCTCGCGAACATGAGCGCTGTGCAGGATTATATGGCACTTGGTCCGATGGACCGGGTGTTGATTGCCAAGCCGTTGACTCACTCCTCCACCCTGGTGGCTGAAGCCCTACTGGCGTTTCAGACCGGCGCCAGCCTCGAAGTTCTTCCGATCTTTTTGCCGGGCCCAGCACTGGCTGCGCTGCGAAACCAGAACATTACCTTGTTCGCCGGCGTACCTGCGATGTTCCGGATCCTCCTGCGCTATCCGGAGTTTTCTCAGGTTTCACCAGAGGGAATCCGCTTCGCGATTAGCGGCGAAACAGTGCCGCCGGAACTTATATTGGAGCTGCAGCGGTGTTGCCCGCAGGCCAGGCTGTACATCGGCTATGGCCTGTCCGAAGCAGGCCCACGAGTGAGTGTCCTGCTGCCCCACGAGGTGGCCCAGCGGCCTCAATCGGTGGGTCGTGCGATCGCGGGGGTGGAGGTCTGGATCGTGGACCGCTTAGGCCGGCGCTTGCCTCCTGGGCGACGGGGAGAAATCGTGCTGCGGAGCCCATCCGTAATGATGGGATACACAGGAAAGGCGGCCCCGACTGCCCCCATCGTGAACGGTGTGCTGCGAACGGGCGATTTGGGGTACCAGGATGCAGACGGGTACCTGTATGTGGTTGGGCGCACGGACGACATGATTACCCGCGGCGGCCACAACGTGTATCCCCGTGAGGTGGAGAGCGTGCTCCTGATGCACCCTGGCGTTGAAGACGCCATGGTGTACGGCCAGTACGGAAAATACGGCGAGCAGGAGATTCATGCGCTGGTGGTCCCGCGTAGCGGCGCTGCACTGACTGAACGTGCCGTGTTGGACCACTGCTCTCGCTACCTGGCAACATATCAGCGGCCTGTAAAACTGGCGTTGGTCCAAGAACTGCCCAAGAACCTATTGGGTAAGAGGCAGCGGCCGCGCCCCTCCGGCCCCCCACCTGATCAGCGACTGTAGCAGCATCGGAAGCATGCCGCTCGGGAAGAGAGGATTGGGTCATGCCGATTTTGTGTATATCCGGGAACATCGCAGCGGGCAAGACAACGCTCACGCGTGCCCTGTCTCAACACGGATGGATACCACTGGAAGAGCAGCCCGATATCAACCCGTTTCTGGGTGCCTCGTACGCAAACCCCAAACGCTACGCCCTCTGTTCTCAGTTTACATTCATGCTCGATAAATACCGCCTTCTGCGCAACTGCCCACCCAACAGGCCGGTCGTAGTTGAGCGGTGGATTGAAGAAGATGCCCTGTTTGCCAGGTTTCTTTATCAGCTTGGGTACATGAGGGAGGCTGAATGGGAGGCATACGAGGCCGGATATGAGTTTCTAAAGCGGGAGCTCCCACCTGTCGATCTCGTTGTGTACCTGCACTGCCCCTACAGTGTCGCCAGGGAGCGTATCCTCTGGCGCGGGCGGCCATATGAGGCGAACCTGCCCAGCGGCTACTGGCTGGACCTTCAGGAATTATACGAGAGCTGGGTCTCCCGCTGGGATACGAGCCCGGTTCTACGGGTGGATACATCGAAGTGCGATTTGCTCAGCGATGCAGAGTTGGAGAGGCTCGTGGCGTCCATTCAGGCGCAGATCCATTTGCCATTTGATCCCGAAAGTAGCGTCCGTTCAGGGAACACCCGTGACGCAAGGAGGAATGGCACTTGCTGACGCTGGTCACTGGGGGCTGCGGCTTCATCGGGTCGCACCTGGTCGATGAACTGCTCCGTCGCGGGTATCGGGTACGGATTCTGGACAGCTTGGTTGAGACGGTGCACGAGAATGGACGGCCTCCGGCTTACCTGTCCCCCGATGCCGAGCTGATTCGTGCCGATATCCGGGACAAAGACGCCGTCGCAAAGGCTCTCCGCGGCGTCGAGGTGGTATTTCACCTGGCTGCCCATCAGGGATATCTCCCGGATTACAGTACCTTCTTTGACGTGAACAGCGTCGGCACAGCCCTTCTGTTTGAAGTGATCGCCGAGGAGCGCCTGGATTTGCGCAAAGTGATCGTGGCCTCCTCGCAAGCGGTATACGGCGAGGGCCACTACCGGTGTCGGGAGCACGGTGTTTTTCAGGCGATGCCCAGGCCCCTTGCGCGTTTGAGGCAGGGGTTGTGGGAGCACGTATGCCCTGTGTGCGGGGGCCCGGTGGAGAACCTGCTGGCCGAGGAGTCACGGATCAACCCGAATACCCAATATGCCATGTCCAAGTACACGCAGGAACTGATCGCGTTGAACCTCGGACGCCGACACGGCATTCCCGTGGTGAACCTGCGCTACTCCATTACGTTAGGGAGTCGACAGTCATTTCGAAACGCTTACTCCGGCATCCTACGGAGCTTTGCCCTCAGGATGCGGCTCAAAAAGCGACCGATCATTTTTGAAGACGGTCTCTCACTGCGGGACTACATTCACATTGACGACCTGATCGCTGCACACATGTATGTGCTGGACACCCCTGCGGCTGACTACCGCGTCTTTAATGTGGCCACCGGCCAGGCGACCAGCGTTCTGAATTTCTTCCAGGAATTAAATCAATACATGGGTGGTGGCTTCGAGCCAGAGATGAACGGAGATTTCCGGGTGGGCGATGTCCGGCACATCGTCTCCTCGCCTGATGCGCTGATGGCCCTCGGCTGGTCCCCTCGAAAGGGCATCAAGGAGATGATTGCGGACTACCTGACCTACCTGGACCAAGCAGGCGACCTGAAGGATTACTTTGAGGGGGCGATGGCGGTCATGCAGGCCAGCGCTGCCATTCAACGAGCCCAAGGGGGAGAGCGCCCATGAAAGCCATTCTGCTCGCTGCGGGCTTAGGCACCCGTCTCCGGCCGCTTACGGACACGATGCCAAAGTGCCTGGTGCCCATTGCGGGCAGGCCGTTACTGTATTACTGGCTCTCTTCGCTCCATGCCGCGGGCGTAAACGAGGTGTTGATCAATACCCATCATTTCGCGGAGTCTGTCACCCGTTATCTGTCAGAGGCGTCCATACCGGCTGAGATGTGCATTCAAGTGGTTCATGAGGCTAACCTGCTGGGTACGGCGGGGACCGTGCGGGCAAACCGGGCGTTCGTGGAGGGTGAAGAGAGTTTTTTGGTCTGCTATGCGGACAATTTCAGCCTTGTGGACTTAAACTTGATCCGAGCTGCTCATGAACAGCATACCCTCCTCGGCACCATTGCCCTCTTCACTGCGCCCGACCCGCGCCAGGCTGGGATTGTGCAGGTGGACGGCCACGGGGTGATCCGGTCCTTTGTCGAAAAGCCGACGGAACCGGTTGGCACCCTTGCCAACGCCGGGATTTACATGTTCCGCAGGGGCGTGCTCGACCACATTCCCGAGGGGGAGATCGTTGACTTCTCTTACCATGTGTTCCCGCAACTGGCTAACCGGTTGGTGGGTGTGCCTGTCTACGAATACCACCAGGACATCGGCTCCCCCGCCGCATACGAACGCGTCCAGCGGGAGGCCCCGGCGCTACTGGCCAGGCACAGGGCAGTCCACCTCCAGGCATGAGAGGAGTTGATCCGGCTGATTATCACCAAGACACCTCTTCGCATCAGCTTGTTTGGCGGGGGAACGGACCTGGAGAGTTTCTGGCACGCCGAAGAAGGATGTGTGCTTAGTACCGCCATCGATAAGTACATATACGTGATTGTCAAGGAACGATTCGACGAGATGATCTACCTGGGTTATTCTCAGAAAGAAATTGTCTCTTCTGTAAACGAAGTCTGGCACGATCTTATCCGTGAAGCGATGCGGCTCACTGGAGTCAGCCGTGGAGTCGAGATCGTTACCCTGGCGGATATCCCCTCTTCAGGGAGCGGGTTGGGCTCTTCCAGCAGCCTTACGGTCGGACTTTTGAACGCCTTGTACACGTATCAAGGTGAAATTGTTCCCGCCGAGACGCTTGCTCGCCAGGCATGTCAGATTGAGATTGAAGTACTTGGAAGACCCATCGGCAAGCAAGACCAGTATATTGCAGCGTACGGGGGACTGCGATCCTTCCGATTCCTACCCGACGGCACGGTCGACCTGGAGGCGGTGCCATGTACCGCCGAGACCCGGCGGGATCTGCGGGATCACCTGCTGCTGTTCTACACGGGTGTGGGACGTAAGGCCGAAAGCATACTGGCAGAGCAGAATGACCGCGTACCGGAGACGCGGGGGTTGCTGCGGCAGATGCGTGATCAGGCAAAGACTGCACGAAACGCTCTTGCCCGCGGCGACGTAAGGTGTCTGGGTTCGCTCATGAAAGAGGCCTGGAACTTGAAACGGCAGCTGTCCAGCAAGATAAGCAATCCGGCCATTGAAGAGATGGTCCAGCGGGCATATGGAGCAGGTGCGCTCGGCGCCAAGATTACGGGTGCAGGCGGAGGTGGGTTCCTTCTTGTATTCGCCCCACCCGAAACCCATACAGCCGTCAGACGTGCCCTTAGTGAGCTGAAGGAGTTCGACTTCCAGTTCGCACGTGAAGGAAGCAAGGTGATGCTCGACGCCCGTTGAGAGCGAGGGGGACGGCCGGCTCTCAATAGGGTACCTGCCCTTGCGTAAAAGTCCGTCCCCTTTTGCCGGTGCAGTTGTGGACCATGGGCTGATGGTTTCTTTCCCGCCTTCCCCTCGTGGGTATCTACTCGCAGTGGCAAGGGGGCTCAACGTGATGAGCAACCAATTGCGGGAAGCTGTTGAGACGCACTACCCGCTCCGGGTTGTTGAACTCGTTCCACGCTCGGAGCAGCTGCTCAGGATGTACGGCGAGTTGACCTGCACGAAAGGCGAGCGCTACTTTCTGAAAAGCTACCCCGCCAAGGAGTTCTCCCTGGAGAGCCTCTCGATCCTACAGACCATTAACGGCCGGATGATCACGCAAGGTATCCGAACCCCCTCACCTTTGACTGACAAGCAGTGGGCAGCCCGGGTTCAAGGAGGGTGACCACTATTACATCTTGCACACTTATATAGAGGGCCGCTCCCAATGGTTGGGATTGGGAGGTTACTAGCCAAACTCCACATGGCCCTGCAAGGCCGCCCCAGAATGCCGTAAGCAGGGGCCTCGCCTCTCTGCTTGTGGACTCCATCGAGATTTTGGACGCATTCTCTGCGAAGACGATTAAGGTCGTAGACCAACTGGACGAGCAGGTCGTTAAAGCTGCACCCCGTCTTGCTGGAATCACTCGTGAGCTGGAGCTTTTGCTTCTCTCCCTTCAGGCAGCCCATTGGATACACGGCGATATTCAGCCAGGGAATCTGGTCGTTCGCCGAGGCGAGTGTGGCATTACCAATTTTGATGATGCCCGCTTTGGCCACTCGCTCGAGGACATTGTCTCCGGTGTTTTCGGATTTTGTACCGCCGGACCTGAGTCAGCGACCATCTTGGCGGATAAGGCCAGGCAACCTCTGCTCGGTTATTCCAGTCTGTTGGCGATGCCCGACCGCCACCTTCTGATCGAGATTCTGACTGGACAACTTCTCATCGGGTTTTCCGCATACCTTCCCAGGTGGGAACTGTTAAGTCGCCTCGAATCCTCACGGATTTTCATTGGGCATTACTTCTACAAATTGCTGTGGGTTATTCGACATCAGGCCGAAATCCGGACTTTCCTATCTTTGACTTAACGGTGATCAAACCAGGGAACGGACAAGCTCATGCTCGGTACTCAGTAAGAACGGAGGGGTGGAGCTTGCTGAAATCATCCGTCTTAGAGCTTAAAAAAGCCATCGAGTTGATCGACAAGTCCAGAATTGCAGAGATCAGTGATATGATTGCCAGCACGACTTGTCGACATGGTCTCGTGTACGTTTGTGGCAACGGCGGCAGCGGCGCAACCGCGAACATGTGCGCCTCCGCCCTGGTGGGCATCCCGGCGGGAGCCCAGTCAGGCGTCCGGGCCGTCAGTCTCAACGGAAACATGGCTACGCTGACTGGCGTGGCCGAGAGGCAGGGCTACCGTTCCGTCTTCAGCGCGTCCCTGCGGTCGATGGGACGCTCTGGAGACCTGCTGATTGCAATCAGCGGTAGCGGGAACTCTCAGAACGTGATCGAGGCGGTGTTAACAGCCAGAGGTATTGGAATGAGCACTGTGGGCTTGACCGGAATGGGCGGGGGAAAGCTCGCCGACTTGACCGACTGTTGCATTGTGGTGGATTCCTACGATATGGAGCAGATTGAGAACATTCACTCCATAGTAGTCCATGCCATTACGCGGAGGGTGGCAGAGCACCTGTCTGAAAGCAGATCCGTGATGGGGGAGGTTTAAGTGTGTCAGGTTATATTTTGGGCGTTTCACAACTGGAGAATCATGACCTGACGTATGCCATTCTTACCCCGGCCGGGGAAGTCCTGTATATTGGGGAAGAGGAGCGGTTTAGTCGGGTTAAGCATTCCCTGACTCCGCATGTTGGTGCAGAAGCCTTCTATTATGCTCTCAGACGGTTCGGGTTACGTCCAGAAGACTTCGTTCTGGTGGCGTTTGGTATGGAAGCACGAGGTATCCGTACGCTTCAAGAACGTGCCTTATTAAAGGCTCTTGGTTTGAACAACGTTGAAACCGTCCACGTTCACCATCATTTAGCACATGCCGCAAGCAGCTACTTTATATCGCCCTTCGATGAGGCTGCCGTCCTCACACTTGATGGCTTTGGTGACCGTACTTCGTGGGGGCTGTTCCACGGGAAGGACCGTGAGCTAGTGCAGCTTGCTTCCCAACAAGCCCCACATTCGATTGGTCACCTCTACCTGTTGATTACAATCTGGTTGGGTTTAGGCGGGTTTGGCGATGAAGGAAAAACCATGGGTCTTGCTCCCTATGGAAAGCCGACCCTGCAGGAGCTTTTTGAACAGGAATTTATTCGCATCGACCGCAACGATGGTCACTTTTACTTGCACGACAGACTTATAGAGGATCTTTCATCCCTTGCTGCTATTGAGAGCGTGCTTGGTCCCGCCCGGAAGCCCGGAGAACCGCTGACCGAGTACCACCAAGATGTTGCTGCAACCCTCCAGGTGATTACGGAGGAGGTACAGTTCAGGTTGGCTGAACGAGCCTGCATGCTCGCCGGCACCCGTAAACTCTGCCTTGCGGGCGGTGTGGCGTTAAACAGCGTTGCTAACGGTAAGTTGGTAGAGAGTGGGCGCTTCGAGGCCGTGTTTGTCCCGCCGTCAGCGAGCGACTCGGGTACGGCACTAGGAGCCGCACTTTACGCAGCCGCTTCTCGTCCGCGTCCATTCCGGCGTTTCTACACCTTCTCGCCCTACTTAGGAGCGGACTGTTCTGAAGATGACATTGTAGGGGCGATACAGGAGCGCGGCCTCTCAGTTCACAAGGTTGAATACGTGGAGCGAGTCGCCGCGCAGGCGCTGGCTGCCGGGAAGATCATCGGTTGGTACCAGGGGCGCGCGGAGATTGGGCCCAGAGCCTTGGGGAATCGAAGCATCCTAGCCAATCCCTTACTACCGGATATGCGGGATCGGGTCAACAACCGTGTTAAGTATCGGGAACCTTGGAGACCCTTTGCGCCAAGCGTTCTTGAAGAGGATTATTCCCTTTTGTTTGATGGTGGGGTCCCCAACGGATACATGACCATGGTGTTTCGCTTCCTTCCCCATGTATATGCGATGCTACCGTCCGTGGTCCATATAGATGGGACCGGACGTGTGCAGACTGTTGGCCGAGATCTTAACCCCCGGTTTCATACCTTGATCGCTGAGTTTAAACGGATTACTGGCTACGGTGTGGTGCTCAACACTTCGTTTAACCTAGGTGGCGAACCCATCGTGAATACCCCTGCCGAGGCCTTGGACACATTTTTGCACTCGGACATGGATTGCCTGTTTCTTGGGGACTACTTGATTGAGAAAAAAGATGTCCCGCCGACAGGCCTCCGTGTGGAGCCGCGTTTCCGAACGGTGTTTAGGCCATTTGAACTGGCAAAAAGCCGCCTTGTCGTTTTAACAAACGGACCCGGCACGATCTTTGGTGATGAGATTGTCTATCACTATCTTCGGAAGAAAAACCTGGGGTTTACGTTAGTTCAGCGACGCAACCAAGGCATGGACCCTTTAGTAAGTCCGGAACATCGTCCGATCGTTTACGATGACGACACGATGCAGGATACCTTGGAAAGTTGCTTTCAGCGGGGCTACGACGCAATCCTAATCAAGATCCCGTCCGGTCCTCTTTTCTGGCGGCTCCCTGAACTGCTCATCGCCGACCGGTTCGCATCGGAGCACCCCAAAACCCAAGTCTATGTAACCTCCAGTGTATATGATGTTGTTCCACTGCAAGACCTTAGACCATCTTTGCGGGTCTGGCGACTGATCCACGAGTATTCGAACCTCCAGCGGGGGCTCTCCGATGTGTGAGTCGAGAGGTCCCTGCGACCAGCCGGACCAAAGCCCGCATCCATAACATCATGGCAGATGTTGTTAAGGCGTTTGCAGCCCGCGCTCGGAAGGTGAAATGCCATGGGCTCCTTCGTCTGGCGTGAACCACCCGTGCACCTTTCGATCAAAGAAGGCGAAGTGCATGTGTGGCGTGTACCGCTCAATGTGTCAGAGTGCCACATTTCGAAGCTGGCTTCCGAACTCACGCAGGGCGAACTGGAGCGTGCGGTTCGGATTCACAATCCGGAACAGCGGAAGTCCTTTGTCGTATGCCGGGGAGCCTTGCGCCAAATCTTGGCTAGTTATCTTGACGCCCCTCCAAAGAGTCTGCAGTTTGACTACGGCCCCTACGGAAAACCGGCTCTGGCCCGGGAATGCCGGAACGGCGGTCTGCAGTTTAACCTTTCCCATGCCAACGGGATGGCACTGATTTCGGTCGCGGTAAACCGGTCCATAGGTGTAGACGTAGAGGTCATAAGGACAAACCTGGATGTAGAGGTCATCGCTTCCCGCGTCCTCTCTTATCCGGAGGAACAAGCCCTTCTTGCGCTCCCCTCAGATAGTAGAAGGGAAGCTTTCTTCCGCCTGTGGACCCGAAAGGAAGCCCTTGTCAAGGCGGTTGGCAGCGGGTTTTCCTTTCCAATGAAAAGACTGTCCGTTTCTCTGGCGTCAGGCGCTTTCACGATACTGGAATGGGGGGAAATTGTGGGAGTCAAACCTGTCCGATGGTGCATACGCCCTCTTGAGCCTGGCCGTTGCTATGTCGCTGCTGTGGCGGCAGAGGGCACGGAATGGCGGTTGGAGACGCTACAGTGGAACGGAGGTGCCGCCTTCTAACTGACTGAGCAGCTGTCAACGGCAGCCCTGAGTGGTTTTCGGGCGGAGCAACATGTGCCACTCCGGAACTCCTTGCTTAGCCGGAATCACCTCCCGATTGGGAGGCCAGGAGTCTATCTGAGGATTTGACGCGAGACGCTAGTCTTCTGCCAGATAATGGACGTTGAGCACTGAAAGAGCGGTGTTGTTGTTCGCAACGACGTTAGACCAAAAATAAAAGCCGTCACAGCCCGTGGGCTGGACGGTCGTTCGGGATAACCCCGAACCCTCACCCTAGGATATCACTCAGTGTAGAATCCGTCAACAACCACGTGCAGATTTTGTGGCCGTGCTGTGATATTGTCACCCTGAAATCCGTCTGTGAAAATGTCACCCATGAACAAGGTGATGGTGACATTGACCCAGTCGGAACTGAATCGAGCGTTCGTGCTGCAGCGAGTGGTGGATGGTCACATCGTCATCCGGGAAGCAGCTCTGGTCCTCGGGCTCAGTGAACGCCAGGTCAAACGACTGAAGAAGAAGTTCCTTCGGGAGGGTGCTGCCGGCCTGGCCCACGGCAACCGTGGTCGCAAGCCAGCCCACGCAATCCCGAACGCTGTTCGGGAAAAGGTCCTGCAACTCGCCCAGACCAAGTACGGGGGGTGCAACTACACGTTCCTCAGCGAGTTGCTGGCCGAACACGAGGGCATCTTCTTGAGCCCCTCTTCCGTCCGTCGCATCCTACTGACTGCCGGCATCTCCAGTCCCCGTAAGCATGGATCGCCCAAGGTGCACCGGCGTCGGCCCCGCAAGCCACAACTCGGCATGCTGGTTCTCATTGATGGGAGCCACCATGATTGGTTAGAAGGTCGTGGCCCCCAACTCTGCTTGCTTGCAGCCATTGACGATGCTACCGGGCGCATCCTTGCTGCCGTGTTCAGGCTCACAGAGGACTTCGAGGGCTACTGCCAGTTGCTACAGCAGCTGGTTACTGAGCACGGTATCCCGCTGGCGATCTACTGTGACCGCCACACCCTCTTCCGATCCCCCAACGAGACGGACAACACCCTGGAGCTTCAGCTTTCGGGCCAGCCCCAGCCCCTCTCTCAGATCGGCCGCATCCTCAGCGAGTTGGGGATTCAACGCATCCACGCCCGGTCCCCTCAGGCCAAAGGACGTATCGAGCGGGCCTTCCTGACTCTCCAGGAGCGCCTTCGTGGCGAAATCCGACTCACCGGTGCTTCCACCCTTGATGAGGCGCATGCCGTTCTGAAGGCGTACATCCCCCGCTTCAACGAGCAATTCGCCGTGCCTCCGGCTGAAGCCCAATCGGCTTTCCGGGAGATCCCACCTCACATCCGTCTGGAGCACATCTTCTGCTGGAAGGAGAAGCGCACGCTGAACCCCGGTTACACCATCCACTACGGAGGTCAAGTCTACCGCGTGGTGCCCTCCAAAGGTGCACCGGTTATTCCTCTGCGTACCGTCGTTGACGTCCTGAAACACCTGGACGGTCGGCTCTATGCCGCCTGGAAAGGCCACATCTACGGCCTCGAGATCCTTCCTGAGCCCGCTGCCTTGCGTCAGCGCGTCCCTGCTAGCCCTGGGCCATCCCAGCCAAAAAAACGCGGGCGCTACGATGCCGCGTAGGCCCGCTTCCAACCACCCCTAGCGAAAGCCAGCGGTGCTACCAAGCAAGGCCTATTCTACCACATCGGGAGTGACAGAGCCACTGACGAGTTTCAGGTGACAAAGTCACTGACGCTTGACACAACCACGTGCAGATTTCTTCATGAGTAACTGGGTACAATTTCCGGATCGACAGCACTCCGGAGGGCGTTTCTTGACCAGATTGTGCCTCTGGGGCATTACACCGAAGGGCTCAGCATTCGGGGCCGCACCGTGTTGGACCGAACCGCCTGCCCCCCTTGACCTTCGAGTGGGCTCAAAGGCGTACACTGGCGGCGAGGTGGTGACGATGGCAACGCTCCATGTCCGTGTCGGCGGCATGCACTGCTCCCTCTGTACCCAGTCGATCCATAGGGCGCTCCGCCGCCTGGACGGCGTCGACGAAGTCCAGGTGAGCCTCGCCCATGAAGAGGTCCTCGTTCGCTACGATCCCGTTCGGGTACCGGTGACGGCCCTGACCGACACCCTCCGCGACCTCGGCTTCACCGTACGCGATCCGGACCGCGCCGACGTGTTCGCAGAGGAAGAGCGGGAGCTGGAACGGGCCCGGCGCATCGCCGCCACCACAGGCATCCTGGCCTCCGTGGCCACGCTGCTCATGGTTGCCGCCCTCTGGGGAAATCCGGCCCCGGTGGTTCGGAAGGGGATGCTATTCGCTCAGGCGGTCCTGGCCCTGGTGGCTTCTTTCGGCCCTGCGCGCTTCGTCTACCGGAACGCGTGGCAATCAGTGCGCCGCCGGATTCTCAATCAGGACGTACTGGCGGCCGCGGCGGCCCTGGCCGGGTTGGCCGGCGGCACCGCTGGGCTGGTTGACCCGCGCTTCCCGGGCGGTGCCTTCTCTGCCACCACGTATATCCTCGCCTTCCACGCGGTGGGAGGCTACGCATCGGTCCTGGTTCACGTGCGAGCCTCCCAGTCGATCCGGCGCCTGCTATCGCTACAGCCTCCAACGGCCCGGCGCGTGAATGAACGAGGCGACGAGGAAGAGGTGCCGGTGGACGAAGTCCGGCCGGGGGACCGGATCCGTATCCGGCCGGGCGAGCGGATCCCGGTGGACGGTCGCATCGTCGGTGGCTCCACCGCCGTCGACGAACGCCTCGTCACCGGCGAGCCGCTCCCCCGTGACTGCCAGCCAGGCGACGAGATCGTCGGTGGGTCCATCAATCTCACGGGTGCCATCGAGGTGGAGGTGACCCACACCGGCGACGACTCGTTCCTGCGCCGGGTGGCGCGCCAGGTGGCAGAGGCCCGGGCCACGAAACCGGGGATCCTGCGCCTGGTGGACCGGGTGCTCCTGCTGTACGTACCGGTGGTGTTTACACTGGCCGCTGCCGGAGGTTTGTTCTGGTTGCTCGTGCCCTGGCTGGCTGGCGGACGGCCGGACGGGGTACGGGCCGTGTATGCCGCCCTCGGCGCACTGGTGATGGGCTATCCTTGTGCCCTGGGCATGGCGACGCCGCTGGCCATCATCCGGGCCAGCGGCGAGGCTGCGGCTCGTGGCATCCTGATGCGCTCCGGTGAAGCCTTTCAGGTGTTCCGCCTGGTCGACACGGTGGTGTTCGACAAGACCGGCACCCTGACGGAAGGCAGGCCACAGGTGGTGGCGGTACAAGTGGCAGGCCTGCCAGGGGAGAACGGTGCCCCCACGGTCGACGACGCAACCGCCCACCCCATACCCGCCAACGCGGCTAGTCCGGCGGATCCTCTGCTGAGCGCTGGCGACCAGGCGGCTCGGGTGCTCACCTTGGCGGCGGCCGCGGAGGGTCCCTCCGAGCACCCGCTTGGCCGGGCCATCGTCGATGCAGCCATCGTCCGGGGGCTCGTCCTCCCAGAGGCCGAGGCCTTCACCGCGAGCGAAACCGGGCCGCGGCGTCGTCGCGTACGTGGAGGGACACGAGGTTCTGGTCGGCAGTGACCGGCTTCTGGACGAGTGCGGCGTCGTCATCGATGAGGCGATGTCCCGCTGGGCAACCGAACAGCAGCAACGCGGCCGCACCGTGGTCTACGTGGCCGCTGACGGGCGGCTCGCCGGTGCGGTCGCCCTGGCGGACCGGGTCAAGGAAGATGCCCCCGTTGCGCTCACGGCCCTACGGCGTCTGGGCGTGCGCACCGTCATCGCCAGCGGCGACCACGACCGCGCCGTGGCCTTGGTGGCGGGGGAGGTCGGCGCCGACGAGTTCCACGCCCGCCTCCTACCCGAAGACAAGCGGAGGCTGGTCGTGCGCCTGCAGAAGGAAGGCCGGAAAGTGGCCTTCGTCGGCGACGGTATCAACGATGCCCCGTCGCTGATGCAGGCGGACGTCGGTATCGCCATCGGTGCGGGTACCGACATCGCAATCGAATCGGCCGACGTAGTGCTCCCGGGACGTCGCGTCGTTGCGGTGGTCGAAGCGCGCGCCCTCGCGGCCGCGAGCTACGGGCTTACCGTGCGTAACGTGCTCCTGGCGCTGGGCTTCAACGCCACCGGCGTGTTGGCCTCTCTGTCGGGGCTGGTTCATCCCGTGTGGGCAATGCTGGCGATGGCGGCCTCTTTGACTCTGGTGTTGGGCCATACCCTGACGACCCGGTTCACCAGGGCAGGTGAAGGAGTATGAGGAGGTGAAGTCACATGCTCCGCATCGGCGAGGCGGCCCGGCAAACCGGGCTCTCCCCTCACACGCTCCGCTACTACGAGTCCCTCGGCCTGATCCGAAGCCGGCGGAACGGCGCCGGGTACCGCTTGTACGACGAGGCTTCCCTCGCCCGTCTCCGGTTCATCCGGCGGGCGGTCGGGCTCGGCTTCTCTCTGGAGGAGATCCGGGAGATCATCCGGCTATGCGACGGCGGCCAGGAGCCATGCGAACAAGTGAAGGCCTGGCTGGACGTGAAGATTCGTCGTATTGAGGCTCAGATCCGCGCCTTGGAAGAACTGCGCTCTGAGCTTGTTGCCCTACGGTCCGAGCGGCAGGCCATGAGCGATCCGGTATGCTGCCCGATCCTCGAGGCGCGGCTCCCTGTCACCCCGCAACGGCTGGTGACCGGGGATGGCCGGACGTCGCCCTCCCCATCCAAGATCCGCTCCACCTGCGCGACAACATCACCCAGGCGATCGGGCTCCACCAGCGGTTCCTTGCTCAACAGGCCGCCCGGTTAGGCCTGGGGCCCGACCACCTGCTGCGGCCGGTATAGCGGCCACGTCGCCAGGAACACCGGGCTGGTCCGTCAGTCGCACTGCAACTTCGCATGATGAATGCGCCCTTCACATTTGCTGCACATCGGTGGCTTACTATGAACGTCGAACAGCCAGCGCATATGAGTACTCGGGGATTTTCGACCACGCATCGTATGCTTTGGGAGTGACAACATGTTATGAGGATCGCCATTATTCTCAGCCTGCTTGGGATTGTAGCGTTACTCTGGGCGGCTTGGTGGAGTGGTCACCGTGATTCTGCCTGACACGGCTGGCTGTCGTACTTCCGCCTTGCCGAGACGCCCAGCGTATTCGCACAGTTGGATGAGTGGATACGGCGCCGCCTGCGGATGTGCCTCTGGAAGCAGTGGAAGCGGGGGCGAACCCGCTACCGGGAACTGAGACGCCTGGGTTTGAAGCCGGCCAGCCCGTGAGGCGGCTTGGATGCAGGCGGGACCCTGGCGAGCAGCGCACACCCCTCAGATGCACAAAGCCCTCGGACTTGCCTACTGGCAGGCCCAAGGGCTAAATAGCCTGAATGATAGCTACGAATCAACTCGGAGTGCTTGACGAAACGCCGGATGCGTGACCTGCATGTCCGGTGTTGTGAGAGGCCGTAGGGCGACCCTACGGTCTACTCGATTACGAGTCGTCATGCGCTTCGGCCAGAATCGACCGGATCTGCTCAATCAAGCGGGGAACTTCGGAAGTAGCGGTCTCCCACACAATGTCATAGTCCACGCCGAAGTACCCATGGATCAACCGATTGCGCATGCCAACAACGCGCCTCCATGGGATCTCAGGGTGAGCCCGGCAGAAGTCGTCGCTTAGCTTGCTTGCGGCCTCCCCTATGATCTCCAACTGCCGGACAACAGCGTCCTGCACCATCGAGTAGGCCATGAAGCGGTCCTTCGAGAGACCGTGCAGGTACTCGCCAATCCGTTGGCCCGCGAGCAGCATGTGCTGCAGCAACACCTTGTCGCTATGTTTGGACATAGACGACCTCCCGACTGGCCAGTACCTCGTCCCTGAACAGAGGGCTGAGACTCTCCTTAGTAACCAAGTCTACTGGCCTCCCGACGAGCGCCTCTAGCTCCTCCGCGATCTCGCCGAGCTTGAGGAACCCAACTCGCTTGTCAGGCTTGAACTCAACAAGGATGTCCACGTCACTGGAAGGGGAGAAATCCTCCCGCAAGACTGAGCCGAAGAGCGCCATCTCGATGATCCCATGCCGCCGGCAGAGTTCTGCCACAGAAGCGGAATTGAGAATCACGGTGCGTTCCCTCCCTTCGGCTTGCCTACCTCTATTCTACCACTTTGACCTTAACTTAGACAGGTCGGGTAGGTCAAGCCGCCAACTAACGATTTCTGACCCGCTCCGACAGGAACGGGCAGGGCAACATCCAGACCACGGAAATCATGCTATCCGGGCATCGCACGGTGCCTCGCGTGCGGCCTCCTCTTCCAGCATCTTCACGTACGTCAGATAGAGGATCTCAACGACCTCCTTCGCATCTGCCGGATAGTCGTAGGAACCCCACCCCCAGCAGTTGTCGGCGAATTCAGGGGTCTCCATCCCCCAACGGAGCAGTTCCTCGCCCTCATTGTACTGGAAGGACTTGATTTCGTCGTACAACTCCCGGGCGCGCCCTCAGTTGATCAGATTCTCCCGGAGGCTCTGAAGCAGGTCTTTGAGGAAGTGGCGTCTGGTCTCCTCGAAGTTCAGTTCCGTGCGCCGGGAGATCTTCGAGAGCAGGTAGTCGGGACCCCGGTGTCGCTACTTCAGCTCCGGACCTCGCCGTCGATCTGCGCCCGCTGTAAGATCCAGAGTTGCTATAAGGGAGATGGCAAGACGCCGGGCTGTCCCATCTTCGAATTCCCCCGAACGATGCAAACCAGCGCCCACTGCAACCTGTGCGCCAACTGCATAGAGACCCGCCCCAACGACTCGCTCAAGCTGGAGGTCCGGTGGCCAACCCAGGAACTCTGGGCCGTGGCGCGCCCGCGCTTCGAGGAGGCCTTCCTGGCGGTGGTCATCGTGGGCATCGTGCTGGTTCAGAACATCACCATGCTCTCATTCTGGGAGCCGGCGAAGGGGTGGTTCACCGACCTGCTTTGTGGCAGCCGTACCCTGGCGTTTACGGCGGTCTTCTTGCTGGCCATGGCCGCGCCCTGGCGCTGGTGGGCAGCGCCGCCTGGGCCGGCGGCCGGCTCACCGGCGAGGGTTTTGCCCGCAACTTCGCCCGGTTCGGGAATGCCGTGATTCCGCTGGACCTGGCCGGCCATGTGGCGCACAACCTCTTCCACCTACTGGCGGAAGGGCGTTCCATCCTGCTGAACGCCACTGCCCTGGTGGGTTACCATGTCACCGGCTCGGCAGCGGTCGCCTCGCCGGAGACGATCCAGTTGCTCCAGTTTACCACCCTGGGGCTGGGCATCGCCGGTTCGCTCTTCGCCGCCTTCCGCATCGCCCCAGGGGCAGAGCGGCAAGACCACCGCACTGCGGGCCCTCCTCCCGCAGCTGATGGTGCTGGTGTTTTCGGCGCCATCAACGTCTACCTCTTTACCCTGCCCATGTCTCATGGGGTCTGAGCACACAACCATGCGGCCACCGGCAACAGCGCAGGTCGCGAGGCGGAGTAGGCACATGCCCCGCTCCGACACACCAATCAGGGCAGGACGACCCAGAGGCGTTCGGCCCTCAGGCGTATGCCTCATAGTCTACGTAACGAAGAGGTTCAAGTCCCTCCTGTGCCATTGCTCGTTTTTGGCATGATAGCCTAAGAGGAGTCCGCCGTCTGAGAGGGAAAGCCCACACCGATATGGATACCCGTCGGAAAACCCGAAAACGAGCGACGAACGAGGGCCTTGGGTGTGATTCGAGTCGGGGCGGAGCGGAAACGGTGCGTAAATGATCGAGGGAGATTTCATGGGGTCCTGCCCCAAACGGGAACAGGTAGTTGCCGGTATAACCCGAGTGGGTAGACCAAAGCGTAGCGCGATGAAAAGTTAGGCGAGTGGGCGCTGGTCGAGCAGGCGGCTCATGGCGGACTCACCTCGCGGTGGGTTCTCCACAGCCCCAGGTGATCGTCTCATGCCGAGACGGCGAGTAGTTGGATCGTGCAAGAGCTACTTTCTGCGATCCGACTTGGAGAGCCTACTCAATCAAGGGCGCTCATCGTCAAACGTCAGCGTCCGGAGCGTGGCTACAACAGGACTACCCCGTTCTGGGAGATGAGCATGGTTGAGATTACGGTTACCAATAAGGTCTATGGCTTGGCATGCCAGACGTAAAGGTAGGAAACGCCCTCAGATTCGAGAGGGTATGACGTTCAAAGAGTTTGATGCCGCCCTTAGAGACCTTGGATTCAAGGGAATCCAGTTGGGTGGAAAACACACAGTTTACTCTGAGCCAAGGTCTGACACGATGTTTGTGATTCCGAGCTACAAGGATGCCGATAAAGTGAGTGCCCTTCACGCCACAGCTGTGAGGAAGTTACTGTCGGAGAAGGGGTTAGTGACCTAATTTCTCCCGCTCGTGTTTCCACAGTGACGAACAGGCCTGGAAGGCGATGAACCTTCCAGGCCCTATTCGCCTGCCAAACGGTCCGGTTGGTTAAGCCCAGGGACGTCACGGCTGCAATTCACAGCACAGTGCGTATTCCGGGCGGATTCGACCACTCATTCCGGTCGAACCCGTCCACTTGTTACGGTCGAAGTCGACCACCCATTCCACTCGAACTCGACCAGTCGTTCCGGTTGAAAGCGACCGGCTCTAGGCCTAGAGCGAAGCGGCATGGGCAACCATCACAGGGTTTTTCCGGTCCTTCTCGAAGTGTGGACAAAATCACCACCCGAGGGGACGTGGGCAAGCCTTGGCCAATCGGAGGTTGTCGATGCGCAAGATCAAAGAGGTCCTTCGCCTGAAGTGGGAGGTCGGGCTTTCTGCCCGACAGATCGCCCGCAGCCTCTCGGTCTCACACAGTACTGTGCTCGACCTGCTTCGGCGCTTTGAACGTTCGGAGATGACCTGGCCGCTGCCCGAGATCGACGACAGTGCGCTCGAGGCCGCACTCTACCCGGGAAACCCTGAAACTCGTGTAGAACGACCGCTGCCTGACATGGCGTACATCCATCGAGAGTTGGCCCGCAAAGGGGTCACCCTGCAACTCCTCTGGTGGGAGTACAAGCAGAACCAACCCGACGGGCTCCAGTACAGCCAGTTCTGCCAGCGGTACCGGGAATGGCGTGAGAAGCTCGACGTCGTGCTGCGGCAGCAGCATCGAGCTGGAGAGCAGATGCAAGTGGACTTTGTGGGAGGCTCCCTCCCCATTCACGATCGGGAGACCGGAGAGGTCCTACAGGCACAGATCTTCGTCGCCGTACTGCCAGCCAGCAACTACACGTTCGCCAAGGTCTGTCCCTCGCAGAGCCTTCGGTCGTGGATTGCCGCACACTGTGACGCCCTGGAGTTCTTTGGCGGCGTACCGGAGGTCATCGTGCCGGACAACCCCAAGAGTGGCGTCACCAGGGCCTGCCGCTATGAGCCGGACCTCAATCCCACCTACGCGGACATGGCCAGTCACTACGGTGCTGCTGTCATCCCTGCAAGGCCCCGCAAGCCCAAGGATAAGGCGAAGGTCGAGAATGCCGTGCTGGTCGTGGAGCGGTGGATCCTCGCGGCTTTACGGAATCGCACCTTCTTCAGTCTCCGCGAGGCGGACCTTGCCGTTCGGGAGGCGGTCGAAAAACTCAACAACAGGCCATTTCAGAAGCTCGAAGGTACCCGCCGCAGCCTGTACGAAACACTGGACAAGCCGGCCCTCAAGCCATTGCCGCCCAAGCGGTATGAGTACGCAGAATGGCGCAAGGCCAAGGTGAACATCGACTACCACGTCGAGGTCGACCGCAACTACTACAGCGTTCCCTACCAACTGGTGGGCGAGACCCTGGACATCCGGTTCACTGACGGTCTCATCGAGGCCCTGCACCGGGGAAAGCTCGTGGCCAGCCATCCCCGGGCTACGGGCCGGGGTCGGTACGTCACCCAGATTCAGCACATGCCTGCCGCCCACAGGCGGTATCGCGAGTGGACTCCCTCCCGGTTGGTGGGTTGGGCCGAATCGGTTGGATCGCAGACAGCCAAGTTGGTGACCACCATACTGGAGCAGAAGCCGCATCCCGAGCAGGGATACCGTTCTTGTCTGGGGATCATGCAGCTTGGCAAGAAGTACGGCTTGGAACGACTTGAAGCCGCATCGGCTCGTGCCGTCATCTCAGGGGCGTACAGCTACAGCAGCATGAAGTCCATCCTCGCCAGCAACCTGGATCAGGCCCCGCTTCCCGCCCCACCAGATGAGCAGGCCACTCCTGTGCACCAGAACCTGCGGGGACCCGAGTACTACGCACAAGGGGGGCAGTAGGGCATGCCTACGCAGACCACCGTTGAGAGGCTCCGCGCCATGCGCCTGCGTGGGATGGCCGATGCTTTGACGGTCCAGCAACAGCAGCCCGAACTCCAGACACTGACATTCGAAGAACGCTTAGGACTGTTGGTGGA
>ENA-OWPA01000076-OWPA01000076.1-bioreactor-metagenome-genome-assembly--contig:-NODE-76-length-185856-cov-10.415117_pt1 | contig 185856 bp, 184 predicted proteins | sample MGYA00238139_ERZ651803 | MGnify/ENA primary metagenome ERZ651803 (study PRJEB26909, sample SAMN07631231) | bioreactor metagenome | isolation source: Switchgrass digestor | place: USA: Dartmouth...
GGAGCGGGTTACGAGACTCGAACTCGCGACCTCCACCTTGGCAAGGTGGCGCTCTACCAACTGAGCTAAACCCGCAGGATCTGGCTCCGGCAGTAGGATTCGAACCTACAACCCTCCGGTTAACAGCCGGATGCTCTACCGTTGAGCTATGCCGGAATCTCGCCGAGAACGGCCAGCGAGAATTAATGATACCCGAAACATCTCCGCAAAGCAAGGGCCCGTCTCAAAGCATAACTTGCAAATCAACTCGGCCGAATCGGGGTCAGCCACCTCAGTCGTTCCGAGAGAGGTTGCGCGCCACAGCTTCGCCCACGCGGGGTCAAGCCAGGAGGTGGCAGGCGACCCAGCGCCCACCGGCCCGCTCCGTCAGCGCCGGACGCACCGTGCGGCACGCCTCCCCCACCACCGCCGGGCAGCGGGTATGAAACGGGCAGCCGGGCGGCGGCTCCAGCGGGCTGGGCGGCGTGCCCTGCAGGATGATCCGCTCCCGCCGGCCCTGGCCGGGGGCTGCCGAGAGCAGTGCCTGGGTGTACGGGTGCAGCGGGTCGCGGAACAGCGGCTCCGTCGGGCCGATCTCCACGATCTGGCCCAGGTACATCACCGCCACCCGGTTGCTCAGGTGGCGCACCACGCTCAGGTCGTGAGAGATGAAGAGGTACGTGAGACGGAGCTCCTGCTGCAGATCCTCCAGCAGGTTGATGATCTGTGCCTGCACCGACACGTCCAGGGCGGAGACCGGCTCGTCGGCCACAATCAGCCGGGGGTGCATAGCCAGCGCCCGGGCGATGGCGATGCGCTGCCGCTGGCCCCCGCTGAACTGGTGCGGGTACTGGTCCAGGTGGCGGGCAGACAGGCCCACCCGCTCCACCAGCGCCTCAGCCTCGATCCTCCGTTCCCGGGGCGGCAAACCCCGCAAGGCCAGGGGAACGGAGAGAATCTGCCGCACCGTCTTGCGCGGGTTCAGCGAGGCGTAGGGATTCTGGAAGACGATCTGCGCCTGCTGGCGAAACTGACGGAGCCCGGCGGCGTCGAGCCGGAAGACGTCCTGTCCGGCGAACCACACGCGGCCCCGGGTGGGAGCGTGGAGGCGCAGGATCGTGCGGCCCAGCGTGGACTTGCCGGAGCCGCTCTCCCCCACCAGCCCCAGCGTTTCGCCCTCGTGCAGCACGAAGGAAACCCCGTTCACCGCGTGCACCACCCGGTTCCCCTGGCCGGTCAGCAGACGGGCGAGCATGGTACGGGGCAGGATGAAGTGCTTGTGCAGGTCCTCGACCTCGAGCAGCGCCGGGCTGGCCTCCTGCGCCACCCGCATATCTCCCTCTGCGTGCGCAGGAAACACCGGCCTCGTCTCACCGGGCGCGGCCCCGTGCGTCGCCCGCCGCGCCTCGCCGTCCGCGGCCACGCCCAGGACCGGCCGGGCGTGGTTTCCTTCCGCCCAGACGCTCATCCGGCCATCACCTCCTCCGCCCGGATGCACGCCACCTCACGGCCCTCCGCCAGCTGCAGGAGGGGAACCTCCCCCTCGCGGCACTCGGCCGCCGCGTGCGGACAGCGGTCGGCGAAGGCGCAGCCCCGGGGAAGCTGCGTCAGGTCGGGCAGCGAGCCGGGAATCGGCTCCAGCCGCCCTTTCCTCCCGCCCCAGACCGGCAGGCAACCTACCAGCCCGCGGGTGTACGGGTGGCGCGGTGCGGCCACCACCTGCCACGCCGGACCCACCTCGACGATGCGGCCGGCGTACATCACGGCGATGCGGTCGCAGAACTCCGCCGCCAGGCCGATGTCGTGGCTGACCAGCAGGATGGCGGTGTTGCGCGTGCGGTTGATCTCCCGGAGCAGGTCGAGAATCTGCGCCTGAATCGTCACGTCCAGCGCCGTGGTTGGCTCGTCGGCCAGCAGGAGGCGCGGGTTGCAGGCCAGCGCGGCGGCGATGAGCACGCGCTGGAGCATGCCCCCGCTGAACTCGTGGGGGTAAGCACGGTAGCGCTGGGCGGGGTTTGCGATGCCCACCGCCTCCAGCAGCTGCAGAACCCGCTCCCGTTCCTCGGTGCGCGACCTGCAGTACCGGTGGACTTTGAGGCTCTCCCGAACCTGCTCGCCGATCGGCATGGCCGGGTTGAGCGCGGTCATCGGGTCCTGGAAGACCATGCCAATCTCATAGCCCCGCACGCCGCGGTAGGCCCGGGGCGAGAGCCGGGTCAGCTCCTTCCCTTTGAGCCGGACCGATGCGCCGGGCAGGATGCGTCCAGGCCGGGCGATCAGCCCCATCACGGCCAGCAACACAGTGGACTTCCCCGACCCGGACTCGCCGATGAGCCCCACGATCTCACCCGCCTGCACTCGGAGGTTCACGCCGTCCACCGCACGCAGGGGGCCCCGGGGCGACGGAAACTCGACAGACAGGTTCTCGATGGCCAGGAGCGGCGCCACCTCATCTCCCTCCCTTCACCGCCGCATGCGGGGATCCAGCACGTCCCGCAGGCCCTCGCCGAACATGTTGATCGCCAGCACCAGCCCCACGATCGCCAGGCCGGGCATCGTGGCCACCCACCAGGCGTTCAGCATCTGGTCGCGACCAGCGTTCACCATTGATCCCCACGCGGGGATGGAGGGCGGAATGCCCAGGCCCAGGAAGGAAAGCGAGGCCTCCATGATGATCATGTAGCCCATGCGGAGCGTCGCCAACACCAGCAGGGAGTGCACGATGTTGGGCAGCACCTCGCCGGCGATGATGGCCACCGGTCCCCGGCCCAGGGCTCTGGCGGCCTCCACATACTCCTTGGTGCCCTCGGCCAGCATCTCGCCGCGGGCGAGCCGGAAGAACTCCACCCAGGCCTTGAAGCAGAGGGCGATGATCAGGTTGCCGAAGCCGGGCCCGATGATGGCCATGGCGAAAATCGTGAACAGCAGGTAGGGAAAACCCATCAGCAGGTCGGCGACGCGCGAGAGGATCCGGTCCACCCAGCCTCTCCAGTAGCCGGCGATGCAGCCCAGCACGGTGCCCACGGTCAGGGAGATGGACACCGAGGTCAGCCCCACCAGCAGCGACACCCGTGCACCGTACAGGATGCGTGAGAAAATGTCCTGGCCCAACTGGTCCGTCCCCAGCAGGTGGCTGCGCGACCCGCCCTCCAGGAAGGCCGGCGGCTTCAGGCGGTCCGCCAGCACCATTTCCCGGGGGCCGTAGGGTGCGATCCAGGGGGCCAGGAGCGCCGCAAAGACGTAGAGCAGGATGACGACCAGACCGACCACGGCGCCAGGGTGGCTGATCAGACGGCGCCAGAAACCCATCGCCCACCTCCTTCACAGTTCCAGCTTGGGGTTGAGCTGCGTGTAAAGGATGTCGACCAGCAGGTTGGCGATCAGGAACGTCAGGGCGTAGAGCATCACCGCCCCCTGAACCAGGGCATAGTCGCGCCCGAAGATGGCGCCCACCACCAGCCGGCCGAGCCCGGGCCAGCCGAAGACGGTCTCGACGATCATGTTGCCGCCCAGCAGAACGCCGAGCTGAAGTCCGGCCACCGTGACGGTGGGGATCAGGGCGTTGCGCAGCGCATGGCGCAGCACTACCTGCCATTCGGGCACGCCCCGGGCCCGGGCGGCGGTGACGTAGTCCATCTGCAGCGCCTCCAGCATCGAGGAGCGGGTCACCCGGGCGATGATGGCGGTCAACTCCGCCCCCAGCGTAACGGCGGGGAGCAGCAGGTGGAGCAGGGCGTCCTTGAGCAGCGCCCAATCACGGGTCAGAAGCCCGTCCAATACGTACAGGCCGGTGAGGTCGGGCGGTGCGATGCCCGCGGAGAGGCGGCCCTGGACCGGCGTCCAGCCCAGGTGCACCGAGAAGAGCATGATGGCCATGATGCCCAGCCAGAAGGCGGGCATGGAGATGCCCAGGAAGGAGACACCCATGGCCAGACGGTCGAACCAGGAGTTGCGCCTGACTGCGGAGAGCACGCCGATGGGCAGGCCGATCAGCAGCGCCACGAGCAGCGCTGCCAGTGCCAGTTCGACCGTGGCGGGGAAGGCGTCGCCGATGACCTCAGCCACGGGGCGCTGCTCCCGGAAGGAGGTACCCAGGTCACCCCGGAGCAGCCCCCGCAGGAAGATGGCTAGCTGCTCCGGCAGCGGCCGGTCGAGGTGGAGCTCGCGGCGCAGGGCGTCGATCTCGGCCTGGGAGACGTTGCCGGACTGGCCCATCATGATGTCGACGGGGTCGCCGGGCAGCAGCCGCACAAAGCCGAAGACCAACAGCAGCATCAGGAGCGACATCGGCAGGGCAGTCAGCACGCGCTCCAGGATCCGAACCGCTTTCACGCCCTTCCCCCTCCTAGTCGGTTACATAGCCTGCCTCCTGCAGAAGCCGTCTGGCCAGGTCTGGGTCGTACGACAGCGGAGCCACAGTCGGGTCGTACCCGAACCCGCTGGGCAGCATGGCGGTGGCCACCCGGTGCGCCCGACCGCCGTAGATCTCGTTCAGGATTGCCTCCCAGTCGATGGCGTGGTTCAGGGCCCTGCGCACCCGGGCGTCGGTGAGCACCTTGTTGTTGAGCTCGATCATGTAGAGCCGGGTGCCCTGTGTGGTCAGGACCTTGATGTTGCTGTCAGCTCGGAGGGCGTCGATCTGGTCGATGGGCACCTCCTGGATGATGTGGACCTCGCCGGCCTTCAGCGCCGCAACCCGCGTGGAGGGCTCGGGGATCATGCGGAAGGTGACGGTCTTCAGCTGAGCCGGCCCGACCGGCGTCAGGGCATCTGCCCCACCGTAGTAATCGTCGAACCGCTCCAGCACGATCTCGCTGTCCACCTGACCGCGCACAAACTTGAAGGGACCCGTGCCCATGGGCTTCTCGGACAGGGCTTGTGACGTCCCCACCTTCTCGACGTAGGCCTTGGAAACGATCTGGGTATGCGGCAGGAGCTGAAGCCAGGTCGGGAACGGGTGCTCCAGCTCGAACCGGACCGCGTACTCGTTCACCTTCTCAATCTTCTTGATCGGCCCGACCAGGCTGAGGCGGGGCGACTGCTGGCCGTCGATGCCGTCGGGGGCAAGGATGCGCTCAAAGGTGAAGACCACGTCGTCAGCGGTCATCTCCGTGCCGTCGTGGAACTTGACCCCCTGCTTCAGTTTGAAAACGTATGTAGTGGAGTCCGGCTGCTCCCACGACTCCGCCAGCTCAGGCACGATCTGGCCATCGGGGGTGCGGGTGACGAGGCCATCGTAGATGTTGCGGATCACGGTCTCGGTGTCGCGGTCCCGGTGGTTGGCCGGATCCAGCGACTGCAGCCGATCCGTGCGCAGGCCCACCACCAGGGAGTCGGCCCCGGTCCGGCTCACGTCGTGCAGGTTGATGCGGCTATCCATGGCGGGGGTGAACCCTACCACGTCTGCGCTGGTGGCCTCGATCACGTCCATGTAGTAACCGAAGATCCAGGGGGCCTCGTCGATCAGGATCTGCTGCACCTGCTCGTAGGCCCGGCGGCGCTCATCCGGGTCGGCCCCCGAGGCGCCCAGGTCCAGCAGGCTGTCGACCTCGGGGTTGGCGTAGAAGGAGTAGTTGCCGCGGTCGCCGGTCTTCAGCTTCGGCAACGCCAGGTCGTAGGGGTCAAATGTGGAACTGCCCCAGTCCTGGGTGTAGGCCACCCGGTTGCCCTGCCTGATCTCCTCCAGCAGGGCGCTCTTCTCCCAGATGCGCACCTCGGCCTGAACGCCCACCTGGCGCAGGTAGTTGGCCACCACCTCCGCTTCCGGGATCCGACCCTGGAAAGTATCGATGGTGATGGAAAGCCGCTGACCCTGCGGTGCGCCCTGTGTCTGCCCTCCGGTCTGGCTGCTCCGCTGTCCTGCGGAGCAGCCAGCGGTCAGCAGAAGGCCGGCCGCAACGATTGAGGCCACCAGCCGAGTCGGTCGTCCCCGTCTCACCAACACATCCTCCTTCCGCTATCTCCCCGCCCAGCGTTGCTCTCTGCTATGGAAGGTCGATGCGTCCTACAACTTACGCGCGGTTAGCAGGTTGGAGGATTCGACAAATGCGGCGCAAACCCCTCCAACCAAAAGGGATAAATCGGAATCTCCACCCAAGCGCACCCACACCCTCCCCTTGCAGTTGCCATACAATACAGCCGTGGGAGGGGAGACCGATGGACCAGCCGGAAGATCGGCGTGAACACAGCCCGGTTCCCGATGGGATGATGCCCGGTGGCATGATGCCTGGCGGCATGATGCCGGGTGGGATGCTGCCGGGCGGGATGATGCCCGGTGGGATGATGCCCGGCGGCGTGATGCCCGGCAACACGCGAGAACCCCGCCCCGAGGGGAGGCCGATGGGCGATCTGCCCGAAACGGCGCCCGGCCCCGCAGGGCTGCCCCTGCCCACAGGTGACCTGACCGGGCTTGTCGGCAGGATCCCCAAGTACTTACAGGACGAGGTCAACGCCAGCACCTTGTACCGGCAGCTGGCGAGGGAAACCACCGACGAGGTGGTTCGGAGCTACCTTGAAGGGGCCGCCGGAGATGAGGAGAAGCACTTCCAGCTGTTGAGCGATCTCTACCTGCGGCTGACCGGCCGCCGGGCCCGCCCCGTTGCCCAGCGTGTCCAGAACGGTTCGCTGTGGGAAGGGCTGCTCATTGCCACGGATGGTGAACTTGAGGCGTACGAGGAGTACAAGGACGATTACCAGCGGTCCACCGATCCGTACCTCCGCTGGCTCTTCTTCGAGCTCCTCTCCGATGAAGTTGAGCACGCCGTCCGCTTCAACGCCGCCCTGCACAGGCTGAGCAGGGAGGGGCAGGGATAAGGGCCTTCTGCCGGAACCGCGAGGCGGAGCACCTCGGGGTCCCTTCTCCGGGGCGCTCCGCTTCGGCCTGGTCAAGGGTCTCAGTTGATAGACGTGGGTCCATCCAGATGCACGGCTGTCGGGCCACCACCCCACCAGCGGCAACAGTTCGCAACGCCGCAACGGCGGCAAGAAGGACTACTGGAGACGCAAGACCCAGGCGTATCACGGGACCCATCCCTCCCCCCCATCCGGGTGAACAGAGGACAACCTCCCAACGTTGCGCGGAACCGGGCGGAGTGCAGACCGCATACCGCGTGCTGCCAGGCCCGGTCGGCGATGCCCCGCCGGGGCTGACCCCGGAGCAGGTTGCCCAGGACATGGAGGCCGCTCGTCCCCAGCCAGCAGCCGGAGAGGGGTCTTGCGCATCCGCCGCCTGTATCCCCTCTTCCGCACCGTCACGCTCAGCGTGACCGAGTGGAACGGCGTGTCGCCGAACGTCAAGTTCGTCGGGGTCGCCAACTTCGTTGCGGCCTTCCGGCACGGGGTCTTCTGGCGGGGGGCTCTCAACTCCGTCCTGTTCGCCCTGGTCGCCCTCACCGTGATGAACGGGATCGGCCTGCTCCTGGCCCTCCTGGTCGATAGCCCCCGCATCAGGGGGAGCGCCCTCTACCGGGCCGTCTACTACATCCCTCCCATCATGTCTCCGGCAGTGGTCGCAGTCCTCTGGAAGTGGATCTACCATCCCTACTCCGGAACGCTCAACAACCTGCTGCTGGCCATCGGGCTGGGGGGACTGGCCAGGGGCTTGGCTGGCGCCGCCCGAGACGGCACTCTGGGCGGTCTCCGCCGCCCTGCTGGGCCCGGGGGACGTCGCCTTCGGCATCTCCCACATGGGCGGGACGAAGGACGTGGTCGAGTCGCTGTGCACGGCCAGAGAGGGCGGCGCCACGACGATCTGCCTGACGGCCCAGGGGTGCGCCCCCGTCACCGAGGTCTCCGACATCCGGCTGATCCGCGTCACGCAGGACCGTGCGCAGCAAGATCTCGCAGGTGCTCGTCCTGGACCTGCTGATCACACTCGTGGCGCTCAACCTGCAGAACACCGCCGTCGACAGCGCTCAGCGTACGACGGAGGCCGTCCTCGATAAGCTCCAATGGCCTCAGACGATATGAAGTACGTACGTTAACGCTCTACACCAAGTATCCCGCGATCGCATAACTGGCCGGCGGCCTCGTCGTCTCGTGCCAGGCGTGGCCCGACCCCCCCTCTACGGCCCGTTCTTCCAATATCGTCGCCGTCGACTGCACGTACCAGGCGTGGCCGGACGACGGGGAGCTGCAGGCGCACATCCAGGCCCAGACGGCGGAGCTGGGGAGACCCGTCGTGGCCGACGTGGCCACCGTGGCGGAGGGCGAGAGGGCCATCCGGCTGGGCGCCGCCTTCATCGCCACAGCAATGTCGGGCTACACCAGGGACACGGAGAGCCGGAGCCGGACTTGGACCTGATCGTCGACCTGAAGCGGGCGCTGGGCGATACCCCGTGCTGGCCCAGGGGCGCTTCTGGCAGCCCGAGCAGGCTGCCGGCGCTGGAGCTGGGAGCCCATTGCGTCTGCGTGGCACGGCCATCACCGCCCCGTGGGAGATCGCCCGCCGCTTCGCCGCGGCAATGGAGGCACGGAGGTAGTTCGATGCAGGCGATTCTGGGTCTCGACTTCGGCCAGACCTCATCCAAGGCGTGCCTGGTCTCCCTGGACGGCACGGTCCTGGCCCGGGGGAAGAGCGGGGCGATCGCCCCGCTGCTCAGCCCCGCGGGATTTGAGCAGTGCGCCCGCGCCGTGGCGGGGCCCTGGCGAGCCTGAAGGCAGACCTGGGGGACAGGCCGGTGCAGGTGCGGGTTGCGGTGGTGGGTTTTGGTGGAATGCTACCCGAGTTAGAGGCCACCGTGGCCGGATGGGTACGGCGGGCCTTCCCCGCCGACCGGGTCATGGTCCTCGGTGACGCCATCGTCAACCTGGCCGGCGAGCCGGAGGTACCGCCGGACACGGTGGTGGTGATCGCCGGCGGCGGCAGCGTCGCCTGGGCCACGGGGCCAGACGGGCTGAGAGGCGGTGAGCGGCGGCTGGGGACACACCTTCGGCGACGAGGGGAGCGGATGGTGGCTCGGCGGCGGAGCGCGAGCTGGGATGGGCGGCCGCCTCCGCAATCCGCAGGATGAGCTGGAAGCACGCGGCCCCTACAGTGCTGGCCACCGGCGGTGTCTTCCACGCGGGACCGATCCTGTGGGAGTCCTTTGCCGGAAAGGTGCAAAAGGCCGCCCCGTCTGCCGCCATCCGACGCCCCCGCTTCGAGCCGATCATCGGGCCCGTGCTGCTGGGCTTCCGGCAGCTCGGGGTGGAGTTCTCCTCGGCGATGCTGCCGCAGATCGGCGGAGTGCGGGCCGCCTGGCCCAGGAGCGCATCCGGAGGTGTTGGTCCGTGACCCGAACACCCGCCGCAGCGCCTCGTCCCCCAGAAACCCACCCGGAGGTGTTGGGCCATGAACCTTTCGGCGGAGCTGCTCTTTGATGCCGCCGAATCGATCGTCAGACAGGTGCGGGCCACACAGCTGCCCGCCATCAAGCAGGCGGCCGACTTGCTGGCCGCACGGTGCCACGAGGACGGCGTCATCCATATCTTCGGCGCCGGTCACTCCCGAGCGTTCGCCATGGAGCTGGCGGGCCGGGCCGGCGGCGTCGCCTGCACGCACATCATCGGCCTGGAGGAAGGCGCACAGGCCGAAGGGCGCAAGGGGACTCCGATCAACCTGCCCGACCTGGAGCGCGACCCCGCGACTGCGCACAAGCTGCTCGAACTGATCAACCTTCATCCGAGCGACGCCTTCGTCATCGTTTCCAACTCGGGCCGCAACGGCGCCCCCGTCGAACTGGCCCTGGAGGTCAAGCGCCGGTCCATGCCGGTCGTCGCCGTGACCTCGCTCAACCACTCCCGGGCCACCGAGTCGCGCCACCCGAGCGGGAAGCGGCTCTTCGAGATCGCCGACGTGGTGATCGACAACTGCTGCCCCTACGGGGACACGCTCTTCGACCTGCCGGGCACCAGGCTGAAGGCCTGCTCGGCCTCGTCGATCGCCGGAGCGTTCATCGCGCAGGCGCTGACGGCCGAGCTGATCGCCCGGCTTGTGGCGATGGGCGGCGTGCCGCCGATCTTCATCAGTGCGAACGTAGACGGCAGCGACGAGCACAACGCCGCGATCCAGAAGCGGTACGAGGGGCGGATCTGATCGCCCGAGCCGGCTTCGCCGCCCCGCAGAAGCTGGGCGGGGCGGGGCAGTCGTGAGCGAGGCACACCGCCCGTGCGGTGTGCCTCGCTGGTCTCTCTGCCGGCAAGCACGTCGGCAGGCCTGGATGAGCCCGTGCTCTGTGCTCGCGAGGTCCAGAAGTGTCAACGAGAATGCGCGCCTCCCGACACACGCCCGGCCGATCAGCCGCGCTACCGCCAACACCCCCTCCTGCAGGGGTGTGGCATCCCTCTAGCGACCGGGAGTGTCAACTTTCACCACACCCCGCCTCGCCCCGCGTGCTCTTCGTTGACACTCGCCCGGTGGGGCAGCCACCTGCACGGCCTGAACGACATCCCCAAGGGGCTCGAAGCGGCACCATGACCCGCTTCGAAGGCGCCCGGCGGCCCTCTGGCGACCGGGAGTGTCAACGAAAATGCGCGCCCCCCTCCGCCCGCGTACTCTTCGTTGACATTGGCGCGTCGAGACCGCCACCTGCGCATCAAAGCATCAGGGAGGGTGCGCCCCATCAGGCGCACCCTCCCTACGCATGCCGCAACACGCGCTAACTCCGCAGCTCAGCCCCCAGCGCCTGCAGTGCGGCCCGAACCCGGTTGTGCACCGGCTCCAGCTCGGCGTCGGTGAGGGTGCGGTCGGCCGCCCGGTAGGTCAGGCGGTAGGCCAGCGACCGCTTGCCTGCGGCAACCCGGTCGCCCTGGTAGAGGTCGAACAGCCGCACGTCCTCCAGGAGGTCGCCGCCGGCCTCCCGGATCGCCGCCTCGAGCCGACTGGCAGGCGTGTCGAGGTCGACCAGCATCGCCACGTCCCGGGCAACGGCGGGGAAGCGCGGCACGGGCCGGTAGGTGGCCTGGGGCGCCATCGCCGCCACCAGCGGGCCGAAGGCGATCTCCGCCACGTAGACCCGGGCCGACAGCTCCCACGCCTCCTGTACCCGCGGGTGCAGCTCGCCCAGCAGGCCCACGGGCTTGCCGTCCAGCAGCAGGGCCGCCTGCCGCCCCGGGTGCAGCACGGGGTCACCACTCCGCTCGAAGCTGGCCCCCTGCACGCCCAGCTCGGCCAGCAGGTGCTCGACCACGCCCTTCAGGGCGAAGAAGTCCGCGGGCTTCTCCGGGCTGCGCCAGCCCAGCGGGGCCAGGTTCCCGGTCATGGCCAGGCCCAGTACCAGCGGTTCGTCGGGCAGCTGCTGCCCCTCGATCGGCCGGTAGACGTGGCTGATCTCGAAGATGGCCAGGTCGCGGATCTGCCGGTTGACGTTGTACTTCACCGCGTCCAGCAGGCCCGGCAGCAGCAGGGTGCGCAGCGTGGAACGCTCGTCGTACATCGGGTTGGCGATCGTGAGGAAGTTCCGGTGCGGATCGTCTGCCGGCAGCCCCAGCATGTCGTAGATGCGGGGGTGGACCAGCGAGTGCGTCAGGACCTCGGTGAGGCCGGCGCCGGCCAGCGCACGCCGGGCGGCGAGCTTCGCCTCCGCCTGGCGGGTGCGGCCGCCCCGGGTGGAGGGCAGGGTCGGCAGCTCCAGCGGGATCTGGTCGTAGCCCTCGCAGCGGGCGATCTCCTCGATCAGGTCGACCTCGATGGCGATGTCGCTGCGCCGGGTCGGCACCACGACGACCAGGATGTCACCGCCGTCGCCCGCCAGCGCCTCCAGCCGCTCCCCGGCCTCCTCCAGCGCAGCCCAGGCGGCGCCGGCCCAGGAGCGGTATGCCTCGGGGTCCGCAGGCACCGGCGATACCTGGTGCACGGCGGTCCAGACCGGGCGGCCGCCCAGGTCCTCCCCCGCCTCCTCGTCCTGCCCAGGTGCGCCCAGGGCCAGGTCTGCGGCCAGGTCGGCCGGGCGCAGCACGGCCATGCCCAGGCTTCTGAGGTGGTCAGCCATGCGCTCCGGCGACAGTTTCAGCCCGGTGAGGGCGTTGGCCCGGTCAGTGCGCAGCAGGATGACGGGCGGGACCGCCGGGCGGGGGTAGACGTCCACGCAGCCGGCCACCACGGTGCCGCCGGCCAGCTGGGCCATCAGTTGCGCCGCCCGGTCGGCGGCCAAGATGCAGCCGGAGGGGTCGACGCCCTTGGTGAACCGCTTGGCCGCCTCGCTGGGCAGGTTGTACCGCAGCGCGGTGCGCCGGTTGTTGATGTTGTCGAAGTGGGCAGACTCGATGAGGATGTCCACCGTCTCGTCGGTAACCTCCGACTCCAGCCCGCCCATGACGCCGGCCAGGGCCACCGGACCCTCGCCGTCGGCAATGACCAGCACGTTCTCGTCCAGCACCCGCTCCTGCCCGTCCAGGGTGGTGAAGCGCTCGCCGGCGCCAGCCCGGCGCACGATGATCTGCTGGCCGCGAATCCGCTGGTAGTCGAAGGTGTGCAGCGGCTGGCCCATCTCCATCATGACGAAGTTGGCGATGTCCACGATGTTGTTGATGGGCCGCATGCCCGCCGCCCGGACCCGCGCCTGCAGCCAGAGCGGCGACGGGCCGATCTTCACCCCACGCACCACCCGGGCCGCGTAGCGGCTGCAGAGATCCGAGGCGTCGATGCGCACGGCGATCAGGTCGTGGGCGTCCGTCCCCGGTTCATCGTCGGTGTACGTATCGGGAAGGGCAACCTCACCGCCCACGATGGCGGCGACCTCCTGCGCCACGCCGATCATCGACTGGCAGTGGGCAGCGTAGTTGGCCGTGAGGTCCAGCTCCATGATCCAGTCGTTCAGGCCCAGCACCTCGGCGACGTCCATGCCCGGCTCCAGGCCCTGGTCAGAGGGCAGGATCATGATGCCGTCGCCGTCCTCGCCCACCTGCAGCTCCACCTCCGAGCAGAGCATGCCGTGAGACTCGAGACCCCGGAGCTTCTTCACCCCCATTTCCATGCCCGGCAGCTTCGAGCCGGGCACGGCGGCCGGCACCAGCGCCCCGACGGTGACATTCTGCGCGCCGGTGAGGATCTGGAGCACCCGGCCCCCGCCCACGTCCACCTGGCAGACCCAGAGGTGGTCGGAATCGGGGTGGCGCTCCATCTCGAGCACCTTGCCCACCACGACCCCCTCCACCCCGGGGTTGGCGGAGATCAGATTCTCCACCACCACCCCCCGGGCGGTCAGCCGGTCGGCCAGCTCCCGCGGGGAGAGGTCCACAGCCACGTAATCCCTGAGCCAGTTGTACGATACCCGCATCTGTGCCGCCTCCCCTCGCCTAGAACTGCCGCAGGAACCGCATGTCGTTGTTCACGAAGTGCCGGATGTCTTCGATGCCGTACATCAGCATCGCCACCCGCTCCGGGCCGTAGCCGAAGGCCCAGCCGGAGACCTCCTCGGGGTCGTAGCCGCCGGCCCGGAGCACGTTGGGGTGCACCATGCCCGAGCCGCCGATCTCGATCCAGCCCGAGCCCTTGCAGGTGCGGCAGCCCTTGCCTCCGCAGAAGATGCAGGAGATGTCCATCTCGGCCGAGGGCTCCGTGAAGGGGAAGTACGAGGGCCGAAGCCGGATGCCCACCTCCGGACCGAAGAGGCCCCGGGCCATCTCGGTGAGGGCACCCTTCAGCGAGGCCATCGTGATGCCCCGGTCGATGACCAGCCCCTCCACCTGGTGGAACATCATGGCGTGGGTGGCGTCCTCGAAGTCGCGCCGGAAGACGCGGCCCGGGCAGATGATCTTGACCGGGGTGCGGCCCTTGGCCACCTCGAGCATGTAGCGGATCTGCGTGTTGGAGGTGTGGGTGCGCAGCAGCACCTCGTCGGTGAGGAAGAGCGAGTCCTGCGCGTCGCGCGCCGGGTGGCCCTTGGGGATGTTCAGCGCCTCGAAGTTGTACCAGTCGGTCTCCACCTGGCGGGACTCGGCCACCTCGTAGCCCATCGCGATGAAGATCTCCTCGATTCGCTGAATCACCTGGTTCAGGATGTGCAGGTGGCCCCTGCGCACCGGCTCGCCAGGCAGGGTGACGTCCAGCCGCTCCGTCGCGAGCCGGGCTTCCAGCTCTGCGGCAGCCAGATGCGCCTCCCGGGCGTCCAGCGCAGCGGTGATCGCCTGCTTGATCTCGTTGCCCAGGGCGCCCATCGCCTTGCGCTCCTCGATGCTGGACAGCTTGCCCAGCCCGCCCAGGACGCGGCTCAGGTCGGACTTCTTGCCCAGGTAGCGCACCCGCATCTCCTGGACCGCTCCCACGTCGTCGGCGGCCGCGATGGCGGCGAGCGCCTCGTCGCGCAACCTCAACAACTGCTCCTTCAACAAGGCCACCTCCGAAAATCAAAATGAGCGCCTTCGTCCCCTGCACGGGACGAAAGCGCTCGCTTCCGCGGTACCACCCGAGTTGAGCCCCAGCGGGCTCCGCTCTTGCCAGGCGCCAGCACGCCGCCCTCCTGTAACGGGAAGGACCCGTCCCTGCCTAGTAGGCTGCCCCCCAGTCGAGGGCGCCGTTCAACAGGGCAGCTCCGGAGGGAACTTCACACGACGGGTGGAGAGCCGGCTTGCAGTCTGGGCGCGGCCTCCCTGAACACCACCGCTGTCGGCTACTTTCCTCCATCGCAGCCAGTGACCATGTGGACCAAACCTTGGGGATGAGTATAGCAAATGGCTACTGCACTGTAAAGCGCTTGTAGAGCAGGTAGGCGATGACCGAGCCGGTGTGGGAGAAGATGGTCCAGAGCACCTCTGCGGTAGCGGAGTTGTTCACGCCGCCACTCCCTCCCTCTACCCTTGTTCGATTTGTCCGACATCTGGTATTATACCACGCCAGCCCTCGCCCCTCAAGGCTTCACAGCATAAGCGTTATAAAGAGGCATCAAACTGAAGGACATGATGCCATTCAGGAACGCTGGCGCAGCGCCTCATAGACCAGCAGCGCCGCCGCCACGCCCGCGTTGAGCGACTCGGTGGGCCCGACCATAGGGATGGAGACGACGCCGTCGGCCTCCCGCCGGGACAAAGGAGAGGGACCGGCACCCTCGTTGCCGATGACGATGGCCGCTCCCCGGCCGAGCTCCGCCTCCCAGGGAGCCAGGGCGCCGCCGGCGTCGGCCACGTAGATGCGACGACCCTGTGCACGCAGCCCCCGCAGGGCTGCCTCCAGCCCAAGCTTCACCACCGGCAGGCGGAAGAGCGAGCCCATGGCCCCGCGCACCACTTTGGGGTTGCAGGGGTCCACGCCGCCCGCCACCACAGCGCCGCCTCCGCCCAGCGCTTCCAGCGTCCGGACGACGGTGCCCAGGTTGCCGGGGTCCTGCAGATTGTCCAACACCACAACCAGGCCCGGCCCCAGGTCGTCCAGGGTGGGGGACCGGGGCCGGAAGACGCCCACGACCCCCTGGGGACTCTGCGTATCGGCCGCCCGCTCCAGCGCCTCAGGCGTCACCCGGTAGAGCGGCACGCCCCGCGCCGACGCCGCCCGGAGCAGGTCGGCGCCCCGAGGACGCTCCGCCAGGTCGGGCGAGTAGAGCAGGTACTCCACCTCCACCCCCGCCGCCAGCGCCTCCTCCACCAACCGCACGCCCTCCATGTGGGCGAGGCCCGTCGCCTCCCGCTCCCGGCGCTCGCGGGCGAGCAGCCGGGCCTGCTGAACCAGTCTGTGCTTGGGCCCCAGCAGGGCCTCGTGGCTGCTCATCCTTGCTGCAACATCCTCTCCAACTGTTTCACGCCCTCTTTGCTGCCCAGCAGCACCAAGTTGTCGCCGGGCTTGATCTGGTCGGTGGCCAGCGGCGCGGCGTTGATGTGCTCGCCCGACTTCAGCGCCAGCACCGAGATGCCGAAGCGGGCCCGCAGGTTGGCCTCCCGCAGCGTCATGCCGGCAAGCTGCGGCGGCGCCACCATTTCCATGATGGTGTACTCGGGCGAGAGCTCGATGTAGTCGATCTCGCTGCCGGTGAGCAGGGAGTGGGCGACCCGGGCGCCCATGTCGCGCTCCGGGTAGAAGACCCGGTCGGCGCCCACCTTCTCGAGGGTGCGGCCGTGCAGCTCGCTCATGGCCTTGGCCACCACCAGGGGCACCCCCTGCTCCTTCAGCAGGACGGTGGTCAGGATAGAGGCCTCCACGTCGTTGCCGATGGCGACGACGCCCACGTCGAAGTTGCGCAGGCCCAGGGCGCGGAGGGCCTCCTCGTCGGTGGAGTCGCAGTTGACGACGTGAGTGAGTTCCCCGGCGAAGTGGTCGACCCGGTCCTGGTTCTGGTCGATGCCGAGCACCTCGTGGCCCATGCGCTGCAGGTGCAGTGCCACGCTGGCCCCGAAGCGGCCGAGCCCGACGACGACGATCGTCTTCCTGCTCATCCGATCATCACCCGCTCCTCCGGATATTCGATGTGCGCACGCTCCCGACGCCGCTGGGCCAGAGCCACTGCGGCGGTGAGCGGCCCGATGCGGCCGATGTACATGCTGAGCGCGATCACCAGCCGGCCGGGGATGCTCAGGTAGGGGGTGACGCCGGTCGACAGCCCCATGGTGGTGAAGGCCGAGGTGCCCTCGAAGAGCACGTCGGCGATGGTCACCGGGCTTGCGGGGTCGGCCACCAGGCGGCTCTCCGTCACCAGCAACAGGCCGCCCACCGCGGCGATGATGGCCACCGCCATCGCTGCGATGGCGATCGCCCGGTCCAGCAGTTCCCGGGGCAGTCGCCGCCCGAACACCTGAATCTCCTCGGTGCCCTGCACCGTCGCCCGCACAGCCAGGGTGATCACGGCGAAAGTGGTGGTGCGGATGCCGCCGCCCGTGCCCCCGGGGGAACCGCCGATGACCATCAGCACCGTGGCGACGAGCAGGGTGGCAGCGGCCATGCTGCCCGAGGGGAACGACTCGAACCCCGCGGTGCGGAACGTCACCGCCGCGAAGAGGGCGTTGACGACCTTGTGGGGGAACGACAGGGGCCCGAGCGTGGCGGCGTTGCCGAACTCAAGCAGTAGCACCAGCAGCGCACCCACGCCTACCAGCATCCCCGTTACCGCCAGCACGATCTTCGTCTGGAGGGAGAACCGCTCCCACCGGCGGTGGCGCCACACGTCCTGCATGACCATGAAGCCCAGCCCGCCCAGGAGGGCGAGCCCGCCGATCACCAGCAGGATGAGCGGGTCGCGGCTGAAGGCACGCAGCGACTGGGAGGTGAGGTCGAAGCCCGCGTTGTTGAAGGCCGTGATGGCGTGGAACACCCCGAAGTGGATCGCCTGCCCCGGGGGGTAGTACGAGAGGAAGCGCAGGGAGAGCAGGACGGCGCCCACCGCCTCCACGGCCAGCGTGCCGGCGATGATGTTGCGCGTCAGCTTTACCACCCCGGCGATGGACAGGGAGCCGAGCGCCTCCTGCATCATCAGCCGCTCCTGCAGTCCGATGCGCCGGCCCGTCAGCAGGAACATCAGGGCGGAGAGGCTCATGATGCCGAGGCCGCCGGCCTGAACCAGCAGCATGATGACGACCTCGCCGAAGGCGCTGAAGGTGGACTGCACGTCCACCACCGACAGCCCGGTGACGCAGACAGCCGAGGTGGCCATGAAGAGGGCATCCACCAGCGACAGCCGTTTCCCTGGCTCATGGGCGAGGGGCAGGGCGAGCAGGATGGTACCCGCGGCGATCATCACCGCAAAGCCCAGGGCCAGCGCCTGCGGCGGGGTGAACGAGACCGCCTTCCGGCCCTTCTGCATTGCCATGTTCCGCCCTCCCCGCTACTCACTCTGCAGCCGCGTGATGCCCTCAGCAGACCCGATGACGACCATCACATCGCCCTCGACGATGCGCTCCTCAGCCCGCGGCGAGACGATGACCCGGCTCCCCCGCTTGATGGCCATCACGTTGATCCCGTACTGGTGGGGCAGGTCCAGTTCCTGCAGGCTCCGGCCCAGCACCATCCGGGGCGGCGTGATCTCGGCCATGCCGTACTCGTCGGAGAGGCGCACGTAGTCGATGATGCCGCCAGTGGAGATGTTGCTGGCCACGCGGATGCCCATGTCGCGCTGGGGGTAGACGACCCGGTTGACGCCCAGGTGCTTCAGGATGCGGCCGTGGGCCTCGTCCTGCGCCTTGGCCACAAGGTACGGCACGCCCATGTCGCGGCAGTTGAGCACGGTGATCACGCTGGACTCCACGTTGTCGCCGATGGCCACGACCACGGTATCGAACTCATGGATGCGCAGGGCCCGCAGGGCAGCCGGGTCGGTGCAGTCGGCCCGGACCACGCGGCTCAGCACCGGGGCCAGCTCGTCCACCCGGGACTCGCTCACGTCAACGGCCAGCACGTACTGCCCCATCTCGGAGAGCACCCTGGCAACGCTGGCGCCGAACCGTCCAAGTCCGATTACTGCATATCGTTTCCGCATGGTCGCTGCTCCCTTCACCGACGGGTGAGTGCCCTGTATCGCTAGCCCCCAATATACTCCAACTCAGAGCAAGTGGAAAGCCCACCCGGAGCGGGTGGGCATATGGGGATGCGATGCTTACTGCAGGCTGGCCTTGGCCTTCTCGACCAGGGCGGAGAAGCCGCTGGCGTCGTTGACGGCGATGTCGGCCAGAACCTTGCGGTTGAGCTGCACGCCAGCCTTGTTCAGGCCGTTCATGAACTGGCTGTAGGACAGGCCGTTCATGCGGGCAGCGGCGTTGATGCGGGCGATCCAGAGGCGCCGGAAGTTGCGCTTCTTCTGCCGCCGGTCGCGCCGGGCGTAGTAGAGCGCCTTCATCACGGTTTCGTTGGCGGGGCGGAACAGCTTGCTCTTGCCACCCCAGTAGCCCCTGGCCAGCTTCAGGATCTTCTTATGACGAGCTCGGGTGGTCTTCCCGGCCTTGATGCGCGCCATGTTGCTCTCCTCCTCTAAATCGTCCGGAGCCCCGCCCCGGAGCGCTGAACAGTGAATGGACTAGTGAGGCAGGATCTCACGGATGTTCTTCTGGAACGCCGGGGAGAGGACAAGGTTCCGCTTCAGGGCCCGAATCCGGTTCTCCCGCTTGTGGGTGTTCTTGTGGTGCTTGTTCGTGGGGTAATGCTTAACCAGGCCGCTGCCGGTCAGCTTGAAGCGCTTGGCAGCGCCGCGATGGGACTTCATCTTGGGCATGGTCGGGTACTCCTCCTTACTGCTCTTGGCCCTGCTGGGCGGTCCTGGGTTCGAGGTTGGCCTTCGGAGCCAGGATCATGATCATGTTCTTGCCCTCGAGCTTGGCCGGGCGTTCGACGACACAGATGTCCTTCACAGCATCGAGCAGGCGGTCGAGAACCTCCTTGCCCAGATCGGCGTGGACAACCTCGCGGCCCCGGAACATGATCGTGGCCTTGACCTTGTCCCCGTCCCGCAGGAAGGACTCAGCCTGGCGCCGCCGGACCGCGAAGTCGTGCTCCTCGATGTTCGGCCGCATCTTGACCTCTTTGATGGTCACGACCTTCTGCTTCTTCCGCGCCTCGCGCTCCCGCTTCGCCTGCTCGTACTTGTACCGGCCATAATCCATGATCTTGCAGACAGGCGGCCTGGCGTTCGGCGCGACCTCCACCAGGTCGAGACCCCGCTCCTCTGCGATGCGGAGCGCCTCCCTGGGCGAGAAGACGCCCAGCTGCTCGCCCGTCTCCGATACAAGCCGAACCTCGCGAGCCCTGATCATCTCATTGACCCGGACCTGTTCCTTGATACACCGACACCTCCTGAGGGCTATTTCACGGGCTGCCTCTTCATACGAACACAGCAGAAACGGGCGGCCATAGGCCACCCGTACCGAAAGCTGAGCAGGCTGCGCCGCACGCTGGCGGCGACCCGACAACTCAACCTCGCAACCGTACCGACAACCGGCCGTACGGTGAGAAGCGGTGGCTTCTGCTTCTGAGGTTCCCGTCTTCACTTGCGTTGGTAAGCGTACCACGACGAACACAGGTTGTCAAGCATAGCCATCGCTTCGCCTGACACCTCGCCGCCGCCCCCCGACGGAGGGCGGCGTGATAGGTCCGCGCGAGATTCCAGCCCGGACCGGGTCTACAGCCGGAACCGCCTGACCCCTGCCTGGAGCTCTGCTGCCGTCCGCGCAAGGCTATCGGCCGCCGACGACACCTGCTCGGCCGAGGCTGTCAGCTCTTCCACCGAAGCCGACACTTCTTCCGTTGCGGCTGCGTTCTCCTCTGAGAGCCTGGCGATGCGGTTGGAGACGTCTGTCAGCTCTGCGACGCTGGCTGCCATCTCCTCGCTGGCGGCGGTGTTCTCCTGGGTCATGGCGGCCACATCGTTGAAGGTCTGCACCGCGTTGGCGGCACTGTCCTTGACCTTCTCTGCCGTCTTTGCCATTCGCTCCACTTCGACCGCGGACTGCTGCACCACCCTCAGAATATCGCCCAGCGCCTGGCCCGCCTCGGAAGCCAGTGTGTTGCTGGCGGCGAGGCGCTCGGTGCCCAGGTTCATCGCCTTCACGGCCTCAAGGGTACCGGTCTGGATGTTCCGAATGAGCGCCGAGATCTCCCGGGCCGACGCTGCAGACTGCTCTGCCAGCTTGCGCACCTCGTCAGCCACCACCGCAAACCCCCGCCCGTGTTCGCCCGCCCGGGCCGCCTCGATCGCAGCGTTGAGAGCCAGCAGGTTGGTCTGATCAGCAATGCCGGAGATCATATCGGTGATGGCGCCGACTTGTCCGGACAGCTTGTCCAGCTCCTTGATGCGCTCGGCAGACTGACCGACCACGACCCCCACCTGCTCGATCTCCTGCAGGGTGCGCTCAACAACACCGGCTGCGGCCCGAGCCCGCTGTGCCGTCTGTGCAGACTCTTCGGAGGTGGCCGCTGCGTTCTTGGACATGACATCCAGCTCATAGGCCATGTTAGTCTGAACCCCGGTCGCCGCCTGTACCTCAGCAGCCATCTTCCCTGCACTCCCGGCAATCTGCTGGATGGCGTCTCGGAGTTGCTCAACGGAAGTGTTCGCCTGGGCGGTGCTGCTCGCCTGCTCCGCGCTGCCAGCGGCAACCTGGGCAATGGCCTCGGAAGAGCCCGCAGCGCTGTTGGCCGCTTGCTCAGCCTCGGCCGACAGCTGCTCAGACGCCGACATGACGGACTGCGAGGCAAGGCTGATCCCCTGTACCACCTCACGCAGGTTGATGAGCATCACGTTGAACGCCTGCGTCGTCCGGCCAACCTCGTCGCCGGAGGTCACCGGGAGAGCGGCGAGGCTCAGGTTGCCCGCCGCCATCTGGGCAGCGGCTTCCGCCAAGTTCCGAACGGGCTTCACGATGGCCCGTGCCACGATGACGGCCAGGACAACACCCCCGACGAGGGCAACCGCCAGGGTCACGAGGATGATCAGCTGCATCCGCTCCGCATCGGTCTGCACGGCGACCCGTTCCTCTGAGTCCAGCCGCGTCTGCCTCTCCACAACCTTCGCGGACTCTTCGAGTATGCTCTGCATCACCGGAGCCGCCTGCGCCCTCAACATCGAGCCCGCCTGCTCCGTGTTCCCCCTTCGCACCTGCTCCGTAACCGACTCCAGGATGTCGTCGTACTGCTCCTGCAGCGCCCTGAGCGTTTCGATCCGCTGGAATGTCTCCTCAGTGCTGGTGTACCCGAGCATCTGATCCAGCGTGTCGTACACGGTCTGCTGGGCCGACTCCACGCTGTCCAGAGAGGCCTCGTCACCAAAGATCAGGTAGTCGCGAATGTAGGCCTGCTGCCGGGAGAAGTTCGCCTGCACGCTCAGGCTGCCCTGAAGCAGCACTGAGCGCCTGCCCAGACCGCCAACGGAGGTAACGACATCGCCCATCGCGTTGATGGCCAGTGTACCGACCGCAGCCAGGAGCACAATCACCAGCAGAGGCGAGGCAAGGACCTTGGCGAAGACGTTCAGCCGCTTCGTAAAGCGCATACATGAACCTCCTGGACTGGGATGGTGTGAGCAGCATCAGAGCGTGGGCAGGCCGCCGACCTGTGCAACACGCGCCAACGGATCGGCACTTGGTTCAATATGTGCTTAATCAGCACCACTTCATGTACTATGAGTTACTGACTCCTGAAATCATCTTTCCATAGATTACCTGATCCGTCAAGAATGGTAATCCGAAACAAACACGGCTGCAGCAACTCAGCAGCGTCCTCATCTGGCATCGGGCCTCAAGGCGAGGCGACAGAGGTGGTCCACCCACCGCGCAAAGCGTCTGGCCGCCCCCACGGCGGAGGGCGGCCAGACGATCGGCTGAAAGCGACGCTGCGACGGAAGGACGGTCAACTGCAGGTTCAGCTTGGCCAGGGGGTGTTACAGCCGGAACTTCTCGACCCCTGCCTGGAGCTCTGCTGCCGTCCGGGCGAGGCCCTGAGCGGACGACGACACCTGCTCGGCCGAGGCAGTCAGCTCCTCCACCGAGGCTGACACCTCCTCCGTGGCGGCGGCGTTCTCCTCCGCCAGCCGGGCGATGCGGTCGGCGACGGTCGACAGCTCTGCGACACTGGCCGCCATCTCCTCGCTGGCGGCGGTGTTCTCCTGGGTCATGGCGGCCACATCGTTGAAGGTCTGCACCGCCTTGGCGGCGCTGCCCTTGACCTTCTCCGCCGTCTTTGCGATTCGCTCCACTTCGACTGCCGACTGCTGCACCAACTGCAGGATCTGTTCCAACGCCTGGCCTGCCTCGGCAGCCAGTGTGTTGCTGGCGGCGAGGCGCTCTGTGCCCTGGTTCATCGCCTTCACCGCCTCAACGGTTCCGGCCTGGATGTTCTGGATGAGCGTCGCGATCTCCCTGGCCGATCCCGCGGACTGCTCCGCCAGCTTGCGCACCTCTTCGGCCACCACCGCGAAGCCTCGTCCGTGTTCGCCAGCCCGGGCCGCCTCGATCGCAGCGTTGAGGGCCAGCAGGTTGGTCTGGTCGGCGATGCCGGAGATCATGTCGGTGATGGCGCCGATCTGTCCGGACAGCTTGTCCAGCTCCTTGATGCGCTCGGCAGACTGACCGACTACCGCCCCGACCTGTTCAATCTCGTGCAGGGTGCGCTCCACAACCTCAGCCACGGCCCTGGCGCGCTGTGCGGTCTGTGCGGAACCCTCGGCGGTGGCAGCGGCGGTCTGTGTCATGTCGTCCAGTTCATGCGCCATGTCGTTCTGGACCTGGGCAGCCACCTGCACGTCGGCGGCCATCTTGCCGGCACTGGCGGCGATCTGCTGGATGGCGTCGCGGAGCTGCTCGACGGAAGCGCTCGCCTGAGCCGTGCTGCTGGCCTGTTCCGCGCTGCCGGACGCCACCTGGGCAATCGCCTGGGAAGAACCCGCGGCGCCGTTGGCCGCCTGCTCGGCCGCAGCCGACAGCTGTTCGGACGCGGACATGACAGACTGCGAGGCAAGGCTGATCCCCCGAACCACCTCACGCAGGCTGGCGAGCATCTTGTTGAACGCCTGCGTCGTCCGGCCGATCTCGTCGTGCGAGCGCACCGGCAGCTCGCTGATGCTCAGATCGCCGTCGGCCATCTTGGTGGCGGCATCTGCCAGGTTCCGAATGGGCCTCACGATGCCGCGCGCCACGATGATGGCCAGGGCAAAGCCTCCCACCAGGGCAGCCACCAGGGACACGAGAGTGACGAGCTGTGAACTCTGCGCGTTGGACTGCAGCGTGGCCCGCTCCTCCTTGTCAAGCCGGGTCTGCCGTTCAACAACCTTGCCCGATTCTTCGAGGATGCTCTGCAGGAGCGGAGCTCCCTTTGACTTCAGCAGCACAGCGGCCTGCTCCGCGTTCCCCTTGCGCGCCTGCTCCGCAACCGAATCCAGAACGGAGTCATACTGCTCCTGCAGCGTCTTGAGCGTCTTGATCCGCTGGACGGTCTCCTCGGACACGGCGTGGTCGAGCATCTCATCCAGGGATGCATACACGGTATCCTGCGCCGCGTCAATGCTCTTCAGTGACCCGTCGTCACCGAAAAGCATGTAGTCTCGTATGTAGGCCATCTGCTGGTAGAAGTTCGCCTCGATCGTCAGGCTGCCCTGGAGCAGTACTGACCGCCTGCCAAGGTCACTGACCGAGGTAATAACGTCCCCCATTGAGTGGATGGTGAGTGTACCTACTGCGGCCATCAGCAGCATCACGAGCAGTGGCGAGGCGAGAACCTTGGCGAAGACATTCAGCCGCTTCACGAAGCGCATAGTCGAACCTCCCGCAGACTGAGATGGATGCGACCAGCGTCAGGGCTTGGGCAGGACCGGAACCCATGCAGCGAGATCTACCAATAGATCGACATTATATTCGATCAGTTCTCAAGCATATTTACTGAACTGCCCTGACTCAATGATACGCGAAGTTATATTGGCATAAGTTACTTACCCGGTCAAGAACCGCGCCGTGAACTAAGCGAAGTGCTATTTATTAATGTTTGATGATATCTACTAATGCCATCATACCGGTTACCAGCCGGAGCCGCCCGTCCACGCACCAGCAAGGCCTGACAGAACGCGTATCTGCAGTCGGCGCCACCGTGACGGAAGCGCGTCAGACCGCCCAAGGACTACCCCCGAAAGGGCCCCTGGTGCGGGCACCGTGTTCCACCGCGTGCAGCAGTTGGTCCTGCACCCGTTGCAGCGGCGCCGTGAGTGGTCGGGGCAGACAGCCACCACCTTGATGGTCAGGCGGATCATCTTGAAAGGGCACCCTGACGCGGGGTGCCCCGTGAACGCAATCTGACGCTTCAACCGCTTCCACCACTCGGCGATGATGCGCCGCGGCCTCGCACACAGCCGCTCAACGCGCCGCCTGCGTTTCCTTGCGGCGCTGCCGCACTCATCACGTTCACCTGGAGGCGGTCCCGTATCCGGGCGAATGACAGAAACAGGATGCACACCAGCAGTTTCGGGTGGACAGAATAAGAGACCGAATGACACCGGTACATGGCATGACCGAGGGCTCAAGCCATGCAACGAAGGTTCAAGCGAGGGATGCGCGTGATGAGGCGGCAGACCCGTCTGTTCCTCTGCGCCCTGTTCACCCTGGCGCTTTGCTGCGGCGCACCGCGCCCCCCGGCCGGAGCCGCTCCTGCACCCGCCGTACCGGCCTCTCCGACGGAACCGGCGAGGCCGGAGCCGGAGGAACCCGAGAAGCCCGACCTGACCCCCCGGCTCAGGGAGATTTACGAGCGCCGCGCACAGCGGTTCCTCACCGGCCCCGACGAGCCACCGCTGAAGGACGACTTCCTGCTCGAGCGGAAGACGGCGCAGTGGGCCCTTCAGCACGAGGAGGGCAAGTACCGGTACGTGGAAGCCTGGGCCCGGCAGCGCGGGGTCAAGTTCATCGAAGCCAAGACCGACATCTGGGTGAAGGAGCTCAAAATGACGGCGGACCGGGCCCGTTTCTACGTGGCCCAGTCCCTGATGCTCGGCTATCAGTACCCTGGTGAGGAAACGGTGAACCGGTTCGGCGTGGGCAGCCGGCACATCATCGAGCTGCATCGGACAGAAGACGGCCGCTGGCTGATCGGCCTGGAGTGGTACTCCGACCCCCTGGGCGACGAAACGGAGACGCCGGCGGAGACGCCGCAGCGCAAGCCGTCGACCGGCATGGGGCCGCGGGCCGCGACGGGTCTGCCGGACGCGCTGGTCGCCGCTGCGCTCGCCCACCCCTTCGACGTGGCCCATCGCTACGACCGGGAGGGCGCCGTGAAGTACATGGACACGTACTGCGGCCTGGCGGCGGGCTGCGGAAACGGCAACAAGTACAACACCAAGTTCCGCAACTACATGGGCGAGGGCGGCGACTGCGCCAACTTCGTCTCCCAGGCCCTGCGGCACGGGGGCAAGCTCCAGGTGCCCTACTTCACCCGGGTTGACGGCCTCGTGGGGCACCTGCGCTACACGGGAAAGGCAGACCTGGTGGCAAAGGGCGACTTCGGCACCGTGTGGAAAATCGCGGCCGCCAAACCGGAAGGCTTCCGTTCCTTCGTCCGGCCCGGCGACGTGCTGGCCTACCAGTTCAAGGACAAGATGGCCCATGTGGCGCTGATCACCGGCTTCGACAGCCGGGGCTACCCGCTGGGCAACTCGCATACGGCCGACCGGTACCACGTCCCGTTCGACCTGGGCTGGGACCGGAAGACGATCTACTGGTTCGTGCAGATGCGGGACTAGTCGCCCACCTCGCCGGTGGCCACGGGCAGCTCCTGGCCCAGTTCCCGGGACCGCTCGGTCGCCCGTGCGACGGCCCGGACCAGCGCCTCGGCAAAGCCCGCCTCGCGCAGCACCCGGAGCCCGGCCGCCGTGGTCCCGCCGGGAGAGGTGACCTGCTCGCGCAGCACCGCCGGATCGGCGCCGGTGGCGGCCAGCGTCATGGCGGCGCCTTTCAGCGTCTGCAACGTCAGCGCGCGGGCCACTTCGGGACTGAGGCCCACCGCTTCGCCGGCCTCGATCATCGCCTCGACGATCAGGTAGACGTAGGCAGGCCCGCTGCCGGAGAGGCCTGTCACGGCGTCCATCTGCTCCTCAGGCACAGTGTGCACCTGCCCCACGCTGCCGAGCATCTCGGTGACCAGCGCCATCGCCTCAGGCGTGGCTGCGCTGCCCGCGCAGATTGCGGTGGCCGACTCGCCCACCTGGCAGGACGTGTTGGGCATCGCCCTGACCACCATCACGCCAGGCATCACCCGCTCCTCGATGTACCGGGTAGTGATGCCCGCGGCGAGCGAAAGCAGGATCTGCCCCTTCCGGCAGCGCCTGCCGACCTCGGCCAGCAGCCCGGCCACGTCCTTCGGCTTGCAGGCCAGCACCAGCACCTGGCAGACGTCGGCCACATATCCCTTGCTGCCCGCGGTGCGCACGCCGTAGCGCCGGGCCAGTTCGGCCAGCCGCTCCCGGTCCGAGCGGTTGCTGACCAGCACCTGCTCGGGCCGCACCATGCCGGCGTTCAGCATGCCACGGATCAGCGCCTCGGCAATGGCGCCTGCACCCAGAAAGCCCACGTTTCCCGTCAGCATCCGCTCCACCTCCTTCTGGCACTCACCCCGGCCAGAACAACAGGCCCTTCGCCCCTCCGTATGGAAGGGCGAAGGGCCTCTGACCTCCGCGGTACCACCTTCATTGGCCGCTTCCGCGGCCCGCTCAGCCGGGTCTCACAACCCGCAGCCAGTGCTAACGGCCGGCCACGCCGGGACGGCTCATCGCCGCCAGCTCCGGGGCGGGTTCAAGCGGCTCACGCCGGCCCGGGCTCTCAGCGCCGCCAGGATGGCGGGCCCGGGCTCTCTGCGCGGCGGAGGGGCGCTCTACTGTTCCCCATCCTCGCCTTTCGGTGTTGAGTGCATCTTACCAGCGGAGCCGGGCCGCGTCAAGTCGTTTTCTCCTTTAAAGCGCGCAAGGCCCTGCTCACCCGGATGAACTCCTGCTGCAGGGTCTCGGCCGCCCCCTCCGCCAGTCGTTGGCGCAGGTACCGGTCGTGGGAGAGGAGGATCGGGGCGCCCGGGTAGGCTGAGGTGAGGCAAGCCGCCGGCTGCGGTTACAACGAGGACTCAGCGCATCTCTGCAGCGATTTCGGGCAGGTAGTTCGAAGGTCCATTTCGCACAAAGCGGTTGGGCTTTTTTTCGTACTACTGGGCTATTGAGCAGCGAGAAAAAAGTATGTCACAATAATCACGATTGATTTCTCTTCATAATATAGATATTTGTCCTCTATAGAATTAACGCTTTTCAAAACGAGGAGTGACAAAGCAGAGGCTAACCACACAACCGGGCGGCTAAGGAGGCGATCAGCCCTTGTCGTCTGTGCAACTGGCTCAGATTCCATCAGACATCGCAGCAAGGTTACAGGCTGTGCAAGATGGCTTGGCAGAGTTGTCCCAGGTCCCGCTGTGTGTTCTGGATCGTGAAGGCAGGCCCGTCACCATTCCGTCCAATCCGTCGCTCACATGTCACCGCACCCAGCTGACCAGAGCCGGGTACTGCCTGCAAACACTGCGCGGGCGGGTGCATGAGGCGGCGCTTCGGGCGCGTCCCCTCGTTTTTCAGTGTCACATGGGCCTGACGAGCGCCCTCGTCCCGCTGGGGGTGGCCGAGGAGGGTGCCGAGGCACCGAAGGCCTTCCTGTGGATCGGGGGAGTGAGGCTGGACATGGATGAGCTGGACCCCATGGCCATGATTGCGGACGGAGCGGGCACCTCCCCGGTGGACACCGGGACGCCCGCCCTCTCGCCTGCCCAGTTCAGGCGGGTGGTCCACGCCATCGGAACGACGTTCAACCTCTTCTTCCTCCAGTCCACGACCGGAGGCCTGGAGCCGGGCGGCCCTCCGGCCGTTGCGGCGGGGGCGTCTGACCGGCCGAAGCTGACCAGGCGCGAGGCGGAGATCGCACGTCTGGTTGGGATGGGGCTTTCGAACCGAGAGATCGCACGCAGGCTGTTCATCACCGAGAAGACCGTCAAGTCGCACATCACCAACATCCTTCGCAAGTGGCGGCTGTCAAATCGTACCGAACTGGCGCTGCTGGTCACACATGGCTAGCCGTCCACTCCGGACCTGGAGCGGGAGGTGCCGGTCATGCCCGGAAGATACTGTGTGCTGGTCGGGGTTGAAGATCCATGCGAATCGGCGATTGTGCGTGAAGTCCTGGAACAGGCCCACTACCGGGTGCTGGTCGTTGATGATGGGATGCAGGCGCTGGTGGCCGCCCGCATCGAGAAGCCCGATCTGGTCATCCTCGGGGTCGCGCTGCCTTCCCTGAACGGCTTCGAGGTCTGCGGACGGCTGCGCGGCGACCCGGACCTGGATAACCTTCCCGTCATCATGCTCACCTCGTTGAACGAGCCTTGCCGCCGAATCCGGGCCGAGCAGGTCGGCGCAAACTGGTTTGTGGCCGCCCCCTTCGACCGCTACGAGCTGCTGACCACGGTCCGCACCCTGCTGGAACGGCGAGAGCGGCAGACCCAACTGGCGCCCTTTCAGGAGACCGTCCGCTGCCTGCTGACTGCTCTCGAGCATCGTTCGCCGGAGGTGCTCCGGCACTCTCGGCGCGTGGCCCGCCTGGCTGCGAACGTGGGCCGCAGCCTTTTTCTGGACGAGAAGCAGGTGCAGGAGCTGATGATGGGCGCGCTGCTGCACGACATCGGCATGCTGGGCCTGGACGGGAACCTGGAGGACGCCGCGGACCGCTGGGACCACGCCGTCATCGGCTCCCAGATGCTCTGCCGGTTCCGCCGCCCCGACCTGTGCGCCGTCGTCCGCTCTCACCACGAACACTTGAATGGCACCGGCGGCCCGGACGCGCTCACCGAAGAGGATCTCTCGCTCCCGGTGCGCATTGTCGCGGTCTGCAACCGCTTCGACTGGCTGACCCAGGGCGCGTCGGATCCGCAAACGCGCAGCAAGGGGCTGGAGGCGCTGCAGACAGAGGTGAACGCGGGTCTGTGGGACGCCGAGATTGCCGAAAGCCTGAGGGAGGTCGTCGGGCAGTTCGTCCTCCTGCACGAGGCAGCGACGGACAGCGCAAGTGAACACCTCGCATGAAGCAGAAAGAGCCGGGGCTGGAAGCCCCGGCCTTCCTTCTGTCTGTGCCCCGCACGGGCGGGGGCCGGACCGCAGACGCGGCTGCAGGTGCCAAGGGCGCTCAGTCGGCCGCCTGCGCCTTGGGCTGCCCCTCGCTGCGCCGGCCTGCACGCCTGGTGAGCATAAAGATCACGCCGAGGACCAGCCAGACGGCCACGATGGCCCATTCCTGTGCGCTCAGCGCCGCCGGGCTGAACGGAACCACCATCAGCCCGACGATGACTGCGCAGGCGATGATGGCGGCCCAGATGCCAACCTTACCGCCCGGCACGGTGTAGGGCCGGTTCAGGTCCGGCTCGGTGGCGCGCAGCTTGAGGCACGCGCACGAAACCATCAGGCACCCGATGATGAACCCGAGGGAGCTGATGTTGGTCAGCGGAACCAGCATGTTCGGGCCGAGGAACGGGCCGGCCAGAGCCAGGACCGCCATGAGGAGGTTCGCAGCGGTCGGGGTCTTATACTGGGGATGCAGCTTGGCGAAGCTGGGCGGCAGCTGGCCCTTGCGGCCCATGGCCAGCATGATGCGGGTGCTGGCGCCGAAGAAGGAGTTCATCGGGCCGAGCGGGGAGATCATGGCCACAGCCATCATGATCTTGCCGAAGATGCCCAGTCCGACTACGCCGAGAACGGTGAGGGCGGGGATGTTGTAGGTGACGAACTGCTGCCAGGGGATGAAGGAGCCGAAGCCGTAGATGGCCAGGAGGTAGAACCCGCCGGCGGCGAGCAGGGCCATACTGATGATCACGCCGAACTTTCGCCAATCCAGCCCTTCAGCCGCTTCTTCCGCCTGCTGCGGGATGGTGTCGAACCCGGCGTAGAAGAACGGCGTCATCACCAGCACCGGCAGCACGCCCAGCCAGAGACTGTTGGCGTTCCCGGTGGGCGTGAACACAGGCGTGAGGTTCGCGGGCGAACCCTTGATGAAAGAGAGGAGAATGGTGACGCCCATGCCGCCCAGAAGCACCTTGGTCAGGAAGCCCTGGAGCTTGGCGGCGCTTGCGGCGCCCTTGACGTTCAGGTAGATGACATAGGCGGCGCCTGCGCAGCCCAGGACAAGGGTCGGCAGGTAGATGGGGGCCCCCATCACCTCATAGAGCTTGATCGTCTTCAGGAACGGCATCAGTTCGCCGGCCAGGTTGGCGATCGCGATGCTTTCCCACGGCACGATGATGGCGTTGCCGAGGGCGAGGAACCAGGCGGTGATGAACGATGCGGTCCGGCCGAAGGCACGGTCGACGTACTCCACGCTGCCGCCGGAGACAGGGATGGCCGCGGTGAGCTCGCCGAACACGGCGCCGACCGGGAGCAGGAAGAGTGCACCGATGGCGAAGGCGATCATGGCGGGGATCGGGCCGCCACCCTCAGTCATCCAGTCGCCGACCAGAAGGATCCAGCCCGTGCCGATGATGGCGCCGAAGCCGATGGTGAAGAAGTTCCACAGGCTGAGCGACTTGGCCATCGCGGTGTCGGTCTTCGCAGACATTCCGTCAAAACCCCCATTCGTGACGAGTATCGTGAGGGGGAAAGGGGGACCACGGCCCGGTGCCATGGTCCCCCTTCCATGTCAGCCGCGGGTTACTCACCGCGCACGAAGCTGCCTTCCTTCATGATCACGTTCATCTTCTCAACCGAGAACTTATCGATGTCGGTCAGCGGGTTGAGGTCGACGACCAGCAGGTCGGCGAACTTGCCCTTCTCCAGCGTGCCGGTGATGTCGTCGATCTTCAGCATCTCGGCACCGTTCTTGGTGGCCGCCAGGATGGCCTCCATCGGCGTGAGGCCGGACTTCCACAGCGTGATCATCTCGCTGATGGCCATCTTGCCGTAAGGCGTGAGGCTGGAGCAGAAGGAGTCGGAGCCCACGGTGATGCGGACGCCCATCTTGTTGGCGTGCTGCAGGTTGCTGATGATGCGGTTCAGTTCCTTCTCGGCCGTGGTGTTGCCGGGATACTTGTCCAGGATCGGACGATACGGCGGCTCGTACACCTTGAACCACTCGAAGAAGAACTGCATCGTCGCACAGTAGGTGATGTCCTTCTCCTTCATGATCTCGAGGGTCTCGTCGTTCAGCTCCTGGCCATGGATGATGGCGGAGACGCCGGCCTTGGCGGAGTAGTACGCGCCCTCATAGCCTTCAGCGTGCGACCAGACGGGCAGACCAACCATGTTGCACTCATCGACCACAGCCTGGATCTCCTCGTAGCTGTAGTGCAGGTCGGCCTTCCGGTCGAGCCGCCAGATGCCGCCGCCGGTGGACCAGATCTTGATGGCGTCGGGGTTGTCGTCGCGGATGCGGCGGCGAATGGCCTTACGCAGCTCCCACGGGCCATCAACCCGCTCGGCCCAAGGATGGCTGGCGTTGTTGTACTCCAGCGGCAGCCGGTGCGAGTCGCCATGGCCGGCGGTGCGGCAGAAGCCGAGGCCGGTGGTGATCACGCGCGGGCCGGGGATGATGCCGGCGTTGATCATGTCACGGATGGCGGGGCCGAAGCGGGAAATCTCACCGACCGAGGTGAGGCCGTGCTCAAGGGCCTCGCGGGCCTGCTGGACGGCCACAACGCACTTCTGGTAGACAGGCTCCAGGACCCAGTCGCTGTCGTTGTCGGTGAGGTTGCCCGAGAAGTGCAGGTGGGAGTCGATCAGGCCCGGCATGATCGTCTTCCCGGTGATGTCGTAGACCTTGTAATCGCCACCGACATCGATCCGGCGCCCGGCGTACTCAATCTTCTTGTCTTCCACCAGAACGACGGAGTTTTCCACGGGATCCTTACCGGTACCGTCGATCAGCAGGCCGCCTACGAAAGCGATCTTCTTTGCCACAGACCTTTCCTCCTCAGTAGTTAGTGAAGTTGCGAATGGTCCGGGTCCAGAGTTACCTTAGCATCCCAGCGGTCTGACTTTGAACTGGACGGGAGATTGGATTGTCGGCCGTCGCGCAGAGGCTGCTGGGCCGAAGACGGAAAAACACCGCCAGAAGGCGGTGTGTCAGGGACTTTGGCCTTTGGGTCCTAAGACGGAGTATGGCGGCACCATCGCGCTGGGTCACCCGGTCGGAACCGGCGGCGCGCGGCTGCTCCTGACCCTGCTGCTTACCAGCGGAGCCGGGCCGCGTCAAGTCGTTTTCTCCTTTAAAGCGCGCAAGGCCCTGCTCACCCGGATGAACTCCTGCTGCAGGGTCTCGGCCTCCCCCTCTCTCGGGGAGGCCAGCGCCGCGCTCAACTGCGCCAGCCGGGCCTCCAGGAGCAGGATCTCGCCGGCCGCGTCCGTCCCCTCGCTGCCCTCTCCCCGCCGCACGAACTCCTCGTAGGTGCCGAAGAAGACCTCCAGCCTTCCGTCTGCGATGTGCACGATGCGGCTCGCCAGCCGCTGCAGCAGGTACCGGTCGTGGGAGACGAGGATCAGGGTGCCCGGGTAATCGGCCAGGGCCTCCTCCACCCGCTCCCGGGAAGCGAGGTCGAGGCCGTTGGTGGGCTCGTCCAGCACCAGCACGTCGGGGTCCGCCAGCAGGAGCTTCGCCACTGCGAGCCGCACCCGCTCGCCCCCGGACAGAACCGACACAGGCTTGTGCACCTCCTCACCCCGGAAGAGGAGGCAGCCCAGCAGGGTACGGACCCGCGCCTGATCCGGGGCGGCGTTGCCCCCGCCAGCCTCCTGCAGCACGGTACTCCGGGGGTCGAGGTCGGCCAACTGCTGATCGAGGTATCCCACCCGCACCGGCGCCACGTGGAGGCGGCCCTCGGTGGGCTTCAGGGCACCGGTGAGCAGTCGGACCAGGGTGGTCTTGCCGCTGCCGTTGGGGCCGACCACGGCCAGCCGGTCCCCACGCTGCACGAAGAACGAGGCCCCCCGGAACAGCCAGCGGCGGCCGTCGTAGGAGAAGCCCAGGCCATCGGCCAGCACCAGGTTGCGAGCGACGTCGGCGCCGCCCCGCAGGGCCAGGTTGATGCGCTCCTGCTCCCGGGGCTTCTCCACCCTCATGCGCTCCAGGCGCTTCTCCCGCGCCTTGGCCGTGCGCATGTGGTTCCGGGCCATGTTCCGGTCGATGCCCTTCTGGAACACGCTGGCGGTGGGGTCGGGCCGCGAGTTGTGCGCCCGGTTGGCCCACTCCCGCTCCCGGCGGATGGCCTCCTCCAGCTGGCGCTTCCTGCGCATGTACTCCCTGTACTCAGCGTCTGCCCGCTCCCGCTCCGCCTGCTTCTGCCGGGCATAGGCACTGTAGTTGCCCGGGTACTCCTTCAGCCGGCCGTTCTCCAGCTCGAGAATGCGGGTGACAACCTGGTCGAGGAACCAGCGGTCGTGGCTCACCAGCAGCACCGCTCCCCGATGGCGGCAGAGCACGTCCCGCAGCCAGTCCATCCCCTCGGCGTCCAGGTGGTTGGTGGGCTCGTCGAGCAGGAGCAGCTCAGGCGACCGGGACAGGGCCTGCGCCAGCGCGGCCCGTGTCCGCTGCCCGCCCGAGAGCGCACCGGCCGGACGGCGCAGCATGGCGCGGTCGACCCCGCAGCGGCTGAGCAGGCCGGCCTCCACCGTACCCATCTGCTCCCCCAGCGGCCGGTCAGGGTCCCACGGGTCCTCCTGTCTCAGGTAGGCCCGCGTGGTTCCCGGGTGGACCCAGTGAAGCGTTCCACCGTCGGGCGTAAGCTCGCCGGCCAGGATGCGCATGAGGGTGGACTTGCCGCAGCCGTTCAATCCCACCAGCCCCACGCGCTCCCCCGGGGCCAGGTCGAAGCTCACGCCGTCCAACACCGTTCGATCGGCGAACTCCTTCCGCAGGTTGCGGACCTGCAGTGTCATCAACGTGAACCGCCTCCTCCGTCGTGGTCGGGGCGGTCCCGCTCACGGGCAGAGCAAAACAGGACCACGGGCCCTCCCGTGGTCCTGGTCTCCGCGCAGGGAAACCAAGTGCAGAGCAGACGCCAGCAGGCGCCACCGTGACGGGACCGCTTCAAAGCCGCGCCCAGATTACCGGCAGTACAGCCGGTGGTTCGGGCGCCATATGCAGCTTAGAGAGCGGTCGTCCTCTTCACGGCCTTGTACCTCCGCCTTTGGCAACAGATTTCGTAACCAGTGTAGGGGGCGGGTACCTGAAAGTCAAGGGCGGGCATCACCCAACCAGTCGCCTCACGACAGCCCAGGCGCCCCAGAAGAGCAGGATGAGCAGGAAAGCGACGAACAACTTGCGGAGCAAGGCGATGTCGTTCGGGTCCAGACGTGCTTCGAGCCGTTCCTTCAGCGATGGCATGTAGGTCAGCTCCGTGCAAGCGTGCAGCCTGGTGTAGTCGGTTGTTGTGCATTCTGTGACGAGGTCTGCCGGCGGTCAAGCCGTGCAACCGAGGCGGTCACCGGGGTACCCCGGGAGCCCGCATGTTGCCGCCTCAGGGAATGAGAAGGCCGTCGGGCATTGGGACTGTGGGTCCGCCCGCCCGACTACCGCGGCTTCGGCTCCGCAAACCGGGCGAGGATGATCGAAAACTCGTAGAGACCGTACAGCGGTACGAGGAAGATGAGCATCGAGATCACATCAGGCGGCGAGAGCACGGCCGCCAGGATCATGATGGCCAGGAAGGCGTACTTGCGCACCCGGGCCAGGAAGTGGTGGGTGACAAGCCCCAGGCGGGCCAGGATGAGCACCACCAGCGGCAGCTCGAAGGCGATGCCGAGGGGGTTGCAGATGCCCAGGATGAACGAGAGGTAGTTGCTCGGGGTGACGGCCACGGCGACCTCCGCCCCCAGGGCCATCGACTGGAAGAACTGCTTCGTGATGGGCACTACCACGAACCAGCCGAACGCCCAGCCGGAGAGGAAGAGCACCGTGGCGAACGGCAGGCCAATGTACAGCAGACGCTTCTCGTTGGGCTTCAGGGCCGGCAGGATGAAGGCCACGATCTGGTAGATCACCACAGGGAAGGCCAGCACCAGACCCAGGATGATGGCCAGTTTGAACTGGGTGAGGAAGGTGTCTCCGAAGGTGTACTGTATCAGCTGAACCCCGTCGGTCTTCGCCTGGTCCATGATGGCCTTGAAGACTGGCTGAGAGATGAAGACGGCAATGACGACGCCCACCGCTAGTGCGATCAGGGCCTTGATGATCCGCTCCCGCAACTCAGTCAGGTGCTCGACGAGGGTCTGCTCCTTGTCTTCCATGCTCCCATACTCCCCATTCAACGCCGCTCCCGCGGTTCGCGCCGTTACACCTACCCCTGAAGTGTAGCCTGTCCGGAAGGGAAGCGTCAACCCATCGCACGGGTCATCCGGGGGTCCGACCGGCTGCGGCAGCCTTGGTGTCGTACTGGGCGCCACCGCAGACCGGAGGCAGAAGGGGGGCTGCCCCAGCGGTCATCTCGTGATGCCCTGGGTACAGCCCCCCTCTGAGTCCAAGGCGGAACCACCGCCTACAGCTGGAACTGCCTCACGCGCTCCTGCAGTTCGGTGGCCGTGCGTGCGAGGCTCTTGGCCGACAAGGCCACCTGCTCCGCCGAGGCGGTCAGTTCTTCTACCGAGGCCGATACCTCCTCGGACGCGGCTGCGTTCTCCTCCGCCAGCCGGGCGATGCGGTCCACGGTGTCCGTCACTTCGGTGACGCTGGCTGCCATCTCCTGGCTCGCCGCGGTGTTCTCCCGGGTGATCGCCGCCACGTTGCTGAAGGCCTGGATCGCTCTGGCGGAGTAGTGCTTTGCCTGCTCTGTCATCTTGACGATCCGCTCGACCTCCACCGCTGCCTGTTCCACCGCATTCAGGATCTCCTGCAGCGCCTCGCCCGCCTCGGCGGCCAGCTTGTTGCCCGCAGTCACCCGCTCAGTGCCCAGGCTCATCGCCTTCACGGCCTCAGCGGTGCCGTTCTGGATGTCGCGAATGAGCGTCGAGATCTCACCGGCCGATCGTGCGGACTGCTCCGCGAGCTTGCGCACCTCCTCGGCAACCACGGCGAACCCTCGCCCGTGTTCGCCGGCCCTGGCCGCCTCGATGGCCGCGTTGAGGGCCAGCAGGTTCGTCTGGTCAGCGATGCCCGAGATCATGTCGGTAATGGAACCGATCTGTCCGGACAGCCGATCCAGTTCCTTGATGCGTTCGGCCGACTGACCGACCGCAGTCGCCACCTGCTCGAGCTCGTGCAGGGTCCGCGCCACCACGTCCGTACCGGCCCGGGCACGCTGTGCCGTCTGATTGGACACCGCGGCTGTGGCTGACGCGGTGCGGGCCATGTCGTCCAGCGCCTGCGTCATCTCACTCTGGATGGTGGTGCGCGACTCGTCTTCAGCCGCCACCTTGCTGGCGCTGGCCGCAATCTGCTGGATGACCTCCTGGAGCTGCTCCACCTTCGCGTTGACCTCCGCAGTGCCCGAGGCCTGTTCGGAGGTGCCGGCCGCCACCTGGGCAATCGCCTGCGATGACCCCGTGGCCGCGTCGGCCGCCTGCTCAGCGGCAGCCGACAGCTGCTCAGACGCAGCCATGACGGACTCCGAGGCGAGGCTGATGCCCTGCACCACGTCGCGCAGCCTGGCGAGCATCGTGTTGAACGCCTGCGTCGTGTCGCCGACCTCGTCGTGCGAGGTCACCGCGACGGGTTTGGTGCTCAGGTCGCCCGCGGCCATCTGTGCGGCGGCTGCGGCAAGGCTACGGACCGGCTTCACGATGCTCCGCGCCACGACCAGGGAAAGGATCCACCCGGCGATCATGGCGAAGGTCTCGGTCACGAGGATGGTGACCTGCGTCTGCCTCGCATCGGCCTGTGCGGTCGTCCGCGCCTTTTCTGCGTTGGCCTTGACCTTGTCGCTGATGGCGGCGGCCTCCTCGAGCATGGCGTTCACCCGCGGAACGACGTCTGACCGCAGGGTCGCGGCGGCCTGATCCCACTCGCCCTTGCGCCCGAGACTGGCGACCTTCTCGAGGATCTCGTCGCACTGCTGCTGCTCCCGCTGAATCGTGCGGAACTGCTCGCGCGTCGACTCAACGGTGGCGGTCTGGATCATCCGGTCCAGCGTAGTACTGAGGCTCTCCTGAGCCTCCTTCACGCTGGCCAGGGCGGTCTCATCGGATGAGATGATGTAGTCCCGAATCGAGGCAAGCTCCCGCAGAAGGTCCTGCTGGATGTCCCGGCTGCCATCGAGCAGCGCCTCGCGCCTTCCCAGATCGTCAAGCGTGGCCACCATGTCGCGCATTGCGGAGTAGCTGGTCCCACCGACGATCCCGAGCAGCAGAATCACGAGCAGTGGAGACATGAGGACCTTTGCAAAGACGGTCAACCGCATCTTCCGGCGCATTGATGTACCTCCTGCAAGCCGAGTTGCCACACGCATGACGAGGATGAACCGCGTACACCTCAGGGGCGAATGCCGTTAACCTTCGCACTTAAATGGGTAGTGCCTTTCTTATTTTCTCATAGCCTCTAGTGTAGCCTCCAATTATTGGGCAGGTCAATCGTTCGTACCGTTGATGATCGGCCCGCCTTCGTGCCCACTGCGGAGTAGTCCGAACGGAGCGCCCCGGCCAGCCCCCCCACGAGAAGGTTGCATACGCGCGCGCAGATCCCGGCGGTCGAACCGCCGGGATCCGCATGTCACATGAATGTGCCCGACTACGCCAGCTCAAGCGGCCCGCCCAGGAGTTTCAGCAGCAGGTCTGCTGCGCCGTGTGCGTCCCGCAGGTTGGCCATCTCGGCCCCCGTTCCCTGATAGCGGACGGGAATGTCGATCACGGCCGTCGGCACTCCCGGGCCAACCGGCACCACGACCCGGCCCTCGCTGTCGGTGGGGCTGACCGCCCGCTGCAGCGGGATCGCCTCAGCCTCGGCCACAGCCGCGATGTGCTCTGCCAGGCCCTGGTGCGCCACGAAGCCGGCGTCCTTCAGCCGCAGGGCGGGTCCGCCGCCGAGGCGGGTAGTCACCTGCCGCACGCCAGGCTGGTCGCCGCTCAGCGCCGAGTCCACCAGCAGGGCCAGGTCGGGCTCGGCGCCGAAGGCCGCCACCGCTGCTCCGCGCGGCGCCACCTCGCCCTGCCCGGTGAAGGCGAAGAGCACCGTGTGCTCGCTCGTCCCCAGGTGTTCCGCCACCTCCAGCAGCACGGCGCAGCCCAGCCGGTTGTCCAGCCCCGGGCCGACCAGAAGGTCGCCCCACGCCTCCACCTCGCCAGACAGGGTACAGATGTCGCCCAGGGCCACCCGCTCCAGCGCCTCCTCCTTCGAGGTCGCGCCGATGTCGCAGAACAGCTTCTTGAAGGTGATCTCCCCGTCGCCGTGCTCACTCTGCAGCACTCCGGTGGCGCCGCTGCCCCACAGGACCCGCTTGCCCACCAGATGGTTGGCCTTGAGCCCGCCAACCGGGGCCAGGTAGATCAACCCCTTCTCGCTCACGTTCAAGGCGATGGCCCCCGGGGTATCCATGTGGGCGGAGAGCAGCACACGGCGGCCGCCCGCCGCGCCCCTGCGCACGGCCAGCAGGTTGCCAAACCGGTCGCTCCGGACCTCGTCCACGAACGGTGTGACCATGGCGCGCAGAGCATCAGTCACCCGCTGCTCCCGGCCGGACGGTCCCCACAACGCGGCCAGTTGCTGCACACGCTCCCGCAACTTCTCTCTCATGGGCGGAAATCCCCTTTCTCGACGCTCTCCAGGAATCGCCGGACCAGCTGCACCGCGCCGTCCACGTCGTCCAGGTGGCAGAGGGCGGCGTTGGTGTGGATGTAACGGCAGGGCACCGAGATCGTGCAGGCGGGCACGCCCTCCCGGGTGAGGGCGATGGCGCCGGCGTTGGTGCCGCCGGACGTCAGGCGCCGGTGCTGGTAGCGGATTCCGTGAAGGCGGGCCAGGCGCACCAGCTCGTTCCAGACCCGCTTGTTGGGGATGCCGGCGGCGTCCATCAGCGAGATCACCGGCCCCTCCCCCATGTTGGTGATGGTGTCGAAGGGGTTCACTCCTGCCACGTTGGCCGAACCGGTCCCCTCCAGGGCCAGCGCCACGTCGGGGTTCAGGTGGAAGGCCGCCGCCCTGGCCCCCCGCAGGCCCACCTCCTCCTGCACGGTGAACGCCCCCAGCAGCGTGATGCCGGGGCAGTCGTACTCCAGCAGCACCCGGGCCAGCACCGTGCAGCCCACCCGGTCATCGAGGGCCTTGCCCTTGGCCACCCGGTCCCCGAACCACTCGAACTCGGTGGCAAAGTAGACCGGCTCACCCGGCTCGATGCCCAGGGCCTCCACCTCCGCCCGCGAGCGGCAGCCCAGGTCGACGTACATCTCCTCGAACGGGACGACCTGCTTCCGCTCCGCCTCGCTGCTGAGGTGCCAGGCCTTGACGCCGATGACGCCGGGGATGCGCCGGTGGGTCAGCCAGACCTGCCGGCCCGGCAGAACCCGGTCGTCCAGGCCGCCGACCTTCTTCAGCGACACATAGCCCTCATCGGTGATCTCGCCCACCAGGAAGCCCACCTCGTCCATGTGGGCATCCAGCATCACCCGCACGGGCCCCGATCCCTTCCGCACGATCAGGTTGCCCATGGGGTCAAACCACATCTCGTCGACCCGCGGCGCCAGGACCTCCTTGAGGAGGTCGCGGACCTCTCCCTCGTCACCGGAGACGCCGCAGGCGTTGGACAGCCGCTCTAGTAGCATCGCAACTCCTCCACGAAGGCCTGATCGATCCGGGCCACCACCTGGGCCAGAAGCCGGCCGGCCTGCCGGATGTCGGCCAGGTCCACCAGTTCCACCGGTGTGTGCATGTACCTGAGCGGGATCGAGAGGACGCCCGTGGCCACCCCGCCCCGCACCACCTGCATGCCCCAGGCGTCAGTGCCCGAGGGGCCGGCCATGACCTCCAGGTGATAGTCGATGCCCACCTGCTCCGCGACCTGGCGCATCAGCTTCACCAGCTTCGGCGTGCAGTTGGGCCCCACCCCGATGGTGGGGCCCCCGCCCAGCGGGAAGGAGTCCTTTTCGCTGCCGGGGTGGCGGGCAAAGGTGACGTCGACGGCTATGGCCACGTCGGGCTGCAGGGCGTAGGTGGCCGCCACCGCCCCGGGGTACCCGCCGAACTCCTCGCCCACGGAGCCGACGGCGTAGAAGTCGGCGCTGTGGCGCAGCCCCTTCAGCTCCTCCAGGGCCACGGCCAGGGCTGCCTGGCTGGCACGGTTGTCCAGGTACCGGCTGGAGATGCGCCCGTTCTGCAGGATCCGGAACTGGTAGCGATGCAGCACCGGGTCTCCGACACGGACCAGTTCCCGTACCTCGGCCTCAGGCAGGCCGGTGTCGATGTACAGTTCCTCCACGGGAACCAGTCGCTTGCGCTCCTCAGGGCTGGTCACGTGCGGGGGCTTCGAACCCAACACGCCGGGGATGACCCGGCGCCCGTGCACCTCCACCTCCTGCGCCATCAGGAGCCGGCGGTCCACCCCGCCCACCGGTGTGAAGCGGAGGTAGCCGCCCGGTTCGATCTCGGTCACCACGCCGCCGATGGAATCGATGTGGGCAGCGGCCATCACGCGCGGCCGCGGCTCGGGACCATCGCCCCGTTTGAGCCCGATGTAGCTCCCCAGGCGGTCCAGCCTGGCCTCGTCAACCAGCGGATCCCATGCCCGCAGGAGATACTCGGCCACCGCTCGTTCCCGCCCGGTGATGCTGCTGAGCCGGGTCAGTTCCGCCAGATGTCCGGTGATATCCAATGTACGGTCGTCCCTTCTTTTCATTCTCCATCAAACAGTTTCGCCGTCAGGGCCGCCGGTTTCCTTTCTCCTGCCAGTTCTCGTCGCCGCGCACGCGGATCCCGTGCCGCCGGAGCAGCGCCGCCGTCACGCCCGCGCCGGGTGCAGTCGCCCCGCTGAAGGTGCCGTCGTAGATGGCCTCCGTACCGCAGGAGGGGCTCCTCTCCTTCAGGATCGCCTCCGTCGCCCGCACCGCCTGCGCCAGGCGCAGCGCTTCCCGGGCGCCGGCCACGAACTGCGCCGTCACGTCCTCTCCCGCGCTGTTCACCACCCGGGCACGGCCATCCAACACGTCGTCCCCGTCGCCGCCGATGATCTCGGCGGGCAGGCGCGGGGTGGGCAGGCCGCCCAACTGCTCCGGGCAGACGGGAACGGCCTGCCCCGTTCGGATCAGGTCCATGATCTCCTCCTGCTCCTTGGTGCCCTGGTCGTACCGGCAGCGGCACCCTGCCAGGCAGGCGCTTACCAGGATCATGCGGCTCACCCCTTCCCACTCCACTGTAGTCTCTCTAGAAGTTCGCAACGAATCCGGGAATCTCCTACGACAGAAAAGGACCCCGCCGGCCGGCGGGGTCGCGTTGTGCCTACAGCTTTGCCTTGTTCCCCTCCCAGTACTTGAGGAGTGGGTAGGAGTTGATGGGCTTCCAGTTCCTGTCGTAGATGCCGAAGTGCAGGTGGTCGATGAACTTGCCGTACGTGCCCTCGGGCCCCTCGCCGGTGGAACCCACGTAGCCCAGCAGCTGCCCCTTCTTCACCCGCGCTCCCTCATACAGGCCCGGGGCGTATCTGCTCAGGTGGGCGTAGTAGAAGTAGTTGCCGGGATGATCGTCCAGCTCAATGGTCACACGATAGCCGCCCAGGATGTTCCAGCCATACCGGACGATCTTACCTGAGGCCACGGCGACGACAGGCGTGCCGTACGGGGCGGGGATGTCGGTGCCCTCGTGGCCGAAGGTCTCGCCGTCCCAGTAGCGGGAGGCGCCCATCGTATCCGTGTAGGTGGAGTACGTCGCCCCCTGGGGGAAGGGGAAGACGTAGGTCGGATCGGCGAAGGGAGAGTCAGGGCGGGGGTTTGTGTTGGCAGTCGTGCTGGTGCTCGGGGGGGCCGGGGCCTGGTATCCGTTCTTCACCGTGAGCGTCGCGTCGGCGTAGGAGACGCTGGCGCCCAGGCGGACCGCCAGCCACCAGCCCGGCACCATGGCCTGACCGTCCTTCAGATACGGCGCCACGGTGGCCCACACCGCCCTGTCGTTCTGGAAGGCCAGGGTGTTTCCGATCCACATGGTCAGCCAGTATCCGGGCTTGGACACGGTGATCATCTTGCTCGTCGCGTTGTAGCTGACCTGATAGCCCAGGCTCTCCGCGAACGGCCGCGCGGCAACCATGAGCTGTCCGTTCACCATCTCAGGCTGGGCGCCGGTCACGGAGGCGCCGTTGGTGATTACCGTGTACGTGGCCGCTGCGGCCGGGGCCGGCAGCGCGCCGAGGCAGGCCGCGAGGGCAAGAGCCGCGATCATCCGCCGTCTCCGTGAATGCTGCATGTCCCACACTCCTCCATGTCTCCGCAGCACGATCGGTGCGCCACGCAGATGGCAGAACCGCCCTGTTCGTACTGCTTCTGTCATTCTCGGGCATGCACCAGTTCCATGGCGAGGCAGCGATCTCCTGCGCATGGAAACAGTTGCTAACAAAAGCAACACCGGCCACCGCCTGCATGGCGGGGCCGGTGCGCCAACATCATGTCAGCGAGTCTGGGCCAGATACTCCTCGTAGGTAAGGCCAGAATCGTATACCTTCCGGGCGAGCTCCTTGCCGAGGTAGCGCACGTGCCAGGGCTCGTACATGTAGCCCGTCACGTCCTCCTTGCCCTCGGGGTAACGAACGATGAAGCCGAACTCGTGGGCGTGGGCTGCCAGCCACTCGGCCTCCGGGGTACCCGCGAAGCAGTCGTCGGCGGCGCACTCGCCCGTGCTGCCCGAGACGTCCATCGCCAGACCGGTCTGGTGCTCGCTCTGGCCGGGCCTGGCGCTGTACCGCTGCGCCAGCTCCAGACCGTCGGCGCTGACGTAGTAGGAGAAGAGCATCTCCTGGTACGCGTAGGAGCGGTAGCCGGAGACGCCGGCCAGGTAGATGCCGTCCTCCTCCGCCGCGGCGAACATCTCCTCCAGGGCGGCGGCGGCCTCCGCCCGCATCAGCCGCCGCTCGTTCTTCTCGGCGAAGATGAAGCGAACGGCCGGTTCCACGAGGTCGGGGGGTACGTAGTCGGGCGACAGGACGTACTCCTTGTTCACCAGCACGTCAATGGCATCGGGGTTGGTGACCGGCTTGACCTCGCGGCCGTTCCAGGAGGGGTACGAGCTGGCTGCGGGATCGGGATCGGGATCAGGATCGGGTTCCGGCTCCGGCGAGGGGCTGGGATCCGGGGCGGGCTGCGGCTCGCGATCTGACGGCTGCTGGTCTGCGGGACCCGGCGCCTGCACGGAGGGTTCGTTCCCGGGCGCCGGGGCCTGCGGCTCAGCCTCCGGCGTACAGCCGGCGATGAGGGTGGCCGCGGCCAGGGCTAGCAGGCTGAGGCGGCAAAGCTTCGTATGGGGGGACATCTGTTCACCTTCCTGCCACTGGCTGCTTTTCGCATGGCGAATGACGTACAGTTAGACGTACCACAGCCGCCGTGCGGTTCCGCGAATGAGGGGCGGCGATGCCGCCCCCTTCATGCAAGCTGGAGCGCTCCCCCTGCCCGCTCCCGGGCAAGGCGGAGCAGCAGACTCGCGTCTGCCGCGTCTCTGGGGTAGACCGCCTTCCCGACGCAGACGGAGCCGAGGAAGGCTCCCAGCCTCCGGATCACGGCCTCTGCGCCGTCGGACTCGGTATCGGGCAGCACCAGTGCGACCTCGCGCACCCCGATGCGCACCACGAGATCAGACTCCCGCAGGCTGCGCGCGATGGACTGGACCACGCCCGGTATCTGGGCCTCGGCCAGACTGCCTGGCAGTTGAAGGACCAGCAGGCTCAGGGGCGCCCGGGTGCGGTCGGCCCGCTTCAGTTCCCGGCGCACGTAGTCCGTCAGATCCCACGATACGCGCCCCGCCAATGCCTCGTGGCTGCACTCCTCCAGGCTCTCCGTTAGCCTCCGCAGCAGCACTGCAACGCTGAACGGCTTGGAGACGATGTTGCTCACCCCGGCCGCCACCAGTTCCACGACCTGGGGGATGGGCGGCGGCGCCGTAACCACCAGCAGCGGCGTGTACACCCATGCGGGGTCGCTGCGCAGCTGGCGGATCAGCTCGGTCACGTCGCCAGTCGGGAAGTTCAGCTCGGTGATGACAGCACGGATCGTGCCGGGGGCAGCCGTGGTGAGCAGTTCCCGGGCGTCGGACAGGTTGTCGGTCTGGAGCACGTCGTAGCCCACGGCCTCCAGAACACTGGAGATGCGCTGCCGATCCAGCAGCGACGGATCCACCACCAGTAGTCGACCGTCTGGCCTCATGCGAGCACCTCCCGCTCTCACCTACCCGTCAGAATTGCCCTTCGACACAGTTGAGAAGTTCTCCTGCAAAGACGGTGGATTCGCGGGAGGCCCGTCAATCACGCACATGCGTGAAGAGTCGTCACAAGCGTAGAGGCTGAGTTGGAAGGAGGATTCCATGCCCACCATCGTCTGGGCGATCATCGGCGTCGGCTTCGTCGCACCCGCCGTCGCCATCGCTGGCCTGGCCCTGGCCCACCGGTTCAGCAAGGGGCGCCCCGGCCGGGCCATCAACGCCTTCTGGGCCGTGCTTGCGGTGCTGCTGGCGGGCTTCCTGGGCTACAGCCTGCTCTCGCGCTGACACGGGGCGGTGCGGGCAGGGCGGCCGTCTCACGCGTTCGGCCCGGGCAGCCGCTCGTCGCCCGCCCGGCGGGTAATGCGCTGCTCGTCAAGCCACTCCAGCAACGGCAGGGCGTACTTCCGCGAGGTGCCCAGGAGGTCCCGGAACTCGGCGACAGTCACCTTGCCGTGCTGGCGCAGGTGCTCCCGGGTCCGGCGGACCGCCTCCTCCATGGCCGCGGCAGATGCGATCAGGTCGTCGCCTACCCTAACGGCCTCGCCCTGCTCCGTCAGGTAGATGATCACCTCTTCGGTGTCACGCCCAGGCACCTGCTGCTTCAGCTCTGCCACCGAGAGCGGGCTGAAGCCGGCCGCACCGATGGCCGCCCGCAGCGCCTCCGCAACCCGGGCCTGTCCGCTGTTCAGGGCCGGCATGCGACCGGGCAGGGCCACGCGGTCACGGACGACGCTCAGCTCGCCTGCGGCCTCAGCCGCCGCCAGCAGCGCGGCGAACTCCTTGCCGGCAAGGTTGAGCTTGCGGCGCAGCTCCTCCTTTCCCAGGCCGGAGCGGAGGGGATGCTGGGCGTAGAAGGCGTCCAGTTCGCCCCGCACCGCCTCGCAGAACTGCCCGAAGCCGCGGCGGTGGATCCAGAGCCCGCCCTCGAGCTCGCGCACGTCGCCGGCCAGGGCGGGGAGCTCGGTCTTGAGAGCATCTACCTGAACGCCGGTGCGCTTGGCCAGCTCCGCCAGGGTCAGCGGTGCCGCGCCGGACCGGAGCAGCGTCTCGGCAATCACGCCGCCGATGCCGCCCGACTCCTTCACCTCGAGCTCGGCGATGGCCGCCGCAGCCTGAGACCGCTTGTACGCGGCGTGCGGCTCGATGACGACGCCGCCGCCCATGGTGTGCACCGGCGAGTAGGAACGGATGATGTACCGGTCGCCCCGTCCGACCACCACGGGCTCCTCCACCTTCAACTGGACGAAGGCCGAGTCGCCGGGCCGGAGCGCGTCGCCCTGCAGCAGCAGCACCCGTGCGAGCGCCTCGCTGGTGCCGGTGTGCAGGTGCACGCGCTCGCCGTGTTTCAGCTCCCGCGGCCACGACTCCAGCAGGTGGAGCCGCGCCGCGAAGGACGTGGTGGGCCGAAGAGCCCCGGGCGCGCAGAGCACGTGGCCCCGTTTCACGTCTGAACGTTCAACGCCGGATAGGTTCACGGCCACGCGCTGGCCGGCCTCAGCCCGCTCCACCTTCTCGCCGTGCACCTGCAGGCCGCGCACCCGCACGTCGAGCCCGAGAGGAAGCAGCTCGAGCCGGTCCCCCTCCCGGATGACGCCGCCCACCAGCGTGCCCGTCACCACCGTGCCGAAACCGGGGCGCACGAAGGCGCGGTCGATGGGCAGCCGGGCGAAGGCGGTGGTGTCCTTGGGCTCGGTCGCCTCCAGAAGTTCGTCAACCGTCCGCAGCAGCCTGTCCAGCCCCTCGCCGGTGACGGAGGAGACGGGGCAGCAGGGGGCGTCCTCCAGGAAGGTGCCGGCCACGGCGTCGCGGACGTCGGCCTCCACCAGCTCCACCATCTCGTCATCCACCAGGTCGATCTTGGTGATGGCGATGAGCCCCTTCTTCACCTCCAGCAGCCGGAGAATGTCCAGGTGCTCGCGGGTCTGGGGCATCACCCCTTCGTCCGCCGCCACCACGAGGATGACGGCGTCGATGCCGGTGATGCCCGCCAGCATGTTCCGGATGAACTTCTCGTGCCCGGGCACGTCGATGACCGCCGCGCGGCGGCCGCTGGGCAGGGGGAAACGGGCGAAGCCGATGTCAATGGAGATGCCCCGCTCCCGCTCCTCCGGGAAGCGGTCGGTCTCCACTCCGGTCAGGGCCCGGATCAGGGCGCTCTTACCATGGTCCACGTGGCCGGCCGTTCCGATGATGAAGTGCTTCATTGGCCCCTCCTTGAGGCCGACCGGCTGGGCCCGGTCGGACGGATTACCGGCTGAGCGACTGAGACCAGTCGTGGGCCGCCGACTCCTCCAGGAACCGCTCGCAGTCCAGCGCGGCCATGCAGCCCGACCCCGCCGCGGTGATCGCCTGGCGGTAGTGGGCGTCCTGCACGTCGCCGCAGGCGAAGACGCCCGGAATGGCCGTGCGGGCCGTGCCGGGCACCGTCTTCAGGTAGCCCACCGCGTCGGTCTCCAGCTGCCCCTTGAGGAACTCCGTGTTGGGCTTGTGACCGATGGCAACGAACATGCCGTCGGCCTCCAGCAGCCGCTCCTCGCCCGTGGCGTTGTCCCGGACCTTGAGGGCGCGGAAGCCCTTCTCGTCGGCGACGACCTCTACGGGCGTCACGTTCAGGGCCCAGCTGATCTTCGGGTTCTGCCGGGCTCGCTCCTGCATGATCTTGGAGGCCCGCAGCTCGCTGCGCCGGTGGACCACGGTGACGTCGGCGAACTTGGTGAGGAAGTTGGCCTCCTCCATGGCCGAGTCGCCGCCGCCGACCACCAGCACCTTCTTGCCGCGGTAGAAGAAGCCGTCGCACGTGGCGCAGGTGGAGACTCCACGGCCGATGTTCTCCTTCTCGCCGGGGATGCCCAGCAGCTTGGCCGAGGCCCCGGTGGAGATGATGACCGCCTCCGCCTCGATCACGTCGCTCTCATCGATCGTGATCTTGAAGGGGCGTCCGGAGAGGTCGATGTCGGTGGCGTAGCCCCTGCGGAACTCCGCACCGAACTTCTCCGCCTGGCGGCGCATGTTGTCCATCAGCTCCGGGCCCATCACCCCGTCGGGGAAGCCCGGGAAGTTCTCCACTTCGGTTGTCGTGGTGAGCTGGCCGCCGGGCTCGTTGCCCTCAACCACCAGCGGCTGAAGATTGGCCCGCGCCGTGTAGATCGCAGCGGTGAGGCCGGCAGGTCCGGTGCCGAGAATCACGACCTTGCGCACGATGTTTCCTCCTAGTGGATACGGATTTGGACGGGACCGCTTGTGTGCGCTCGCGTCCATTCTATCAGTTAAGACGATGTAGGGGTAGCGCTCAGATATGCCCCTGGGGGTATGCAGACCAGTGCCTCCCTGAGCGCGCCGAAAACGCGGACACGAAGTCCGCGTTTTCGGCTCCAAGCCCGGAGAACCAGCTCCGGGCGTCAGCACCCGCACGGACGCACCGGGCGCCCGGCCGTCCGAACGGCCCTGGCGGAGCGCCGCCGGAACCCCCTGCGGCCCGATAGGGCGAATCCGCCGCCTTGCGGGGAGGCCGGCCCCACCTGCGTTGGTCGGGCAGCGAGCCTCGCTCATAGATTCCCCGGTCGGACTGCTCGCTATGCATCGCGGCAAACTGGGAACCGCTCGCTGACACGTGCCATTTGGCTCATGGTCTGATAGTATAGTGGGATGAAAACATACCTGAGTAAGAAGGAGTAACTATGGCAGCACGCGCGCGTTTCGGCGTCTGGTGGCGCATGCTCCGTCCGTTCACCCTGGTGGCCAGCGTGGCCCCGGTGCTGGGCGGCACGGCGCTCGCGTACGCGGGTGGCGGGTTCCACGCCGGCCGGTTTCTGGCCTTCCTGCTCGCGGCGGTTCTCATCCAGTCTGCGACCAATATGTTTAACGAGTACTTTGATTACGTTCGGGGGCTCGACACGCGCGAGCATGTGGGGATCGCGGGCACGATCGTGCGCGACGGCGTCTCGCCCCGGCTGGTGATCACGCTGGCGTGGGCGTTCTTCGGCACCGCCGTCGCCCTCGGTCTCTACATCTCGGCCACCAGCTCCTGGTGGGTCTTCGGCGTGGGGCTGCTCTGCCTCGGCGTCGCCTTCATGTACTCCGGCGGGCCGCGCCCCCTCTCCTCCACCCCGCTGGGCGAGCTGGCCGCAGGCCTCTTCATGGGTCCGGTCATGATCACCTTGGTCTACTACACGCAGGCACTGCGGGTAAGCGCAAGCGCCATCTGGACCGCGGTGCCCATCGGCCTGCTGATCGGTGCGATTCTGCTGGCCAACAACATCCGCGACATCGAAGCCGACCGGGCCGGCGGGCGGCGCACCGTGCCCATCGTGCTGGGGAGGAGGGCAGCCGTGCGCGTGCTGGCCGGCAGCTTCGCCCTGGCATACGGCATCACCGCGGCGCTGGTGGCCCTGGGGCATCTCAGCCCCTGGGCGCTGCTGGTTCTGCTCTCCCTGCCCTCGACGATCCGGCCTGTGCGCCTCTTCCTCCAGGAGCAGGAGCCCGCCCGGCTCCACCCGTCTGTGAAGGGCGTGGCCCAGGTGCTGGCCCGGTTCGGCGCCCTGCTGGTGCTGGGGCTGTTGATCTCCGCATGGGTGTAGCCGGTTGCTTCACCGACATCGCAGACAGACTGGCGCCGGGAGTTCCCGGCGCCAGTCTCGCGCTTTCCGCCGATCCAAGCCTGATGCTAGACCAACCTCCGGCGCATGGCCAGGGCGTAATCACCGTAGCCGACGCTCCGGTAGAAGGCCTGGGCGGTCTCATTCTGAAACCCGGTCAGGAGATACACCGAGGGTGCGCCATGCGCACGGGCCAGGGCCTCGGCCTCCTCCATGAGCCGCCGGGCGATGCCCTGCCGCCGGTGCTCCGGGGCCACATACAGTTCGGTGACCTCGGCGTACAGGTGGTCGGCGCTCAGAAAGGGCACGACGCGGAGGCTGCACAGGCCCACTGCGGCGCCGCTGCGCAGCGCGAGCAGCACCGTCTCAGTCCCCTGCATGGCCGCCATGCGCCGGGCCGCCGTCTCACCGTCCACAGGCTCCCCGTTGAAGTCCGTCAGCAGTGCGGCGACCGCCTCCGCATCGGCGGCGGCGGCCGGCCTGATCTCCAGCGATGCGTCCATCCGAAACCTCCCCCAGACTACGGCCGGCCGCCCTCGGTCCCCGTGACGGCTCCAGCCTCATCACCCACCGTTTCCCACGTGGCCGACCGCGCCACTGCCTCGAAGACCGGGCGGTAGTCGTCAAACGTCCAGACCGGCGCCGTGCCGTGGAGCACGTACGCGACCCCGTCGCGCACCAGGACGACCCGGTAGACGCGGGCGTCGCCCTTCGGTCCGGTGAAGCGGTCGATCATCCAGCGCCCCTGGATGCCGTCGAGAGTGATGTCGCCCGCCTCCAGGGTCTCGGTGTCTGAGTACCGCCTGCGCACCTCGGCCGCCAGGGCCTCCACGTATGCGTCCAGCGTCGGGTCGGGGAACTCGTCGTCGGCGGTGACCAGGATGTTCTCCCGGAAGAAGTCCTCCTCCCCGTTCTGGGGGCTGATCATCGCCACCACCGCGTCCTCCACGGGGTGGGCCGTCCACCCCTCGGGCACCCCCAGCGTGAGGCCCGTCTCCGGATGCGTGTAGGTCAGCGTAAGGCGCGGTTCCTGCTCTTCGGCCGCTCCGCCTTGCTGTGGATCCGTCACACGCGCCCCGGTCTGGTCGCCGGCTGCGGACGGCGTCTTCGTCTCAGACAATCCGCAGCCTGCGGCGGTCAGCAGCAGGAGGGCGACAAGGGGCCAGAGTATGCGTACGCTCCGGCGCATGCGAACCCTCCCTTCCATCGAACTGCAGCAGGCACCTACACTTGTTCGCTCCGGACATGGCGATGCCCTGCACACGCCAACATGTACGGCATGTGCATTTCTCCTGATAGAGTGTTGATTATTCTTAACTCTTTCGGTGCAACTGCCCTACGGCTACCTGAGGCCGAAGCTGTAGGGGAGGGTTCGCTCTACCCGCCGCCGCCACTGCTCGCCCACCCACGCGAGGAAGGGCTCGTCCCAGGGCGGCCCGGCGGGCCAGCGGGCCTCCACCGCCTCCTGCAGCTCCAGGTCCCACTGCCCGTAGAGGGAGACCAGGGCGTCGTGCGCCGCCCGGGCCTCAGCCGCCGCGGGGTCGCCCTGGTTCTCGCCGCCTGCCAGGAAGGCCTCCTCGCAGAGGTAGTAGTTGCAGGTCGCCGCACGGAGGTCGGGGTCGATGGTGCACCCGTTCGGCCCGTGGTAGACGCACTTGGTGGGCCACACCCCGGCGTTGGCGCCCGGGTTGGCCACTCGCTTGAGGAGAAGGCCCCGAGGCCCCGGGCGCAGGTTGCCGGCCGCGATCTCCCCCAGCAGCCACTGCGCCCCGCCCCGGGAGACGATGCGGCCGATGTCGGCCCAGTCGACCCCCGGCGGCGAGGCGCAGCAGCCCGTGGGCCCGTGGGGACAGGCCGCACAGAGCGACGAGTGGAGCCGGGTCTCCACCCCGGCCCGCTCCACGCGGATCACCGGCCGAACCGGGCGATGATGGCCTCATGCGCCCGCATCTCCAGGTCGTCGTTCAGCTTGCCAATCTTCACCTCGCCGCCGTACCGCCGGTCCAGCGCCCGCTGGATCAACCAGTCGGCCAGGTGCGGGTTCTTCGGCAAAATGGAACCGTGCAGGTAGGTCCCCACGGTGTTCTTGTACACGACCCCCTCGGTTCTGTCGGAGCCGTTGTTGCCGTATCCCTTCACCACGAGGCCCAGCGGGCGGAGCCCCTTCCCCAGGTAGGTTCGTCCGGAATGGTTCTCAAAGCCCACGATCGTGCGGGTGGCGCCGAAGATATCGCTCTCCACGACGCAGTTGCCGATCATCCGGTCCCGGCTGCCCTCGGTCCAGAGGTCGAGAATACCCGTGAAGCGGATCATCTCACCCGTGTGGGTCTTGAAGTACTTGCCCAGCATTTGATAGCCGCCGCAGACGGCAAGCACCGCCAGGCCGTCCTCGATCGCGTCGCCCAGCGAACTGCCCTTCACCTTCATGAAGTCGTCGGCGATCAGCGACTGCTCCCTGTCCTGGCCGCCGCCCATCATCAGCAGGTCGAACTGGCTGAAGTCGGCGGTCTCGCCGAGGCGCACCTGCGTCACCACCGGGTCGAGGCCGTGCCAGCGGGAGCGCTGGGTGAAAACGATGATGTTTCCCCGGTCGCCGTAGAGGTTCATATACTCCGGATAGAGCCAGCCGATGTGTATGCGGGGGCGCTCCACGCTCACACCTCCCAGTACTTCTTGGTGTGCCCCTTCCGGGCGATGATGCCGCGGATCTGCAGCATCGCCGTGTAGGTGGGCAGGATGTACAGCAGGTCGCCGGCCTGGATATAGCGGAGCCCCTGCTTCACGGCCCGCTCGGGATCCTTCTCGACCGAGAGTTTGGCGACGTCCATCCCGGCGTACTTGAGGCGCACGGCCATGTCCTCTGCCCGCTGACCGGTGCAGATGACGAAGTTGATCTCGTCCTGATGGCCGGCCACCGACTCGAAGTCCACGTCCCACAGCCAGGAGATGTCGGTGCCGTCCGCATATTGGTCGTTGATGGCGATGACGAGGTTCTTCCGGGCCTCGGCCTGCATCACTGTCTGGATCACCGAGTCGAAGCCTGCCGGGTTCTTCACCAGGGCCATGAAAACCTGGCGGTCGCCGATGGTGATCAGCTCCATGCGGCCGAACTGGCTGGTGGTGGCCTCGAGCCCTCGCTTGATGGCATCAAGCGGCAGCCCGAGAGCAAAGGCCCCGGCCGCGGCCGCGAGGGCGTTGTAGACATTATACAGGCCAGGGATCTGGAGACGCAGCTCGCAGGCGCCCTGCGGGGTCACGAGGCGCAGCGAGGAGCCCCGGGCGTCCACGTCCCAGATCCGGTCCACGTAGACCTGGGGCCTGGGCCGCTGGTGGCCGCAGGCAGGGCAGCGGTAGTTGCCCAGGTGGGCGTAGTAAAGGGCCGAGTACTCATAGGGGTGGCCGCACTGCACACAGTGGCGGGCATCAGACGTCCCGGAGGAGGTTCCAACGGAGGCAGCGGACACCTCGAAGCCGTAGTAGAGCGGATCCAGCCCCTGCTGTTGGCCGAGGCGCGCGCAGTTGGGGTCGTCGGCGTTCAGCACGGCCCTGCCGCCCGGGGCCAGGTTTGCTAGGCCACGGCCCACGAGGGCCACGGTGTGCTCCAGCTCGCCGAAGCGGTCCAACTGGTCGCGGAAGAAGTTGGTCACCACCACCGCCCGGGGGCGCACTTCCTTGCACGCCTGGGGCATGGTGGCTTCGTCGATCTCCAGAAGTCCCACGGCCCGGTCGACAAGACCAGCCCAGTTCGCCGCCTGGATGAAGGCCGTGGTCAGGCCTGCGATCAGGTTGGCCCCGGCCCGGTTGTGGGCCACCTCGAGGCCCGCCGCCTCGCAGATGGAGGAGAGCATCTTGGCGGTCGTGGTCTTGCCGTTGGTGCCGGTGACGGCCACGACGCCCTCCCTGGGCTGCGTGGCCAGGCTGCGCAGCAGGTCCGGAGCAACCCGCCGGGCGACCGCACCCGGCAGGGTGGTGCCGCCGCGCCCGGCCACGCGGGTTGCGGTCACCAACCCCTTGCCCATCCAGACTGCCAGTCGTGATCGGAGGTTCATCGCGCTCCCTCTTCTTTCGCGATGGGGGTGAATCGCCCTTCCCCCTCGTTGCGGTTTATGTTAAGTTCAACCATGGAGCCATCAGCTTGTGTACGCCAGTTACAAGGGCGGTAAACCTATATTATATTCCCCGCCATATCGCTGTTTCCTTCGCATAAGGGAGGCGTTGTCTCTGATGCCAGGCCGGGCCCGGTATGCCGCGTTCACCCTCGCGTTCCTCCTCCTCTCCGGCTGCGCCAGGTCAAACTCCGCCGAGGTCGAGATGCCGAACGGCGTCGACCCCGCTTCTCCGGTCGCAACCGGATATGCAGCCATGCCCGCGCCGGGCGAGCCGACACCGCTGGGGAACCCGCCCCCTTCAGGACTCTATGCGAAGCCGCCGTCCGCTGACACCCTGGCCGCCCTGGCCACAGCCCCGCTCTCGCCCGACGGGCTCTTCCGCGCCGTGCTCACCACAGACGGGCTCTGGGTCACGCGCATCGACGGCGCCTGGCTGTGGCAGGTGAAGCCCCCGTCGCTGAGCGCCCAGCCGACCGGCGAGCAGGGGCAGGCGAGCGCCCAGGGCCAGACAGGTGCTCAGGGGCAGACCGGAACGCAGGGTCAGGCCGGTTCTGCCGAGGAGGTGCCTAACCCTGTGGGGCCGCTGCAGTGGACCGCACGGTCGACGCTGCTCTTCACCGACACGGCCGGGCGCTGGCTGGAGGCTGACCCCCTCACGGCGCTGGTCGTGCCGCTGAACGCCTTCCTGAACGGGGCGACCCATCTCACCCCATCACCGGACGGCCAGCATGTGCTATTCTACAAGGGTAACCAGCTGTACACCGCCCTGCGCGACGGCAGCCAGCCCCAGTTGGCGGGTGAGAACGTGACCGGCTACTGGGACAGTAAGGGGCAGCTCGTGGTGGCGAAGAAGCCGGGCGACCAGCCGCAGCAGTAGCTTCTGGGCGGGAGGCGCTGGGGAACTGGCCTCCGTGGCCAGGTTGGTCGGAAACGTCACGTGAACGGGAGGCCTTGTTGTGAGTGAAGGTCTGCTTGGCGAGCAACGATACCTGAAGAAGGCGGGACTGGTAGCGCTGATCGCGGTGCTCAACATGACCGCCCCTCTGTCCACCGACATGTACCTGCCGTCCTTTCCCACCATGATGGAGTACTTCAACGTTGAGGCCAGCGTGCTCAACCTCACCCTCGTCGGATTCTTCTTCTTTTTTGCGGTGGGCATGCTGCTCTTCGGCCCGTACAGCGACCGGTTCGGACGGAAGCCCGTGTTGATCGCGGGGCTGAGCGTCTACATGGCTGCCTGTCTTCTCTGCGCCAGCTCGACCTCCATCTGGCAGCTCATCCTGTTCCGGATCGTGCAGGCTCTCGGCGCGGGCTGTATGGTCTCTGTGTCCACGGCGCTGGTGAAGGACTGCTTCTCCGGGAGGCTGCGCAGCACGGTTCTCGCCACCATCCAGTCGATGAGCGTGGTGGCCCCGATGCTTGCGCCCGTGGTCGGCGCCATGATCGTGAAGTACGCCACCTGGCGGACCACCTTCCTCGTGCTCAGCGGCATCTCGCTTCTCTCGCTCACCGCAGCGCTCTTCCTGCAGGAGACACTCCCGCAGGAGGCCAGGTTCCGGGGCAACGTCCTGAGCAGCATGGGGCGCCTGGTAGTGGTGGGCCGCAACCGGTCGTTCATCAGCTTCCTCGGGATCGTGGGGCTGATCCCGGCCGGGTTCATGGCCTACATCGCCGTCAGTTCCTACATCTATATCGACTACTTCGGGCTTTCGGAGTCGGCCTACAGTCTCTTCTTTGCCACCAATGCGGCCGTCTCCATGCTCGGTCCGCTGACCTACATCCGCATCAACGGGCGCATGGCGCCCCGCTCTCTCGTCACCACCAGTCTGAGCCTGGCGCTGGGCGGCGGTCTGGCCGTCCTCCTGGCGGGCCGACTGGCGCCCGTGGCGTTCCTGCTCTCGTTCATGCCGTTCACGTTCAGCTCCAGCCTCATGCGGCCCGTTGCCACCGACACCCTCCTCAACCAGCAGGAAACCGACACGGGCTCTGCCGCTGCGCTCATCAACTTCGGGAACACTGTGATGGGCTCTCTGGGCATGGTCCTGGGCACGCTGCCCTGGCCGACCTATGTGACCGGTCTCGGCACCATCGCCGCCGGCGCCTCGCTGCTGGCGTTGGTGGGATGGTTCCTGCTGCTCCGCTCGGACATCCCGCTCAAGGGGGTCAAGCCGGAGGCGCGCCCCGCAGGCGTGTCGGTCGCCCCCGAGGTGGAAGCGTCTGGTGCCCGGTAACTTCGCTGGCGGCGCCCCCGTCAGCTTGCAGAGGAGAGAGTTGCAGATGCAGCACAGGACAGAGCAGTGCGACGTGTTGGATGCGATTGCTCGCCGACACAGCGTGCGGGAGTTCCGCCCCGACCCGGTGCCCGATGACGTCCTGATCGCCCTGCTCGACGCCGCCCACCAGGCGCCGAGCGCCATGAACGTGCAGCCGTGGGAGTTCGTCGTGGTCCGTCAGCCCGAGACCAAGGCTGCGCTGGCCGCCGCCACCGTAGGCCGCAACGCCCAGATCGTGCAGACGGCGGGGGCGTCGTTCGTGTGCTTGGCTTCGCTCAGGCAGGCGTACGCTCTGGCCGACCGGATCGAGGCGCAGATCAGAGCCGGGCAGGCGTCGCCCGATCGGGAGGCCCTGGTGAGGCGTCTCCGGGAGGACGAGGCCCACCGGCAGATGCTGGTGCTTCCCAATGCCTACACGGCCGTGGGCTTCCTGCTGCTGGCCGCCACCCGGTACGGCCTGGGCAGCCTGTGGATGACCGGCTTCGACGGCGAGAAGGTCAAGGCGGCCGTGGGCGTTCCGGCGCAGGACTACCTCTTCGCCGGCGTCGTGGCCGTCGGACAGCCGGCAGACGGGTGGCAGCAGCCAGTCCGGACCCGGCGGCCGCTGGAGGAGATCTACTCCTTCGAGCGGTTCGGGAAGTAGCCCGAGCAGACGACCCTGGCTGGAAAAGGTGCCTCCGCGGCGGCCGTCTGGCGGCTGCCGGGGGCACCTTTTCCGTGGGTCTACAGCTTGCGCCTGCCTGAACACTGCAGGGGTAGGCGGCGTCTTCACGTGGCGAGTGTCAAGCAAGAGTCGCGAGCGCAGTGGGGGGTGTGCTCTTTCTTGACACTCCCGGCAGGTCGGGCGGCTCGACCCAGCCTGAGGAGCCTCACTTGGTCAGAACCGGGGTTCATGGCAGCAAGGGCAGGCTGAATCTCGAAGTACATACGACGAGGCGCCCCCAGCAAGTCGCTTAGCGACTGCAGAGGGCGCCTTTGTCTGCAATCTGAACAGGGAGAGGTTCGCCTCTCCCTGTCGTGATATGCTCAGTGCAACACCTTCGACAGGAACTCCCGGGTCCGGGGATGGCGGGGCTCGCCGAAGATCTGCTCCGGGCTGCCCTCCTCCACGATCAGACCGCCGTCCATGAACAGCACCCGGTCGCCCACCTCACGGGCGAAGCCCATCTCGTGGGTGACGACCACCATCGTCATCCCCTCGTTGGCCAGGTCCTGCATCACCTGCAGCACCTCGCCCACCAACTCCGGGTCCAGGGCGGACGTGGGCTCGTCGAAGAGCATCACGTCCGGTTCCATGGCCAGGGCCCGGGCGATGGCCACCCGCTGCTGCTGGCCGCCGGAGAGGAAGTTGGGGTACTGGCCCGCCTTGTCGCCGAGGCCGACCCGCCGGAGCAGCCTGAGTCCCAGTTCCTCGGCCTCGGCCCTGGGCATCTTGCGCACCTGGATCGGCGCCTCGATCACGTTCTCCAGGGCCGTCATGTGCGGGAACAGGTTGAACCGCTGGAAGACCATGCCCATGCGGGCTCGCTGGGCATCGAGCACCTTCTCCGGCAGAGGGACGAGCCGGCCCGCTACCTGGCGCTGACCAACCTCCTCCCCCCGAAAGAGCACCCGCCCTGCGGTGGGCTTCTCCAGGAAGTTGATACAGCGCAGCAGCGTGGACTTGCCCGAACCGGAGGGGCCGATGACGACCACGACCTCGCCCTTGTGGATGGTGAGGTCGATGCCCCTCAGGACCTCCACCTTGCCGAAGCTCTTCTTCAGCCCCTCGATGACGACGATCGGCTCGCCCATGCTATCCCCTCGCCTCCATCTTCTTCTCCAGCCAACTGGCCAGCGTGGTCAGCGCGACGGTGACCACCAGGTAGAGGACAGCGGTCCACACGAAGGTCTGCCACACCAGAGCGGTGCGGGAGATAAACTGGGTCGAGTACTTCATCAGCTCCAGGATGGAGATCGACGAGGCCAGCGAAGTGTCCTTCGTCAGGGCAGCGAGTTCGTTGACCATCGGCGGCAGCAGGCGCCGGTAGGTCTGCGGCAGGATGACGCGGCGCATCGCCAGGCCGTAGGACATGCCCAGCGACCGGGCCGCCTCCATCTGCCCACGGTCGATGGACTGGATGGCCGCCCGGAAGATCTCGGCGATGTAGGCGCCGGCGTTGAGGCTGAAGGCGACCACCGCCGACGGGAACGCCGGGAGGAGGAGCCCCAGCTGTGGCAGGGCGTTGTAGATGAAGAGCAGCTGGAGCAGGAGTGGCGTCCCGCGGAAGACCGTCACGTACGCGCTGGCCGGGACGGTGAGCAGCGGGTTGCGGGAGATGCGGGCAAGGGCCGCCAGCAGTCCGAGCACGGTGCCGATCAGGGCGGAGATGAGCGTAAGCCGGAGCGTGACTCCCAGGCCCTCGAGGAGCACGGGCAGGATGGTGATGGTGTGTTCAATGAACCGTGCCATCCGGAATCACCCACTTTCCAGGACTGCGGCGGGCGCAGCGCACCCTGCCGTCGATCTGCTCACCGCACAGGCTACTGCCCCGCCGCGTCGCCGAACCACTTCACCTGAAGCTCCCGGAGGACGCCCTCGGCCTTCAGCTCATCCACGGCCTGCTGGATGGCCTCCCTGAGCTCGGTCTCGCCCTTGCGCAGGGCGATGCCGATGGGGTCAGGTTCCATCTCCGCCGCGCCGGTCACCCGGTAGAGCTCGGGATCAAGCTGGGCGTAGTAACCGGCCACCGGAGCGTCGATCGCCACCACGTCGGCCCGCCCGTTGGCCAGTTCCCGGAAGGCGTCCGTCGCGTAGGGGAAGGAGCGCAGCTCCCTGGGCTGGATGCCCGCGTTGGCCATGAGGTCCTCGATGTAGTACTGGGCGGTGGTCTCCTCCTGGACGACGACGACCTTGCCTTCGAGGTCCGAATCGGTCCTGACGTCCACGCCGGGGCGGGAAGCGTAGGCGATGCCCATCGTCAGGTACTGGACGAAGTCCATCTCGTTCTGCCGGCCCTCGGTGATGGTCATGGACGACATGATGGCGTCGTAGTGCCCGGCCAGAAGGCTGGCCTGGATGCCGCTCCAGTCGATGATGGTGAACTCGGCCTTCACGCCCAGCTTCTCCGCGATGGCGCTGGCCATGTCGACGTCGAAGCCGATCGGGGTCTTGCCGTCCTCATCGACAAACTCCATGGGCGGGTAAGAGGCGTCGATACCCACCCGGAGCGCGCCCTCGGCCTTGATCCGCTCCAGCGAGTTGGCCGGCGTCTGGTCCTCCCCGCCCGCCGGCTCCTGGGTCTGCCCTGCGGCCGGCTGCTGCGTCCCGGAGCCGCCGTCGGTCTGGCTCCCGCCCGACTGCTGTGTGCCCCCACACGCGGCCAGCACAGTCACGGCCAGCAGCAGGATAACCAGGAGGAAAGAGGAACTCTTTCTCATCATCGTTGAACCCCCACCCTTTCCTTCTATGCTGCAGCGCATCATCACCGCAACGGATGATTTGACCCAAGATTCGCCGCAAATCCACTAGTACCTCCTTATGTCCATTCCTAATTTGAAGGGAGTTGTTGCAATGAGCAGCCCTGTCATCACGCCAGATCCGGAACCCGCACCGCCCAGGTCCGGCTGGGCAGCGCGCCTGCTCCGGTGGCTGGGCCTGCTTCTCCTCATGGCAGCCGTGGGCGCGGGAGCCGCCCTCCTGGTCTTCGAGCTGCGGATGAACGCCGTGGCGAGCAGCACCGAGGCCGAACTCCAGGCCCTGCGGCAGGAGACGCTCGACGAGGTGGCCGCGCTGCGCACCGAGTTGGCCAGCACCACCGCCCAGTTGGAGAGGCAGGTGCAGCAGCAGCAGGCAGGACTGGAGGCAGAGATGAAGCGGGTCGAGGAGGCGGCGCAGGCGGCAGGCCTGCTCATGGAGCAGAACGGCGACCTGACCACCCTCGAGTCGCGCCTCGCTGAGATCGAAACGCTGAAGCTTGACCTGCGCAACACCCGGGAGGAGATGGAGTCCAAGCTGAAGGCCCTCGAGGAGTCCGTGAAGGAGCAGGTGGCCTCGTCTGAGAAGGAGACCGCGGCGGCGCTCTCGCTGGAGATGACGGTGAAGGGCCTCCTGATCAAGGCCCAGGGCGAGGTCCTGCTGTCCCAGGTCTACTGGTCCGAGGGCAACCGGGGGCTCGCACGGGACGAGCTGGCCATCGCCCACCAGTCGCTGCTGGACGCGCTGAAGGCTGCGCCGCCCCAGGCGAAGTCGGACCTGCAGAAGCTGGTGGATCTGTCCGAGTCGACCAAGGCGGCCCTGATCCTGGACTCCACCTCGGCCCGGGACCAGCTGAACCTGCTATGGCACGAGGTCAGTGCACGCTTGAGCGCAAGTTGGTAGGCCGCTCGAACCGAGTCGCAGTGTCACGCCCTCACCGGGCGCGGTCCATAGCAAGTTGCGAGGGGCGGCCGGTTCGGCCGCCCCTCCACTACTGTTCGTCATTCAACTGCAGGTCAGTCAAGTTGCCCCGCAGCGGCAAAACGAGCCTGTCCGCCCCAGTCCGGAGGCGTGCAGGCTCGTCATACATGTGCAACGTGTGTCGCGCTCATTCCCCGCGGGCGCCCAACACCTCGCTGGCGGCCTCTTCCTGGTCCGGCGGGACAAGGATTGAGATGTACCCCCCCACCCTGGCGGGCCCCAGGATGAAGGGAAGCGCCTGGGCGCCGCGGGCTTCAACGACAACGGGAATGCCGCTCGACTCAAGGAGCCCCCGGATCAACTCGGCCTCAACGTGGTCCGGCGCCTTGAAGACCTCCACCCACTCACCATCCATCGGCATCCCTCCTGCGTCACTGCTCACGGCCTTGGGCCGCTGGATCAAGCGGATCCGCGCCCAGCAACTCCTGCGGCACGCGACTCCTCACACCTTACGGGCAGACCACGGCGCATATGCCCGGGGCCCGCGGGGCTCAACCCGGCGCCGAGCGGCTCACTCCGCGCCGTGGCCAGCTCAGAGTTCAACTGCGCCTGGCGCCTCCAGGGCCCACGCGGCCTCGAGTGCGTCGGGCAGCCGCTGCAGCCAGTCGGCGGGGTCCAGGGCTACACCGCGGGGCACCCCGGCGGTGCGAAGCCCATCGACGTCTGCGGCCAGCACCACCGTGGAAATGCCGGCCAACTCGATCAGCCGGGCCACGATGGAGGCGGTCGTGAGTCCGGCGTCCCCAGCCGCCAGCACCAGAGCCGCGTCGGCGCCCATCCTGCGGATGCGGTACGCCACCGACGGTCCCGAGTCGACCAGCAGCGGCAGCGGGTCGGCGATCGCTCCGGAGAAGCTGTACGCGAACGGCGCGACAGCGTCGATGACGCCGGCGGCGGCCATGGCGCGCAGGCGGTCGAGCGGGAAGACGCTGTTTACCCTGGCCTGGGCCTCGGCTTCGGCCGGGGCCTCACCGGCGATCGCAACGTCGGCAAGGTCCACCACCGCCGGGAACTCCCGGAAGGTCGGGTCTCCCCCTTCCCGGCCGAGGTCGAAGGGTTCGTGGAGCCCGTGTCTCAGATACACCCCCGCGGTGGTCACCAGGGCCACCTTTGATGCGGCAACCTCCCGAACCCACTGACTCCAGGGCGTGAACGTGGGCCTGAGCCCCCCCGGCTCTGCCTTCATGTCCGATCCTGCCTCCCCTGCTGCGACAAGTCTGTCCCCTTCAGCATAACACCTTACATGGGACCCTTCCAGCCACCGGCTGCCAACTCGGACAGGCGCTGCAGCAGCACGTCCCGGCGGTTGCGCTCGGGGCGCTCCAGCACCTCCTCCAGCAGCGCCTCCAGCACCTCGCCCACGTAGGGGCCGGGGCCCCGGCCGAAGGCGGCCATCACATCGTGACCGTCCACCGCCAGGTCGGTCACCTTCAGGGCAGCGTCGGCTGCCAGCACCCGCCGGATCCCGTCCAGCAAGGCCATCGTCTCCGGGCCCAGGTCGCCCTCTCGCTTGCCCGAAGCCAGGCGGTCCGCCCTGCGCAGCTGCACCAGGTCGTCCATGTGCTCCAGGCCGATCCGCCGCACCATGCGGCGCAGCGCGGCGTCGGTGGGCTGGCCGTCCAGGTGCAGATCCATGTGGTAGCGCACGAGGTGGACGGCCCGGCTCCGGGTCTCGTTGTCGAACCGCAGGCGCCGGAGAAGTTCGTCAGCCATCTCGGCCCCGACCAGTTCGTGCCGGTAGAAGTGGCGGTCGCCGAACTCGTCGACCGAGAGGCAGCGGGGCTTGGCCACGTCGTGCAGCAGCGCCGCCAGCCTGAGGTGCAGCACCGGGGGCACCAGCGCCAGCGCCATCAGGGCGTGCTCCCACACCGGGAACGCGTGGTACTGGTTCTGCTCCACCCCCACCATCTCGAGCAACTCCGGGGCGAACTGGGCGAGCAGGCCCAGGTCCCGCAGCCGCTGCATGCCCCAGGCGGGTCGGTCGGTCACCAGCAGGCGGGCCAACTCGGCGCCGATGCGCTCCGGCGCAACCCCGGCGAGGAGGGGCGCAGCCTCGGCGATCGCCCCGGCGAGCCCGGGCTCGATCTCAAGGTCGAACTGCGCGGCCAGGCGCACGGCCCGCAGCGTGCGCAGCGGATCCTCTATCAGCCGGTCCTCGGGTCTGCCGCAGGCCCTGAGGAGCCCCGCTGCCAGGTCCCGCCGGCCGCCGAGCGGGTCGATCAGCCTGCCCCCCGCCGTGAGCGCCATCGCGTTGATGGTGAAGTCTCGGTGGCCCAGGTCTGCGGCGAGGTCGGCCCCCCGGTAGGGGGTCGTCTCGTAGACCACGCCGTCCCGTGCCACCAGCACCGTCCCCGTCTCCCGGGCGGCGCCGATCAGCCGCCCGTCGGGAAACAGGTTCAGGACCTCTTCCGGCGTGGCGCTGGTCACGAGGTCCCAGTCCTTGGGCGCCTGCCCCAGCAGCAGATCCCGCACGGCTCCGCCCACCACAGCCGCCTCGTGGCCGGACGCAGTCAGCGCCGCCAGCAGGGATTGCCCCGCGGCAGGCATGGCGCGGCGAAACCGGCCGGGGAGGGTCACCTGCGCCCAACCCAGCCGGAGCCACACGAGCATCCGCCGGCCCAGCGGATGCGGCGCTGCCGCTCCGCTTCGCGGTGCGCTCGCCAGCTTGCCACCCGGGGTCGCCGCGCCCTCGTCAGCGCGGCCGTGGTCTGCTCCTCCGGGCTCCTTCATCCTCGTCACCCCCGGCTGCCCAGCGCCCGTGCCACCGCCTCGGCGGGCGATGCCACCCAGTCTGCGGCGGCTATGGCCGCGGGGTGGCTGCCAGGCACGGCCACCCCGATGCCCGCGAAGCGGAGCATGGACACGTCCATGGCGGCGTCGCCCAGGGCCATCACCGCGTCCGGCGGGATGCTCCGCTGCCTGCAGTACCGGGCCAGGGCACTCCCCTTGTCGACGGACTCGTGCCACACGTGAAGCACGGTCTCACCCTGGACGCGGTCGCTCAGGTCGAACTGTGCGCGGGGCAGCCCGTGAGGGAACGCCGCCATCACCCGCCCGACGGACCAGTCGCCGTAGACGGCGGCCATGGTCGGCTGGGCGATGCACCGCTCAAGCGAAGGATCGATCTCCGTGTACGGGTTCCAGTCTGCCCAGCCGCGGAAGTCCTCCGCCCGACCGGTGGCGTAGGCGACGTCGGACGCGCAGGACTGCTCGGCTGACCGAAAGGCGGTTTCGTCCCCCGGGCCGTGCACCCGGCCTGGGCGATCTCCGGGCACAGCGAAGGCGGCCGTGATGGACAGCCCCTCGGCCAGGGCCAGACGGCGCAGGGGGTTCCATGCCTCCGGGGCCAGCGGAAGGTGATCGGTCACGCGCCCCGTCCCGTCGGCGACCACCAGGGCCCCGAGATAGCAGATGGCCGGCCCGGTCATCTGCAGGGCGCGGTAGTAGGGCAGGGTGGACCGCCATGACCGCCCCGTCACGATGATGACCTCCGCACCTGATGCGCGGGCCTGCGCGACGGCCCGCAGGTTCTCCGCCGAGATGCCTCCGGCCCGGTCCACGAGGGTGCCGTCCAGATCGAACGCGAACAGCCTGATTTTCATAATGTCATAGTAGCACAACCCGACAGACAACAGAATCCAGGTCCACCCGCGGCGGGGCGAACCTGGACCTGGCCACCAGAACATGAGTTGGCGGTTCCCCTGCCGGGACTCCTCAGTCCCACGCCTGAACGACCAGCAGGTAGCCCTCGTCCACCGAGACATGGGCTTCCCGGTCGACGATCCGGTTGGAGATGCCCAGCGACTCCCCCCAGCGAAGGGTAGCACGGCTCAGGGGCCAGTGGACGCCGGTGACCGTCACCCCCGATGCGGCGGGGCTGAGCGGAACCAGCGAGAGGAACGCCCCCGGCTCACGGGGCACCGTCAGCGACTCGCCGCCACGGAGAATGCGGGCGATGCTCCTGCCGTCCGTCATGGTCACCGGAACCGGGCTGAGGGGCAGCAGAAGGAGGTTGGCGAGGGTGTGATCGAGGCGCGTACCAGACCCGCCCACCAGGATCACCTCGTCTGCTCCCCTGCGCAGCGCCTCTTCCAGGGCGAGCTGGCTGTCGGTCTGGTCCTTCTCCACGGGCACCTGCAGGATGGGCACATCCTCGGCCCGGGCCGCCTCCAGAAGCTCGGGGGCCAGGGAGTCGAAGTCGCCCACCAGAAGGTCGGGCCTGAGGCCCAGCGCCCGGGCGTGGCGCAGCCCGGCGTCGGCACAGATCACCAGATCGGGCCGGCCCACCAGGCGCCGGACGCGCCCCAGCCGGCAGACCTGGCCCGCTGCGAAAACGGCTGCTCTGATCATGCTCTGTCCCCTTCACGACGGTCTCCACCCAGTATAGCAGAGGCGGAGCCGTCGGGTACCAGCCTGCTGCCCGGACGGCTAGTGGCCGGCAACCTCCCCGGCGATCCGCCGGCCGCGGAGGATGCGACCAAGGCCCTTCAGCCCGTAGTTCAGACGGCTCTTGACGGTGCCCATCGGTATCGCCAGGCGATCGGCGATCTCCCGGTAGCTCATGTTGCGGAAGAACCGCAACTCGATCACGACGCGGGATTGGGGTGGCAGTTCTGTCAGCGCCTCGAGAACCGCCCGGGTCATCCAGGCGCGTTCCGCCTCTTCCTCGGGATGTGCGAGGGTGTGGCCGAGAACGGCTCCGGATAGTTCCTCGAACGCGTACCGCCGCCTGCGGAGGCAGTCGATGGCGCGGTTGCGGGCCACCCGGAAGAGCCAGGCCCTCAGGTGTCCGTCCTGCTGGAAGGCATCGCCCTGTTGCCAGGCCTTGAGCAGCGTATCCTGACAGATCTCCTCGGCCGCGTGCCGGTCGCCCACCAGGCGGTGCGCGTACTGCAGCAGGGCGCCGCCGTACCGCTCCATCATCAGGCCCAGCGCCTCCTCATCGCCCGCGGTCAGGCGGCGGGCGATCACGCCGCTGTCCCCGTCCCCGTCGCCTGCGGTCAGGCAACGGGCAGACGTGCCCCTGCCTTCCTCTTCACTCGCCACGGTCAGCCGACGGTCGATCACACCCTCATCCTGGCCGGCCTGCCATGTCATGGTTGAGATCTCCCCCACTGCCCCCCGCTCACTTATTATAGTATGAATATTCAGTACTTTTTAGGGGGTCTAAACGATTTCTTGTAGGACTACTTTACTACAAGTCCTATGTACAGCGCTACCCCATTTTGCACACGTATCTTAATTGCGTTTCGTTGCTGCTCTCAACCCCCCAGTCTAGAACAGGCGCAGCTGCTCCGTCCGCCGCTCCGCACCCGGCGCCACAGGAACGCCGCGCGCATCGCGCTCGGGGGTCGGCAGCCCAAGGAGTTCCATCAGGTCCAGTGCGTTGCGCACCGCGTAGTTGGCGCGGTTGTTGTTCATCAGCAGGTGGATCTCCGCGACGTTTGGCTCCAGCTCCTGCCGGATCGGGCCCAGCCATTCAGCCAGCTCTTCCTTGCTGTACAGGTAGTCGAACCGCTGCGCAGAGGTCGTCCCCTTGACGTACCAGGTCCGGGCGTTCCGCCCGTGGAACCGCACGATCGCCAGGCGCGGATCCGTTACGGCGACAACCCGCGGCACCGTGCCCGATCCCACCTGGGGAGCATCGCAGGCGACGTGTACCGCCCGGATGTCCCGCAGGAACTGAAGGGTCTTCTCCCGGTTCTCCCCTGCGAACCACGACGTGTGCCTGAACTCCACCGCCACGAGCTGGTCCGGGAAGTACTCCCGGCAGAATTGCACCCACTCCCGCGACTCGTTGGAGCAGGTGAACCAGGGAGGGAACTGAAAGTGAAGCGCGCCCAGCTTGCCGGCCTCCCGGAGCGGCTCCACCGAGCCGGCGAAGCGCTTGAAGACCTCCAGCAGGTCCTCCTCCCCCGGGCGCGGCTCACGATGGTGGCGGGTCATCGCCCCGTACGCCTTCACGTTGAAGCGGAAGTCCGGGGGTGTCCGGGCCGCCCAGTCGGCGAACCACCGGGCTGGCTGCAGACGGTAGAACGTGCTGTCCACCTCCACCAGCGGGAAGTGCCGCGCGTAGTAGGTCAGCCGCTCCCGCTGGGGCAGGCCGCTGGGGTAGTACTCTTCGTGGTCGGACCAGGCGCAGGTGCCCACACGAATCACGGCCACACCGCTTCCTCCTTTCCGCCTACATATTAACATGCGATTCCCGCCTCCCAGGAGGCGGGAATCGCGCTCGTCCGTCAGTGCTGTTGAAAGTGGTCAGGTTGCTCTGCGGCGGCCGGATGCGCCTTCGGGTCTGCCGTATCATAGCGGCGGAAGGACGGCGGCTCAGTCAGGCCCAGCCGGTCGTGCTCGGACGCGTACTGCTGCCTGATCTGGGCGACGCGCTCCGGCGGAGCCATCTGCGTCGGGTAGTCGCCGCGGGTGTACAGGAACCTGAAGAGGACCTCCTGATTGTGGGTCTCCTCGCCGTGCATGGCGAGGAAGAACTCCCGCACCCCGTTGTTGGTGGACTCCAGCGCCGCCTCGGCGTAGAGCCTGGCCAGTTCTTTGGCGCCGCAGAGGCAGTCACGCAGCCGGTCTGCGTCAGCCATGCGCACGGTGATCCCCCCCTCCCCCAGACTGCAGCAGCAGCTTGGCGTGCTTGGTGATATCGCCGGGGGCGTCGAGAAGGGCCAGCAGCATATCCACCCGCCGGTGGTGGATGTCGGCGTGCTCCAGCATCAGCTGCCGGGCGTTCTCGTCCTCCATCTCCGCCGCGTAGTGGTGCGCCTTCTTCAGGGCCATCAGTTCACCGTCGAGCGCATGCTGAACGAAGGTCAGTTCCTGGTCGGTCAGCCGTTGCTCCGTATCGTGTTCCATGCCGTTCCGCCTCCTTCGCGCTTAGTATTGCGCGGCGGAACGGGCGGCATGCCCGTACGCGGCCGGCCGCCGCCGGCGCTACTTCTTGGCTGCGGCGTACCGCTCGGCCACCTTGTCCCAGTTGATAACGTTCAAGAACGCCTGGATGTAGTCGGGCCGGCGATTCTGGTACTTCAGGTAGTAGGCGTGCTCCCAGACGTCCATGCCGAGGATCGGGGTGTCGCCCTGCATCAGCGGGCTGTCCTGGTTGGCCGTCGAGTAGACCGCCAGCTTGCCGTCCTTGGTGACGACCAGCCAGGCCCAGCCAGAACCGAAGCGGCCTGCCCCGGCCTTGGCGAACTCGCTCTTGAAGTTCTCGAAGGAGCCGAACGCGGCGTTGATCGCCTCGGCCAGCTCGCCGCTGGGGGCGTTGGCCCCGCCGGGCGTCATGACCTCCCAGTACAGGGTGTGGTTGGCGTGGCCGCCGCCGTTGTTCCGCACAGCGGTGCGGATGGCCTCGGGGACGCTCTCGATCTCCCGGAGGATCTCCTCGATCGTCTTGGCCTGCAGATCTGCGTACCCCTCCAGCGCCGCGTTCAGGTTGTTGACGTAGGCGGCGTGATGCTTGCCGTGGTGGATCTCCATGGTCTGGGCATCGATGTAGGGCTCGAGCGCGTTGGCCGGATACGGAAGGGCAGGAAGCTGGAATGCCATGTTGGAACCCTCCTGACTTACTTATTCTCAATGATGTTCTCGTATGATATGACGTCAAAATCTCTCGGGGAGGAATGGCCTCCCTGTGATAGACTACCCAAAGTGGGCAAGTTTTTCAACTCATATGTCGTCAAAGTTTCCTTATACAACAGGAACTGTATGGGTGCAAAATACCCGCAGAACCAGTGCCGGCGAACCCTTGCGCAGCAGGAACCCCTGGGCCATAATCGTACGGGGACATCCGGTTCCGGTAGCTGCCCGAAGGGGGTACTCATCCATGCCAGTCCCGAGCGCGGTCATCGCCATCGCCGGAGGAACGGGCTCAGGAAAGACGTCCATCGCCAACCGCATCGCCAGGGAGTTTCCGCATCACGTCACGCTCCTCGCCCACGACGCGTACTACAGGGACAACAGCCACCTGAGCTACGAAGAGCGGGCCCGCCTCAACTACGACCACCCCGACGCTTTCGACAACGAACTCTTCATCGCCCACCTGAAGGAGCTGAAGGCCGGCCGACCGATCGAGCGGCCGGTGTACAACTTCGCCACGCACCTTCGGGAGCCCGGAACCGTACGAGTCGAGCCTGCGCATATCATCGTCGTGGAGGGCGTGATGGTCCTCGAGAACCCGCGGATGCGGGAGCTGTACGACCTCAAGGTGTTCGTCGACACCGACGCCGACGTCCGCATCCTGCGCCGGATCGTCCGGGACATCCACGAGCGTGGGCGCACGCTCGACTCCGTCATCAAACAGTATCTTTCCACCGTGAAGCCCATGCATGAGGCGTTTGTGGAGCCGACGAAACGCTACGCGAACGTGATCATCCCCGAGGGTGCGCACAACGAGGCCGGACTCGAGGTGCTGATGGCCCAGGTGCGCCACCTGATCGCCCAGCGTGAACCTCGGGAGTGACTGCCTTTTCACCGCCGCACCAGTGTGGTAAACTGGTCAATGGTGCATAAGGCATATGCCAGGGAACCGAGTCGCACCGTTTCGGGGGTGAACGAGCATGACGGAGGAGACGTTGTTCGCACGTGTCGAGCGGGCACTGGACCTGATTCGCCCCGCGATTCGGATGGACGGCGGTGAGGTCGAGCTGATCGCCGTCGAGGACGGAGTCGCACGGGTGCGGATGATGGGCGCATGCGGCGGCTGCCCCATGTCGACCATGACCCTGAAGATGGGGATCGAGCGGGCGATTCGGCAGCAGGTGCCGGAGGTTCGGGCCGTCGAGGCCATCTAGGCCCGCAGGGGGAGACTCGGACTTGTCCATGCAAGGGGAGCAGCTCAAGGAGGCTGAGCGCGCGCTCAAGGCGCGGGTCCATAGACAGATGGGGATGACGGCATCCGTGATGGGGGTCATCGCTGCCGGTGTCGGGTTCTGGTGGATCAACCGGGTCTTCGGTGTCTCACCCCTGGAGGCCCTTGTTTCTGCAATGCCTCTTTTCGCCATCGTGGTCGCGCTGCTGGGTCTCACCGCACTGGCGGGCCTCGGCGCGGCCCGCATGGCCAACTCCGCCGAACGTCTGGCGCGCCGTTCCCCACGAGCCGGGCAGACCGACGAGTAGCCGGTCTGCCTTTCGTTGTACCGTTCGCGGCCTATACCTCCTCTGATATGAGTTGCTAGTGTGATATCATATCAGGGAGAGGATATCTAGGCGTGTGGACCGAAATATACTTTGGTGTTTTCCACAGATGAAGCACTGAGGTCTGGTTTCGCCCGGTGCAACACTTGTGGAAACTTTCCTTAGCTGACGGTTCCCTGTCCGCGTCGGGGTCTCACCTAAGGAGGTGGCAGTTCCGAGACCCGTCAGACAGGCGACCGCCAAACCACCTGTTCCGGTTCACCTACTACACAGAGACACAGAAGTATTGAGGGAGGTTTACACACTATGCGCCGTTACGTGGCAGGCTTGCTCGCCGTTGTCATGGTGGCAGCCGTCGGGTGCTCCGGTTCTGGTTCTGGTTCTGGTTCCGGCTCAGGCTCTGGTTCTGGTTCCGGCTCTGGCTCTGGCTCGGGCGCCGCCCAGCAGGTCATCCGCATGAACATCGGTACCAACCCGCAGACCATCGACCCGCGCGTGAGCACCGGCCTGCCAGAGGCCCATGTGGAGATCGCACTCTTCGAAGGCCTCATGCGGCTGGACGAAGCCGGCAACGCGATCCCGGGCGCTGCGGAGCGGTACGAGACCAGCGCCGACGGTACCGTCGTCACTTTCTACCTGCGTGACGGTCTGAAGTGGTCGAACGGCGATCCGCTGACCGCCGAGGACTTTGTCTGGTCCTGGAAGTCGACCCTTGATCCGCTCCTCGCGTCGGAGTACGCCTACCAGCTGTACTACATCAAGGGCGCGGAGGAGATGAACACCTTCACGAGCGACCCCAAGTGGGAGAACGCCAGCGACGAGGAGATCAAGGCCGAGTTTGAGCGGCTCGCCGAGAACTTCGGCGCCAAGGCCATCGACGACAAGACCATCGAGGTCACCCTCGAGGCTCCTGCCCCGTACTTCCTCTCCCTGACCGCCTTCCACACCTACTATCCTGTCCACCGGCCCAGCGTTGAGGCCAACCCTGACGGCTGGTTCCGCAACGCGGAGACCACCATCGGCAACGGCCCGTTCAAGATGGTCAGCTGGACCGACAAGGACAAGGTTGTCGTTGAGAAGAACCCCAACTACTGGGGCGTGAACGAGGTCAAGCTCGACAAGATCGAGTTCTACCTCATCGAGAACGAGTCCACTGTGACGACCATGTTCGAGAACGGTGAGCTCGACATCGTCGAGTCCGGCGTCAACACCGCCGAGCTGGACCGCCTCAAGAAGGACTACCCCGACGAGCTGAAGATCCTGCCTGACCTGGGCAACTACTACTACCTCCTCAACGTGGAGAAGGGGCCGCTCAGCGACAAGCGGGTCCGCCAGGCGCTCGCCATGTCGATCGACCGCAACGCCATCGTCACCGAGATCACCAAGGCTGGCCAGGTTCCGGCCTACTCGCTGGTTCCCGCCGGCATTCCTGAGGGCGACGGCGACTTCCGTGAGAACGGCGGCGACTACTTTACCGAGGATATCGCCAAGGCCAAGCAGCTCCTCGCCGAGGCCGGCTATCCCGACGGCCAGGGCTTCCCGAAGCTGACCATCCTTTACAACACCTCCGAGGGTCACCAGCGCATCGCTGAGGCCATTCAGGAGATGTGGAAGACCAACCTCGGCATCGAGGTCGATCTGACCAACCAGGAGTGGGCCGTCTACCTCGACAGCCGCAACACCGGCGACTATGAGATCGCTCGGGCCGGCTGGATCGGCGACTACATCGACCCGATGACCTTCATCGACATGTGGGTCACCGACGGCGGCAACAACGACAGCAACTGGTCCAACGCCGAGTACGACAAGCTGGTCGCGACCGCCAAGAAGAGCGGCGACCAGGCGGTGCGCATGAAGGCGATGCACGACGCCGAGAAGATCCTCATGGACGAGATGCCGATCATCCCGATCTACCACTACACCCGTGTCGTCATGGTTTCCAAGAACGTCGAGGGCTGGTCCATGCCGCTCACCTCGCCGCTCAACCTGCGCGACGCGACGATCAACAAGTAACCCCGGCAATCAGGACGGTGCAGGAAGCGCCACCGCTTTCCGCGGTGGCGCTTCCCAGATTCGGCCCCACGGGGATGGAGGGATACGATGGCCCGCTACCTGATGCAGCGCATTGTCACCATGTTCGTGGTTGCCTTCGTTGTAGTGACGGCCACGTTCTTCCTGATGAGGGCGCTCCCCGGCGGCCCCTTCAGTTCGGAGCGGAACGTGCCAGAGGCAATCCTCAAGAACCTGGAGCGGCGCTACAATCTGGACAAGCCGCTGCATGAACAGTACATCGACTACGTTAAGGGCGTCATTGTCTGGGATTTGGGTCCTTCGTTCAAGTACAAGGGCCTCACCGTGAACGACGTCATCAACCGCGGATTCCCCGTCTCGGCGAAGCTCGGCGGCATATCCCTGCTCGTCTCCATCGTCATCGGCATCCCCCTGGGCATCGCTGGCGCAATGAAACACAACAGTGTGGGTGACCGCACCATCTCTGGCCTGGCCATCCTCACGGCTGCGGCCCCCAGCTTCGTCATTGCAGGTGTGCTGCAGTACGTCTTCGCCTACAAACTCCGCTGGTTCCCATCGGCCACCTGGGGCGGAGGCCAACTCCGCTACATGGTCTTGCCCGTTCTGGCACTGTCCAGCTACAACCTGGCCTGGATCGTGAAGCTGACCCGGTCCAGCATGCTCGAAGTGATCAACCAGGATTACATCCGCACAGCGCGGGCCAAGGGACTCCGTGAGATCGTCATCGTCTACCGGCACATGATCAAGAACGCCATGGTGCCCGTCGTGGCCTCGCTGGCCCCGATGACGGCCTCCATTCTGACCGGCAGCTTCATCGTGGAGAACGTCTTTGGCATCCCCGGCATCGGCCGGGAGTTCGTGCAGTCCATCACCAACCGTGACTACACGGTGACGCTGGGCATGACGGTCTTCTTCTGCCTGCTGCTGGTTGGCTTTACGCTGCTTGCTGACATCGCCCTGGCAATTATCGACCCGCGGGTCAGGCTGGAGAAGGAGGGGTAGCCGGTGGCCGTATCTGTTGACGAACGCTTCGCGCCTCTCCCGAACCGCGAACAGACTGCTGAACGGATCACCACGCCGCCCATCAGCTTCGCCGCCGACGCCTGGCGCCGGTTCAAGGCCAACCCGATGGCCGTCCTGGGGCTCGTCGTGCTCTTGATCTTCCTGATCGCTTGCTTCATCGGTCCACTACTCACCCCTCAGGATCCGACGACCCAGAACCTGGCCATGCGTGACCAGCCCCCTTCCGCCCAGCACTGGTTCGGCACCGATGCGCACGGGCGTGACCTGTTCGAGCGCACCCTCTACGGCGGCCGCATCTCGCTGGCCGTGGCCTTCTTCGCCGGGCTGCTGCAGCTGGTGGTGGGCGTGACCTACGGCGCCACCGCCGGCCTCCTGGGCGGCAGATGGGACAACGTGATGATGCGTATCGTCGACATCATCGATACCATCCCGCTCACGATCTACGTGATCCTGCTGGCGGTGATCATGGGTCAGGGACTGACCTCGATCTTCATCGCCATCGGTATCGTATACTGGACGAGCATGGCGCGGCTGGTCCGTGCGCAGGTGCTCTCGCTCAAGGAACAGGAGTTCATGCTGGCGGCGAGGGCCCTGGGCGCCAGCCGCAAGCGGCTCGTGCTCCGCCACCTGATCCCCAACGCCATGGCCCCGATCGTCGTGGAACTCACCTTCTCAATTCCCCGGGCCATGTTCACTGAGGCCTTCCTCTCGTTCATCGGCCTCGGCGTGAGTGCTCCGATGGCGTCGTGGGGCGTGCTGGCCTCCAACGGCTTTGAGGGTCTCCGCTCCTACCCGTGGGAGCTGGCCTTCCCGGCGGTCGCCATCATCCTCGTTTCGCTGGCCTTCAACTTCATCGGTGACGGCCTGCGCGACGCACTCGATCCCAAGCTTCGCAGATAGGGGGGACGGCCTTGAACCCGATTCTCACCATTGAAGGGCTTCATACCACATTTAAGACCTACGCCGGTGACGTTCAGGCCGTCCGCGACGTAAACCTGACCGTCCGCGAGGGCGAGTGCCTGGCCGTCGTGGGCGAGTCCGGCTCCGGCAAGAGCGTCACCATGCTTTCGGTGATGCGCCTGCTGGCCAAGAACGCCCGCATCGAGGGCAAGGCCATCTTCGGCGGCGTCGACCTGCTCAGCCTCAGTGAGCGTGAGATGCGCAAGATCCGCGGCCGCGACATCGCCATGGTCTTCCAGGACCCGATGACCGGCCTGAACCCGACGCTGACCATCGGTATGCAGCTGCGGGAGGGCATGATGCAGCACCTCGGCCTTTCCCGGGCCGAGGCAGACAAGCGGGCCATCGAACTGCTCAACCTGGTGGGCGTGCCTGCACCTGAGCGGCGCCTGAAGCAGTATCCGCACGAGTTCTCCGGCGGCATGCGGCAGCGCGTGATGATCGCCATCGCCCTGGCCTGCAACCCCCGGCTGATCATCGCAGACGAGCCCACCACCGCCCTGGACGTGACGATTCAGGCGCAGATCCTCGACCTGCTCAAGCGCCTGAAGAAGGAGTTCAACACCTCCATCATCCTCATCACCCACAACCTCGGCGTGGTGGCAGGCATGGCAGACCGCGTGGCCGTGATGTACGGTGGGCGCGTCGCCGAGGTCGGAACGGTGGACGAGATCTTCGAGAATCCCAAGCACCCGTACACCTGGGCCCTCCTGCGTGCCGTGCCGCGGCTCGACCGTTCGAAGGCGAAGCTGGAGGCCATCTCGGGCTCACCGCCCAACATGCTTCAGCCGCCCTCCGGCTGCCCGTTCCACCCGCGCTGCGCCCACGCCATGAACATCTGCGCCGCGGAGGCGCCCGAGATGACCCACCTTTCCAGCGAACACCGGGCGGCGTGCTGGCTGATGCACCCGGACGCACCGCCTGTCCGCTTTGATCAGGAGGTGAAGAAGGCATGACCCAGCAGGCCAACCCGCTCGTAGAGGTCAAAGGCCTCAAGATGCACTTCCCGATCACTGCCGGTTTCCCCGTCCCGCGGCAGGTCGGGGCGGTTCAGGCCGTTGACAACGTCAGCTTCGCCATCGCCCCCGGTGAGACCCTCGGCCTGGTCGGCGAGTCCGGCTGCGGCAAGACGACCGTGGGCCGCACCCTCCTCCGCCTCTACCAGCCCACGGCCGGCGAGATCTTCTTCGAGGGCAAGGAGATCTCCCGTCTTCCGGAGCCCCAGTTCCACCCCTACCGCCGGAAGATGCAGATGATCTTCCAGGACCCGTACGCCTCCCTGGATCCACGCATGACCGCCGCCGACATCATCGGCGAGGCCATCGACATCCACAACCTGGCCACCGGCCGGGAACGGATGGATCGTATCTACCACTTGCTGGATCTGGTCGGCCTGCTGCCCGAGCACGCCAACCGTTTCCCCCACGAGTTCTCGGGCGGCCAGCGGCAGCGCATCGGCATCGCCCGTGCGCTGGCTGTCGAGCCGCAGTTCATCGTCTGCGACGAGCCGATCTCGGCGCTGGACGTCTCGATTCAGGCGCAGGTCGTCAACCTGCTTGAGGACCTTCAGGAGCAGCTCGGACTGGCCTATCTCTTCATCGCCCACGATCTCTCCATGGTGAAGCACATTTCCCGCCGCATCGCGGTGATGTACCTGGGCCGCATCGTGGAGCTGGCCGACAGCGACACGCTGTACGACCGTCCGATGCACCCCTACACGCTGGCGCTCCTCTCGGCGGCGCCGATTCCCGACCCGAAGGTCGAGACGACCCGCCAGCGGATCCTGCTGGAGGGCGATCCGCCCAGCCCGGTGAACCCGCCGCCCGGCTGCCGGTTCCAGAAGCGCTGCTCCTACGCGCAGGAGCGGTGCCGCCAGGAAGACCCGCAGCTGGTCGAGGTGGAGAGCGGCCACCATGTGGCCTGCCACTTCCCGGTCGGCAACTAGTGCCGGCCGGGCGGCGGCCTGACATCACAAAAACAAGACCAGGGTGAACATCACCCTGGTCTTCTCGTCTTCTTGCACCCTTCTTGCCGTGCCTACGCAACGAGGGTGGTCTGCAGGGCGAACTGCCCGATAAGCGCCGCCGCGCAGGCCGCGCACCAGAGGGAGGGATGGCTCTTCACCGCGGCCTTCCGGTCCGCCACCAGCAGCACCAGCGGCACCAGGAGCGAGCAGGTGAGCCAGAGAGCCACCGGGACCGGACAGCAGGCCCCGCCCAGGAGGACCGCCCGGCCCACGTCAGAGGCCGCAAGCAGCGTGATCCCGAGGCCGGTGGCTACCGCCCGCACGGCGATGCCATCGCACTCTCCCTCCTCCTCCATCACATCTCGCCGCGATCCCAGGGTGCCGCCGAGGGCGAGCACGCCCAACCCACCCACCAGGGCGGCGGTGCCCAGCGACGCAGCCAGGGCGAGTGCCGGCAGACCGTCGCCACCGGTCTGGCCCAGGCTGGCGAAGAGCGCGGCGACTACGCCGAGTATCGCCGCCTCGCGCCCGCACTGGCGCCTGCGGTCTGCCCTGGCACTGCGGTACCACGTCCAGCTGGCCGCCATGGCCATCACAGCGTATGGAGCGGCCAGCCCCAGCCAGACCCAGCGCTCGGCGCCGCCCAGCAGCATGGCCGCGAGGCTCAGGACCGCGAGGGGGCCGGTCAGGACTCCTGCAACCCGCCAGGCCAGCGGCGGGTGGTCGCGCACCAGGCCGCTGCGCGTGTCGAGCAGCGCCAGCACGGCCGACAGTCCCAGCGAGCACGAGAGCAACTGGAGCCCGGCCGCGTAAGCGATGTGTGACAAAACGGGCACCCCCCGAAAAGTGGACGTTCTCACTTTCAGGGTAGCGCCCGATTCTTTCGCGATCCTTTCGTGAACCTTTCCCAACCCTAACGCATCCAAAGGTGTTACGAAAATCTATCCATCGAACTTGTAACCTATACCCCAAATGGTCTTGACAAGCTCCGGGTGTCCCGGATCCCGCTCGATCTTCTCCCGCAACCGGCGCACGCAGACGGTCAACGCCGCCTCGTCTCCGGAGTAGTCGGAGTGCCAGACCCGCTGCAGCAGCGCCTCGCGGCTGAACACGTGGCCGGGGTGGCTGGCGAGCAGCCAGAGGAGGTCGAACTCCTTGGGCGTCAGGTCCACCTGCTGGCCCCGCACGATGACCGTCCGCGAGGATCGGCTGATCTCGATGTCCTTGAACTGGAGCGGTCGGTCCTCGTCGACTGGCGCTGCCGGACCGGAGGTGCGGCGCAGAATGGCCCGGACGCGCAGGAGCAGCTCCGACAGGCGGAAGGGCTTGACCAGGTAGTCGTCAGCGCCGACGTTGAAGCCGACCACCTTGTCCATCTCCTCGCCGCGGGCCGAGAGGATGAGTGTGGGGATACCGCCGGTCGACTGCAGCTGGGCCAGCACCTCGAACCCGTCCATCTTGGGCAGCATGATGTCGAGGATCATCAGGTCAGGCTTCGCATCCTGGGCGACGCGCAGGGCCTGGAGGCCGTCCTCCGCCTTGAGTACCTCGTAGCCCTCCTGCTGCAGCGCCTGCTCCAGCGCCTTCAAGATCTTGGGGTCGTCATCAACTACCAGGATTCGCTTCTTCGTCATTGCCACCGCTCCCTTGTTCCGACCACATCGGCAGGGTAAAGGTGAAGGCCGCCCCGGCTCCGGGCTCCGAGTCCACCCAGATCCGGCCGCCGTGCGCCTTCACGAGCGAGGCCGAAAGGGCCAGCCCGAGCCCCCATCCTTCCGGACGGCGTTCGCCGCCCTGGCGGAAGGCCTGGAAGATGACCTCCTGCTCCTCACGCGGAACGCCCGGGCCCGTGTCCCGCACGGTTAGCCTGACCTGGTCACCGTCCACCCCGCACTCGACGTCGATGCTGCCGCCCTCGGGGGTGAACTTGACGGCGTTGCTCAGCAGGTTCAGCACCACTTGGGAGATCCGCAGCGGGTCGGCATAGACCAGCGGCAGATCGGAGGGGCAGTGCAGGGCCAGCGTGATCTGCTTGCGTTCGGCCAGGGGCTGTACCGTCCGGACCACATCGCGGACGGAGTCGCGCAGGTCGAGCATCTCCCGGAACAGCTTGACCTTGCCCGCCTCGATGCGGGAGAAGTCGAGCAGGTTGGTAATCATGTTCAGGAGCTTCTGGCTCGACTCGAGCACCTCAGACAGCGACTCCCGCTGCTCGGGCTCGAGCCGCCGGTCGGCCAGCAGCAGCTCGGTGAAGGCGATGATGGAGGTGAGGGGCGTGCGGAGTTCGTGCGAGATCATGGTGAGGAACTCAGACTTGTACCGTGAGATCCGCTCCAGCTCGCGGTTGGCCTCTTCCAGCTCCTTCGTGCGCTCGGCCACCTTGTGCTCCAGGCCGGTGTACAGCTCCCGCAGCCGATCGGACATCTGCTCGAAGGCGTCTGCCACCACCGCCGTCTCGTGGTTGGCCCTGAGCGACCGCAGCCGCTCCTTACTGATAAGGAAGTTGCCCATGCCCAGGGTGGTCGCCACATCGGCCAGCTCCGAGAGCGGAAGGGCCACCTGCCGCCAGAGGATCAGCCAGATCAGGCCCACGCAGAGCAGCGCAAGGAAGACCACAATCGCCGCGAGCCGCACCGACTCCGCCCGGGCAGACGCCAGCGTCTCACGCATGGGCAGGGTGACGCTGATCGCCCCGGCCACGTCGCCCAGCTTCAGCCCCTCCTTGGGGTGGCCGGTCGGGTCCAGCTCGCCCTTCGGCTCGCCGTGGCAGCGCAGGCAGGACTCCTCCGCCCTCAGGGCCATGATGTAGCGAAAGGCGGGCGTGCCGTCCTCCAGCGTCACCCGCTGCCAGACCTCGTTGTTCTCGGCGCTCGCCATGAAGTACTCCAGCGCGGCGCGCTCGAAGTCATCGGGTGCGTTTTCCGCGATCCGGGGCACCAGGTTGGTCTGCTTCACCTGCGACTTGGAGAGGTCGGCGAACAGGTCGCTGACCCCCTCCCCCACCTCGGCCGGTTCCAGCGGGCGGGCCTCTCCGCCGTGGACGAACTCGTCCCCGCTGGAGCGGGAGATGAACGAACGCGTGGCCTGTTGCTGTTTTGCGACCAGGCTGGCCTTGGCCAGCAGGTCGACGTCGGCCTGCCGCTGCTGGTAGGCGAAGTCCAGGGAGAGCGCGATGAAGAGCACGGCCAGGACAAGGCCCGTGATGCCCACCATGAACTTCGCCGTCAGGCTACGCATAGGCACACTCCCCTTGGTTCCTATAATACCTGTCCTCCCCCCAACGCACCATCAGTCGTGGGGCCAAACACCCCATGGCTCCCAATCACTATGGCGTCCGACAAAGGGACTAGTAACCAGCAGGAGGGCGGCTCTCCAGGGCCCCCTCCTGCTGCGCGCCTCACGCCCAACGCTCCGTGCCTGCGTTCGTCACCAGCCCGTAGACCAGGGGCCGGGCCTCCGGCTGTGCGGAGCCGATGCGGTAGGCCCCGAGAAGGCGCTCCTGTGCCTCAGCCAGCCGCCGCTCGTCGTTGACGTGCAGCTCCGCCAGCACGTCGCCCGGTTCGACGAGGTCGCCCACCTTCTTCCGCAGCACCACGCCCACGGCGAGGTCGATCGGAGACTCCTTGGTCTCCCGGCCGGCGCCCAGCAGCTGGGCCGCCACGCCCACATCCAGCGCCGTGATGGACTGCACGTATCCGCCGGCCGGAGCGGTGACGGGCACCACCCGGAGCGCCCGGGGCAGCTTGACCGGCTGGCGGATGAAGCTGGCGTCGCCCCCCTGGGCCTCCACCATCTCGATCAGCTTGTTCAGTCCGCGGCCCGAGCGCAGAGCCCTGAGCAGCGCCTTCCGCGCCTCGTCCACGTCTGCGGCGACGCCGGCCAGGCGGAGCATCTGGGCACCCAGCTGCAGGCAGATCTCCTCCAGGTCCTTCGGGCCGAACCCCCGCAGCGTCTCGATGGCCTCGGCCACCTCCAGGGCGTTGCCGACCGCATGGCCCAGCGGCTGGTCCATGTCCGAGACGAGCGCGGCCACCTCCCGGCCCACCTGGCGGCCGATGGCCACCATCGTCTCGGCGAGCTGGAACGCATCGTCGAGGCCCTTCATGAAGGCCCCGGAGCCGGTCTTCACGTCGAGCACGACCGCGTCTGCGCCGCCGGCGATCTTCTTGGCCATGATGGACGACGCGATCAGCGGGATCGAGTCGACTGTGGCCGTCACGTCGCGCAGGGCGTAGAGCTTCTTGTCGGCAGGGACCAGGTCGCCGGTCTGGCCCGCCACGGCGCAGCCGATCCGGTTCACCTGCTCCACGAACGCTTCCGGCGAGAGTTCCACGCGGAAGCCCGGAATTGACTCCAGCTTGTCGATGGTGCCTCCGGTGTGCCCGAGGCCCCGGCCGGACATCTTGGCCACCGGCGCGCCGCAGGCCGCCACCAGCGGCACCAGGACCAGCGAGACCTTGTCGCCCACCCCGCCGGTCGAGTGTTTGTCGACCTTGCGGCCGGCAATGGCCGACAGGTCGATCATGTCGCCCGACTCGGCCATCGCCATGGTGAGGTCGGCTGTCTCACGCGGGGTCATGCCCCGGATACAGACAGCCATCGCCCATGCAGACATCTGATAATCAGGTACCTCTCCCGCGACGAACCCGGCGACCAGCGCCCGGATCTCCTCGGTCGTCAGTTCCTCTCCCATCCGCTTGCGGTAGATGATGTCATAAGCGCGCACGCCATGACACTCCTTTCGGCCATCAATAGCCAATAAACTGTTCGCCTGTCTGGCAACGCATTCCTTTCGACCTGGCTCTTTCGACTCCGGAAGCGATACTTGAATAATCCTTCGTCTTGGATTAGAGGATTTTTGCGTGATCGTGCGAATATAGAGACCAATCATTGCCCCGTATGGAGGTGAATGCTCGAGACAAGGTCGCCCAGGTACCTGATTCCCCTATCCAGAGAGAAATCACGTTAAGGAGGTATCGGTTGAGTGAAGCGTTTCCTGGTCCTTCTGCTGGCCACCGTCATGACCGTGGCCTCGGCCCTGCCGGCGTTTGCCGCTCGCCCTGAGGTAAAGTACCCCGTTACCTTCAACGGTCACCCGGTCACTTTTGATGTCGAGCCCGTCAACGTCAACAACCGCGTGTTCGTCCCCTTCCGGGCCATCTTCGAGAAGATGGGGGCGGACGTTCAGTGGGACCAGGCCAGCCAGACCGTCACGGCCACCCGCGGCGACACCCGGGTGCAGCTGGTGATCGGCAGCACCACCGCCCGGGTGAACGGGACGGCCCGCACACTTGACGCGGCGCCCTTCATCCAGAACGGCCGCACGCTGGTCCCGCTCCGCTTCGTCAGCGAGGCCTTCGGCGCCCAGGTCGAGTATGACGCCGCCACCACAGCGATCTCCATCGTCGACCCCAACTGGCCGCGCCGCGGCGGCACGTTGAACCTGGCCATGTGGAACAAGCCCAACGGTCCGCTCAACCCGATCATCTATGACGACACCTACGGCTCCAACATCGCCGGACTCATGTACGAGGGGCTCTGGAAGTACGACGAGCGCTTCATCCCCGTGCCTGCGCTGGCCGAGTACTGGGAGTGGGATGAGACCAACACGAAGCTGACGTTCTACCTGCGCGATGCCAAGTTCTTCGATGGCACCCCCGTGACTGCGCAGGATGTCGTGTTCACCTACAAGGCCATCTGGCATCCCAAGTACATCGGTCCGCGCGACGCCGGGTTTGAGGACGTGCTGGGTTACGACGACTACGCGAACGGCATCAGCGGCGAGACCCAGGCCAACTTCGAGGCTGGCATCGTGACCACCGGCAACCTGCCCGGCCTCTACGCCGTGGATGACAAGACGGTCGTCTTCCAGTTGAAGCAGCCGAATGCGCCCTTCCTCTTCCAGATCGCCTACGGCATCATCGACAGCAAGAAGTACGGCAGCATCCCCGTGCAGGACTGGGGCACCGCCAATGACCCGTACAACATCTTCCCCAACGGCAACGGCCCCTTCAAGATGAAGGAGTACGTTGACGGCCAGTACGCCATCCTCGAGGCCAACCCCAACTACTGGGCCGGCCGGCCGTACATCGATCAGGTGATCTGGCGCGTCGTCGCCGCTGAGGTGGCCGTCGGCGAGATGGAGCGGGGCTCGCTCGACTACGTGGAGTTCAGCCCCAACGAGCTCGAGGCCTACCAGCGGATGTCTCACGTGAAGATCCACGAGTTCGCGGACCTGCTCTTCCAGGAAATGGTCTACAACACCGGCCCCAACGCCCAGGGTGAGATGGGCCCGACCACCGACGTGCGGGTGCGCCAAGCCATCAACTACGCCATCGACCGGCAGGCCATCATCAACAACCTGATGGGCGGCCACGCATCCACCATGTACGGTCCGATCCATCCGCTCACCTGGGCGTACACCGAGGACGTCGAGCAGTACCAGTATAACCCCGACCGGTCCCGCCAGATCCTGGAGGAGGCCGGCTGGGTGCTGGGCAGCGACGGCTACCGGTACAAGGACGGCAAGAAGCTCTCGCTGCGCCTGCTCTACCCGAACGTCGGCAACCCGGTCCGTCAGGCCACCGCGCCGGTCGTCCAGCAGTGGCTGAAGGACGTCGGCATCGAGGTGATCCTCGAGGGCTACGACTGGCCGACGCTGACCGACAAGCGGATGGACCGCGACTTCGACATGTACTTCATCGGCTTCTCGCTCGGCAACTCCGACCCCGACCCGACAGGCCTGTGGGACAAGGCGGCCACCGAGCCCGGCGGCTTCAACGACAGCCAGTGGTGGACCGAGAAGTCTGAGCAGCTGATCGCCGCCGGCAAGGCCACCAACGACCTCGAGGAGCGCATCGAGATCTACCAGGAGTGGGCCCGCCACTGGACCGAGGAGTCGCCCGCCTACATCTTCTACGCCGTCAACACCCTGCTCGCCGCCAACGAGCGGCTGCAGAACTTCAAGCCCGGCCCGCAGGGCTACCTCTGGAACATCGAGGAGATCTGGCTCTCCCGGTAAGCGGCTGATCACTCTGCGGCACGCGGCCCGGGGGGTGTCCCCCGGGCCGCCCTCAGCCGGGAAGAAAGGAGACTGACAGGTGGGCCGGTACTTAATGCGACGGCTGCTGCAGACGATTCCGATCCTCCTGGGCGTCAGCATCGTCGTCTTCATCATCATCCATTCCGCGCCGGGCGATCCCTACGCCTACCTCTTCGGCCCGCGGGTTGACCCGACGCTCCGGGCCCGGCTCATGGAGGAGATGGGCTTCAACGACCCCCTGCCGGTGCAGTACATCCGCTGGTTCACAACCACGATCAGCGGCAACCTCGGGTACTCGATCCGCACGCAGGAGCCCGTGATCGACATGATGGCGCGGGCCTTGCCCAGGACCCTGCTGCTGACCGGCTCCTCCTTCCTCCTCGGCCTGGCCATCGCCATCCCCATCGGCGTGATCTCCGCCACCCGGCAGTACTCGCTCCTGGACTACGCAGCCACGACCTTCGCCTTCATGGGCATCTCGCTGCCCTCGTTCTTCGCGGCGCTGCTGGCCGTCTACTTCTTCGCCGTGAAACTGCCGGTCTTCCCGATGAACGGCATCCACACACCCGGTGGGGGCGGCTTCTGGGACGTGCTGCACCACCTGGCGCTGCCCGCCATCACGCTGGGGCTGCGGGACATGGCCTCCTACGCCCGCTTCACCCGCTCCTCCATGCTGGAGGTGCTGCGCCAGGACTACGTGCGCACGGCGCGGGCCAAGGGCGTGGCTGAGCGCATCGTCATCTACAAGCACGCCTTCCGCAACGGCCTCATCCCGGTGATCACCCTGTTGGGCTTCAGCCTCCCCGGCCTCTTCGGCGGGGCGGTCATCATCGAGCAGGTCTTCACGTTCCCCGGCATGGGCCTCCTCACCTTCGAGGCCGTCAACAACCGCGACTACTCGGTGCTGATGGCCACCAACATGTTCTTCGCCCTGCTGGTCATCGTCGGCAACCTCATCGCCGACATCCTGTACGCCGTCGCCGACCCGCGGATTCGGTACGCATAAGGAGGTTCTCACGTGGCTGTCACCAACCCGATGCCGACACCGACACCGGAGCCGTATGACGGGCTGGCGCCGACGGAGACCTCCTACGGCAGGATGGTCCTCCGCCGGTTCCTGCGCAACAGGATGGCCATCGTCGGGGCGATCATCCTCCTCATCCTGATCCTCATCTCCGTCTTTGCACCGGTCATCACCAGCGCCACGCTGGGCTGGGGGCGCGACGAGATCGACATCCGCTACATACGGGCCGCACCCAGCGCCCGCCACCCGCTCGGCACCGACAGCGCAGGCCGCGACAACCTGACCCGCCTGCTCTACGGCGGCAGAGTCTCCCTGGCAATCGCCCTCGGCTCGGTCGCCGTATACATGGTCATGGGCATCGCCATCGGGGCCGTCGCAGGCTACTTCGGGGGCTGGGTTGACAACGTGCTGATGCGGCTGGTGGACATCATACAGTCCTTCCCGTTCTTGATGTTCGCCCTCACCATCGTGGCCATACGGGGGCCGTCGGTCTCCAACCTGGTCTTCGCCATCGTCTTCCTCAGCTGGCCTGTGCCGGCCCGGCTGGTGCGGGGCGAGTTCCTCTCGCTGCGGGAGCGTGACTTCATCGAGGCAGCCAGGGCCATGGGCGTCAGCGGCTTCCGGATGATCCAGCGCCACCTGCTGCCCAACGCCATGGCTCCGCTGATCGTGAACGCCACGCTCGAGGTGGCGGGCATCATCCTGTCCGAGGCCGGCCTCAGCTACCTTGGCTTCGGCGTCAGCCAGCCGGTTCCCACCTGGGGGAACATGCTCAGCGAGGCCAACAACATGGCGGTGCTGCAGACCAAGCCGTGGACATGGCTGCCACCCGGGCTGATGATCTTCCTGACGGTGCTCTCGATCAACTTCATCGGGGACGGGCTGCGCGATGCGCTTGACCCCCGGTTGAAGCAGTAGCAGGCAGAGGAGGATACCCATGCTGTCGAACAGGATTGTAATGGGGCTGCTGGCGGCGGTGCTGGCGCTGACCGTGGCCGGCTGCGGGAAGAACGCCGTGGAGACCACCCCGGGCGCTGCCGGATCCTCTGGTTCGAGCACCTCGGGTTCGAGCACCTCAGGCTCCAGCACAACCGGCGCCGGCGGCTCGGGCGGTTCGAACGCCACCGGCGGGGGCGGCGCCACCTCTCCCGGCGGCGCCGGCGGTCAGGACGCCGCCCAGGGAGGAGGCATCGCACCAGCGCCAGCCGAAAAGGTCCAGTTGGGTCCGCTGGCAGTGGGCGACACTGCAGAGGTCGGCCCGATAACGGTCACCGTGCACCAGGTGGAGGCCGTGGACCAGGCTCCGGCCCCGGGCTACACTTATCTCATGGTGGAGCTGACCGTTCAGAACGGCGCTGAGGCCCTCTACACGGTCAACCCGACCGAGCAGCATAAGCTGCACACGCCCGAGGACAAGACAGCGCCGTACAACCTCCAGGCCACCGCCACCCGCTCTCCGAAACTGCAGGGCAGCCTTCGGCAGGGCGAGAGCGCCAGTGGCTGGCTGGGGTTCCTGGCCAAGCGGATGGACGGAACCTACAAGTACACCTTCATCCACCCCGATTACGGCGAGGCCACCTGGGAGTTCACGATCCAGTGAGCAAAAGACCGCACCCGAGCGGTGCGGTCTCTGTGGTTCGGCTACTGGCGCCCCTGCTGCAGCCGCTGCAGCACCTCTGCGTTGATCTCCTTACCCTTGGCCACGCGGGCCCGGATGATCGGGTCGAGGTACTGCTTGCGGAGCCGGATCGACTTGGGCGTGACCTCCACCAGCTCGTCGTCGGCGATCTGCTCCAGCGCCTCTTCCAGCGTGAGGATCCTGGGCGGCTCCAGGAGCAGCTTCTCGTCGGAGCCCGCAGCGCGCATGTTGGTCAGGTGCTTCGTCTTGCAGACGTTGACGTCGATGTCCTGCTCCCGGCTGTTCTCACCTACGACCATGCCCACGTAGACCTCGGTGCCGGGCTCGATGAAGAGCGTGCCCCGGTCCTGAATCTGGAAGAGAGCGTACTGCGTGGCCGTGCCGGCCTCGGAGGCCACCAGCGAGCCCCGGGTGCGGGTGGGGATGTCGCCCCGGTAGGGGCCGTAGTCGTAGAACAGGTGGTGCATGATGCCGTAGCCCCGGGTCATGGTGAGGAAATCGGAGCGGAAGCCAACCAGGCCGCGGGCCGGGATGATGAACTCCAGGCGCAGGTTCCCGTTGCCGTGGTTGATCATGTTGGTCATCTCGGCCTTGCGCGTGCCCAGGGCCTCCATCACCGTTCCCATGTACTCCTCGGGGATGTCGATGATGAGCTGCTCCAGAGGCTCCAGCCGGTTGCCGTGCTCGTCCTTGCGGAAGATGACCTTCGGCTTGGAGACCGCCAGCTCGTAGCCCTCCCGACGCATGGTCTCGATGAGAATCGAGAGGTGCAGCTCGCCGCGGCCGGAGACGATGAAGGCGTCAGGCGAGTCGGTCTCCTCCACGCGCAGGGCCACGTTCCGCTCCAGTTCCTTGAAAAGGCGGGCCCTCAGATGGCGGGAGGTGATGTACTTGCCCTCCCGGCCGGCGAAGGGCGAGTCGTTGGTGCGGAAGGTCATCTGCAGGGTCGGCTCGTCCACCTTGATCGGGGGTAGGGCAGACGGCCGCTCCGGGTCGGTGATCGTCTCACCGATGTTCACGTCCTCCAGGCCGGTCATGGCGATGATGTCGCCCACCGTGGCCTCCTCCATCGGCACGCGCTTCAGGCCCTGGAAGCCGAAGAGCTGCGCCGCCCGGAACCGAGCGATGGTGCCGTCCAGTTTGGCCACCGCCACCTGCTGGCCCGCGACCACCCGGCCCTGGCGCACCCGGGCGATGGCGACGCGCCCCATGTACTCGTCGTAGTCCAGCGAGGTGACCATGGCCTGGAGCGGCGCGTCCGGGTCGCCCTCGGGGCACGGGATGCGCTCCAGGATCGTATCGAAGATGGGCCGGAGGTCCTTCCCCTCCTCCTCCAGGCTGTAGGTCGCCACGCCATCCCGCGCCGAGGCGTAGAGGACGGGGTAGTCCAGCTGCTCGTCGTCGGCGCCCAACTCGATGAAGAGGTCAAGGATCATGTCCTCCACCTCGGCGATGCGCCGGTCGGGCCGGTCGATCTTGTTGATCACCACCACGGGCTTCAGGCCGGCTTCCATGGCCTTGCGCAGCACGAACTTCGTCTGCGCCATCGGCCCCTCGGCCGCGTCGACGATCAGCAGGCAGCCGTCCACCATCGTCATGATCCGCTCGACTTCGCCGGAGAAGTCGGCGTGTCCCGGGGTGTCGACGATGTTGATCCGGACGCCCTTATAGGTGATGCCGGTGTTCTTGGAGAGGATGGTGATGCCCCTCTCCCGCTCCAGGTCGTTGGAGTCCATCACCCGCTCCGCCACCTGCTCGTTGGCGCGGAAGGTGCCGGACTGGCGGAGCAGGCCGTCTACCAGCGTGGTCTTGCCGTGATCGACGTGGGCGATGATCGCCACGTTGCGCAGGTCGGTCCGCTTCATACTCTCATCGCGCTCCTCAGGCGAAGTCTGCCCACCGGAATAGGAGCCCACAACACGGGCTCCAACTCGTGTATTATACGGACGATACCATAAAAAGTAAAGCGCGATCTTCACCAGTAGCAATCCCGCCGCTCGGGCCGTAATGATGGGTGAGACTCCGGCGGGACCCCGGGCGCCTGCCATCCAGAGGAGCGATCCCATGGGACGATCGGTGTGGCAGTCTCCCCCGTGGCACGTCCGGCGGACGGGATTCCCCGAGGCGTGGCGGCTGGTGCGAATGCGGCGCACGCGCCGCGCACCGGTCGAGGTGGGTCTGCTGGACAGCGGCGTCGACCTGAAGCACCCCTACCTGAAAGACATCCTGGGGCCCGGCATCAACCTGCTCTCGCCAGGCCGGCCGCCCCACGACGAACACGGCCACGGCACCCACATCGCGGGCATCCTGGCCGTGGCCTCAGGGGCGCTGCACCGGGAGCGGGCGATCTGGCCGCCGCCGCTGCGCATCCGGCCCGTCAAGATCTTTGACCGCAGGGGGTTCGGGCGCATCAGCGATATCGTGGCGGGGCTTGAGTGGTGCCTCGAGCAGGGCTGCGAGATCGTAAACCTGAGCTTCGGCACCGACCGCCGCGGCAGCGAGCAGCTGGCAGAGACGATCCGGCTTCTCGAGCGCCGCGGCACCCTGCTGGTGGGAGCGGCTGGCAACGACGGCCGCGGCGGGGGCGTGGACTTCCCGGGGAGCTACCCGGAGGTCCTGGCCGTGGCCGCCTGCAACCGCCGGGACCGGCTGGCCCGCTTCTCCAGCCGGGGACCCGAGGTCGACCTGGTGGCGCCGGGCGCGGGGCTGTTCTCTCTCCTGCCGGGAGGGGCCTTCGGCTATATGAGCGGCACCTCGATGGCGGCGCCCCACGTGACTGCCGCCGCCGCCCTGCTGCTTCAGGTGCGTCCCGGCCTGCGCCCTGCGGCGATCCGGGACCACCTGAAGGCGACCGCCGAGTGGCTGCCGGAGATCCCGGTCTCGGCGCAGGGGGCCGGCCTGCTTCGGGTCGACCGGCTGCTGCGTGCAGACGTGTGAAGGGGCCGTCTGAAGGAGGGCGGCCCCGCCTTGCTGTACATTTCCAGGCAAACGGGCTGGGAGGATGAGACACCGATGGTGCCGACGCTGAAGGGCGACCGGCTGCTGCTCCCCCCTCCCCGGGAGCAGGACAAGCAGGATCGGCTCTCCTGCGGGCGCAACGCCGAGTACCCGGAGCGAACCCTCCTGATCCTCGGGGAGGACGACCGCACGGGAGGCCGCCCCGACGGTGTGTGCGGGATCAGTCGCCAGCCCCGGGGGTGTAGTAGTCCTGCCCCTGCACGACCGCAAAACCAACAGAAGTATACAGGTGCAGCGCCCGGGCGTTCTCTGCCTCCACCTCCAGGAACACATCGCAGCCCCGGGAGGCGAACTCGGCGACGACGGCTTCGAGCGCGCGCCGCCCGATGCCCCGGCCCTGGACACGGGGAGAAACCGCGAAGCCGTAGATCCAGGCTTCAGAGCCGGTCTGCTGGACCCTCATCTTGCCGACGGTGGTGCCCTCGTGCATGATCATGTACACCGTCGTGTCGGCCTCCTGAAGGACCTGGCTGTACACGTTGCGCGCATCGGGCTCGCTCATGCCGAAGGCCTCGATATCGAGGCGGATCTGCGTCTCCGCGTCCGCAGCCGTGGCGGGACGAAGCAGGCCGGGAGCGGCTGCTGGAAGGGCGGCGCCCGCCCATTTCATCTGGTGCTCGGTGAAGGCGTAGCGGGCGCCCTGCTGGCGAAGAAATGGCTGTCCTGCCGGAGAAGCCGTCGGCGTGTTCAGCAGGATCTCCGTGAAGCCGGCCTGGCGGCAGTACGCCATTGCCTCGTCATAGAGCGCCTGGAAGTGGCCCTGCCGCCGCACGTCCGGGTGGACCATTCCGCACAGTTCAACCTTGGAGCCGAACCCGTAGACACCGAGAAATCCAATGAGACGTCCGTCCTGATACCGCAGGAAGTCCGGATCGGTGCGGTCGGTCCGCCTCAGGCAGTCCCAGTTGAGCTTGAGTGCGATCCGATCGTGTGCCTCGACCGCTTGCTGAAGCGCCGCTACTTCCGCCTGTTGAGATTCGGTCAACATGTCATTACCTCCGGGCACAGGCCTGCAGCACACCGCGTCAGATCGGCAGGTAGGCCTGCACCAGTTCTCCGCGCTTCACGAAGTTGTGCACGGAAAGCCCCAGCAGGCGGACCTTGCGGCCCTCCCACTCCACCCGGGCGAAGATCTCCCGGGCCGCCCGGCCGATGGTGCGGGCGTCGTCGGTGGGCATGGGGAGCGTCTGGCTGCGGGTGATCTGCAGGAAGTCTCCCCCCTTGGGCCCGCCTTCCACGAACACATTCCACTTGACCTTCACCGTCACGGTCCGGGCCGCCAGCCCCTGCCTCTGCAGCTCACGGGCCAGGTTATCCGCGTACCGCTCCAGGAGTTCGGCCAGGTACGCCCGGTCGGTCTGGTCGACCGCAAACGTGTTCTCCTCGCCGATGGACTTGGCCTCCCGGTAGGGTACCACAGGGCGGGGGTCGATGCCCCGGGCCAGCTGGATCAGCTCGTCGGCCCGCTTGCCGAAGTGCTTGCGCAGGGTCTCCGGATCGTACGCCAGGAGGTCGCCGCAGGTAAAGATGCCCAGGGCGTTCAGCGCCTGCTCGCTGGCCGGACCCACCCCCCAGAGCTTCCGCACCGGCAGCGTCGGCAGCAGCTCCTGTGCCCGCTCCCAGGTGATCACGGTGAGGCCGTCGGGCTTCTCCATGTCGGAGGCCATCTTGGCCAGGAACTTGCAGTAGGAGACGCCGGCCGAGCCGGTGAGCTGAAGCTCGGACCGGATGGCCGCCTTCAGCTCCCGGGCGACCCGCACCGCGTCCTGCCCCGACACGTCCAGGAACGCCTCGTCGATGGAAAGCGGCTGGATCACGTCGGTGAACCGGCGCATGATGGCGCGCACCTGCCGGCCCACCTCGCTGTACTTGGCGTGGTTGGGCCGGATGAAGACCGCCTGCGGGCAGAGCCGCAGCGCCTCCCGAGAGGGCATGGCCGAGCGCACGCCGAAGCGCCGGGCCTCGTAAGAGCACGTGGAAACGACTCCCCGGGAGTTGGGGGAGCCGCCCACGATGACAGGCTTGCCCCTGAGGCGCGGGTTATCCCGCTGCTCCACCGAGGCAAAAAACGCATCCATGTCCAGGTGGATCACCCAGAGGTCCTTCCTCACTGCAAGGCCTCCACCAAAGACTTGAAGTGGCGCCCCCGCTCCTCGAAGTTCCGGTAGGCGTCAAACGAGGCGCAGGCGGGCGAGAGCAGCACCGTGTCCCCCGGAGCGGCGGCGTCCCGGGCCAGCGCCACTGCCTCGGCCATGTCGGTCGCGCGGCGGACCGGCCCGGCGTAGCCGCCTCGGCGCACCGCCTCCTCGATCTTGGGGGCGGTGGGTCCCGTGAGGATGAGGTACTTCACCTTCTCAGCCACGATGGGTGCGATGGGGTCGAACGGGATGCCCTTGTCCGAACCGCCGGCAATGAGCACGATGGGTGCGGGCAGCGTGGAGAGCGCCGCCACCGCCTCGGCGGGCGAGGTGGCCTTGGAGTCGTTGTACCATTTCGCCCCGCCCAGCACCCGCACCGGCTCGATGCGGTGCTCCACGCCGGTGAACTGGGTCATCACCTCGCGCACGGCCGAAAGCGGCGCACCGGCGAGGTAGCAGGCGGCCATGGCAGCCAGGATGTTCTCCTGGTTGTGCAGCCCCGGCAGCTTGATCTCCTCGAGAAGCAGCGTGGGCAGCTCCTGCCCGTTCCGGCGCCAGACCACCTGGCCGTCCCGGATGAACGCCGCGTCCCTGCCGCCGGGGTCCGCCCGGCGGCTGAACAGGACCACCCGTCCCGGCGCCTCGTCGGCGAAGGAGCGGACCAGGGGGTCATCGGCGTTGAGCACCAGCCAGTCGCCCGACGACTGGTGGCGGAAAATCGCCTTCTTGGCCGCGACGTACTCCTCCATGGTGGCGTGTACGTCCAGGTGGTTCGGGCTGATGTTGGTGATCACCGAGATGTGCGGCGAGCGCTGGACCAGCTGGAGCTGGAACGAGGAGAGCTCCAGCACCACCACGGCCTCGGGCGGGATCGCCTCGACCTTCTCGATCAACACGGTGCCGATGTTCCCGCCCACGTAGGTCTGGCGGCCGGACACGCGCATGATCTCGCCGATCAGCGTGGTGGTGGTCGTCTTGCCGGCGCTGCCCGTCACCCCGATCACCGGGGCGCGGCAGAGGTCAAGCACCAGGCCGATCTCGCCGGAAATCACCGCGCCCCGCCGGCGGGCGGCCTCGATCTCGGGCAGGTGCTTGGGCATGCCGGGGGTAAGGAAGATGAGGTCGTGCTCCGCCAGCGGGGCGAGGTAGTCCTCGCCTGTCACCAGGCGCACGCCGAGCCGGTTCAGCTCAGCCGCCCGGTCCCCGAGCCGGTCGGCGGGGTGCCGGTCACACGCCGTAACGCCGACTCCCTTGCTCACGAGGTAACGGATCAGCGCCAGGTTGGAGACACCGACGCCCACGACAGCCACTCGTCGCTGCAAATCCATCCCGGACTACCTCCTGCCTGACGCGTGCTATCCCCGGCCACGGACCTGGCGGCCGCCTGACCCGCTTACCCCTCGGCCAGCAGCCTGGCGATGCGGTCAAGCCCCTCGTCGATCCGCTCCATCGAAGTCGCGTACGAAAAGCGAATGTGGTTGGGCGCGCCGAAGCCGGAACCGGGTACCACGCCCACGTGCGCCCGCTCAAGGATGAGATCCGCCAGGTCGTCGGACGACGTGATGCGGCGCCCGGCGATGGTCTGGCCGAAGAGGGCCGACACGTTGGGGAACAGGTAGAAGGCGCCTTCGGGAGCCACCTTCACCGAGAAGCCCGGCAGACTGTTCAGCCGCGCGATCATGTGCTTCCGCCGGCGGTCGAACTCCTTCCGCATATGCTCCACGGGCTCCTGGCTGCCCCGCAGTGCCTCTACGGCCGCCGCCTGCGAGATCGAGGAGGGACCCGAGGTGGACTGCGACTGCAGGTCGCCCATCGCCTTGGCGTAGATGCGTTCCGATGCGGTGTAGCCGATACGCCAGCCCGTCATTGAATATGCCTTCGAGAGGCCGTTGACGGTAATGGTCCGCTTCTTGACCTCCTCGCCGAAGCTGGCGATGGAGACGTGCTCGGCGCCGTCGTAAAGCAGCCTCTCATAGATCTCATCGGTTACGATGATCAGGTCCCGCTCCACCGCCAGCGCGGCGATCTCCTCCAGCTCCTTCCGGGGGAGCACGGCGCCGGTGGGATTGCTGGGACTGTTCAGGTTGATGACCCGGGTGCGCGTGGTAAGCTTCTCCCGGATCATGTCGGCGGTCATCCGGAAGCCGGTGGACTCGTCCGTCTCCACCACCACCGGAACGCCACCGGCCAGGCGCACGATCTCCGGGTACGAGACCCAGTACGGCGCCTGGAGAATCACCTCTTCGCCGGGATCGAGCAGAACCTGGTAGGCGTTGTAGAGCGCCTGCTTGCCTCCGTTGGAGACAACGATCTGCTCGGGGCCGTAATGGAGGCCGTTCTCCCTCTCGAGCTTCTCACAGATGGCCTTTCGCAGCTCAAGGGCTCCAGCGGCAGGGGTGTACTTGGTCCTTCCCTGTTGGATGGCGGCGACACCTGCGGCCTTGACCGACTCCGGAGTGTCGAAGTCAGGTTCCCCTACCGAGAAGTTGACCACATCGACTCCGTCGGCCACCATCTGCTTCGACTTGGCGTCGATCGCCATGGTCGGCGACGGCGTCAGGTTCCGGGCCCGGGCGGACAGACGCATGCTGGCTGCACTCCTCTCGCTTTACTCCTTCTCGGCTGGGACGCTGTACCTTAGTAGGAAAGTATACACCTTAGACCGCGTACTGGAAAGGCGCTTCCGCCCGCCCGGACACGCCGGCCCCCGGGCGGGGCGGGACCCCTCACAGGGGCCGCCCCATCCGGGGGCCGTCAGTTCACTGCGGCGTATGGCCGGCGGGTGTCACCGCTGGGCGTAGAACCGCTCCAGCGCCCGCACGATTGCCTGGGCCGCGGCCTCCTGGAAGGCGGCGTCCACGGTGCGGGGACCCTCCTGGGGGTTGTTGATGAACGCCAGCTCCACCAGCGCCGCCGGGGCCAGGGTGTTGCGCGTTACGTAGAAGGTGTCGTCGAAGACGCCCCGGTTCCGGGTACCCAGGGCGGCCACCAGCTCCTGCTGGACCAGTTGGGCGAGCTCCCGGGAGCGGTCGCCGTTCAGCGTCGTGCTCGTGTAGTAGACCTCGGTGCCCTGCGAAAGCGTCTCGCCCGAGTTGTGGTGCAGCGAGAGGAACAGGTCGACGCCCAGCGCGTTGGCCAGCTGCGTGCGGTACTGGAGGTCGAGCTGATCGCGGGGCTCGCCTTCCACGGCGTTCAGGTACGACTCGGGGGCCGGCCGCTGGTCGGTGGCCCGCGTCATGTAGACGACAGCCCCCTGCTCCGCCAGCAGCGCCCGCAGCCGCAGCGCCACCTGCAGGTTGACCGCCTTCTCCACCACGCCCACGTTCCGGCTGACCGCACCGCCGTCGTCGCCGCCGTGGCCCGGGTCCAGCATGATCACCTTGCCGGCCAGCCCCGGCGGGTAGGTGACCAGGTAGTAGCCGTCGTCAGAGGACTTGAGCGCGTACGGCCGGCTGGATGGGACCACCACCCGCACGCCGGTCGCGTGCTGCACCACGTGGAGACCGGCTGGGACCGAGTCCGCCGCCAGCACCGCACCCGGGAACTCCACGATGATCTGGCCGCCCTCCGCCCGGGCCTCGGGCTGGGTGGCTCCGCCCACGGTGAAGCGAACGACGCCCTTGTCGGCCACGGTCTCCTGCCGGATCGCGCGGACGACCGGACGCACGGAGACCAGCAGGCTGCCCTCGAGGTTCGCCTCCACCGTGGTCTCGGGGTTTCCGGCCAGGCTCACCCGCAGGCCGTCTGCATCAAGAGTGGCCCTCTCGACTCCCAGCAGCCCCAGCGGGATGGTCGTCTCCTTCGTCAGCCCGGTCGCGAAGGGGATGAACAGCGTGCCGTCCTGCAGCACCGGCTGTCCGAAGCTCTGCCCCGGCGCCGCCACCTCCAGGCGGGAGACGCCCGGTGCGCTCTGGCTCATGGCGACCTTGTAGACCCGGACCGCAGCGTCGGCCTCTTCCGCCTGCGTCTCGCTTTCCTCAGCACCGGACTCCGGCTCAGCGGGCCGCTCGGTCAGGTAGGCTGCGCGGGTCCAGCCCACCTCGCCTGCTGCCGTCTCCACCTTCACCCAGGCACCGTTCCGGTCGAGGACGGAGACCGGCTCTCCCGCCTGCAGTTCCGCCACAACCCGGGCCGATGCGGCCGGAACCAGGTAGACCGTCGTCCCCTTCTCCCCCACCACTGCGTCGCCTGCGGCAGGAACGGAGGGGCCGGCCGGCGGCGCTGCGGCAGGCCGCTCGATGCTCCAGGCCGCGTCGCCGAGCGAGATGCGCAGCGCACCGTCCGCGATCGTCACGAGCGAGCCCGGCACCCATCCCCAGCTTCCCCGGGGCGAGGACACGCGCACCCAGCCGCCGCCGGCCTCCAGGAGCCGCAGCTGCTCGCCGGGCCGCACGGTGTCCATCCGGCGCGCCTCGCTGTTGGGGCCGGCGAAGATGCCCGTCTCCTCCTTCACCTGCACGACCAGGCCGGGCTGCGCCACGGGCTCCCGGGGCGGGGCGATGGCGACGTCCGGAACGGTGCCGGGGGGTGCGGCGGGAGGCTCGGCGTACACCGGGACGGTGGGCTCGGGCGTCGTGCCGGGGTCGGGGGTGGTGCCCGGTTCGGTGACGGTGCCCGGATCCGTCGTCTCACCTGTACCGGGCGGCGCCGTCGACTGCCTGACGTACTGGGCGAAGACCCAGCCCTCGGTGCCGTCGGCCAGCTGCACGCGCCACCAGTCCGGGATCATCTCCAGGAGCCGCACGTACTGGCCCTGATAGAGCCGGCTGATGACCGCAGCGTCCAGTGCCGGCTCGCGGCGCACGTTCAGGACGTCGGTATCCACAGTGGCGTAGCGCATCTCGTCCTCCAGGAGCACCCGGCTGAACCAGCCGGCCACCCACCCCTCCTGGCCCGACGGGAGCATGATGCGATACCAGTCGCCGTCCCGGCCCAGCACGGTGGCCTCCTGATCGTAGCCGAGGCCTCCGACAATGGTGAACTCGGTGCCGGGACCCGAGCGCACGTTGAGGCCGTCCTGGTCCATGGGGCGAAGGGTGGCGGCCTCTGCGGAGGCAGACATGCAGACAAGCAGTAACGCTGCGGCGACAGTACGCTTCACAGCAGAACACTCCTCAGTAGGCATATATACACTAGGATAGACGATGCGCAGAGGGTATGGTTCCATCAATTACAGGCTTCGATAGCCAGGGGCATTATCTTGTCTGCCCTCCTCCGATCGGTCATGGTAATTCATCCCATTCAGCGCCATAGTCCATCAGGCTATGCTGCCCGGGCTTTGCTGGCCCTTTCGGCTCATTCCAGCATAGACTGTGAAAAACATCACAGGGCCGTGCGCCACAAGAGGTCTATAACCGAAGCAAAGAGTTGCGAGGGAGCTGAGGCACATGTTCTGCAACCAATGCGAGATGACCGCGCACGGCACTGGATGCACCAAGGTGGGCATCTGCGGGAAGGACGCCAACATCCAGGCCCTGCAGGAGAACCTGATCTACGCCCTGAAGGGCATCGCGGCCTACGCCTATCACGCGCGTGAGCTGGGCTGCACCGACCCCGAGATCGACGCCTTCTTCGCGGAGGGGCTCTACTCCACCCTGACCAACGTCAGCTTCGACCTCAACCACTTCCTGGGCCTCAACATGAAGGCCGGCCAGATGACCCTCCGGGCCATGGCCATGCTGAAGGAGGCCCACACCGAGAACTTCGGCGAGATGGTGCCCACCCAGGTTCCCACCGGCACCGTCGCCGGCCCGGGCATCCTGATCACCGGCCACAACCTGAAGGCCCTCTCCGAACTGCTGAAGCAGACCGAGGGCAAGGGCATCAACGTCTACACGCACTCTGAGCTGCTGCCCGCGCACGCCTACCCGGGCCTGAAGCGCTTCGCACACCTGAAGGGCAACCTGGGGGCCGCGTGGTGCGACCAGAAGAAACTCTTCGCCGAGTTCCCCGGTGCGATCGTCGGCACGTCCAACTGCGTGCAGATACCGCTGGAGAGCTACAAGGACCGCATCTTCACCGTGGGCGCCGACCGGCTGCCCGACGTGCCGCACATCGAGAACTGGGACTTCACCCCGGTCATCGACAAGGCGCTCTCCCTCCCGCCCTGCGAGGAGAAGTCGGGGACGGTCACCCTCACCACCGGCTTTGCAGACACCAACATCCTGCCGATGGCCGACCAGATCCTCGCCGCCGTGAAGGCCGGCAAGATCCGCCACTTCTTCGTGGTGGGCGGCTGCGACGCCCCGGGGTCGCTGGGCAACTACTACCGGGAGTTCGTCCGGCAGACGCCGCCAGACACCCTCGTCCTCACGCTGGCCTGCGGCAAGTTCCGCTTCAACGACCTCGACCTGGGCACGATCGACGGCATCCCCCGCCTGCTGGACCTGGGGCAGTGCAACGACGCCATCTCCGCCATTCGCATCGCCGTCGCCCTGGCCGAGGCGCTGGGCTGCGGCGTGAACGACCTGCCGCTCTCCATCGTGCTGTCCTGGATGGAGCAGAAGGCCGTGGCCGTGCTGATGAGCCTGCTCTCGCTGGGGATCCAGGGCATCTACCTGGGGCCGAAGCCGCCCGCCTGGATCACGCCCGACGTGCTGCAGGAGCAGTTCGCCCTGCACCTCACCACGACCCCCGAGGCCGACCTCAAGGCGCTCCTCGGCTGACCGCAGCGAAAACGAGAGCGGGAGGGACAACCCTTCCCGCTCTCGCTTTGCTTTTCACATGCCCGCGAACCTCAGTCGACGTGGCCGTAATGCTTCTGGATGTCCTCCACCGAGTCGCCGTCGATGACGAACTCAGCGGTGGGGCTCTTCAGGCGGATGACCCGGTTCTCGAAGTCGAACTGTGTGTCGCCCAGGTGGATCTCGTACTCCTTCCCGGCAGCGGTAGTGATCATGATCTCGCCCCACGCCTGCAGTTCCTTGTGCACGAACTCCATCTTCACTGAGCATCCACTCCTTCCAGCCTTCTACCGTTAGCCATCCGGCTACACTGATACTAGCACCCAAATGGATATAATTCAATATTAACGGTATATGTAGTCCCCATGTGCTACCTTGGATATATGTCAGTAATTATAGAGTGATTCACCAAGTGTACCGAAGGGTGCGACGGAGCGGCGGGACATTGCTGCCGGGCGCCTGCGGCCGACAGGGGCAGAAAAGAGAAGGGCCCCGGGTGGGACCCTTCCCCGTCTAGTCGTCGTCCAGGTGGCCGTAGTGCTTCTGAATCGACTCCACCGAGTCGCCGTCGATAACGAACTGAGCGGTGGGCGACTTGAGCCGGATCACCCGGTTTTCCTTGTCGAACTCTGTGTCGCCAACGTGAATCTCGAAGTGCTCGCCGCCGGAGGTGACGATGAGAATCTCGCCCCATTCCTTCAGCTCTTTCTCGACGAACTCCATCTTCATGTGCCATCCCTCCGGGGGCTAGTCTCCCCATCCACTGCAAGGATAACCACCCGCAGGCGGCCGGACAACTCGCTGCACCCCCGTGCTCGGCTACAGCGCCCCTTCCAGCTGGAGCAGGCGGCGCTTCACCTCGGGTCCGCCCATGTTGAACTGGCCGATCGTCCCGTCCCGTCGCACCACACGGTGGCACGGAATCAGGAGGGGCACCGGGTTCCTGCGCAGGGCGCCTCCCACCGCCCGGACCGCCCTGGGCCGGCCGATGGCGGCCGCCAGGTCGGCGTACGTGCGCACCTGCCCCCGGGGAATCGCCCGGCACGCGGCCAGCACGTCCCGTGCGAAGGGGCTGAGCGAGGAAAGGTCGATGGGCCCCTCGTACGGCACGCCGTCCAGCCACCCCTGCAACACCGCCTGCAGCTCCGCCTGCCGGCTGTCGTCCCGCTCAGGCGTGCGGCCGGTGTAGGCCCGGCATCGGGCGCGGAAGGCCTCGTCGCTCTCCTCCTCACCCGAAACGCACGCGATGCCCTGCTCCGTCCAGGCGACGTAGATGGGGCCGAAGCTGGTGTCACAGCACGTGTACTGCATCTCCTGCTGCCTCCTTCTGATGCCGGCTCCGGTACTCGCCGGGTGCCATGCCGTAAGTGCGGCGAAAGGCGGCGTAGAACGCGCTGAGGCTGCGGAACCCGCAGGCGTCAGCGGCCTCCAGGGGCGTGGCCCCGGCGGCAAGGAGCGCCGCGGCGCGCTCCGCCCGCAGGCGCAGTACGCACTGGTGCACGCTCGCCCCCAGGTGCCGCCGGAACAGCCGGTTCAGATGGGGAAGGCTCACCGAGAGCTCCCGAGCCATCCCGGCCGGGCCCGTCCGCTGGGCGAGCGCCAGGGCCCGGCGCACCAGCAGTTCCTCGTATCCCCGCACGCCTCCCTCCAGGTCCGGCCGGCACCGCTTGCAGGGGCGAAAGCCGGCCGCACACGCCGCCCGGGCGCTGGCAAAGAAGCGCACGTTCTCGCGCCGGGGCTTCCGGCAGGAGCAGGAGGGGTAGCAGAAGACGCCCGTGGTCTTCACGGCGAAGAAGAACTGACCGTCTGCTGATGAGTCGGCGCGGAGCACCGCCTGATAGAGGCCGTCATCCCACGCCAGTTCGCCCGGTGCCAGATCCGCCATGCCACCACCCCCCTCACTGTGAGGATAGCACGCGATCGCGACCGGGCGCTTCCGGAAACCGAACCAGTTATCACTCCTGCGCCTGCCCGCTCACCCGTCGAATCTCCGCCACCGCCTCCGGGTTCTCCAGCGCCGAGAGGTCGCCCGGGTCGCCACCCAGATAGGCGGCCCGGATCACCCGGCGCATGATCTTGGCGTTGCGGGTCTTGGGCAGCGCCCCGACGAACAGGATGGCCTCGGGCAGGAGCGGGCGGCCCATCTCCCGGGCGAGCAGGTCCCTCAGCTCGCCCGCCAGGGCGCCGCTCGGCTCCGCGCCCGGACGGAGCACCACGAAGCAGACCGCCGCCTCCCCTTTCACCGGGTGGGGAACGCCGACGGTGGCCGCCTCCTGTACCTGCGGATGGCTCACCAGCGCAGACTCGTACTCCGCCGGGCCGACGCGCTTGCCGGCCACCTTGATCGTGTCGTCGGACCGGCCGTGGATGTACCAGAAGCCCTCCTCGTCCATCGAGGCGAAGTCGCCGTGTACCCACACGCCGGGGAACCGGTTCCAGTAGGCCTCCAGGTAGCGCTGCGGGTCGCGCCAGAAGCCCCGGGTCATGCCGACCCACGGGGCGGTCAGGGTCAGCTCGCCCACCTGCCCCGGGGGAACCGGCTGCCCCTGCTCGTCCAGCAGGGCCGCCGCCATTCCCGGGACCACGGTGTTGAAGGAGCAGGCCTTCAGCGGGCGGATGGGCACGCACCCCAGGATGCCGCCCGAGATTTCCGTGCCGCCGGAGTAGTTGATCATCGGACAGCGTCCGCCGCCCACACGCTCAACGAACCAGCGGTAGGGCTCCGGGTTCCAGGGCTCGCCGGTGCCGCCCAGCACCCGGAGGCTGGAGAGGTCGTGGCGCGCCACCCACTCCGTTCCCGCGGGCGCCAGTGCGCGGATTACCGTGGGCGAGAGCCCCAGGTGGGTGATGCCGTGCCGTTCGACCATCGCCCACAGCCGGTCGGGGCCGGGGTAATCCGGGGCGCCGTCGTACAGGTAGGCGGTCGCTCCAAGGAAGAGGGCGCCGTAGATCAGCCACGGGCCCATCATCCAGCCCAGGTCGGTGAACCACATCACCAGGTCGCCCGGGCCCACGTCGAAGCAGTGGGCCATGTCCTGGGCGGCCTTCACCGGGAAGCCGCCGTGCACGTGCACGGCCCCCTTGGGCCGGCCGGTGGTACCGGAAGTGTAGATGATCATGCACGGGTCCTCCGGGTCCAGCCGCTCGGTCTCGAACCGCGCCGGCTGACCGGCCACCACGTCGTCGTACCAGAGATCCCGCCCGGCGGTCCAGTCCACGGCTGCGCCGGTACGCCGCACGACCAGTACCTGCCGCACAGAGGGGGCCTGTGCGACGGCCTGGTCGGCCACCGCCTTCAGGTTGACCAGCCGCCCTCGCCGGTAGAAGCCGTCGGCGGTGATCAGCATTTTCGCCTCGCAGTCGGCCAGGCGGCTGGCGGCCGCGCCGGGTGCAAAGCCGGAGAAGATGGGCGTGAAGATCGCCCCCAGGCGGGCCAGCGCCATCATGGCGGCCACCGCTTCGGGGACGAGCGGCAGCATGATGCCGACGCGGTCGCCCCTGCCGACGCCCAGCGCCCGCAGCCCGCCGGCCAGCCGGTTCGACTCTGCCCAGAGCTGCCGGTAACTCCAGGTGCGTACCGTGCCCTCCTCCCCCTCGTAGACGACAGCCAGCTGGTGCGGCCGGGTGCGGAGATGCTTGTCCACCGCCTCGTGGGCCAGGTTCATGCGCGCCCCGCGAAACCAGGTGGCCCACGGCACTCCCGCCGTCAGATCCAGGATCTGCTGCGGCGGCTCGTACCATTCGATGCCGATGTCCTTCACGGCCTGCTCCCAGAACCAGGCCGGGTCAGAGGCCGCCCGCGCCTGCAGCTCGTCCAGGTCCGCCACGCCGCAGGCGGCAATGAACCGGGCGATGCGGGAGTCCGTCAGCCACCTTGCATCTGGTTGCCACACGTAGTCCGCCATCCGCTCACCTACCCTCCAGATTGCCATAAGAGTCAATTCACCCGCTACGCGGGGAATTCCTACAGGCCCGCGGTGGAATGATGCTGGCGAGACATCCGGGCGGTTGCTGGCAACCGCCGACCATGCGTTGAGCAGTTATGCAACCATGATATATAATCGGTGTGTATCTTATAGCCTACACCCGGGGTCGATGACATGACGCTGCACGCCACCCCCACCCCCGCCGCGGCGCCCAAGCGCCCCGCTTTCCCGCTCCGCAGGGCAGGCGCACCGCTTGCCGCTGCGCTCGCCGCGCTGCTCGCCGGGCTGCTCGTCCTCTGGTGGGCGGCCCCCCGGCTCCTGGCCCCCGTGGCGGACTTCGAGCAGGGCCCCGGCGGGACCGAGGCCTACGTGACAGTGGCCAGGCAGATTCGTGAGCAGTCAGACGCCTTCTGGACCGGCGGCGACGTCCACCTGAGGCTGAACGAGGGCGAGGTCAGCGGCATGCTCGCCTCGGCCCTGCTGAGCGGCGGCTCGCCGGAAGGGCCGCTCGCCCGGGTGCGCAGCAGCGTGGACAACGGCGCCATCCAGGTCGACGCCGTGGTGCAGCTGCCGGACGGACTCGTGCCGGCCCGGCTGTCTGGACCCCTGGGCGTGCGGCTGCGGCTGGCGCCCGAGGTGACGGATACCGGGGTGATTCAGTTCCGCATCCGTCAGGCCTACCTGGGCAGGGTTCCCATCGCACCCGCGCTGATCCGCCTGGCCGGCCGCCTCGTCCGGGCCGACCTGCCCGGGTACGACGCCGGGGAGGCGGCCTTCGGCCTTCCGGTGAGCGACATGGTCTCACAGGCCCTGGGCCGGCGCATCGAGATCCGGGCGTTCACTGCCGAGGCCGGCCAGCTCCACATGACGATCGCCATGCCGGAGTACTGAAGAGCCCGAGGCTGCAACCCCTGCAGCCCCGGGCTCTTTGTCTGCGTCCTGCTCAGGGCCCCTCACCGCGGCCTTGAGCGCCGGAGATTCTCTCACGCAGCCCTATTCCAACCCCGGCACCGCCTCCCGGAGGGCCAGGAGCGCTTTGTCCTTCATCTTGCACTCCAGCATCACGTCCGCCTCCAGGTCGGGCACCCGCTCGGCGAACGCCTGGAAGTCGTCCGGGTCGATGTAATCGGCGTGATGGCGGGAGCGGCGCCCGTCCCTGGGCGACGAGAAGTGCAGCTTGGGACGCAGGCCGCCCCAGGTGGGGAGGATCTGCTCCAGCCAGGGCAGCCAGTCGTCCTCCCGGAGCACCCGGTGATGGTGCAGGTCAAAGACCATCGGGCGCCGAATCTCCCGGGCGATGGCCAGCACCGCCGCCGTGTCCCACGTCACGTCGTCGTTCTCGACCCAGAGGCGATCGGCGATCCGGCGCTCCAGCCGGCCGAAGTTGCGCACGAAGCGACGGGCGGCGGCCGCCTTGTCGCCGTAGCCGCCGCCGATGTGGAGCACCAGCCCCGACTCCGGGCCCAGGTCCAACAGCTCCAGCATGCGGGCGTGGTAGCTCAGATCCTGCATCGACCTGGCCACCAGTTCGTCATCCGGGGCGTTGAGCACCACGAACTGGCCCGGGTGCAGCGTGAGGCGGATCCCGGTCTCCCTGGCCAGCCGGGCCACATCGGCAAACTCCGCCGCCAGGTCCGCCTCCCAGTCCCACTCCGCCGCCACCGGGTGTGTGGCCAGCGGCACCAGATCAGAAGTGATGCGGAAGAGGCGGATCCCCTGCTCCCGGTTCCAGCGGATCACCGCCTCCAGCGTCTTCAGGTTGCTGCGGGCCACCTGGTAGAGCAGGGGCCGCCGCTCACGCGGCGCCATCGGCTCCAGCCGCTTCGCGGTGATGGAGCGCAGCCGCGGACCGCCCTTCTCGCCCTGGAGCGTCAGGTTGATGCCAACGTAGCCCAGACGGAGGACCAAGGGGCAGACCTCCTAGTTCAGAACCCCCCGGCGCATTGCCTCGGCCACCGCCTGCGTCCGGTTCTGCACCCCCATCTTCTCGAAGAGGAGGTTCATGTGCCGGCGCACGGTGCGCTCGCTCAGGTAGAGCCGGAGGCCAATCTCCGCATAGGATGCCCCCTCGGCCAGCAGCCTGAGCATGGCGATCTCCTCCTCCCGCAGTTCCTCGTCGCCCCGCCCCGCGAGCTTCCCGGCCAGCGAGGGGTGGATCACCACGCCGCCCTGGGCCGCGGTGCGCACGGCCGAGGCGATCTCGGCGAAGGAGGCCGTCTTCGGGATGTAGCCGCTGGCGCCCAACGCCAGCGCCGACTTGACCAGTGCGGCGTCGCCATAGGTGGAGAGCACGATGATGGCGGGAGGGTCGCTGCCCTTCAGGATCTGGCGGGCTGCGTCGAGCCCGCTGCCGTCCGGAAGCTTCAGGTCCAGCAGGATGACGTCGGGCCGCAGCCGGCCCGCCAGGGCCACCGCATCGGCCACGGTGGCCGCCTCGCCTACCACCTTGAGCTCCGGGTCGCTCTCCATGAGCTGCCGCAGCCCCTCCCGCACCACGGTCTGATCCTCCACCAGCACGATCCGCAGCTCCACGCTGCCCACCTCCTGCAACCTGCCGACACACGCGTGAGACTCGCATCAGACTACCATCAGAATAACATTAGAGTGGCATTGGATCAGCACCTGAACAGTGGCGCACCCATGGACACTCGTGGTGCGCTGACGGGGGGCGGTGGAGTCCCGGTGGGACGTTGTGGGACGGTCCTGGTGCCCCGGAGGGGGCCAGTGGCCTCCTCACGCAACCGCAGCAGACCGGTATCAAGCTTCTTGAAGGGGGTGCCCAGAACCATGCGCTGGTCCGACGTTCCCGTGGAGAACAAGACGCAGATCGCCTGGGGCTTCCTGGTGGTGATCTACCTCCTGGCGTCTCAGCGGCCGGCGTTGCTCAGGCCGCCGGTCATCGCGGTCTTCACCTTGTCGGCAGCGGCCGCCTTCCTGGAACTCTGGCTGCGCACCCGGGGCTGGCGATACCTTCTCTGGTACGACTGCATCGTCTGGTCGGTGCTCCTCACCGCGATGGTCGTGGTGACCGGCGGGCGGGGCTCGGAGGTCTGGCCCGCCTACATCCTCATGTCGCTCACCGCTCCCGTGGTGCTGCGGCGGGTGGCGCCGTACATCCTGCTGGGCGTGAACGTGGCGGCGTACGGGCTGATCTACCTCTTCCTCAACCCCTTCGGCGCACCGCTGGACTGGGGACTCCTCTTTCTGCGCATCGGCACGATCTTCCTGGTAGCCTTTGTCGTGGACCGCTCCACGGCCCGGGAGCGGCAGTCCAACGAGCGTGCGGTGGCGCTGGCCCGCAGCCGGGTAAACGAGCTGGTCCAGGCCCGCGACGCCGAGCGGCGGCGGATCGCCAGCGACATTCACGACTGGCTGGGCACGGGTATCATCGCCCCGCTGAGGCGGCTCGAGATTGCGGCCCGCCAGCCAGACCTCGACAAGTGCCGGCAGCAGGTGGAGGACGCGTCGGAGATGCTGCGCCGCGCCCACGCCGAGCTGCGCCGGCTCATGGAGAACCTCCACCCCCACCTGCTGGAGCAGATGGGGCTGGCCGAGGGCCTGAGGGCCTACCTCACCGACTGGGGCGAGGAGCACGGCGTGGAGGTGGCCTACTCCCTGGAGCCGGGTCCGGAGCCGCCGCCGGAGGTGGCGGTGGCGCTGTTCCGCATCCAGCAGGAGGCACTGAACAACTGTGCGAAGCACGCAGACGCCAGCCGCGTCGAGGTGCGGCTGGCACTGGGGTCCGACCGGGTGCGGCTCACCCTGTCCGATGACGGCCGCGGCTTCGCCGGCCGCCCCGGCCGGGGACTGACGGGAATGCAGGAGCGGGCCGCCGCATTCGGCGGCACCGTGTCGGTGCACTCTTCGCCCGGCGCCGGGACAACCGTGGTGGCCGAACTGCCCCTGGCTACCGGCGCAGCAGCGGCTCCAGAGTCTCCAGGACGTTCCTGACGACGATGGCGTATCCTTCAGCCGTGGGGTGGATGCCGTCCCGCTGGTTCAGGTACGGCGAACCCGCCACCCCTTCCAGGAAGAAGGGGACGAGCGGCAGGCCGGAGGCGTCGGCCAGGTCGGGGTAGATCCGGGCGAAGGCCTCCTCGTACTCGCTTCCGTAATTGGGCGGGGCCCGCATGCCCGCCAGCACGACCGTGGCCCCCGCCGCCTGCAGGTGCTCGACGATGGTGGCCAGGTTGGCCCGCACCTCGTCGGTCGGCACGGCCTGCATGCCGTCGTTTGCCCCCAGCTCGAGGATGACCACCTCCGGTGCGTGTTCCAGCACCGTGTCGACGCGGGTGAGGCCGCCGGCAGACAGCTCGCCGGAGAGGCCGGCGTTCACCACCTGGTAGCGGTAGCCCAGCCCATCCAGAAGCGCCTGCAGCTGGCTCGGGTAGTTGCGGTCTGGCTCGACGCCGAGGCCCGCCGTCAGACTGTCGCCGAACGCGACGATCACGGGCCACCCGGTCCGGTCGAGTCCGGCGTCTGGCGTGCGGACGGCCGACACCTGATCGGCGGCGGTCTTGGCCGCCGGCGCCCGGAGCGCAGTGAACTGCTGCTCCTCGGGCGCGCTGTGGCGCAGGGACGGCAGGGCGAGAGCGAGGATAAGGGCGGCGAGCAGGACGACAGACCAGCTGCGGCGCAAGGGCGTCTCCTCCTTATGTCAGCGTGTACTTTCGCCGCACGGCAGACGGGCACCCTGCCCGGCCGGATAGAGAAAACCTGGAAGGCGGTGGCTCCGTTGTTTTCCTTCACGCCACAGGCTGCGCAGAAGCTGAACGCGATCATGCAGGAGAAAGGCGGCAACCTGGCGCTGCGCATCGAGATCGAGTCCGGCCCTGGCGGTGGATCCTGGCGGCTCACGCTGGTGGACCGGCCGCCGGGCGCGCTGGTGGTCGACGGCGTGCCGGTGCAGGCCGACTCGGCGACGCTGAAGCAGATGGAAGGGCTTGTCATCGACTGGGTGCTCACGCCCGACGGCCCTGGGCTCGGCGTGTACGACCGAAACCTGCTCGACGGCGACGCCCGCCGGGCCCGCCGGTTCTGACAACGGCCGCTGAGGTTGACATGTACCGCGCTGGGTTCGTATAATGAATGGGTCACTGGCGCCCGTAGCTCAGCAGGATAGAGCAGCAGTTTCCTAAACTGTTGGTCGGGGGTTCGAGTCCCTCCGGGCGCGCCAGGCTGAAAACCGCACGGCTCAAGGGCTGCAGGGTACGAACCCTGCGGCCCTTGCGCTTTCTGCCTGCTGGCACCCCAGTCCCTGCCACGAGGGGGGGGATGTCTGGACCCATGGATGCCCGTGACATGACGGGCCGAACATGAGACAAGAGAGCTCCCACCTCCTCCCGGGAGGGTGGGGGCTCTCTCGTGCGGTACCTCCTAACTCTGGACGCGCTGCAACACGTTCTTCGTGCCGCTGTGCCCGCCGATGGCAACCAGGGCGATCACGAGGCCGGTGCCCGCGGCCGCCTTCCACAGGTCGGGATCGAACCCCACGGACCACCAGCCGAACGTCTGACCAATGATCAGCGCCAGAACAGGCGCTGCCACTTGCCGGTGCGCATCGACCCAGGGGATGCGGCGGAGCACCCCCACCACGGCAGACGTGACGGTCCCGTAGATGAGGGCCACCGAGAGCGCGGACTCTGACAGCTGCGAACCGAGGAACTCAATCAGGTCCTGCAGCTCGTTCACAGGATCGCCCCCCTTCCTGGCCGATGGGTGTCACGCCCGGCCCGGGTACCGCAAGATGGCAGCCGACTCCTCCGCCCGCCACTCCACGACCTGCCCCAGCGCCTCCGCCAGGTCGCGCAGGTACGCTGCCGTCCGGTCGCCGTCCAGCCAGCCGGTGGCCAGCAGGCGTCCGCCCGCATCCTGGATCGGCACCGTCAGGCGCGCTCCCGGCGCCCACGGCAGGGTATCGGCGTAGTGCGGCCAGAGCTGCGCCATCCAACCCCCGAGCTTGACGGCATAGTTAGGATCGGTGGCCCACCCGGCCTGCCAGACGCGCAGGCCGTAGAGCAGCGGGTCGGCGGCGAACGGCAGCGCCACCCGGTAACGGTCAGCCCACAGCAGGGCGGCGTATGCCTGAAGCCAGTGGTCCCACGAGGGGAACGCGGCGAACGCGGCGTCGATGCGGTGGTCAGTTCCGTCAATGTGCTCCCAGGTGCCGTACACCACCGGACGGGCACCGAACTCAGCCTGCCAGGGCGCCCACTTCATGCCCGCGTAGTTGTGGCATCTGGCGGCAAGTTCCGTGAGTCCTCCGGTCTGGGTGTTGTGGCTCTCGTGACACATCTGCGCAGCGGCGAACAGGGCGGGGATGCCCCGCTCCCGCTGAAACCGCACCAGGTCAGGCTTTACGCTGCGTGCCCAGTCGACGGTGTTCACGGGCTCACCTCCCTGTGGCGATGCCAGAGCGGCGGCAGGCCAGGGTGTCCTGTCACCCTGGCCTCTGCTGTACCCTCGGTCTGAAAGACAGGACTACACGTTTCCACGAACGGGCAGATCCGGCGCAAGCATCGTCTGCTGGGCTTCGTTCATCACGGGCAGGGTGACGGCGGGCTTCGGCGGGCCGGCGAAGATGCGTGTGATGGACTCCCGCACGGCCGGGGGAAACTGCTCCGCCGTCATCGCGCCCGGCACCGGGAAGCCGCCCCCGGGGTTGAGCATGAGGCGGCGCGGAGTGGGCGCCATGTTCATCCCTCCACGTCATCTTATGTAATCTGGCAGTCATCGGGTGACGGCATCGGGGGAGGAGCAACGAGCGGCGTGAAGCAGCCAGGAGGCCGTTACGCCGGCCTCCTGGCTGTTCGCAAAGAAGTAGTCCCAGCCGCGGTTCGCGGAGCCCTAGAGGTCCAGTACTGTGGCCCGGACCGTGATCCGCCGATCAGGTTCGTGCCAGTCCACCTCGTAGCCCAGGGCCTCGGCCACGAACCGGAGCGGGATGACCATGCGGTTGTTCAGCACCTGGGCAGGCACCTTCATGATCAGCGTCTCAAAGCCGGTCGGCACCCCCTTCGTCCAGACCCCAGCGCTCGGAGAGTCCACCGCGAGCGTCACCTGCCTGTCCAGCGTCTCCACCAGCACATCCTGTGTCATCTGACGCCATGTCACCGTGGCGCCAAACGCCTCGAACACAGCCCTGGCCGGGATGAGCGTGTGGCCCTCCGGTGCAACCGGGGGCTGATCCAGCCGGCGAACCTCGGACCGCTCCTCGGCGGTTCCTCGGTTCTCGTAAACAGTCATGTCATCCCGGTCCAGGTAGAGTACGACCTCCACCTGCTTGGTGGGCACCTTCCCTGTGTCCCAGGCCTCCGGCCACTCGGCTCCGATCTGGGCGGCAAACTCCCTGTACGGAACTCGGACGTCCTCCCGGGCGTCCGGGGCCAGTTCCCCATCGACCAGCTTCATCTCGGCGGGCGAGCGGTACAGATGATACGCACGCGCAACCACCACCACGTCATCCCGCGGCGCCACCCGCGCATCTGAGAGCGACAGTTCCCCACGCAAGACCTCCGCCAGGTACCCACGAATCGTCGGATCGGCCTCCAGCCAGTAGGACTCCGGCGGCAGGTACCGCAAATAGGCACCGGCCAGCGCGTGTTCCTGCCAGGGACGGCTGCCCAGCAGGACAAGCTCCACGTCCGGGAACTGCCGGGCACAGGAAGAGAGCAGTGACTCGACCGCCATTCTCACCACGTTCTCCTCTTCCTCCGGCGAACGCGTGGCCCTGTCCCGGAGATCGGTCAGGTAATCGGCCCACAGGTTGATGAACTGGTACTCGGTCGGTGAACGCTTGAGCAGGATGGGGATGTTCTCGTACACCTTGCCGCCGATCTCGACCCTGGTGTAGTCAGGTGAGAAACTCCACCCGGCGGAAGCGGCGGGTTCCTGAGCGCTGACCGGTATCGGACTGAGCCCAATCATCACCATCACGAGCACCGCGGCCACCCAACGTCTTACGTCTCTCCCCACGGCGGTCTGGATTGCCTCCTTGCTTATGTTTCCTATGTCGAAAGACAGGTATCTTGATATTACCATATGGCCTTCCAACCTGCGAACAGAGAACCGCCGCAACACTGGGGTGAAGGACCGCCAAGGGGTTCCCGTGGATGCCGGCCGCCCGCAGTCGCCGCGCGGCCATCTTATGTCACCTGCATACGATAGGGTGAAGGAGGGTGAGCACCCATGGATGAGAGGGCCCTGCAGGTTGCTCGAGAGCTGGCCGCGCGCTACGTGGAGCAGGCGGGCGGCGATCTGATCGACGGAGCCACCCTGGTACGGGCCGCGCTGGCCGGCTACCTGGCGGCGTCCGGCGTACCCACCAACGAGGCCGTCGCCCGCGTCGAGCAGATGGTGGCGAAGAACCTGATCGGCCCGGTGCCGGCGAACCCCATGTACCATGGCCTGCCCTGGATGGTCCCCGGCCCGGTCTCAGGGGCCCCGTACTACCGCTAGGGAGGGTGGCGCCATGCAGATTCCCTACAACTGGGGCCAGCCCACGGACACGCCGGGCGTCTATGCCCTGGGCGGCAACGAGTGGATGATCACCTGGAGCCCCGAGCAGATGCACCCGTACGCTGCCCTGTGGCTGGACTGGTCAAGACGCGTAGGCCCGGCCGGCCGCACGGCACCGCCCATCGACCTTTGGATGTACACCTTGCAGGTGCGGGATCTGAACGACTAGCGCCTTGGGCAGGTCTCCGGGCACGCAAAGGGGAGTGGTCCGGCGAGAGGCCACTCCCCATTTTCGTGCCTGTCGACCATTCCAAGCCGGACGGGCCGACCTCGGCCCCGCCGGATGCCCGCACATGCTGGAACGCCTTCACCTGGCGCAGCTGCCCCTCCTCGTTACGTCCCACAGCTGGCCGATGACCCCGCCCGCGTCCGAGAGCATCGGGCAGGGGGGTGATTGCCCACCCTGGCCCAGCCGCCCTTCATCCGACAAGGCACCCGCACGCATCGCCGCCACCTGCGGGGATGCGCTACACGCTGATCGCGCCCGCCCGGAAATCGCTGGCGCCCATCTTCACGTTGATGACCGTCAGCTTCCCGCTGGCAAAGGCCCGCTGCAGCGCCGGGCCCACATCGTCCGGCCGCTCCACCCACTCGCCCCGGGCGCCCAGTGCGGCGGCCACCCGGTCGTAACGGGCATGATCCAGGGCGGTGGCCGGGGCGCGGTCGGCGCCGAACATCTCCACCTGCCCCCGCCGGATCTGGGTCCAGGCCGCGTCGTTGCCGATCACCACGACGAAGGGCAGGTTCTGGCGTACCGCCGCCTCCACTTCCATCAGGTTGAGCCCGGCCGTGCCGTCGCCCAGCAGCAGAAGGACCGGCGCATCGGGGTGGGCCAGCCGGGCAGCCATGGCGAAGCCCATTCCGACGCCCAGGGTGCCCAGCGGGCCCGGGTCCATCCAGCCCGCCGGATAGCGGCGCACACGCAGCACGTTGGCGGCCGTCGCCACAAAGTCGCCGCCATCGCCGATGACGATCGCACCGTCGGGCAGCGCCTGGTCGATCTCAGCGCACAGCCGCAGCGGGTCCACGGGGCTCGCAGCGCTGGTGAGGCCCGGCTGCATGCGGGCCAGCCGCCTCTCCTCCTCCGCCTGCAGCCTCTCCAGCCACTGGCGGCGTTCCGGGCGGTCGGCGCCCAGGTCGCCCAGGGCCAGCATCTGCGCCATCACGGCGGCGGTATCGCCGGGAATCGCCACGTCAGCGTCCCGGTTGCGGCCCGGCTCGGCGGGATCCAGGTCGACCTGAATCAGCCTGCAGGCATCGTTCCAGACGGGAGCACCGCCGTAGTTTAGGCGGAAGTCCAGCGGCGTGCCGAAGACCAGCGCCACGTCAGCCTCCGCCAGCGCCGCTTTGCGGGAGCGCATCCAGCGGGGCTCCAGCAGCCCCCGGGCCATGCCGGAGACGTACACGGGCGCGCCCACCTTCTCGGCAAAGGTGCGCGCCACCTCCCACTTCGGCGACCAGCGCACCTGGCTGCCGATGAGCACCACCGGCCGCTCGGCCTGCCGGAGCAACGCTGCGGCCGCTGCGACACGCTCCTCGTCCCCCGGCAGCGCCGGCCTGCCGGGATAGGGGGCGGGAAGCCGCACCTCCGCCTGCGCCCACGGGGCGAAGAGCAGGTCGAGGGGCATCTCCAGGTAGACCGGACCGGGTACGCCGGACATCGCCTTGCGGAAGGCCATGGCGACCTGCTCCGGGATGCGGGCCGGATCGGTGATCGAAACCTGCCACTTGGTGATGGGCCGGATCACGGAGAGGAGGTCCATCTCCTGCAGCGCGCCCTTGCCCGCCAGGTTGTGGGGCCCCTGACCGCCGATGACCACCAGGGGCGACTGTGCCCGGAAGGCGTTGGCGATGCCGGTCACCGCGTTGGTCACCCCGGGACCGGCGGTGACGATGGCCACGCCAGGGCGCCCCGTCAAGCGTGCCCACGCGTCGGCGGCGAACGCCGCCGTCTGCTCGTGACGCACGTCGATGACGCGGATCCCCTCGTCGAGACAGCCGTCGTAGATCGACATCACATGGCCCCCGCACAGGGTAAAGACCACCTCAACCCCCTCGTTGCGCAACGCACGCGCAACCAGCTTGCCCGCATGATCGAAGCTCATGTCTGCCTCCCCTTCAAGGTCATGTCCATCTCGCCGCCGAGGCGGCGTGAATGCGTGACTATTCTCTGTCTTCACCCTTCATTCCTGTCTGGTCTCTGGCAGCCCTGCCATGATTCGGCCCGCCGGCGGCCGCATGGGAGGGATGAACAGCACGCACACTGGTAGCACCCCTGCACAGGAGGAGAATGGACATGCACTGGATCTGGACCCGGTTCGTCCCGCGCAGGGCGGGCGCCGCGCTGCTGGCCGCCTCCCTGGTGCTCGCGGCGGCCCCGGCGCAGGCCCGGGTGATCGAGCGCAACGACGCCGCGCCGGTGAGCGCGTCGCTGCAGCCGAACCTGCGCCCCATCTACTCGGCGAAGACCGACGAGAAGGTCATCGCGCTCACCTTCGACATCTCCTGGGGCAACCAGATGGCGCCCAAGGTGCTCGAGGTGCTGCGCGCCGAGAAGGTGCCCGCCACCTTCTTCCTGTCGGGTCCCTGGGCCAAGAATCATGCAGAGATCGTGAAGGCCATCCAGGCCGACGGGCACCAGATCGAGTCGCACGGGCAGGCGCACGTCGACCTGAACACGCTGGGACGGGATGGGGCGCGGCAGAACATCGCCGCAGCACACGCCATCCTGAAGGACCTCACCGGACGCGCCCCCACGTACATCCGGCCGCCCAACGGTGCGTTCAACGAGGCCTCGGTCCAGGCGGCCAAGGACCTGGGCTACGCCACGGTCATCTGGTCGGTGGACTCCCTGGACTGGAAGAACCCGGGCGTCGACCGCATCATCAACCGCACTGTGAAGCTCGTCCACCCCGGGGCCATCATCCTCATGCACGCCAGCGACTCCTGCAAGCAGACCGACCAGGCGCTGCCGGTCATCATCAGGTCCCTGCGGGAGCAGGGCTACCGGTTCCTGCTGCTTGACGAGCTGATCCGCACCCACGGCGTGGACATGAACGGCCACATCCGGGTGCTCCGCTGACGGCCCCCCCAACTCGGTCTGCCATGTCCCCCATTTGACGGACGGGTCAGTCCCTGGTACGATATTCCACGAGTCTCGGGCCTCCAGCCTGACCCGGGAGGGTTCCTGTTGCTCAACTGGGTAGCCGCTCTCAAGGTCCTCGCCATCTCGGCGATCCCGTTCCTGGAGTTGCGTCTGGGCATTCCTGTCGGCATCGTCAGCGGGCTCTCGCCAGGCGTCGCCGTCGCCCTGGGCGTCATCGGCAACATCCTGCAGGTGCCGCTGATCATCTTCGTCATGTACATGCTCCGCCGCATCGCCCAGCAGGTGCCGTTCGCGGCCCGCTGGCTGCAGCGGATCGACAGCTCGGCCGAGCGCCATCACGAGAAGGTGCGGCGCTTCGGCTGGGTGGGGCTGGCTCTCCTCATCGGCATCCCGATTCCAGGCACCGGCCTCTGGACGGGGGCTGCGCTGGCTAACCTGATGCGGATGCCGATTGCGCTCACCGTGCTGGCCATGGCCGCCGGCGTGGCGATCTCCGGCTTGCTGGTCGGGGCCGTGGCAACCGGAGCGCTGGCCGTGATCGAGCTCTTCTAGACGCGCGGGACCAGGCAGCCAGGGGCGCTGCCTGGTCCCGCCGCTCTGCCTATACCGCCAGGAAACCTGCGGCCGCCCCCACCAGGGTGGCCGCCAGGTTTACCAGGTCGTTGCTGACCGCCGGAAGTCCCCGGTGCAGCCGTGTCGGGCTACCGCAGCCGTGCACGGTCCGTTCTGTCTCCTTCGCGCAGCGGGGGCACCAGTAGACGGCCTGCACCGTCGCGCCGAGCAGCGAGTCGGCGAGGGCCCCGGCGATTCCAGCCACGGCGAGAAGCGGCAGGAGGTGCCACCAGAAGGGCTCCGCGAGGGCGGCGACCGCCCCGACGAAGGCTGCGCCGCCGAGGCCGGCGATCGTACCCGCCAGCGACACCGCACCGCTGGTGCCGGACGGCACCTTCCGGAAGGTGGTGATCAGCCGGGGAGCCGCATGGGAGAGAACGCCCAGCTCGGTCGCCCAGGTGTCGGCGGCCGCGGCGGCGAGACTGCCCAGGGCGGCGCCCATCCAGGCCGCGTCGCCGGTCAGCGCGTAGCCCACCGTCGCGGCAGCGGCCACCCCGCCGTTGGCCAAAGCCTGCCCCAGATCGCGCGTCCCGGTCTTGGCGAAGTCAGCCTCCACCCGCGCCTTCCGGTCGCGGAAGAGGCGGGAGAGCAGGCTGCCGGAGACGAAGAAGGCCACCAGGGCCAGGCCCCCGACCCATCCGCCCAGGCCGAAGAGCGGCGTGCCGGTCAGTATGGCACCCAGCACCCCGCTGGCGGTGAGCGCCCGCTTCCACCAGGCCGCCAGGCCGATGGCGGCCGAGAGCGCTGCCCCCAGCCCCAGCCCGGGCGCCAGGTACGGGAAGAGCCGCAAGCCTGCCCAGAGCACCAGCCCGGTCCCCAGCGGCACCCAGAGGTTGTCGCGACCGTTGATGCCCACGCTCTCGGCACACGTGGCCGCCACCGCAGCGAGGACCGCCAGGCCTGCCACAGCGGCGGGCTGCAGGGGCGGCGCGGCCCACCACAGCACGGCGAGGGTGGTCAGCAGCGTTGCCCCGAACATGGCGAGTGAACCCTCGAGGCTCTTGGTGCGTCCGCCCACGGTGGCGTACTTCCGCCTGCCCCAGCGCAGCCCGACGGTGGAGGCCAGGGCGTCGCCGAAGGTCATCGCGAGCACCCCGCCGACCAGCGCGGCGGGCTCGCCCCACATGAGCAGGACGAGCAGGGCAAAGGATACGGGGAACCAGACCGTCCCCAGGTTCTCCGCCTCGGCGGCCACAGCGCCCAGGAGCCGCCGGCGGTGGATGACGTAGTTGGCGGCAACCGAGACGAGTGCGGGCACGGCGGCCAGGTAGCGGCTCTCGAAGAGCAGAACGGTACCGATGATCCACAGGCCCACGCCCACGTGGATCACCTTGCGTGCAACGGGGCGCGCCAGCCCGAGCCGGTGCGCGCCCTCGCCGAGAACCACCACCCCGCCCACGTAGGCGAAGGCCAGAAGCAGCGCCCAGAGGTCACTCATCCGCACTCCCTCCCTGTTTCGACAGGGGGAGTTCGCCCTGGGCAGGACATTCACCTGCCAGGAATGTTCAGGGCAAAAGGAGCGTGGTCTCGCCTGCTGCGTTGTGGTATGGTAAGCATGGTTTTCAGTCAAACGGGAAAGGCAGGGCTTGCTGCAATGTGGAGGACACTGCTGGATCTGTTCATCGGCTTCGGCCGTGCCACGCTGCTGGGGTTTGGAGGCGGTCCCTCCATCGTGCCGCTGTACGAGCACGAGGCTGTGGACGTGTTCTCGTGGGTCAGCCGGGAGGAGTTCGGAACCGCCCTGGCCATGGGGAACGCGCTGCCGGGGCCCATTGCGACCAAGCTCACCATGTACATCGGTTACAGGGTCGCCGGCTGGCCTGGCGCGCTGGTCGCCCTGGTGGCGGTCACCCTGCCGGTCGGCGTGGTGATGATCGCCCTGGCCGGGCTGATGGTCCGCTTCAAGGACAGCCCGGTGCTGCGGGGCATGGTGAACGGCATCCGGCCTGTCGTCTTCGTGATGCTGGCCATGCTCGCCATGGACTTTGCCGGCTACGCCTTCCAGCCGCAGGCCGGCGCGCCCGTAAGCTGGCTGCCGTTCGCCATCGCCGCAGCCTACTTCATCACAGTCCACTACATGAAGATCTCGCCGATTTTCGGCGTGGTGGGTGCGCTGGTGATCGGCGCCCTCTTCCTTCGCTAAGTTTGTCATTGGCTCAACAGTAGAAAGTTAGCGATGGCAGCAGGGTTCTGCGAAACCAGGGCGAAGAAGTAAACCCGGATTCGTGATTCTCGTTTAGGAGGCTGTCAGTCTTGGCCGTTGTCAGCATTTTCGTTGGGAACCTGCCCTGGGCTACCACGGATGAGGATCTGCATGAGCTCTTCGCTCCTTACGGCGAGGTCAAGCGGTCGAAGATCGTCCTCGATCGCGAGACCAACCGCAGCCGCGGTTTCGGTTTCGTCGACATGGAGGAGGCGGACGCCGCCCGGGCCATCGAGGCCTGGAACGGCCAGCCGTACAACGGCCGGGTTCTGACCGTCAATCTGGCCCAGAGCCGCCCCGCCCGCGCCTAAACCCGTCGCCAGTCAACAGCAGCGCCCCCACCCTGAGCGGGGGCGTTGCTTTTTTCATGGAGAGCCGCCGCCCCCCTCACCGCTCTGCGAGAAGAACTCGATCGCACGGAGGAGCCGCCTCGCCCCGGAGCTCGCCGGCTCTGCCGCCAGCACCCGGTCAGCCAGGCGGCGAGCCTCCGCATACCGCCCCTGCTCCAGGTAAACCCAGGCGAGGCTGAGCTCCAGGTACGAGTCGTCCGGGTACGCGGCGACAACGGACTCAAGCCCGGCCGCCGCCTCCTCCAGGCGGCCCTCGTCCCAGGCGCTGAGCGCGCTGGCCAGCCGCTGGGACGGACCGGGCAGGGGAAGTACGCCTGCGACGGTCGCCGCGGCCAGCCCGGACAGGAGCAGCACAGCGGTGAGTCTGAGTCCCCGTGCCCCCGACGACGGGCGGGGGTGCGGAACACCCGCCGCAGCGGCGGCCAGGAAGCCCGCCACGAGTCCGGCGAGGTGGTTCCAGTTGTCGACGGTCTCGTGCGCGATCAGGCCGTAGCCAAGGTTCAACAGCAGGACGATGAGCAGGGGCACCTGCTGGAGCCGATGCCGCTCCGGCCCCGCGAGCCGGTACCAGACCAGGGCACCCAGCAGGCCGAAGATGGCCCCGCTGGCCCCTGCGCTCAGCACAAGGGGCGGGCCGAACATCACACTCGCCGCGCTGCCCGCCACCAGCGCGAAGAGGTAGATGAAGAGCATCCGTTTCCACCCGAAGAGAACCTCGACCACCTGCCCCACCCACCAGAGCGACAGGGCATTCATCACCAGGTGAGCAGCGCCGATGTGGAGGAAACCGGCCGTGAGCAGGCGCCAGTACTCGCCGTTCGCGATGAGGTGAGGGCGCAGGGCGGCGCCCCAGCGGTAGAGCACCTCCGAGTCCTCGGTCGCATGCAGGCCGCCGCCAAGGATGGTCATCGCCAGCCAGACCAGCACGATCGAGGCCGTGAGCAGGACGGTGAGCCAGGGCACGGGCCCGGCCCGGCGGCGAACGCCCGCCGCCGGCCCGGCCGCCGTCTCGGGCAGGGGCGAATCCGGGACCGGGGATGCCAGCACCGCCAGGTCCGGGTCCACGCCGAATGGCGGGCCGCGGTGGCCGTACAGGCGGCCGCGGGCCAGGTCGACGATCCAGGGGACGACACGAACACGCCGGGCGCTGTGCACCAGCCCCTGCGCGCGTTCGTAGCTCTCCCTGGTCACCGCCCCCTCCGAGACCAATAGGAGGAGACCCAGTGTCTCCCAACCCCGGGCGCGGGCTGAGGCGGCCAGACCGGCGGCCAGCTCGTCCCGCAGGGCCGGCAGCAGCGAGCCCGCCCCCAGCGGGACGACGACCACGCGCGTGAGCAGGCCGGGCTCCTCCCGGTCCAGCACGGCCCCGGCCCACTCCGCCAGCATGGGCGTCATGGCCTCCGGTGCGGCCGGAACGAAGCCGCCGAACTCGACAAACCTTTGCACCGCCGCCTCCAGGTACCCGCCCAGGTCCACAGGCAAGCCTCCTCTACCCCTTGAGACGCCGCTCCAGCTCGGCACGGCGCGCCTCAAACCCGGGCTTGCCCAGCAGTGCGTACATGTTCTGTTTGTAGGCCTCCACGCCGGGTTGGTCGAAGGGGTTCACCCCCAGGAGGTAGCCGCTGATGGCGCAGGCCTTCTCGAAGAAGTAGATCATCTGGCCGTAGTGGAACGGCGTCAGCGACGGCAGCGCAAGCAGCAGGTTGGGAACGCCGCCGTCGCTGTGGGCCAGCAGCGTCCCGGTGAGGGCCATGCGGTTCACGTGGTCGAGGGTCTGCCCCTCCAGGAACCCGAGGCCGTCGCCCGCATCGCCGCCGGAGATGGCGAGGTCGGACTGCGGCCGCTCCACCTGGACCACCGTCTCAAACAGGTTCCGCAGGCCGTCCTGGATGTACTGGCCCATCGAGTGCAGGTCGGTGGTAAACTCCACCGAGGCGGGGAAGATGCCCTTGCCGTCCTTGCCCTCTGACTCGCCGAAGAGCTGCTTCCACCACTCGGCGGTGGAGCGCAGCGCCGGCTCGTAGGTCACCAGCAGCTCCGTCGTCCGCCCCTTGCGGTAGAGGGCATGGCGCGCCGCGGCGTACTGGTAGCAGGGGTTCTTGAGCAGGTCGGGTTCGGCGTACTCGGCCATGGCCGCCGCCGCGCCGGCCATCAGCTGGCCGATGTCGATGCCGGCCGCCGCGATGGGCAGCAGCCCCACTGCGGTCAGCACCGAGTAGCGGCCGCCCACCTCGTCGGGGATGACGAAGCACTCGTAGCCCTCGGCGTCCGCCACCTGCTTCAGGGCGCCCCGTGCGCGGTCGGTGGTGGCGTAGATGCGCCTGCGGGCGCCGTCCTTGCCGTAACGCCGCTCCAGGTAATCGCGGAAGATCCGGAAGGCGATGGCGGGCTCGGTGGTCGTGCCCGACTTGGAGACGACGTTGACCGAGACCTCCTTCCCATCCAGAACCTCGAAGAGGTGCGTGAGGTAGACGGGGCTCAGGTCCTTGCCGGCAAAGAAGATCTGCGGGCCGGGGCGCCGGCCTTTCGGCAGCAGGTTGTGGAAGGCGTGGCCCAGCGCCTCTACAGTAGCCCTGGCCCCCAGGTAGGAGCCGCCGATCCCGATGACCACCAGCGCGTCGGACTCGCTGCGGATGCGGTGGGCGGCCTCCTGGACGCGCTGGAACTCGGCGCGGTCGTATCGCTCGGGCAGGTCCAGCCAGCCGGTGAACTCGGCCCCCGGCCCCCGGCGCTCGTGGAGCAGGTCGTGGGCGGCGCGGACAGCCGCCGCCTGGTACTCGATCTCATGGGGTGCCACGTAAGCTGCAGCCCGAGAGACATCGAAGCGAAGCGAGGCGTTCATGTCCGTTACCTCCAGGCGGGAGTCTCCCTCTCATTATAGGCCGTGCTCGGCGGGGTTCAAAGCGAGCCTCAGAAGCGGACGGCCTGGATGGCGGAGCGGCGGACCACGGTGGCGCGACCGGCGCCGTCCACCAGGGTCACGGGGTCCGCCAAGACCAGCTTCCCCGTAAGCAGCCGGCCGCCCACCAGGAGGGTCACCCGGCGGCCCCGGAGGGAGGCAAGCAGGGGGCCCAGCGGGTCCCCCCGGACGCGCCGGCCCCGGGGCCGAACTGCCGGTTCGGGAGTCCGGTCCTGCCGTCGGGTCACGGGGAGGCCGGCGCGGAAAAACCGGGTACTCCTCATCGCCACCGCACCCCCAGTTTGACCGGCCTCACCCGGGCAACGGAAGACCGGGACGCATACGCTAACCATGGGAGAGCTATGCCGTAGCTCGCTCAACCGATTACTGAGGAGGAGACGGGACATGCCTCAGAACTCCACGATCCGCCAGCTGCTCGAGGACCTGCGCGGTGGCGGGTTCAACACGAGCCTGATCGTGGACGGCGTCGTCATCGAAAACCAGAAGGTGGTCGCCTTCGAGAACGGCATCGTCTACACGGTCAACGCCAACGGCGTGGCCCGTGCCACCCGCATCGACCAGATCGACAGCGTCAACTTCTGATTCGGGGGGACTCCCCCCCGGTACACAGGCGTCCCGTCCTGGAGGGAGCAGGGGGGAGCCCGGAAGGGCTCCCCCCTGTGCGAACCAGTTCAGAACCGGCGGACCGAAGAGAACCGGCCCGCATCTGCGGGTTCGCACCGTCGGTTCTGCACTGGTTTCAGTGGCGGTACCTGTAGACGATCCGGCCGCGCGAGAGATCGTACGGGCTCAGCTCGACGGTCACCCGGTCGCCTGGCACCACCCGGATGAAGTTGCGGCGCAGCTTGCCGCCCAGGTGTGCGATGACCTCCGGCTCGTTCTCCAGTTCGAGCTTCACGGTGAAGAAGCCGTTGGAACGCGGCTCCACGATCACGCCGTCCACCTCAATCATGTCTGAACGGGCCAATACACACCACCTCCTGCATTCATTATAGACCCAGGGGCACCGCCCGTCACGCTTTCGCCTATCCACTTCCAGCAAAGGGTTTATTCGGGATATCATCATCTCCTCGCTTGTCGCGAGTATACCTGCATGCTACAATGCTGCAGGCAAACTCTGACGGAGGGGGTTTCTCCCTTGGGTCGAAAATGGGAAAACATCAAGCGTTCGAAGGGGAAGCTGGACCAGGAGCGAGGGGCGACCTTCTCCCGCATTACGAAGGACATCATGAAGGCTGCCCGCGAGGGCGGTCCTGATCCCGAGACCAACTTCCTGCTCAAGACGGCGGTGGCCGCGGCCCGCAAGGCCAACATGCCGAACGAGAACATCCAGCGGGCCATCGCCCGAGGCGCCGGGCTGAGCGGCGCCGAACGGTATGAGGAGATCGTGTACGAGGGCTACGGCCCGGGCGGCGTGGCCATCATGATGAACATCGTCACCGACAACCGCAACCGCACCGCGGCCGACGTGCGCCACATCTTCTCCAAGAACGGCGGGTCGCTGGGGGAGACGGGCTGCGTGGGCTGGATGTTCCAGAAGCGCGGCGTGATCGAGATTGACCGGAGCGAGACCGCCGTGAGCGAGGACGACCTGATGATGATCGCCCTGGACGCCGGTGCGGAGGACCTGGTGTCCGACGAGGACAGCTTCGAGGTCTACACCGCCCCCGAGACGCTCAACCAGGTGCTGAAGGGGCTGGAGGCTGCGGGGATCCACGTGGAAAAGGGCGAGGTGGTGATGCAGCCCACCACCACCGTGTCCGTGTCCGGCGAGGACGCGGAGAAGCTGATGAAGCTCCTCGACCTCCTGGAGGAGCACGACGACATTCAGAACGTCTACACGAACGCTGATATCAACGAAGCATAGAACCATAGGCAGTGTGCCCGCGCCCCGGCCAGACCGAAGGCGCGGTCGCGGCAGAGCGGCGCCCCGTATCTGGGGCGCCGCTTCCCGCGCACCCGGTCAGGCCGCCCCCTCGGGCTCCCTCCCCCTCCGGAGCATCAGCGGCTCCAGGCCCATCCTCCAGACCAGTTCGGCCACCACCGCCAGTATCTCCGCGGTCAGGTGCGGCTCCTGGATGATGGCGACGGCCGCAGGCGCAAGCGGCGGCCCGAAGAAGCCCATGCTGACCACGCGGTCGGGCCGGCTGGTGGCCGCGGCCAGGTACGCCGAGGAGACCGTCGGCGAGTAGGTGGCCAGGATGGCGTGGGCTGGCGCGAGGCCGTCGACGCGCGCGAACAGCGCCCGCTTGCCGGCCAGGTCGTCACGGGCGGCCTCGATGACGAAGTCGGCGTCCGCCACCGCCGATTCCAGCGAGGCGTCCAGGCGAACACGGGCCGCCCGGGCTACCTTCACACCGCCGCGGCCCTCCCCCTCCAGTGCATCCAGCCGGTCCTGCAGCCGGCGCCCCGCCTCGGCCAGGCCCGCCGGGTCCGGCTCATGCAGGCAGGTGACATACCCGCCCCGGGCGGCCAGTGCGGCAATCTCCACCCCCGCCGCCGTCCCGCCGATCACCGCGATCCGCTCCATCATCACGCTCGCCCTCCTCCGGTGCGCCGGGCCGCCGCCCATCCCGGCGGCCCTGTCCTGGGGTCACCTTATGCGAAAGGTTCAGGTTAATGCCGACTGGCTGGGCAAAAAGGGGAGTTCCCGCAGCCCCTTCCGCCCCGGGAAGGAGTCAGAACTGGTGTTGTGGTATAAACCCAATGTCAATTCGAGTGCGCCCTGCGGGCGCCGGAAAAGGAGGCATATCATGAACCGGTTCATGCGGCTTCTCTCCACGGGAATCGTCGCGCTGATGGTCTCGGTCGTCGCCGTACCCGCCGGCGTGCAGGCAGCCGAGGTCGTACCAGCGGTCAGTGAGAGCTGCGGGCTCGGCGACCACTGGGCTGCCCCTTATGCGTGCGAGTTGATTGAGGACGGCATCATCACCGCCGAAGAGGCGGCCAGCCTCGACCTGAATGCCACCGTGTCGGCGCCGACGTTCCGTGACCTGCTGGCGAGGGCCGGTGCGAGCCTGTCCGGTGAGTCGGAAGGCCAGCTCACCCGCGGTGAGGCCATCGTGATGATCGCCCAGGCTGCGGCCGGCGGGAACCCGACCGGCCAGGACCTGCGGGTGCTGGAGGGGTACACTGATGCAGCCCAGGCGGACGAGGCGACCCGCGAGGCACTCGCCTTCCTGCTGCTGCGGGGCGTGCTGCTGGGACGCGACACGGGCGAGCTGGACCTGGATGCGCCGGTCACCCTCGGCGAGGCTGCCAAGCTGATCAACCTTGCGATGCCTGAGATCCTGCCTGAGGGCACCGACAAGATCAGCCTGCTGCTCTACAGCGACTTCCACGGCCGGCTCGAGCCGAACGGTGCGGAACTGGGCGCGGCCCGCTTCACCACCGCCATCGCCGGCCAGCTGCTGAAGAACCCGAACACCGTCCTGATCGACGGCGGCGACGCCTTCCAGGGCACCCCGATCTCCAACCTGGTGAACGGCGCCTCGGTGCAGGAGTGGCGGAACCAGGTCGGCGTGAAGATCGCCACCCTGGGCAACCACGAGTTCGACTGGAGCCAGCCGATTCTGCAGGATCTCCTGAAGTCCGCCGCGCATCCGATCATCTCCGCCAACATCTTCTACGAGGGCACCGAGCAGCGGCCTGACTGGCTGACCCCCACCGCCATGGTTGAGGTCGGCGGCTACAAGATCGGCTTCATCGGCATCAGCACGCCCGAGACCGAGGGCATCGTGCTCGCGGCCAACATCGAGGGGCTCGACTTCGTCGATCCCGTCCCGGTGATCAACGCCGAGGCGAAGGCCCTGCGGGAGGCCGGCGCTGACTTGGTGGTCGTCGTCGCGCACGCCGCTGCCAGCCAGAGCGCCGATGAGCCGCTCCGGGTCACCAACGAGGTCGCCGACTGGATGGCCCAGGTGACCGAGAAGGTCGACGCCATCACCGGCGCCCACTCGCATGAGATGGCCGCCGGCTACGTGCTGGACGCCAACGGCGACAAGGTGCCGGCCATCCAGTCCGGTCAGCACAGCACGGGCCTCGCCCGCATCGACCTGTACATCAACCGGGCCGACAAGCAGGTGACCAAGGCCGCTGTCGACGTCTGGAACCCGGCTCAGACCCTGGCCCCGACTCCGTGGGCGAATGACCTGGTGGCCAAGTGGGCCGCCGAGATCGAACCGATCAAGGCCCGCCCGATCGGCAAGCTGGCGAACCAGATCTCCCGCACCTATGAGCAGTCCGGCGAGAGCGCGCTGGGAGACTTCCAGGCCGACGCGATGCTGGCCGGCGCACCCGGGGCACAGATCGCCATCCTCAACGGCGGCGGCATCCGGGCCCACCTGACGCCTGACGAGAACGGCCTGGTCACCTGGGGCGACCTCTACACCACCAGCCCCTTCGGCAACACCCTGGTGCTGGTCGACATGAAGGGCAGCGAGATCAAGACCCTTCTGGAGCAGGGGCTGAACAACTATGTCCGGCGGTTGAACAAGGAGAACTTCCCGCGGCCGCTGCAGGTCTCCGGAATCACCTACGTCTGGGACTACAACAAGCCTGACAACGAGCGTGTCATCGAGCTGAAGCTGGCCGACGGCACCCCGGTCGACATGGATGCCACCTACAAGGTGGTTGTCAACAACTTCATGGCTTCCGGCGGCGACAACCTGTACATCCTGGCGGAGCTCACCGACCGGCAGGTTGACACGGGCATCGTGATGCTGGAGGCCCTGGTCGACCACTTCAAGGCCCTCGCCGGCAACGAGACGCTCACCTACGAGCTGCAGAACCGGGTCCAGGTGCTGAACATGCCCGAGGACCTGAGGCTGCCTCCGGAGTAATCGTCCATAACGCTCGGGGCGGTACCCTTCGACGGGTACCGCCCCTCTTCGTTGCGCTAACGGTAGTTCACGAACTGCAGCTCCATCCCGAAATCCTTCGCCTTCAGAAGCTGGATGGCCGCCTGCAGGTCGTCCTTCTTCGGGCCCGAAACCCGAATCTCGTCGCCGCGGATCTCGGCCTTCACCTTCAGCTTGGACTCCCGGATGGCGGCGGTCATCTGCTTCGCCTTGTCCTGGGGAATGCCCTGGCGGAGCGTGATCACCTGCCGGACCAGGCCGCCCGCGGCGTCCTCGATCCGCCCGTACTCCAGCGCCTTCAGGCCAACGCCCCGCTTGACGAGCTTCGTCTGCAGGATGTCGATCACGTTCTTCAGCTTCATCTCGTCGTCGCCGACGATCGTAAGCTCGCCCTTTTTCTCATCCAGGGCGACCGAGGCGGACGAGCCGCGGAAGTCGAACCGGCTCTGCATCTCGCGGCGGGTCTGATCGACCGCGTTCACCACCTCGGCCATGTTCACGCGTGAGACCACATCAAACGAGAAGTCAGCCACAGGGATACACCTCGTCGTATCATGCTTTCCTAGCATCTTATCACACAGGGTCAGGAAGATCTATCCATGTGGCTGTCGGTGGCTGGGGGCCAGGTTTCCTGGCCGGCATCCGCACCCCCATACGCTTGCATCGCATGTGCGGTACCCCGGTGCGCATCCCCGCCGTGGTCAGCATCGCCCACGTCTGGCCAGGCGTCGGTCTCCTCCTCCGGCGAGAGGCCCGGGTACGGGTTCACATGCACCAGCACGTTGCGGCACTCGGGCACCGCCCGCATGATCGCCGCCTTCACCCGCTTGCCGATGCGGTGGCCCTCTGCCACGGTGAGGTCCCCGTCCACGCTCACCTTGCAGTCCACGTAGATCGCAGGGCCGAACACCCGCGCCTTCAGCTCGCCCACCGCCCGCACCCCTGCCACCGAGAGCGCGGCCGTGCGCAGGTCGGCCATCGTCTCGGGGTCCGGTGCGCGGTCCATCAGGTCGCCCACGGCCTGCCAGTAAAGGCGCAGCCCCATGCGCAGGATCAGAAGGGAGACCAGAAGGCCCATCACGGGGTCCAGCAGCGGCAGGCCGAAGCGGCCCCCCAGGGCGCCGGCCAGGGCAGCCGCCGAGGCCAGCACGTCGGTGCGCTGGTTAGCTGCGTCGGCCAGCACCGCCTGACTGCCGATGCGGCGACCGAGGCGTGCGAGGTGGCGGGCCAGGAGTTCCTTGGCGGCGATGGAGGCCGCGGTCACCACCGCCGCGCTGAGGCCGATCGGCTCCCCGCCGGTCCGCAGCGCCTGGAACGCCCCCGTGCCGGTGACCAGCCCCGCGACGGTGACGATGATGCCGACGAGCTTGGCAGCCACTGGCTCGGCCTTCTCGTGGCCATACGGGTGGTCCCGGTCGGGCGGCCGTGCGGCAATGCGGCTCCCCCCCAGCACCACCAGCGTGGCGAGAATGTCGGTGCCTGAGTTGGCCGCATCCGCCAGGACGGCGGTCGAGCCGGATAGGGCCGCGGCCGCCCCCCGGGCGACGGTCAGGCCCAGGTTGACCAGGATGGTCAGCGCCCCTGCGCGGTTGATCAGCCGCTGGCGCAGATCTGCGGACATGCCGGATGACAAGGGGCCCCCTCCCTTCGCCCCTAGTATGTGCAGGGGAAGGCAGGGGGCCCGTCTGCCCTACATGGCGCGCAGGGCCTGGTCCAGGTCTGCGATCAGGTCGGCCACGTCCTCGAGACCCACGTGCATGCGCACCAGGCCGGGATTCGGCCACTGCGCCTCCGGCAGGCGCCGCATTGCCCCGATGATCGGCAGGAAGACCAGCGACTCGTAGCCGCCCCACGAGACGCCCAGGCGGAAGTAGCGCAGCGCGTCCACGAAGCGGCTGACCAGGCTGAGGTCGCGGGTGTCCAGCTCGAAGGAGAGCAGACCTGAGGCGCCGCGCATCTGCCGCAGGGCAAGGTCGTACTGCGGGTGCGACGGGTGGCCGGGGTAGTGCACGCGGACGACCCGCTCGTGGCTGGCCAGGAACTCCGCCACCTTGGCTGCGCTCACTTGGTGCTGCCGCATGCGCAGCGGCAGCGTGCGCAGGCCGCGGCCCACCAGCCAGGCCTCGAAGGGGCCGATCACGCCGCCCAGGAGCGGGTACTCGGCGTCGCCGATCTGGCGCAGCCGCTCCGCCGGGCCCATAACCGCCCCGGCGAGCACGTCCGAGTGGCCGCCGAAGTATTTGGTGCCCGAGTAGACCACCAGGTCAACGCCCAGCTCCAGCGGGCGCTGCAGCAGCATGGTGCAGTAGGAGTTGTCGCAGACGGTCGCGATGCCGTGCCGCCGGGCGATGGCGGTCACAGCCGCCAGGTCCTGGAGCTTCATCACCCCGGACGAGGGCGACTCGAGGTAGAAGAGGGCGGTGTTGGGCCGCACGGCCGACTCCCACTCGGCGGGGTCCCGCCCGTCCACCAGCGTGGCGCTGACGCCGAACCGGCTGAGGAAGCCTGTCATCAAGGCACGGGCCGGCCCGTACGCCGTGTCCACCGCAACCACGTGATCGCCCGCCTTCACGCAGGAGAGGATGGCTGCGGAGATCGCAGCCATGCCCGAGCCGAAGAGACGGCAGGCCTCCGCGCCCTCCATGGCCGCCAGTTTCTCCTCCACCACCCGCACGGTGGGGTTCCGCCCCCGGGTGTACACGCAATGCTCCTGCTCATCGGCGAAGGCGGCCACCGCGTCGGCGAAGGAGGGGAACACGAAGGTCGAGGTCTCGAAGATGGGCGGCGACACGGCTCCCATGAAGCGGAAGGGGTCATCGCCGGCGTGGGTGGCCAGCGTGTCGATGCGGTTGCTCGGGTTCGGGGCCGACCTGTGCATGCCTGCTCGCCTCTTTTCCCGCGTAGTCAAGACCTGAACTACTTCGGCGGTGCGGCCGGGGTTCCTGCGGACCGGCGATGTCCCCGACCCGATGGGCATGCTAAGGCCTGGCCCTACTCTGGTCAGGAGGTGCCAGGCATGTCCGAAGTTCTGCCACCCGAGGTCCAGCAGAAGATCGACGAGTGGGAGACGCGGCAGCGGTATGACCCGGAGGACGTGGAGAGGGTCGAGGGGAACCTGCGGATGACGAAGGTCCGCCGGACCATCCCCGTCACACAGCACTATCACTCCAACCACCCCGGGTCACAGTCCCAGAAGTAGGCCACGAGGAGGGGGCGAACGCCCCCTCCTCGAAACGTTCACGGTCACCACTGGTGGAACCACATCTGCGCGGGAGGAAAGCACCGAGCGATGAACCGCCTGTACCTGGTGCGGCACGCCAGGCCGCGCATCGATCCAGCCCGGCACCACTCCGAATGGGACCTCGACCCGGCAGGCGAGCCGCAACTGAGACAGCTCGCCTCGCTGCCGCACTGGTCCGCGGCATACCGGATCGTGAGCAGCACGGAGCCGAAGGCGGTCAAGACCGCCGCCTACATCGCCGGGCTCCATGACCTGCCGCCTCCTGATACGCTGGCAGAGCTGGGCGAACTGCACAAGGGCGCCTTCGTCGCCAACCACGCCGAGGTGATGGCGGCTCTCTTCAAGCATCCGGACAGACCTGTGGGTGAGGGCTGGGAGACAGCGAGCGCGGCGCTGGCCCGCTTCGCCGGCGCCATCGAGGGGTTGATCCGGGCCGCTGAAGGGCGGGACCTCGTCGTGGTCTCCCACGGCACGGTCCTCTCCCTCTACCTCAGCCACCTGCAAGGGAAGAGCCATGTCGACCTGGCGGAGTGGGCCGGGATCAGGTTCCCGGACTACTGCGTGGTTGACACGAGCACCATGCGACTGGCGCAGCCGTTCGGGGCGTGGTAGGCGACGGGTTCACCCGCATAGGCTGGGGCCGAGGTGGTACCCGTGAGCGCTGTTCCCGTGTACCGCGACGTGCTGCTGGCCCTGGAGGCCGCCGGCCACGGATCGCCCCTCTGGCCGGCGTTCCACAACATCGCCTACCGCCCCAACCGCGCGTACTTCGACGGCCTTGCCGAGACCTACGGTCCGGCCCTGCTGGGGCCGGAGGGGCTGCCGGGGACCGTAAGCCGCCTGGCGCCGGCCCTGCATCGGGCATTGCTGCCCGCGCCGGCCTACCGGATGGAGCAGCGGGCCCAGCAGATCATGGACGGGCTGCGCCTGCTGCTCCCCGGCCCGCCTCCCCGGCTCTACCTGGCTACGCTCTTTTTCGCCGCGCCCGCCGCCACCATCGCCGTCGACGGGCGCCCGGCCATCGCTCTGGGGCTGGAGCGCTTTTCTCCCGCACCGCCGCCCGGCCCCAAGTACTGGTACCACCCCGACGAGGTGGTGGAGATGCTGCCCCACGAGGCGGCCCACGCGGTCCGCATGGAGGCGCTGGGGCTGCCCCCCACCCCCCGCCTGCTGAGCCTGCTGGACATGGTGATGCTGGAGGGCACGGCGCTGATCTTCACGGACCTGCTGCTGGGCAGGGAGACCCTGGCCACGTTCATGGACCCGGAGCGCCTCCACTGGCACCGGGCCAACGACGCGGCGGCGGTGGCCGCGGCAGCGCAGGAGTTCGGCTCCGGGGGGATGGAGGTGTTTACCCGCTACTTCGCCTGCGACGCACCCATCAGCGGCTACTGGGTGGGATACTCGCTGTGCCGGCACTACCTGAACCGGTACGGCCCCGGCGCGATCGGCGAACTGCTCCTCTTGCCCTCGGCCGAGATCCTCAGACGACTGGTTTGAACCCCCTCACCTTCCCTGCCAACTCCGCCGCCGAACCCGTTCGCCCATCACCAGCCCTTGCCCGCCACCACTCGCTCCGGGGCGAAGCCGGCCCGCTGGAACAGCTTGAGCGAGGCTGCGTTGTGCAGCGCGATCTGGGCCACGAGGCCGCGGGCGCCAACCTGCCGGGCGTGCCGCTCCGCCTCGGCCAGCAGGCGCGAGCCGATGCCGCGGGAACGCAGGTCCGGGTGGACCCAGATGTCCATCACGACCACCTCCGGCGCGCCCGTGAACGGGTTCGCCTGCGGCAGCAGCAGCACGTGCCCCACCGGACCCGGTGCGGCGCCGGCTGACAGCCCTGTGGGCAGTTCTGCAACGAGAAGCGCGCTGTCCGGTGTGCCCAGCACCATCCGGTACATCGTGTGGAACTGGTACCGCAGTGCGTCCTCCCGTGCCAGCGGCAGCTCGCGCCCCACCAGCTGATCCCGGGCGGAGGCGGTTCCGCGCGCCAACACTAGGGGTAGTTCCTCCGATCGACAGGCACGGACCCGCACCATACCCCCTCCCTCCTTCAGCCAACATCCCTATGCAGGGACGGAGTTGAGAAGGACACGGCCGGTCGCTATACTGAGGGGGAAAGGGGGTCCTCGTCTGTGGCCGGAGAGCGATGGGAGGGCGCCACGACTGAGCGTGGAAAGCCGCGGGTGTACATCCAGCAGTATCTGGATCTGAAGCTGCCTGAGGGGCGGTACAAGCAGATCTGTAAGGAGATGGGCCTGGAGAAGCCGTTCTCCGAGGAGGCCGCCACTGCCGTCATGGAGGCATTCGTGGAGGATCTGGACGACGGCTCCCAGTGCGACTCGGTCCACCTGCAGCGGGGCGACGGCATGGTGGTGCTGATGACCGTGGTCTCATACCCTTACAGCCAGGCGACATTCGACCGCGTGATGGCGGCCTACATGGCCAAGAAAGCCCTGGGACAGGGCGAGTGACCCGGCCCCGTGTCGTTCAAGGAGCTGCAACACGAGCGCACGTCAAACAACCCAGGGGCGGCAGCCCCCGGGTTGTTCTGTCGTCCTGACGATCTCAGCCGCAACGCAACCAAACGGTCGCTGTGGTCGTAGTATTAGGGGAACGGCGCAGTGCGCCGGGCTACTCCTCCGGCTCTGCTGACCGGTCGGCCTCCCGGCCCCCCTGCGGGTCATCTGGCGGTTCGGGGAGCGGCTTCCGGTTCATCATACCCTCACGCATCCCGTGGTACCAGCCCACAACGGGCTCGCCCGGCCGCCAGCAGAGCAGCACCTCCTGCCCGTCGATCAGCGCCGGGAAGTCGACCAGATAACCGCCTTTGAGCTCGCCGCCCAACTCGCGAATGCGATCACACTGTACCTGTGAGAGGATCCGGAGGAAGTCGAGTTCGGCCTCTTCCTGCAAGAAGGTGTACGTGTCTACTTTGTCGTCGCGCCGCCGGGCCTCAACCTTGCGCTGCCGCAGGCGCCAGTCCTTCTCCTGAATCTCCGCGTCCAGGCGCCGCAGGTAGGCGATGATGCGCTCCAGTTCGGGAATGAGACGGTTCACCTCGTCCGGTGTGTAGTAACGGTTTCCCATGACCCATCCCCACCTTCCCTCGGCTGTGCGACCTGTTTACGCGCATTATACGGAGTCCGGAGGGAAGAAGTCAAACCCCGCAGGTCCACTCCCGCGGGAACCGAAAGGTGGACTCCTGTTGCGCACGATCCTGGATGCCCGTGTTGAACACATCACCGCGCTGCTGCTGGCCGGCTTCATGGAGGGCACCGGAATCCCCTGGCCAGGCAGCCTGATCATGGCAACCATCGGCATGCAGACCGGCGGCGACTGGTCTGCTGTGAGCCTGCTGACCCTGGTCTTCAGCTTCGGCTACACCCTGGGGTCCCTGGCCCAGTACGCGGTGGGGCTCCTCGTGGGCCCCTTGGCCCTGTCGTGGCTGGCGCCGCGATACCGCAACCGCATCGAGCGGCTGATCGCCCGCTGGGGGATCGGCGCCGTCTGCTGGGCGCGCCCCCTGGCCATCGGGAACTATGTCTCCATCCCCGCCGGGGTGGTCCGCATGAACCCCATCCTGTTCTCCCTCGCCACCTTCGCCGGCGCCATCCCCTGGGCCCTGGGAACCCTGGCGGCCGGGCGGTGGCTCCGCCGGTACCTCCGTGCGCTGCCCGACCAACTCGAACGGTGGCTGGTGCCCGGCGTCATCGCGCTTGCAGTCCTGCTGCTGCTCTGGTACGGTCGAATCCTCTGGAGGGCCAGTACCAATCGCGGCCCCCAGACCGTCCAAAAGGGCGGATGGGCCAGGCCCGGCCGGCCCAGGTAGCGTGGAAAGGAAGTGGCCCTTGTGGCAGTGGACAAGGCAAAGATTCAGCAGGCGGTGAGGATGATCCTGGAGGCCGTGGGCGAGGACCCGAACCGCGAGGGGCTTCTGGAGACGCCGCGGCGCGTGGCTGATTTCTACGAGGAAGTCTTCGCCGGGCTCCACCGTGATCCGGCGGAGCGGCTGTCTGCGATCTTCAACGAAGGCCACGAGGAGATGGTGATCGTCCGGGACATCTCCTTCGAGTCCATGTGCGAGCACCACCTGCTCCCGTTCTTCGGCAAGGCCCACGTGGCCTACATCCCCCGGAACGGGAAGGTCGTCGGCCTCTCGAAGTTGGCCCGCATTGTGGAGGACTTCTCCCGCCGCCCGCAGGTCCAGGAGCGCCTGACCTCCCAGATCGCCGACCTGCTGATGGAGCACCTCAACCCGCAGGGCGTCCTGGTGGTTGTGGAGGCGGAGCACATGTGCATGACCATGCGGGGCGTACGCAAGCCGGGGGCGCTGACCATCACCTCCGCCGTGCGGGGCGTGTTTGAGACCAGCTCCGCCACCCGGAGCGAGGCGATGGCGCTGATCCGAGGTACCCGATAAGGCTCCCGAGCCTCCGTGGCCGTCGGCCACGGAGGCTCTTCACTTGCCACCAATCTCCTCCTACTCTATCGGAACCCTTATATGGCAAATCCCGTCCAATCCAATAGCTATACAGTTATTGAGGTGAAACACCTTGTCGATATCCAAGCGGCTGGTGGGGCTGGTCACGGCCACCGCCCTCCTGGTGAGCGCCGCACCTGCGCTCGGCGCGGAGGCCCAGCCCCTTTCGCTCTACGTCAACGGACGGGAACTCTATCTGCCCCAGGTGCCCATTCTCAAGGAAAACCGGGTCCTCGTGCCCATGCGGGCCTATCTGGAGTCGCTGGGCGCCGAGGTCGGGTGGGAGCCGCCCGACCTGGTCACCGCCACGCTGGGCGACCGCACGGTCCGGCTGCGCATCGGCGAGCAGAGCGCCACGGTCAACGGCCGGAGCGTTGCGCTGGACGTACCCGCACAGCTCATCGCAGATCGCACCTACGTTCCGCTGCGCTTCCTCTCGGAGGGCCTCGGTGCGACGGTGGAGTACCACGGCGATACGTTCGCCGTCACAGTCGAGACGGCGCCTCCGGGCCAGCTGGAGGTCATCGACGGGCCGCTGAACGTACGGCAGTCGCCCAGCACCTCCGCCCCCATCCTGATGACGGTGCCGCTGGGCACCCGCCTGGAGATCGTCTCCGAGGAGCCCGGGGCGGAATGGACGGAGGTCCTGCTCCCCGGCGGGGTTCACGGGTGGGTGGCCAACCGCTACACCCGCACGCTGGGCAGCCAGCCGGTGGTGGAACCCTTCCTGCCGCTGCTGGAGCAGCGGGCGTTCCTCGAGGCCGGCGGCCAGTGCGTCGGGGCGGTGCCGGTCATCGCCGGCATGACGCTGGTTCCGCTGGAAGAGACGATGCGCGCCCTGGGCGGCACGCTGGAGCAGGCGGCTGACGGCGCCAGCCTGCGGGCAACCCTGGCGGGCCGGCATCTGACGCTCGTGCCGGGCTCCGTGGAGGCGTCGCTGGACGGCCGGGCCCGCACCCTCGCCGCCGCTCCGGTCGTCATCGGCGGCCGGCCCTTCGTCGCCGCCCGGGACGTGGCGGACAGTTTCGGCCTTCCCCTCGCCTGGTCCGACACCACGCACACCGTGACCATCGGTGCGTCGGGAACCGTATGCAACCCCTCGGCCTCAGCGCTGGCGTACATCATGCTGGATGCGGCCACGGGCGCCGTGCTGAGCGAGTACAACGCCCGCTCCCCCCTCTTCATAGCCTCCACGACCAAGATCATGACCGCGCTGCTGGCCGTTGAGCGGGGGAACCCCAACTCGGTGGTCACCGTCAGCAGCAACGCCGCCAGCCAGCCGGGCACCAGCGTCTACCTGCGTGCCGGGGAGCAGCGGACGCTGAACGAGCTGCTCTACGGGCTCATGCTCGTCTCGGGCAACGACGCCGCCGTGGCCATCGCCGAGCACATCTCCGGCAGCGAGGAGGCTTTCGCCCGGCTCATGAACCAGCGGGCCGCCGAGCTGGGCGCCCGGAACACGTACTTTGTCACCGCCTCGGGGCTGGATGACTGGGTCGACCCCTACTCGACGGCCGAGGATCTGGCCATCATTGCCCAGCATGCGCTGCAGAACCCCCGGTTCCGGTCGTACATGTACGTGACGCAAACCACGATTCCCGGACCCTGGGGAAACCGGACGCTCACCAACAGCAACCTCTTCACGCTGCGCTACCCCGGCGCCACGGGCGTGAAGAACGGCTGGACCGAGAAGGCCGCCTACACGCTTGTGGCCTCAGCCTGGCGGGACGGCCGGGAGGTGCTTCTGGTGCTCCTGGGAGCGCCGACCCGCACCGAACTCTACAGCCAGGCGTACAGCCTCATGGACCACGGCTTCGTCCTGGCCGGCCAGTCCTGGCTCCTCAACTGACGGGAAAAGCCCCCTGCCACCGGCAGGGGGCGGTTTCTTGTTTAAGTAACACGGTTCACTGAACCTTGCGGGAAGAGAGCGCAAGGTCGTCTGCGGCGGACGCAAGGCAACAGCAGCCCGGACCCTTCACCTGCACAAGCACGGCAGAGAGCACCGGACGTCCGGCGACAACCCCCTGCACGCTGACTTCCAGGACTCCGGTGAAGTCGGGGTGGGCCCGGCTGAACTCGGTCGCCGCCACCAGCGGATCGCAAGGCGTCTGTATGTGGGCATCGGCCGGCCAGCGGTTTGGAGTGAGGCGCTCGAAGTATGGCACTGCAATCTCTCCCCTCCGCAACCTGGGCATCCTTTTCTTCTCCAGAGATGCCCCTCCTCCTGCCAGTCCAAAGGTACTAAAACACACCGCTAAAAGACGGGAGGAGCGTACCCCCGCGTCCCCTCCTCAGGGCAGTGCGCAGTGCCCGCCAGGCGGCTGTGGTGACCCCCGGCGGGCACTCTCTGTCTATCGCCGTCACCCCAGCGAGAAGAGTTCTTTCATCCGCTTGACGTTGGCCCGGCTGACGATGACCTCGGAGTGTTCCTTGTCCTTCAGCTTCATGATATAGGCGCCGTTGAAGTACGGGCTGATCTCCTTCACCTGGTAGATGTTGACGATGTACGAGCGGTGGCTGCGGAAGAACTGCGTGGAGGGCAGGCGCTCCGTCAGCTCCTGCAGCGTGTGGCGCGTGAGCAGCCGCTCCGAATAGGTCTGCACATACACATTATAACCCTCCGAGAAGATGTAGACGATCTCGTTCAGCGGAAGTGGGATCTGCTTGTCATCCTTCTCGCAGAGCAGGAAAGAGAGCTGCGGCCGGGGCTCGGCCGACGGGCGCTCCCCCTCCCCCGCCTTCTCCGGCCGGCCCTCTCCCTGAGACGCGCCCTTGGCCTCCCGCAGCCGCTGGATCGTCTCCGCGAGCCGGTCGGCCTCGATGGGCTTCAGCAGGTAATCCGTCGCCGGAATCTCGAAGGCCGACACCGCGTAGTTCTCGTAGGCGGTCACGAAGACCACCTTCGGCACCACAGCCCTGCCCTTAAGGCTCCGGGCCAGCTCGATCCCCGTCATTCCCGGCATCTGCACGTCCAGGAAAATCACGTCGTAGTCCAGGGCGTTGATCAGCGTCATCGCCTCGCGGGCGTTGGTCGCCTCCCCGATGACCTCGACGTCGGGGAACTGGCTGAGCTGGTACCGCAGCTCCATGCGGGCAGGGTATTCGTCGTCGACAATCAGGGCCCTCAGCACCATGGACAACCTCCGCCCCTTTTTGCAATACCGGCCGTTTTCGTACCATTTTAGATGACCTGACGTCGACCGCCAAGTCCTGCACGGTGAGATGTCGCTCAGTCGCCCTGGCCTGCCGCCCGCTGCAGGGGGATGCGGAGCCGGATGGCCGTGCCGACTCCGGGGCTGCTGCGGATGCGCAGCCGGTACTCGGGGCCGTAGAGCGAACAGAGGCGCTCGTTCACATTCGTCAGCCCGAGCCCCATGTTGTTGCCGAAACCTTCCTCGAACACCCGGCGCTGCCGCTCGCGGTCCATGCCGATGCCATTGTCCGCGATCAGGATATGCAGATGTTCTCCCACCTGCCGCACCCGGATGCCGACCACCCCGACACCCTCCTTGGGGGCAAGGCCGTGCACGACCGCGTTCTCCACCAGCGGCTGCAACGTGAGCACGGGCACGGAGGCGCCCGTGACCCGCGGGTCGATCTTCATCTTCACCTGCAGTTTGTCGCCGAAGCGAGCCTGCTCCAGGGACAGGTAGATGTGGATGTACTCCAGTTCGTCCTGGAGAGTGTTGGTGTTGCCGCGGGTGGCGAGCGACCTGCGGAAAAACTGCGCCAGGTCCACCAGGAGCTCCCGCGAGCGTTCGGGATCGGTGCGCGAGAACATGATGATCGTGTTCAGTACGTTGAACAAGAAGTGCGGCCGGATCTGCGCCTGCAGCGCCTCCAGGCGCGCCCGCACAACCAGCTGGCGCTGCCGCTCCAACTCGGCCATCTCCATCTGGATGCCCAGAAGTGCGGCGATGCCCACCGCCAGGCGTGCGACGTAGCTGGGCAGCGGCGCCTGCGTCGCCCGGTAGAGCTTGAAGGTGCCCACCACCTGCCCCCGGAACTTGAGCGGCGTGATGACGGCCGCCTTCAGGGGATGCGGGCAGCCCTCCTCGTCGCAGGAGAGGACCCGCGGGTCGTTGACCACCCGGGTCTGCCCGGTGTCAAGCACATCCCTGGTGGCACCGGTGAGGATCGGTCCGCCCTGCTGGTGCCGCCGGCAGCCGACGCCCGAGAAGCCGAGGATCACCTTGTCGTCGGTGATGGCCACCGCGTCCATCTCGGTGATCTGCCGGATGATCTCGCAGATCTTCTGGGCCGACTCGAAGTTGAGGCCCTGCCGGAGGTAAGGCATGGTCTCCTCGCCGATGCGCAGCGAAGTGTCAAAGCTGGTGATCGACTCCAGTGCGGCGGGCGACAGCGACTCCTCCTCGTCGCCCCTGCGGAGCAGGAGCACCACCACCAGCGCCTGCAGGGCAACCACCAGTGCGGCGAGCAGAGCGGCCCAGGCGGTCCGCACCCAGGCCAGCCCGACCAGCAGCGCACCGCCCACCAGCACCGTGAGGACGATCGCCCGCGATCTACGGTTCACGCTGCCCCCACCTCCCAGAGTAGCCAGCCATCCAACGTACGGGCCGTCTCCCGCCGAAACGGGAATATCGTCCCCCTGCCGTTCACCGTCAAAACTAGCATAGTACATCAAGACCCACTATTCTCCCCGAGCATCCCGCTCGCCTGCCGCCGAAAGCGGGGAAAGAGGAGGGCACTTCGACCGTGCGCGCAGATCCCCCGCCTTACCGGCCGCCCACCGAGGTGGCCTCCGGCATCTACCAGGTGGCAATCCCGATCCCCATTCCTCTCCGGTACGTCAACTGCTACCTCATGCGGGGGCCCTCAGGCTGGACCCTGGTCGACACGGGCTTTCACGACGACCTGGCCAGGGATGCCTGGCCCCGGGCGCTGGCCGACCTCGCCGTCCGTCCGCAGGACGTCAAACAGATCCTGCTGACCCACTACCACCCCGACCACGTGGGTGCGGCTGGCTGGCTGCAGCAGCTCACCGGGGCGCCGGCCTACCTGCCCGCGCCGGAGGCGGAGCAGTTCGACCGCTTCTGGGGCGAGGGGGCGGCCACAATCGGCGCACGGCTCACTGAACTGTTCCTGGCGGAGGGGATGGATGCAGACACCGCCCGGGCGATCGAACAGCACCACCTGAACCAGTTCGAACTGGTAAAGCCGCTCCCGGCGATCCAGCCGCTCGCAGACGGAAGCCGCATCACGCTGGGCGGGGCCGAGTACGAGGTGATCTGGACGCCGGGTCACTCCGACGGCCTGGCGGTCTTCTGGAACCCCTCCGACTCCGTCCTCCTCGCCAACGACATGCTGCTGGCGACCATCACGCCCAACGTCTCCGTCTGGCCGGGCTGCCGCCCGAACCCCCTCGCGGACTACCTGGCCTCGCTGGACCGGGTGGCTGCACTGGGCGCAAGGCTCGCGCTCACCGGACACCGGGCGCTCATCCACGACGTGGCCGGACGGGCAGCGGAGATCGCCGAGCACCACGCAGACCGGCTGGCGAAGGTGGCCTCTGCCGCAGGACCCGGCGGGGCCACCGCGTGGGAGATCTGCCAGCGCATCTTCCCGGTGGCACGGCTCACGCTCCACCAGGTCCGCTTCGCCATGGCCGAGACCCTGGCTCACCTGGTGTACCTCTGCGAGGAAGGGCGCATTCGCAGGGCGGGCGCACGGTACGAGGTCGTCTAGGGGAGCGCGATGCACAACGCGCAGAGCGCCGGCGGGAGTACCCGCCGGCGCCTGTTGCACCCAAGCTAGTGAGAGCAGCCGCCGCTGCCGCAGGACCTGGGGGCCCCTGCAGCGCCGGCCGTGCGGAATGACTGGCCGCAGCCGCAGGTGGAGACAGCGTTGGGGTTGTTGATGGCGAAGCCGCCGCCCATCAGGCTGTCCACGTAGTCAATGGTCGAGCCGTCCACGTAGGGCAGGCTGCCGGGGTCGATGACCACCTTGATGCCGTCGAACTCGCCCACACTGTCGTCGGGGCGCGGGTTGCGCTCAAGGGCCATGCCATATTCAAACCCCGAGCAGCCGCCAGGCCGGACCAGAACCCGCAGGGCCAGGTTCTCACCCTTCGACTGGATGATCTCCTTCAGCCGCGTCGAGGCCTTATCGGTCAGGGTGATATTCACGGGTGGCTCCCTCCTTTGATCGCTAAACCATAGTGTACCACGGGTTGGCGGAGGTCCGTCAACCTCCGGCGGTGCAAGCCGCCCAAGGTGAAGTGATCCTCTAATTGTGACGTCGGCGGAGGCCGTACGATACGGCTCTTCCTGCGTTCGCCAGCCACAACGAGAGGCTCCTCTGAACGGAGGCGACCGGGCTCACAGGCGGCGTTCTGGCGTCGCATGGGGTGTATGGCACGTCCATCGCCCCGCCCAGGTGGCTCTTGCCCAATCGGTAAGGAAGTGTAATAGTAAAGGTTGGCCCCCACCACGACGGCGAAGGAGATGAACATGAACCCCATCCTGCACACGCTCGCCATCCTGGGTACTTCGCTTGTCGCGGGACTGGTGGGCTCCATGCTCGGGCTCGGCGGCGGCATCATCATCGTCCCGGCCCTCACGCTGCTCTTCGGCTACGACTTCCGTACGGCCGTGGCCGCCAGCGCGGTGGCAATTATCGCAACCTCCACCGGTGCGACCGTCGCCTATCTGCGCGATCACATCACCAACACCCGCATCGCCATGTTCCTGGAGATCGGCTCCACGCTTGGTGCACTTTCCGGCGCCTTCATCGCCGGCTATCTGCCCGCGCGGATCCTCTTCTTCCTCTTCGCCCTGCTGCAGGCCTACGCGGCCTACTCGATGTTCCGGGCCCGCAAGACCGAGCTTCCCGAAGGGGTCGTGCCCGACAGGCTGTCGCAGCGGCTGCAGTTGAGCGGGTCGTATTACGACAAGGCGCTGGGGCGCACCGTCACCTACCAGGCCACCGGGACCATTCCGGGACTGTTCCTGATGTACGTCTCCGGGGCGCTGGCCGGCCTCCTGGGGGTCGGCGGCGGCGCGTTCAAGGTGCCGGCCATGGACATCGTCATGCGGCTGCCGATCAAGGTCTCCACCGCCACGTCCAACTTCATGATCGGGGTGACGGCGGCGGCCAGCGCCTCGGTCTACTTCGTCAGAGGCGACGTCGAGCCGCTCGTGGCGGGTCCCGTGGCGCTAGGCGTCCTCGGCGGGGCCATCCTCGGCTCGCGGCTGATGGTGAAGCTGAAGGGCTCCACCCTGCGGCTGCTCTTCATCCCCCTCCTGCTCTACGTCGCACTCCAGATGGCCTGGAAAGGGGTGACCAGCTAGATGGAAAGCACGCGTACGCGGAACCAGTCGGTCGCCCAGGAGGTCGAGCAGGTCGAGCTGGCCGTCTCCCGGCTGCTCCGCCTGGGCACCTCAGTCGCGGCAGCCCTGATTGCGGCGGGCCTGCTGCTCCTCCTCATCGGAGCGCCCACGACCATCGGCCCCACCCTGGTCACCGTTGGGCTGATTGCCCTCGTCTGCACACCGCTCCTGCGGGTCGCAGCGGCCATGGTCATCTACCTGAAACTCGGCGATGTGACCTACGGGCTGATCTGCCTCTCCGTGCTGCTCTTCGTCTTCATCGGCTTCCTGATCGGGGAGATACACTGACGCACCTGCCCTGTGAGACATGTGTGATGACGGGCTGTCCCGCGAGAACACTCTGCGCGCGGAACAGCCCGTATGCGCGTCGGGTGGGCATACCGATCCTCCACTGAGGACCAGCGCTCACCTGACCAATCACTCGCCTGGCGGGATGCATCCCCCGTCGGATCGGTAGACTAGCCTTCGCCGTTGCCCAGCGGCTCAGCAGGCTGACCTGGTCCATCGCCAGACGGCTCGCGAGGCAAGCCTCCGCCCTCGCCCGGCTGGAGCCTGGGCTGACTGCCGTCCTCGCCTGAGAGCCCTTCCACACCGTACCAGAAGTCAGGGGCGAAGTACTCGCTCACGATGCGGGTGATCCGCGCCAGGTCGGCAGCTGCGGCCTGCTCGTTCACACCTGCGCTGAAGATGGCGATGGCGAAGGGGTGCTCGGGCAGGAAGACGATGCCCACGTCGTGCACCATCGCCGGCAGTGTGCCGATCTTGTGAGCCACCGGCACGCCGGGGGGCGCGCCTTCTGCGATGCGGTCCTGGAAGGCGGTCTGTGTCAGCAGCCCCATCAGGATGCGGTGGTGCTGACCCTCCTCGGTGGCCGCCAGGCGGTAGGCGCGCTCGAGGTAGCGCACCATGTCGCGCGGTGTGGTCGCCCGCCGCCCGGTCGCCAGGTTGGTGACCGAGCCGCCGATCTCCCGCATGTATGCGAACACGTTCTCGTCGCCGAACCGGCGCAGGAGCATGTTGGTGGCGATGTTGTCGCTCTGGGTAAGAGCCAGGTTGATCAGCTCCGACACCGTATGACAGTCGCCCGGGACCGAACTGTGAAGGATCCCCGTGCCTGCCTCCCAGTCCTCGGGCGAGTAGAAGAGCTGCTCCTCAAGGTCGGCCTCGCCCCGGGCCGCCAGGTCGAGCACGTACATCGCCAGCGGTACCTTGAAGGTGGATGCGGCGACGAAGACCCGATCGGCGCCGACCGCAGCCGTGGCACCCGTGGCCAGGTCGACGACGGCCACCCCGTAGTCGCCGGACCGACCAGCCACGAAGTCACGGAGGGTCTGCTCCAGATCAGCCAACGTACCCTCAGGAGCCTCCGCTGACACCGCACCGAGGTACTGCAGCGCCTCACCAGCAGCGGCAGCCGCGGCCAGCGGCGCCGCAGGGGTACACGCCGCCGGTGGACGCGGCGGCACGTCTGCGAATGCTTCATCAGGGTCGGCCGACGAACCGTTCTCGGGGCCACCCGTTCCCATCCGCCCGGACGTGCCCAGACGCCGGGACGTGTAGCCTGGCCGACTCGCCTGTTCTCCACCGGACTGTCCGGCGACTTCCGGATAGGCCCCGTCTCCTTTCGGCTCGCTCACGGCGCCTGCGGGAGCCTGCATCGCGCCCCCGACCGAAGCAACGCCGGCCGCGGCGCCCAGCAAGCTGGCCGCGAGGGTGAACGCCGTCAGCAGGCTGAACACGTGAAACACGGGCCGTGCGCCTGCCATGAACATCTCCCATCCTTATCCGCGCGGTATCGCCCTATGCTACAACTGTTATATACAACGCGGTGTGGGAAAATTCAAGGATTCACCAATGCCTGTGTTCAGCACGAGGCGCAACCCCGTTCTCGGGGCACCGCTCAGGAGGGAGTCCACGGCAGACCCACCAGTCGGCAGTGCATCGGGACGACCGCGGATCAGCGGGGCACGAGGCGGAGCGAGTCCGGACCCATCCACACGACCTCCAGGTCGAGAACGGCGGCGAGCCGATCCACGGGCAGGTAGACCTGCTCGCCGCACATCACCGCCTCCAGTGGGATGACCTCACCGTTGAGCACGGCCTGGTCAACGGCTTGCCGCCCCGGCGGAAAGTGCACCGACAGCACGTCGCTCGGGCCCAACAGGCTCACGGTGCGCCGCTCATCGTCCCAGTAGGGGCCCCGGCCGGAGAGATACGCCTCCACCAGGCGCGTTAGCGGCACGACGACGTTCTCGCCGGCGGTGCGGAAGCCGGTTTCGCTCCGCATGCCGCCGTCAGCGGTTTCGGCGCTGACCGTCACCACCTGCCACCCGTCAAGGGGCGCGCACATACCACCGTCCGGGGCAGCTGCGCTGCGGGTCCGTCCTGTGACGCCCAGCAGCCCCCCGAGCAACAGCATCGCCGCCCCGGCCAGCAGCGCCACACGGACCAGCACGAGCCAACCATCCCTCACAGCGCCCTTCCCCCGCACATGCCAGCCCTCCTCACAGCGCCCTTCCCCTGCACATGCCAGCGGTCCTCACGGCGCCCTTCCCCTGCACATGCCAACCCCCCTCACAGGGATCCCCTTCCCCGAACACATCAGCCGCCGTCACCGCACGCCCCTGCCCGCCGTCGATCCTGCCTCCGTCCGCGGCACTGACGACCCTCTCGCAGTTCGGTGCGGAATCGCCTCTATTATACAGTCTTTCTTGATTCTTCCGGTATTAGCGCATAGTAGAAGGCGCCCGGGGTGTTGCCCCGGGCGCCCTCCATCGGCGTGTCTAACGCCGCACCAGCAGATCGGTCACGATCGAGTCGCCTGAGGTCAGGCGGATGATGGGCGCCATGTCCATGTTGTGGGTCAGCGACCCGGCAAAGGTGCCCGTGGCAGGCCGCACACGCAGCCAGGCCCAGGCGGCCCCGGCAGGCAGCGGCTGCTCCAGCCGGTAGCTGCCGTCAGCCCCGGTGACGGCAAACGTCGTCACGCCGGTCCCTTCGACCACCAGCTCAACCCGGGTTCCCGCCACCGGCATCCCGTTCTGGTCGAGCACACGGCCCGTGACCTCCGCGGTGCTCTTGTTGATCATGACCGCCTGGGTAAGTGACTGCCCGGGCGAGGGCAGGTCGCTGATCACGATGCCGCCCTGGCTGTAGCCCTCTCCCTCCACCACGAGCAGGCCCATCGCCGCGGCCGACACGTCGGTCTTCAGGCTGTAGTAACCGTCCGTCTCGGCCACCGTCTCGGCGGCCACCTGGCCGTCCAGGGCCAGGCGCACCTTGGCGCCCGCCACGGGCCGGCCCTGCAGGTCCACCACCACGCCGTCCAGCGTGGCCGCGCCCGGCACCAGCCGCACCGTGGGCAGCGCCTCCCCGCGGGCCAGCGCTTCGGTCACGTTCACCTGGCCGGACGGCAGGAAGCCCTCGGCCTCAACCTGCAGTGCGGCCCAGTTGGTGTTGGCGGGCACCGCGCCCAGGCGGTACCAGCCGGAGGCGTCGGTGGTCCGCTTTGCGACCACGGTGCCGTCGGCCAGGACCAGCGAGACCTCCGCACCCTGCACCGCACGCCCGTACTGGTCAACGACCCGGCCGCCGGCCTCAGTCATCGCCGGGTTCAGGGTTACAGACAGGATCGCCTGCCCGGCAGAGGGGACATGGAAAGTGGTGGCAGGTGCGCCCGTGGCGACCACCTCGCGGGTGGTGATGTAGCCGTCCTTGCTGACCCGCAGCATGTACGGGGCCAGCACGAGGCCGCCGTCCTGGCTGGCTTCGACGTACGGGAAGGTGAAGCGCCCGTCTGCGTCGGTGGTGGTGCTCTTCTCCACCCGGCTCCGGCGGATCAGTTCAACCTTCGCCCCCTCCACCGGCTGGCCCGTGGGGCTCAGCACGGTACCGTTCACCGTCGACTGGCGGGCGGACTGCTCGGGGAAGGACTCGGCGACCACCGGGATCTCCAGCTTGCCGCCGGGGTTGGCGGTGAACCAGTCCGTCATCGCCAGGTCCACGTGATCCACGGTGATGCTGTCGATGGCATCATGGGCGACGAGCTTGTAGCGGGAGCCCATGCCGGCCGGCACCTGCTGGAACCGGAACCGGCCCTGCTGGTCAACCTTGGTCGTAGCCACCTCGCCGAAGCCCTCACGCATCAGCACCATCTCGGCCGACGTGATGGCCCGCCCGGTGGCAGTCACCAGCGTTCCCTCAATGGTCGCCGTGGCCGGGTAGATGGTGATCCGGTTCAGCCCGGAGTAATCCAGATACCCGCCGGAGAGGACGGACTCGGCATCGGTCTCCACGGGGGTGTAGCCCGGCATGCTCACCCGCAGCCGGTACTTGTCAGACGGCAGTTCGGCCTGGATGGAGAAGCGGCCGTTCACGTTCGTCGACGCCTCGGCCACCGTCAGGTTGCTGCCGCGGACCAGCTCCACCTTGGCCCCGCGCAGCGGCGTGCCCGTTGCCCCGTCCAGCACCTCACCGGTGGCGCTGATCGATCCCGGGGTGAGCGTGATGGCCTCGACGGTCACCCGGCCGCGGGCAACAGAGATGCGCTTCTCGACGGGGGCCATCCCCGCCGCCGTCACCACCGCCCGGTACTCGCCGGCGGCGAGGTCGCGGGCAACCCAGCGCCCGGCCTGGGAGGCACCCTGGGCGACGAGTCGGCCGCTGCTGGTCAGCAGCGTCACCTGGGCCGACGACCGGCCGTCGCCGTCCCGGATGTACAGCTGCAGCTCACCGCCCACCGGCTCCAGCGTGATGGTGTGCACGCCGCCCTGGGCCGGATCGAACCATCCCGACTCCTGCACCTCGTACCCGGGTGCGGTGGCCCGGGCCTGCCACAGGCGGGTGCTGCTCTGCGTGTAGGGAATGCGGACCAGGCCGTCCTGTGCAACACCCTGCAGCGTCACCAGGCCCAGCCCCAGTTCGTACACCTCCACCGTCGCCCTCTCCACCGGCCGGCCCGTCGCGTCCGCCACGCGGATCAGCACGTTGGTCGTCGCCTCCTGGGCGAAGGCGGGCATGGCCGTCAGGAGCAGCAGCAGGCTGACCAGCAGGGCCACGACCCGGCGATTCAGAGCCCTGGGAATCTTAAGGGTATAGCCGTTCACACGCACATCCTCCTTATTCATAGCGCAGGGCCTCGATGGGATCGAGCCGGGCCGCCTTCGAGGCCGGGTACACACCGAACAGCACCCCGACGACGGCGGAGAAGCCCATAGCCAGAATCACCGACCATGCATCTATCAGCAGCGGAATGCCCATCGCCCGGCCCACCAGCCAGACTGGGATGGCAGCGAAGGCGACGCCGACTCCCCCACCTACCAGGCAGATCACCACAGCCTCGATCAGGAACTGGGTCAGGATGTTGCCGTACGTGGCTCCTATCGCCTTGCGCAGCCCGATCTCCCGGGTGCGCTCCGTCACGGACACCAGCATGATGTTCATGATGCCCACGCCGCCCACCAGAAGCGAGATTGCGGCGATGGAGGCGATGAGGCCCGTCAGCAGGCCGGTGATGGTGGTGATGGCCTGGGTGGCCTGCTCCATGCTGAAGCCCATGTACTTGGCGCCCTGGTGGGTGCGCTCCAGCAGCGCCACGGCGTCGTCCATCACCGCCTGAACGTTGGCGTCGGGCTTTACCTTCACGACAAGGCTGTAGATGTCCGAGGAGCCCGTGATACGCCTCACGGCACCCACCGGCATGTAGACAGTGGTGTCCTGCGCGCCGAGGCTCCGGAACAACGAGCCGGTGGTGTTCTCCACCACCCCGATGACCTCATAGGAGAGCCCGTTGATCTTCACCCGCTCGCCCACGGCAGCGAAGTCTTCATCGCCGAACAGCCTCTTGACCGCGTCCTCGGCGAGGGCCACCACCCGTGCGCCGCCGTCCATCTCGGCATCTGTGAACCAGCGGCCGTCCTTGATCTTCAGACCCAGGGCCACATCCGTTCCCTGGTAAGCCGCGTAGCCGTAGGAGGAGAGGGTCTCCTTCTCCCACTCGACCTTGATGCCCACCGAGTCGCTGCCGACCACGGTGACCACGTCAGGCAGCATCGACTGGAGCATCTGCAAGTCGCGCTCCCGGAACGGCTCCGTGCGGGTCAGGGCACCATCCTCCGTGACCGATCCGGGATAGAGCTGGAAGACCCCGGCCCCGAGCCCTTCCAGCTCACCGACCACGGCAGACTCGGTTCCCCGTCCGATGGCGATGACGGCGATGACCGAGCCGACGCCGATGATGATGCCGATCATGGTGAGGATGGACCGCATCTTGTTTGCGATCAGGGCCTCCCATGCGACCCGGAGCGTCTCGAGGAGGTTCATTCCTCCGGCCCCCCCATCTCTGCGAGGCGCTCCACCGCCTTGATGGGGTTGGTCACGGGCTCGTCGCTGACGATCATCCCGTCCTTCAACCGGATGACCCGGTTCACGTGCTGGGCCACGTCCGGCTCGTGGGTGACGATGAGGACCGTGGCCCCCTCCGCGTGGAGCTCCTGGAAGAGGGCAAGGATTTCCTCGCCCGTGCGGGAGTCGAGGTTGCCGGTGGGCTCGTCGGCCAGGATGATCGACGGGCGGGTCACCAGGGCCCGGGCGACGGCGACCCGCTGCCGCTGGCCGCCGGAGAGCTCGTTCGGCCGGTGGTTCATCCGCTGGCCGAGGCCGACCCTCTCCAGGGCCGCCTGCGCCCGCTTCCGCCGCTCACGTGCGCCGACGCCGGCGTAGAGGAGCGGCTGCTCCACGTTGCGCAGGGCCGACATGCGGGGCAGCAGGTTGAAAGTCTGGAAGACGAAGCCGATCTGCTGGTTCCGCACCCGGGCGAGCTCCGACTCATCCCGGGCGGCGATCAGTCGCCCGTCCAGCTCGTAGGTGCCGCTGGTGGGCCGGTCGAGGCAGCCGAGGATGTTCATCAGGGTCGACTTGCCCGAGCCCGAGGGCCCCATGATCGCCACCAGCTCACCGGCGGAGATATCGAGGCTCACCCCGCGCAGCGCGTGCACCTCGGAGTCGCCCATCTTGTAGACCTTCGTGATGTCACGCAGCTTGATCATCAGCCTTCCCCCCCGGTTTCCTGAAGGGCCTCGACGCGGACCGGGTCTCCGTCCTTAAGCGTGTTGATGCGTGTGAAGGGGCTGACGACGATCTGCTCGCCCTCCTGAAGCCCCTCCGTGATCTCCACCTCGGTCTCGGTCCTGAGCCCCACCTTGACCGGGCGCACCCTGACGGTGAACTCCTCCACCACGAGCACGCTCGCCTCTCCGTTCGCCTCGCGCACCGCAGCCAGCGGGACCACGATCACGTTCTCCCGCTCTGCGGTGGCGATGGTCACCTCGGCGTTCACGCCGGCCCGCAGGAGATCATCCCGGTTTGCCACGGCGCCCTCTACGGTGAAGGCCGGGGAGCCGGTGCTCGCCGTGGCCTGGGCGGAGACCCGGGTCACCTGGCCCGGGAACACCTCGCCGGGAGCAGCGTTGGTCTCGACCGAGAGCGCTTGGCCAGGCTTGACCTTGACGATGTCCAGCTCATCCACCTGCATGACAACCTTCATCTCATCCAGGCCGCCAATGGTGAGCAGGACCTGCATCTCCTGCGCCGGCAGTCCGTCCGTGGTGGCCACCGACAAAACGGTGCCGGCGGCGGGGGCGGTGAGCTGCGCCTGCGCCAGCTTCGCCCGCAGCGCGTCCAACGACGAGCGGGTCGCCTGAAGGTTGAGCTCGGCCGCCCGGACCTGCTCGGCGACGGTACCGCCGGTCTGGGCCTCCATCTCTGCCATCTGCAGGGCGAGGCGAGCCGCCTCCACCTGGCTGCTGGCCAGCTGCACGGCCACGGGGTTGTCGCCGCTTACCCGGGCGTAGTCGGCCTCCGCCGCGGACAACTCGTCGTAGGCGGCCCGCAGCTGTGCGGCTGCCTGCTCCGCCGCATTCCGGCTCTGCGTCAGGCTCTCATCGTAGGCAGACTTCGCCTGCTCATACGCGGAGCGGAGGGCGGCATTGGTCGGGTCGGCCCGATAGGCCTCCTCGGCGCTCAGCAGTTTGCTGCGGGCCGACGCAACGGCCGCGGCGCCCTCAGAGCTGCGGTTCTGCAGGGTAGTCAGGTTGATCCGGGCCTGCTCGAGGCGCGTGCGCAGGGCGTCGTCCTGCCGGAGCACCGAGGCGAGGTTGTCCTCGGCCTGCAGCAGCTGCGCCCGGGCCTGCTCGAGGCGCTGGTTGAGCTGGAGGGGCGCCTCCTGCTGCTGCAGCCTCAGGCTCACCATCTGCGCCTCCATCTGCGCAACCTGGGCCTCCTGGGCCGCCACCTGCAGTTCGAGGTCAGAGGAGTCCAGCACGGCCACCACCTGGCCCTCCTCCACCCTGTCGCCGATGCCGACGAGCAGCTTTACCGACTTGGTGGAGAAGGGCGCCCGAAGCTCGTGCACGGTGCTGGCCTGCAGCACGCCCGGCGCGATCACCTCCTGCCGGAGGCTGTTCCGGGACACCGCCTGCACCCTGACCTCCGGGGCGCCCGCGGGTCCCTTTGCGGAGTCCCTGCGCCCCGAGGTAGGCAAGCCGTCTGCCACGTTGACCCAGATCAGAACAACGACCGACAGGAGGAGGGCCGCTGCGACGAGTACCTTCTTCTTCACTCCTGGCCCTCCCCTAGTTCAGCGTAGTAAGTGAGGCGCTCGCGCCGCCGAGGGCGGCGCTGATGACGGTTCCGAGCACGAAGAGGGTGACGGGGAACGCCCAGCCCCTGCGCGGCTCACGCCTGAACAGGGCGGCGAAGCCGATCGCCAGCAGGACGTAGTACCAGATTCCGAACGGGTTCAGCATCTGCAGCGCAGCAGTAAGCGCCGGGCTGGCACCCGCGGGCAGGAAGGCCGCAGCGCTCAGGTCGAGGGCCTGTCCCGTTGCGGCGATGAACACCGCCGTCAGCAGACGGGACAGGACCAGGGGCATGCGGGCGTAACCGATCATGCCCATGTAGGCCGCAAACGGAACGCCGCCCCCCTGGAACTGGCCGAAGAAGATGGCCACGAGGGCGAGTACCAGGCCGGTGACCCACGGGGAGACGACTTCCTGAACCACCAGTCCCACCATGCCGGCCCAGCGCATCACGGTCTCCATCGTCGCCATGTCCTCGGCCGTCATGGCGGACTGTGCGGCCATGGCGGCGGAGGCCTGATCGAGCGCCACCTTCGTGACAAAGGAGAAGGTGAGGGCGATCACCACCACGCCGACCAGACTTTGGATCAGGTACGGGGCAAGCACTGGCGGCTTGCTGCCCAGCGAACGGAACGTCTCACCAGGGGACGTCAGTACACGCAGCAGCGCTCTCCACGGGGAGATGCGCACTTCTGTATCGTTGTGCGCCACAGGTTCACTCACGGCAAAACCCTCCTGTCATAGGACGACGTCAACTGGCAGCGGGTTTCCCCGCTTGTTCCCTTGATGAGACTCTCCCGTCCGCTCAATAGGTTCAGGCCATAAGCAAAGAAGTTGGCAGGATTGGCGTGGACCACCATCGGCGCTGCTGAAGAACCCCGGTGCACCCGGGCACCGCTGCCTGCGCACCCGTCCGGGCAAAGAACAGGCCCCCCTCCGTTCGAAGGGGGGCCGTTGCCGACGGGGTCAGCTCTGCCAGGGAATCGCGGCGATCACCAGCGCCAGGGAGACGAGGTAGGGCCAGAAGCCGGCGGACGGCACCGTCTTCTTCTGCCGGTTGCGGCCGAAGTGGGCAACGACAAGCGCCAACACCATGGCCACGGGATGTATGAACGCGAAGAAGGCATTATGCTTCCAGCCAGACACGGCCACCCAGAGGATCAACCCGATCAGCACCTGCACATCCAGCAAGATGGTGTAGATCTGACCGGCCACGCCTCCCCAACCCTGCCCGCGGGCGTCGCCCGCCACCCGGGCGCCCACCAGCGCCAGGACCGCACCGACGAGTATCAGCCAGCGCACGATGCTGTGCGCCATCACCAGGAAAAACAGGTTCCCCATGGGATCACCTCCGAAACTTTTTTGTTCATCTTGTTGGTTCCCACTCATCATGAGTGTTCTCTGCCACTCGCCCAGTTTCCTGCCAGTTGGCTGCAGATGGCGGCGCCTCGGCGTCCGTTGTTCCCTCATTTTGTCACCGCCCCGTCGTGAAGGGCCGGGATCACACGACTGGAGGAGTTCTGTATGAATGTATAGAACTTCGCCAACAAGGGAGGGGATCCGAGTGGCGGAGAATGCGAGGGTGCCGGACTGCAGAACGGTGGCGGCGGAACTGGACCGCCACCTGCGTACAGACACGTTCCCGCTGGGCATCCGGGTGGTGCGGGCCGGCGAACCCCTGCCGGAGAGAGTGCGGCGGCCGCTGCGCGACCTGGGGATCAAGATCGCCATCTGCCAGGGCATCAGCATGGCCAGGCGCTACGGCTGGGCCGTTGCCATGGGCCCCGAGGATCTGATCTGCCCCATCGCACAGGTAGCCTTCGGGTTCAAGCCGGCGATCCCGTTCTACATCGAAGGCAACCTGGCGGCCGGCATGTACGTGGAAACCTGCGGCCAGGGCGCACTCACCGAGCAGGAGGTGCCCAAGTTCACCCCGGAGGAGGCGGGCACAGTGGTCGTCGCCCCGCTGCACCGCTGCAACTTCCAGCCTGACACGCTCCTGATCTACGGCAACTCCGCCCAGGTGATGCGGGCCGTGACGGGCGCCCTGTGGAAGACGGGCGGCTCGCTGACCTCAGTGACCTCGGGGCGGGCCGACTGTGCGGACATCGTCATCCGCACCGCCCGGGAGGGGAAGCCCCAGTTTATCCTGCCCTGCCTCGGCGACCGCATCTTCGGCCAGACCCAGGACACGGAGATGGCGTTCACCATCCCGTGGTCCCAGGTCGGCGATCTCCTGGAGGGGCTGGAGGGCACGCACAAGGGGGGCGTGCGCTACCCGGTCCCCAGCTTCCTGCGCTACACGCCGGAGTTCCCGGCCACGTATCAGGAACTGCAGCGCCGCTGGGACGAGGGCGAGACCTCGTGACTGCAGCCGCGTCCCGGTGCGTTTAGGGACAGACCTCCCAGGTGAAGTCCCGTCCCGGTGCGATATGAGACAGACTTTGCAGGTTACACCCCGTCACGCTGGTCGAGGTCACGAGACGACCCCGCCCATCTGAGCAAACCCTGCAACGTGAAACCAGATGACTCGTGGTGCAGCGAAATGTCCTCACCGAATCCCGAACGAGAAGGAGGCTGAGGAGCATAGCTCCCCGGCCTCCTTCTTTCCTGCTGCAGTGTGCCGGACCGCGACGGCCAGGCCTCTCCCACTACCGGGCCTTCTCCGTGGCTTCACTTGACGTCGACGAAGGCCAGTGTGCACCGGGAGAGGCAGATCAGCTGTCCTTCCTCGTCGGTGATGCGAATTTCCCACACGCTGGTGCTGCGGCCGATGTGGGCGGGCGTGGCCACCGCCCGCACGGTACCTTCCCGCTTGGAGCGGATGTGGTTGGCGTTGATCTCCATGCCCACCGCAGTGCGCCCCTCGCCGGCGTTAAGCGCCGCCCCGATGGAGGCCACCGTCTCCGCCAGCGCCACCGAGGCGCCGCCGTGCAGCAGCCCGAAGGGTTGGCGTGTCCGGTGATCAACGGGCATCGTGGCGACCACCCGCTCCGGCGTGACCTCCTCCAGCACGATACCCAGCGTCTCCACCATCGTGCCCTCCGTGAATGGCTTCGCGTCCATTCTCGATATCCCCCTCCCCGTTGCTGGCTCCTGAGATTCGCCACGACAGGCCGTGCACCCTCCCTGGTGCGAACTGTTCGAGTTCACGTCCGAACGGGCGTTTCGCGGTCTGGACTGTTCCACGACAGGAAGCCGGGCTTCTTCCAGGGCTGCTCCGAGGGCTTCCCCAAGGGTTGCTCACTCGGGGGAGTGTCAAGGAAGAGAACACCCCCTGACGAGGCGCGTGTTCTTTTTTGACACTCCCGGCCCCCGCAGGCTCGCCCGGACCCCTCGGCAGCACCTCGAACCGCCGCTCGGCGGGCATCCGGGCTTCTTCCAGAGCTGCTCCGAGGGCTTCCTCAAGGGTTGCTCACTCGGGGGAGTGTCAAGGAAGAGAACACCCCCTGACGAGGCGCGTGCTCTTTCTTGACACTCCCGGCCCCCGCAGACTCGCCCGGACCCCTCAGCAGCACCTCGAACCGCCGCTCGGCGGGCATCCGGGCTTCTTCCAGGGCTGCTCCGAGGGCTTCCCCAAGGGCTGCTCACTCGGCGAGTGTCAAGGAAGAGAACACCCCCTGACGAGGCGTGTGTTCTTTCTTGACACTCCCGGCTCCTGCAGGATCGCCCGGACCCCTGGGCAGCACCTCGAACCGCCCCCCGGCGGATGCCCTGGTGAACACACTCCCCGGTCGCCCCCGTTGCCAATCGGAACGCGCCCCGGCGACACTTCGAAGGGCCAGGGTGAACCCAACACCCTGGCCCGGACGATATCTACTACAGCCCCTACACCCAGTCCTGCACCGCCGAGATCCCGGTCTCCTCGCCCTCCCGGAGCGACGAGAGCACCGTCAGCACCGCCCGGGCCGTGTCCAGCGAGGTCAGGGTCGGCACGCCGTGCTCCACCGCCGTCCGCCGGATGATGAAGCCGTCCCGGTGGGCGTCGCGCCCGCGGGTGAGCGTGTTGATCACCAGGTCGATCTCGTGCGCCCGGATCAGATCAGGGATGTTGGGCGTGCCCTCCGAGACCTTCGCCACCCGCTCCGCCGGGATGGCGCACGCCTCCAGGGCCCGCGCCGTGCCGGCGGTGGCGACGATGCGGTAGCCGAGATCGCTGAACTGGCGGGCCAGGGCCATCGCCTCGGCCTTGTCCCGGTCCGCCACGGTGAAGAGCACCGTGCCCCGGTGGGGTACCGTCACTCCCGAGGCCAGGAGCGCCTTGTAGAGCGCCCTGGGCAGGTCGGTGTCGACGCCGAGCACCTCGCCGGTGGACTTCATCTCCGGAGAGAGCCCCATGTCTACCGAGGTCAGCTTCTGCCACGAGAAGACCGGCGCCTTTACCGCGACCCGCTCCGCCGGCTCGGGCCAGAGCCAGCCGGTGCCCTGAGGCGTATCGCAGCGGGCCCCCGGGCCCGCCCCCGAGGGGGAGTACCCCAGTTCGGAGAGACGGTGGCCGGCGATCACCTGGGTGGCCACCCGGGCCATCTCCAGACCCGTCACCTTGGTCAGGAAGGGCACGGTGCGACTGGACCGGGGGTTGACCTCAATGACGTAGGTCTGGTCGCCATGGATCACGTACTGGATGTTGACGAGCCCCTTCACCTGCAGTGCGAGGGCCAGCTTGGTCGAGTAGGCCACGATCTGCTCCCGCTGCCGCTGGGTCAGCGTGACGGTGGGGTAGACGGCGATCGAGTCGCCCGAGTGGACGCCCGCCCGCTCCAGGTGCTCCATGATGCCGGCGATGATCACCTGCTCGCCGTCGGCCACGCAGTCCACCTCCACCTCCTTGCCCAGGAAGTAGCGGTCGACCAGCACCGGCCGGTCGGCGGAGACGGCGATGGCACCGGCCATGTAGGCCCTGAGCTCGGCCTCGTCGTGCACGATCTCCATCGCCCGGCCGCCCAGCACAAAGGAGGGGCGCACCAGCACCGGATAACCGATGCGCTCGGCCACGGCCACCGCCTCCTCCACGGTGGTGGCCGTGGCGCCCGGCGGCTTCGGGATGCCCAGCTCGACCAGCAGCCGGTCGAACCGCTCCCGGTCCTCGGCCCGGTCCATCTGGTCGATATCGGTGCCCAACACAGGCACCCCAGCCCGGCTCAGCGGCACCGCCAGGTTGATGGCCGTCTGCCCGCCGAACTGGCAGATGACCCCCTCGATCTCCCCCTCCTGCTCCACCACGTTCAGCACATCCTCCAGCGTCAGCGGCTCGAAGTAGAGCCGGTCGGACGTGTTGAAGTCGGTGGAGACGGTCTCGGGGTTGTTGTTGATGATGATGGACTGGATCTGCTCCCCCCGGAGCTGCCAGGCGGCGTGGACGGCTGAGTAGTCGAACTCAATGCCCTGGCCGATACGGATCGGTCCGGAGCCCAGCACCACGGCTTTGCGCCCGGGCGGGCAGACCGCTTCGTTCTCCTCGTCGTAGCAGCTGTAGTAGTAGGGCGTGGAGGCCGCGAACTCCGCAGCGCACGTGTCCACCATCTTATACACCGGCCGCACGCCCATCTGGAGCCGCAGCCGCCGGACCTCCAGCGGGTCGAGCCCGACGATCCGGCCGATGGCGGCGTCTGCGAAGCCCAGACGCTTCGCCCGGCGCATCCGCTCCGCCGTCAGCGGTGCAGAGGCCAGCTCCCGCTCCATCTCCACGATCTCCTCGATCGCCCGCAGGAAGAAGGGATCGATTGCGGAGAGAGCGTGGATCTGCTCGACCGTCATCCCCCGCCGCAGGGCCTCGGCCACCACCCAGAGCCGCTCGTCATTGGGTGCGGCCAGGTGCTCCCGCAGCGTCTCGTCGTCCATCGCCTCCACAGACGGGTGATCCAGCCCGTCCCGTCCGGTCTCCAGCGACCGGACGGCCTTCAGCAGCGCCCCGGCGAAGGTGCGGTCGATGGCCATCACCTCTCCGGTGGCCTTCATCTGCGTGCCCAGGGTCCGCTCGGCGGTGGCGAACTTGTCGAAGGGGAACCGGGGGATCTTCAGTACGCAGTAGTCCAGGGCCGGCTCGAAGGCGGCGAAGGTGGTGCCCGTCACCGGGTTGCGGATCTCGTCCAGCGTCAGCCCCACCGCGATCTTGGCCGCCACCTTGGCGATGGGGTAGCCGGTGGCTTTCGAGGCCAGCGCGGAGGAGCGGCTGACGCGGGGGTTCACCTCGATCACCACATACTCCTGTGAATGAGGGTTAAGGGCGAACTGGATGTTGCAGCCCCCCTCGATCCCCAGGGCGTCGATGATCTTCAGGGCCGCGGCGCGCAGCATCTGATGCTCCCGGTCGGTGAGCGTCTGGGACGGGGCGACCACGATGGAGTCGCCCGTGTGCACGCCCACCGGGTCGATGTTCTCCATGTTGCAGATGGTGATGCAGTTGCCGGCGCCGTCGCGCATCACCTCGTACTCGATCTCCTTCCACCCGGCCACCGAACGCTCGATAAGGCACTGGGTGACCGGCGAGAGCGTGAGCCCGCGGGTGACGATCTCGCGCATCTCCTGCGCGTCGTGGGCCATGCCGCCCCCCGTTCCGCCCAGGGTGTAGGCCGGGCGCACGATCAGCGGGTAGCCGACCTCCTCCCCGAAGGTCAGGGCGGCCTCAGGATTGGTGACGATGGTCGACTCGGGCACCGGCTCGCCGATCTCCTTGATCAGCGCCCGGAACTCGGCCCGGTCCTCGGCACGCCGGATCGCCGCCAGCGAGGTGCCGAGAAGCCGCACGCCGTACTTCTTGAGAATCCCTTTCTCTTCCAACTGCATGGCCATGTTGAGGCCAATCTGGCCGCCCAGGGTGGGCAGCAGCCCCTGGGGCCGCTCACGGGCGATCACCCGCTCCACGAACTCCAGAGTAATGGGCTCGATGTACACACGGTCGGCCACGTGCCGGTCCGTCATGATGGTGGCCGGGTTGGAGTTGATGAGCACGACGGAAAGCCCTTCCTCCCGCAGGGCCTGGCAGGCCTGCGTCCCGGCGTAGTCGAACTCCGCCGCCTGACCGATCACGATGGGCCCCGATCCGATCACGAGAACTCTGGCGACGTCCTGTCGTCTGGGCACTGCTGCATCCTCCTCGAGATGGGGCCTCACCGGACCCCTTCATCTCCCTACGCAGAGCAGGTGGAGACCGCGCCCCGGGCCATCAGGGCCAGGAAGCGGTCGAACAGGTAGCGGTTCTCCCGGGGGCCGGGGCACGCCTCCGGGTGATACTGCACGGTGAACAGCGGCAGGCGCCGGTGCGCCAGCCCCTCGACGGTGCCGTCGTGGATGGATACATGGGTGACCGCCACGTCCGGCGGCAGGCTCTCGGCGGCCACCGCGTAGCCGTGGTTCTGGCTGGTGATGTAGACCCGGCCCGTGGCCAGTTCCTTCACCGGGTGGTTGGCCCCGCGGTGACCGTACGGAAGCTTGTATGTCTTGCCCCCGAGGGCCAGCGCCGCGATCTGGTGGCCGAGGCAGATGCCGAAGACCGGCAGGTCGCCGTGCGCCAGCAGGGCGCGCACCGTGGCCACGGCGTCCGGCAGGTCCGTGGGGGCCCCGGGCCCGTTGGTGAGCAGCACGCCGTCCGGCCGCAGGGACAGGATCTTCTCCGCGGTGGTGGTGGCGGGAACCACCGTCACGTCGCAGCCACGCAGTTTCAGCTCCCGCAGGATGTTCTCCTTGGCGCCGAAGTCCACGGCGACCACGTGCGGACCAGAACCCGGGATGCGGTAAGCCGTCGGTGTGGTGACCTGGCGCACCGGGGCGTGCAGCCGGAAGGCCCGTGCCTGCTCCACCCAGGCCGCTACCTGAGCCGGGTCGGGCTCGGCCTCGTCCGCCACGGTTGCGATGACCCCGCGCATGGTGCCGTGGCTGCGCAGGTGGCGCGTGAGCGCCCGGGTATCGATGCCGGCCAGAACGGGCACCCCATGCTCGGCCAGAAAGCCAGAAAGGCTCCCGACGGCCTGCCAGTGGCTGGGCCGGTCGCAGAGCTCTTTCACAACAAAACCCCTGATCCACGGCCGCCTCGACTCGCCGTCGGAGACGGTGACGCCGTAGTTGCCAATCAGGGGGTAGGTCATCACGACGATCTGGCCAAAATAGGACGGATCGGTCACGACCTCCTGATAGCCGGTCATGCCCGTGTTGAACACCACTTCGCCGGCCTGGACCGCCGGCGCGCCGAAACCTTCGCCCGCGAAGAGCGTCCCGTCCTCCAATACCAGATAGCCCTTCATATAACGGCACCCTCCTCCAGATGCGGGCGTCGCAGCACCCGCTTAATCCGCGGCTGGGAGACCTTTGTCCTCCGGCATTATACTCCCCCGGTATCCGCGAATCAAGCGGCGCCGCTGTTGCATGATTATAAGCCAACAACGCATGATTATGCAATAGGTTTGCAGACGGAAGCCCGGGGGAAAGCCCCCGGGCCCTGTGCGGCTACGCCTCCCGCTCCGCCTCCCCCTCGGGCGGCTCAAGCTCGAGGGCCGCGCTCTCTCCGTTCAGCGCGCCGGGCCGCTCCCACTGCTGCGGGGGCTGCTGCGGCCGGGTGCCGAGCACCGCCCGCTCCACGGGCCAGCCCTCAACAGTGCCGGAGGGCTGCCACTCGACGCCGTTGAGTACTGCCTGAGCCGCCGGCTCCAGCTGCTGGTGGAAGCGGTCCATCTGGGGCAGCGTCCGGCTCATCAACTGAACCCCTTCCGTCTGCCGGACGCCCTCGTTCCCCAGGAACTGCTGGAGCGCCTGCTGGGCGCCGTTGTAGCTCTGGTGGATCAGGTTGATCTGGTCGATGATACCGCCGACCACCTCCGGCGTGGCGCGGCCCGACAGTGCGTAGCGCAGAAGGCCGCCGAGCGCCGTGGTGCCGTAGAGGCCCATCAGCATGTTCTGGCTCAGCTCCTGAAAGCCGGGCTCCGCCGCCGCCTGCCGGGCTGCAAGCCAGTGGGAGGCGTAGGCAGACTGAATGTCTGGCTGGGCTGCCTGGAGCAGCCCCTGCATGCGGGACATGGAACCGGCCACCTGGGCGGAAAGCCGCATCGGGCTTCCCATGGGCATGGGCATCATCACGCCGGGCGACACCTCCGGAAGGTTACAGAACTGCGTCCGCCACCATCTTATGTCGCCAGCCTCGCAATGGCTTCCGCGTGCGGCGCTGTCCCTGCCATCCAGGCACCCGGCTTTCAGTCCCCGACCTTCCAGTACTTTCCGCTGCGGTCCCGCAGCAGCGCACCACCGTCGGGCGCCGGCAGGATGTGCGCTCCCGTCCTGACCGACTGCGGCGCCACCAGCCGCGCTGCGGCGCCGGTCTCCAGTTCGAAGCGGATCAGGGCGGGCTCAGGCGACGCAACATAGATCAACCGGCTGTCGCCGCGGCTGCTGAGCACCGCCGCCTGAAGGTCGCCCGCGCCGGAGGCGACGGTCGTCTGCGCAACGATCTCGCCGTTCCGGATCCGCACCGCCTCCACGCCCCGACCGGCCTGCGGCGCCCGCAGCAAGAGCCACACCGATCCGTCGGGTGCCGGGGCAACGTGGCGCACACGCGCCAGCACGTCCTCGTCCACAGCATAGCTCCGCACGCTGCCGCGGTCGATGCGGTAGAGGCGGGAAGTCCCCGTCGCCCAGAGCACGCCGTTCTCATCGAACGCACCGTAGGCCAGCCGTTCCGTCAGGGAAGCCCGCACCTGCGTCCCACCGTCCGAGGCGACCGCCACGTCCGTGCCGCGGCTGAACCAGAGCCGTCCCCAGTCATCCGCGGCCAGCGCGACGATGGGCGCCTGGCCCGACGTCACCAGCTTCGCGCTGCCGCCCGACAGGCGGTACAGCAGGGATGCGCCCGCCTCGTCGACGGCGTTCAGCCAGGCGGCGACTCCCGGAACGGGTATCAGCGTATATGCGGCCAGGGTGCGATTAAGGGCGTACGTGTAGTCGCCGTCGGAGAAGGATGGCCGGTTCGGAGCCGAGCGGTCCGTGGTCCACGTGGGCTCGCCGGCCGCAGGCACGCGCTGCGTCCCGGGATCGGCCGCTGCGGCCGAGGGCGACAGGGTCATCAGCACCTGCGCCCGGACCCGCTGCACCATCACCAGCGCCTCAGCACGGGTGGCAGTCCGGTCGAGGCCCACCGAGCCATCGTCGTAGCCGTGCAGGATCCCGCCCGCAAGCGCCTCCGCCGCCCAGTCCTGCAGCCAGCCGGGATAGGCTGCGGCATCGGTCGCGGTCAGGGCGTGCTGCCCCACGAGTCCCTCCCGGCCGAGGGCCCGCACCGCAACCAGCACGATCTCCCGGCGCGTGATGCTCACATCGGGCACGATCCAGTTTCCGTAATCTGTCGGGTTCAAGAGGCCGCCGTCGACCGCTGCCTGAAGGATCCCCAGCTGAACAGACCAGTGCCAGGGCGCATACGGTGCGGAGTCCGCCGGGTGCGGCTCGAGTCCGAGCGCCCCGGTGATCAGCGAGAAGAACTCTGCGCGGGTGATCGGCTGGTCCGGGCGGAAAGTGCCGTCAGGGAAACCGGCGATGTAGCCGTCGGCCACGCCGGAAAGGATCTGGCTTCTGGCCCAGTGGCCCCCGACGTCCCGGAGAGTCGTGGCCTGCGCCGAGGTCGGCGCCGACAGCCCGAGCGCCACCAGGGTGACCAGGGTCGTTGCGATGCGCTTGAGACGGCGACTGTTCATCGTGGTGCAGACCTCCCCTGCACATGACGGTCGGCCTGCCCGTTGCGTTTGCAAAAGTGCGCAGGTGGCAGGATGTACTAGCTTGCGCTTCCAGGACTTGCGCGCCCGCGCCAGTTTCACCGCCGTCGACGGCCGCGCTCTCCGCCCGCAACACCCCGGGCCAGCGCTGGTCCCGAACTCCGTCCAGGTTCTTGGGAAAACCGTCATCCAGACGAGCAACTGTTCCCAGCGCCCATGCGTCTGATAAAGTGACGATGTATTAAGCATCGCCTGTGTCGCCCCGTGCTGGACGCACAAATCGAGTCTCGGGGAGGGATCCTCGTGCAGGCCGACATGCTCAACTGGCTGGTTTCGCTCCTGCTCATCGCCATCTCTGCAGTCATGCCCTCAACGACAGTTCCGGCCGAATCGCCTCCGCAGGACGGGGACCAGGCAGACACGCTCTATCCCGCGTACCAGGTGCAAAACGGGGTCCGGCGCTGGGGGTACGTGAACGGCAGCGGCGCCTTCGTGATCGCCCCGCAGTATGACTCGGCAGAGGAGTTCGGGGCCGACGGCCTCGCGGTGGTCTGCCAGGACGGCCCCTGCGCCCTGATCGACCGAAGCGGCCGGGTTGTCCAGCCCTTCGCCCCGGCCTACATCGCGACAACGGTCGACGGCGCCCGCATCCGGTACGCCGATGGCGGCATGCAGCTCCTCGACTCGAGGGGCGAGACAGTGTTCACGGCGGACTGGGTGAGCGGAAGCTTCGGCAGCGGCATGACGCCGTTCAGCCGCAACGGGCTCTACGGCTACGTCCGGAGAGACGGGTCGGTGGCCATCGAGCCGCAGTTCGCCTACGCACACCCCTTTGAGGGCGGCACGGCGGTCGTGCAGCTGCAGGATCAGACGTACGCCGTCACCGACACCAGCGGGCAGCGGCTCCTCGAGCTAGACTATCCGCGGGTCAGACCTGCGGGCGAGGGCATCTTCGCCTACCAGGAGTGCGACGCCTGCCCGTGGGGCTATCGCTCGACCTCCGGCGACGTTGACCTGGAGCCCCGGTACCTCGAAGCACAGTCGTTTGCCGACGGCCTGGCTGTGGTCGCTGTCGGCGCGGACTACGGCACGGCCCGCTACGGCGTGATCGACAAGCGGGGCAACCCGGTCATCCCGGCGGAGTACGGGCTGATCCTGTACCTGGGCGACGGGCTCTTCGAGGTGGCTCAGCCGTGGGGCGACAGCGACGTTCCCCCGGCGTTCAGGCCCCACGCCCTGTTCAACGTGCAGGGCGAACAGCTGACCGACTTCAAGTACTACGACATGCTGCTGACGCCGCACGGCGTGAGCGTCAGCGACGAGACGTCCACGTACTTCCTCGACCGCACGGGCCGGCCGGCGGAGGTCCTGCCGTCTGTGGCCGGAATCGGCACCCTGCGCTTCGTCGGCGACCTGATCTCGGCACAGGTTGACGGCGACCTCAGCTACATGACCCGCACGGGGGAGATCGTCTGGCAGGCGCCCGACACGTGGACGCTGCCGGGCGGCGCCACCGTTGTAAGCCGGAAGCATCGTGAGGGACGGAGTCTGCTGGTCCGCTACCCCGAACTGACCGGGTTGCCGGACGAGAAGGTACAGGAGCTGATCAATGCGCGCCTCAGGACCCTGTTCTTCGATCCCTCCGCCACACAGGGGGACTGGGGCGAGGACATGGCGAAGACGACCGAAGTGGACTTCTCGGTCCGACAGGTGGGTCGCGTGCTGGTCGTCGAGCATAGCAGCTACGTCTACCCGCTGGGTGCCGCCCACGGCATGCCGTTCAGGCACTCCTACCACATTGATCTGGGCACCGGCCAGGAGTATCAACTCTCGGACCTCTTCAAGGAAGGAAGCGCATACCCCGAACGCCTGCGGGAACTGGTGCGCCGGCAGATCGCAGCCAACCCCGACATGGTGACCGACCAGAACCCCGAGGTGAGGCCTGACCAGCCGTTCGTGACCGATGCGGAGAGCCTGCGGATCTACTGGGCACCGTACGAGATCGCCCCCTACGCGGCAGGCTTCCCGACGTTCGAGATCCCCTACGCGGACCTGCAGGGCTGGATCGACACCGAGGGCGCCTTCTGGAAGGCGCTCCAGTCCAACTGATCGCAGACACGGCACTGGGCAGCAGCCCGTAACGCACTGCGGGGGCCTATCCCGGAGGACCGGCCAAGTCCTGGGTAGGCCCCCGCTTCAGCTCTTACACGACCACGCCGCCGTTGGGTGAGATCACCTGCCCCGTGATGAAGCCCGCCCCCGGCCCAGCCAGGTAGCGGACGAGGCCGGCCACCTCCTCGGGAGTGCCCAGGCGCCCCACCGGCACCCGCTCCAGCCAGTCGGCCAGGTCGTCGCCCTGCAGGAACATGTTCATCTCGGTGTCGATCGCGCCGGGAGCCACGGCGTTCACCGTGATTCCGAACGCGCCCACCTCCTGTGCGAGTGCGCGGGTGAAGCCGTTCTGGGCGGCCTTCACGGCCGAATAAGCCACCTCGCCGGCAGCGCCTGAGATGCCCCAGATCGAGGAAATGGTGATCACCCGGCCGTACCGGCGGGCGATCATGTGGGGCAGGGCAGCGCGCGTGCAGGCGTACATGCCCGTGAGGTGCACGGCCACCAGGTCATTCCAGTCGTCCAGCGTGGTATCCAGAAGAAGCTTCTCCAGGGCAGTGCCGGCGTTGTTCACCAGCACGTCGATGCGGCCGAAGCGCTGCACGGTGGCGGCGACGGCCGCCTCGCAGGCGGCGGCGTCCCGCACGTCGCACTGGAGCACCTCCGCCTCGCCTCCGGCGCTCCGAATCTCCTCCGCGGCGGCCTCAGCCCGCTCCCGCTGGCGGAGGTAGGTCAGCATGACGCTCGCCCCGCCCGCCGCCAGGGCCAGGGCAACCGCCCGCCCGATTCCCCGCGAGGCCCCGGTCACCAGCGCCGCCTGGCCGGCCAGTTCGCAGGGGGCCGCGACGGCCGCCCCGGTCCGCACCCATGCCTCCATCCCGTTCGCCGCCAACTCACTCGCCTCCGTTCCCCAGCAGCAGAAGAAGGCCGCGCAGGTCGTTCACCGTCACCACCTCGTGCCCGGTGGGGATGCCGGTCCGGTTGACCCACACCGGGAACAGGCCCGCCGCCTGAGCGCCGCCCACGTCCTCGGGCAGGGAGGGCCCGCAGTGCAGGACCTCCCCCGGTGCGCAGCGCACCGCCTCCAGTCCCATGGCGAACAGGCGCGGGTCCGGCTTGGCTACCCCTGCGGCCATCGAGGAAAGGATCACCCGGAAGTAGTGGTCGATTTCGAACTCGGCCAGAAACCGGCGGAGCGAGGGCTCCCAGTTGGCGATGACCCCCAGGGACAGCCCCCGCCGCTCCAGCTGAGCCAGGACGGGCAGCGTCTCGGGGTACATCGACCACCAGGCCGGATACTCCCGCAGGGCCTCCACGAGGCGGTACAGCGCGGCGCCGTCGGGGGCCCCGTGGCCCAGCGCCCGCAGGAGCGGCGGCAGCATGACCCGGTGGTACTCCTCTTCCTGCTCCTCGGTCCGGATGCGGCCGCGCGCCTCCTTCACCTCCGGCGGCAGGCCGGCCATGGCCTCCGCCACCGCTTCGGGCGAGGCGGCAACTCCCTCGGCCTGGAGGACTGCGGCCAGCAGTTCCGTGCCCTGCGGACCGTAGAGCAGGGCGCGGACGTCGAAGAACACAGCCTTGATCACAAGCTCCCTCCGTATGTTCAGGCGATGTGGAATCGAACGGTCTCGGGCTTTCAGGTAGGTTTCCACGCCGCGGCGGGCACCCCCTGCAGGAACCGGAAGGCCCCGGAACGAACCCGAACGGGAAAGGAGTGTGAGCACGTGCACTTTCGCCCTGACCGGCGCCCGTCCAAGTGGGGCGCCACGGCCGCCGTGGTCGACCAGCAACGAGCAGAGGCAGTGGTCGAGTACCTGTCGGCCCTGCAGGGAACACCGTTCGACGCCGTCATCCGGCTCTCCGACCTCACCGAGATCAAGGGCTACCGCTACGTCCTGCTCCAGGTGAGCCTCGACTTCGGCCACCCCCACTTCCCGCGCATCGCGGACACCCTGGACGAGATCGGAGGCAGCGAGTTCCAGCTGATCGTGGTGGAGACCCCGGAGGGCTCGGTCTACCTCATCGTGGACAAGCACAACCTGCCCGACGAGGAGATGCGCCCGGACCACCCGCTGCTCCGCAGGCTGGCGGACTGGCTCGGCCCGGCTCTCGCCGCAGCGTCGTGATCCCCACACCTTTGTGAATGCCGACAATTAGCAGGAATTATGAGCAGATGCCAGCGGGGGCCCTGCCCATGGTCTCTGCAACTGTGCTATACTCACATAGGAGTAGGTAGAAAGGGTCTTGCACAGTACGGACTACGTCCTTTGGCACATAGGCGGATAGGGGGATGGGACGAGTTATGTCGGCTACGAAGGATCTCTACGACATCACTCTGATCGGGGCCGGACCCGTGGGGCTGTTCGGCGTGTTCTACGCCGGCATGCGCGGCATGCGCACCAAGATCATCGAGGCCCTGCCCGAGGTGGGTGGACAGTTGACCGCCCTGTACCCTGAGAAGGACATCTTCGACGTTGCGGGTTTCCCCCGCATCGGTGCGAAGCGACTGGTGGAGCAGTGCAAGGAGCAGGCCGACCGGGCCAACCCGAGTGCCTCGTACGTGTTCAACCAGCGCGTGGAGCGGCTGACGAAGCTCGAGGACGGCACGTTCGAGTTGACCACCCACACCGGCGAGCAGCACTACAGCAAGTCCGTGCTCATCACCGCCGGCATCGGCGCCTTCGAGCCCAACCGCATCCCCAACGAGACTGCGCGCCAGTACGAGGGGAAGGGCGTGTTCTACAGCGTCACCAACCTGCCGCAGTTCCAGGACAAGCGGGTGCTCGTGGTGGGCGGCGGCGACTCCGCCGTGGATTACGCGCTGATGACCGAGCCCCTGGCGCAGGAGGTCACGCTGATCCACCGGCGCGAGGGCTTCCGGGCGCACGAGGAGTCGCTGAAGAAGCTGGCCGAGTCCAGCGTGCATGTGAAGCTATTCTACGAGCTGCGCGCCGTCCACGGCGACGGCAACTGGGTGAAGCAGGCCACGATCTTCGACAACCGGAGCGGCGAGGAGATGACGCTGGACGTCGACTACGTCATCCTCGGCACCGGCTTCAAGGCCTCCCTGGGCAATATGCTGGAGTGGGGGCTTGAGGTGGAGAACAAGAAGCAGCTCGTGGTGAACTCCAAGGGCGAGACCAGCATCCCCGGCGTCTACGCCGCCGGTGACATCGCCTGGTATCCGGGCAAAATCCGGCTGATCGCCACCGGCTTCGGCGAGGTGGCCACGGCGGTCAACAACGCCAAGGCCTACGTCGACCCGGGTTCAGCCGCCTTCCCCGGCCACAGCTCAGAAGGAAAGAAGTAGCTGCTGAAGCCCCCGGCCCGGCCGGGGGCTCTTGGTTCCCGGTGCAGGCTTTCCGCCCCGGATTGTGGAAACCTAACGGCGGTATCGGACGCCGGGGAGGGATGACCGTGCCGTCACAGGGTGAGGTGCAGTGGCTTTTCTTTGACCCCTCGGTGCTGCTGAATGAGAACGGCACGGAGCAGCGCTGGCGCCGGGGCGTGGTGCAGGCGCTGCAGCGGCGGGGCCGCATGGTGACCCTGGAGCAGGTGGAGCGGGCCTGGATGCAGGCCATTGCGGCGTCACCCCCGGTGCAGCCGCTGGTGGGCGCCGTGCGGCACCTCGCGCCCGAGGCGCCGGCGGAGGAGATCGTCCGGGAGGTGCTGTCGTCCTCCGGCCAGCAGGACATGCTGGTCACCGGACTTCAGCTGGCCCTGAACGAGCTCCGGCAGCGGTACCGCCTGGGCGTGATCGGCCCGTACCGACCGCCGGGGAGCCGGGAGCGGCTGAGCCGTTTCCATCTGAACTTCGCCGTGGTAGCGCTGTCGGATGAGTTGAACCTCTCCCACTCGCTGGACCCCGCGGGCAGAGTCGACCCCGCCCTCTTCACCTGGGCCCTCCGCAGGGTCAGCGCCGCACCAGGCCAGGCCGCGTTCGCCAGCGACCGTGTCGCCCTGGGGCTCGCACCGGCAAAGATGGCGGGGCTCACGACGATCTGGCTGCGCACCACCAACTACCGGCTGCGCTATCCCCGCAACAGCTACGAGACGCCCGACCTCACGTTCAACTCGCTGCCCGAGATGGCGCGGGCGCTGCTCAAACGTGAGCCCGGGCCGCAGACGAAAGGATGAACGCACCCGACATGCGGCTGAAGACGTCGCCCGAGGACTTCGTGGTGCGTGAGGCCGTCGACCTCCGCATCCGGCAGAAGCCAGCCCCCTATCGGGTCTACCTGCTTGAGAAGAAGGGGTGGAACACCGCGGACGCCCTGTCTGCGATCGCCCGAGCGCGGCGGATTCCCCTTTCCCGCATCCAGTACGGCGGTAAGAAGGACCGGCACGGCCACACGTTTCAGTACGTCACCATCGAGCACCCGGCCGACCATTCCATCGCCACCCCGTCGTACCGGCTGAAGGCGATCGGCTACAGCACCGAGCCCATGGGACCGGGCCGGATCCTCGCCAACCACTTCGAGGTGACCGTGAGGGAGCTGCGGCCCGAGGCCGCCGAGCGCCTGGTGGCGGGAGCGGCCCGGATCGCCGCCGACGGCTTCCCCAACTACTTCGACGACCAGCGCTTCGGCAGCTTCGACCCCGAGCGGGGCTTCATCGCCGAGCACATGCTCCAGGGCCGGTGGGAGACGGCGCTCGCCATTGCCCTGACGCACGTCTACCCCGGGGAGAAGCAGGAGGCCAAGGCGCGCAAGCGCAGGCTGCGGGAGTTGTGGGGCGACTGGGAGGCGTGCCGTGAACTGGCGAAGACCGCCTTCGAGCAGCGCTGTTTCGCACATCTGGCTGCGCACCCCGGACGGTTCCGGGAGGCGCTGGCCACCGCCCGGCGCGAGGAGCTGGAGATGTGGCTCTCGGCCTACCAGTCGTTCCTGTGGAACGAGGTGCTGGCACGGCTGGTAGAGATCGGCGCCCTGTCGTCTCCGTCCGGCACCGACGTGCACGAGGTGTCCGGCCGGGTGAGCCGCTACCGGTTCGGGCCGCCCACGCCGGCCCTGCGGCAGATGATCATCCCGCTGCCCGGACGGGGCATGCGCTTCCCGTCGCCAGAGCCGGGACTCATCCTGGAGGAGGTGCTCCGCGAGCGCCGGCTGCGGCCGGGACAGCTCGAGGCCGACCTCCTTCCAGGCCAGTTCCTCCGCAGTTCGCCCCGGGAGGCGTGGGTAACGCCGCGCTCCCTGCGCACAGAAGGGCCGCTGCCGGACGACCGCTACCCGGGGCACCTGCGGCTGGTCCTGCGCTTCTCGCTGCCGCGGGGGACCTATGCCACGATGCTGTTCAAGGCTGCTGCGCAGTGAGCCTGCTCACGACCGCTGCCGCCCGGCGCGGCCACCAGCCTGCGCACCACCCCTTGACTGCGATCCCTGCAACTCACCGCTTCCTGGTCTGGGAGTCACGGTAGATGCCCGCGAACCCCGGAACCTTCTGTGCGATCTCGCCGAGAACCGTGTTCTGACCCTTGCCCTGAACCTTTAGCGGGGAACTCGTGGTTGCCCCATTTGACGAAACGGGATCCTCATCGGCTTCAGCCGTGTTCATGGGCCGAGGCACATGTGTCACCGTCAATCCTTCAGCTCCACCTGCTCTCGGTCGCCGCTCACCAGCGCCGCATCGCATCCCGGGGCAGCTTGTGCTGCGGCTCCAGGAAGCCGGTCAGCCCGGCGCATCCCGCCGTGAGCACGGCGATGCGGTCCTGCTCGGTCTCTGCGCGTTCCGGCACTATGTTAGTCTTGCCCGGGCCGCGATGCGGGCGGATGGCTCAGTTCTCCTCCGCTTCCAGAGAAGTCACCGGGTAAGCGCGCACGGGGGCTGCTCATACTAATGGCGGTCCCGGATGAGACTCCGCACATCTTAAGAGGGGGAGTTTCAGCATGGCTAAGGGTGCGCAGCTTTCGGGCAGCAACATCAAGGGTGTGAGCGGCGCCCAGCACGCCGCGCAGCGTAACGCTGCCTCCATGCAGCGGGCAGCCGGCAAGGCCGGGCAGACGAACTATGAGTTCGGCTCCCTGGGTACCACTGGTGCTGCCGGTTCGACCTCGAAGGCCCAGCTCTCCGGCAGCAACATCACCGGGGTCAGCGGGGCCCAGCACGGCGCACAGCGTAACGCCGCTTCGATGCAGCGTGCTGCGCAGAAGTCCGGCCAGTAACGGGAACCGCGCAGGGCACCGGTTGCCTCGGCAACCGGTGCCTTTGCGCGCTTGCGCACGCCTGCCCGTCGCTGCTTGTGTTACGTGCCATTCTGTGGTATAAAGTGAGTGAGCGCTCGTTTTATTATAAGTGAGGAGGGGGCTCCCGCCCCCTCCTCACCTCCACCCCGTGCCATGCGGGGGGCCTCTGCCATGCGGTCTTCCTTGCGGGCTCCCGCCCCCTCCTCACCTCCACCCCGTGCTATGCGGGGGGCCTCTGCCACGGCTCCGGCCGGCGAGGCCCGCAGCAACTCGGGCCGGCAGCAAGCATAAGGAGTTGAAGCACGTGCCCAGGGTCAGCCAGGCGCACCTCAAGCGGCGCCGTGAGGCCATCCTCAATGCCGCAATGGAGGTCTTCGTCACCAAAGGCTATCAGGTGGCCACGATCAACGACATCGCACAGCAGGCCGGGCTGAGTGTGGGCGCCCTGTACCGCTACTTCCCCACCAAGGCAGACCTGTTGCTGACGCTCGTACGCGAGCGCCTGGGGCGGGCGCCGGAACTGTTTGCCCGCATGGCCGACAGGGCGGAGGACCCCTGGGAGCGGCTGGTGCGCTGCGTGGAACTGTTCACCGCGGCTCTGCGGGTGCGCCACCCCGGGACCGGCCGGCTGCTGCTGGTCACGCTGGCCGAGGCCGTGCAGGACGGCGAGGTGCGCCAGGGGCTGCACGACCGTTTCGCCGGACTGGCACGGTACGTGGAGGGCATCGTGTCTGAGGGCGTGGCGAGCGGCCGCTTCCGACCCGACGTCGATCCGCGGACCGTCGCCTTCCTGCTTCTCTCGCTGGCGGACGGGGTCGCGATCTACTGGGTGACCGGCACTCCCGAGGTAGATCTCAACGCCATGCGGCAGAGCCTGGTGGCCATGCTGCGTGCGTACTTGCTTCCTGAACCCTAGACAAAGGAGAGGACACCTGATATGGAACGACGGGTAGTGGTGACCGGAATGGGGCTGATCTCACCGCTGGGCAACGACGTCCGGACCAACTGGGAGGCGGCCGTCGCCGGCCGCTCGGGCATCGGGCCGATCACCAGGTTCGACCCCTCCCGCCTTGCGACCCACTTCGCCGGAGAGGTGCGGAACTTCGATCCCGCGACGGTCATGGACCCGAAGGAGGTCCGGCGCTACGACACCTTCATCCACTACGCACTGGCGGCGGCCATCGAGGCCGTGGCGGACTCCGGGCTCTCGTTTGAGGGTGAGCTCGCCGAGCGCACCGGCGTGGTCTTCGGCAGCGGCATGGGCGGCCTGGAGGCGATCGAGGAGAACTCGCTGATCCTGAAAGAGCGCGGCCCCCGCCGCATCTCTCCCTTCTTCGTGCCCCGGTGCATCATCAACAGCGCCGCCGGGCTGATCTCGATGCGGTTCGGCGTGCACGGCCCCAACTACGGCACGGTCTCGGCCTGTGCATCCGCCGGCCACGCCATCGCCGATGCGATGCACATCATCCGCCGGGGCGACGCCGACGTGATGATCACGGGCGGGAGTGAGGCCACCATCATGGAGCTGGCATTTGCCGGTTTCAACTCGGCCAAGGCCCTCTCCACCCGCAACGACGACCCCCAGGGCGCCTCGCGCCCGTTCGACGTGGATCGCGACGGCTTCGTGATGGGCGAGGGCGGCGGTGCGCTGGTTCTGGAGGAACTAGAGCACGCCAGGCGCCGCGGCGCCCGCATCTACGCCGAACTGGCCGGGGCCGGCATGTCGGGCGACGCCTACCACATCACCGCGCCGCACCCCGAGGGCAAGGGCGCCGCACTGGCGATGCGGGGAGCCCTGCGGAGTGCGGGCCTCAACCCGGAGGACGTGGGCTACATCAACGCCCACGCCACCTCCACCGACCTGGGCGACGTGCAGGAGAGCAGGGCGATCGAGGAGGTCTTCGGCGACCACGCCCGCAAGCTGGCGGTCTCGGGCACCAAGTCGATGCACGGCCACCTGCTCGGCGCGGCCGGGGCCATCGAGGCCATCCTCACTGTTCTCTCCCTCCACCACCAGGTGCTGCTGCCCACGATCAACCTGCACAACGTGGATCCTGAGTGCCGGCTGGACTACGTGCCCAACGAGGCCCGGGAGGTGCGGGGCCTCAGGGCAGCCCTCAGCAACAACTTCGGTTTCGGCGGCACCAACGTCTGTCTGGCCTTCCGCCGCATCGACTAGGGGCTTGGCTCCAGCGCCGCCCGTATGCGCCGGATGATCGACGGGTGCGAATGGCTTAGAACCTCCACCAGCGGAGGCGGCGCCACATCTCCGGGGTTGGCCCGGGCCAGCTTCTGGAAACTCTGTACCAACGCCCTGGGGTTCTGCGTGAGCTCCAGGGCGTACCTGTCGGCGCGGACCTCCATCCGGCGCGAGAGCGCAGCCTGGACCGGGCTGACCGAGATCTCGCAGAGGCTCAGGAGGAGCAGCAGCAGGGCCAACCCCCTGGCCGACTGTGCGGTCGGCAGCCGCAGGGGCTCAACCCCGCGCATCTCCCGGAGCATCCATGCGGCCAGCGCCAGGCCGGCGGCGTTCAGGGCGGCGCTCAGCAGCCAGCCCTTCAGCAGGTCGCCGTTCACGGCGTGCGAGAGTTCGTGTGCGAGAACCGCCTCCAGCTCCGCCGCCGACAGTTCCTGCAGAAGCGTGTCGTAGAGGAAGACCTGCTTGGTCGGCCCCAACCCGGCCACCATGGCGTTGAGTCGGCTGGACTCGGCTCCCACGCCCAGTTCGGCAATCCGCTCCACCTGCACCCCCGCCCGGTAGGCCAGGCTCTCGATCATCGCGGTGACCTGCGGATCTGCCACCGGCCGCACGTCGTAGAAGAGCGGCAGCAACAGCACCGGGTAGAGCGCGGCCAGGAGCAGGCTGAAGCCCGCGCTCACCATAGCGGCGCCCGCCCACCACCGTGCGGGGCTGCGGCGGATGAGAGCGTAGAGCGCAAGCCAGAGCAGGAGGGAGGTACCCATCCCCACCGCGAGGCTGAGCAGATGGTCGCCCACCCACGCCCAGGGGGTCCCACGTGTCAGGCCGTAAGCCCGCTCGTGTGCATACTCCAAGTAGTAGGCGAAGGGCAGTTCGACCAGGGCGGTGATCAGGCCGACGCCTACTGCCACCCATGCGACCTCACGCCACCACCGCCCCCTGCCCCGCCTCTCCAGCCAGACGAGCACCCGCGTTCCGGCGGGGTGGAAGCAGAGCGCGGTCAGCGCACCGAGCGAGACGAGGGTCCTCAGGCTCGCCGCCATGCGGGCCTCACGGGTGAACTGGCGGCCGCGCTCCAGCATGTCGGCGGGGAAGTAGCGGAGCGCCTCCGCGTCCAGCGGGCGCTGCTCCAGCGTCGCGAAGAGGAGCATGAGCACCAGTCCCAGCGCCAGGGTGAGGAGCAGGGTCCAGGTGACTCTGAGGGGCAGGCTGGGCGTGCGCAAGGGCGATGACCTCCCGGCAAGTCCGACTCTACCCCTCTCTATGCTGCTCGTCCCCGGTGGTAGAAGCCGTTGTTGCACCAGGGCCGCAGGTACCCGGCGCGGCCGCCTCCAACTGAAAGTCCACAGGCCACCCTCGCTGTCGGCCTGGCCTGTGGACTTTCACTTCACGTGTCAACTACCTCCGAAGGTGCGCCAGATCACGCTTTGGGCTCGCTGAGGGGATACCATCGTGACGGATGCTGTCATGACGCCGTGCGGGCCGCGCCGAGCACGGACGCGGGTACCCTTGCAGGAGGGCGTGGGATCGACGCGCCGCTCAGGGTGGCGGACCGCGGTCGTCCTGTGTATCCGGCACCGCCCGCACCCGGTCGATGCGGTGCCCGTCCATCCGCTCAATCCGAAGACGCCAGCGGCCGACGGAGAGCTCGTCTCCCTCGGCAGGGATGGCACCCAGGTGATGGAGGATGTAGCCGGCCAGGGTTTCGTAACTGGGATCGCTGGGGGCCGGGATGCGGAGGCGCTCTGCCACCTCGGCCACCGGCTCGGCTGCGTTCAGCTCCAACTCGGCCTGCTCCTGCGCCGGCACCCGCGGCTCCTCTGCGATCGCACCGATGATCTCCTCCAGCAGATCCTCCATGGTGACGAGCCCCGACACGCCGCCGTACTCGTCGATCACCACGGCCATCTGCTCGTCGGCGGCCTGCATCTCCTTCAGGAGTTCCAGGGCCTGCTTCGACTCGGGCACGAACCGGGCCGGTCGCATGATCGCGGAGACCACCCCGCCACCATCCTGCTGACCCACATGGTACAGCAGGTCCTTCACGGTGACGACGCCGACGATGTCGTCGTAATCCTCCCGGTAGACCGGGTACCGCCAGTAGCCATGCCGCCGGACCTCATCGAGGGCTGCGGACAGCGGCGCATCCTGGTGAATGCACGCCATCTCGGTGCGTGGCACCATCACCTGCCGCACCGATCGGTCGCCGAAGGAGAAGACCCCTGCGATGATCCGCTTCTCCGCCTCCTCCAGGCCCTGGTTCTCCGCGACGTAGAGGCGCAACTCCTCCTCGGAGATTCCCCTATCAGCCTGTTCCCCCGGCCGCCCAGCAGGCGCACCACCAGGTTGGTGGAGGCCGTGAGCAGCGCAACGAAGGGCCGGGTGAGGCGCGCAATCAGGACCACCGGCCGGGCGACCAGCAGGGCGACCCGCTCCGGCGCCTGCAGGGCAAACCGCTTCGGCACCAGCTCGCCCAGCACGAGGGTCAGGTACGAGAGGAGCAGCGTGACGGTGACGACGGCCACGCTGCCGGCCATCGCGGGACCGATCCCCAGGCGCTGCAGCGCCGCCCCCAGGTCTGCGGAGAGCCCAACGGCCGCGGAGGCGCTGGCGAGGAAACCCGCCAGCGTGATGCCCACCTGGATGGTGGCGAGGAACCGGCTCTGATCCTTCATCAGCTGCAACACCGCCCGCGCCGATGGGTTCCCCTGCTCGGCCAACTGCCGGATGCGCACGGGCCGGGCGGAGACCACGGCGATCTCGCCGGCGGCGAAGAACGCGTTGATCAGCACCAGCCCGAAGATCAGGCCAAACGCCCGCCAGTGCTGCATGGCTGAGCCTCCCGGGCAGATTACGAGCCGGAACCCGCCACCCTCTGGCGCACGCCCTTCAGGGCGGTGCTCCAGGCGACCAGCTGGTCGAGCATGCTGTTGAGCGCGGGCAAGTGCAGTTCCTCATTGGGCTTGAAGACGCTGAAGTTCTCAAAGTCGGTGTAGAGCGAGAAGGAGACCTGCTGGCGCACGTGGGCGACCTGCAGTTCGGACAGGATGGTGCGCAGGTTCTCGACGGCCCGCGCGCCCCCCAGGCTGCCGTAGCCCACCAAGCCGGCGGCCTTGTTGTTCCACTCGAGGTACAGGAAGTCGATGGCATTCTTCAGCGCGCCTGACGTGGCGTGGTTGTACTCGGGGGTGACGAAGATGAAGCCGTCGAGCGAATCGATCTTCGCCGACCACCGCCTGGTGTGTTCGTGCTGGTAGTTCTTCCCCAACGACGGCAGCACCGGTTCGTCGTAGATGGGCAGGTTGAAGTCCTTCAGGTCCACGAGTTCGAACTCGGCATCCGTCCGCTTCCTGGCGTGCTCGTAGACCCAGCGGGCCACCGCCTCGCCGTTGCGCCCCGGGCGCGTGCTTCCGATGATGATCCCGATTCTGACCACGATCGCGTCCCCCTGACCTGTCGCCTCTGGAATGGCCTGGTCGCACCAGGACTCCGAACCAGTTTCACCTTTTCGGGCTGCGGCTATGCAAGGGCACCCGGGGAAGGCTCACGGGGCAAAGGCTCACGCCTCGTCATCGGGCCGGAACAGCTCCTGAAGCATCCGATCGCGGTGCTGCAGAAACTGCCGGGTGATCTGATAGTGCGGTGTATCCTCGTATCTGACCTCCGCCGGCGGCGCCTCGTCGAACGAGAAAATCTGCGCCCCGGGGTAGCCGAGGATGATCGGCGAGTGGGTGGCGATGACCCACTGAGCCGTCGGACCGAGGTCGTGGATCACCCGCAGGAACGCCAGCTGCCGGGCCGGGGAGAGGGCGGCCTCGGGCTCGTCGAGCAGGTAGAGCCCCCGCCTGCCGAACCGATGGGTGAAGAGCGCCAGGAAGGCCTCGCCGTGGGAACGCTCATGCAGGGAGCGCCCGCCGTAGGCGTCGTAGACGCGGCTGCCCCCGCTGAACGGGTCCCGGGCCAGCTCGTCCAGGTACGAGGCGAAGTGGTAGAACGTCTCCGCCCGCAGGAAGAATCCCTCGCTGATCTTGGGCAGCCAGGAGAGCCGGATCGCGCTGCCCAGGGCGCTCTCGGCCGAGTCCACCTGCAGCAGGTTGGACCGCCCGCCTCCCGCAGTGCTGAACCCGCACTGGTGGGCGATGGCCTCCAGAAGCGTCGACTTGCCCGACCCGTTCTCACCCACGAAGAAGACGACGTGGCTCCGGAACTCCATCCGCTCCAGGCAGCGGATCGCAGGTATGCTGTAAGGGTAGACATCCCAGCTGGAAACCGTTTCTCTGCGAAGGGTGACCTCCCGGAGGTACACCACCCTCACCCCCATGTCCCTGTGCGCAACAGGCGGGGCCGCCACCGGCCCCGCCCGCCTGTGTCTCCGCCTAGTTGGCCGGGCAGTACTTCCCGAACCAACGCAGGATCTTGTGGAACCGGTCAACCCGCAGCGTGGGCGGACCCTGGCGTGTCAGGTCGTGGTTGGACCGGGGATGGCGCACCAGTTCCGTCGGGGCCTGCCCGTAGAACTTGATCGCCATGTAGAACTGCTCGGCCTGCTCGATGGGGCAGCGATAGTCGAACTCCGAATGCATGATACAGATCGGCGTCTTCACGTTCTTCACGTACGCCAGCGGCGAGATGCGCCAGAGCTCCTGCACGCCCTCCGGGGACCAGGGGTCCTCCACCTTGTGCTGGATCTGATTGAAGAACGGCCCGAAGTCGGGCGTGCCGCTGAAGGAGACCCAGTTGGAGATCGACCGGTGGGTGATGGCGGCGGCAAAGCGGTCGGTCTGGGTCACGATCCAGTTGGTCATGAAGCCCCCGTAGGAGCCGCCCGTGACGGCCAGCCGCTTCTCGTCCACCCATCCGTAAGTAAGGGCGTGATCCACTGCGTCCATCAGATCCTTGTAGTCGCGGTTGCCGTAGTCGCCGCGCACTGCGTCCACGAAGGCCTGCCCGTAACTGGTGGAGCCCCGCGGGTTAACGAAGAGCACGCCGTAACCCGCAGCCGCAAGCAACTGCATCTCCTGGTAGAAGGCGTAACCGAAGCACGTGTGGGGGCCGCCGTGGATCTCCAGCACCAGCGGGTACTTCTGCCCCTCCTGGAAGCCCACCGGCTTCATCAGCCAGCCGTGCAGGTCCCAGCCATCCCGGGCCTTGAAGTTGAGCTCCTGAACCTCGGGCCACTCGACCTCGGCGAAGAGCTTCTCGTTGACCGAGGTAAGCCGCCGCTCCTCGCCCGTCAGGACTTCGTACACGTAAATGTCGCCGATTTCGAAGATGGAGCCTGCGACGAAGGCCAGCCGCTGGCCGCGGCGGTCGAAGGTGCCACCGAAGATCTCCCGCCGTCCGCCCACCAGCAGCTGCGGCCTGCCGCCGTTTACCGGGAAGGCGTACACCGAGCAGGCGCCCCGCTCAACCACGGGCACATATATCCACTGACCGCCGGGCGACCAGGTGACCTCCACCCCGCCCCCGCCGGGACGCACGTCGGCGCCCACGCTGTTCCCGATCTCCAGGTCATGGTGGTCCAGGATGCGGGGTTCTCCCCCTCCCACCGGGTAGAGGTAGATCTTCGGCTGCGTGGCGTTGTGGTACTCGTTCTGGTGGCCGATCACAGCCAGAGTCTGGCCGTCGGGCGAGAACCTGGCGCCGTGGAAAGCCCCGATGGAGCCGGTGATGCTGCGGGGCCGGAAGGCCGCCTCGGCCTCCTCCGCAGCCTTCTGGAGGCGCTCGGCAAGGGCCTTCCTCTCCTCCTCGCCTGGCTCCTCGGCGCCAGGAACGGGCGGGGCAACAGACGCCCGGGCGGCGGGCGAGTCCTCGAGCGGCAGCGGCACGACGAAGATGTCGCGGATCCGGAAGGACTCGTCCTCGGTGCGGTTCGCAGCAAAGGCGAGGAAGCGGCCGTCGGGCGACCACGCCGCACCGCCGTGGTCGTAGTAGCCCCATGTCACCTGCACCGGCTTGGGCTGGGGCTCGCCAGGGGCAGGAACCGGGACGACCCAGATCTGCGACTTGCGGTCAGGCTTGATTCCCGTGGCGTTGTCGCGCCAGCGCATGGCCGTGAAGGTGCGGGCCTCGTCTCTGGCCTTCTTCTCCTCGGCCTTCTTGTCGGCCTCGTTCTTGGCCCGGGTGAGCAGGTCACGCCTGTCCTCGGGTCCCACCGCGGACGTGAACGCGATGTAGCGACCGTCGGGCGACCAGACGGGGTTGCTCGCACCGTGGCGCATCTGGGTGAGCTGCCAGGCCTCGCCTCCGTGCCGGCCGATCAGCCAGATCTGCCTGCCGCCGCTGCGGTCGGATACGAAGGCCAGGGTCTGGCCGTCCGGCGACCAGCGGGGCGAGCTGTCGTTCTTCGGCCCCTGGGTAAAGGGCACCGGCTGGCCGCCGGACGCTTGCAGGGTCCAGATGTGGGAGCGGGGCTCCTTCGTCTCGGGGTCGATGTGGGTGCGAACGAAGGCGATGACCTCGCCGTCGGGAGAGATCTGCGGGTCGCTGACCGTGACGAACCGGTAGAGATCTTCGGGCACCAGGCGCCGCTTCTGTTCAGGCAAGTGCAATCCTCCTCTGCAGGGCACTCCTTCTCTCTCGTAATACACTTTGTACGGAGAACCCCTCAGCACCTCCCTGCACACCACAGGTGGAGGTTTGCCGAGGAGTTGGGTCGAAGTGCCCCTGGGAGCAGCTTGAACCTGAAGCAGACGGCTCCGACCGGCGAAGTGGCAGTCTTCCGCATCTGCCACGTGGCCGCGGGGCGGCCCGCTCAGTTGACACGCCATGGGTACACCTCCGCTTCATGGCCCCGAAAGGAGACGTTGTCGTGACCGAGAAGCGAGTCCCAGCCACCTTCATCGACCGCCCCAACCGCTTCGTCGCCCGAGTCCGCCTGGACGACGGGCGGGAGCTGCCCGTGCACGTCGCCTCCTCAGGGCGCATGGCGGAACTCCTCCTTCCCGGTGCTCCGGCCGTCGTGGCCCTGCAGGACGGCAGGCAGGCGACGGCCGGTTCGCCCGAGCCGGGGCGGAAGACCGCCGGCCGGCTGCTGATGGTCCGCACGGGACCCACGTGGGTCTCCGTGGACACCTCCCTGCCGGGCAAGCTCTTCCACCGGGCTGCGGCCCGGGGAGAGTGCCCGCCCTTCGCCGGCTACACCGACGTGCGGCCCGAGTACCGCTACGGCGGGAGCCGCATCGACTTCCTGTTGACGGCCCAGGGCCTGCCGCCGTGCCTGGTGGAGGTGAAGTCGGTCACCTCGGTGCTGCCTGACGCCGACGGAGTGCGGGTGGCCCGCTTCCCGGACGCGCCCACCGACAGGGGCGCGCGCCACCTGCGGGAGCTGGCCGGGGCCCTGCAGCACGGGTACCGGGCGGCCGTCTGCTTCGTCGTGCAGCGGGACGACGCCGAGGCGTTCGGCCCCTGGGATGAGATCGACCCGGTCTTCGGCGAGACCTTGCGGGAGGTAGCGCAGGTTGGCGTCGAGGTACACGCCCTCGTCATGCGCGTGTCGCCCGAAGGGGCGGCCCTGCGGGGGATGCTGCCGGTTCGCCTGGCGCGCTGAAACGCAACAGTCTGCGGCTGCCTGAAGGCGGCCGCAGACTGCTTTCTTCCACTGGGTCACTGCGTTGTGCATCAGCGCCGGCAGACCTGGTCCGGCGCCAGCGTAAGGGACAGGACGGGGGGAACCGCGGGGTCCAACAGGCGCAGCAGGTGGTAGCCGATGCCGGCGGTGCCGATCATCAGGCTCGGGTTCGGGCCCCCGGCGTTCACGCCGGACGGCCAGTCGCCGGAATCACCGTAGCGGCGCACGAGCATCAGCGCCGCGTCCACGGCCACGGCCCGGTGTGCACTGTCGAACCAGTCTCCGTACATCAGGAGAACCTCCGAGAGACCGGCGATCCCGTGGCAGAGCGTCGTATCGTACCCGGGCTGCGCCAGCCGCTCCGACAGGGCGGCGGCAGCCACCCGTACGCCGGACTCCGCCATGCGCAGGTGATCCTCGGCCATCTCGGGATCCAGCAGCGCGGCAAACATCCGGGCGATGGCGATGCCCGGCCCGCCGTGGCACCAGCCCCGCTGGAAGGTTCCCCGCACCTCACCCCCATCCGCCCGGTATGAAAAGCGGGTGTCGACCCAGTTTCCCGCCGCGGGGCTGTAGAGCGAGTCCTCGAAGGCGAAGGCGCCGCGGGCGGTGCGGAGAAACCCGTCGTCTCCTGTGGTTGCGTGGAGCACCAGCAGTGCAAGCGCACAGCCCGATGCGCCGTGGGAAAGGCCCGTCGCCGGGCGCACATCCCGTGAGCCGCTGAGCTGACCGGAGTCCCACCAGCACATCTCACCCGACCAGTGGGCCTCCCGGCAGAGTTCCTCCCCGCAGGCCACCGCCAGGTCGGTGAAGGCCTCGTACCCCGGGCGCCGCGCCAGGCTGAGCAGCACGGGAACCGCCCCTGCGTTGCCGCTGATCACGTCCAGCGTGTGCTCACCGGCCAGGCCCTCCAGGACGGACGCGGCAAGCCATTCCGTCTCCTCCCCCAGCCCCTCCTGCCCCGCTGCCCCGGCCCGGCCAGTGTCGTGCGCCGCCTCGGCGTCAGCGTCCGCCAGACGGCAGGCCGCGTAGAGCATGCCCAGGTGTCCCGCGAAGAAGGACAGGGGCGAGGCCCCGGTCGGATGGTGCCGCATGTACCGCACGGAGCGCCGCAGCGCCGCCCGGGCGGTGTCGGCAAAGCCGGGCTCTCCGGTGATGCGGTACAGCTCGGTCAGAAAGAGGGCGATGCCAGCACTGCCGCCGTAGAGCTCGGGGCCCACCGCAGCCGAACGCACGGAGTAGCGGGCGATCAGGCCTTCCTGAATGTCCTGCCGACCCATCCAGCTGCAGTACTGTCCAGTCGGGTCATACCAGGCCTCCCGGCAGAGGCTGCGCCCGATCGTCACCGCGGCCCCAAGCAGCTCAGCCCGCCCTCCGTCCATTCCGATCCCCCTCCCTCAGCGCGCCGCCTCGAACGAGTAGGCGTCTTCCGACCCCGGCTCCAGCCAGGGGCGCAGGGGGTCAAGCCCGCGCTCCCGCCAGACCACGGCCACCAGGCGGAGGCGCTCGGCCAGGTCCGAGGCGCCCCGGCAATGGCATCTGTGCAGCGCCTCCGCCATGATGCGGCAGCGCGACTGCCCAAAACTCTGCCCTCCGCCGGGGTCTTCCGCAAGCCCCAGTCCGGGTGCGAGCGGCTTGACGAACATGGGAACCTCCCGGTTGAGCTTCGGGCTGAGATCCCGATGCAGCTGGACGAGGACCGGGCGGAGGCGGCCGAAGTCGCCCCGGTTCAGGTAAAGCACCCCGGCGTCGGCCCGCCGGTAGCTCCGGGGGTGCGACAGAACCTTGGTCTTGAACGGTATCGCCTCCCGGTTGAGCCGGTCCGTTACCAGCCGCACGTAGGTGATGGCTGCGGCCGGGGTGAGGTTCCAGTACAGGCGCAGCAGCGAACCGCCCTCGGGCAGCCTGTTCCCCAGCGCCATGTAGTACGCCGGGAAGAGGTGCCGGTGTTCCTTCGCCAGCCGCACCACGCAGGCTTCCCCTGATGACGGCACCACCGGCCCTCCGCTGCGGCTGCGCACCTGCTCCGGCCTGGCCCAGTAGGTGACACGGTCCTTCGTCACTGCGATCCGGCCGTCGGGCTCGACGCCCGCTACGACCCAGCCGCCTTCCCAGGTTCCCTGGCCGCGGTTGGCCCGGGAGAGGGCGGCGACGAAGCCGCTGGCCTCGGCCGGGTCACCGCCGGCAGGTGAGCCGCCTGGCTGCGGCCGGCAGTAGAAGTCCCGGTAGAGCTCGGCCTCCAGGGCCTGCACCAGCGGCTCGGCGGGAGGCTCCCTCCCCTCTCCGGCGGGGGCGGCCAGCTTCATCCGGTCCAGGTCCCGCACCTCGCCGTGCAGGGCGAATCGGGTCGGGGAGTGGATCTCCACGGCCTGCACGCTCTCGCTGATGTCCGGGTACACGTGCAGCGCGCTCATCGAACCGCCTCCAGCCCGAAGAGCTCTGCCCGGCCGCGCTCCGGGTCGGCCAGCAGGTTGATGGCTACCTGCATGAGGAGGACCGATGGGATGGGCATGACAGCGAAGTGGCTGGCGATCTCGTAGGCTGTCTGCAGCGTGCGGACGGCGGCGAAGCGCACAGCTCGCCCCAGCAGCGCCTCGGCCTCCCCTTCCGGCAGTGTGCGGCTGCGGGCGTATGCCCGCCAGAGGGCCCGGATGGCCGGCTGGATGACGGGCAGCGGGTACCTGGCCTCCGCGGTCATCTTCTCCAGCGGCCGATCGTGCGGCATCGAGACGACCCAGAAGAAGAGGAAGTCGTTGAGGGCGCCGGCCAGGTCCCAGGCGGGGTCCCCCAGTTGCACGAGCTCCCAGTCGGCCAGGACGAGGCGTTCCGCACCCGTGCTGTCTGTGAGCAGGAGGCAGTTGTCCATCTTGACGTCGCCGTGGATCAGAGTCTGGCGCTGCCACAGCGGCCGCAGCGCATCGAGGGCCCGGAAGACGGCGGGGCGAGCCTGCATGATCCGTACCATCTCCCGGTTTGCGGCGCTGATGTCGCGGGGGGCCTCGATGCGGGGGCGGTGAAGCGAGAAGCTCCAGGGCGGGTCGCTGCTGAGCCAGCCGAGGGATGGATCATCCGACGGGTCGACCCCGCGGAACGCCGCGTGCAGCCGTGCCAGCGCCTCGCCCACCAGCGCCGCCGCCTCCGCCGGAAACGCCTCTGGCCTGGAGCGCTCGTAGTGCCGCCAGAGGGGAACCGCGTCCGGCAGGAGCTCGAGGACCAGCAGCGCCCGGTCGGGGTCCGCGTGCACGAGCCTGGGCAGGAGGCCTCGCACCGGGCCGGCCTGGGGCGCCCGTCCGCACCAGGTGTAGAACCGGGCTTCCTGTCGCACGGTTTCCGCCGCCGGGGCGCCGGGCTCGGTGGGTTGCTTGATGAGGTAGCTGCCGCAGTTCGTTGCGGTGACGCGCAGGTTCCGGTTGCGCCGGGTCGCGCTGATCACGTCGAGCTGCCCCTCGACGACGATGGCCGCCCCCTCAGGGCCACAGAGAAGACCCTGGCGGCGTGGCAGAAGGTCGCCGGCGGCCTCGCCCGCAGCCTCTCCGACATGGGTGCTGACGCGAACGCCCTGAAACCGACCCAGCCGTTTGTCATCCCCGGACTGCCTCGTGCGAAACACCCCGGGCACGTTCCGTATGTCGCCGGCGGCCGCGAGGGCGTCCGGACGGACATCTGGCGTCTCCTGCGCAGCCTGAGCGCCCACAGAATGCTGTTGGCCAGGGAGAGGGATCCCCTCCCCGCTGGCTCGTCCAGCGCCTCTCCGGGCCTCCCTGCGATCCTCGATGAGATCTGTGAGCGCGCGGCCGGTGTTCCCGTCGGGTACCGCAACCAGGTCGCGCACGATCTGGCGGTCTACCTCCTAGCCAAGGGGGCCTCGGCCGAACAGGCGTGGGACGCCCTGCTGAGGTGGAACCAGCGTAACGACGTGCCGCTCGCGATTCGAGAGCTGCGCACCTGTCTGGCGAGCGCCCAGCGTTGTCGCCGCGCCCACCCGGCCCGGTGGGCTGAGATGCAGCGTGCCCCCTGGCGCCGTCTCCGCAGCCTCCTCGGCCTGCCTGTTGACCGCCAGGGGTATCTGCGCCGGGGATACTGGCGGCCCCTGACGCCCGCGCGCAGCTGGGAGGAGCGCAAGCTGTCCGGTGGCCGGGAGCACTATCATGAGGTGGCGGAGCGCCTCCTGTCCCATCTGCGGGCCCGGGAGGGGGGCCGATGGGAGGTCACCCAGCGGGAGCTGGCGGAGCTGCTTGGGGCGGCTCTCAGCACCCTAAAGGTAGTGCTGAAGCATCTGGTGGCCGAGGGCCTCATCCAGGTGCAGGCGACCCGCGGCCGGAACGGAAACACCATCCTGACGGCCGTGGCTCCCCCCCTTCCCAGTTCGGTTGACGATAATAGCCAGTCTAGTATTAGCAGCGAAGCTGTCGAGTTGGGTGTGTGGGTGGGGCGGCCGCTCCGCCTGGAGGTGGGCGTGTCTCTGCCGGTTTGTGAGCCCGGGGCGCCTGCGGGCTCTGTGCCCGCTGGTTCTGCGCTGTTGTCCTCTGGCGTGGTTCCGGTCTCCGTGGCTGCACTTCCTCGTGGTGGTCCGGCCCTGTGCTCCGCTTGCTCTCTGCAGGATGGTGGAGGGGCGGCGGCTTGGTGCCGGCGCGTAGAGTGCCCGGCAAACGGGCCGCCGGTAGTACCCGTGAGGCGCGAGTAAAACGTGGCTAGCGGCCGACGTCGAGCTTTGCTCGACCGTTTGCCGGGCGCAAACCCCCGGTAGGGGACCTTTCACTCAGTCCCTCCCCCATGCTCCGCTTCCACATGTCCCTATGTTGGTGTAGAGGTATAGGGTTTCACTGTTACGCTGTCTTGACGCTAGGTCACTTTGCCGGTATAGTGGTTCTAAGGACGGAAGGGAGGCCGTAGCCGATGGAGAACTGCGTCTCGGTCATGATGCCGAAGGGCGGCGTGGGTAAGACGACCACCGTGGCCAACCTGGCGGCTGCTCTTGTTCGCCAGGGGTATCAGGTTCTCGTGGTCGACAACGACTGGCAGGGCAGCGCGACTGTCCACGCCGGCTACAAAGATCCGGAGGAACTGACGGGCCAGGGCACCCTGGCCGATGTGCTGGCGGGTCACTGCGCCGCTGCGGACGCCGTGCGGAAGGCCCAGGAGGGCTATGACCTCATTGCCGGCAATGGGGCACTGATCAACATAGACGTGCAGCTGATTGGGCTCGGGGAAGCTGGGATCTACGCGATCCGCAAGGCCTTGGAGCCGATCGCCGACCGCTACGATGTGATCCTGATCGACTGTGAGCCAGGTATGCACGTGCGGAATCTCGGTGCGCTCGCGGCGTCGCAGTATGTACTGGCTCCCGTTTCGGCGGACTACCTGTCGCTGAAGCCGCTGCGGCTCTTCCTGCAGGTGCTCCGCAACGCGCAGGAGCGCTATCGCATGCCGGCGCATGCTGTTGGTGTGATTGTGACGCGCTTCGACGCCCGTCAGAACCAGGCCCTGGAGGTTGTGGAGGTTGTGAGGCGCATGGCGCCGGCGGCCGGGATGACCTGGTTGGAGACGATCGTTCCGGAGCGCGCTGCACACCGCAAGGCGGCCGCGAACGGTTCCTCGGTCTACGATGGTGTGCCTGGTGCCGAGGATCTGACCGAGCTGTATAACGAGTTGGCACGGAGGGTGATCGCATGGTAAAGCCTCGTACGCGGAGATCCAGCGGGATTGCGGAGGAGTTCGCGGGAGGGCTTCTGCCCGGGCTGAACGAGCCGTTAACGCCGTGTGCGCAGCCGGAGGCATCGCCTCCCGTGGCAGCTCCGTCTCGTCCACAGTTGGTTCAGCCACCGCCCGGGCAGGCAGTGGCTCGTCGGAAGATATCGCCGTACGTTGACGACCCGTACCATTTCGATGTCATCGACGCGCTGCTCACCTCCCTCCGGCCGTACGGGGTGCGCCGTGATCTCTCCATGCTGATCCGCGCGCTCATCAATCAGGCGGCCGAGGCCCTGAACGATCCGGCCAAGCTGGAGGCTCTGGCGAAGGCGTGCATGCAGACGCCGCCAGACCGTTAAGCCTCTGTACCGCCATGCCGGCATAGTTCTGTCCCGTGCCACAGAGAAGGGAGTGTACGACGATGAAGCTGTTTTTTTTCCGGGTCGACGAGAACGGGCATCTGATCGCTGATGACGAGGCGAAGAAGGTCCTGGACCTGACCCCAGGGAAGCACTTCGCGGGGACGCTGGATCCGGAGGGGCGCCTCATCGTGGTGCCAGCGAAGGTCACTCCGTTTTCCGAGGCGCCCTTTGACGACGACGAGGACTGGAGCGACCTCCCTGAGGGGGAGCCCTGTAAGTAACCAGCCTCACGCCTCGCACGGGCAGGCTGCCCCGGCGGCTCCCCGTGCGAGTTTCTTTACCAGGCCACCGGTAAGGCGGCGCACCGCTAAAGAGGTAAGACGGGGGCGCATGTTATACCGTCATACCACTGTACCGCCATACCGCAGTCTCGTACGGCCGGCACAGGGACTTGTCGCGTCGGCCGCCCTGATGCTAAACTCGGGCTAGGTCAACATGCAACCTGCACGCTGCATGGGTGGTGTACCTCTGTCCCGCTGTACCTCTGAGGCGCTGTAGCGGCATAGTTCTGTCCCGGCCACTGAGAAAGGAGTGTGTAGATGATGAAGCTGTTCATGTTCCGGGTTGACGAGAACGGGCATCTGATCGCTGATGACGAGGCGAAGAAGGTCCTGGACCTGACCCCAGGGCGGTATTTCGCCGGAACGCTCGATCCGGAGGGGCGCCTCATCGTCGTGCCGGCCAGCGTCACTCCGTTCTCGGCAGCGGCCTCCGACGACGAGGAGGACTGGACCGACCTGCCTGAGGGGGTGCCGTGTCGATGAGTCCCGAACACGATCTCCGGCCTGGTGACGTGGTTGTTGCTCAGACGCCCGGTGTCGTGAATGCCAAGCGGCGCCCGGCGCTCGTCATCGCCCGTGAGGGCAGCTACGTTCACATCATGGCCATCTCGTCCACGCACAAGCCGATTCCAGCTCGTGCGAATGACATCCCCATTCCCGACTGGCGGGCTGCCAGCCTGCACCGGCAGTCGTACCTCAGGCCCGACGACGTGCAGACCCTCCCCGCCACGGCCTGCCGGTGGATTGGTGTGCTGCCGGAGTCACTTGTCGCGCAAGCCCTTGAAGCGCACGGCCGCGCCTTGAATCTCGTGCCCACCTCTCTGGTCACCAGCCTGTCTCATGCAGTCGATAAGCTGCAGCAGGAGCTCGGCCGCTGGCGGAGCGTCGCGGCGCGTCTCCCAGGCCAGCCGCGCACACCTGAGGAACTTTCACGGGCTCTTGACAACCTCAGCCTACATATCCGCCGTCTCGAGCAGGCGGCCGGGCCTCGCCGGCCGGCCGGCCGTGGTCGGGTCCGCTAACGCCGCCCGCTCTCTTGACATCTGTGTGTGACGACTCCGCCCGCTGAAGCAGGCGGCTTCTCGGTTCATCTGCGGCGCCCAAGCCCGTCCGCATCCCCGAAGGCTCCGTCCAAGCCCAAGTGTTGTTGTGCTCAGGCCGCTGCCCGGCGCAGGATGTTGACAGCCGCGTTCACATCCCGGTGCAAGGACGTGTCGCAGTGCGGACAGCTGTGCCACCGCTGCGAAAGCAGTTTCGGTACGATCTCACCGCACCCAGAGCAGATCTGCGATGTGTTGTGGGGGTCTACTTCGACTACCTGACGCCCAGCTTCCGCCGCTTTGGCCTTCAGGATCGTGACAAAGAGATTCCACCCGGCATCGCTGATGCTCTTGGCGAGGTGATGGTTCTTCAACATCCCGCGGATGTTCAGGTCTTCAACGGCGATCAAGTCGTAACGGTTAACCAGGGACCGGGCTACCTTGTGAGCCGTATCTCTTCGCTGGCAAGCCACGCGCATGTGTGCTCGCGCAAGCTGCTGCACGGCCTTCTTCCGGCGATTGCTGCCCTTCTTGCGACGCGACACCTGCCGTTGGAGGCGCTTCAAGTTGCGCTCCGCGTTGCGAAGATACCTGGCGGACTCGAAGAACTCACCGTCTGAGGTGATGGCGAAGGACTCAATCCCAAGATCTACGCCGACTGCCTTCCCAGTTGGCGGAAGTCGGTGAGATTCCACCTCGCAGGAGAAGGTGACGAACCAGAGGTCAGCCTGGCGGCGAACCGTCACCGTCTTGATCCGCCCTGCGATCTCACGGTGGAGTTTGATCTTGATCTGGCCGACATGCTGCACATAGAGACGATTCCCCTTGAGCTTGCAGCCATCGCCGTAAGAGGGGAAGGTGATCGAGTCGTAGCGACCCTTCCCCTTAAATCGTGGGTAGCCCGGCTTCTCTCCTGCTTTGACACGGCGGAAAAATGCCTTGAACGCCTTGTCCAGTCGGCGAAGCACATCCTGGGTCCGAGAAGTTCACCCTCGCCAGATACGGATCTTGCTTTCTCCGTTCCTTCAGCGTGTTGGCCTGGTCGTAGTAGTTGACCGACCGACCTTCCTTCTCCCAGGCATCCCGCCTTTCGGCCAGGGAGTGGTTGTAGAGTCGGCGGCAGGTCTCCAGCATTTCGTTCAGCGCCGCTTCCTGCTGTTTGGTTGGGTAGAGCCGATACTTGAAGGCTTTGAGCATCCACATCACCTGCCCTTCTGGGCCTCGATGTAGCGAGTGATCGTTTCTGCAGAGACCTCACCAACCGATGCCACAAAGTAGCTCCGACTCCATAGGGTAGGGAGACGGCTTTTCAGGTAAGGGAACCGTTCCCGTAACTCGTGTGCGGTGAATCCTTTAAGCTGGGCCACAATCCGTTGGGGTGCGTCCGTCGGATCTGCGGCTACGAAGAGGTGCACGTGGTCAGGCATAACCTCCATGGCTTTGATTTCCAGCCCCAGTTCTTGAGACTTCTGGAGCAGGAGAGACTTCAGTGCATCCTCCACTTCTCCGACAAGCACCTTGCGCCGGTACTTCGGACAGAACACGATGTGATACTGCAACGAGTACACGGCGCCGACGTTGCGAGAGTACCTGCTGTGCGCCATCATTGATATATATTCGCCAGGAACCTATCATTCCCTTCTCGGTTAAAGCAAAAAGGAAATGGCGCATTCCTCTGTCGCCTGAAGACGACAGTCCCCTGCGCCTACCTTTATGGAGGGAGGGAGGGATGACATGAGCGGTCGGCGATCCCGCTGGCCCCGGTACATGCGCCGACGCAAGTTTGGCCCCCCTGACGGTGCCTGGTATTGCTGTGGCGGGCGCCTCATGCGCTCAATGCCCGACCCGGACGCCTCCGATGCCGTCCAGTTGCACATCTGCCCCCGCTGCGGCACGGCTATCCGTGCCCGGGGGGCGGAGCTCCTGGAGACGCTTCAATCACAGGTCCGGAGTGCCCCGGCCTCCATGGCCGGCTGTCAACTCACGTTGTTCGATCTCTCGACGGACGGGAGACTGCGCTGAGCGCGGGACACTGCCCCGGACGGCGCCTGTCTTTACTGGTATACCTCCACACCATCTTACTGGTACACCGTTACGCTGCCATAGCTGCTTTCTCGGCTTGCCGCTCTGCTGTCTTACTCCTAACACGGTGCCGGCGCAGACATCCACATCTCTGCCCCGGCTTCCCTCTATACCGCTTTGCCACTCCTCTGGTACACACCGCCTGCGCGCCGCGTCCGAAGGAGGAGGGGAGGGGGGAGGGCCGCGAATGAAACTTCAGGAGGTGTGCTCAACTGTGAGTCAAGCAGCAGCAGCGGTTCTCCCACCGATTCACCTGCCTCGATGCCGGTTGGTTGTCGTCGACTGTTACGGCGCCCCTGAGGCCCTGGTCGACTGGGTCAACGCCCCGAAGCCCGGCACGACCTTTGAGTTGCTGGACCTGGATCGCACGAGCTCCGGCGACACCGCCGGCGGCCACCTGGTCATCCTCCGCGACGAGTTGCCCGCCTGGGAGGCGGCCGCCCGGGCCCACGATATCCGTCTCGTCCCCACCGACACCTCGGTGCGCACCGGATGCTGGCCTGGTGATGCCCTTGTCATCGATCGTGTCCCGTCAAGTGGTGTAAATTGGGTTCCCGCGAGTAGCTGCCCTAGTCAGCACTGAGGGCCAGGAAGTCG